>BNJU01000674.1_pt1 | contig 265257 bp, 343 predicted proteins | sample 8539281 | NCBI WGS metagenome assembly BNJU01 (sample SAMD00202456, study PRJDB9452) | human saliva metagenome | isolation source: human saliva | place: Japan
ATTCAGTAAAAATCTAGTTAAAAGCTTTTGAAAACCCCTTGCATTTTTTATGACAATATAGTATATTTATAATAATGCTGAAACTCTAGTTAAAAATTCTTGCTAATTTGAGCATTATTTTATTTTTCAAAAAAATGTAAGCGATTTCTAAAAACTTATATTTGCTCAAAATATATAGTCAGAAAGAATTTTAAGCTAGGGAATCAAACAAAAATGTCGCCAGCTAAAACTGGGCTCAGGCAGTAGCTGACTGCTCTAGAAGATTAGGAGTATTTGATGAAACAATATTTTTTTAGAAAAAGGTCGAATATTTAGTATTCGTAAACTGACTGTTGGTGTTGCTTCAGTAACAGTGGGTCTTACTTTTTGCATCTAGGGAATGTTGCGGCTAATGAACTTGTGACAGAACCAAAACTTGAAGTAGATAGTCAAGCAAAAGAAGTGGCAGATGTAGATCATGAAAAAAAGAAGAAGCAGTCAAAAGAAGAAGTAACTGAAAAAACAGAACCTGCTATTGAGAAAGTCGCAGAGGAAGGCAAGACTGCTGAAGTGGCTGGTGATTTACTCCCTGAAGAAATTTCTGATCGTGCTTATCCTGATACTCCAGTGAAAAAAGTCGATACTGCAGCTATTGTATCAGAAAAAGATAGTCCACAAATAGAGACTAAGAGCATTTTGAAACCTACAGAAGCAGCTCCATCTGAAGCTGGAAAAAGAAAATAGAGCCATTATCAATGGCGGACAAGACCTTAAGCATATCAATTATGAAGGTCAACCAGCTACATCTGCTACTATGGTTTATTCAATCTTTAGCTCACCTTTGGCCAATGGCGGTAGATCAGCGATACCTTAACTCAGGTTCAGGTATCTTTGTTGCTCCAAATGTCATTTTGACAGTGGCTCACAACTTCTTGGTCAAGGATGCGGATACTAATGCGGGTTCTATCCGTGGTGGTGATACGGCTAAGTTCTATTACAATGTAGGGTTCAAATACTGCTAAGAATAATTCTTTACCAAGCTCAGGAACACAGTTTTGTTCAAGGAAAAAGGATATTCATTTCTGGAATAAAGAAAAAATTCGGTGAAGGCTATAAGAATGACCTAGCCTTTGGTTGTAGCTCCCAGTTCCACTTTCAATTGCAAGTCCAAATAAGGCAGCTACCTTTACTCCTTTAGCAGAACATCGAGAATACAAAGCTGGAGAACCTGTTAGCACCATCAGGTTTACCCTACAGATTCAACATCTCCAGAATTGAAGGAACCAATTGTTCCAGGTCAATTGTATAAGGCGGACGGTGTTGTTAAAGGTACTGAAAAGTATGATGATAAGGGAACAGTTGGTGTCACTTATCGTTTGACTTCTGTATCAGGTCTTTCAGGTGGTGGAATTATCAACGGTGATGGTAAGGTCATTGGGATCCACCAACGTGGAACTGTCGATAATGCAAACATTGCTGAAAAAGATCGCTTTTGGAGGAGGGCTTGTCCTCTCACCAGAACAATTGGCATGGGTCAAAAGAAATCATTGACAAATACGGTGTTAAAAGGTTGGTATCAAGGCGATAACGGCAATCGTTATTACTTCACTCCAGAGGGAGAAATGCTTCAGAAATAAGACAGCTGTTATCGGTGAAAACAAATATTCCTTCGATGAAAGTGGTGTAGCAACTCTTCTTGAAGGTGTTGATTATGGACGAGTTGTTGTCGAACACATAGACCAAAATGATAATCCAGTCAAAGAAAACGATACTTTTGTTGAAAAAGACAGAAGTTGGAACTCAGTTCGACTATAACTATAAAAACAGAAATTGAAAAAGACTGACTTCTTCAAGAAGAATAAAGAAAAATATGAGATTGTATCGATTGACGGCAAAACTGTCAACAAGCAACTAAAAAGACGCTTGGGAAGATGATTATAGTGTTGTGAGCAAGGCTCCTGCAGAACTCGCGTTATCAAGGTTGTTTATAAGGTCAATAAAGGTTCCTTTGACGTTCATTATCGTTTGAAAAGGTACCGACCAAGAATTGGCAACTGCGACTGTGGACACTAATGAAGGTAAAGAATATGAAGTTTCCTTTGTTCGCAGATTCCAAGCCAAAGAAATTGCAGAGTTACCGTGCAGTCAATGCAAGCCAAGAAGCAACAATCCAACATAAAAGGAGTGAACCAAGTTATTTTTGAATACGAAAAATTGAAGATCCAAAACCAGTAACTCCTGCAACTCCAGTAGTGGATCCAAAAGACGAAGAAACAGAAATTGGAAACTATGGACCACTGCTGCAAGTAAGGCCCAATTGGATTACCATAAAGAAGAATTGGCTGCCTTCATCCACTATGGTATGAATACTCACACTAACTCTGAGTGGGGAAAGGTAGAGAAAATCCTCAAAACTTTAACCCAACAAACCTTGATACAGACCAGTGGATTAAGACTTTGAAGGATACTGGTTCAAACGAACAATCATGGTTGTCAAACACCATGACGGTTTTGTGATTTATCCATCTAAATACACAGACCATACGGTAGCTGCAAGTTCATGGAAAAGACGGTAAGGGAGACCTTCTCGAAGAAATTCTAAATCAGCAACGAAATATGACATGAATATGGGTGTTTACCTATCACCATGGGATGCCAATAACCCTAAATATCATGTTTCAACTGAAAAAGAGTACAACGAATACTACCTCAACCAGCTCAAGGAAATCCTTGGCAATCCTAAATACGGAAATAATGGTAAATTTATCGAAGTCTGGATGGATGGTGCGCGGTAGTGGAGCTCAAAAAGTAACCTACACCTTTGACGAGTGGTTCAAGTACATCAAGGAAGCTGAAGGAGATATCGCTATCTTCTCTGCTCAACCAACAAGTGTCCGTTGGATTGGTAATGAACGTGGTATCGCTGGAGATCCAGTTTGGCATAAGGTTAAGAAAGCTAAAATTACTGACGATGTGGAAGAATGAATATCTCAACCATGGAGACCCAGAAGGAGATATGTACTCTGTCGGTGAAAGCAGACGTTTCTATTCGTTCAGGTTGGTTTTTACCATGACAATCAACAACCAAAAATCAATCAAAGATTTGATGGATATCTACTCAAGTCTGTTGGTCGTGGAACGCCACTTCTCCTCAATATTCCACCAAATAAAGAAGGTAAATTCGCAGATGCAGATGTGGCGCGCTTGAAAGAATTCCGAGCAACCTTGGATCAAATGTATGCGACTGACTTCGCCAGGGAGCAACGTGTCACTGCAAGCTCTACCGTAAGAATCACTTATATCAAGCAAGCAACCTAACAGATGGTAAGGATGATACTAGTTGGGCATTGTCAAATGATGCCAAGACAGGTGAATTTACTGTCGATCTCGGTCAAAAGAGACGCTTTGACGTAGTTGAACTCAAAGAAGATATTGCTAAAAGGTCAACGTATCTCTGGATTTAAGGTTGAAGTTGAGCTCAATGGTCGCTGGGTTCCATATGGAGAAGGTTCGACTGTTGGTTATCGTCGTCTCGTCCAAGGTCAACCTGTAGAAGCACAAAAGATTCGTGTGACTATCACTGGTGCACAAGCAACCCTATTTTGACAAACTTCTCTGTTTATAAGACACCAAGTAGCATCGAAAAAACAGATGGCTATCCTCTAGGCTTGGATTACCATTCAAATACAACAGCTGACAAAGCAAATACAACCTGGTATGACGAATCTGAAGGCGTTCGTGAACATCCATGTGACCAATCAAAAAGATGCTAGCGTAACCTACCGTTTTAATGGAACTAAGGCTTATGTCGTATCTACAGTTGATCCAAATCACGGTGAAATGTCAGTTTATGTGGATGGTCAAAAGGTTGCAGACGTACAAACTAATAATGCGGCTCGTAAACGTAGCCAGATGGTTTATGAGACAGATGACTTGGCTCCAGGTGAACACACCATCAAACTCGTCAACAAAACTGGCAAAGCTATTGCAACTGAAGGTATCTACACGCTCAATAATGCTGGTAAAGGTATGTTTGAGTTGAAAGAAACTACCTATGAAGTTCAAAAAGGTCAACCAGTTACTGTAACCATTAAACGTGTTGGTGGTAGCAAAGGAGCTACAACAGTCCATGTCGTGACTGAACCAGGAACAGGGGTTCACAGTAAGGTTTATAAGGATACAACAGCTGATTTGACCTTCCAAGAAGGTGAAACAGAAAAGACTTTGACAATTCCAACAATTGACTTTACGGAGCAAGCTGACTCTATCTTTGACTTTCAAGTGAAAATGACGAGTGCTTCAGATGAAGCTTGCTTGGCTTTGCTTCAGAAGCAACGATTCGAGTGATGAAAGCTGAATTGCTTCAAAAAGATCAATCAGTCATGATGATCAGGCCAGTCAACTTGACTATAGCCCAGGTTGGCACCCATGAAACCAATTCATCAGGTAAAATACCAAAAACACTGAGTCTTGGGCGTCATTTGGTCGTTTAACAGAAGAGCAAAAAGAAAAAAATGCTAGTGTAACAGCCTACTTCTACGGTACAGGTTTAGAAATTAAAGGTTTTGTAGACCCAGGTCATGGTATCTACAAGGTGATACTAGATGGTAAAAAAGTCGAGTATCAAGATGGTCTAGGTAACGCCTCTGATGTCAATGGCAAGAAGTACTTCAGTGGTACAGCTGCCACACGTCAAGGTGATCAGACTCTCGTTCGTTTGACAGGACTTGAAGAAGGTTGGCATACTGTAACCTTGCAATTGGATCCAAAAACGTAATGATACTACGAAAAAATATTGGTATCCAAGTTGACCAGTTTATCACTCATGGAGAAGATAGTGCTCTTTATACCAAAGAAGAGTTGCTTCAAGCTATGAAGAACTGGAAGGATGAATTGATAAATTTGATCAAACAAGTTTGAAGAACACTCCAGAGGCGCGTCAAGCCTTCAAGTCAAACTTGACAAATTATCGAGCAACTTTCAGCAAGTGATGCTAAACCACAAGAAGTTCTCAAAACAGCTACAGCCTTGCAAACGATCCTTGATAAGGAAGAAAACTACGGTGTCGAAGAAACACCAGCTCAACCAGAAGAGCCTAACTATGATAAGGCTATGGCAAGTCTGCAGAGGCTATTCAAAATCAAGAGCAAGGAACTGGCAGATAAGACGAAGAAACTAGTTGAGTTATCGAACAGGCTCTACGATTGGAAGCAAAAACTCAGGATGCAGTCGATAAGGCCTTTAGCAGCTTCTAACTTCTATCAGCCCAGCAGGACTCGAAGAGGAACCAAAACCAGAGCCAGCATTGTCGGAAAGAGCCTAGTTGACTGATGAGCAGGCAAGTCTGTGAAACTATTCAAAACAAAGCAAGGACTAGGGCAGCGACAGAGCTGAAAAACTAGTTGAGTTATCCGAGCAAGCCATCGCAGCGATCAGCAGCCAGACTCAGGATGCGAGACAAAGCTTGCAAGCACAGCTTCTATCGACCACCTAAGCACTCAAAGAGAACCAAAACCAGAACCAGCTCAACCAGAAGAGCCTAAGATTGACTAGTAAGGCGAACGAGGCATAAAGAAGCCAAGAAGTAGTAGCTAGCTGAGTTATCAGGAGACAGAGGTCAAATCACAGCGATCGAAGCAGCCAAGACTCAGGATGTAGTCGACAAAGCCTTTGCAAGCAGCTCTAACTTCTATCAACCAGCCGCTGACTCGAAAAGAGGAACCAAAACCAGAGCACCAGCTGAAGAGGAAGATTGCTATGATGAGCGCAAGCTCAGTATGTATACCATGCGTCGCAGAAGAGCCTAAGATTGACTATGACAAGGCTATGGCAAGCTTGGCAGAGGCTAGTCAAACAAGCGCAAGGAAACCAGGCAAAGCGAGCATGGCACCAGGGCAAACGATAAAGAGCTAAGAAGAAACTAGTTGAGTTGTCAGAACAGGCTCTTACTGCTATCAGCAGCTAAAACTCAGGATGCAGTCGACAAGGCCTTTTACAAGCAGCTCTAACTTCTATCAATCGCTTCAAGCACCTGAAAAGAGGAAGTAAAACATTCAAATCTTCCGACTGGAAGGTGTTAAAGAATTGAGCTTTAGTCAACCAAGCCTTGAGGTAGTAGAAGAAGCTCTCAACTTCAAGACTGTTAAACGAGAAGATCCAACTCTTCCAGAAGGTGAAACTCGCGTAACTCAGGTAGGTCGCGCAGGCAAGGAACGTATCTTAACAGAAGTAGCACCAGATGGAAGCTGCACTGAAAAATTGCGTGAAGTTCTTGAAGCACCACAAGATGAGATTGTGCTAGTCGGAACTAAGAAAGAAGAATCAGGTAAAACAGGACCCGCTATCCATGAAGTACCAGAGTTTACTGGCGGTGTAAATGGTTCTGAAGCAGCTATCCATGAAGTACCAGAGTTTACTGGTGGTGTGAATGGTTCTGAGGCAGCTATCCATGAAGTACCAGAGTTTACTGGTAGTGTGGAATGGCTCTGAAGCAGCTGGTCCACAGAGTTCCGAACTTTGAAGGAGGAGTTCTGGTGGAGCAGCACCTATCCATCAAGTTCCAGGACGTGCTGGTGGTGTAAATGGTTCCTAGAGTTATGTTCATGGTGGTAAATGGTTCTGACGCAACTGTGCATGAATCAGAATCAGGATGTAGTCAAGCTGTATCACCAGATAAGACTTATCAAGCACCTGCAAATCGTCAAAAACATTCTCCCTGAAACAGGCGCTAAAGAAACTGCTACCCTTGCAAGCTTGGGAGCTGTAGGAGCACTTCTAGGTCTAGCTGCAATAGGAAAGAAAAAAGAAGACGAATAGAATCTGTCAAACTCAAGAAATACTGTTGAGGAAGTATAGATTTTGTGGAACTTATTGCAGAATATTAAAGAAACTGCTGTAATAACTGTCCAAACTTTAGAGATTGAAACCAATAACTAATCTCAATTATAAAAAGCGAGCAAAACGAGTTTTCTGAGAATCGGAATTCCGTCTTGTTCGCTTTTTTATATCAAGAATTAGGTGTAGAATTTTATGTGCATAAGTCATCAGTTATAGGACTTGAGCAAACTAAAAACCAGCGACTTTAATCGCTGGTTGCTGATATGATTGTTCACTTGATAGGGATGAAGACTTATCTAGACCTTCTATTTCTACGATAGCCATTTAGTTTTTTATTTTCCCAATAACTGTTAAAGATTTTTTCTTTACTTTCACGATCAATTTCTAGGAAATAAGCATAGAGTAGATCGATTAAGATCAACATAGGGAGTTGGGCAGAAATGCGTTGGATATAGGAAGACTGACTCTGGCTTGCGACTAATACTGTTTCTGTAAATGCTTGGGTATCCTTATTCGGTGCACTTGTAAATAGAACTGTCTTAGCTCCCATATCCTGGGCGTCTAATAGACTGTCGATGATAGATGGAGTTGTTCCTGAAAGGGAAAAGCCAAAGACCAAACATTTTTCATCGATGATACTGGTTGTCCAGGCGAAACCATCTGGATCAGTTAAGGCTTCACAGACCACACCTAATCTCATAAAACGTAGCTTCATCTCACGTGCAACTAAACCAGAACTTCCAGTTCCAAAAAAATACACGCGTTCTGATTGGTCAATCATCTTAGCGACACGTTCTAGTTGTTCATCGTCAATCAATCCTTGAGAAACTTCTCGTAGGTTTGCATAGCTTCTGAGTACTCTCTGAGTCAGAGGATTCATATCCTGTTGAGGAACGGAAAGGGTATCCTTTTGTTGTTGGTATTTGAAAATAAATTCCCGATAGCCTGTAAAGCCACATTTTTTGGCAAAACGAGTGAGAGCCGCCTGAGAAATATGAAGTTTTTTAGTGACCTGCTGAGAAGACAAGTCATCACGAATGGTATCAGCCTGCAAAAAATAGCGGGCAATCTCTTGCTCTAAATCGGTCATTTCTTCAAAGTGAAGATCAATAATCGTAGAGATGTCTGGCTTGTTCATGGGACTCCTTTGTAGTTATTTGTTAAACATTATTTGTCAATAAAAGCTAACAAATAAAATAGCGCTTACTTTCATTATACCACAGTTGCTTTGTTTTTGGGATAAAAAGGAAAAGTCTTTTCTTTTTCCATAATTTTCTCTTCAAATTGTGGTACAATGAAGAGTAAGATTTTGATTAGAAATGAGACTGATTTGTATGAGAAAATTCAACAGCCATTCGATTCCGATTCGGCTTAATTTATTGTTTGCAATCGTTATTTTGCTTTTCATGACCATCATTGGTCGCTTGCTCTATATGCAAGTTTTGAACAAGGATTTTTATGAAGCTAAGCTAGCGTCAGCTAGCCAGACTAGGGTAACAACGAGTTCTGCTCGTGGAGAAATCTATGACGCAGCTGGAAACCCTTGGTAGAAAATACCGTTAAACAAGTAGTAGCTTTCACACGAAGCAATAAGATGACGGCTGCAGATTTAAAGGATATTTCCACTAAACTCTTAACGTATGTAACAGTTACCTCGCCAGATTTGACAGAACGTCAAATGGCTGATTATTATCTAGCAGATCCAGCTGTCTATAAAAAAACGGTAGAAGCACTTCCCAAAGATAAACGTTTTGATTCTGATGGTAATCAACTATCTGAAGCTCAAGTTTATAATAATGCTACTGAGAGTATCACTTCTGATCAGCTGAACTATTCAGAGGATGAAAAGAAGGTTATCTACCTCTTTAACCAGCTCAATGCAGTTGGTAATTTTGCGACAGGAAATATTCAAACCGATCCATTAAGTGACACACAGGTGGCCATCATTGCTTCAGCTTCCAAGGAATTACCTGGTATTAGCATTTCAACTTCGTGGGATAGAAAAGTTTTAGAAACCTCTCTTTCATCTATCGTTGGAAGTGTCTCTAGTGAGAAATCAGGTCTTCCAGCTGAGGATGTGGATGCTTATTTACAAAAAGGCTATTCACTTAATGACCGTGTTGGAACTTCTTATCTGGAGAAACAATACGAAGAAGTTCTACAAGGAAAGCGCACGGTGAAAGAAATCCATCTCGATAAATATGGCGATATGGAGAGTGTGGAAAATGTCGAAGAAGGTAGCAAGGGCAAAAACATTAAATTGACCATTGATTTGACCTTCCAAGACAGTGTGGATAATCTTCTGAAAAGTTACTTCAATTCAGAACTATCAAATGGTGGAGCAAAATATTCTGAAGGTGTCTATGCAGTAGCGCTCAATCCTAAGACTGGTGCTGTGTTAGCTATGTCAGGAATTAAACATAATCTGGAAACGGGTGACTTAACTTCAGACTCGCTGGGGACTGTGACCAATGTCTTTGTACCGGGTTCTGTCGTTAAAGCGGCTACCATCAGCTCTGGCTGGGAAAATGGTGTTTTAAAAGGAAATCAGACTCTGACAGACCAACCAATCGTTTTCCAAGGATCCCCAGCTATCAATTCTTGGTATACTCTTGCTTATGGTTCTTTCCCGATTACAGCAGTCGAGGCTTTGGAATACTCTTCTAATGCCTATATGATTCAAACTGCTTTGGGAATGATGGGTCAAACCTATCAACCAGATATGACAGTTAAGACCGATCACCTAGAGTCTGCTATGGGAAAACTACGCGCGACTTTTAGTGAGTATGGTTTGGGTGCTGCTACAGGGATTGATTTGCCAGAGGAATCAACAGGATTTATTCCTAAAAACTTTGATTTGGCTAATTATCTGTACAATGCTTTTGGACAGTTTGATAACTATACGCCGATGCAGTTGGCCCAGTATGTGGCAACAATCGCTAATAATGGTGTTCGCTTGGCTCCTCATATTGTAGAAGGAGTCTACGATAATAATGAGCAAGGTGGTCTAGGAAATTTGATTCAGCAAACAACTAGCACCGAAATGAATAGAATTAATATTTCTGAGTCAGACATGTCTATCTTGCAACAAGGATTTTATCAGGTTTCGCACGGAAGCAGTGCCCTTACGACAGGTCGTCCTCTTCTATATGGGGCAACTGTCTCTATCAGTGGTAAGACTGGTACAGCCGAAAGTTATGTAGCCGATGGTCAAAAGGCTACCAATACCAATGCGGTTGCCTATGCCCCATCAGATAACCCTCAGATTGCAGTTGCAGTTGTATTCCCACATAATACCAATCTCAGCAATACGATCGGACCTTCGATTGCCCGAGATATTATCAATCTATACAACCAACACCATCCAATGAACTAGAAAGGAAGCCATGCTTTACCCAACACCTATTGCTAAGTTGATTGACAGCTATTCTAAACTTCCAGGTATCGGGATTAAGACAGCAACCCGACTGGCCTTTTATACCATTGGGATGTCGGATGATGATGTCAATGAATTTGCAAAAAATCTTCTGGCAGCTAAACGAGAATTGACCTATTGTTCAATCTGCGGACGCTTGACAGATGATGATCCATGTTCAATCTGTACGGATCCTAGTCGTGACCAGACTACTATCCTAGTATTAGAGGATAGCCGAGACGTAGCAGCTATGGAGAATATTCAAGAATACCATGGACTCTATCATGTCTTGCACGGATTGATCTCCCCTATGAATGGGATTAGTCCTGACGATATCAATCTTAAAAGTCTCATGACTCGTCTCATGGATAGCGAGGTTTCAGAGGTCATCGTTGCGACCAATGCAACTGCTGATGGTGAGGCGACTTCTATGTACATCTCTCGACTTCTCAAGCCAGCAGGGATCAAGGTTACTCGTCTAGCACGAGGTCTAGCGGTTGGAGCTGATATCGAATATGCAGATGAAGTTACACTTCTAAGAGCCGTCGAAAATCGTACAGAACTCTAGTCTGTAAGGTTAAGGATAGATGCAATGAACTAGCAGATAATCATTTTAAAAAGTACAAAAGAGCCTGAATCCCATTTTGATTCAGGCTCTTTTCTTGTTTTTTGCTGTACAAGTTTAAAAAAAATGACAAATATGATATACTAAAGACGAGTATTCTATTAGAATTGGAACAAATCATATGAAACAAACAATTATTCTATTATATGGTGGACGCAGTGCAGAACGTGAAGTGTCTGTCTTGTCAGCTGAGAGTGTCATGCGTGCGGTTAACTATGATCGTTTCGCAGTCAAAACCTTCTTTATCAGCCAGTCTGGAGACTTTATCAAAACCCAAGAATTTACCCAAACACCTGGACAAGACGAACGTCTCATGACCAATGAAACGATCGATTGGGACAAGAAAATTGCTCCAAGTGCTATCTACGAAGAAGGAGCGGTTGTTTTTCCAGTTCTTCATGGACCTATGGGAGAAGATGGTTCCGTTCAAGGTTTCTTAGAAGTCTCGAAAATGCCTTATGTCGGTTGTAACATCCTATCTTCAAGCCTTGCCATGGATAAAATCACAACTAAGCGTGTATTAGAGTCTGCTGGGATTGCCCAAGTTCCTTACGTAGCGATTGTTGAAGGGGATGACTTGGCTTCTAAGATTGCAGAAGTTGAGGAAAAATTAAGTTACCCAGTCTTTACCAAACCATCCAATATGGGTTCTAGTGTTGGTATTTCTAAGTCTGAAAATAAAGAGGAACTTCGCCAAGCTTTAGAGCTTGCCTTCAAGTACGATAGTCGTGTATTAGTGGAGCAGGGTGTAAATGCGCGTGAAATCGAGGTTGGTCTTTTAGGAAACTATGATGTCAAGAGCACGCTACCTGGTGAAGTTGTCAAAGACGTAGCCTTCTATGACTATGATGCCAAGTATATCGATAACAAGATCACCATGGATATCCCTGCTAAGATTAGCGATGATGTAATAGCTCTTATGCGCAAAAATGCCGAAACTGCCTTCCGTGCTATCGGTGGACTGGATTGTCGCGTTGCGACTTCTTCTATACAGATAAGGGGGAAGTTTTCCTAAATGAGTTAAATACCATGCCAGGCTTCACTCAATGGTCTATGTATCCCTTGCTTTGGGACAATATGGGGAATTTCTTATCCAGAATTAATCGAACGTTTGGTTGACCTTGCTAAGGAAAGTTTTGACAAGCGTGAAGCGCACCTATTGTAAAGACAGACATAAGGGCGAGGAAGGACTCCTTGCCCCTTTTTTTAAAGGAGTAAACATGAAACTTACGATTCACGAAGTTGCGCGTGTTGTCGGTGCAAAAAATGATGTGACCAGCTATGCGGACAGTCCACTAGTCAAGGCAGAGTTTGATAGTCGTTTGATTGGACCTGGTGATCTATTTGTGCCACTCAAGGGGGCGCGTGATGGTCATGACTTTATCGAGACAGCATTTGAAAACGGCGCTGCTGTAACCTTGTCAGAGAAGGAAGTGGCAGATTATCCTTACATTTTAGTAGAGGATGTTTTGACAGCCTTTCAAGCTCTTGCAGCTTATTACCTTCAAAAAACAGGTGTCGATGTCTTAGCTGTTACAGGTTCAAATGGGAAGACAACGACTAAGGACATGCTGGCGCATTTACTTGCTACGACTTTTTAAAACGTATAAAAACTCAAGGAAATTACAATAACGAGATTGGACTACCTTATACAGTTCTTCATATGCCAGATGACACTGAGAAATTGGTCTTGGAGATGGGGCAGGATCACTTGGGAGATATTCATCTCTTGTCTGAATTAGCTCGTCCAAAGATAGCTATTGTGACTCTGGTCGGAGAGGCTCATTTGGCCTTCTTCAAGGATCGTTCTGAGATTGCCAAAGGTAAATTACAGATTGCTGATGGTATGGAGAAAGGTAGCTTGCTCTTGGCGCCATCTGATCCAATTGTAGAGGATTATCTGCCTGCTGACCAAAAAGTAGTTCGTTTTGGTCCAGGTGCAGAACTCGAAATTACAGAATTGATTGAGCGTAAGGATAGCTTAACCTTCAAGGCCAATTTCTTAGAGCAGGCTCTTGACTTGCCAGTAACAGGTAAGTACAATGCGACCAATGCTATGATTGCATCTTATGTTGCTCTTCAAGAAGGAGTGACTGAGGAGCAGATTGGTCAAGCCTTCCAAAATCTTGAATTGACCCGCAATCGTACCGAGTGGAAAAAAGCAGCCAACGGTGCGGATATCCTGTCAGATGTCTACAATGCCAATCCAACTGCCATGAAGTTGATTTTTAGAGACTTTCTCTGCCATTCCAGCCAATGAAGGTGGCAAGAAACTCGCAGTTCTGGCAGATATGAAAGAACTTGGAGATCAGTCTGTTCAACTTCATAATCAGATGATTTTGAGCATTACACCTGATGCCCTTGATACCGTAATTTTCTACGGTGAAGACATCGCTGACTTGGCTCAACTAGCCAGTCAAATGTTCCCAATCGGCCATGTGTACTACTTCAAGAAAACAGCCGATGAAGACCAGTTTGAAGCCATGGTTAAGCAGGTCAAGGAAAGTCTTGGCGCACATGACCAGATTTTGCTTAAAGGTTCGAACTCTATGAATCTAGCTAAGCTAGTAGAAAGCCTAGAAAATGAGCACAACTGATTCCGCCAAAGCTATTCAGAGAATGTTAGCTATCACTGATACTGGGTTGACCTATTCAAAGGATCCTTATGACCGTGAACGTTATGAGGATTTACGTCAGATTTTATGGAGTGTCTTGCAGGATCAAACGGAGCTCGATCAAGAGGAATTGACTGCAATTTTAAAACCGACAGGTAGCTATGCAACTCCCTTGATGGATGTAAGGGCATGGATTGTTCAAGATCAGAAGATTTGCCTGGTTAGAGGACAAGGAGAGGATACTTGGGCATTACCTGGTGGCTTTTGGTGAGGTAGGGATATTCTCCTAAGGAAAAATATCCGAAAAAGAAGTTCAGGAAGAAACAGGATTTTTCGGCAGAAGTAGGCTCTTTATTGGCAGTTTTTTTGATACCAATCGCTTTCAACTTCAGAACAAACAGTATGCCAAGTTCGTCTTTGACTGTCAGTTATTGGATGGACAATTTCAAGAAAATCAAGAAATTGCGGAACTTGAATTTTTTGATATCAAGAATCTCCCACCCCTATCTGAAAAACGAATAACCCAAGAACAAATGGAAATTCTATGGCAGGTCTATCAGGGTGAGCGGGAACAATATGTCGATTAGAAGCTTTGTTTTATATTAAGATCGACAGTTTCTTTTAAACAAAATTATAAGAAATAAATGTAAGCTAGGCTCTATAAAAAAATCAGTAAGAGATTGGCTTATATGAAAATGAGGAAAGTTACATGAATTTTTGGGAAGCTTATTTAGTACGCAGCCAACGGAGCCACCCCAGTTTGACCTTCTTTGGTATGGAAGTCTATTTACCTTATTAGCATTGACTGTGTTTCTTGCCTATCGTTATGGTGAGAAAAAGGCCTGTCAGCGATTTTTCCAGATTTTACAGGCGGTACAGCTAATCCTGCTCTACGGATGGTATTTAGTAAATCAGATGCCTCTAACTGAAAGTCTACCCCTTTATCATTGCCGTTTGGCTATGTTTGTAGTGCTTTTGACCCCGGGTGTCTCTAGAGTCAAACAGTATTTTGCTGTATTGGGAACCTTTGGAACTTTGGCAGCTTTTATTTATCCAGTGCCAGATCCCTATCCCTTCCCCCACATTGCCATCCTGTCCTTTATTTTCGGACACTTAGCTCTCTTTGGAAATTCCTTGATTTATCTTTTGAAGGACTACGATGCTAGCTTATTGGACTTCAAACGAACCCTAATCATCACATCTTCACTGAATGCTGTGATCTTTGTGGTCAATCTAATGACGGGTGGAGATTATGGCTTTTTGACAAAACCGCCATTGGTTGGAGACCACGGTCGTTTGATCAATTATCTAGTGGTTACGCTATTCCTGACTTGTGCCATTTATTTAGTCTCTAAAATTTTTCAGACAATCCTTCAGGAACAGGAAGAAAAAAGATTGAGAATCTGGCAGAAATAAAAAAATATTTTCCCAATCTCTTGACTTTTATCTGAGAATTTTGATACAATAGTAGACGGTATTGTTTACCCCATTTGTAAGGCCCCGGAACCTTTCAAATAACTTGCGGACCGGAACATCCGCCCTGTAAACAAAAACGATATTCATATAGGAGAAATCATGAACAAAACTACATTCATGGCTAAACCAGGCCAAGTAGAACGCAAATGGTACGTTGTTGACGCAACTGATGTACCTCTTGGACGCCTTTCAGCAGTTGTTGCTAGCGTACTTCGCGGAAAAAACAAACCAACATTTACACCACACACTGATACAGGTGACTTCGTAATCGTTATCAATGCTGAAAAAGTTAAATTGACTGGTAAAAAAGCATCTGATAAGATCTACTACACTCACTCAAACCACCCAGGTGGATTGAAATCAATCTCTGCTGGTGAACTTCGTTCTAAAAATGCAGTACGTTTGATCGAGAAATCAGTTAAAGGTATGCTTCCACACAATACTCTTGGCCGCGCTCAAGGTATGAAATTGAAAGTATTCGTTGGAGCTGAGCACACTCACGCTGCACAACAACCAGAAGTTCTTGATATTTCAGGACTTATCTAAGGAAAGGAACAATAAAGTATGTCACAAGCACAATATGCAGGTACTGGACGTCGTAAAAAAACGCTGTTGCACGCGTTCGCCTTGTTCCAGGAACTGGTAAAATCACTGTTAACAAAAAAAGATGTTGAAGAGTACATCCCACACGCTGACCTTCGTCTTGTAATCAACCAACCATTCGCAGTTACTTCAACTGCAGGTTCATACTGACGTTTTCGTTAACGTTGTAGGTGGTGGATACGCTGGTCAATCAGGAGCTATCCGTCACGGTATCGCTCGTGCCCTTCTTCAAGTAGACCCAGACTTCCGCGATTCATTGAAACGTGCAGGACTTCTTACACGTGACTCACGTAAAGTTGAACGTAAGAAACCAGGTCTTAAGAAAGCTCGTAAAGCATCACAATTCTCAAAACGTTAATCAATACGATTATATCAATGTTTCAAAGCACTCAAGAGTTTACCTCATGGGTGCTTTTTTCGTGTTTTTGAAAAGTTTACCTCAAAGTTCACCTTATTTTTACCTTATTGATTTAGAGATTCTAAAGCTAATGCACCAACTGCAATAGGAACTACATTCGAAGTATTGACATAAATCTGAGTTGTACTTGTATCGCTGTGTGTCAATGCTTCAGAAATATCTTCTAAGCTCATTCCTGCTTGTTTAGCAAGATGTTGGAATTTATGAGGTCCTTGATGGATATTATTTTTCTTCATAAGTATGTTATAATGTAGATACGATATGAAAAAAATTAAGATATCTCTTTAAATTTTGTAAATGTCACTTTGTGTGAACATGAGTACATTTGAATTTAGAGAATGATAGGAGATGCTTTACAATGATAAGTTTAGAACTGATGTCTGAAGAAAATAGTATAGATATTTATTCTTTTGAAAAAGAAAATCGGGAGTATTTTGAGCGAAGTTTACCTCCTAGACCAGCTCACTATTTTGACTTAGAAGGTTTTAAAGAAATTACAAGGGAATTGTTAAGGGAACAAGAGAGCCATGATGTCTACATGCATCTTATTAGAGATGCACAAGGCATTATGGTCGGAAGAATCAATTTAAGTGTTTTAGGGAAGGATAGAAAAACAGCAGAACTTGGATATAGGATTGGAGAAAATGTTACTAATTTAGGTTATGCAAGTGAAGCGGTTAAACTCGTTTTAGACAAGGCCTTTACTACTTATGGTTTACATAAGATTATCGCAGGGACGGCAACGGACAATCTGGCCTCTCAGAGAGTGCTTTTAAAAAATGGTTTCACCTTTAGTAGAATCATAGAGAATGACTTTCAAATGCATAACGAGTGGATTCATACGGCATTATTTGAGATAAGGAATCTATAGCATTATCATTACCAGTCGTTTGCCAAAACTCAACATTCCCAGTAGACATTTGTCTACTTTTTTATTTCAAAGACTTTTAGGAATTACTTGAACTCTCAAATCCCATATATGTTTTTTCTGAGTTACATGACAAAGTCTAATTTAATTTGCCAATCTAGGATATGTAAAAAGGTAGTTCAAAAAAATGTAGAACTACCTTTTGTTGATAATAATGAAATTAGATGTTTAAAAAAATAGATAGAGTAAAAAAACGAGAGAAAATTCTAAACAAACTACTTTAATATAGCTCTAATTATCAGATTTTTGTGGTTGAGAATGAATGGAAGTTATAGGATTACACAGAGTGAGTATTTCTTTTTGTTTTGATTGAGATACATGAGTGTAGATCTGAGTTACAGAAATAGAGCTATGTCCAAGTATTTGCTGTATATAACGAATATCTACATCTTTATCCAGTAGCATTGTAGCAAAGCTGTGTCTAAACATATGTGGCGTGATAGTTATAGATAAGTTGTTTTTCTTAACCAGCTTCTTTAAAATTAGACGTACGCTTTGTTCTGACAGTGCTTTAAGAGGATTTTGACCAGTAAATAAATAGTCATTAGGTCGGACGCAGTATTTATTTGTATATGTTTTTCAATAAACTAAAGGTTGTTTGGTCTCCCTAAAAAGAGGATACGTTCTTTTTTTCCTTTTCCCGATAATATGAAGTGTTCTATTTGAAAAAAATTAATATCTTTAAGATGAATATGACAAAGCTCAGAAATCCGAATGCCAGTTGAAAGTAATAAGGAAATGATTAGTAAATTTCTTTTCAGCTTTTTTTGTTTTTGATATTTAGATTTTTGAATAGATAACTTTTTGTTCTGAATATGAGTATACACTTTTTAAAAATGTCATAAGGAATGGTTTTTAGGTAATATTTTTTTCCTTCCGAAATTGAAATCGTAGTTGATTAAAAAGGATTTTTCATCAATTATATCTTGAAATTTTAAATAGTTATAAAAAAACCTTCAAACTTGCGATTTTTTTCGTCGTAGAGTGTTTGATTTTATATTTGATTTTGTTAAAAAAATTCAATATATGATTCAACATTATTGTAGTTTGAATTGTAAAATTGTAAAAGATCATTTTTTTGTAAGCTCGAATTGTATGTGTGCTTAAACGCTTATGCGTTTCTGCAGTAATTTAAGTAAGTAGAAATAATTTTAGAATCCATGAATATCTCCTTTAGTAATAATCATGTTATTTTTAAACTTATTTAAGCATTTTTGTATAGTGATAATAAATAGTTATCGGTAGGAGAGCTACAGTGAATAATAAGGTAGATTTAGTTGAAATAGAAAAAGTTTTATAATGAACATGAAGTTATCTGGTATAACAATTGGTATAGATATACGAATAAGTCAATTGATTTATTTTTTTAAAGAAAAAAACTGTACTTTTTACTAATGATGAAATTATTCTGAATGCCGGATCTGGGGGAATACTTACGGTTTATCAGGATACACAATCCATATGGATATTGCTGAAAAAAACATTAAGTGCAGTCTCTAACAAAATTATTGGGAATGTAGAGAACATTCCTGTTAACGATAAGTACTTTGACCATATTATCTGTGTAGGTTCGGTGATAAATTATTGTGATGCCAACAAAGTAATTAGTGAATTTGAACGCGTGTTAAAAAGTTGGTGGGACTTTATATTTAGAATTTGAACCCAGCGATAGTTTTTGAGTATTTTTGGAAGTAATAAATATAAAAAAATCCGTTTCTATGATTGAAACGGATTACTTAAAGACAAAAGCATCGTAATTGGATCTTCTCTATAAAATATATTGAGAATTTATTGAAATCCCAAGGATTTCAAATTAACAAAAAGCATCAATTTCATATAATAAGTTCTATCATTCTAAGAATAACAAATAATTACGAACTTGCAGCAAAAGTTTGTTGGATTAGATAAAATAATTAGATTTTTTTCCAAGTATTAGAAATTGCTCAAGTAATGTAATTTTTTTAAATGTACTAAAATTTATTAAATATTGTCCTTTTTTTAACAAGAATGGAACTATGCTGACGATTATACTAGTGATTGCACCAATTATCGGGGTAAAAATTTGTACTTGTATCAATTCCAAAAACATTAAATATTTTTATAATAAGAAATAATAATAATTGGAAATATAACAATTGATATAAACACAGAAATTAAACCATTGTTTAGTTTCTTTTTTAGGTGCAGGTAGCTTTTCAACGCTACCTGCACTTTTGATTTTATCTTTATGAACTTCAATAAACTGCAATGGTTCAGTTAACTCTTCAAGTTTATTTTTGAATACTAGCAAAAGTATTTTTGGATTTGCTTATTGTATCGAAGTCTTTCACTTTCACTAAAAAAACGGTGTATACCAATTTATATAGTATTCAAAAATATAAAGATTGGATAATTCTAATATAAGTCTCTTTGGGAATCGTCTTTATGTTAGTATTTGAATTAATCATTAATTTAGCTTCGAAGCTGCTGAACTCATTATTAATCCCTAAAGGTGGTGTATGGTAATCAGCATCTATAGTGAAAAAAATTCTCTATTGATAGAATAGTTTTAAATATTTTACTCTCATCGTCAACTTCAACTCCGTTATTCTTATTACTGATTTCACAAATGAAATATGTGACCTCTAATAAAGCTTTGATATAAACATTCTCAGTTCATTTAAATAGCTAAGGTAAGTATTATTTTTTTCTGTATGCATCTTCAACAGCTATATACTCAATTACGACTGTTTTAGTGGACTTTAAGTATGTACACATTGCTAAGCCAATATTTGTATCATTTAGGAAGAGAAAAAAAGTAGCTCTCAAATTCTACAGTTTTATTATCTAACCAATATGTTAGCTCATTTGTGTTTGTTCTAATGTCTGAAGGAGTAACTCTTGAATAAATCTTAACAGAATCAATATAGTCAATATCGGATGATGACTCAATTAACTTAATTTTGTAATTATTTTTCAAGATATTGATTGCTCATTTTTCATTCTCCTATCGATAACTATTTATTATCACTAGTATACCATAGATTCATATCTCCAATATGTTTTTCGATTGTAGTTTTCTTACTTTTTTTATATTCTCAAAGACTTTTTGAACAGCCTCATAGTACTTTTTTTCTTCAATAACTAAATATGTGGAATTCTATCTATCGGCAACAACGCACCAAAAATGGTGCGTTTATCTTTTTTGTGCTATAATAGAAATAAATAAAAGGAGGAGTTACATGATTGGAGAAAATATAAAAACGTTACGTAAAACACAGAATTTAACGCAACCTGAGTTTGCAAAAAAATTGTTGGTATCTCTAGAAATAGTTTGAGTCGTTATGAAAATGGGACGAGTCGAGTTTCAACAGAATTAATAGATCGTATCTGCAAGAAATTTAATGTTTCTTATATCGATATCGTAGGGGAGGAAAAAATGCTCACACCAGTAGAAGATTACCAGCTCACTCTAAAAATTGAAGTGATTAAAGAACGAGGGGCGAATATCTTAGCGCAACTTTATCGTTTACAAGATGAACTAGAAATTGCATTTGATGATGCTAATAATCCTTGGGTTCTAATGAGCGATGATCTTTCTGATTTGATTAACACGAAGATTTATCTTGTTGCAACTTTTGAGGATGTAGAGCGATATAATGGCTATTTGGATGGCATTGAACGTATGCTAGAACAAGCTCGTCATCTGGTGGTGGCTTAATGAAACTAGAAGAATTTAGTCAAGATGATTTGAACGAGCATCCAAACGACTCGTTCGTTCTTTAACTCGTGGAAAAACAACCTCATCTCAGCCTAAAGCTATTTTGCTCGGTGGACAAAGTGGTGCTGGGAAAACAACGATTCATCGTATTAAACAAAGGGAATTTCAAGGCAATATCATTATCATTGATGGAGATAGTTACCGCTCTTTTCATCCGAACTACCTTGACCTACAGGAAAAGTATGGCAAAGATAGTGTGGATTATACCAAAGTATTTGCAGGTCAAATGGTTGAATATCTCGTAGATGAATTGAGTAAACAAGGTTATCATTTATTAATCGAGGGGACCTTGAGAACAACCGAAGTTCCCCGAAAAACAGCACAATTATTAACAACTATAGGTTATCAAGTCTCGCTTGCACTGATTGCAACTAAGCCAGAATTGTCCTATCTCAGTACATTGATACGTTATGAAGAGCTCTATGCTATAGACCCTAGTCAAGCTAGAGCGACTCCCAAAGAACACCATGATGGAATTGTAGAACATTTAGTTGATAACTTACGAGAGTTGGAAAAGGATAAACTCTTTAGACAAATTCAAATTTATCAAAGAGATCAATCATGTATTTATGATTCGGAAGTAGATCAAAACTCAGCAGCAGAAGTTCTACAAGAATGCCTCTTTGGAAAATGGAGTAAGGTGGAGGAAGAGATGTTGAAGATAGGGCAGGAGCGGTTGAGAGAGTTGTGATGGAAGAACGGTAATAGTGGTATTTTCTAAAATCATATTTAGGTAAGATAATTAATTGGAAACTCAAGAAATAATCGTATAAAGTGATATAATAAAAGTTAGATATAACAATTTAATTTAAGGAGAGACTCATGCCAACTATACAGTCACAGTTTATTAAATTTCACGATACCATTAAGCTAGATGCTGACGACAAAAAGGTATTAATTGACAAACGTACAGAGGTTGAAGAAGCAATAAATAAAGGTGTTTCAGAATTTGGAAAAAGCTTTTTCAATCAAGGAAGTTACTCAACTCACACGGGTATTTTGCCAATTGATGAAGGGGATTATGACTTAGATAGAGGTTTAAAAATCGATGTTGATAGATATTCGTATTCTCCTAAAGAGGTAAAGAATTTTATTTTTGATGCATTAGTCTCCGAATTTGGTGAAAATAGAGTTAAAGTAAAAAATCCATGTGTGACAGTATCATTTCCTGAAGATAGTGTTCATATTGATATAGCGGTGTATTGTACTGAAAATGATAACTATTTTTTAGCCAGGGGAAAACTGAATAGTACTGATGAAAACATTAAATGGGAGGAAGCGGATCCTGTAGAATTAACGAAAAAAATTAATAATGCTATGGAGAACTCCGAAGACAGAAACCAATTTCGGAGAGTAATTCGTTACTTAAAAAGATGGAAAGATCTCAAATTTAAAAATCAAGATAATAGACCGACAGGCATTGGGATTTCAGTTTTTGCTGTCAATAATTTTTCTGTAAGCAAAAAAGTAGACTATTTATCTGGGAACACTACTTATGATGATATTTCAGCTTTAAGAAATTTAGTAAATACTATGATTAATTCATTTTCGAATACTTATGATGTTGATAGAAACTTATTTTATCCGAGATTAGAGGTTTTCTTACCGGTTAAGCCATATACTGATGTATATGAAAGGGTATCAAATATACAAATGGAAGCCTTTAAGAATAAATTAGAAAAATTGAGAGATTCACTAGACGAAGCAATAGATTCTACTGATTTAAGTGAGTCTACAAAAATATTGAGTAAACAGTTTGGTGGTGATTTTTCCTGTTATTGAACAAAAAGAGACAGCAGAAAACTTTGGAACTCGAGCTATAATCAGTGATTATCCGAGTGCTTAGAGGCGCGTATGTTAGAAAAAAAGAAGAAATATTCCAGATGTACTTTGACGAAATACCTTCAGAGAACTTGGAGTCCGAAGATAAGGAATGCTATTTTTATCAATACAAAAAATTTACCTTAAAAATTATCGTTTCTAATGACTTTCCCCACTCACTTCCTGAAATATACCTTTCAAATTATAAGGGTTTTAATAAATGGTATAGCCATGTCGGTTCCGAAGGAAATTGTGTTATATTTCAGAAGATAATTTAATTTGGGATTTTAATAATCCACTTGGATTATTAAAAGATTGCTGTGAAAAAGTAAAGGAATTACTGGATAGTTGGGATACACCCAAAATGACCGAAGACCCTCAGGAAAGAGTTTTTTGTCATATTGGCATATCAGTTGTTTGAAGTCAAAAACGAAATATATAGATATTCAAAGTTATTTATCTAGGGTCAGTACATTTGAGGAACATGAATTGGTCCTGTCAAATCAGAAATACCATCTTTTTAATTATGGTTCACAACTCAAAGAGAGTGTTGCGCCACAATCTAAAAAAAGCAGAGATGTTTATATACTTCCACTTAAAGATTCGAATTCTGTGATTCCTCCTAATCCCCTGAATGAACTAACGGAAGCAACATTTAAGAAATTGATTACAGGAAATCTATCTTCGGGGGTTAGACGCCGCTTCCAAAAGTGGTGTAAAATGAAACGAAAGTCATTCATATTAATTTTATCACTTCCTATATCTGATAATGATTATGTTTTGTTTGGTGCGAGTTTTGAGTCTGGAACTTCCAAATATCCATTTAAAATTGATAATAAGGTACCACAAAAAAATAAAGATAGAAAAAGAATTGGTTCTAAGGCTAAGAAGTCAAAAAATGGGAGTTTCAAGATTACTCCAGTATATGTTACAAGATTCGACAAGGAGTATAGAGTGAGTAGGACATCCCAAGAATATGGTTTCCTAAATAAAAAAGTAGTCATTATTGGACTTGGATCGGTAGGATCATTTATTGCAAGCGACTTATCTAAAATGGGGGTAGCGAAACTTCTTTTAATTGATCCTGATTTTTTAACGGTAGATAATATTTCAAGGCATTATTTAGGCATGGATAGTTTAAATGACAATATTCAGAAAGTTTATGCACTAGAAGATAGATTGCAAAATGAAAATCCGGATTTAGAAATTGAATGTGAGGGTATCCGATTTCAAGAAATAGTTCGGAAGAATCCAAATTTATTTCATGAGTATGATTTTATTTTCTCTTGTGTTGGAGATACTAAAACAAATTTTGAAATTAATCATTTTTTCAGAAAGATTGGAAAAACGGTATTGTATTGCTGGTTAGATCCATATGGAGTTGGGTATCATAACCTATTAGTTTCCCCACAAAATACTGGATGCTATATGTGTATGAATTATGAAGATGGGCATCTTGTTAATAATAGAGCATCTTTTGCAGAGAAAAATCAAGTATTTGAAAAGCGCTTAGCTAGTTGCTATTCTTCATTTGTTCCTTATAATGTTGTTGCTCCTAGTTCATTGGCAAATAAAGCTATAGAAGTATATTTGCAGTACTTGGATGGGGAGTTCTCTGCTGAAAACAGATTGATATCAGTAATTGGTTCAGATAAAAAGTTTGTAGAAGAAGGATTTAAATATAGTGTACGATACTACAATTGTTTAAAAAATAGTGATTTATTAAATATTGCTTTAGGAACTAATACTTCTTGTCCAGAGTGTAGAGGAGAGTATAAAGTTGATGTATGTAAGTCTGAACAATGAGTCCAAAAATTGTAATACCATCTAATATTTTTTTATTTCATTACTAGAATTTAGGCAACTGGGTTCAGAATCTGAAGCAGGTGGTATCTTTGTTGGTAAGAGACTTTTAAATAATTCGATACTTATTATAAATTTTTTTCAAGACCACAGGATAATGATGTAAGAAGTAGATATAAATTCTCAAAAACTTCTCCAAACCACCAGAAATTTGCAGATGATTATTTTTGGTAAAAGTTCAGGTTTCATAAGTTTAATTGGAGAATGGCATACCCATCCTGAAGATATACCTACTGCATCTATTGTTGACATTCAATCATGGGAAAGAATTATCTCAGATAATGATGATAGATTATTCTTCTTGATAATTGGGCTTCAGGCTGGGAGATTCTACTTTAGGGAATCAAATGAGTGGCAATCCACTCTAATCTATTTTTAAGGATGTATTGAATACGTATGAATTTAAAAAAATAAATCATTTAAGAAATGCTTTTTTTGGTCTCAAAAATTTTGTTTACCTTTGGTATTAATTTTTTTCTATTTCCAATTCTTATTTGCTATTTGATTGGGAAGAGTTTGACACTAGTTGAAGTTGAAAAAAATATCAAATACCAATTTTTTTACAAGAACTATTTTTTTGAAATAACTCCTGATAATTCTACCGCTACTTATATAGTCCTTTATTTATTAATATCTACTTCATTATTAATGATTTTTAGAAAAACAATGCGGAGCGAACATTTAATGATGGTCATTCTGTATATCTTCATAACTGTTATAAAAAGACTGTGGGTTGCTGCAAATATATTAGGCTATCGAAAGTTACAACTTATAGGTGTATCAATACCAATGCAGTTTGAACTTATTATTAATGGAGTTTTCTCAGAATTTATATCGGAATCATCTGTTATGCAATATGATGAATTTGAAGGAAAAAAATTACTGTTGAGTATCCAATTGAAAACAAAAAGAATAAAGTTGTCAATTTATTAGTATGTGATACATATGATATTCCTTTAGAAAAAAATTAGCAGCTAACTATTTGGAAAAATACAACAGTAAAAAAATTTCATCGCAACAAAAAGTATAGTGGTAACAGATATAACAATCCTCAATTAGTTAGTACAGTCCGAGAAGAAACGCAGAAAGTAATTAACGCCTATAAAGAGGTTAATCTTTTTATGACAACAAATCCTTTAAATACACAAAAAAATAGTAGGGACTTCATTCTTAACATTAGATAGATCAAGTTTTGATAGAGTATCGGTTATACAGATGGATGAAAGAAGAATTTATAAAGATCAATTTATAATATACGAAAGATAATATGATGGGGTATTATAATATTCCAATTAATGTTTGATAGCATTCTAGTTTCTTGAACTTGCATGCTTTTTCCCTTATTATCTCAATGTTGATAATTCGATCTGAATCGTACCACTATAGATCCAATTGTAAATTGTTTTAAAAGACACTATTTGTCTATTCTTTAGTTTAAAGAAATCTTGTATTTGTTTTTTGAGACTATTAAGCTTTTAGAGTAGTCCCTATTTCTTTTTTAGTTTTGGCGTTCAAGATGCTTTTCTTAGCTAATCTTCCATAAGATTTTTAAGCTCTTTCAGCTAAATACTGTCTTAAACAGCGTTTCACTACTCTACTCATAATAAAACGATGGCTACAATCTTAGTTGCAATTTGAGAAAAATTTCTCCCTAATTCCATATAGGTATCTATCTTAATCTGTTTCTTTGGTAAGATGAAAGTAGCTCATAGAATATCATGGGATATTTGTTGGTGTACTTACATACAGTTTACACTATTTTTAGATTTTTGTGAATTTTTTTGTTGTACTATAGTTTAGAATTTTTTTCTGTTAAAAATGTACAAAAACAATAACAATTCAAATGGTGTGAACTTTTTGGTAAAATCTAGCTCAATTTGTGTATTTTTTTAGGGTAAAATTCACACCATTCAACTGAAATTGATTCAAATTAGATGAAATTCTGTTTTCTGTAAATGCGGGAAAACATTGATTTTTAAGCGGATATTGAAACTTATTCAAATAAAAAGTGTTTCCAACCAGGTCTTAAGAAAGCTCGTAAAAGCATCACAATTTAGTAAACGTTAATTCGAAAGAATTACTATACTTACAAAGAGCACCTTTCGGGGTGTTCTTTTTGTATTGTTAGATAGGTATATCCGTTAGAACTCAACATTCCCAGTAGACATTCGTCTACTTTTTGTATATAATAAAACTAAACCAAAATGGTTGAGTTTAAAAATAGAGTCAACCTACGATGAAACATCACACTAGGAGGGAAGTCATGTACCAACCAGAAAAACTAAAAGCTCGGAGAAAAGAGTTAAAGCTAACACAGAAAGAGATTGCAGAACAGCTTGGCATTAGTTTTCAAGCTTATTCAGCTTGGGAGCGTGGTGTCAAGGAGCCTTCTAAAGAGAAGGTTTCACAACTAGAAGAGATTTTAAAAGTACCAAAAGGTTATTTCACCCAAATTGAGATTGTTCGTCTCTATAATAGCCTCTCTAGCCAAGGGAAAGAAAAGGTGGTAGTCTATGCTCGCAACCTGGTTCAAGAAGAACAAGCTAAGAAGGTAACGGCCATGCCAGAAAAACTTTTCGAGTATCATGTCTATGAACGCATGTCGGCGGGTATTGGAGCTTCAGTTTATGATGATCGAAACTTTGACACGGTTTACTTTAATGAAGAACTAGCTCACGATTTTGCTTCCTGGGTCTCTGGAGATTCTATGGAACCCAAGTATCAAAATGGTTCAGTGGCTCTGATTCGAGAGACTGGATTTGATTATGACGGTGCTGTCTATGCAGTGGTTTGTAACAACCAGACCTATATCAAGCGGGTCTATCGAGAAGAAGATGGCTTGCGTTTAGTTTCCATCAATCCTAAATACAAGGATATTTTCATCTCTTATGAGGAAGATCCGCGGATTGTAGGCATTATCGTGGGCAACTTTGTACCGATGGAGGGATAGCCTATGGGCTACTTTGATTATTCCAGAGAGCCCAAAAGTGATATTGCCTTTGTCGATATGAAGTCCTTTTATGCCAGTGTTGAGTGTGTGGAAAGAGGACTTCATCCTCTTAAAACTTCCCTTTGTGTCATGAGTCGAGCGGATAATTCTGTTGGGCTTATTCTTGCCTCCTCACCTATGTTCAAAAAGGTCTTTGGGAAAGCAAATGTAGGCCGTGCTTATGACCTGCCCTTTGATATTAAGACGCGTAAATTTCCTACTACAATGCCAAGAAACAAGGCTTGCGGACAGACTCAGACTATGTGAAATTTATCGAAGACTGGGCTCGGGTGACCGTGATTGTCCCTCCTCGGATGGATAAGTATATCGCAGTTAATATGGAAATTCAGCGCATTTTCCAGAATTATGGCAGTCCAGATGATATTTATCCTTACTCTATTGATGAAGGTTTTATCGATTTGACTAGTTCACTTAATTATTTTGTCCCAGACCAGCAGATTTCTCGCAAAGATAAGCTGGATATGCTTTCGGCTCGTATACAGAGGGATATCTGGCGGCAGACAGGGATTTACTCGACGGTCGGCATGTCTAATGCCAATCCTCTGCTTGCTAAGTTGGCATTGGATAATGAAGCCAAGCGCACACCGACTATGCGAGCCAATTGGTCTTACCAAGACGTTGAAGATAAGGTCTGGTCCATTCCAAAGATGACCGATTTTTGGAGGATTGGACATCGGATGGAGAAGCGCTTGAATAACCTGGGGATTTATTCGATTAAAGAATTAGCCAATAGCAATCCTGATGTCCTGAAGAAAGAACTTGGTCAAGCTGGACTTCGCTTATGGTTTCATGCCAATGGGATTGACGAGAGTAATGTTCATAAACCCTATAAGCCAAAATCTCATGGTCTAGGCAATTCGCAAATTTTACCGAGAGATTATGTCAAGCAGCGAGATATCGAAATTATACTCCGAGAGATGGCTGAGCAGGTGGCTATCAGGCTTCGAAGAGCTAGTAAAAAGGCGACAGTGGTATCTATCCATCTTGGTTTTTCTAAGCATGAAGAACAACGGTCGATTCATACTCAAATGAAGGTTGAACCAACCAATAGCACGAGTCTTTTAGTCAGCTATGTATTGAAATTATTCCATAGTAAATACACTTCTGGTGCTGTTAGGAGTGTTGCCGTTAGTTATTCAGGATTTGTGGACGAATCCTTTGCTTTGATTTCCCTTTTTGATGATGTTGATAAGCTAGAAAAAGAAGAAAGGCTCCAGACGGCCATTGATTCTATTCGAGAGCAATTCGGATTTACTTCTCTCTTGAAGGCGACTGCCTTAGAGGATGCATCGAGAAGTATTGCCAGAAGTAAGCTGATCGGAGGGCATTCTGCTGGAGGATTAGATGGACTCAAATGATTGATCGTTCTTACTTACCTTTTCAATCCGCGAGGGACTACCAGGATCCAGGAATGCAGAAGTGGATGGGATTTTTCTTATCGGAGCATACGAGTTCACTCAGTGAAGAAAAAAATCGTGTCGATTTGTCGACTGATTTGAATCCAGTTGAGAAGTTGTTGTTACTTTCCCAGCTCTACGTCGGTCGGCTAAAAGGTTCTTTTGTGGTCAAGGAGAAAAATCATAAAAGCACGATATTGGGTGAACTAAGAGAATTGTCTCCTCGAGAAATCTCTGTTAAAACTGATGAGGGTTATAGATTGATAAGGGTAAATGATATTCTCGCAATCCAATTATGTCAGGAGGAAGTTCATGACTAGAAAAGAGCTTTATGAAAACAAACTACAGATGGACTATTTCTCAGATGACTACATTCGTTTTGAAGAAGATTTCCAAAAATACTCTGCCATGAATGTACCTCTGACTTTCCTGATTGACGACATTCTACGAACCATGGCCATCAACCAAAAGAACTACTTTGTCTTGAACAAGGAAAATGCCAAAGATGGCAGAGATCATTATTATTATTTTGAGATAGATTATCGCGTAGGATGTAGAAAATTTCACTATAAAAAGCATGTGAATAGATAATTTAGATACTAGGATAGATGAAACATATATTTGTAGCGAGAGATTTTATACTAAAAAGGAAAAAATACTAGGCCGAAATTCATAAAATTAGTTTATGCTGCTGAAATCTTAGCTAAGAACTTAGTGTATTTTTAAATTTGGTGCTGACTTAATTGAGCAGAATGATGTAAGGAAAGAACAATCAAATGAAGGCAGATGAGCGTTAAAAAAATATTGGCAGTAGATTTTTTTAGTTTCTTTAATGTAAAAAGTTGGGTTTGAATGAAAGGATCATTTTTAAAATGCATCCTAGAGAGTCCGATTTGTCATCAAAATAACATCTTTTTCTTAGTTCGTGTCATGGATTTGTAATGAAAATGTACTTTCTTTGTAAAAATCAAAATGCTATAATTCTCTAAACAATTTTCCTTGAACAGGGAGGTTATTATGAAAAAATATAGATTGTTTAAGAATCCTTTCTTGGCGCGTCTGCTTGGATTGCTGATGGTATTTCTCTTCCTATCAGCATTCACCGCACCTGAAAAACCAGACTATGGTATCTACGATCCAAATCATTATTTGACAGAGGACACTATCACTCAAATTCGTGATTTGAATGAAGCCAATAGTAAAAAGGCAGAAAAGCTTCAAGTGGGAGTCTATATCGTAGATAGTCTTGAAGGAGAAAGCATTGAAACGATTGCTAATGAGACGGCTAGAGCCTGGAAGGTAGGTTATTCAGGAGATAATTTTGGAAGTTTGATTGTGGTAGCTGTTCAAGATCGTAAATCAAGAATTGAAACCAGTAATAATACCGCAATTAGAATAACGGACTACCAAACCAAGCAATTGTTGGCAGCCAGTCGTACAGATTTTAAAAATGGGGACTATAGTAAGGGAATTCTAGCGATTGCCAAAGGTTTGGATAATCAGTTTTATAAGGGAACTGGAACCTTTTCATCTGATGATACGTCATTTGCAGATGCTTCCGCAAAAATCAGACGTTACTCCGATAGCATCAGTGGTAAAAATCCAGTCGAAATAGAAGTAGTTCTTCAAATGACCGTCAAAACAGTGAACCTATGGACAATATGTTTGGAGTCGGAATCATTATTTATTTCATCGTCATGTTTATTGCCATTATCAGAGGAGGTGGAAGTTCTCGTAACGATGACTCGTCTAGTGGTGCCTGGTGGATCAGTGACTCATCCGATTCGGACTCGTCTTGGTCAGACTCAGGTTCAGATTCTTCTGGTGGCTGGGACGGCGGAGGCTTTGATGGTGGAGGTTCATCCGATGATTGGTAATGTCAGTATAAAATTTAAAGAAATGAGTAGGTTTAGATATGAAAAATAAAGGAATCATTTATGTATTGAGCATTTTGCTAGCAATTATCTTGCTAGGAGGTTGCTCGGTCGTAGGTACTTATAACGGTCTTGTCTCCGAACAGACCAAGGTAGAACAAGCTCAAGCAAATGTAGCGACAGCCCTCCAACGTCGTTCAGACTTGATTGGAAATCTGGTAGAGTCTGTAAAGGGACAAATGAACCATGAGACAGAGGTCTTTACCCAGATTGCAGAAGCACGTGCAAAAATTGGGAATGGCTCTGTTACTTCAAAGGAAAACCAAGAGGCTCAAGGTGAGTTGAGTTCAGCTATTTCACGCCTGCTTGTGTTGACGGAGAACTATCCTGAACTTAAGAGCAATCAAAATGTGGAACAACTCATGACGGAGTTGGCTGGAAGTGAAAATCGTATTTTTGTAGCCCGCAAGGATTACAACCAGGCAGCAACTGACTACAATCAAATTAAGAAGCTTCCCAACTGTTCTCTTTGCTAATATGATGAACTTTAAAGAAGCAGAAACCTTCAAAGAAAGCGAAGAAGCCAAGACGGCTCCAAAGGTTGATTTTAGTACTTCTACATCAAAACAGTAGACTGGCCGTTTATTTTTAAGAATTACAAGATCTGGAAACTACTTTCCAGGTCTTTTTGCTATAATAAAAATAGGAAACAGTTCTGGAGGTGAGGAGATGGAGAAGTTGCTACAATTGCTAGTTTTAGTGCCCTATTTTTACTGGATTTATTTACCTCTCATGGCCTTGTTTAGTCTAGCTTTCACTCTTTTTTCGCTAATCTTATTTAATTTTATTTTACTAGAACCCAAGGATCTTGCTAGGTGGTTGATATGGATAGTTTTAGTCCTTTTATCCTTACTCAATGACTTGATAGTTTATACTTGTCTAAAATTTATGAAAAAACTGAAGTTAGAAAAGAGGAAGGCTAATCTTCCTTGAGAGAACTGAGGAAATTATTGCCTAATAACTGAAGATGATTCGTTTCTCAATGCTGAGTTAAGTAGAAGTTCAAATTAGGTGAAAATGAAGCTAAGAGGAGGAATTTTAAGGGGAACTAATCTTGATGATTAGCCCTTTTTTGCCCTAAGGGAAAACGGAATATTTCTTGAAAAAATTGGGCAAATATGCTACAATAAAAAGAACATTCTAAAATATTCAGAATTTAAAGTAAGGAAAAAAATGGCAAATTTATTAAAAACAATCATCGAAAATGATAAAGGGGAACTTCGCCGCTTAGAAAAGATGGCTGATAAAGTCCTCAAATACGAAGATGAAATGGCTGCTTTGACAGACGAGCAGTTGCAAGCTAAGACAGAAGAATTTAAGCAACGTTATCAAAATGGTGAAACGCTTGATCAACTCTTGTACGAAGCCTTTGCGGTTGTACGTGAGGGAGCTAAGCGTGTTCTTGGTCTTTCCCGTATAAGGTTCAGGTTATGGGGGGAATCGTTCTTCACCACGGTGACGTTCCTGAGATGCGTACAGGGGAAGGGAAAACCTTGACAGCGACAATGCCAGTTTATCTTAATGCCCTTTCAGGTAAAGGTGTGCACGTAGTTACCGTCAACGAATACCTTACAGAACGTGACGCGACTGAGATGGGTGAGTTGTACTCATGGCTTGGTTTGTCAGTAGGGATCAACTTGGCTGCAAAATCTCCAATGGAGAAAAAAGAAGCCTACCTCTGTGATATTACTTATTCAACAAACTCAGAGATTGGTTTCGATTATCTTCGTGATAACATGGTCGTTCGTGCTGAAAATATGGTTCAACGTCCACTCAACTACGCCTTGGTCGATGAGGTTGACTCTATCTTGATTGACGAAGCTCGTACTCCTTTGATCGTTTCAGGAGCCAATGCAGTTGAAACCAGCCAACTCTACCATATGGCTGACCATTTTGTGAAGTCTTTGGATAAGGATGACTATATCATTGATATTCAGTCTAAGACAATTGGTCTATCTGATTCTGGTATTGACAAGGCTGAAAGCTACTTTAAACTAGAAAATCTCTACGATATCGAAAACGTAGCTCTTACTCACTTTATCGACAATGCCCTTCGTGCTAACTACATCATGATTCTTGATATTGACTATGTGGTCAGCGAAGAGCAAGAAATCTTGATTGTCGACCAATTTACAGGTCGTACTATGGAAGGTCGCCGTTATTCTGATGGATTGCACCAAGCTATTGAAGCAAAAGAAGGTGTGCCAATCCAGGATGAAACCAAGACATCTGCCTCAATCACTTACCAAAACCTCTTCCGTATGTATAAGAAATTGTCTGGTATGACGGGTACAGGTAAGACTGAGGAAGAAGAATTCCGTGAAATTTACAACATTCGTGTTATTCCAATCCCAACAAACCGTCCTGTTCAACGTATTGACCACTCAGACCTTCTCTACGCTAGCCTCGATGCAAAATTTAAGGCTGTAGTAGAAGATGTTAAGGCGCGTTACCAAAAAGGTCAACCAGTCTTGGTAGGTACCGTTGCCGTTGAAACCAGTGATTTTCTTTCTAAGAAATTGGTTGAAGCAGGCGTGCCTCACGAAGTATTGAATGCCAAGAACCACTATAGAGAAGCGCAAATCATCATGAATGCTGGTCAACGTGGTGCGATTACTATCGCAACAAACATGGCCGGTCGTGGTACTGACATCAAGCTTGGTGAAGGTGTTCGTGAGCTTGGTGGACTTTGCGTCATCGGTACAGAACGTCATGAGAGCCGTCGTATCGACAACCAGCTTCGTGGACGTTCAGGTCGTCAAGGTGACCCAGGGGAATCCCAATTCTACCTTTCTCTTGAAGATGATTTGATGAAACGTTTCGGTTCAGAACGCTTGAAGGGTGTCTTTGAACGTCTCAATATGTCAGACGAAGCGATCAAATCTCGTATGTTGACACGTCAGGTTGAAGCAGCACAAAAACGTGTTGAAGGAAACAACTACGACACACGTAAACAAGTCCTTCAATACGATGATGTCATGCGTGAGCAACGTGAGATTATTTACTCACAACGTCACGATGTCATCACTGCTGATCGCGATTTGGCTCCTGAGATTCATGCAATGATTAAACGCACTATTAATCGTGTTGTTGATAATCATGCGCGTGCTAAACAAGATGAAACTAGAAGCTATCTTGAATTTTGCAAGATACAACTTGCTTCCAGAAGATTCAATTTCACTTTCAGACCTAGAAGGTTTGTCAGACCAAGCGATCAAAGATGAACTTTACCAACGTGCATTGAAAGTCTACGATAGCCAAGTTGCGAAACTGCGTGACGAAGAAGCTGTGAGAGAGTTCCAGAAAGTCTTGATTCTACGTGTAGTTGACAACAAATGGACAGACCACATCGATGCTCTTGATCAGTTGAGAAACGCTGTTGGTCTTCGTGGCTATGCTCAGAATAACCCTGTTGTAGAGTATCAAGCAGAAGGCTTCCGTATGTTTAATGATATGATTGGTTCCATTGAGTTTGATGTGACTCGCTTGATGATGAAAGCACAAATTCATGAACAAGAACGACCACAAACTGAACATCATATCAGTACGACAGCAACTCGAAATATTGCTGCGCAACAGACAAATCTTCCAGCTGATTTGGACCTCAGTCAAGTAAAACGTAATGACTTATGCCCATGTGGATCTGGTAAGAAATTTAAAAACTGTCACGGTAAACGACGTTAAGAATGACTAATTTTCAGGCGGATGCCTAGTGAAAAGTGAATTTTCGCTTGGCGTCCGTTTGCTTTATAAGGAGATGGATAATGGTATTTACAGCCAAAAGCCCTAAAATTAATATTGAAGAAGTTCGTAGTTTGTCTAAATTAGAAGGACAAGCACTTGCCAACAAACTCCAACGTGATCAAGAGCTTGAAGCAATTATTCGTGGGGAAGACCAACGCATCTTGTTGGTGATTGGTCCGTGTTCATCTGACAATGAAGAAGCAGTTCTCGAATATGCTAAGCGTTTGGCAAAACTGCAAGAAGAAGTCAAAGACCGCGTCTTTATGGTCATGCGTGTCTATACTGCTAAACCACGTACTAATGGTGATGGCTATAAGGGATTGATTCACCAACCAAATGCCAAAGAAGCGCCTAGCCTAATCAATGGGATCAAGGCGGTTCGTCATCTGCACTACCGTGTTATTTCTGAAACAGGAATGACAACAGCAGATGAGATGTTGTACCCAGAGAACCTTCCTTTGGTAGATGATTTAATTTCTTACATGGCAGTTGGAGCCCGTTCAGTTGAAGACCAACAACACCGTTTTGTAGCCAGTGGAGCTGATTTCCCAACAGGTTTTAAAAATCCAACGTCTGGAAATCTCAATGTCATGTTCAATGGTATTTATGCAGCGCAAAATAAGCAGAGTTTTCTTTTCCTAGGAAAAGAAGTCGAAACTACTGGAAATCCTCTATCCCATGCCATTCTCCGTGGTGCCCTCAATGAATACGGGAAAAATATCCCTAACTACTACTATGATAATTTGATGGATACCATTGCCCGGTATGAAAAGATGGGCCTTGAAAATCCATTTATCATCATTGATACCAACCATGATAACTCAGGTAAGCAGTATATGGATCAGATTCGCATCGTTCGTCAGACCTTGATTAACCGCGATTGGAATGAAAAGATTAAAAAATATGTTCGTGGTTTCATGATTGAGTCTTATCTAGAAGACGGTCGTCAAAATGAACCAGAGGTCTTTGGGAAATCTATCACCGATCCATGTCTAGGATGGGAAAATACTGAGGCTCTTGTGCGCGAAATCTACCAAAGACTAGGAGAATAATATGGCATTTATTGAAAAAGGTCAAGAAATCGATATTGAAGCGATTAAGGCGGAAACACAGTTATCTGCAAAAACCTTGCAACATAAGGAAAGCCGTGACCAGGAACTAGCAGACATCCTTTCAGGAAAGGATGACCGAATCTTGTTGGTCATTGGACCTTGTTCGTCAGACAATGAAGAAGCAGTTCTTGAGTATGCTCGCCGTTTGGCAGACTTGCAGAAGAAAGTTGCGGATAAGATTTTCATGGTCATGCGTGTTTACACAGCAAAGCCACGCACCAATGGAGATGGCTACAAAGGTTTGGTTCATCAGCCAGATACTTCTAAAGCACCAAGTTTGATTAATGGTTTGCAGGCTGTACGTCAGCTGCATTATCGTGTTATTACAGAAACTGGATTGACTACAGCAGATGAAATGCTTTATCCATCCAATCTAGTTTTAGTTGACGACTTGGTGAGCTACCATGCCGTGGGTGCGCGTTCAGTAGAAGACCAAGAACACCGTTTTGTAGCTTCAGGGATTGATGCACCAGTGGGGATGAAAAATCCAACCTCAGGGAATCTATCTGTTATGTTTAATGCCATCTATGCTGCACAAAACAAGCAAACATTTCTTTACCATGGACAAGAAGTTGAGACTTCAGGTAATCCCCTGGCCCACGTTATCCTTCGTGGAGCTATGAATGAATATGGGAAGAATGAACCAAACTTCTACTATGAAACTCTCTTAGATGCTATCGGCCGTTACGAGTCTATGGGGCTTGAAAATCCTTTTATCATGATTGATACTAACCATGATAATTCAGGCAAGCAATATATGGAGCAAGTTCGAATTGTTCGTCAGACTCTGCTCAACCGTGATTGGAATGAAAAGATTAAGAAACAGTTCGAGGTTTCATGATTGAATCCTACTTGGCAGATGGTCGCCAAAATAAACCAGAAATTTTTGGTTGCTCTATTACAGACCCATGTCTAGGATGGGAAAATACAGTAGCTCTGGTAGAAGAAATCTATACTACCTTAACAAAATAAGTGAAAAGGATGGAGTTGGGGGAACCTCAACTCTTTTTGACGAAAATGATAGTTGGACACGGAATCGATATCGAAGAATTAGCTTCCATACAAAATGCAGTTAAAAAAAGAGAAGGCTTTGCGCAGCGTGTTTTGACAGACAAGGAATTGAAGCGCTTTGCTAGTCTCAAAGGTCGTAGACAGATTGAGTATTTGGCTGGTCGTTGGTCAGCTAAAGAAGCTTTTTCAAAGGCTATGGGAACGGGTATTGGAAAGCTAGGATTTCAGGATTTGGAAATTTTGAACAATGAGAGAGGTGCTCCCTACTTCAGCAAATCCCCGTTTTCAGGAAAAGTTTGGCTATCTATCAGCCATACAGATCAGTTTGTGACAGCTAGTGTTATTTTGGAGGAAGATTATGAAAACTAGTCCACATAGACCAACCAAGGCCCTTATTCATCTAGAAGCAATTCGCTACAATATCCAACAAATGGGAGCGCACATTCCCCAAGATACCCTCAAATGGGCAGTTGTAAAAGCCAATGCATACGGACACGGAGCGGTAGCTGTTGCTACGGCTATCCAGGATGACGCTGATGGTTTTTGCGTTTCTAATATCGATGAAGCCATCGAGCTTCGTCAGGCAGGAATTTCTAAGAAGATTCTTATTTTAGGAGTATCTGAGGTTGAATCTTTTTCATTGGCTAAGGATTTTGATATTACCTTGACAGTGGCTGGGTTGGAATGGATCCAGAAACTCATAGCCACAGAGTCAGACTTATCAGGTTTAACTGTTCACCTTAAAATTGACTCAGGTATGGGACGAATTGGTTTTAGAAGTGCAAGCGAGGCTGAAGAAGCTCAAACTTTACTCAAGGAGCATGGAGCAAATGTTGAGGGAATCTTTACACACTTTGCAACTGCTGATGAAGAGTCGGATAGCTATTTTAAGGAACAGTTAGAGTGTTTCAAGGAAATACTTGCTGGCTTGCAAGAAGTACCAGAATTGGTTCATGCTAGTAACTCCGCAACGACTTTATGGCATGCGGAAACGATTTTCAATGCTGTTCGCATGGGGGACTCTATGTATGGTCTCAATCCAAGTGGACAAGTTTTGGAATTGCCTTATGAACTAAAACCAGCCTTAACTTTGGAGTCAGCCATCGTTCATGTCAAAACAGTAGAGGCTGGAGCTTGTATGGGGTATGGAGCGACTTATCAGGCAGACAGTGAGCAAGTCATTGCCACTTTGCCAATCGGTTATGCAGATGGTTGGACACGAGACATGCAGAATTTCTCAGTTCTGGTGGATGGGCAATTGTGTCCCATTGTAGGGCGTGTATCCATGGACCAAATCACCATTCGCTTACCTAAGCTTTACCCATTGGGTACTAAGGTAACTTTAATTGGCTCGAACGGTGACAAGGAGATTACTGCAACAGATGTAGCAGTTTACCGAGGAACCATCAATTATGAGGTGGTTTGTCTCCTCAGTGATCGAATTCCAAGAGAATATTATTAAGAAACAGAAAGAAAGGAGTAGAGCATGAATTTACATCAACCCTTGCATGTCTTACCAGGAGTAGGACCTAAATCAGCAGAGAAATATGCCAAACTAGGAATTGAAAATCTGCAAGACCTCTTGCTCTACTTTCCTTTCCGTTATGAAGATTTTAAGACCAAGCAGGTGCTAGAACTAGAAGATGGTGAAAAGGCTGTCCTGTCTGGTCAGGTGGTAACGCCAGCTAGTGTTCAGTATTATGGATTTAAGCGCAATCGTCTTCGCTTTAGCCTTAAACAGGGAGAGGTTGTTTTTGCGGTTAACTTCTTTAACCAACCCTACCTGGCTGACAAGATTGAACTAGGAGCAACCTTGGCTGTCTTTGGAAAGTGGGATCGTGTTAAAGCTAGTCTCACAGGCATGAAGGTTTTAGCCCAAGTGGAGGATGATCTCCAACCGGTCTATCGTCTCGCACAAGGAGTTAGTCAAGCAGGCCTTGTTAAAGTCATTAAAACAGCCTTTGACCAGGGTCTAGATCTCTTGATAGAGGAAAATCTCCCCCAAACCTTGCTAGACAAATATAAGCTCATGTCTCGCTGTCAGGCTGTTCGTGCCATGCATTTTCCTAAGGATTTAGCAGAATACAAACAGGCCCTTCGTCGAATCAAGTTTGAGGAGCTCTTTTATTTCCAAATGCAATTACAGACCCTCAAGTCTGAAAATAAGATTCACGGAAGTGGATTGGTCCTGAATTGGTCCCAGGAAAAACTAACTGCCGTTAAAGAGAAATTGCCTTTTGCCTTAACCAAAGCCCAAGAAAAAAGCCTACAAGAAATCCTGACAGATATGAAGTCGGACCAACACATGAATCGACTCTTACAAGGGGATGTTGGTAGTGGGAAGACAGTGGTTGCGGGTCTAGCGATGTACGCGGCTGTAACGGCTGGTTATCAGGCGGCTCTAATGGTTCCAACAGAGATCCTTGCAGAGCAGCATTTTGAAAGTCTAGAAAGTCTCTTTCCAGATTTGAAACTAGCACTCCTAACAGGTTCACTGAAAGCTGCAGAAAAACGCACGGTTTTGGAAACGATTGCCAAGGGCGAGGTTGATGTGATCGTCGGTACCCATGCCCTCATACAGGATGGGGTGGAATACGCTCGACTTGGTTTGATAATCATCGATGAACAACACCGATTTGGTGTGGGACAAAGGCGTATTTTACGGGAAAAAGGAGAAAATCCAGATGTCCTTATGATGACGGCAACTCCGATTCCACGGACCTTAGCCATCACTGCCTTTGGGGATATGGATGTTTCCATTATTGACCAGATGCCAGCGGGACGAAAACCAATCGTAACACGCTGGATCAAGCATGAACAACTGCCCCAGGTCTTGACTTGGTTAGAGAGTGAGATTCAGAAAGGCTCCCAAGCCTATGTCATTTCGCCCCTGATTGAAGAATCTGAAGCCCTGGATCTTAAAAATGCTATTGCTTTATCGGAAGAATTGACGGCTCATTTTGCAGAAAAAGCAAAAGTTGCTCTCTTACACGGTAAGATGAAGAGTGCTGAAAAAGACCAGATTATGCAGGATTTCAAAGAGAGAAAAACAGATATTCTGGTTTCGACAACGGTTATCGAGGTTGGGGTCAATGTGCCAAATGCGACGGTTATGATTATCATGGATGCTGATCGTTTTGGGCTTAGTCAACTCCATCAGCTTCGGGGTCGTGTAGGCCGTGGGGATAAGCAGTCCTATGCGGTACTTGTAGCCAATCCCAAAACTGACTCTGGAAAGGATCGCATGCGCATCATGACGGAAACGACTAATGGATTTGTCCTTGCAGAGGAAGATTTGAAAATGCGTGGCTCTGGTGAGATTTTTGGAACCAGACAGTCAGGTCTACCAGAGTTTCAAGTGGCTGATATTATCGAAGATTTTCCGATTCTTGAGGAAGCGCGTAAGGTAGCTGGTTATATCAGCTCTCTTCCTAACTGGCAGGAGGACCCAGAGTGGCATATGATTGTCCTAAATCTAGAAAAGAAAGAACATTTAGATTAAGCTTTCTCTAAGAAAATCTTAAGTTTACTTTTAGGGTTATTGCCTATACTAGAGTCATCAAAAAGAAACGAGGACTCTCACATGACAATGACGATTAAAGTAAATTATCAAAAAAACGTTTCAACAGAAGCAATCATCTTCTCATAAATACTAAGTAAAAGAGCGGTAACGCTCTTTTTGAGTGGGGATTCGCAGCTAAGGGATTTAGAAAAATGCTTATGTTAATTTGATTTACTGGATGTATAAACTTCAACATCACTCCAAACGAGGTCTTAGTCTATCTGGTAAACTGAATACAGTGCTTGAGAAACCTGTGATTAGCTTTCGAATTTGCTCTTTCGTTTTATTGAGTCACAAGTTATTTTTAGTTTTTTCTAAGGAAAATATAAGTTATGTTTTAGGAAGGGATTTTATACTGGGTTCATCAAAAAGAAACGAGGACTCTCACATGACAATGGCGATTAAAGTAAATTATCAAAAAACCTTTCAAAAAGTAGTAGAGGCAGACAAGTCTGCTACAAAATAGTAGTTATTAAGGGCGATAGAGCCCTTTTTAAATACTTGCTTTAGGTGAAATATGATAGATTTATAGCATGTGGAATCAGTAGAATTAGGCTATACCAATTTTTGTTCTTGACAAGTTAAAGAAACAAGTATATACTGTTTTTGCTGATTCTGCAAAGCGAGAATTAGACTATACCAATTTTAAGGAGAAAGCACAGTTAGCCTGTGTCGTATATATTATGTGTGGAATTGTTGGTGTTGTTGGAAACACAAATGCAACTGATATTTTGATTCAAGGGCTTGAAAAGCTCGAATACCGTGGCTATGATTCTGCGGGGATTTTTGTCCTAGGTGGTGCTGAAAACCATTTGGTGAAGGCGGTTGGTCGTATCGCAGAATTATCTGCTAAAACTGCTGGTGTTGAGGGGACAACTGGTATCGGACATACTCGTTGGGCAACTCACGGGAAACCAACAGAAGACAATGCTCACCCACACCGATCTGAGACAGGACGTTTTGTCTTGGTGCATAATGGAGTGATTGAAAACTACCTTGAAATCAAGGAAGAATACCTTGCAGGTCACCACTTCAAGGGACAAACAGATACTGAAATCGCCGTTCACTTGATTGGTAAATTTGCGGAAGAAGACGGCTTGTCAGTACTTGAAGCCTTCAAAAAAAGCCCTTCACATCATCCGCGGTTCTTATGCCTTTGCCTTGATTGACTCTGAAAATCCAGATGTCATCTACGTAGCGAAAAATAAATCACCACTTTTGATTGGTCTTGGAGATGGCTACAACATGGTCTGCTCAGACGCCATGGCTATGATTCGTGAAACTAACCAATACATGGAGATCCATGACCAAGAATTGGTGATTGTAAAAGCTGACAGCGTTGAAGTTCAAGACTACGATGGCAATAGCCGTGAGCGTGCTAGCTATACTGCCGAGCTTGACTTGTCCGATATCGGTAAGGGAACTTATCCTTACTACATGCTCAAGGAAATTGATGAGCAACCAACGGTGATGCGTAAGCTCATCCAAGCTTACACAGATGAGGCTGGTCAAGTTGTCGTAGATCCAGCTATCATCAAGGCTGTTCAAGACGCAGACCGTATTTATATCCTCGCAGCTGGAACGTCTTACCATGCAGGATTTGCCTCTAAGAAGATGCTAGAGGAATTGACAGATACCCCAGTTGAACTTGGTATCTCCTCTGAGTGGGGCTATGGGATGCCACTTCTCAGCAAGAAACCACTTTTCATCTTTATCAGCCAATCTGGTGAAACAGCTGATAGTCGTCAGGTTTTGGTTAAGGCCAATGAAATGGGAATCCCAAGCTTGACAGTGACAAACGTGCCAGGGTCAACTCTTTCTCGTGAAGCCAACCATACTATGTTGCTTCATGCAGGTCCTGAAATTGCCGTAGCATCAACTAAGGCTTATACTGCCCAAATCGCAGCCCTTGCCTTTCTTGCAAAAGCAGTTGGTGAAGCAAATGGCAATGAAAAAGCCAAAGCTTTCGATTTGGTTCATGAGTTGTCTATCGTGGCTCAGTCTATCGAGTCAACCCTTTCAGAAAAAGAATTGATTGATGCTAAAGTTCGTGACCTCCTTGAAACAACACGCAACGCCTTTTACATCGGACGTGGTCAAGATTACTATGTAGCCATGGAAGCCAGTCTCAAGCTCAAAGAGATTTCGTACATCCAGTGTGAAGGTTTTGCAGCTGGAGAACTCAAGCACGGAACGATTGCCTTGATTGAAGAAGGAACACCTGTCTTGGCCCTCTTGTCTGACCCAGTCCTTGCCAACCACACTCGCGGAAATATCCAAGAAGTGGCAGCACGTGGAGCTAAGGTCCTCACCATCGCAGAAGAAAATGTTGCCAAAGATACAGACGATATCGTTCTTACGACCGTACACCCTTACCTCTCACCAATCTCAATGGTCGTACCAACACAATTGGTCGCTTACTTTTGCGACCCTACACCGTGGACTCGATGTGGACAAACCACGTAACCTTGCCAAGTCAGTAACAGTAGAATAAACTCAAAGTGAACTAAATAGTTTTCTGGAAATCAGAATGCTATCTTGTTCACTTTTTTGTATACTTAATGAAAATCAATGACCAAACTAGTTCTCTTATGTGGATGTATCCAAGCAGTGCTTTGAGCAACCTGCGGCTAGTTTCCTAGTTTGCTCTTTGATTTTCATCGAGTATCACTCCTTTTAAGAATTCATTAGAAATAAATCTAAAATTAAATGTTATCTCAGTCTCTATTAAAATGAGAATTATTTTTGAAAGATATGCTTGTGGAAGACTTGCAAGATATAAAAAAACTCTAAGAGCTGGATGATAAGGATCCAACTCTTAGAGGAGTGAGTTTCGTATTTTACTTGCGATACAAACGATCGTATTGGTAGTAAGGATCAAAGGTTACATTGATTCCTAGTTTGCGAAGAACATTCTTGTCTTCGTCTGTTAGGATAATCGTAGAGTGAGCTTCGCTTCCTTTGAGATTTCCGAGTTCTTTCATGGCACGATCTGCATCAGGATTCTGCATTGCTGTGATAGCAAGAGCGATGAGGATTTCATTTGAGTGGAGTCGAGGGTTATGGCTACCCAAGTGATTGATTTTCAAACCTTGAATTGGTTTCACCACTTCTGGTTCAATTAATTTTGTTTCAGCATCAATGTTAGCGGACATCTTGATAGCATTGATCAATGCAGCGGCTGTTGGACCAAGAGTTCTGAATTCTTACCAGTAACGATTTCACCAGAAGGTAATTCAAGTGCTAGAGCAGGTCCGCCTGTTTCTTCTGCTTTTTGACGTGCGGCAACAGCAACCTTTCGGTCAGCTGGTGTGATACCTAGGTCATTCATGAGAAGCTCAATCTTCTTCACAGCAGTTTCTCCAACCTTCTCAGCTTTGAAGTCAAGAACTGTCTGGTAATAGCGACGGATAATTTCCTGTTTAGATGCTTCAATGGCAGCGTCGTTATCAGTGATTGCAAAACCAACCATATTGACACCCATGTCAGTTGGAGATGCATATGGCGACTCACCCAAGATACGTTCCAGCATGCGTTTAAGGACAGGGAAAATCTCGATATCACGATTGTAGTTGACCGTGGTTTCTCCATAAGTTTGGAGATGGAATGGGTCAATCATGTTGACATCATCTAGGTCTGCTGTAGCGGCTTCATAAGCCAAGTTGACTGGATGATGGAGAGGGGAGATTCCAAACTGGGAAGGTTTCAAATTTGGCATAACCAGACTTGATACCATTGATTTGGTCGTGGTACATGTTAGACATACAAGTTGCCAACTTACCTGAACCAGGCCCAGGAGCAGTCACGACAATCAATTGCGACTGGTTTTGATGTAGTCGTTTTTCCCCATACCTTCAGGAGATATGATGTGATCCATATCTGTAGGATACCCTTTGATTGGGTAGTGGAGATAAGAGTCGATACCATTTTTCTCTAATTGATTACGGAAGGCATCAGCTGCCGGTTGGCCGGCATATTGAGTAATGACAACTGAACCAACAAAGATACCAAGTTCATTGAATTTATCGATCAAACGAAGCACTTCTTGGTCATAAGAAATGCCCAAGTCTCCACGAGCTTTTGAGTGCTCGATATTGCTAGCGTTAATAGCGATAACAACCTCAACTTGCTCCTTCAACTCTTGCAAGAGCTTGATTTTATTGTCAGGTTCATATCCAGGAAGGACACGAGCAGCGTGGAAATCTTCTAACATTTTGCCACCAAACTCCAAGTAGAGTTTGCCGTCAAATTGGTTGATGCGCTCCAAGATATGGTCGCGTTGTAGATTCAAATATTGTTCAGAACTAAAAGCTTGTTTTTTCATTTTTTTACCTCTGAGCTCTATTATATAAAAAAAATGGAAGATTAGAAACTAGAGAGTCGCAAAAGTGAGAAAAAAAGACAAAGCAAACGCTTGCATAATTTTGATAAAAGGTCTATGATGGAGTAAAGTCAATTTTAAATAGAGGTAAAAAGATGCAAGAAAAATGGTGGCACAATGCCGTTGTTTATCAGGTCTATCCAAAAAGTTTTAAGGATAGCAATGGAGATGGGATTGGTGATTTGCCTGGGATTACCAGTAAGCTAGACTATCTAGCTAAGTTAGGGATTACAGCGATCTGGCTTTCTCCAGTCTATGATAGCCCCATGGATGACAATGGTTATGATATTGCCAATTATCAAGATATCGCGGCTGTCTTTGGAACAATGGAAGATATGGATGAGCTGATTGCTGAAGCCCAAAAACGAGATATCCGAATCATTATGGATTTGGTGGTCAATCATACATCAGATGAGCATGATTGGTTTATCGAAGCTTGTGAAATCCTGATAGTCCTGAGCGAGACTACTATATCTGGCGTGATGAACCTAACGAATTGGAGTCAATTTTCAGTGGATCTGCCTGGCAATATGACGAAAAATCAGGTCAATATTACCTGCACTTTTTCAGCAAGAAGCAACCAGACCTTAACTGGGAAAATGAAGAACTCCGCCAAAAAATCTATGAGATGATGAATTTCTGGATTGATAAAGGGATTGGTGGATTCCGTATGGACGTCATTGACATGATTGGGAAGATTCCTGATCAGAAAATTGTCAACAATGGTCCTATGCTCCATCCCTATCTCAAGGAAATGAATCAGGCTACTTTCGGCGACAAAGAGCTCTTGACAGTAGGGGAGACTTGGGGAGCAACACCAGAGATTGCCAAACTCTATTCAGATCCTAAAGGACAAGAACTGTCTATGGTCTTCCAGTTTGAACATATCTGTCTTCAGTATCAGGAAGGGAAACCTAAGTGGCAGTACCAAAAAGAGCTAAATGTAGGGAAATTAAAAGAGATTTTCAACAAATGGCAGACAGAGTTGGGAGTTGAAGATGGCTGGAATTCCCTCTTCTGGAACAACCATGACCTTCCTCGTATTGTTTCTATCTGGGGAAATGACCAAGAATACCGCGAAAAATCTGCCAAAGCGTATGCCATCTTGCTTCATCTCATGAGAGGGACTCCTTATATTTACCAAGGAGAAGAAATTGGGATGACCAATTTCCCGTTTGAAACGCTGGACCAAGTAGAGGATATTGAATCCTTAAACTATGCGCGTGAAGCTCTTGAAAAAGGCGTTCCAATGGAAGAAATCATGGATAGCATTCGTGTGATTGGGCGTGATAATGCTCGTACACCGATGCAGTGGAATGGGACAAAAAATGCTGGTTTCTCAGATGGTCAACCTTGGCTTGCTGTAAATCCAAACTATGCGAAGATAAATGTAGAAGAAGCTTTAGCAAATCCAAATTCTATCTTCTATACTTATCAAAAATTGGTAAACATTCGTAAGGAAAATAGCTGGTTGATTCGTGCTGACTTTGACCTTCTCGAAACGGCTGAAAAAGTATTTGCTTATATCCGTAAAGAAGGAGACCGTCGTTTCCTAGTGGTAGCCAATTTATCCAACCAGCAGCAAGAGTTTACAGTAGAAGAGCCAGTCAAGTCTATCTTGATTGAAAACACCTCAGTAGAAGAAGTTTTGACTACACAGACCTTGGCTCCATGGGATGCCTTCTGTGTCGAACTAGCTGATTAAACCCATAAACTCAAGTGTCTAAGATGCTTGAGTTTTTTTCTAAAATAAGTGTAAAAACTTCTTTAATAAATATTAGTTTGAATTTTTCTAAAAAAATCACCTGAAAACCCTTGCTTTTTATAAAAAAATAGGGTATAATGGTGAAAAATAGTATTTTAAAGGAGAATATCTATGAAATCGAAAAAGTGGCTCGCAGTAGCAGGGATAACGATGAGCGCAGCTCTTCTTTTAGCGGCTTGTGGTAAGACTGAGAAAAAAGCAGATGCTCCAACAACATATTCATACGTATATGCCGTTGATCCAACAACATTGGACTATAGCGTTACTAGTAAAAGTTCAACATCAGACGTCATTGCCAACTTGGTCGATGGACTCTTGGAAAATGACAAATATGGGAACTTGATTCCATCGCTTGCTGAAGACTGGTCTGTTTCACAAGACGGTTTGACTTACACTTACAAGCTACGTAAAGGTGTCAAATGGTATACTTCAGAAGGAGAAGAGTATGCTGAAGTCAAGGCCCAAGACTTTGTGACTGGTTTGAAGCATGCTGCAGATGGTAAGTCAGATGGCCTAACACTTCTCCAAGACTCTATCAAGGGTTTGGCAGAGTACGTTAGCGGTGAAACAAATGACTTCTCAACAGTTGGAGTTAAAGCAATTGACGACTACACTGTTCAATACACCTTGAACCAACCAGAAAGCTTCTGGAATTCTAAGGTGACAACAGCGACCATGCTTCCGGTTAATGAAGAATTCCTTAATTCTCAAGGGAAAGATTACGGTGCAGCAGCTCCTTCAGGTATTCTCTACAACGGTCCGTATATTTGAAGAACTTCACTTCAAAATCAGTGATCGAGTATGAAAAGAACCCAAATTACTGGGATAAAGACAATGTGAAAATTGACCACGTTAAGCTTACCTTCTATGATGGATCTGACCAAGAATCATTGATTCGTAGCTTTGCATCAGGTTCATATACAACAGCTCGCCTCTTCCCAACTAGTTCAAGTTTTGACTCAACTAAGAAAGAATACGGCGATAAGATTGTTTATAGCCCTCAAGAAGCAACTAGCTATTACTTTACTTTCAATGTAAATCGTCAGTCTTACAATAAAACAGCCAAGACAGATGATGCCCAAAAAACATCAACTAAAGAAGCGCTTCTCAATAAAAATTTCCGTCAAGCTATTAATTTCGCTCTTGACCGTCATGCCTACTCTGCACAGATGAATGGCGAAGAGGGTGCAGACAAAATTATCCGTAACAGTCTTGTACCTTATGACTATGTTCAAGTCGGTGAAAAGACCTTCGGTGAGTTGGCTCAAGAACAATTGGTAACATATGGAGACCAGTGGAAAGATGTTGCTTTGACAGATGGTAAAGATACTATTTACAATCCAACAAAAGCAAAAGCTGCTTTCGAAAAAGCGAAGTCAGAATTGCAAGCAAAAGGTGTAACATTCCCAATCCATTTGGATATTCCAGTTGAGCAGACTGATGTCATTGCTGTACAGCAAACTAACTCTCTCAAACAGTCTGTCGAAGCAGCACTTGGAAGTGAAAATGTTGTTATCGATGTACTTCAAATGACTGACAATGAGAAAATGAGTATCACATCTCAAGCCAAAGTGCCTTCTCAAAAAGACTATGACTTGAACGGAACTGGATGGGGACCAGACTATCAAGACCCAGCAACCTACCTCAATATCTTAGATGCTAAGAAGGGTTCTGCTCTTAAACACTTGGGTATCACAAAAGGTAAAGATCCAGAAGTTATGGCTCGAGTTGGACTTGATGAGTACAAGAAACTCTTGGATGATGCAGCATCAGAAACAAGCGATCTTAACAAACGCTATGAAAAATATGCCAAAGCACAAGCTTGGGTTTCAGATAGCTCACTTCTTATCCCTGTAGCTTCTTCAGGTGGTTCTCCGACAGTTAGTCGTACAGTACCATTCACAAAAGCTTACTCTCAAGTTGGTATCAAGGGAGATCCCTTTGTATTTAAAGGTTTAGAATTGCAAAATGATATTGTAACAGCTAAAGAGTACGAAGAAGCTCTCAAGAAATGGCAAAAAGAGAAAATTGAAACAAATGCTAAATATCAAAAAAAGAGTTAGCAAACCACGTTAAATAGCCTTTTGTTAATGAGTAAAGAAATCCAGTTTTTTTAAGCTGGATTTCTTTTTGTTTTTATTGCCGATGAGAGATCGATTAGTATATAACTTTACTTTTTAGACTAAAAATTTGATAAAAATAGTTATATGTCACAAAACCTAACATAAAAGGAGAATGAAATATGAAACTGAAAAAACGTTTGATTGGAGCAGGTTTGACACTTGCTGCTACGGTCCTATTGACAGCATGTGGCCAGTCAGCATCAGACGGTAAAACATACTCGTCTACCTTTGGTGCAGATCCGACAACCTTCAACTATCTCTTGGACTACGCTGGTGATAACACTGCCATTGTAACCAACTTGGTAGATGGTTTGCTTGAAAATGATAACTACGGAAATCTCATTCCTGCTCTTGCAGAAGATTGGAGTGTTTCTAAGGATGGTTTAACTTATACCTACAAACTTCGCCAAGATGCCAAGTGGTATACAGCTGACGGTGAAGAATACGCTCCCCTTAAAGCACAAGACTTTGTAACTGGTATCAAGTACGCTGCTGACAACAAAGGACAAGCTTTAGACTTGATTCAGAACTCTATCAAGGGCTTGGACGATTATGTAACAGGTGCAAATACTGACTTTTCAAATGTTGGTGTCAAAGCCATAGATGACTATACTATCCAATATACCTTGACTCGTCCAGAGCCATTCTGGAACTCTAAGACAACCAACAGTATTTTGTTCCCTGTTAATGAAGAATTCCTAGCTTCTAAAGGAAAAGATTTCGGAACCTTGAAACCTGATAGCATTCTTTATAGCGGGCCATATTTGTTAAAAGATTTTACATCTAAATCATCTATCGAGTATGTGAAAAATCCACATTACTATGACCAAGAAAAAGTAACGATTGAAAAGGTAAAATTGGCCTACTTTGACGGTTCAGACCAAGACTTGACAATCCGTAATTTTGAAAGTGGTGCTTACTCATCTGCAGGTGTTTATCCAAACAGCTCAAACTTCGCTAAGACCAAGGAAAAGTACAAGGACAATATCGTTTATAGCTTGCAAGATGCAACATCTTGGTACTATAACTTTAACGTCAACCGTGGTGCTTATAACCATACTGCAAAAACAAGCGATGAGCAAAAACAAGCAACTCAAGCTGCAGTTTTGAACAAAAACTTCCGTCAGGCAATTAACTTCGCCATTGATCGTACAGCATACTCAGCTCAATCAAACGGTGAAGAAGCAGCTAAGAACACTCTTCGTAATTCGCTTGTACCACCAACTTTCGTACAAGTTGGAGACAAGACTTTTGGTGAAACAGTTGCTTCAAAATTGGTCAACTATGGCACACAATGGTCAAATATGAATCTTGAAGATGCTCAAGACGGTTATTTCAATAAAGATAAAGCACAAGCCAAGTTTGCAGAAGCTAAGAAAGAATTAGAATCTCAAGGTGTGAGCTTCCCAATTCATTTGGATTTGCCTGTAGATCAAGTTAACAAGACCTTGCTTTCAGGAACAAACTCAATCAAGCAATCAATCGAATCAACACTCGGTTCTGAAAATGTAGTGGTTGATGTTATCCAAGTATCGACAGATGACTATGCAAATGCTACCTATCAAGCACCAACTCCAGCTGATCATGACTATGATTTGAACCTGGATGGCTGGTCAGCTGATTACCAAGATCCTTCGACTTACCTCAATCCTTTCAACTCTGAAGATGGATTCTATCTCAAGATTTTGGGACTTGATCCAAGTAAGGATGCAAACAAGATTACTAGTCTAGGTTTGGACCAATATACTCAAAAATTAAAAACAGCAGATGCAGAAAATACAGACGTAGCGAAACGCTATGAAAACTATGCAGACGCACAAGCTTGGTTGATTGATAGTTCCCTTTTAATCCCAGTTGTATCAAATGGTGGTGGTGCTTCGGTGACACGCGTGACACCATTTACACGTGCTTACTCACTAGTTGGTATCAAAGGAACTGGAAGCAACTACAAGTACATGAGATTACAGACAGATGTTGTTACAAGCTCTCAATTTGCTGAAGCCAAGGCTAAATGGGAACAAGAACGCAAAAATGCAGTTGAAAAGAGTCAAAAAGACTTTGAAAGTCACGTGAAATAAGTATAAGAAGAGGTTGGGACAAACATCCCAGCCTTATTTTTTATTAGCGATAAGTTTTCGATGTGACAGCTGATTGGATTTTTTGTTAATTTTTCGGATTCTAGAAATCTTTTTTGGGGAAAATCTTGTATTTCTTATCTACACTCTTCGATAACCCAGTCGATTGTTAAAATATAGTAGATTGAGCTTAGAATAGTACGTTACGGATTCTAAAACATTTTTAGAAATTAATTTGACTTTCCTAGCCTCTTTGTTCATATCTTATTTCAATCCACTATATCGTAGATTTGGAACTAGGAAGTTGAGGTTTGGTTTAACAGTTTATAGCCCCGTCTTTTTTAGGTCAGATACTTCCTTCAAGCGACATTTTAGCCATTTCATCATTGGAATTTACTATTCATGTTTTTAAGGTGTATAAAAACGGTTGCTTAATATATCTTGGTGGTATCCAGTACTACTTTGTGATATAATGGAAATAAAAAAACTTTGTAGAGGTGTAAGTTGAGTAGACATTCAAAAGAAAGAAAAACGAGCAAGATTCAACAAAGCATCAATATTATTTTGTTGTTTGTATATATAGTACTTGCTTGTTTTTTGCTGTTTTTAATATTCAGATATCATATTTTAGCAATTAGCTATGCCAATGTCCTTATAGCGATTGTTATGATCTTGCTTGCGTTAATAGCTTTATTTTTGATTCTAAAGAGAAAAGCTAAGATCTTCACCATGATTTTACTATTGGTGTCGGTATTTGTTAGTTCCCTTTCTTTGATTGGAGTTCATCAATTTATCAGCCTAGCAAATCAACTCAATGCGACATCTAACTATTCTAGTTACTCTATCAGTGTTGCAGTTTTGGCGGATAGTGAGATTGGAAATGTCTCGGAATTATCCAGTGTGACAGCTCCAACCAAAACAGATGCAGAAAATATTAAAAAACTGCTCGATGATATTAAGACAAGTCAGAGCAAAGACTTAACGGTTGAAGAGAGTGCTTCCTATCTTGCTGCTTATAAGAGTCTCTTATCTGGAGAGACCAAGGCAATCGTTTTGAACAGTGTCTTTGAAAATCTGATCGAGCAAGAGTACCCAGACCATGCCAAAAAGATCAAGAAGATTTATACAAAAGAGCTAACCAAGAGCGTTGAAGCACCTAAAGTTTCTCAAAACAAGGCTTTTAATATCTATATTAGTGGGATTGATACATACGGACCGATTAGCTCCGTTTCTCGTTCGGATGTCAATATCATCATGACTGTCAATCAAGAAACCAAGAAAATTCTTCTGACAACAACGCCTCGTGATGCCTATGTGCCCATAGCTGATGGCGGTAATAACCAAAATGATAAATTGACCCATGCAGGTATTTACGGCGTGGATGCTTCCATTCATACACTAGAAAATCTCTATGGAATTGACCTGAATTACTATGTACGACTCAACTTCACTTCCTTCTTGAAATTGATTGATCTCTTAGGTGGTGTCGATGTTTATAATGATCAAGACTTTACATCACTTCATGGGAACTATCATTTCCCTGTTGGAAATGTTCATCTAAACTCTGAGCAGGCTCTAGGCTTTGTTCGTGAACGTTATTCCTTAACTAATGGTGATGGAGATCGTGGACGTAATCAACAAAAAGTCATTGCTGCCATTATTCAAAAACTAACTTCGGCAGAAGCCTTGAAGAATTTTGATAGTATCATGCAAGGCTTGCAAGATTCTGTACAAACCAATATGCCTCCTGAAACCATGGTTAGCTTAGTAAATGACCAACTAGCAAGTGGGGGAAAATATACTGTCATCACTCGAGATCTAAAGGGAACTGGTCATATGGATCTTCCTTCCTATGCCATGCCTGATAGTAACCTTTACATGTTAGAGGTTGATCCAAATAGCTTAGAGACACTCAAAACAGAGATCAAAGATATTATGGAAGGAAAATAAGATGATTGATATCCATTCACACATAGTTTTTGATGTAGACGATGGCCCAAAGGATAAATCAGAGAGTGTAGCGCTTCTGAAGGAAGCCTATGCTCAAGGAGTCCGTACCATCGTTTCGACTTCTCATCGTCGGAAGGGAATGTTTGAAACGCCAGAGGAGGACATTGCAAGAAATTTTAAAGTTGTCAAGGAGTTAGCTAAGGAGATTGCTCCCGACTTTACCATCTTGTATGGGGCAGAGATCTATTACAGTAGTGATGCTTTAAATAAATTAGAGAATCAGCAGATTCCACAGCTAAATGGCACCCGTTACGCCTTGATAGAATTCAGTATGAATACCCCTTATCGTGAAATCCATAGCGCATTAACCAATGTTTTGATGTTGGGAATAACTCCTGTTATTGCCCATATAGAACGTTATGATGCTTTGGAAAATAATGAAAAAAGGGTGCGGGACCTCATCGATATGGGATGTTATACCCAGGTCAATAGTTCGAGCATCCTCAAACCAAAATTGTTTGGTGATACTTATAAATTTATGAAAAAGCGTGCTCGCTATTTCTTAGAGAGGGATTTGGTCCATATAGTTGCTAGTGATATGCATAATCTAGATGGTCGTCCACCTTATATGCGAGAGGCTTACGAGATAGTGAGCAAAAGGTATGGCCAAGATAAGGCTAGGGAACTCTTCGTGGAAAATCCCGAAAAAGTCATTAAAGATCAAATAATATAGGAGTTAAAATGAAAGAACAAGATACTATTGAAATCAACGTTATTCAGTTGTTAAAGGCGCTATGGAAAAAGAAACTGCTAATCCTTCTTGTAGCCATCGTAGCAGGAGCCGCTGCATTTGCATATAGTAGTTTTGTGGTTGAACCTGAATATAAAAGTACTACTCGCATCTATGTCATTAATCGTTCTCAAGGTGATAAAGCATTGACAAATCAGGATTTGCAGGCAGGAACATACTTGGTTAAGGACTACCGTGAAATCATTCTTTCTCAAGATGTTTTAGAGAAGGTGGTTTCTGATCTTGGCTTGACCATCAATGCAAAAACATTGGCGAAAAAGGTTCAGGTAACAGTTCCCGCAGATACACGTATCGTATCTATTTCAGTTAGCGACCATAAACCAGATGAAGCAAGTCGTATTGCAAATGCGCTTCGAGATGTCGCAGCACAAAAAATTGTTGCTGTAACCCGAGTGTCAGATGTGACTACCCTTGAAGAAGCGCATCCAGCTACTAGTCCTTCATCACCCAATATCCGTCGTAATACTATGATAGGTGCTGGTGCTGGAGCAGGATTGGTTATTGTCGTCGTTCTATTGATTGAACTATTGGATGACCGTGTCAAACGTCCAGAAGATATCGAAGATGTTATGAAAATCTCACTCCTTGGAGTCATTCCAGACCTGAATAAATTAAAGTAAGGGAGAACTTATGGCAAAGTTAGAATTATCACAACAAAAACTGAACTCTGTAAAAAAAGCAGAAGAGTACTACAATGCTTTACGTACAAATATACAACTGAGTGGAAATAACTTAAAGGTTATTGCAGTCACATCAGTCGATCCTAGTGAAGGGAAATCTACAACTTCTACCAATATTGCTTGGGCTTTTGCGCGTGCAGGGTACAAAACACTATTGATCGACGCCGATATCCGAAACTCAGTCATGTCTGGAGTATTCAAATCAAGAGAAAAAATCACTGGTTTGACAGATTATCTGGCTGGTACCCAAGACTTGTCAAATGGCCTTTGTGAGACAAATGTTGAAAATTTATTTATGATCCAATCAGGAGCAATTTCACCAAATCCAACAGCTCTTCTTCAAAGCGCCAACTTTGGAAGTATGATTGAAACCTTGCGTAAATATTTTGACTATATTATCGTTGATACTGCTCCGATAGGAGTCGTGATTGATGCGGCTATTATTGTACAAAAATGTGATGCATCTATTCTAGTCACAGAAGCTGGTGTGGCAAAACGAAGAGAAGTTCAAAAAGCTAAAAGTCAGTTAGAACAAACAGGAATGCCATTTTTAGGTGTGGTTCTGAACAAATTTAATATTAAACGTGAAAAATACGGTTCTTACGGTTCATATGGTTCATACGGGAAAAAATAAAATGAAGTAAAGGAGTTTAGTATGGAGGGAAGAGGTTTCTATAATGTAACTTTGGCATTCTTACAGAGTATTCTTGTTAGTTTATTAGCTTATATACTGATTGCAATTTCAGAAACTGATATTGTTCTCAATACAGTGCTTGTCCTTTTTTTTCTACACTTTGCAGCCTTTTACATTAGTGGCTACGGTAAGGATTTTTTCAAACGAGGTCAATATGTTGAGTTAGTAGAAACGGTCAAATACATCCTCTTTTATGCCTTGTTGATTAGTTTCAAGTTTCTTCCTGAAAGAAAAATTTGTGATTTCTAGACGAGGGATGCTCTATCTGCTTTCCTTGTATGGTGTTTTGAATTATCTACTCAGTTTCTTTGTGAAGCGTTATTGGAAAACCTTTAACCACAATTTGAAGAGCAGTCGTAAAATTTTGTTGATCACAGCGATGTCTCGTACCGAAAGAGTAATGGACCGATTATTAACTGCTAACGATGTTCAAGGGGAACTAGTCGCTGTATGTGTCCTAGATATGCCGGAATTCACTCATGAAAAGGTGACGGTTGTTCCAAGGGAACAGTTGCTCTCTTATGCAACGCACGAGGTAGTTGATGAAGTTTTTGTCAATCTTCCAAGTGAGGACTATGACATCGGGGCTATTATTTCTCAGTTTGAAACGATGGGAATCGATGTTACAGTCAATCTCAATGCTTTTGATAAAAACTTAGGTCGAGATAAACAAATCCATGAGATGGCGGGCTTGAACGTAGTGACATTTTCTACAAATTTTTACAAGTCAAGCCATGTGATTGCTAAACGAATCCTTGACATTTGTGGTGCTATTGTTGGATTGATCTTTTGTGGGATTGCTAGCCTATTTTTAGTTCCCATGATTCGAAAAGATGGTGGGCCTGCAATCTTTTCACAAACTCGTATCGGAAAAAATGGTCGTCACTTTACCTTTTATAAATTCCGTTCGATGCGAATCGATGCTGAAGCTATCAAGGAACAGTTGATGGATCAAAATACGATGCAAGGTGGTATGTTTAAGATCGATAACGATCCTCGAGTGACTAAGATTGGGCAGTTTATCCGAAAAACTAGCTTGGATGAATTGCCACAATTTTGGAATGTTTTGATTGGCGACATGAGTCTGGTCGGTACACGCCCACCAACTGTAGATGAGTACGAAAAATACACACCTGAACAAAAACGTCGTCTAAGCTTTAAACCTGGTATTACAGGTTTGTGGCAAATTAGTGGTCGAAGTGAAATTACAAACTTCGATGAAGTCGTGAAACTGGATGTGGCTTATATCGATGATTGGACCATCTGGAAAGATTTTGAAATATTGCTAAAAACTGTAAAAGTTGTATTGATGAGAGATGGAGCGAAGTAAGGGATGACAAATAGAATCAAAGTTTTAGGTATTAACATTGATCCTCTTACGATGAGGGAAACAGTGGATACTGTTGAACAATACGTACTGGGGAAAAGAGCATTACATTTAATGGGAGTTAATGCTGATAAAATTAATCAGTGCCATACAGATGAGAAAATCAAAAAAATTGTTAATGACTCAGGAATCATAAATGCCGACGGCGCTTCCGTTGTTCTTGCAAGTAAGTTTTTAGGAACACCTGTTCCTGAACGGGTGGCAGGGATTGATTTGATGCAATCTCTTTTAGAGTTATCGAATAATAAAGGATACTCAGTATACTTTTTTGGAGCAAAAGAAGAAGTTTTGCAAGATATGCTCAAAGCATTTAAGAATGATTATCCTAATTTGATAGTTGTTGGACACAGAAATGGTTATTTTTCTGCAGATGATGAGCAGGATATTCAAGAAGATATTCGTGAAAAGAACCCTGATTTTGTGTTTGTTGGTATTACGTCTCCTAAAAAAGAATATATTATTCAAAAATTTATGGCTAACGGTGTCAATTCGGTATTTATGGGAGTTGGTGGTAGTTTTGATGTCTTGTCTGGTCATATCCAACGAGCACCTCTATGGATGCAAAGGTCAAACCTTGAGTGGTTGTTTCGTGTAGCAAATGAACCTAAACGTCTCTTTAAACGATATTTTGTAGGAAATGTTACATTTATAAGAAAAAGTTTTTAAAAAGCGAAAAAGGGGATATAAATTTTGAACCAGACAGAGATGATTCGCTTAATTCAAAAAGTTGAATTAGATGCTATAAAAGAGTTTCAAAAAATTTGTAAAGAGAATAATATAGACTTCTTCCTCCGTGGAGGTAGTGTACTTGGGGCAGTCAAATACGATGGCTTTATTCCATGGGATGACGACATGGATATCGCAGTACCTCGTGAAGGCTACGATAGACTTCCGGAAATTTTTAAGGATAGAATTATCGCAGGCAAATATCAGGTTCTTGCTTATCAATACTGTGATACGTTGCATTGCTACTTTCCTCGCCTATTCCTTTTGGAAGATGAAAGAAAACGTTTGGACTTGCCACGAAATACCAATTTAGGATTGCATTTGATTGATATCATTCCTTTGGACGGTGCTCCAAATCATTCGTTTTTAAGAAAGCTTTACTTTGGTAAAGTATACTGGTATCGTTTTTTAGCAAGTTTAGGAACAACCTATGTTGGCGACCATGTGGATATGCATTCCGCTAAGCAAAAACTAATTATTGGTTTCTTTAAAAAACTAGGATTTGCAAAACTATTTCCTCAAAATTCTGTATACAGACGTTTGGATAATCTCTATAAAAAGTATGATTGGAAAAAGCAGCAGTATGCTGGGACTATCAATGCTTCTTTATTTGCTAAAGAAGTTATGCCGGTAGAGATTTGGGGAGAAGGAGTAGAGAAGCCTTTTGAGGATACCTTCTTTAAAGTTCCAACGGAGTATGACCGCTACCTTAAAAGACTTTACGGAGAGAACTATCTTCACGAAGAGCCTAGTGATGATGAAAAGAAATCGCATTTAGGAGGACACTAATTTGTTTTGTTATATTATTTTGCATTACAAAGTCTTAGAAGAAACTATTTCTTGTGTTAAATCTATAAAAGAAGGCAATTCTAATGCAAAGCAAATTGTTATTATTGATAATTTCTCTAATAATGGTACTGGTGAAAAACTACAAGAGCTTTATGAATCAGATTCAGAAATTGATGTTTTGATTAACCATGAAAATGCTGGTTTTGCTCGTGGAAATAATGTAGCTTATCAATTTGCTAAGGAAAAGTATAACCCCGATTTCATGGTTATCATGAATAACGATATTGAGATAGAAACAGAAGATTTTGAAAAAATCGTGACAGATATCTATAGTGAGGAGAAATTCCATTTGCTCGGGCCAGATATCTTCTCGACTACTTACCAACTTCACCAAAACCCAAAACGGTTGACACATTATACTTATGAAGAAGTTAAAGCTCTAAATGAAAAATTTAAAAAAGGGAGCCAAGTTAGTCTAGCTTTAAAAATCAAATGTTGGTTGAAAGCTAGTAAAGCTCTTCGAACAGCAATCTATCAAAATAGACGTAAAAAAGGATCAGTAGACTATAGAAAACAGGTAGAAAACCCAATTCTTCATGGTTCGTTTATTGTATATTCGAGAGATTTTATCGAAAAAGAGGAGTATGCTTTTAACCCTAACACCTTCTTCTACTATGAAACAGAGATTTTAGATTATGAAGCTGAATTAAAAGGATACAAGAGAATTTACACACCGAAGATTAAGGTATTGCACCATCAAAATGTTGCAACTAATCAGGTTTATACAAACTTAGTAGAAAAAACTTTGTTTTCAAACAAATGCAACTTTGAATCCACTAGTTATTTTTTTAACTTTAATGGAGAAAAATAAAAATTAGTCGGTAATTATTAAAAATGAATAAAAAAATGATGAAAAAAATTTTATATGTGACAAATGTTGATTGGAATTGGATAAAACAGCGTCCACAATTTATTGCAGAAAAGCTTATCTAATTTTTTTATGAGATACTAGTTCTGTATCGCTATTGGTATAATAGAAAAGGGTTGACTGAGGATAGAAATACTAACATTACAAATATATCACGTATTTATGCCCTGCCTTTTTGTTAATAGGTCACCTAAACTAAAGAAACTGAATGATAAAATTGTTGCTTGGAATATTCGAAGAAAAGTTAAGGCTTTTAAACCAGAATATGTATATTTGACAAATCCAATGCAGTTTGCCTCTCTTGTAGACAATTCAGAGCAAAAAAAATAATATGATTGTATGGATTATCATGTGGCTTTTTATAGAAGATAGAGAAGAACGCCAGCGATTAAAGGATTTAGAAGAGAAACTGGTCAATAGAGCTAATTTAATCTTGGTTTCGAGTGAGAAATTAAGAGAAAATATTATTTCTGATTATAACTTGGAAGAACAGGTTGATAAAATAGTGGTTGTTAGAAATGGTTATAATGGTAAAAATCTTAAGCATTCCTACTCAGCATAAAAAAAGAATAACCAAAAAGCTTGTACTTGCATATGTTGGAACTATCAGTCATTGGTTTGATTTTGATATCATTTTAAGAAGTTTAGAAGATTTTTGATAATATTGAATATAAGTTGATTGGTCCGATTAGCAAAGCTGTTATTCCTGAACATGATAGAATTCATTATGTAGGAAGTGTACCACACGAGAAGATTTATCAGTATATTGAGAATGCAGATGTTATGATTATGCCGTTTCAAATTAATGATATTGTTGAAGCAGTGGATCCAGTTAAGTTATATGAATATATCAATTTTAATAAAAAAATATACTTACGGTATGTTATAAGGAAATTCTGAGATTTGAACCATTTGTATACATGTATTCAAATTATTCAGATTACCAAATGAATCTGGTGCAATTGATTGAAAATAATAATTTGAAATATGACAGTATAGCTAGAGAAGATTTTTTGAAAAGTAATACTTGGGAAAAAAGAGCGGAGATGATTCATCAGCTGATTAATCAGTTGTAATTTTTTGTGGAGAGATGAATGAAGAGACAGAAGTTTGAATTTATAGAGATTCTATACTATTTTACAGTGATGCTATCAGTGGGAATGTTTCTTATGTTTTCCCTCAACTTATATTGGCACAGAAACTTATTAACTATTTTTATCTATTGCACTCTTATTTTTTTAATGATTCCTATACTGATTGTTAATGCTAAAAGAATTTCTAAATCAGCTTTTTATCTATGGTACTTTTTTTATCTATATGTATTATATATGAGATATTAAGAGCTAAAACTCTTTATAATTATAGTGTGAGTAATATTTTTTTCTGGCATCCCGGCAATATATATGGATTTTTTTCTATTTTTTTGTATTGATTTACCTTTTTAAAAACAAACAAGAAAAACATGAGAAAAAAATTTTAGATAATACACTCAATATTTTTTTATGTTTTCTCTTGGGATTAGAGCATTCACTTGGTTTTTTTATATACATTATTTCAAGTTGAATTATTTCCATCTATTTTTAAGAGAATTCGGAGATTTGTGGTATCGAAATGAATTTTTCGGTACGAATAGATGGAACGCCATTAATTATAGTAGGTTTGCTAATCTCCGCTTTTTTTCTATTTTTAAATTTGGAAATAGGAAATACTTTTTATTATTTGTTCTTGATATTAATGTATATAACATTTGTAAATCAGACAAGAATGCTACTGGTTTCTGTTTTGATTTCAATTTTTCCTCATGTTTGTATATTCTAGAAAAAAACTTCTATATTGCTCACCTCTTTAAGTTTTTATAACTGTAATTATAGTATTCGTTTATGGAGGTGGATTGGATTATATTAAAGCGTATTTAAATATAGATACTGGATCATTTGATATGGGGTTAGGATTTAGATACTGGGAGTTGAAATACTATCTTGGTTTATTAGCTAATGATGTATGGAAACTTGGGGTTGGAATTCTAACATCAAGTAATATAAATAGTAATTTTATTTTTGGCTGGGCCAGGTGCCGTTAAGATGTATCTAGATGATTTAGGTTTTTTTAGAGTTATTTGTTCAATTTGGTGTGGCTGCAATTTTTTTATGTATGGTTATATATTTTTATAAGATAATTAATTTAATTCTAAGAATGTCAAATGATAAATATAGAGTTGACTGAGCCTTTTTTTATTGCACTCTTAACTAATTTAATAATTACTTCAATTTCTTTAAATATCTTTTGGCGCAGAGAAGTTTCTCATTGGCAATTGTTCTTGCATTAATATTCTACTATGACTATAGGCTAAAAAAATGACATAGAAAATTAGGTGTATAATGGATAAAGTATGTATAGTTATTCTCAATTATAATAATTATGAAGATACGATTGAATGTGTACAAAGTTTGAGAAGTACTATAAAATCAAATGAGTATGACATCGTGATTGTAGATAATAATTCGGTTAATGATAGTGTCAAAGAGTTATCCAGGGTGCTATCCCCTATTAAGATTATTACTAGTTTAGAAAATAGAGGATATGCGAATGGAAACAATATTGGAATAAAAGTATGCTGAGGATAATGGATATGATTACATTTGTATATTAAACAACGATACACTAATTGAAGTTGATTTTTTGGAATCGTGTAAACGAGAACTAGAAGATGATTCCTCTGTTGCTTTTTGTTAGTCCAGTGTTAGTTGAATATAAAAAAATAATAACTTGGTACAATCTACAGGTGGTGATATTTTTTTATTAATAGAGGAATTGTAACTTTAAAAAAAATCATGGTGCTCAGAGAGACAAACTTCCTTCTAAAAATCGAAAGTGACTATATTGGGGGAGCATGTTTGATGTTTAAAACCTCTATCTTGAAAAATTATTGGATATATACCTGAAAGCTATTTTTCTATTTTTATGAAGAAACAGAATGGTGTTATAGAGCTAAAAAAATAGGCTATAAGAATATATGTATTACTCAAAGTTATGTTTATCATAAAGGTTCGGTCTCTATAAAAGCGGTCAATGGACTTCAAGAATATTTAATGGCAAGAAATAGAGTTGTATTTGTTCGAAGAAATGTAAATAGTAAACTAAGGTATACTGTTTTTCTTGTTCTATTTATTCCTGCAACAACTTTATCATTGTTTCTTGAGAAGAGATTGTTCTAGAAGAAAGTATAAATATTATTTAGATGGTGTATTTAATAGAATTGATCCATCCTATCCATTTATTTTCATAAACGAATAAGTTACTGCTTATAACTGTAGATGCACTAAGATAATTAGATTAAATAAGCAAAGAGAGTGGTCATTATAGGATCATAATTTAAAAATAGTTAGGTGAAACATGGAAGTGTTTGATATATCTCAAATAAAAAAACAAAAAAATAGTTGCATTTGATTTTTTTGATACTGTTGTACATAGGAATTGTCATCCTGAGCAAACTTTGTATCAGTGGGCTAAGGAAATGGCTTTGAAGCTGAATTTTGATGTATCTCCTGCAATATTATACAAGATCAGAAAAAAAGTGTCGAAAAACAATAAAGAGTTAGGCACTGAAGAAATGTGTTATCTAGATCTTTTGTCTGGAATATATAATGAAATTAAAGATAAGATAAAAAAATACATCGAAAGAAGAGTTTATTCATAGAGCTAAAATTCTAGAGTTGAAAATTGAATTACAACATATTTACTTGGATTCGGAAATTAAAGAAGTTTTTTAAAAAAATTGAAAAAGTGATTCAAAACAGATTATCTTAGTTTCGGATTTTTATACTGATAGAGAATTAATAGAAACTATATTAAAAAAATTTGAAATTTTTGATTATTTTTTTCTTCTATCTATATTTCGAGTGAGAAAGCTTGCCGTAAATCCACAGGAAATTTATATAAGCTAATTTTGAAAAGAATTAAATTTAAATCCTACAGACATTACCATGATAGGAGATAATTATAAATCTGATTATGAAGTACCGCGTTCTCTAGGATTAAATGCTATTTATAGACAATACATAGATAAAAAAATACAACAGTAGCAGAGAAAGAGTTGGTAAGACTCTATAATCAAATTTTATTTTCTAACAGTAAAAAAAGCACCGTTTAATATTTTTTTAGCTGACATCGTATTCTTTATTTCGAAATTGCATAAAAAAAGATGATTCAAGATGATGTTCAAATAGCACTCTTTTTGCTCAAGAGAAGGACAGTTATTGAAAAAGACTTTTTGATATATATCAAGATACTTTTTTTGGGAAAAAAATCAAAAGATTTGTACAGAATATTTTTTTATGTTTCTAGACGATCGACATTATATTCTTCTTTTACTTCTTTAGAGAATGAAGAATTTGAGATGATTTTTTTCGTCAATATAAAAAAATTACATTACAAAAATTTCTTATTAAACTTGAACTTTGCTAATAATGAAATCACATCGATTTGTCAAGATTTAAAAGAGAAACCAACATATGTATTAACAGTAGACGATCATTTATTAGAGAAACTAAAAAAACATCCTCAGTTCATTACGAAGTTCAATAAAGAGAAAAAAAGACAGTCAATTACTACGTGATTATATAGAACGTTTAACTAAAAACCAAAATGAAGTATATTTAGTCGATGTGGGTTGGAAAGGAACGATACAAGATAGTATCAAAAAGGCTCTTCCAGACAAGAGAATAGTAGGTTATTATCTAGGATTGATGCTCAATGTTTACTCAGTAGAAAATAAAACGGATAAAACTGGTCTATTATTTTTCTGATTATCCAAATAAATCGGAATTTTTATGATATTGTGAGTAGAAATTTTTGAATTTTATGAAGATATTTTTTGTAGCAGATCATGGTCCAGTTTTTGAAATATAAAAAAAGATAGTGAAATTATTCCCATTCTTGAAGATGATAAGAAACATGTGAGTATTTATCAGGCAGTTAAAGATTATCAAGAAGAGTTAGTATTTGGATTTTTCAGAAATTTTGGAAGCTTATAAGAAAAATGAAGTTTCTCCCTTTTGAACAAAAAAATCTATGGCTAATGATGTCGCTAAAAAAAGAATGTATTTATATACCTAAGTTACAATCATTTTCTGAATCTTTAAAAGAAAAAAAGTTGTTGAAAATTTTGGTGAGATAGTAACTCTTAAGACTACGAAAAAAATCTTTAAAAAAACGTTATTAAGAGAGAAAAAGCGATCTACTTTGGGTTGATTTCGTTTATAGATTGTTTGGTGGTGTCAATTTCCTATTTATTCCAGAATTATATACAAGAGTTATATTTTTTTATTGAAATATTTAGATTTGAAATTGAGGTTGAAAAATTATGGGGAATAAATCCATAAAGTTGAATGCATTATTAAATATTGTCCTGACGCTATCAAATATCATCTTCCCATTAATCACTTTTTCCTTATATATCTAGAATATTGAATCCAACTGGTATAGGTTTAACTTCATTTTTTAGTTCAATAGGGAATTATGGTATTTTACTTGCTTCTCTGGGAATTTCAACTTATGGTATCAAAGCAGTAGCAAGTGTTAGAGATGATAGAGACAAGTTGTCAAAGGTAGTGCAGGAGTTAATGATTATAAACGTTGCTATGTCTATAATAACAACTGCAATACTATTATTTTTGACTATATTTATAACACAATTGAATAAAGAATTTTCACTCTTATTGCTCACATGTGGGACAATTTTATCTTCTCCTTTTGCCTTAAATTGGTTGTATAGTGGAATGGAAGAGTATACTTATATTACTACCCGGTCAGTAGTGTTTAAAAATTCTATCATTAATATTGATTTTTTTCTACTTGTGAAAAAGGCCAGAGGATTATATTGTTTTTTTGCTAGTATTTCATTGTTTTTCTTCTCTAAGTTCAAATATCTTAAATCTATGGCATAGCTGACATTTCATTAATATTAAATTATAAAAAAATTTACAATTTAAACATCATTTTTAAACCAATGTGGTATTTATTTGCCTCATTACTTGCAGTAAATATTTATACTAATTTAGATACAGTGATGCTCGGTTTTATTAATGGTAATGAGGCTGTGGGATACTATTCTGTGGCATCAAAGGTTAAGTGGATTTTGCTTTCTCTTATTACATCTATTAGTGCAGTTTTGCTACCGAGACTTTCATTTTATATTAGTAAAAATGACACCTCAAATTTTAGAAAAATATTAAAGGAGTCATCTGCGGTTATATTTTTTTATTGCGATTCCATTGATGGTATTCTTTATTGTAGAGGCGAAAGATAGTATCTTATTACTAGGAGGAAGTCAGTATCTTCCTGCGACTTTAGCCATGCAAATACTTATGCCAATTTTACTTATTTCTGGTTTTTCGAATATTACAGGAAATCAAATATTGATTCCAATGAATAGAGAAAAATATTTTATGGTTGCAGTAACGATTGGTGCTATGATTAATCTTATTTTGAATCTACTGTTAATGCCTAAGTTTGGAATTATTGGAGCTTCTGTCGCAACTCTTTTTGCGGAATTGTCGCAGATGATGGTACAACTACATTTTTCAAAAGAATATTTAGTATCAAATATATCGATAAAGAGTTTGGTTAATGTGATAATTGCAACAGTTGTTTCTACAATACCACTAATCATTTTGAATCAGCTGATAACGATAACTATACCATTTTATTCTCTAATGCTAGCAGGTTTTGCTTTCTTTTCATTATATTTAGTAATTCTGCTTTTTATTAAAGGAGGAAGTGACGATTCAATTATTTTTCTCTTATTGCAAAAGAAGAAGTAAATTGGTCAGAAATTGAAATGTATAAACAAATAAAGAATTTAATTATTGATTTAGGAGGAAATCATGAAGATAATGCTAGTTTTTGGTACACGTCCAGAAGCGATAAAAATGTGTCCATTAGTGAATGAGTTGAAAAAACAGGCAGATATGGAAACAGTTGTTTGTGTAACTGGTCAGCACAAGGAGATGGTTAGCCCTGTTTTGGAATTGTTTGGAGTTCAACCAGACTATGATTTAGAAATAATGAAAGCTAATCAAACCTTGTTCTCTATAACAACAAGTATTTTAGAAAAAATTAAACCTGTTTTAGAAGAAGAACAACCAGATATTGTTCTAGTTCACGGTGACACTACTACAACATATGCAGCAGCTTTAGCAGCATTTTATCTTGGAATTAAGGTTGGCCATGTTGAAGCTGGGTTACGAACTTACAACCTGCAAAGTCCCTTCCCAGAAGAATTTAATAGACAATCGACTTCTATTATTGCAAATTATCATTTTGCTCCAACTGAATTGGCTAAAGAAAATCTTTTAAAAGAGGGTAGAGAGAATGTTTATGTAACTGGAAATACAGTTATTGATGCACTTACAACTACAGTACAAAAGGATTATACACACCCTGATTTAGATTTAAACGTTGACACCCGTCTTATTCTACTAACTGCTCATAGACGTGAAAATCTCGGAGAACCTATGAAACACATGTTTAGAGCTGTTAAACGAGTTTTAAATGAATATGATGATGTTAAGGTAATTTATCCAATTCATAAAAATCCCTTGGTGCGTGAAACAGCTGCGGAAATTTTTGGAGACACAGAACGTATTCAGATTATTGAACCTTTGGATGTTCTTGATTTTCATAATTTCATGAATCATAGTTACATGATTTTAACTGATTCAGGAGGAGTTCAGGAAGAGGCTCCTTCTTTAGGAAAGCCTGTATTGGTCATGCGAGATACGACAGAAAGACCAGAAGGAGTAGCTGCCGGAACATTGAAATTGGTTGGAACTGATGAGGAGACTATTTATCAAAACTTTAAGATGCTTTTAGACGATTCCGAAGAATATAAAAAAATGAGTCAAGCTAGTAATCCTTATGGAAATGGTGATGCTAGTAAACAGATAGTTCGTATTTACGCGGAATTTAAGCGAGGCTAGGTAAAGTAATATAGAAAGGTACCCTATTATGAAAGGTATTATTCTCGCGGGTGGTTCGGGGACACGTTTATATCCGTTGACTCGAGCTGCATCAAAACAACTGATGCCGGTTTATGATAAACCGATGATTTACTATCCACTTTCAACATTGATGTTGGCTGGGATTAAGGATATTTTGATTATCTCGACTCCTCAAGATTTGCCTCGTTTCAAAGAACTTTTGCAAGATGGCTCTGAATTTGGGATTCAACTGTCTTATGCAGAGCAACCGAGTCCAGATGGTTTGGCACAAGCCTTTATCATTGGGGAAGAGTTTATTGGTGATGATAGTGTTGCTCTGATCTTAGGTGACAATATCTATCATGGTCCTGGCCTTTCGAAGATGCTACAAAAGGCAGCTAGTAAGGAGTCAGGAGCGACTGTCTTTGGCTATCATGTGAAGGATCCAGAACGCTTTGGCGTTGTTGAGTTTGATGAAGATATGAACGCTATTTCTATTGAAGAAAAACCAGAGCATCCTCGTTCAAATTATGCAGTTACAGGTCTCTATTTCTACGATAATGATGTGGTAGAAATTGCCAAAAATATAAAACCAAGCCCGCGTGGTGAATTGGAAATTACAGATGTCAACAAGGCTTACCTAGATCGTGGAGATTTATCCGTTGAGGTTATGGGGCGTGGCTTTGCTTGGTTGGATACTGGCACTCATGAAAGTTTGCTAGAGGCTTCACAGTACATCGAAACAGTCCAACGGATGCAAAATGTTCAGGTGGCGAACTTGGAAGAAATTGCCTATCGCATGGGCTATATCAGTCGAGAAGATGTATTGGCCTTAGCCCAACCGCTTAAGAAAAATGAATACGGACAGTATTTGCTCCGTTTGATAGGAGAAGCATAGATGACAGATATTTTTTTCGGTAAGAAGCTTGCAGCACGTAAGGTTGATGCAATTCCAGGTATGTTAGAATTTGATATCCCCGTTCATGGTGATAATCGTGGCTGGTTTAAAGAAATTTCCAAAAGGAAAAAATGCTCCCACTTGGCTTTCCAGAGTCTTTCTTTGCAGAAGGAAAATTGCAAAACAATGTATCTTTCTCACGCAAAAATGTCCTACGTGGTCTCCACGCAGAGCCTTGGGATAAGTACATCTCTGTAGCAGATGGTGGAAAAGTTCTGGGCTCTTGGGTTGATCTACGCGAGGGCGAAACCTTTGGGAATACTTATCAGACGGTTATTGATGCTAGCAAGGGAATTTTTGTTCCTCGAGGCGTGGCCAATGGCTTTCAAGTTCTGTCAGATACAGTTTCTTATAGTTATCTGGTCAATGATTACTGGGCTCTTGAACTCAAACCCAAGTATGCATTTGTGAACTACGCTGATCCAAGTCTTGGCATCGAATGGGAAAATCTTGCAGAAGCAGAGGTTTCAGAAGCAGATAAAAATCATCCACTACTTAAGGATGTAAAACCTTTGAAAAAAGAGGATTTGTAAAAAGGAAAGAATATGACTGAATACAAAAATATTATCGTGACAGGTGGAGCTGGTTTTATCGGTTCCAACTTTGTCCACTATGTTTACAAGAATTTTCCAGATGTTCACGTGACAGTATTGGACAAATTGACTTATGCTGGGAACCGCGCTAATATTGAGGAAATTTTAGGTGATCGTGTTGAGTTAGTTGTTGGTGACATTGCGGATGCAGAATTGGTAGACAAGTTAGCAGCTCAAGCAGATGCTATTGTGCACTATGCCGCAGAAAGTCACAATGACAATTCGCTCAATGATCCATCACCATTTATCCATACCAACTTCATCGGAACCTATACTCTTTTGGAAGCGGCTCGCAAATATGATATTCGTTTCCACCATGTGTCTACAGACGAAGTTTATGGTGATCTTCCTCTACGTGAGGATTTGCCAGGTCATGGTGAAGGTCCAGGTGAGAAATTTACCGCTGAAACTAAATATAACCCAAGCTCTCCGTACTCATCAACTAAGGCAGCTTCAGACTTGATTGTCAAAGCCTGGGTACGTTCTTTTGGAGTCAAAGCAACGATTTCTAACTGTTCAAACAACTACGGTCCTTATCAACACATTGAAAAATTTATCCCACGTCAGATTACCAACATCCTAAGTGGCATAAAGCCAAAACTGTACGGTGAAGGTAAGAACGTTCGTGACTGGATTCATACCAATGACCATTCTTCAGGTGTTTGGACAATCTTGACAAAAGGTCAAATTGGTGAAACCTACTTGATTGGTGCTGATGGTGAAAAGAACAACAAGGAAGTTTTGGAACTAATCCTTAAGGAAATGGGACAACCTGCCGATGCCTATGATCATGTGACTGACCGTGCAGGACATGACCTTCGTTATGCGATTGATGCAAGCAAGCTCCGTGATGAGTTGGGCTGGAAACCAGAATTCACAAACTTCGAACAAGGTCTCAAAGAAACCATTCAATGGTACAAAGATAACCAAGACTGGTGGCAGGGAGAAAAAGAAGCTGTTGAAGCCAACTACGCTAAAACACAAGAGGTTCTTGAAAAATAAAAGGCGGTGGGACAGAAATCGATAAACAAAATCTCGATTTCCTAGTCCCAGCCCCGCGAAGATGATTAGGAGTTTTTGAAGTCTAAAAGTCAAACAAAAAGTCCAATCAGCTACCGCGTCAAAGTTTGATTGCAAATAAAAGTGAGGTAGGGATCTTTTGTCCCAACCTCTATTGCTATACCGAAGAATTGTGAATCAGTTGAAAGGAAGAAAAATGATTTTAATTACAGGGGCAAATGGCCAATTAGGAACGGAACTTCGTTATTTGTTAGATGAGCGTAATGAAGAATACGTTGCTGTTGATGTGGCTGAGATGGATATTACCGATGCAGAAATGGTTGAGAAAGTTTTTGAAGAGGTGAAACCGACTTTAGTCTACCACTGTGCGGCTTACACAGCTGTTGATGCAGCAGAGGATGAAGGGAAAGAATTGGACTTTGCCATCAATGTTACAGGGACAGAGAATGTCGCAAAAGCATCCGAAAAGCATGGTGCAACTCTAGTCTACATTTCTACAGATTATGTATTTGACGGTAAGAAACCAGTTGGGCAAGAGTGGGAAGTAGATGACAAACCAGATCCTCAAACTGAATATGGTCGTACTAAGCGTATGGGAGAGGAGCTTGTAGAAAAACACGTTTCAAACTTCTATATTATCCGTACTGCATGGGTTTTTGGAAATTACGGTAAAAACTTCGTCTTCACGATGCAAATCTTGCTAAAACTCATAAGACATTGACAGTTGTAAATGATCAACATGGTCGACCAACCTGGACGCGTACCTTGGCCGAGTTCATAACTTTCCTAGCTGAAAATCGCAAGGAATTTGGTTATTATCATTTGTCAAATGATGCGACGGAAGACACAACTTGGTATGACTTTGCAGTTGAAATTTTGAAGGATACAGATGTCGAAGTCAAGCCAGTAGACTCAAGCCAATTTCCTGCCAAAGCTAAACGTCCACTAAACTCAACAATGAGCCTTGCAAAAGCCAAAGCTACTGGGTTTGTCATCCCAACTTGGCAAGATGCCTTGAAAGAATTCTACAAACAAGACCTTAAAAAATAGCCTTACTGGAGGCCAAAATGTATACAGAAAGAGAGAGAAGAGAGATTCTCTTTCTTTTTTTGTTTGCTCGTATATGCAATCGTCGGATAATTATAAAAATTCAAGAAAAAGCTTGTTTAAATGTTAGAAAATTCGAGCACGAATGTTTTTTTTGTGTTATAATATTTTGTGAGTAGTTATACCTTGGTGTAGCTATTAAAAATAGAAGTGTGAAACTGGGAAGATAGAGAGGACGCAGTGTAATGACTAGAAATGGTTTTTTTACAGGCTTAGATATCGGAACTAGCTCTATTAAAGTGTTGGTTGCAGAGCTTGTAAATGGTGAAGTAAATGTAATTGGCGTGAGCAATGCCAAAAGTAAAGGTGTCAAAGATGGGATTATCGTTGACATCGAAGCAGCAGCGACTGCTATTAAGTCTGCAATTTCTCAAGCAGAAGAAAAAGCAGGAATTTCAATCAAGTCTGTAAACGTTGGTTTGCCAGCTAATTTGCTACAAGTGGAGCCAACTCAAGGCATGATTCCAGTGACATCAGATACAAAAGAAATTACGGATCAAGATGTCGAAAATGTTGTCAAATCAGCCTTGACTAAGAGTATGACTCCAGACCGTGAAGTTATCACCTTTATTCCAGAGGAATTTGTCGTAGATGGATTCCAAGGAATTCGTGATCCTCGCGGGATGATGGGTGTGCGTTTGGAAATGCGAGGTCTCTTGTACACTGGTCCACGTACGATCCTCCACAATCTTCGTAAAACTGTTGAGCGTGTAGGTGTTCAAGTCGATAACGTGATTATTTCACCTCTTGCAATGGTTCACTCTGTCTTGAATGAAGGTGAACGTGAGTTTGGTGCGACGGTTATCGACATGGGTGGTGGTCAAACGACTGTTGCCACTATTCGCAACCAAGAACTTCAATATACAAATGTCAACCAAGAGGGTGGCGATTATGTCACAAAAGACATTTCAAAAGTTCTCAAGACTTCTAAGAAAATTGCAGAAGGTCTAAAACTGAACTACGGTGAAGCTTACCCACCACTAGCTAGCAAGGAAACTTTCCAAGTTGAAGTGATCGGTGAAGTGGAACCAGTTGAAGTGACTGAAGAATACTTGGCTGAGATTATTTCAGCAAGAATCAAGCACATTTTTGAGCAAATTAAGCAAGACCTGGAAAGACGTCACCTATTAGACTTGCCAGGTGGTATTGTCTTGATTGGTGGAAACGCTCTTCTTCCAGGTGTCGTTGAATTGGCCCAAGAAGTATTTGGAGTACGCGTTAAGTTATTCGTACCAAATCAAGTGGGTATTCGCAATCCTGCTTTTGCTCATGTTATCAGCTTGTCAGAATTCGCTGGTAGTCTTACTGAAGTGAATATTTTGGCACAACGAGCAATTCGAGGTGACGAAAGTTTACGCCACCAACCGATTGACTTTAGAAGTTCAGCTCAACCAGTTTTACCTGTTTCTCCACGACCAGTATTTAATACAGTGACAACTCCTGAGCCTGAAACAACTCAATCTGTTGAACCAGTAGCTCCTCTTCAATCAGAAGAAAAGAGCAAAGGTAAATTAACGGATCGTTTCCGTAGCTTGATTGGAAGCATGTTTGACGAATAAAATAGAGGAATATAAATATGACATTTTCATTTGATACAGCAGCAGCACAAGGTGCAGTAATTAAAGTAATCGGTGTCGGCGGTGGTGGTGGAAATGCCATCAACCGTATGGTTGACGAAGGCGTTTCTGGCGTTGAATTTATCGCAGCCAACACAGATGTACAAGCTTTGAGCAGTACAAAAGCTGAGACAGTTATCCAGCTTGGCCCTAAATTGACTCGCGGACTTGGTGCAGGAGGTCAACCTGAAGTTGGTCGTAAAGCTGCAGAAGAAAGCGAAGAAGTTTTGACAGAAGCGATCAGCGGTGCGGACATGGTCTTCATCACTGCTGGTATGGGTGGTGGTTCTGGTACAGGTGCTGCACCAGTTATCGCTCGTATTGCAAAAGGTCTTGGTGCTTTGACAGTCGGTGTTGTAACTCGTCCATTTGGTTTTGAAGGAAGCAAACGTGGACAATTTGCCATTGAAGGGATTAACGAACTTCGTGAGCATGTTGATACACTCTTGATTATCTCAAACAACAACTTGCTAGAAATCGTTGACAAGAAGACTCCACTTCTTGAAGCATTGAGTGAAGCAGACAACGTTCTTCGTCAAGGTGTTCAAGGAATTACAGATTTGATTACAAATCCTGGTTTGATCAACTTGGACTTTGCGGACGTTAAGACTGTTATGGCCAATAAAGGTAATGCCCTTATGGGGATTGGTATCGGTAGCGGTGAAGAACGTGTTGTAGAAGCTGCTCGTAAAGCAATCTACTCACCACTTCTTGAAACAACTATCGATGGAGCTGAGGATGTTATTGTTAACGTAACTGGTGGTTTGGACTTGACTTTGATTGAAGCTGAAGAAGCATCAGAAATTGTGAACCAAGCAGCTGGTCATGGTGTTAACATCTGGCTTGGAACATCTATTGATGAGACAATGAAAGACGAAATCCGTGTAACTGTTGTTGCAACAGGAGTACGTCAGGATAAAGTTGAGAAAGTTGTAACTGCTCAACCACGCCAAGCAACACATCGTGAACCTGCTCGAACTAGCCATGCACAAACTTTTGATCGTAATTTTGATATGGCTGATACAGCAGAAATTCCAACTCCAAGTTATCGCCGTCAAGAAGCACCAAAGACATCAGCCTTTGGTGACTGGGACTTGAGACGTGATGCCATTGTTCGTCAAGGAGAACCAGTTGTGTCTCCAGTGGAACGCTTTGAAGTTCCAGCAGCAACAGATGAAGATGAGTTGGAAACACCACCATTCTTTAAAAATCGTTAATGAAGATGAACTTAAAAGAAAATACGAACCTTGTTTTTCAACAGATATCGAATGCAGTTCAAGAAGCCGGTCGTGAAAACGATTCGGTTTCTGTGATTGCGGTGACCAAATATGTAGATGTTGAAACAGCCTCAGCTTTGGTTTCGCAAGGAGTGCAACACATTGGTGAGAACCGTGTTGATAAATTTCTTGACAAGTATCATGCTCTAAGTGATAAGAATCTTACCTGGCATTTGATTGGAACCTTACAGAGACGTAAAGTCAAGGAAGTGATTTCTTATGTGGATTATTTTCATGCTTTAGATTCCTTAAAGCTAGCTCAGGAAATTCAAAAACGAGCGGACCACAAGATTAAGTGCTTTTTGCAAGTAAATATTTCTAAGGAAGAAAGTAAGCACGGTTTTTCGAAAGAAGAATTGTTAGCCCTCTTACCCGAACTTTCAGAATTAGACCAGATTGAGTATGTGGGTCTGATGACCATGGCTCCATTTGAAGCAACTAGTCAAGAATTACTAGAGATATTTAAAGAAACGCAAGAATTGCAAAAAACCATTCAAGAAAAACATCTCCCCAATATGCCGATGACAGAACTAAGTATGGGTATGAGTCGAGACTTCAAAGAAGCGATTCAATGTGGTTCAACTTTCGTTCGAATCGGTACAGCATTTTTTTAAATAGGAAATAACCATGTCACTAAAAAGATAAATTTGATAAGTTTATAGATTATTTCACTGAAGATGGAGAAGAGGTGGCACCGAACGTTGCTGAGTTAAAGTCTGAACAAACCTTAACTTCAGTTTCGGCTCCAAAGGAAGAACTTCCACGAGCTCAACAGTTACCACAATCTTCACAAGTGAATTCGAAAGAAAAGAATATTACCCGTCTTCACGCTCGTCAACAAGAATTGGCGATGCAGAGTCACCGAGGTGCAGAAAAGGTAACCATTGCTGTTCGTTATCCTCGCCGCTACGAAGATGCAACTGATATTGTTGATTTGTTAACAGGAAATGAAAGTATTCTAATTGATTTCCAATATATGACTGAAGTACAAGCTCGTCGTTGTCTAGATTACTTAGATGGTGCTCGTTATGTGCTGGCTGGTGAATTAAGGAAAGTCGCAAATACTATGTACCTTTTGACACCAGTAGGAGTTGTGGTTAATATTGAAGACATTCGCTTGCCTGATGGTTCTCACGGTGAAGAGTTTGATTTTGATATGAAGAGAAATCGAGTAAAATAATGATTTTTTTCTAATTCGTTTTATACAGAATGCTGCAACTATCTATTCTTGGATACTTGTAGCTTTTTGCTCTATTATCTTGGTTTCCCAATGCCTATGATACAGCACTAGGTCGTTTGTTGACTAGCTTAGTCAAACCGATCCTTCAACCCTTGAGACGTCTGCCCCTAAGTATTGGTGGTATTGATTTTTCAGTTTGGGTAGCTGTCATTTTAGTTCATTTACTTGGAAACTATTTGATCCGTTTTCTTTATATACTAGCATGAGAAAAGATATTTATCAGCATTTCTCAGTCGAGGATATTCCTTTCATTGATAAAGGATTGGAGTGGCTTAGGCAGGTTGAAGAGCACTACGCTCCCATCCTAACTCCCTTTATCAATCCCCATCAGGTCTTTATTTTAAAGACATTGGGGAATCATCATGGGATTCAAGTTTTTTCAAGCAATGATTTTGTAGCTAGCGAGTATAGTCGTGTGCTTCTTGCACCAGATTATTTCGTACCGACTTTGGCGGATTTTGAAATGGAATTGCTTGAGATTGTTTATTCTAGTAAGTTTGACCAATTGACCCATTCCAAGATTTTAGGAACCGTTTTGAATCGTTTAGGAATCGATCGCAAGTTATTTGGTGATATATTAGTAACGGAGAATAGAGCGCAAATCATTGTGGACCGGAAATTTGTTTCCCTCTTCCAGGATGGAATTCAAAAGGTTGCTAGATTGCCTGTAAAACTAGAAGCAAGACCTTTTGAAGAATTGTTAGAATCCAAAAATGACTATCAGGAAAGAGAAGTTTTAGTTCCGAGCATGCGCTTGGATGCCTTCTTATCGAATGTTCTGAAATTATCTCGCTCCCAGACAGCCGATTTATTAGAAAGAAAATATGTTCAGGTAAATTACCATCTGGTTGAAAGATCTGATTATCAGGTTCAGATTGGTGATTTGGTAAGTGTCAGACGCTTTGGACGAATGATCTTACTCAAAGAAAATGGCCAGACTAAAAAAGATAAGAAAAAATTGATAGTTCAATTATTATTAAGTAAGTGAGGGGAAAATATGCCAATTACATCGTTAGAAATCAAGGATAAAACCTTTAGTACCAAATTCAGAGGTTTTAATCCTGAAGAAGTTGATGAATTTCTAGATATTGTTGTTCGTGACTATGAAACACTTGTTCGTAGCAATCACGAAAAAGAACAACACATTAAAAATTTAGAGGAACGTTTGTCTTATTTTGATGAGATTAAGGAGTCATTGAGCCAGTCTGTATTGATTGCTCAAGATACTGCAGAACGTGTCAAACAAGCTGCTAATGAACGCTCTCAAAATATCCTTAAACAGGCTGAACAAGATGCCCAGCGTCTGCTTGATGAGGCTAAGTATAAGGCTAATGAAATCTTGCGTCAAGCTACAGATAATGCTAAAAAGGTTGCTGTAGAGACGGAAGAATTGAAGAATAAGAGCCGTGTCTTCCATCAACGTTTGAAATCTACGATTGAGAGTCAATTAGCTATTGTAGATTCATCCGACTGGGAAGAAATTTTACGTCCGACAGCGACTTATTTACAAACCAGTGACGAAGCTTTTAAAGAAGTTGTTGGAGAAGTTTTGGGTGAAGATGTTTCTACCTATCAGGATGAAGAGCCGATTGACATGACCCGTCAGTTTTCACCTGAGGAAGTAGCAGAGCTTCAAGCCCGTATTGAAGCAGCTAATCGAGAATTGGCTGAATCACAAAAAGAAACAAAGCCAGATACTGCTAGCTCAGTAGTAGAAGGAGTCGTTTCTTCAAATCAAGATTCTCAACCAACACCCTTGACGGAATCTATTGATCTTTTATAAGAAAGAAAATCTGAGAACAAGATCTAATCAAACATATTTTCAGCGAGTAGGAGATGGTGGAAGCCCTACAATCCCTGTTGATCAGATTATCCTCTCAAGTTATCAAGTCTGAAGTTAGTAGGATTTGACGTTACCCACGTTACGGGAAAAGAGGGAGAAAGACTGAGTCTTTTTCCGAATAAAGGTGGTACCACGATTTTCGTCCTTTTTAGCGAGTCGTGGTTTTTATTTTGTCTATATCATAAAGGAGATATCATGAAACTCAAAGAAACTTTAAATCTAGGGAAAACAGATTTCCCTATGCGTGCAGGACTTCCAACCAAAGAGCCAGTCTGGCAAAAAGAGTGGGAAGATGCAAAATTGTATCAACGCCGTCAAGAGTTGAATGAAGGGAAACCTCACTTCACTCTTCATGATGGCCCTCCATACGCAAACGGGAATATCCACGTAGGGCATGCCATGAACAAGATCTCAAAAGATATCATTGTTCGTTCTAAGTCTATGTCAGGATTTTACGCACCATACATCCCAGGTTGGGATACTCATGGCCTACCAATCGAGCAAGTTTTGGCTAAACAAGGCGTGAAACGTAAAGAAATGGATTTGGTTGAATACTTGAAACTTTGCCGTGAATACGCTCTTTCTCAAGTAGATAAACAACGCGAAGACTTTAAACGTTTGGGTGTTTCTGGTGACTGGGAAAATCCATATGTAACCTTGACGCCTGACTATGAAGCAGCGCAAATCCGCGTCTTTGGTGAAATGGCTAATAAAGGCTATATCTACCGTGGGGCTAAGCCTGTTTACTGGTCTTGGTCTTCTGAATCAGCCCTTGCTGAAGCGGAGATTGAATACCACGACTTGGTATCAACATCACTTTACTATGCTAACAAGGTCAAAGATGGCAAGGGTGTCCTAGACACTGATACTTATATCGTCGTTTGGACAACAACTCCATTTACCATCACTGCTTCTCGTGGTTTGACTGTTGGTGCAGATATTGATTACGTTTTGGTTCAACCTGCTGGTGAAGCTCGTAAGTTTGTGGTTGCTGCTGAATTGTTGAACAGCTTGTCTGAAAAATTTGGTTGGGCGGATGTTCAAGTTTTGGCGACTTACCGTGGTCAAGAATTGAACCATATCGTGACAGAGCACCCATGGGATACTGCAGTAGATGAACTTGTTATCCTTGGTGACCACGTTACAACAGACTCCGGTACTGGTATCGTCCATACAGCCCCAGGTTTTGGTGAGGATGACTACAATGTCGGTGTTGCTAATGGTCTAGAAGTTGCCGTGACTGTTAACGAACGCGGTATCATGATGGAAAATGCTGGTCCTGACTTTGCAGGCCAATTCTATGATAAGGTTGTTCCAACAGTTATTGAAAAATTAGGAAATCTTCTTCTTGCCCAAGAAGAAATCTCTCACTCCTACCCATTTGATTGGCGTACGAAAAAACCAATCATCTGGCGTGCAGTTCCACAATGGTTTGCTTCAGTATCAAAATTCCGTCAAGATATCTTGGATGAAATCGAAAAAGTGAAATTCCATTCAGAATGGGGTAAAGTCCGTCTTTACAACATGATCCGTGACCGTGGTGACTGGGTTATCTCTCGTCAACGTGCTTGGGGAGTTCCTCTTCCAATCTTCTACGCTGAAGATGGAACACCAATCATGACGGCTGAAACCATCGAACATGTGGCTCAACTCTTTGAAGAACATGGTTCAATCATCTGGTGGGAACGTGATGCTAAAGACCTCTTGCCAGAAGGATTTACACATCCAGGTTCACCAAATGGAGAGTTCAAGAAAGAAACTGACATCATGGACGTATGGTTTGACTCAGGTTCATCATGGAACGGAGTAGTGGTTAACCGTCCAGAACTCAAATACCCAGCTGACCTCTACCTTGAAGGTTCAGACCAATACCGTGGTTGGTTCAACTCTTCTCTTATCACCTCTGTTGCCAACCATGGTGTGGCACCATACAAACAGATCTTGTCACAAGGTTTTGCCCTTGACGGTAAAGGTGAAAAGATGTCTAAATCTCTTGGAAATACCATTGCTCCAAGTGATGTTGAAAAACAATTTGGTGCGGAAATCTTGCGTCTCTGGGTAACCAGTGTAGACTCAAGCAATGACGTGCGTATCTCAATGGATATCTTGAGCCAAGTTTCTGAAACTTACCGTAAGATCCGTAACACTCTTCGTTTCTTGATTGCTAACACATCTGACTTTAATCCAGCTGAGGATGCAGTTGCTTACGAAGAGCTTCGTTCAGTGGACAAATACATGACCATTCGCTTTAACCAACTCGTTAAGACAATTCGTGATGCTTATGCTGACTTCGAATTCTTGACAATCTATAAAGCACTAGTAAACTTCATCAACGTTGACTTGTCAGCCTTCTACCTTGATTTTGCCAAAGATGTTGTCTACATCGAAGGTGCAAAATCACTTGAACGCCGTCAAATGCAAACTGTCTTCTACGATATTTTGGTGAAAATCACTAAACTCTTGACTCCAATTCTTCCTCACACTGCTGAAGAAATCTGGTCATATCTTGAGTTTGAGGCAGAAGACTTCGTCCAATTATCAGAATTACCAGAAGCTCAGACTTTTGCCAACCAAGAAGAAATATTAGATACCTGGTCAGCCTTCATGGACTTCCGTGGACAAGCTCAAAAAGCCTTGGAAGAAGCGCGTAATGAAAAAGTGATTGGTAAATCACTTGAAGCTCACTTGACAGTTTATCCAAATGAAGTGGTTAAAACTCTTCTTGGAGCTCTTGATAGCAATGTTGCTCAACTTTTGATCGTCTCAGAATTGACTATCGCAGAAGGTGCAGCTCCAGAAGGTGCAGTAGCCTTTGAAGATGTAGCTTTCACTGTAGAACGTGCAGCTGGTGAAGTATGTGACCGCTGCCGTCGCATTGATCCAACAACGACTGAACGTCACTATCATGCAACTATCTGTGACCACTGCGCAAGCATCGTAGAAGAAAACTTTGCGGAAGCAGTTGCTGAAGGATTTGAAGCTAAATAATTTTATATACTGGAGTCTGAGACAAAATAGTTCTCAGCCACAAAAAAGCTAGAGGTTCCCAATTGTGGAAATCTAGCTTTTTAATTTTGAGTCGTTCTCTTATTGTATAGCCAATTGAAACAAAAACAGTATATAACGTGTATAATCTTCTTATGGCATATTCAATAGATTTTCGTAAAAAAGTTCTCGCTTATTGTGAGCGAGCAGGTAGTATAACAGATGCATCACACGTTTTCCAAATCTCACGTAATACCATTTATGGCTGGTTAAAACGAAAAGAGAAAACAGGAGAGCTAAACCATCAAGTAAAAGGAACAAAACCAAGAAAAGTTGATAGAGATAGACTTAAAACCTATCTTGCTGACAATCCAGATGCTTATTTGACTGAAATAGCTTCTGGATTTGACTGTCATCCAACTACCATTCACTATGCTCTTAAAGCTATGAGGTTCACTCGAAAAAAAGAACCACACCTACTATGAACAAGACACAGAAAAAGTAGCTTTATTTATTAAACATTTTAATAGTTCAAAGCACCTGTTTATATTGATGAAACAGGATTCGATACTTATTTTTATCGAGAATATGGTCGCTCATTAAAAGGTCAGTTAATAAGAGGTAAAATATCTGGAAGAAGATATCAGAGAATCTCACTGGTTGCTGGGCTAACAAATGGTGAGTTAATCGCTCCAATGACTTACGAAGAGACGATGACAAGCGAATTTTTTGAAGCTTGGTTTCAGAAGTTTCTCTTACCAACATTAAACAAACCATCGGTTATTAGTATGGATAATGCAAGATTCCATAGAATGGGTAAGCTAGAGCTCTTATGTGAAGAATTTGGACATAAACTTTTACCACTTCCTCCCTACTCACCTGAGTACAATCCTATTGAGAAAACATGGGCTCATATCAAAAAGCACCTCAAAAAGGTATTACCAAGTTGCAATACTTTTTACGAGTCTCTGTCGTCTTATTCTTGTTTCAATTGACTATATATATTTGTAAACTAAGCAAACAAAAAAAGAGGTTGGGACAAAAGATCCCGACCTCACTTTTTATTAGCAATCAAACTTTGACGCGATAGCTGATTGGACTTTTTGTTCGTCTTTTAGACTCCAAAAAGCTCCTAATCATCCTCACGGGGCTGGGAATACGAAATCGAGACTTTGTCTATCGATTTCTGTCCCACCGCCTTTTTTAAAATATAATGGAGCCGGTGGGAGTCGAACCCACGTCCAAACACCTGCTAACATATTTGTCTACAACCATAGGTTATGTATTGTTTTAACAGCTCCTCGACACATAACTCAAGCCTAGGAACTGCGAGTCTATAAATCTCTTATCAAACTGCTAGACAAAGTTTGATCGTATCTCGCTAATAATAAGACCTGTCATTGAACACGAGCGATCCAAATCGGGTCACGCCTGCTGGTTTTTAGGCAGCTAGAGCGTAAGAAGTGTTATTTTTTGCAGTTATATTTAACTGAGCGTTTACGTCGCCACACGAGTCGCAAAATATGCCTCATAATGCCTGTCGAATCCGTAACGACCCCAAAAGACAATACAATTATTATACCTTATCTGAGGGGAAATTGCAAAAGTCAAGTAAAAAAAGGAATGACACTTTGGGATATCTATGTTTTATAAGTGGTTGTTTAGAACGATGAAGAGTCATTAACTTAGTAAGAAAATCAAGAGAAAAACTGGAAATCATGTTATAATAAAAAGATAGAATCGTAAGAAAGAGTGGATGATTTTTTTGATAATTCCTACTTATAATTGGCAATTCGCTCCGCAAGTTGAGGATGCGGATTTTACAAAGATAGCTAAGAAAGCTGGTTTGGGCCCTGAAGTAGCTCGTTTGTTATTTGAACGAGGCATCAAGGATGAGCCCAGTCTGAAAAAATTTTTAGAACCTTCTTTGGAGGATTTGTATGATCCCTACCTTTTAAATGATATGGAAAAGGCAGTGGAGCGGATTCGCCATGCTATTGAGCAAGGGGAACTGATTCTCATTTACGGGGACTACGATGCAGATGGGATGACTTCGGCTTCCATTGTTAAGGAAAGTTTAGAACAGTTAGGCGCTGAGTGCCTGATCTATCTTCCCAATCGCTTTACGGATGGTTATGGTCCAAATGCCAGTGTCTACAAATATTTTATCGAACAGCAGGGCGTGTCTTTGATTTTGACGGTGGACAATGGTGTGGCGGGGCATGAAGCCATTGATTTGGCCCAGTCTATGGGAGTGGATGTCATTGTGACCGACCACCATTCTATGCCTGAGGTTTTACCAGATGCCTATGCTATTATCCATCCTGAACATCCAGGGGCTGACTATCCTTTCAAGCATTTGGCGGGTTGTGGTGTCGCTTTTAAGCTAGCTTGTGCCCTTTTAGAAGAAGTGCAGGTCGAGTTGTTAGACTTGGTTGCAATTGGGACAATTGCCGACATGGTTAGCTTGACGGACGAAAATCGTATCATGGTCCAATATGGTCTTGAGGTCTTGCGCAATACTCAGCGAATGGGATTGCAAGAAATGTTTGAAATCGCTGGGATTTCGAGTAGTGATGTGACAGAAGAAACGGTCGGTTTTCAGTTAGCACCGCGTTTAAATGCCCTAGGGCGCTTGGATGATCCTAATCCAGCTATTGATTTGTTGACTGGATTTGACGATGAGGAAGTGCATGAAATCGCCCTTTTGATTCATCAAAAGAATGAAGAACGTAAGGAAATTGTTCAGTCCATTTACGATGAAGCTAAGAAAATGGTGGATCCTGATAAAAGTGTTCAAGTTTTGGCCAAGGAAGGCTGGAATCCGGGAGTTCTTGGAATTGTAGCTGGGCGTTTGCTTGAAGAACTAGGGCAGACAGTCATTGTGCTAAATGTCGAAGATGGACGCGCCAAGGGGAGTGCTCGAAGCGTAGAAGCAGTCGATATCTTTGAAGCCTTGGACCCGCATCGAGAACTGTTTATCGCCTTTGGTGGTCACGCAGGTGCTGCAGGTATGACCCTTGAAGCGGATAAGTTGGAAGTCTTATCTGATATTTTGGAAGCCTATATCCGAGAAAAAGGCGCAGATGCCCAAGGTAAAAACAATCTATTTTTAGATGAAGAACTGGATTTAGAGACCTTGAGTCTGGAGACGGTGAAAAGTTTTGAACGTCTAGCTCCTTTTGGGATGGATAACCAAAAACCTGTCTTCTATATTCGAGATTTTCAAGTTGAAAATGCTCGCGTTATGGGGGCTGGGAATGCTCATCTCAAGCTGAAAATTTCCAAAGGTGAATCCAGTTTTGAGGTGGTCGCTTTTGGTCAAGGTAAATGGGCGACTGAATATTCACAGACCAAGCAATTGGAATTGGCAGTGACTCTCTCTGTCAACCAATGGAATGGACAAACCACCTTGCAGTTGATGATGGTTGACGCCCGTGTAGAAGGTGTCCAGCTCTTTAACATTCGTGGCAAGAATGCCCTGTTACCAGAAGGGGTAGCCGTTTTGGATTTTAGGCAAGAGTTACCTGATGTGACCTCTTGTTCAGCTATTGTCGTTAAGAATATTCCTGAGGATATATCCCTCCTTAAGAAAATCTGTCAGGAGCAGGAATTTTCAGCTCTTTACTTTAAAAATGATATAGCCAAGGCTTACTATTTGACGGGATATGGAACGAGAGAGCAGTTTGCAAAATTGTATAAAACCATCTATCAGTTTCCAGAGTTTGACATTCGCTATAAACTCAAGGATTTGGCGGCTTATCTCAAGATTGAGCAAATTCTATTAGTTAAAATGATTCAGATATTTGAAGAGCTTGGCTTGTGACCATTGAAAATGGAGTCATGAGGGTGAATAAAGAGGCTGAAAAACGTGATATAGCTGAGAGTCAGATTTATCAAAAGCTGAAACAAACTGTTAAAGAGCAAGAGATTATGGCTCTTGGAACAGTCCAGGAAATCTATGATTTCTTGATGGAAAAAAGTGAATAGAGATCCAAAGAGTTGGCTTGCTGACTCTTTTTTGTTTGCTATCAAGTTGAAGTTGGCTGGAGTGGAAAATGGATAAAGAGAAGAAAAAGAAATTACTGGCAGAGTATAAGCAACAGCAGAAGAAAGATTTTGAAGCTAGTTTACCGATAACAAGGGAGCTCTTTTTAGATTTGTTTGATTTTTTGGATCAGGAGTTAGAGTCGCTGACTTGTCCTGCTGATTTTACCTTGATTAGATCCTTTCTAAAAGGGCATGATTTAGAAGTTGAAGTGATTTTGGGATTTTTAGAAGCAAATGGAGCCTACTGTGACTGCGAAGTGCTTTATAATGTCGCTGATTTATTTGAAGATTAGACAGGATGGGAGCACCAATTGTCTCATTTGCCCCTCTTGTTAGTGCTGCTTTGTCCGTTATTGAACGGAAAGAGGTAGTTAAAGTGCGATTATCTGTAAGATTCATTTTGAAAATTAGTAAAAAAATGGTATAATGAATGGAAAAGATTCGGCTGAAAGTGAATGGGACTTTCAGAAAAAGAGAGCTTTTAAAGCTCTACAAACAGTTGAAGTGACTATTCGGAGGAAAAATGAATACTATTAAATTAACAACACTTGGAGGTGTGCGTGAAAATGGTAAAAACATGTACATCGCAGAAATTAACGACTCGATTTTTGTATTGGACGCAGGTTTGAAATATCCTGAAAATGAACAGTTGGGTGTCGATGTCGTTATTCCCAACATGGACTATCTGTTTGAAAATAGTGACCGTATTGCTGGGGTTTTCTTGACACACGGGCATGCGGATGCGATTGGAGCCCTTCCATATCTCTTGGCAGAAGCTAAGGTTCCTGTATTTGGCTCAGAGTTGACTATCGAACTGGCTAAACTATTTGTTAAGGGAAATGACAGTGTCAAGAAATTTGATGATTTCCATGTCATTGACGAAAATACAGAGATTGATTTTGGCGGAACGGTAGTATCCTTCTTCCGTACAACCCACTCTATTCCAGAAAGTTTGGGTGTGGTCTTGAAAACATCTGAAGGCAACATCGTCTATACAGGAGATTTCAAGTTTGACCAAACGGCTAGTGAATCCTACGCCACTGACTTTGGGCGTTTGGCAGAGATTGGTCGCGAAGGGGTCTTGGCTTTGCTTAGTGACTCAGCAAATGCAGATAGCAATATCCAAGTAGCTAGTGAAAATGAAGTTGGTGTAGAAATCACGCAAACCATTTCTGACTGGGATGGACGTATCATCGTTGCTGCGGTTGCAAGTAACCTTTCTCGTATCCAGCAGGTTTTTGACGCAGCTGCGGAGACAGGACGTCGCGTTGTTTTGACTGGTTTTGACGTTGAAATATCGTCCGTACAGCGATTCGCTTGAAAAAATTGTCTCTAGCAAGTGAAAATCTTTTGATTAAACCAAAAGATATGTCTCGTTTTGAAGATCATGAATTAATTATCCTTGAAACTGGTCGTATGGGTGAACCAATTAACGGTCTACGCAAGATGTCTATTGGTCGTCACCGTTATGTTGAAATCAAAGAAGGTGACCTAGTTTATATCGTTACAACACCATCAATCGCCAAGGAAGCAGTGATGGCACGTGTAGAAAATATGGTCTACCAAGCAGGTGGAGTTGTCAAGCCAATTACTCATAGCTTGCGTGTGTCAGGACATGGGAATGCGCGTGATTTGCAATTGATGATCAATCTCTTACAACCTAAGTATCTCTTCCCAATCCAAGGAGAATACCGTGAGTTGGATGCCCATGCCAAGGCTGCTATGGCAGTTGGTATGTTGCCGGAACGGATTTTCATCCCTAAAAAGGGAACAACCATGTCTTATGAGCATGGGGACTTTGTTCCATCTGGTGCCGTTACTGCAGGAGATGTCTTGATTGATGGGAATGCCATCGGAGATGTCGGTAATGTTGTCCTTCGTGACCGTAAGGTCTTGTCAGAAGATGGGATTTTCATCGTGGCTATCACTGTTAACCGTCGTGAGAAAAAAATCATTGCTAGAGCCCGAGTGCACACGCGTGGATTTGTCTATCTCAAGAAGAGCCGTGATATCTTGCGTGAAAGTACTGAGTTGGTGAACCAAACAGTTGAAGTTTACCTACAAGGTGAAGATTTTGATTGGGCAGAGCTCAAAGGTAAGGTACGTGATAATTTGGCCAAGTTCCTCTTTGACCAAACCAAACGTCGTCCAGCTATCTTACCAGTAGTCATGGAAGCAAAATAGGATCAAATAGCAAGAGAAAGTCGAGTTTCGGCTTTTTCTTATCTTAGATGAATAAGGAGCAAGTTATGGCAGTAATGAAGATTGAGTATTACTCAGAAGTTTTAGATATGGAGTGGGGAGTGAATGTTCTCTACCCAGATGCGTCTCGGGTTGAGGAGCCAGATTCTACAGATATTCCTGTCCTCTATCTCTTACATGGGATGTCAGGGAATCATAATAGCTGGCTTAAACGGACTAATGTAGAGCGCTTGGTGCGAGGGAACAATCTGATTGTTGTCATGCCAAATACAAGTAATGGCTGGTACACAGATACTCAGTATGGCTATAACTACTATACAGCTTTAGCAGAAGAACTGCCTAAAGTGCTCAAACGCTTCTTCCCTAATATGTCTAGCAAGCGTGAAAAGACTTTTATCGCTGGTCTATCAATGGGAGGCTACGGTTCCTTCAAGTTGGCCCTATCAACCAACCGTTTCTCACATGCAGCTAGTCTTTCTGGTGCTCTCAGTTTCGAAGAGTTTTCTCCTGAAAGCCAAGATTTAGGGACGCGTGCCTACTGGCGAGGTGTTTTTGGTAAGCTTGATAACTGGGAAACTAGTCCTTACTCACTTGAAACTCTTGCTAACAAGTCAGACAAGAAGACCAAGCTCTGGGTTTGGTGTGGTGAACAAGATTTCTTGTATGCTGCCAATAATCTAGCAGTGAAGAATCTCAAGAAACTTGGTTTTGATGTGACCTATAGCCACAGTGCAGGAACCCATGAGTGGTATTATTGGGAAAAACAATTGGAACGGTTTTTGGCTACCTTGCCGATTGATTTCAAATCGGAAGAGAGATTGAGCTAGTTTTTTATAAATAAACTACCATTTATAGTTATTATTGGCTAAAAAACAATTATGGAAGTCTATTTTCACTAGACTTTTTAATCGGAAATAGTAAAATAGTAGAGAGATACTAGTTGAAAGAGAGAAAAATATGTATCATTATCAGCTTGGAATACCATTATCAGAGTATGATGATTTTGTAAAAGAACATCCCATGGTTAATCTATTACAAAGTAGTGCTTGGGAAAAAGTGAAATCTGATTGGAATCATGAGAGACTTGGTGTTTATGAAGGGAAAACATTACTGGCTGTGGCTAGTATTCTCATTAAGTCTCTGCCTTTGGGGTATAAAATGTTTTATATTCCAAGAGGTCCCATATTGGATTATAGGGATACAGAACTTTTAAAGTTTGTCCTGCAGTCTATTAAGTCTTATGCTCGCAGTAAGAGAGCGGTTTTTGTGACTTTTGACCCAAGTATTTGCCTATCTCAAAGTTTAATCAATCAGGAAAAGACAGAATATCCTGAAAATTTGGCTGTTATTGATAGTTTGCAACAAATGGGAGTAAGGTGGTCAGGAAAAACGGAGGAAATGGGAGACACTATTCAACCTCGTATTCAGGCGAAAATATACAAGGAAAATTTTGAAGAAGATAAACTTTCTAAGTCAACAAAACAGGCTATCCGAACAGCGCAAAATAAGGGAGTAGAGATTCAATTTGGTGGAACTGAATTATTAGCGCCTTTTTCCTTTTTGATGAAAAAAACCGAGAAGCGAAAAGAGATTCATTTGAGGAATGAAGATTATTATAAAAAATTGTTAGATAATTTTAAGGACAAGGCCTATATCACGTTGGCAACCTTGGATGTCTCTAAACGTTCGCAAGAATTAGAAGAACAGTTAGCGAAAAATAGAGCCTTGGAAGAGACGTTTACTGAGTCGACTCGCACTTCAAAAGTAGAAGCGCAGAAGAAGGAAAAAGAACGTTTGTTAGAGGAATTGACTTTCTTGCAGGAATATATAGATGCAGGTCAAGCAAGAGTTCCTTTAGCAGCTACCTTGGCTTTAGAATTCGGACAAACTTCTGTCAATCTATATGCTGGTATGGATGATGTTTAAACGTTATAATGCACCAATTTTAACTTGGTATGAAACAGCTCGCTATGCCTTTGAGCGAGGTATGGTGTGGCAAAATTTAGGTGGTGTTGAAAACTCTCTCAATGGTGGACTTTATCATTTTAAGGAGAAATTTAATCCAACGATTGAAGAATACTTGGGTGAATTTACAATGCCCACTCATCCTCTCTATCCTCTGTTAAGACTTGCTCTTGATTTCCGTAAAACATTAAGAAAAAAACATAGAAAGTAAGTATATGGCACTAATTACACTCACGAAAGAAGAGTTTCGTACTTACTTCTAATCAGGTTTCTTCTCGTTCCTTTATGCAATCTGTCCAGATGGGTGATTTGATAGAAAAAAGAGGAGCTCAAATTGTTTATCTTGCTTTAAAACAAGAAGGAGAAATTCAAGTTGCAGCTCTGGTTTATAGCTTGCCTATGCTGGGTGGTCTGCATATGGAGCTCAATTCGGGGCCGTTTTATACCCAACAAGATGTCCTTCCAGTTTTTTATGCGGATTTAAAAGAATATGCCAAGCAAAATGGTGTATTAGAGTTGCTTGTAAAACCCTATGAGACCTGTCAAGCTTTTGACAGTGATGGGAAGCCAATAGATGAAGAAGAAAAAAGTATTATCCAAGATTTGTGTAATTTAAGCTACCAATTTGATGGTTTGCCAACCGGTTATCCTAATGGCGAAATTTTTTGGCATTTTATCAAAGATTTGGAGGGTTACGATGAGAAATCTTTGCTGAAATCTTTTAATAAAAACAGTATTCGAAATATTCAATCAGCATATGATTTTTAATCTGATTGTAAGAAATATAGAACGAAGTGAAATTTCGAAATTCAAACAAATTATTGAAGAAACAGGAAAAAAATACAAGGGTTTAAGGATAAGAATTTAGATGATTACTGTAAATTGTATGATGCTTTTGAGGACAAGGCGGCTTTTCTAATTGCTGAAGTGAATCCTAAAAAATCAATCGAAGCTCTCGATGTGAAGCAGACTGGTCTTGATGAAAGGTCAAAGCAATTTAAACAGCAATATCAAGCTTTACAAAAGAAAAAAGATCTTTTGAGGAACTTGGATAGTGAATCTGACAACATTGCTTTAGCTTGTGCTTTAATCATTTACACAAATACGGAAGCAACATATTTGTTTGGAGGCTCATTTATAGAGTATCAGAAGTTTTCTGCTCCGTTTTTACTTCAATATCATGCGATGAAGCAGGCCTTGGAAAGAAAAATTGACAAATACAACTTTCTAGGTATTCAAGGGATTTTTGATGGAAGTGATGGCGTATTACGATTTAAGCAGAACTTTAATGGTTACATTGTGAGAAAGGCTGGGATTTTCCGATATTATCCAAATCCAATCAAGTTTAAGTGTTTACAATTTTTGAAAAAAATAATTGGGAGATAAGTGAACAAAGTAGTTTTAGTTTTCTTTCAGCTTACTCAAGTAAAATAAGAAATCTATCTTTAGAATGGGAATCCATGGTTTAAAGGTGGATTCTTATTTTTTTAGAAAGGCGGGAAATCATGATCTGGATTATACGTGTTCTATGTCGATTATTACTAGGGATTTGGCGCATGTTCTGGCGCCTTGTGTGGACTCTTGTAGTCTTAATTCTCATTGCTTTTAGGGATTCTCTGGTATGTGACGGGAGATTTATCTGGTGTCTTCAATCAAGCGGGGCAACTTGTTCAAGTTGGTCAAGCAGGTTGGCATCAATGGCAAGAAACTGGTAAGTTGCAAGGCTTGTCTCAGACTGATCATCATCAAGATTCAGGAGTAAAATGGCCCCAAGCGCAGGCGACAATTTATATTGATCCCCAAATGGATGCAACCTTTCAAAAGGCTTACGTTGAGGCTATTACCAATTGGAATCAGACTGGCGCTTTTAATTTTGTAGTTGTGACAGAACCTGACCAAGCAACTATTTTTGCGACTGAAATGAATGATGGTTCCACATCTGTTGCCGGTGAGGCGGAGAGTCAGACAAATCTCCTTACCAAACAATTCACTTCTGTAACAGTTCGTTTGAATCATTATTATTTATCTAATCCAAACTATGGCTATACCTATGATCGCATCTTGCATACCGCCGAGCATGAGCTAGGACATGCCATTGGCTTGGAACATACTAATGAAGTGTCAGTCATGCAGCCAGCAGGTTCTTATTATGGTATTCAGGCTCAAGATGTTCAAGCAGTTCAAGAACTATATGAGTCTGGAGAATAAGTGATTTTCAAACGAAAAATAGAACTCCCTGATGTAAGCAATGAGGGGAGCTTTTTGCTATAATGGAACTATGAATAACTTGATTAAATCAAAACTGGAGCTCTTGCCGACCAGCCCTGGTTGTTACATTCACAAGGATAAAAACGGCACGATTATCTATGTAGGAAAGGCTAAAAATCTGCGTAATCGCGTGAGGTCTTACTTCCGTGGAAGTCATGATACCAAGACAGAAGCTCTAGTTTCTGAAATTGTGGACTTTGAGTTTATTGTCACGGAGTCCAATATTGAGGCACTTCTTTTAGAGATTAATCTCATTAAGGAAAATAAGCCTAAGTACAATATTATGCTCAAGGACGATAAGTCCTATCCTTTCATCAAAATTACCAATGAGCGCTATCCTCGCTTGATTATTACTCGTCAGGTCAAGAAAGACGGAGGGCTCTACTTTGGACCTTATCCGGATGTGGGCGCAGCTAATGAAATTAAACGGCTATTGGATCGGATTTTCCCTTTTCGCAAGTGTACCAATCCACCTTCGAAAGTCTGTTTTTACTACCACATCGGGCAATGTATGGCCCACACCATCTGTCAGAAAGATGAGGCCTATTTCAAGTCTATGGCTCAGGAGGTTTCTGATTTCCTAAAGGGACAGGATGACAAAATCATCGATGATCTCAAGGAAAAGATGAATGCTGCTGCTCAGAGCATGGAATTTGAGCGTGCGGCTGAATACCGTGATTTGATTCAGGCCATTGGAACCCTTCGGACCAAGCAACGGGTTATGGCAAAGGATCTCCAAAACCGGGATGTCTTTGGTTACTATGTGGATAAGGGTTGGATGTGCGTTCAGGTATTCTTTGTCCGCCAAGGTAAGCTCATTGAACGCGATGTCAATCTCTTTCCTTATTACAATGATCCGGATGAAGATTTCCTGACTTACGTTGGGCAGTTTTATCAAGAAAAATCTCATCTGGTTCCTAATGAAATTTTGATTCCTCAGGATATTGATGAAGAGGCAGTCAAAGCCTTGGTGGATACCAAGGTTCTCAAGCCACAACGCGGTGAGAAAAAACAACTAGTTAATCTAGCCATCAAAAATGCGCGTGTTAGTTTAGAGCAGAAATTTAACCTGCTAGAAAAATCAGTTGAAAAGACTCAAGGGGCTATTGAAAATCTTGGGCGACTTTTACAAATTCCGACACCTGTCCGCATCGAGTCCTTTGATAACTCCAATATCATGGGGACTAGTCCAGTCTCTGCTATGGTTGTTTTTGTTAACGGGAAACCGAGCAAGAAGGATTACCGCAAGTATAAGATTAAGACAGTTGTTGGACCAGATGACTATGCCAGTATGCGAGAGGTTATTCGCAGACGCTATGGACGCGTTCAACGTGATGGCTTGACACCGCCAGATTTGATCGTCATTGATGGGGGACAAGGTCAGGTTAATATCGCTAAGCAAGTTATTCAAGAAGAGTTGGGGTTAGATATTCCCATTGCAGGTCTGCAAAAAAATGATAAGCACCAAACCCATGAATTGCTTTTTGGAGAGCCGCTTGAGGTGGTAGAGCTGTCTCGTAATTCTCAGGAGTTCTTCCTCCTGCAACGCATTCAGGATGAGGTTCATCGCTTTGCTATCACCTTCCACCGTCAACTACGTTCTAAAAATTCCTTCTCTTCTCAATTAGATGGAATTGAAGGTTTGGGCCCAAAACGCAAGCAGAACTTGATGAAATATTTCAAATCTCTGACAAAAATCAAGGGAGCCAGCGTGGATGAGATTGTCGCAGTTGGTATACCAAGAGCAGTAGCAGAGGCTGTTCACCAACACTTGAATCCTCAAGAGCGTGTAGAACTAGCTCAGGTAGCAGAGTCGCCTGCTGAATACAAGTGATAAAGTAGTAAGGAAAGGTTTTTGCTTTAGCGAGTGCAAGCTAGTCAGAATTGTGGTAAAATAGATAAGATATGACTAAAGAATTTCATCATGTAACGGTCATGCTCCATGAAACCATTGATATGCTTGATGTAAAACCTGATGGTGTTTACGTTGATGCGACCTTGGGTGGAGCAGGCCATAGCGAGTATTTATTAAGTAAATTAAGTGAAAAGGGGCATCTCTATGCCTTTGATCAGGACCAGAATGCCATTGACAATGCCCAAAAACGTCTGGCGCCTTATATCGAAAAAGGAATGGTTACCTTTATCAAAGACAACTTCCGTCATTTGCAAGCCCGTTTACAAGAAGCGGGTGTAGAAGAAATTGATGGCATTTGTTATGACTTAGGTGTTTCAAGCCCTCAGTTGGATCAACGTGAACGTGGTTTTTCTTATAAAAAGGATGCACCACTGGATATGCGGATGAATCAGGAAGCTAGTTTGACAGCTTATGAGGTTGTCAATCATTATGACTATCATGACTTGGTGCGAATCTTTTTCAAATATGGAGAAGACAAGTTCTCCAAGCAAATTGCTCGGAAGATTGAACAGGCGCGTGAGTTGAAGCCGATTGAGACAACAACAGAATTGGCCGAGATTATCAAGTCTGCTAAGCCTGCCAAGGAACTCAAGAAAAAAGGTCATCCTGCCAAGCAAATTTTCCAAGCCATCCGTATTGAGGTCAATGATGAATTAGGAGCTGCAGATGAGTCCATCCAACAAGCTATGGAATTACTAGCAGTGGACGGAAGAATCTCAGTCATTACCTTTCATTCGCTGGAAGATCGCTTGACCAAGCAATTGTTCAAGGAGGCTTCAACAGTGGAAGTGCCAAAAGGCTTGCCATTCATCCCAGATGATCTGAAGCCTAAGATGGAATTAGTCTCTCGCAAACCGATTCTACCAAGCAAGGAGGAGTTGGAGGCCAATAATCGTTCCCACTCAGCCAAGCTACGAGTAGCTCGAAAAATTCATAAGTAAGGGATAAAATGGTAGAAAAAAGAGAAACGACGAGCCAATTACTGCAAGCTCGTATCAAGAGATTTTCACGTGTTGAGAAGGCTTTTTACCTTTCGATTGCCATTACAGCCCTTGTCTTAGCCATCAGTGTTGTTTATATGCAGACCAAGCTCTTGCAAGTCCAGAGTGAACTAACGACTGTTAATGCTCAGATTGAAGAAAGAAGACAGAGCTGGATGATGCTAAGCAAGAAGTCAATGAATTGATCCGTTCAGAGCGTCTGACAGGAATTGCGGATTCGCAAGAACTGCAACTGAATAATGAAAATATCCGATCGGCGGAGTAGTATATGAAAACCTGGAAAGAAAAAATAGTACACTTTGCCATTAAGAATCGCAAATCTCCCCTTGAAAACCGCAGACGAGTTGGGAAGAGCCTTAGTCTCTTAGCCGTCTTTCTCTTTGCTGTTTTTTTGGTTAACTTTGCGGTGATTATTGGTACGGGGAAGAAGTTTGGTGTTGACCTGGTCAAAGAAGCCAGTAAGGTTCACCAAACGACTCTAACAGTTCCTGCTAAGAGGGGAACCATTTATGATCGTAATGGAACGCCGATTGCTGAGGATGCAACGTCCTATAATGTTTATGCTGTCATTGATAAGGATTATAAATCAGCTAATGGAGATGTTCTATATGTAGAGGAATCTCAGTACAATAAGGTAGCCGAAATTTTCCATAAGTACTTGGATATGGAGGAAACCTACGTTAAAGATCAACTCTCTCAACCAAATCTCAAACAGGTTTCCTTTGGTGCTAAAGGAAATGGGATTACCTACGCTAATATGATGTCCATTAAACAGGATTTGGAAACTGCTAAGGTCGAGGGTGTTAATTTTACCACTAGTCCCAACCGAAGTTATCCAAATGGAAAATTTGCTTCATCATTTATTGGTTTAGCCCAGTTACATGAAAATGAAGATGGGACAAAAAGTCTCATTGGAACGTCTGGTCTCGAGAGCTCCTTAAATAGCTTACTGGCAGGGACAGACGGCATTATTACCTATGAAAAAGATCGTTTAGGTAATATTGTTCCAGGTACGGAACAAGTTACCCAACAAACGGTAAATGGGAAAGATGTCTACACGACCTTATCCAGTCCTTTGCAGTCCTTTATGGAAAGTCAAATGGATGCCTTTCAAGAAAAAGTTAAGGGAAAGTACATGAATGCGACCTTGGTCAGTGCTAAGACAGGGGAAATTCTTGCCACAACCCAAAGACCGACTTTTGATGCAAATACAAAAGAAGGTCTAACAGATGATTTTGTTTGGCGAAATATTCTCTATCAAAGTAACTACGAGCCAGGTTCGACCATGAAGGTCATGACCCTAGCTGCGGCTATTGACAATAAAACCTTCTCTGGAGGCGAATACTTTAATAGTAGTGAATTGAAGGTAGCTGATGCGACTATCAGGGACTGGGATGTTAATGGTGGTTTATCATCTGGGAGTATAATGACATACTCACAAGGTTTTGCACACTCAAGTAATGTGGGTATGACTTTGCTCCAACAAAAGATGGGGGATGCTACTTGGTTAGAATACCTCAATCGATTTAAGTTTGGAGTTCCAACCCGTTTTGGTATGCCTGATGAGTATGCTGGACAACTACCTGCAGATAACGTTGTTAATATTGCCATGAGTGCCTTTGGTCAAGGGATTTCTGTTACCCAAACCCAAATGCTCCGCGCTTTTACTGCCATTGCTAATGATGGGAGTTATGCTAGAGCCTAAGTTTATCAGTGCCCTTTATGATCCTAATGATCAGACAGTGCGGAAGTCTAAAAAGGAAAGTTGTAGGTAATCCTGTATCCAAAGAAGCGGCTAGTCTGACTCGAGAAAAATATGATTTTTGGTTGGTACAGACCCTGTTTATGGTACGATGTACAATCAACTTACCGGTAAACCAATCGTTACTGTACCTGGCCAGACTGTTTCTGTAAAATCAGGAACTGCCCAGATTGCTGACGAAGAAAAAGGAGGATACTTAAAGGGAGTCACCAACTATATCTACTCAGTAGTTTCGATGAATCCGAGTGAAAATCCTGATTTTATCCTCTATGTGACAGTTCAACAACCAGAACATTTTACTTCGGTACAATTAGGAGAATTTTCTAACCCGATTCTGGAGCGAGCTTCAGCTATGAAGGAGACGCTCAATCTTCAATCTACGGCTAAGAATTTGGACCAAGTGACAACTACAACTAGTTATGCCATGCCTAGCATTAAGGACTCTAGCCCCGGAGATTTAGCTGAGGAACTCCGTCGTAACCTTGTACAACCAATTGTTATCGGTTCAGGAACAAAAATCAAAGAAAGCTCTGTAGAAGAAGGAACCAATCTAGATGCCAATCAGCAAATCTTACTCCTTTCAGATAAGGTAGAAGAGATGCCTGACTTATATGGATGGTCTAAGAAAAATGTTGAAACCTTTGCCAAATGGCTGAATCTTGAAGTTGAGTTTGAAGGTACAGGAGAAACTGTTAAAAAGCAAAGTGTTCGTTCTAATACAGCTTTAAAAGATTTACAGAAAATAAAAATAACATTAGGAGATTAGAATGCTTATTTCTATCTTTGCTGGAGTGATTGCCTTTTTTCTAACAGTCATAGGAATTCCAGCCTTTATCCGTTTTTACCATAAAGCACAGATTACCGGTCAACAGATGCATGAGGATGTCAAACAACACCAAGCAAAAGCTGGGACACCAACAATGGGAGGACTCGTCTTTCTCCTAGCAGGAGTTTTAGTTAGTCTGGTCCTTGCTCTCGTGACTAATCAATTAACCAATAATGTCGGAATGATCCTCTTTATCCTGGTCTTATATGGTTTGGTCGGTTTCTTGGATGATTTCCTCAAGGTTTTCCGTAAAATCAACGAAGGACTTAATCCTAAACAAAAACTCTTGCTCCAGTTAGTCGGAGGAGTGATCTTCTATTTCTTCTATGAAAGAGGAGGAGATATCTTAAATGTATTTGGTTATCCCTTGCATTTAGGTGTTCTGTATATTCTCTTTGCCCTCTTTTGGTTGGTTGGCTTTTCAAATGCAGTTAATTTGACTGACGGAATCGATGGCTTGGCAAGTATTTCTGTGGTGATTAGCCTATCTGCCTATGGAGTTATTGCCTATGTGCAAAATCAGCTCGATATCTTACTAGTGATTGTAGCTATGATTGGTGGTCTTCTTGGCTTCTTTGTCTTTAACCACAAGCCTGCTAAAGTTTTCATGGGGGATGTAGGTAGCCTAGCCCTTGGAGGGATGTTGGCGGCTATTTCCATGGCGCTGCACCAAGAATGGACGCTGCTTTTGATTGGTCTAGTGTATGTCTTTGAAACAACATCTGTTATGATGCAAGTCACCTACTTTAAGTTGACTGGAGGAAAACGTATCTTCCGTATGACACCAGTTCACCATCATTTTGAGTTGGGGGGCTTTTCTGGGAAAGGCCAAGCTTGGAGTGAGTGGAAGGTCGACTTCTTCTTCTGGGGAGTGGGCTTATTCGCTAGTCTCTTGACTTTAGCTTTCATGTATTTGTTCTAAAAATAGAATATTGATTATAAGAGAGTCTGGGACAAAAGTCTAACCTTAAATATAAAAAGCGAACAAAAACAAGTTATCTGACACTCAGAATACTGTCTTGTTCGCTTTTTTGTCTAATCTATCGATTTTTAAAAATTTATAATAAAGAATTCCTAAAATCAAAATCTTTTTGTCCCAGCCTCTTTTTTATTTCCATCAGTTTATTGTTACCCCTTCTCAAAAAAATAGGTAAATTTATGGTAAAATGGAAAAATAGAAAGTTGAAATGATGAGTTATTTTAAAAAGTATAGATTTGACAAATCCAAGTTTAAGTTAGGGATGCGAACTTTCAAGACAGGGATCGCTGTTTTTTTAGTTCTCATGATTTTTGGTTTTTTTGGTTGGAAAGGACTTCAGATTGGAGCCTTGACTGCAGTTTTTAGTTTAAGAGAAGACTTTGACAAGAGTGTTCATTTTGGTACTTCTCGTATTCTCGGAAATAGTATCGGTGGTTTTTATGCCCTGATTTTCTTTCTCTTAAATAATCTTTTTCACGGCGCCTTCTGGGTAACCCTCCTAGTTGTTCCAATTTGCACCATGTTAACCATTATGACAAATGTTGCTATGAACAATAAAGCAGGTGTTATCGGTGGAGTTGCGGCTATGTTGATTATTACCTTATCAATTCCAAGCGGTGAGACAGTTTTGTACGTATTTGCCCGAGTTTTTGAAACATTTATGGGTGTTTTTGTAGCAATTCTTGTAAATTACGATATTGATCGTTTACGGAGCATTTTAGAGAAAAAAGAAAAATAATGTTACAAAATATAACATTATTGATTGACGATTGAATTTTTTTAGACTATAATAGACAGAAAGAAGGAAGTGTACATGAAGGAAAAAGAATTTCGTCGCAATATGGCAGTTTTTCCTATTGGTAGTGTTATGAAACTGACCGATCTTTCGGCGCGCCAAATTCGTTATTATGAAGACCAGGAATTGATTAAGCCTGATCGTAACGAGGGCAATCGCCGTATGTATTCTTTGAATGACATGGATCGATTACTTGAGATTAAGGATTATATCTCTGAAGGTCTCAATATTGCTGCTATCAAGAAAAAATATGCTGAACGTGAGGCGAAGTCTAAAAAACCAGTGAGTCAAACTGAAGTACGAAGAGCGCTTCGGAATGAAGTTCTCCAACAAAGTCGCTTTGCTTCTCAACAATCACCTTTTGGTCGCGGTTAGGCAACCGCAAGTCGTCATATATAAGGAGAAAAACCATGCCAATCACAGCTGCAGATATTCGTCGTGAAGTTAAGGAAAAAAATGTAACCTTTATCCGTCTCATGTTTTCAGATATTTTGGGAACTATGAAAAACGTCGAAATTCCTGCTACAGATGAACAACTAGACAAGGTCTTGTCAAACAAGGCTATGTTTGATGGATCTTCTATTGAAGGGTTTGTTCGTATCAACGAATCAGATATGTACCTCTACCCTGACTTGGACACTTGGACAGTCTTTCCTTGGGGAGATGAAAACGGTAGTGTCGCAGGATTGATCTGTGATGTCTATACAACAGAAGGGGAACCATTTGCGGGAGACCCTCGTGGAAACCTCAAACGTGCTCTTCGTCACATGGAAGAAGTTGGATTCAAATCTTTCAACCTTGGACCAGAGCCAGAATTCTTCCTATTTAAGCTTGATGAAAATGGAGATCCAACTCTTGAGGTAAATGACAAGGGTGGTTACTTTGATTTGGCGCCTACAGACCTTGCTGACAACACTCGTCGTGAGATTGTTAACGTCTTGACCAAAATGGGATTTGAAGTTGAAGCAAGTCACCACGAAGTTGCCGTAGGTCAACATGAGATTGACTTTAAGTATGATGAAGTTCTTCGTGCTTGTGATAAGATTCAAATCTTTAAACTTGTTGTAAAAACCATTGCTCGTAAACATGGTTTGTATGCAACCTTTATGGCTAAACCTAAATTTGGTATAGCTGGTTCAGGAATGCACTGCAATATGTCCTTGTTTGACGCGGAAGGAAACAACGCCTTCTTTGATCCAAATGATCCAAAAGGAATGCAATTGTCAGAAACAGCTTATCACTTCCTTGGTGGTTTGATCAAGCACGCCTACAACTACACAGCTATCATGAACCCAACAGTAAATTCATACAAACGTTTGGTTCCAGGTTATGAAGCGCCGGTTTATATCGCTTGGGCAGGACGTAACCGTTCACCACTTGTTCGCGTGCCAGCTTCACGTGGTATGGGTACTCGCCTTGAGTTACGCTCCGTAGACCCAATGGCTAATCCTTATATCGCTTTGGCTGTCCTTCTTGAAGTCGGACTCCATGGTGTTGAAAATAAAATTGAAGCACCGGCACCAATCGAAGAAAACATCTATATTATGACACCGGAAGAACGTAGAGCTGCAGGAATCACTGATCTTCCTTCTACACTTCACAACGCTTTGAAGGCTATGACAGAAGACGAAGTGGTAAAAGCAGCTCTAGGTGAACACATCTACACTAGCTTCCTTGAAGCCAAACGAATTGAATGGGCAAGCTATGCAACCTTCGTTTCACAATGGGAAATTGATAACTACCTAGATCTATACTAATGATCAATCAGAAAGATTGTCCGTGAGGACGATCTTTTTTTCTTGCAATTTATATCGAGCTGTGATATATTTTATATAACGAGGTGCGATATATCGGACTAAATAGGAGGTCTGATTAAATGGAATTAACAGATAAGATTAGGCGTGTCTACCTTCCCATGACTGAAACGGGTTTTTATATTCTGTTCTGTCTGCAAAAGGAGAACCATGGCTATGGTATTACTCAAAAAGTTAAAGAGATGACAGATTCACAGGTTTCCATTAGTCCTGGAACCATGTATGGAACCCTGTCAAAGATGGAAAAAGATGGTTTGATTTCCTTTGTTCGAGAAGAGGAAAAACGTAAAATCTATCAGATAACAGACTTGGGTCGAAAAGTTTTAGAAATTGAGTTGAAACGTATTGAGCGGCTCTATAGAAACAGTCGGGAGGAGCTTTGATGGAAAAGAAAGTTGTTTATAGAATTGCTACCATTGCGGATTATGATAGAGAGGCTCTCTATCTCGGAGAAATGCATGCTCAGGGCTGGAAACTTAAGGAAGTAAGCTACTCTAACTTAGTAGTTGCGGTTAAGTATACTTTTGAAAAGTGCCAACCGGAGCAGGTGGTTTATCAGTTGGACTTTTATCCTATGAAAAAGTCAGAGAGAGCTTCCTATTTACAACTATTTAAAGATTGTGGGTGGGAGCATATTACAGACTTTAATGGTTTTTCCTACTTTAGAAAGCTTTATTCTGGAGTTGAGTCGGATGCCGAGTTTGAAATTTATAATGACGCGGCCGGGAAGTTAGCAATGGTCAAGAAGATTTTAACAATGCGGATGCTTCCTGTTTTGCTTCTCTTTTCAGCGCTACTGCCGGTTTTTTCAAAGTTACTCAGTGGAAGAGGTTATTTCAGTTGGGGAATGTTTTTGATTGTTATCATAGACTGTACTTTATTGATAGTTTTTGCGATTCAGATTTCTTATATTTTTTGGAGATTGTTTCAAAAGTGGAAAGAATTATCTGATAAATAAAATCATTTTGGAGGTTAGACAATGAATAGCAAAGTACAATTTCGAATGTTTACCATTTTTGATTTGGATAAGGTAGAAGATTATTTGCATGAGATGCATTTGAAGGGTTGGAAATTTAAATCGAATCGTTTTGGCTTTTTCTATTTTGAACAATGCCAACCAGATAATGTGATTTACCGTGTATGGAATACTAGCTACCTTAGAAAAAATGAGATGGTGTTACAAAGTATTAAGGATAGAGAATGGGAATTTGTGGAAAATTGTTCTTATACTGTTTTTCGAAAAGCAACTTGTGATGTAGATTCAAATGATCAATCTTTCATGGATAATCGTCTTCGATGGGCTGATGTGAAATCTAGACTTCGTACATCTACAGTTTCTATCTCTGGCGGTCTAGTTGTTTGTATGAGCTTGTTTCGCGAAAGTCTATCTCAGTCTTTCTTCCTTATTTTTGCCCTTTATGCCCTCATGATTTCCTATCTAATCTATAGTTTTTACAGACTTAAAAAGAAATATCTTGTGAATGTAAGATGATTTTCTAGGTCCTCAGACCGATTTTTAGCACTCTTGGTAAAAGAGTGCTAATTTTTTGAGTTTTTGTCTTGACATTCTTTTATAAGGGTGTATAATAGAATCATAAGTTAGCACTTGGAGGTTACGAGTGCTAAAAAAGATCTATCAGAGAGGAGTAGCGAGATGGTTACAGAACGTCAGCAGAATATTTTAAATCTGATTATTGACATCTTTACCAAAACGCACGAACCTGTTGGATCCAAAGCCTTGCAAGAGTCTATCAACTCTAGTAGTGCTACCATTCGAAATGACATGGCGGCTTTAGAAAAGCAAGGTTTGCTTGAAAAGGCACATACTTCCAGTGGTCGGATGCCGAGTGTGGCTGGTTTTCAATACTATGTCAAACACTCCTTATCCTTCGACCGTTTAGCTGAGAATCAAGTTTATGAGATTGTAAAAGCTTTTGATCAGGAGTTCTTCAAACTTGAGGATATCCTTCAAGAGGCAACGAAAATCTTGTCAGACTTGAGTGGTTGTACGGTTGTAGCACTGGATGTCGAACCAAGTAGGCAGAAGCTGACAGCTTTTGATATTGTTGTCCTCGGACAACATACAGCTCTGGCAGTTTTTACGCTTGATGAGTCTAGAACAGTTACCAGTCAGTTTTTGATTCCGAGAAATTTCTTGCAGGAGGATTTAAATCGCCTCAAGACCATGATTCAAGAACGTTTCCTGGAACAAACTGTTTTGGATATTCACTACAAGATTCGGACAGAGATTCCGCAAATTATCCAACGTTACTTTACAACAACGGATAACGTCATGGACCTCGTTGAACATATCTTCAAAGAAATGTTCAATGAAATATCGTGGTTTCTGGAAAAGTCAATCTTCTGAATTTCGCAAATCTAGCAGCTTATCAGTTTTTTGATCAGCCACAAAAGGTAGCTTTGGAAATTCGAGAGAATCTGATTGGCGACCAGATGCAAAGTGTCCGAGTTGCGGATAGCCAAGAATCTTGTCTTGCTGACTTGGCAGTGATTAGCAGTAAGTTCCTGATTCCCTATCGTGGATTTGGAATTCTTGCAATTATAGGTCCGGTTAATCTGGATTACCAACAATTGGTCAATCAACTTAATGTTGTCAATCGAGTTTTGACTATGAAGTTGACGGATTTTTACCGCTATCTCAGCAGTAATCACTATGAAGTGAATTAAGATTGAAATCATTAAAGGAGGCGAAAATGGCCCAAAATATTAAAAATGAAGAAGTAAAAGAAGAGGAAGTTGTGGAAACAGCTGAAGAAATAACTCCTGAGAAGTCTGAACTGGACTTGGCAAATGAACGTGCCGAAGAATTTGAAAACAAATATCTTCGAGCTCATGCAGAAATGCAAAACATTCAGCGTCGTGCCAATGAAGAACGTCAACTCTTGCAACGCTATCGCAGCCAAGATTTGGCAAAAGCAATCTTGCCATCACTGGATAACCTCGAACGTGCCCTTGCTGTTGAAGGGTTGACAGATGATGTGAAGAAGGGCTTGGAAATGGTCCAAGAAAGTTTGGTACATGCTCTGAAAGAAGAAGGAATTGAAGAAATTCCAGCAGATGGTGAATTTGACCATAACTACCATATGGCCATTCAAACAGTTCCAGCAGATGACGAACATCCAGCAGATACCATCGCACAAGTCTTCCAAAAAGGCTACAAACTACATGACCGCATCCTAAGACCAGCCATGGTAGTGGTGTACAACTAGGCAATTCTGACGGTAGCTAAAGCAACTCGTCAGAAAACGGCAATCGCTATGGCGTTTGCCTAGCCTCCTTACTAACTCGTCGTCGAAATAATATCGATTTCGACTCCTCGTGTCGTAACCTATATACATTGAAACCTTGTCCGAAATGACAATAAACTATGAAAGAAAGATAAGAAACGGTTCGGCTTTACCAATAGTGAGCGAAGCGAACCAAAGGCGATACTCTTCGCTGTGGCGGTATTTTCGCAAACTTTGAGACCTGAGGCTCAAAGTTTAGTCAAAGAGATTGACGAAGTCAAGCTCTGACGGCGTCGCCACTTAAGAAGAGTATCAAAAAGAAAAAAAGAAGAAAAAACAACAAGGAGAAAAACACATGTCTAAAATTATCGGTATTGACTTAGGTACAACAAACTCAGCAGTAGCAGTTCTTGAAGGAACTGAAAGCAAAATCATCGCAAACCCAGAAGGAAACCGCACAACTCCATCTGTAGTGTCATTCAAAAACGGTGAAATCATCGTTGGTGACGCTGCAAAACGTCAAGCAGTAACAAATCCAGATACAGTCATCTCTATCAAATCTAAGATGGGAACTTCTGAAAAAGTTTCTGCTAATGGTAAAGAATACACTCCACAAGAAATCTCAGCTATGATCCTTCAATACTTGAAAGGTTACGCTGAAGACTACCTTGGTGAAAAAGTAACGAAAGCAGTTATCACCGTTCCAGCTTACTTCAACGATGCACAACGTCAAGCAACTAAAGACGCTGGTAAAATCGCTGGTCTTGAAGTAGAACGTATCGTCAACGAACCAACTGCAGCAGCTCTTGCTTACGGTTTGGATAAGACTGATAAAGAAGAAAAAATCTTGGTATTCGACCTTGGTGGTGGTACATTCGATGTATCTATCCTTGAATTGGGTGACGGTGTCTTTGATGTATTGGCAACTGCAGGGGATAACAAACTCGGTGGTGACGACTTTGACCAAAAAATCATCGATTACTTGGTAGCAGAATTCAAGAAAGAAAACGGCATTGATTTGTCAACAGACAAGATGGCCCTTCAACGTTTGAAAGACGCGGCTGAAAAAGCTAAGAAAGACCTTTCTGGTGTAACTTCAACACAAATCAGCTTGCCATTCATCACTGCTGGTGAGGCTGGACCTCTTCACTTGGAAATGACTTTGACTCGTGCCAAATTCGACGATTTGACTCGTGATCTTGTAGAACGTACAAAAACTCCAGTTCGTCAAGCCCTTTCAGATGCAGGTTTGAGTTTGTCAGATATTGACGAAGTCATCCTTGTCGGTGGTTCAACTCGTATCCCTGCCGTTGTTGAAGCTGTTAAAGCTGAAACTGGTAAAGAACCAAATAAATCAGTGAACCCTGACGAAGTTGTTGCCATGGGTGCTGCCATCCAAGGTGGTGTGATCACTGGTGATGTGAAAGACGTTGTCCTTCTTGACGTAACACCATTGTCACTTGGTATTGAAACAATGGGTGGAGTCTTTACAAAACTCATCGACCGCAACACTACAATTCCAACATCTAAATCACAAGTCTTCTCAACTGCAGCAGATAACCAACCAGCCGTTGATATCCACGTTCTTCAAGGTGAACGCCCAATGGCGGCAGATAACAAGACTCTTGGACGTTTCCAATTGACAGATATCCCTGCTGCACCTCGTGGTATCCCACAAATCGAAGTGACATTTGACATCGATAAGAACGGTATCGTATCTGTTAAGGCCAAAGACCTTGGAACTCAAAAAGAACAAACAATTGTTATCCAATCTAACTCAGGTTTGACAGACGAAGAAATCGACCGCATGATGAAAGATGCAGAAGCAAACGCTGAAGCAGATAAGAAACGTAAAGAAGAAGTAGACCTTCGTAACGAAGTTGACCAAGCTATCTTTGCGACTGAAAAGACAATCAAGGAAACTGAAGGTAAAGGCTTCGATGCAGAACGTGATGCTGCACAAGCTGCCCTTGATGAGCTTAAGAAAGCCCAAGCAGACAACAACTTGGAAGAAATGAAAGCAAAACTTGAAGCATTGAACGAAAAAGCACAAGGACTTGCTGTGAAACTTTACGAACAAGCCGCAGCAGCCCAACAAGCTCAAGCAGGAGCAGAAGGCGCACAAGCAACAGGAAACGCAGGCGATGACGTCGTAGACGGAGAGTTTACTGAAAAGTAAGATGTTGAGGCGTTAAGAAAACGAAAGAAAAATAGGAAGCCATCGCCTTGTGCGATGCACAAAAGATGGCTTATCTTTTTTCCGAAGTTTTTAGCCGAAACTCAATTCAGCCTTACTAGTTCAAAAACAAAGTATAATCGACTTTGTTTTAGAATGTCGTAATGATAAGAAGAAATCCAGAGGTTGCAACCCAGCCTCTGTTTTTCGGTAAAATAGAGGATGTTGCATATGAAAAAAGTACTTTGTATCATTTATCCTAATTTTTCTCTTTATGAGATAACCGCTTTAACAAGTACTTTAGCTCTGTCTTTTGATATCACGATTGATTATGCCGCTTCAGATCATTCGATAGTGGTCTCTGAGGATGGCTTGCCCTGTCAACCAACGAAAACACTAGATCAGATACGTATAGAAGAGTATTCTTGTGTCATTTTACCAGGAATGGTTAATATTGGACCTGCTCTACAGGATGAGAAATTGATTTCGTTCTTGAGGGACCTTGGTGAGCAAAATATCCTCATTGCAGCCATTTCTTCAGCGCCTCTTTTATTGGCGAAAGCAGGCTTGTTGAAGGACACGAAATTTACAGGTGGGATTTGGCAAAACTTCTTTGACTATTTTGAATTTTTTCCGCGTGAAAATTTCCAACCAAAAGTTCTTGTGCAAGATAAACAAATCATTACGGCTATAGGCTTTGCGCACCAAGAGTTTGCAAGAAAAGTAATTCTTAGTCTAGGGTTGGCAGAGAATACGGACAACTATTTTAAAGAGCACAAGGAGTACGCAGAAAAGGATTTGATATTTACTCTATCAGATGAAGAGTTTGATCAAGTGAAGCAGAGTATAGAAAACAGCCTCTAAAGATTACATGAAAATTATAGAAAGGAACAAAGAGCGTTCGGGGAATTGAACTCGAGTTCTAAAGTTTCTTACTCAATATGAAAGAAAGGAATTGAACCCGACCTAAATTCTCGGAAAAAAGATAAATCTGTCTAGGAGCATCGCTCCTGCGTCAGATTTCCTATTTTTCAGTCGAATTTTACGGTCTTGGTATCTTAAATGAACAATACTGAATTTTATGACCGTTTGGGCGTTTCAAAAATGCATCACAAGATGAAATCAAGAAAGCCTATCGGAAATTATCTAAAAAATATCACCCAGATATCAACAAAGAGCCTGGTGCTGAGGACAAGTACAAGGAAGTTCAAGAAGCTTATGAAACTTTGAGCGATGAACAGAAACGTGCTGCCTATGACCAATATGGTGCTGCTGGTGCCAATGGTGGTTTTGGTGGTGCTGGCGGTTTCGGAGGCTTTGACGGAGCAGGTGGCTTTGGCGGATTTGAAGATATCTTCTCAAGCTTCTTTGGTGGTGGCGGTGCATCACGTAATCCAAACGCCCCTCGTCAAGGTGACGACCTCCAGTATCGCGTTCATTTGACTTTTGAAGAAGCTATTTTTGGTACAGAAAAGGAAGTCAAATACAATCGTGAAGCAAGCTGTCGTACTTGTAATGGGTCTGGTGCTAAACCTGGAACAAGTCCAGTTACTTGTGGACGCTGTCATGGTTCAGGTGTGATCAATGTTGATACCCAAACACCTCTCGGTATGATGCGTCGCCAAGTAACCTGTGATGTCTGTCATGGCCGTGGTCAAGAAATCAAAGATCCATGTACAACCTGTCATGGAACAGGTCATGAAACAAGCCCATAGCGTACACGTAAAAATCCCTGCTGGTGTGGAAACAGGTCAACAGATCCGCCTAGCTGGTCAAGGTGAAGCAGGATTTAACGGTGGACCATATGGTGACTTGTACGTGGTGGTTTCAGTTGAAGCTAGTGATAAGTTTGAACGTGAAGGAACCACCATCTTCTACAATTTGAACCTCAATTTTGTTCAAGCAGCACTTGGTGATACAGTAGACATCCCTACAGTTCATGGCGATGTAGAATTAGTCATTCCAGAAGGAACTCAGACTGGTAAACGATTCCGTCTACGTGGTAAAGGTGCGCCTAGCCTTCGTGGTGGTGCCCTTGGTGACCAATACGTTACTGTCAATATCGTGACTCCAACAGGCTTGAACGAACGACAAAAAGCAGCCTTGAAAGAATTCGCAGCTGCAGGTGATCTAAAAGTCAATCCAAAGAAAAAAGGCTTCTTTGACCATATTAAGGATGCCTTTGAAGGAGAATAAAGCATAAAGTAAAAAGAGCCTTCGGGCTCTTTTTCGTGCAATCTTAAGACTTTTAGCAAGGGAGAAAGAATCTCCGACCGGTCTGTTATTGATATTTTTGAGTTAGCAAGCCAGCCTCATCCATGTTCTGGATGAGTTGCTTGAGTTCTGATTCCTTGCCAGGCTTAACGGTGACGGTATCAATGTGCTTAATCGCCGAATTATCCTGGATATCCACCAAGGTCAACGCTTTTTCATAGAATGCGATTCCCTTTTTCAGGCTTTCTGGATCCCTCCAAGAGAGAATAAAGTAAGAAGAATGTGATTTCTTTCCGTTTTCTCGGAAATACTTCTCGCCTTCCTCCTCTAAAAATTGGGATAAACCATGATTGAATAAGTTGTCTTCTACTGAATAGTAGGAAATATCTCCTGTGTTTAAGACATAGACTTTGAGTCGATTTTTAGTAAGGTTTGGGCTTTCTTTTAGGACTGGGTGGCTATTGATGACCTCGTCAGAGAAAGTCACATAAAAATCTAAGCCCCCGCCTTAGAATTGATAGCTTCCATTTGATTCTACTTTTTCAGGAGGCAGGTCAAGGGAGATAAAGATTTGTTTTAAGGCTTCATTTCCTTCTCGGATGTCACTCGGTGAGGCCTTGAACAGATTGGCCAGTATTAGAAATGCCAGGGCTGCAAGAAGGCAGAGGCCATCACAAATAATCAGGATGATCCGCGTCAAAACTTTAAAAAACTATTTCATTTTCATGCCCTCCCTGGTCTGTTAGGATCTGCTGACCCAAAATGGATTTAAAGGGGAATAAGGAAAGTTGGAGATTTTCTTTACATTAGTTTTCTTCAGTTTCTTGTAATTCTTTTATCACAGCAAGTCTCGTTTGGACGTCTTTTTCCAAGACTTTAAACTTATAGGTCAAATCTTTTTGATATTCCTTGATGAGTTCTTTTTGTTGGTCGATAATTTGCAGGCTATCTTGGATGATATCCAAGTCATCCTTAATGGCTTCAACTCGATCAGTAGTATCTAAAACTTCTTCAGTGATAGCTTGGCGATTCTTAACGAGGAGGTATGAACCGACTGCAGAACCTGCAAAAAGTAGTAAGTTTGATAGTTTCATAGTGACTCCTTAAGCGTTTTTGATTGTTTCAGCGACTTGGGCAAGTTTGTCGAAGTCTGGTTCATGTGCGATAAAGTCAATTTTTAGGTCGTCATCTGCACTGTAGCGGGGAACAAGGTGGACATGGGTATGGAAAACTGTTTGTCCAGCAACTTCTTCACAGTTGGCGATGATATTCATACCTTCGGCTTTGGTAGCTTTCATGACTTTTTGAGCAATCTTTGGAACTTGGGCGAAAAGTTGGCTAGCACTTGCAGCATCCATTTCTAAAAGATTGCGGTAGTGTTCTTTTGGTACGACCAAGGTGTGACCAGGTGTTACTTGTGAGATATCAAGGAAGGCAAGAACTTGATCATCTTCGTAAACCTTTGATGCGGGGATTTCTCCTGCGATGATTTTACAAAAAATGCAATCTGACATAAAATCTACCTCTACTGTATTGAATTTTGATATAATATAGCTACATTATACCAGATTTGGAGAAAATATGTTAGAAATTAAATCTGACAGGTGGCTACGTTCATGTCCCTGTCTTGAAAGATGTGTCCTTTACAGTTGAAAGTGGACAGTTGGTCGGTTTGATCGGTCTCAATGGTGCTGGAAAATCAACGACCATCAATGAAATTATTGGACTTTTGACACCTTATAGTGGAGAAATAAGTATCGATGGCCTAACCTTAGGTGCTAATCCTCGTGAATATCGTCAGCAGATTGGTTATATTCCTGAAACTCCTAGTTTGTACGAGGAATTGACTCTCAGAGAACATATCGAGACGGTTGCTATGGCCTATGGTATTGAGCAAAATCTAGCTTTTGAACGTGTAGAACCGCTTTTAAAAATGTTCCGTTTGGATCAGAAATTAGACTGGTTCCCAGTTCATTTTTCAAAAGGGATGAAGCAGAAGGTCATGATTATCTGTGCCTTTGTCGTGGATCCTAGTCTCTTTATCGTCGATGAACCTTTCCTTGGTCTTGATCCCTTGGCAATTTCAGACTTGATTCAGCTTTTGGATCTTGAAAAGAAAAAAGGCAAGTCTATCCTCATGAGTACCCACGTTCTTGACTCTGCTGAAAAAATGTGTGATTCTTTTGTCATTCTTCACAAAGGAAAAGTGAGGGCTAAAGGGGATCTTGAAGAGTTGAGACAAGCTTTTGCCATGCCAGAAGCAAGTCTCAATGATATCTATTTGGCTTTGACCAAAGAGGAGGACTGATGAAAGACTTGTTTCTAAAGCGAAAGCAGGCTTTTCGTAAGGAGTGTCTTGGTTATCTGCGCTATGTGCTCAATGACCACTTTGTCTTGTTTTTACTGGTCTTGGTAGGTTTTCTAGCCTATCAGTATAGTCAACTACTCCAGCATTTTCCTGAGAATCACTTACCAATCCTAGGTTTAATTGGGGTTGTCTCTGTTTTACTCATGCTTTGGGGTGGAATCGCGACCTATGTGGAAGCACCTGATAAGCTCTTTCTCTTAGTAGCTGAAGAAGAAGTAAGAGAACACATCCAGAAGCAAAGTCTGGTCTCCTTTATCTTTTGGGTCAGCGTACAGACTCTCTTGCTGCTTCTTTTTGCCCCTCTATTTTTAGCCATGGGCTTAGGCTTAGGAGTTTTTGGTGTTTATGTTCTTCTTTTGGGAGTCGTGAAATATTTCCTGTTTCAGAAAAAGGCTGGCAAGTTTTTTAGTGCAAATCATCTGGACTGGGACTATGTGATTGCCCAAGAAAGTAAACGCAAGCAGTTCTTGCTTCGCTTCTTTGCCCTCTTTACCCAAGTCAAGGGAATTTCAAACAGCGTCAAGCGTCGTGCCTATCTAGACTTTATCCTTAAAGTTGTTCAAAAGGTGCCGAGCAAGATTTGGCAGAACCTCTATCTTCGTTCTTATCTGCGAAATGGAGATCTTTTTGCCCTCAGTCTTCGTCTCCTTTTCCTATCCTTGCTGGCGTTGATCTTTATCGAGCAAGCATGGATAGCCGCAGCAGTTGTGGTTTTATTTAACTATCTCTTGCTCTTCCAGTTACTGGCCCTCAATCATGCCTTTGATTACCAATATTTGACCCAACTTTTCCCACTAGACAAGGGACAAAAGGAAAAAGGGTTACAGGCAGTTGTCCGAGGATTGACTGGTTTGGTTTTATTGGTTCAGCTGGTAGTTGGGTTGATTACCCTCCAAGAAAAATTAGCCCTTTTAGCTCTTGTTGGAGTTAGTTTCGTTTTACAATTTCTTTATTTACCTTACCAACTTAAAAGACTGGTTGACGAATAGGCTAAAAACTAGTAGAATAGTAAGGAAACTTTATACGGAGGAAAGAAATGGACTTGGGTGATATTGAGCTAACGCTGACCCCTATACCTGGGAAAAGCGGAAAAGCTTATATGGGAAGCTACCCTGATGGGAAGCGCGTCTTTATTAAAATGAACACCTCTCCAATCCTACCTGGTTTAGCCAAGGAACAAATCGCTCCTCAATTATTATGGACTCGCCGTTTATCGGATGGGCGTGATATGTGTGCCCAAGAATGGTTGAATGGTAAAATTTTGACCCCTTATGATATGAATCGCAAGCAGATTATCAATATTTTGAGCCGCTTGCATCGTTCGCGTCCTTTGATGACGCAATTGACTCGTTTGGGCTATTCTTTAGAAACACCTTTTGACTTGCTTCAGGCTTGGTTAAAAGATGCTCCAGAATCCTTGAAGAACAATCAATATCTAAGAATGGTAGTAGAGGATTTGCGAGGCAGTTTGCCAAACTTTAGGGAAGATTATGCAACGATCGTTCATGGAGATGTACGACATAGTAATTGGATTGAGACAGAGAGCGGTCTTGTTTATTTAGTGGATTGGGATTCCGTTCGTTTAACGGATCGCATGTTTGATGTAGCGCATATGCTATGTCACTATATTCCAGACTATCAGTGGAAAGAGTGGTTGACTTATTACGGTTACAAATACAACCAGACAGTCATCAACAAACTATTTTGGTATGCTCAGTTATCCTTCTTGAGCCAGATTGCCAAATATTATACAAATGAAGATCTAGAAAATGTCAATCGGGAGATCTATGCCTTGCGCATCTTCCGTGACAAGTATGGAAAGAAGAGATGAGAGTTAGAAATCGTAAAGGGGCAACAGAATTACTAGAGGCTAATCCTCAGTATGTTGTCTTAAATCCTTTAGAAGCCAAAGGGAAATGGCGAGATTTATTTGGAAATGACAATCCTATCCATGTTGAGGTTGGTAGTGGTAAGGGTGCTTTTGTGACAGGTATGGCCAAACAAAAACCCTGACATCAACTATATCGGGATTGATATTCAAAAGTCTGTTTTTGAGTTATGCCTTGGACAAGGTCTTAGAAGTCGCTGTACCCAATATCAAGTTGTTGTGGGTTGATGGTTCTGATTTGACCGACTACTTTTGAAGATGGTGAGATTGATCGCTTGTACCTAAACTTTTTCAGATCCGTGGCCTAAAAAAACGCCATGAAAAAGCGTCGTCTAACCTATAAGAGTTTCTTGGATACCTTCAAGCGTATCTTGCCTGAACACGGTGAGATTCATTTCAAGACAGATAACCGTGGCTTGTTTGAATATAGCCTAGTGAGCTTTTCTCAATATGGCATGAAGCTCAATGGAGTTTGGTTGGACTTGCATGCCAGCGACTTTGAAGGCAATGTCATGACAGAATATGAACAAAAATTCTCAAGTAAGGGTCAAGTTATCTACCGAGTTGAGGCAGAATTTTAAGAAAAAGCTTAAAATCAAGCCTTCTGAGTGCTTATGCTTTACATAAGTAGTCAAAAGTGCTATACTGTTAGTAAGAATATGAGAAAGTGAGGCGGGGAAATATCTTCGCCTCTTGCTTATGAGGAGGTGGACGCAATCGCAACTATCGTAGAATTAGTCAGAGAAGTCGTAGAACCTGTCATTGAAGCTCCCTTTGAACTCGTGGATATCGAGTACGGAAAGATTGGCAGTGACATGATTCTTAGTATTTTTGTAGATAAACCAGAGGGAATTACCTTGAACGACACAGCGGACTTGACAGAGATTATCAGTCCTGTCCTAGATACTATCAAGCCAGATCCCTTCCCAGAACAATATTTCCTAGAAATCACCAGCCCAGGCTTGGAGCGTCCTTTGAAAACCAAGGAAGCAGTCGCTGGAGCGGTTGGGAAATACATCCATGTTGGACTTTACCAAGCCATCGATAAGCAAAAGGTCTTTGAAGGAACCTTGCTAGCCTTTGAAGAGGATGAGTTGACTATGGAATATATGGACAAGACACGTAAGAAAACAGTCCAAATTCCATACAGTTTGGTATCAAAAGCACGTTTAGCAGTAAAATTATAGTAAAAGAAAGGAAGCTTTTGAAAATTCAAAAGTGAGTAGAAGATGAGTAAAGAAATGCTAGAGGCCTTCCGCATTTTGGAAGAAGACAAGGGAATCAAAAAAGAAGACATCATTGATGCAGTGGTGGAATCACTTCGTTCAGCCTATCGCAGACGCTATGGTCAATCAGACAGTGTAGCCATTGATTTCAACGAAAAGACAGGTGACTTTACAGTTTATACTGTTCGTGAAGTAGTTGATGAAGTATTTGATAGCCGTTTGGAAATCAGCTTAAAAGATGCTCTTGCCATTAACTCAGCTTACGAGCTTGGGGACAAGATTAAATTTGAAGAAGCACCAGGTGAGTTTGGTCGTGTAGCAGCTCAATCTGCCAAACAAACTATCATGGAAAAAATGCGCAAGCAAACACGTGCCATTACCTACAATACTTACAAAGAGCATGAGCAAGAAATCATGTCTGGTACGGTAGAACGTTTTGACAATCGCTTTATCTATGTCAACCTTGGCAGCATCGAAGCACAATTGTCAAAACAAGACCAAATCCCTGGAGAAGTTTTTGCTTCTCATGATCGTATCGAAGTTTATGTCTACAAGGTTGAAGACAATCCTCGTGGCGTGAACGTATTTGTGAGCCGTAGCCATCCAGAAATGATTAAACGTTTGATGGAACAAGAAATTCCTGAGGTCTATGACGGGACTGTTGAAATCATGAGTGTTGCTCGTGAAGCAGGTGACCGTACCAAGGTTGCTGTTCGTAGCCACAATCCAAACGTGGATGCGATTGGGACAATCGTCGGACGTGGTGGTGCTAACATCAAGAAAATTACTAGCAAATTCCACCCAGCTCGCTACGATGCTAAGAGCAATCGTATGGTTCCAATCGAAGAAAACATCGACGTTATCGAATGGGTAGCCGATCCAGCTGAATTTATCTACAACGCTATCGCTCCTGCAGAAGTTGACCAAGTTATCTTTGATGAAAACGACAGCAAGCGTGCCTTGGTCGTTGTGCCAGATAACAAGCTTTCTCTTGCGATCGGTCGTCGTGGACAAAACGTTCGTTTGGCAGCTCATTTGACAGGATATCGTATCGATATCAAGTCTGCAAGTGAGTTTGAAGCCATGGAAGCAGCAGAACAAGCTGACCAGGTAGAAACAGACGAATTGGTCGAAGAATAAGAGCTGATCAGAGGAGGGAAGGATGAAAACTAGAAAAATCCCTTTGCGCAAGTCTGTTGTTTCCAACCAAGTGATTGATAAGAGAGATTTACTCCGTATTGTCAAGAACAAAGAAGGGCAGGTCTTTATTGACCCGACAGGCAAGGCTAATGGTCGTGGCGCTTATATCAAGCTAGACAATGCAGAAGCCCTTGAGGCTAAAAAGAAAAAGTCTTTAACCGTAGCTTTAGTATGGAAGTTGAAGAAAGCTTTTATGACGAGTTGATTGCCTATGTCGATCACAAAGTGAAAAGAAGAGAGTTAGGACTTGAATAAACAAAAAATTGCCAATCTCTTGGGACTTGCTCAAAGAGCAGGGAAAATCATCTCGGGTGAAGAGATGGTCGTTAAGGCTATCCAAGACCAGAAAGTAAAGCTGGTATTTCTCGCCCATGATGCTGCTCCCAACCTGACCAAGAAGATTCAGGATAAAAGTCATTATTATCAAGTAGAAGTTATTACCGTGTTTTCAACACTGGAATTAAGCATAGCAGTCGGAAAATCAAGAAAAGTTTTGGCTGTGACAGATGCTGGATTTACAAAGAAAATGAGGTCTCTTATGGAATAGAAGAGGAGGACATGATTTGTCTAAGAAAAGATTGTACGAAATCGCAAAAGAACTTGGAAAAGAAAGTAAAGAAGTTGTAGCGCGTGCAAAAGAGTTGGGCTTGGATGTAAAAAGCCACTCATCAAGTGTGGAGGAAGCAGCTGCTTCAAAAATCGTAGCAAGTTTTAAACCTGCTCCTGCTCCAAAGGTAGAATCGAAACCTGTGGCTCCAAAGCCAGTTGACGCTAAGAAAGAGGCAAAACCAGCAGCAGCTGTTGCCCCTAAAGAGGAAAAAGTGGCACCAGCAAAACCGCAGAGTCGAAACTTTAAGGCTGAACGTGAAGCACGTGCAAAAGAGCAGGCTGAACGACGCAAGCAAAATAAGGGTAATAACCGTGACCATCAACAAAATGGCAATCGTCAAAAAAATGATAACCGTAATGGTGGTAAACAAGGTCAAGGCAATCGTGACAACCGTCGATTCAATGATCAAGGTAAAAAACAACAAGGTCAGCAAAATCGCGGAAATGATCGCCGCAAGCAAGAGGACAACCGTCCAAATCAAGCTGGCCCACGTGTTGACTTTAAAGCCCGTGCAGCTGCTCTAAAGGCAGAGCAAAATGCAGAATATGCTCGTTCAAGTGAGGAACGTTTCAAGCAGTCTCAAGCTGCCAAAGAAGCCTTGGCTCAAGCAAACAAACGCAAGGAACCTGAGGAAATCTTTGAAGAAGCTGCTAAGTTAGCTGAACAAGCGCAGCCAGTTCAACCAGTGGTTGAAGTAGCTCCTGCAGCTAAAGAACCTGTAGTGGATACACGTCGTAAGAAACAAGCCCGACCAGACAAAGATCGTGATGATTACGATCACGAAGAAGATGGTCCTAGAAAACAACAAAAGAATCGAAGTAGTCAAAATCAAGTGAGAAATCAAAGAAATAGTAACTGGAACAATAACAAAAAGAATAAAAAAGGCAATAACAAAAATAACCGTAACCAGGCACCAAAACCTGTTACAGAGCGTAAGTTCCATGAATTGCCAACAGAATTTGAATATACAGATGGTATGACCGTTGCGGAAATCGCAAAACGTATCAAACGCGAACCAGCTGAGATTGTTAAGAAACTCTTCATGATGGGTGTGATGGCGACACAAAACCAGTCCTTGGACGGTGAAACAATCGAACTCCTCATGGTAGATTACGGTATTGAAGCTAAACAAAAGGTTGAAGTGGACAATGCTGATATCGAACGTTTCTTTGCTGAAGAGGGTTATCTCAATGAAGATGAACTCGTAGAGCGTCCACCAGTTGTAACGATCATGGGACACGTTGACCATGGTAAAACAACCCTTTTGGATACCCTTCGTAATTCTCGTGTTGCTACGGGAGAAGCCGGTGGTATCACTCAGCATATTGGTGCTTATCAGATTGAAGAAAATGGTAAGAAGATTACCTTCCTTGATACACCAGGACACGCGGCCTTTACTTCTATGCGTGCGCGTGGTGCTTCTGTTACCGATATTACCATCTTGGTCGTAGCGGCAGATGACGGGGTAATGCCTCAGACTATCGAAGCCATCAACCACTCAAAAGCGGCTAATGTTCCAATCATCGTAGCTATCAACAAAATCGATAAACCAGGTGCTAACCCAGAACGTGTGATCGGTGAATTGGCTGAACATGGTGTTATGTCAACAGCTTGGGGTGGAGATTCTGAGTTCGTAGAAATCTCAGCCAAGTTCAACCAAAATATCGATGAACTCTTGGAAACTGTTCTACTTGTGGCTGAAATTCAAGAGCTCAAAGCTGATCCAACAGTTCGTGCCATCGGTACTGTTATCGAAGCTCGTTTGGATAAAGGAAAAGGTGCGGTCGCAACCCTTCTTGTTCAACAAGGTACTTTGAATGTCCAAGATCCAATCGTTGTCGGAAATACTTTTGGACGTGTCCGTGCTATGACCAACGACCTTGGACGTCGTGTGAAGGTTGCAGGCCCATCAACACCAGTATCGATCACAGGTTTGAACGAAGCGCCAATGGCGGGTGACCACTTTGCTGTTTACGAAGATGAAAAATCTGCGCGTGCAGCTGGTGAAGAACGTGCAAAACGTGCCCTTATGAAACAACGTCAAGCTACTCAACGTGTCAGCCTTGAAAACCTCTTTGATACCCTTAAAGCAGGAGAACTCAAGTCTGTTAACGTCATCATCAAAGCCGACGTACAAGGTTCTGTTGAAGCACTCTCTGCCTCACTTCAAAAAATTGATGTTGAGGGCGTGAAAGTTACCATCGTCCATGCAGCTGTCGGTGCCATCAATGAATCTGACGTGACTCTTGCCGAAGCTTCAAATGCCTTTATCGTTGGTTTCAACGTGCGTCCTACACCACAAGCTCGTCAACAAGCAGAAGCTGACGATGTAGAAATCCGTCTCCACAGCATCATCTACAAGGTTATCGAAGAGATGGAAGAAGCCATGAAAGGGATGCTTGACCCAGAATTTAAAGAAAAAGTTATCGGTGAAGCGATCATCCGCGAAACCTTCAAGGTATCTAAAGTGGGAACAATCGGAGGATTCATGGTTACCAGCGGTAAAGTTACCCGTGACTCTAAAGTCCGTGTCATCCGTGATGGTGTCGTTATTTACGATGGTGCCCTAGCTAGCTTGAAACACTATAAAGATGACGTCAAAGAAGTTACAAACGGCCGTGAAGGTGGTCTCATGATTGATGGCTACAATGATATCAAGACTGATGATGTGATTGAGGCCTACATCATGGAAGAAATCAAGAGATAAGATTTTTGCTCCTTTCTTAGGTGGTGAGGGACGCAAGCAAACCGATAGTTTCATTGCTTATTTTTGAGCCTAGAGTCTCAAAAATCCCCAGTGATTGAACTGAATTATCAGTACAATCACTTTCACCACGGCGAAAGAAGCAGATAAGTTCAAATTGAACTTCGTTTCAATTTGAAATGAAAATCAATAAGTTTAAAAATAGCTAGGTCTGCTGGCCTAGCTTTTGGTTCAATTGAGAGAAAGGAAAAAGCATGGCAAATCATTTCCGTACGGATCGTGTGGGCATGGAAATCAAGCGCGAAGTCAATGAGATTTTGCAAAAGAAAGTCCGTGATCCGCGTGTTCAAGGTGTGACTATCACTGATGTTCAGATGCTAGGTGATTTATCTATGGCTAAGGTTTACTACACTATTTTGAGTAATCTTGCCTCAGATAATCAGAAAGCTCAAGTCGGACTTGAAAAAGCAACTGGAACAATCAAACGTGAACTGGGTCGCAATTTGAAATTGTACAAAATTCCAGACTTAACTTTCGTCAAAGACGAATCCATCGAATATGGAAACAAGATTGACGAGATGCTACGCAATCTGGATAAAAATTAATACTCTTCGAAAATCTCTTCAAACAACGTCAGCGTCGCCTTACCGTAGGTATGGTTACTGACTTCGTCAGTTCTATCCACAACCTCAAAACACTGTTTTGAGCAACCTACGGCTAGCTTCCTAGTTTGTTCTTTGATTTTCATTGAGTATAAGAAAGAGGGGAAACCCTCTTTTTTGTGTCTATAAGTAGGTCATTGTCTAGTCAGATTAGATGAGTAGAAATCAATAAAATAAATCTTGGAAATATCATTTATTCCATAAATATGATAAGATAAAGCTTGATACGAATGAAAAACGGAGATAGAGATGGCTAAAGAAGATGTGGCGATGCAAGTGTTGCAACAGGTAGTAAAACTTCCTGTCGTCAAAGTGAACCGGTCAAAATTTTTAATGGATAAATTCTCTAAGAAAGTGGCTTCAAAGGATATTCCTAGATTATTGGAAGAAGGGCCGACAGCTTTATTATCTCAGGAAACCTTAGATCGAGTGGCCAATGCCTGTATTAAAGATAATGTTTTACTGGCAAGTGGGACCTCTGTTTTGGCAGGTTTGCCTGGAGGTATTGCCATGGCAGTTACCATTCCGACAGATGTAGCTCAGTTTTACGCATTTCATTGAAACTAGCCCAGGAGCTAGGCTATATTTACGGCTACGATGATCTCTGGGCTTCGCGAAATGAGCTGAGCGAAGAAGCTAAAAATACCCTTTTGCTCTATCTGGGAGTGATGTTGGGAGTAAATGGTACGGGTGCTCTACTTCGTTCTGGTGGTGTTACAGTTGCTAAGCAAGTGATGAAAATTGTAAACAAAAAGGCTTTGACAAAGACTCTTTGGTATCCAATTTTGGAAAAAGTTCTGAAAATCTTTGGAGTGAATCTGACTAAGGGAGGATTGGCTAAGGGGATGGGAAAAGTTATTCCTATCTTAGGTGGAGTCCTATCAGGTGGCTTAACTTTTGCGACCATGAAACCCATGGGAGAAAGATTGCAAAAAGAATTGTCCAAATTGATTAACTACGATGAAGCACAATATCAAAGAGATGTTGCCACTATCCAAAAAGAGGTTAAAATCATCGAAGGAGAATGACATGGGGATCATAACAATACTGGCCAAAACATACGGTAATTATCTTCTTACAAAGCAAGCTTTAAAAGTTGCAGAAACCATAAAAAAAGATGAAAACACAGTAGTAAGTTTAGGAAAATTACTTCTCGTAGATAAGCTTATGGATACAGCTACTTGGTTGATGAAGCCGGAGGATAAAGAATGAAATCTTTTTGGAGGTTCTTTACTCTTCTTTTTATAACACCAATTGTTGGTCTGATAAAAATACTCTGGTTCCTAATCTCTTTCGCCTTCCAATTACTGTTCTATAAGGTTCTTTTTAAGATCATAGACTGGTTTTTCAAACTTCTTTAATGATAATACTAAAGATACATTAAGACTTTGGGATATTTACTAGGAAGAGTCTATATAATTAGAAATAATGAAGTGATACGAAATAAACTAGCAAGTCTTCTACTGCTAGTTTTTAATCTTTGCCCTTGTGGTATAATAAAAAAGAAAAAACTGTTAGAGAATATGATGGAGGTTATGATGGACAATATCATTGATGTATCTATTCCTGTTGCGGAAGTGGTGGACAAGCATCCAGAAGTTTTAGATATCCTAGTAGAACTTGGTTTTAAACCTCTTGCAAATCCCTTGATGCGAAATACAGTCGGACGAAAAGTATCGCTCAAACAGGGATCTAAGCTCGAAGGAACTCCTATGGACAAGATTGTACGTACACTGGAAGCAAATGGTTACGAAGTGATTGGATTAGACTAATGGCAGATGAACGAATTCATGTCCTACGGGATATTTTATTAGAATTGCATCATGGAGCATCTCCTGAATCCGTTCAGGAACGCTTTGATGCAACCTTTACAGGTGTATCAGCTATCGAGATTTCTCTCATGGAGCACGAGTTGATGAACTCGGACTCAGGTGTAACATTTGAGGATGTAATGGAGCTCTGTGATGTCCATGCCAATCTTTTTAAAAATGCTGTTAAGGGCGTTGATGTTGAGGATACCGAACATCCAGGTCATCCTGTACGTGTCTTCAAGGATGAAAATCTAGCCCTACGTGCAGCCTTGATTCGTGTTCGTAGATTATTAGATACATATGAGTCTATGGAAGACGAGGAAATGCTTGCGGAGATGCGTAAGGGTTTGGTTCGGCAGATGGGACTTGTAGGTCAATTTGACCGTCACTACCAGCGCAAGGAAGAGCTCTTCTTTCCTATCATGGAGCGTTATGGACATGATTCGCCACCAAAAGTCATGTGGGGAGTCGATGATCAGATCAGGGAACTCTTTCAAACAGCTTTAGCGTCAACCAAGTCATTGCCAGAAGTTCCGATTTCCACTGTAAAGGCAGATTTTGAGGCTTTTGCGACTGAATTTGAGAGTATGATTTTCAAGGAAGAATCTATCCTCCTCATGATTCTACTAGAATCCTTTACCCAGGATGATTGGATTCAGATTGCTGAGGAAAGTGATGCTTATGGCTATGCTATCATCCGACCATCTGAGAAATGGGTACCTGAACGTAAAAGCTTTGTTGAGAAGAAAAGTGTAGAAGAACCAAGTCAGCCAGAAACTGTAGAAGGTCAAGTTCAGAAGGTTATCGATACGCCAGAAGGGCAGTTTACCATCACCTTTACACCTAAGGAAAAGGAATCAGTGCTGGATCGCCATAGTCAACAGGCTTTTGGAAATGGCTATCTCTCAGTCGAGCAGGCTAATCTTATTCTCAACCATCTGCCAATGGAGATTACCTTTGTTAATAAGGATGATATTTTCCAGTATTACAATGACAATACGCCAGCAGATGAAATGATTTTCAAGCGGACACCTTCTCAAGTAGGGCGAAATGTTGAGCTTTGTCACCCACCCAAGTACCTTGATAAGGTAAAGACCATTATGAAAGATCTTCGTGACGGGGTCAAGGACAAGTATGAGATGTGGTTCAAGTCCGAGTCACGAGGTAAGTTTGTCCATATCACCTATGCTGCAGTACACGATGAAAATGGAGAATTTCAAGGTGTATTGGAGTATGTTCAGGATATCCAGCCTTACCGTGAGATTGATACAGACTATTTCCGTGGATTAGAATAAGGAGAAAAAATGAGTTACGAACAAGAATTTATGAAAGAATTTGAAGCTTGGGTTAATACCCAAATCATGATTAACGATATGGCGCTCAAGGAAAGCCAAAAGGTCTATGAAGAAGATCAAGATGAGCGTGCTAAAGATGCTATGATTCGCTATGAAAGTCGCTTGGATGCCTACCAGTTCTTGCTAGGCAAATTTGAAAATTTCAAGGCAGGCAAGGATTTCCATGATTTGCCAGAAGGTTTGTTTGGTGAGAGAAATTATTAATGTTTAGAAATTAGAAAGGGGAGTGGGACTCCCTTTTTCATTGTTCCTTGAGCCTTTTTGTGTTACAATGTTAGCATGAAAACGAAAAATATTATTAAAACAGGTTTAGTCGTGGCAGGGCTTGGAGCACTTGCCTTTGGTGCTAAGAAAGTCGCTGATGATCACAAACTCATGAAGACACAGGAAGAGTTAACTGCTATTGTGCGTGACTATTTCTCAGAAATGGGTGAGATTGGAACTCTCTATGTCCAAGTGTACGAAAGTAGCTTAGAACGTCTTGTTGGTGGTGTTATTTTTGAAGATGGTCGTCACTATACCTTTGTCTACGAAGATGAGGATCTCATCTACGAGGAGGAAGTCATATGATTTCTCCTAAGAGTATAGAAGAATTAGCAAATCTAGTAGAACAGGATGGCAAGAAGGTTTTCCTTTTTGTGGCAGATTGGTGTGGCGATTGTCGCTATATCTATCCAGCTCTGCCAGAGATTGAAGAGACCAATCCAGAGTTTACCTTTATACGTGTCGACCGAGATGAGTACATGGAACTTGCAAAACTATGGGATGTATACGGGATTCCAAGTCTAATTGTCTTAGATAAAGACAAGGAGATTGGACGCTTTGTTAATCGTGATCGTAAAACCAAGGCACAAATAAACGACTTTTTAGCAGAATTAAAATAGGAGAAAAGAAAGAATGATTTTTACATATAACAAAGAACATGTCGGTGATGTCCTTATGGTCATCGTGAAAAACAGTGGCGATGCCAAACTAGATGTTGAGCGTAAAGGCAATGTAGCGCGTGTTTTCCTAAAGGAAACTGGTGAAACTGTTGCTTGGAACATTTTTGAAGTTTCTCATTTATTTGAGATTGAGAAGCGAGGCCAAGTATTCTTAACAGATGACCAAGTAGCACGTTTGAACCAAGAATTGCAAGCTCAAGATTTTACCGAAGAGATTATCAATGACAAGGAACCGAAATTTGTCGTTGGTGAAATCGTAGAAATGGTGGCACATCCAGATAGTGATCACCTCAATATCTGCCAAGTGGCAGTTGCGAGTGATAAGACAGTGCAAATCGTTGCAGGAGCTCCTAATGCGCGTGTCGGTTTAAAAACCATTGTAGCTCTTCCAGGAGCTATGATGCCAAAAGGGAATCTCATTTTCCCAGGGGAACTTCGTGGTGAAAAGAGCTTTTGGGATGATGTGCAGTCCTCGTGAACTTGCCTTACCAAATGCTCCACAAAAGCGTGGTGTCATTGAATTGTCCGAAGGCCAAGTTGTTGGAACTCCATTCGATCCGGCTAAACACTGGACAGCTTAATTTGTAACTAGTATCTATTAAACTAGATAGGAGAAAGTAAGATGGCAAAAAATGTAGTGATTACAGGTGCAACATCAGGAATTGGTGAAGCAATCGCGCGTGCCTATCTAGAAAAAGGTGAAAATATTGTTCTCACAGGGCGTCGAACAGAAAGACTTGAAGCTCTCAAAACTGAGTTTGCAGAAGCCTTTCCAAATCAAAAAGTTTGGACCTTTCCTTTAGATGTTACGGATATGAGCATGGTTAAGACTGTCTGTTCAGATATTCTAAAAACTGTGGGTCAGATTGATATCTTGGTTAATAATGCTGGGCTGGCTCTTGGTTTAGCACCCTATCAGGACTATGAAGAGTTGGATATGCTGACCATGCTGGATACCAATGTCAAGGGCCTGATGGCTGTTACTCGTTGTCTCTTGCCTTCTATGGTGACTGCAAATCAAGGCCATATCATTAATATGGGTTCAACTGCAGGTATTTACGCTTACGCTGGTGCAGCAGTCTATTCAGCAACCAAGGCTGCAGTTAAAACTTTTTCAGACGGGCTTCGGATTGACATCATTGCGACAGATATCAAGGTGACCACTATTCAGCCAGGAATTGTAGAGACTGATTTTTCAAAAGTCCGTTTCCATGGAGATGAGGTACGGGCGGCGACAGTCTATCAGGGACTCGAAGCTTTGCAGGCGCAAGATATCGCTGATACTGTAGTTTATGTGACCAGTCAACCACGACGAGTACAAATCACAGATATGACCATCATGGCCAATCAACAAGCAACTGGATTTATGATTCATAGAGATTAATATTATTTTTAAAAAAGTTACAAGATTTGAAACTTTTTTTGATTTCCTTCGAATAGATAAGTAGGAGGATGAAAAATGTATAATAAAGTTATTATGATCGGACGTTTGACGTCTACACCAGAATTGCACAAAACCAACAATGACAAGTCCGTTGCACGAGCAACTATTGCAGTAAATCGTCGTTACAAAGACCAAAACGGAGAACGTGAAGCAGACTTCATCAATATTGTAGTCTGGGGCAAGCTTGCTGAAACCTTGGCGAGTTATGGAAGCAAAGGCAGTCTCATTTCTGTGGATGGGGAACTTCGTACCCGTAAGTTTGAGAAGAATGGCCAGACCAACTATGTAACAGAAGTTCTCTGTACAGGTTTCCAACTCTTAGAAAGTCGCGCCCAACGTGCTATGCGTGAAAATAATGCTGGACAAGACTTAGCAGATTTGGTCTTGGAAGAAGAGGAACTTCCATTTTAATATCAATCAAATAGAAGAGCTGGTTCGCCTATAGACCAGCTTTTTCTGTTGTTTTTTGTAGTATTGTTCGGAAATTAATTCTTAAATAGGTCAAATAAATGCACTTGTACAATAAAAATCAAGCACTTTTTTTGAAAAAGTAGTAGAATAAAGTAATATATATTCAAAATTTTCAGAAAAGGAATGAAATTTGAAGAAAAATAAAGAGAAAAATAGAATTGTTGAAATGGCTGATAAAAGCGTCTATTACTGCTGATTCCAGTGGTCTGTGTTCTCTTATGGGTTTTTGGCCGTTGTCAAACAAGTGGCATCAAGGATCAGACTAAAATTGGTGTCACCTATATGACCATGAACAATGGGTTCTATAAAAGTATTCATTCGGAAATTAGTCGAATTGCCGATGAAAGAGGAGCTCTTGTTTACGTCCGAGATCCAGAATTGGATGAAGAAAGACAGAGCCAACAGATTGATGATTTTTTTGTGCTCAAAAAAAGTTGATATGATAGTGATCAATCCGGTCAAGGGGATAGCCAGTCAATTTTAACTGCTCTTGAAAAAAAGCTAGAAAACAAGGAATTAAAAATCATTGCGGTCGATACCCAACTGAAGAATTTTTAAGCCAGATGCAAGTATTGTATCCGATAACTACCAAGCGGGAGTATTGATTGCTAAAGAGTTGATGAAACGTTCTTCTAGTGCTCGAGTCCTCCTTTTTGGAACATAAAGGGGACTGTTTCAGCAGATACGCGGATTCAGGGCTTTAAAGACACTATAGAGGGGCACAGTTCTTATCAGATTGTATCGGAACTAGAAACCAAGGGGCAAACGGAAATCGCCATGCCGGCTGTCCAGAATTTTTTACAATCAGGGGTTGAAATTGATACCTTGGTTGCCTTAAATGACCGCTCAGCTATAGGAGCTCTGGCTGCAATTAAGGAGCAAGGAATAACTTACCCCATTGCGATTTATGGAATCGATGGTTCACCAGATATGAAATCTTTGTTGCACTCGACGGATGATGTTGTGGGAACCGTTGCTCAGTCTCCTTTGAAGATGGGAGACCGCGTGATGGAGGTCATTCAAGATATTGCTGAAGGGAAGAGCTATACCAAAGAGGTGAGCATTCCAGTTGAAATGATGACAAAGGAAAACATTGATCAGTTTGATGTGAATGGGTGGCAGTAATGAGAAAGTTTAGAGGTGTTCGATACAGTTTGGCCATTCTTATGGTCGTCAATTTTATCGCTGTTATGCTAAACAGTATCATCTATCTTCAAACAACCAACTATATCATAGCTCAACGCCAAGCTTCTCTATTATTAGAGCGCCTAGAGCGTATTCCCTTTGCTCCATCTACGACTTTTTGGTTGTCTGCAGTTTTGTTTGCTGGGATTGCTTTGATATCGATGAGTCGATATCGGCCTCAAACGAGTCGATGGTCTATTTTTGATAAGAGGAATATTCTGGAGATTCTCCTGATGCTGCTTCTGATGTGGGTTCAAAATGTAGCTTATAACGGGCTCATTCTCTTGGTTTTTGCGGATATCTTCTATGGTTCCAAAGAGTTGAATACCAAGAGAGATCGGAAGTATTGGTTTGCCTTTATCCTAGTGAGCTTTTTGATGCTCCTTGTGACAAATTCAGATGTCTTTTCGCTTTTCTTCCCGATTCCGTCCTTAGATGTCTATATTCATTTTTATCCTGAATCTATCCGCATTCTGGCCTTTTTCTTAAAGAATTCCCTTTATGCCTCGAATATGGTACTCTTCATTATTTCACTTTTGTTTTATATTATGAACGTCCTTGCGGAAAACCACGAAGTAGAGGAAGAATTGGCTATGGTGTCCAAGGTTAATACGGAGTTGAACAATTATATGGCCCTGTCTGAGAAGATTGCAGAGGATCGGGAGCGTAAGCGGATTGCTCGTGAGATTCACGATACTTTGGGGCACGCACTAACAGGAATCTCAGCAGGTTTAGATGCTGTTGGGGTCTTGATTGATATCGACCCAAATCGGGCAAAAGAACAGGTAAAAAATGTGTCAGAAGTTGTCCGCGAAGGGATCCAAGATGTGAGAGGTTCTCTTAATCGTCTTCGTCCGGGAGCCCTTGAGGGACGAACTCTCAAAGATGCTTTAGAAAAGACCATCCGCGAGTATCAAATTCTTTCCAACTTACAAGTTGATCTAAACTATGAATGGGTAGATGTCGATATGGATGTCATGATTGAAGATACGATCTTTCGTGTGATTCAAGAGTCTATGACCAATGCGGTTCGCCACGGTCACGCCAGCCAGCTAAAACTCCATTTTTTTGAGGATAAAGAGAATTATTTGATCGCTTTGCAAGATAATGGAGTTGGGTTTGAAACCTTAACTTATGGTTATGGACTCAAACAGATGATGGAGCGTATTTCAATTCTAGGAGGCCAGCTTCAATTTGAAAGTCGCGATGGATTTTTCACACGTGTCAGTTTACCAAAATATAAAGAAGGGAGATAAGATATGGTGATAAAAGTAATGGTGGCAGATGACCAAGCCTTGATTCGAGAATCTTTGAAAATTATTTTGTCGGCTCACTCCGACATCGAAGTGGTAGCTACAGTGGAAGATGGGAATCATGTCTTGTCCAGCATTCCACAGACGCATCCGGATCTGATCCTGATGGATATTCGGATGCCAGGCATGGATGGGGTTTTGGCTACAAAAGAAGTAAAAGAACACTATCCGGATATCAAAATTATTATTTTAACAACCTTTGACGATGATGAATTTATCTATAGTGCACTCAAGTATGGTGCTTCAGGATATCTTTTAAAGGGAGCCTCGACAGAAGAACTCTATGAGGCTATTAAGGTGGTGCATCAGGGTGGAGCTATGATCAACCCCAATATCGCAAGCAAGGTCTTTCAGATATTCTCTCAAATGGCCAAATCGATTTCTCTATTGCTGTGGATGAGGACAACGTCAAGGATTTGAGCACGACAGAATGGCGAATTATTCAAGAAGTTGGTTATGGCGAGTCAAACAAAGAAATTGCTGCAAAACTCTTCTTATCAGAAGGAACTGTGCGCAATTACTTATCAACGATTTTGGCGAAATTAAACCTAAGAGATCGAACACAATTAGCAATTTGGTCAGTTCAAACAGGAGTGACTAGACGCGATTTTTCAAAAGGAAATACGGAATGAAATTAAACCGAAAGCATCTTTGTTGGGGAATCGTTCTCCTTTTTGTGCTCTCTTTGAGTACTGGTTTTTATTGGTGGAAACAGCAACCAACCGTGCTCCATATAGGCGTTTATGCAGGGTCTAGTTGGGATGTACCGATCAGTCAACGCTCCCATGCTTTGGATCTTGCGATTCAAAAATTTGAAAAGTCCCATCCTAATGTCCGTGTGGAATATGAAAATGGGATTCCACAGTCAGATTATTCAGACTGGCTCTCAGAAAAGATTGTTTCAGGAAAGACGCCGGATGTGTTTATGGTCTCTGAGCAAGATCTGTCCTTATTGGCGGCGCGTGGCGTTCTAGAAAAGTTAAATGGCTATATGAATCAAGAAGACCAAGCTGCTTTTTATCCTGTTGCATTTGAATCAGGTGTCTATCAAGGGCAATCCTATGCCTTACCTTATGAAAGTAATCCTATTTTGATGTGTGTTAATAAAGATTTGCTGGACAAAGAAGGCATTGAGGTTCCCAAGGAAGGTTGGAGCTTGGAAGAGTTCTATACAATTTGTAAAAAACTAACCAAAGATACCAATGGAGATGGTCAATTGGATCAGTTTGGGAGTACAGAATATACATGGAAAGAAGCTTTGGCAGCAAATGGGGGTAGTCTCTTTCAAGGTGGGATGCTCAAACTTACGGCTCCAGAAGTCAAAGAGTCTTTGACTTTTTTACAAAAATTGGAAGAGCTGAATAAGAACTATAAGGTGAGTTCCAAAGATTTTTGACCAGGGAAAGTCGCTTTTTATCCCCATGACTTTGGCTCAATATAGAACCTATAAACCTTATCCCTTACCATGTTTCAAAATATTCAAACTTCACCTGGACTTGTATTCCTATGCCTGCTAAGTCAAAAAAACACCAAAGGCGACTTTGGTTACGACGACTTCTTTTGCCATGTCGGCACGGACTCCTCATTCCAAGTTAGCTTGGGAATTGATGCAATTGTTGACAGAAGATCCAGAAATTCAACAACTCCTCTTTGCTCAATCTCAAGGGATTTCCGTTATGCCACAGGTGGTCCAAAGTCAATCTAGTAAAGATCTTCTACAGGTAGATGATTTTTGGCACGGATTCCTTGACCAATCAGACCTTGAATCGTATCATGGAACAAGCTGTTGAAAAGTAGTCCCAAGAATGTCTCAAAAGAAATGTTGGAAAAAGCTGGACTACTTGATTGGCAATGCTTTGCGCGATCAAGATGTCGAGAACCGCTTGCCTCAAATTCAGAGGGAAATTGAAAGTAGTCTTCAGGTAGGAGATTAAAGAAAAATAAGATGACATTGTGTCAAGTGACAGATGTCATTTTTTTGTTGCTAAATGTCATGTTTATCATGTGACATTTGACAATGTAAAAAGCGCTTTCCAAATATTCTACAATAGAGTCAAATAAAGGAGGTGTAGCAAAATGAAATATCTCATTTTAGTCAGTCATGGTGGATTGGCAGAAGGACTAAAAACATCGCTAGCTATGTTTGCTGGTGACAAGATGAATCAGGTCATCGCAGTTGGACTTAAAGAAGGAAAATCGGTCGATGACTTTGCAGTTGTTTTTATAGAGAGCATCTCAGAATTGACAGCAGATGATTCTGTGCTGGTCTTGGCAGACATTGTAGGTGGTAGTCCATTAACCACGGCAGCCACTGTCCTAGAAGAAGCTGGAAAGCTAGATGGAGCTTTGATCCTTGGTGGGATGAATCTGACCATGGCCCTGACAGCAGTTGTGATGAAGGATGTGTTGGATGGAGACGATTTGTCAGCAACTATCTTATCAGAAGCAAAATCTGCACTACAACCTTTTGAAGTTTCAGCCACTAGTGCTGAAGAAGATGATGACGATATTTAATTGGGAGGTACCTTATGGTAGTAACATTTGTACGGATTGATGATCGCATGATTCACGGTCAAACAGTCACACGCTGGGCAAAAGAAAAACCATGTGATGGTTTGATTGCCGTAAACGATGCAGCAGCATCAAACAAGGTTTTGATCCAAGCTTACAAAGGCGCATCAGACAAGAAAACCTTTGTATGGACAAAAGAAGCCTTTTAAAGAAAAAGTCAGCAAAAAGTAACGGAATCTGACAGTCGGTACTTCTTGATTACCAAAAACCCAATCGATATGAAGGAAATTTTGGTGGATCAAGGTTTTGTTCCAGGAGATGTTAAAGAAATCATCGTTGGCCCTGCAAATGATCGACCTGGTGCAGTGAAATTGGGCAATAACCAATCCATCACCCAGGAAGAAGCAGAAGCCTTTCAGGCAATTCAGGCAGCAGGTTACAAGGTTAAATTCCAATTGTTGCCGGATGTCTCAATTGGTTATTGGGATGATTTCAAATCTAAATTTGGTTTTTAAACCGAACAGTTTTATTAGTTAGGTAAATAAATTTACAAACATAAGGAGCGTTTGTTATGACAATTTCATGGATTCAAGCAATCTTGCTTGCTGTTTTCGCCAGCTTGTCTTCAATGCCTGGTATGGGAGGTTCCAGTATCGGGAACTATACACTCGGTCGTCCCTTGATCGGTGGGTTGATTTCAGGTTTAATTCTTGGAGATGTGACAACTGGTATTATGGTCGGGGTTGCCCTTCAAGTCGTTTATATCGCCTTGGTAACACCTGGTGGAACCGTATCTGCCGATGTTCGTGCCATCTCTTATATCGGTGTTCCTCTTGCTATCTTGTTTGTGCATGCAAATCACATCACAGACGAAGCTGGAATTGCCGCAGCTGCAGCCCCAATCGGTGCGGCCGTTGGGACAATCGGTACTGTTCTTTTCTACGGTACAGCTACAATGAACTTGCTTTGGCAACACATTGGTTGGAAAGCCGTTGAAGAAGGAAACTTCAAAAAACTCTACGCAGTTGACTGGGTTTATCCTTGGATCTCTCACTTCCTCTTCTCTTTCCTTCCAACTATGATTATCACCAAATATGGTGAAAACATGGTTGATTTGATGAAACTTTACCTTCCTATGGATGGTTTCTGGATGAAAGCTCTCTTTACAGTCGGAGCTCTTCTCCCATGTGTCGGTATTGCAATCTTGTTGAAACAAATTGTTACAAAAGCAACTGACTTCATTCCATTCTTTGTTGGATTTACCTTGGCTAAATCTCTCGGCTTGAACTTGGTAGCTAGTGCAGTTGTTTCATTGATCTTTGCAGTAATCTACTATGAACTTGAAGTAATCAAATCTATGAAAGCTGTTCCAGCTGGGGCTGTTTACGTAGACGATGATGAGGAGGATATTTAAAATGGCTGATAGAAAGAAAATTTCAAAGAAAACATTAGCAAAAGCATTTCATCATTGGTATTATGGTCATTTGACTTGTTTCTCTCAAGAACACATGCAAACCTTTGGGTACTTGACTTCTATGCTTCCAATCGTAGAAGAAATGTATGATACAAAAGAAGAACAAAAAGATGCTATGCAAACCTATACTGCCTTCTTCAATACTGAACCACAACTTGGATCTCTTGTTGTAGGGATTACAGCTGGTTTGGAAGAAGCACGTGCAAATGGAGATGCAGTAGATGGTGAAACCATCAATGGGATGCGTGCCGGTTTGATGGGACCAATCGCTGGTATTGGTGACTCTTTGATCGTTGGTACCTTGATTCCAGTTCTTTTGGGGATTGCACTTGGTCTTTCAAAAGGTGGTAACGTCGCTGGTGCTATCTTCTACATCGTCGTGTGGAATTTCCTAGTCTACTTTGGTATGCGCTTTGCCTTCTTTAAAGGATATCAATTAGGGGATAAAGCCGTTGAATTTCTTGTAGGACCAAAGGACAAGCTCTTCGTAAAGCGATCAGCGTTGTTGGTGGTATGGTTATTGGTGCCGTAGCAGCGACTTGGGTCTCTGTTACAACAGCACTCGAATTCAAAAATGCTAACGGAGAAGCCTTCCTTAAAATTCAAGAAAAGATTGATGGTGTTTATCCAGGTCTCTTGACAGCAACCTTCATCACTATTTGCTGGTGGTTGATGTCTAAGAAAAAAGTTTCACCAAACAAAGTCATGTTAATTCTAGTTGTTGTTGCCTTAATTGGTGTTGCTCTAGGTATCTTTGACCCACATCTTAATTACTAAGGTCAAGAGAACCCAATATTTACTAGTAAAAATTTTGAGAATGAAGTAGATTAACCTCCTTCTCTTACACTTCATTCTCAATTTTTATCAGGAGGATTTTCATGGTTACAAAACAAGAACTTGTTAATGGATATGAAACAGAAATTAAGTATCAACGCCACATGCTTGAAAATCTTGGTCGTTGGTTCAGTTTGCTCTTTATCACTGCTAGTATTGGTGTGGTATTGATTTATCTCTTTCATAGAAGTTTCCTCCCACTATTTATATTCGGGATTTTTCTAGCCTTGGTTGGAATCTTGGGTATGGTTGTTTTTGGATATGGTATATACCGCGGGCGGATCAATCTCCAAAAGGTTATCGATGATTTCAATCAAAAGTTGACGATTCTCAATTAATATTAAAGGAACATCTCTTTCATTTGAGGTGTTTTTTTCTTGACTATTTCTGACTAAGTGATACAATAGAACTATGGTTTAGCACTCGTGTGTTAAGAGTGCTAATAATATGATTATCTTATGGAGGAAAACAGATGTTGAAACCATTAGGAGACCGTGTGGTCTTGAAAATTGAAGAAAAAGAACAAACTGTTGGCGGCTTTGTCCTTGCAGGATCAGTCCAAGAAAAAACAAAAACAGCTAAAGTAGTGGCTACAGGAAAAGGCGTTCGTACCTTGAGTGGTGAACTAGTTGCTCCAAGTGTAAAAGTTGGAGATCAAGTTTTAGTGGAAGCTCATGCAGGTATTGATGTCAAAGATGGTGATGAAAAATATGTCATCGTTGGTGAAGCTAACATCTTAGCAATCGTGGAAGAATAATAGGAGGAAATAAGTATGTCAAAAGAGATTAAATTTTCATCTGATGCACGTTCAGCAATGGTCCGTGGTGTTGATATCCTAGCTGATACAGTTAAAGTAACCTTGGGGCCTAAAGGCCGTAACGTCGTTCTTGAAAAATCATTCGGTTCACCATTGATTACCAATGACGGTGTAACCATCGCTAAAGAAATCGAACTAGAAGACCATTTTGAAAATATGGGTGCCAAATTGGTGTCAGAAGTGGCTTCTAAAACCAATGATATCGCTGGTGACGGGACAACTACTGCAACAGTTTTGACCCAAGCTATTGTTCGTGAAGGAATCAAAAACGTTACGGCTGGCGCAAACCCAATCGGCATTCGTCGTGGGATTGAAGCAGCGGTTGCCGCAGCTGTAGAAGCCTTGAAAAACAATGCAATTCCAGTTGCTAATAAAGAAGCAATCGCCCAAGTCGCTGCCGTATCCTCTCGCTCTGAAAAAGTTGGTGAATACATCTCTGAAGCTATGGAAAAAGTTGGCAAAGATGGAGTCATCACCATTGAAGAGTCACGTGGTATGGAAACAGAGCTTGAAGTCGTGGAAGGAATGCAGTTTGACCGCGGATACCTTTCACAGTACATGGTGACTGATAGCGAAAAATGGTGGCTGATCTTGAAAATCCATACATTTTGATTACTGATAAGAAGATTTCAAATATCCAAGAAATCTTGCCACTTCTAGAAAGCATTCTTCAAAGCAACCGTCCTCTCTTGATTATTGCGGATGATGTAGATGGCGAAGCTCTTCCGACTCTTGTATTGAACAAGATTCGTGGAACATTCAATGTCGTAGCAGTTAAGGCGCCTGGCTTTGGTGACCGTCGTAAGGCTATGTTGGAAGATATCGCTATCTTGACAGGCGGAACTGTTATCACAGAAGATCTTGGTCTTGAGTTGAAAGACGCTACTATTGAGGCGCTAGGTCAAGCAGCGAGAGTAACTGTGGACAAAGACAGCACTGTTATCGTAGAAGGTGCTGGAAATCCTGAAGCGATTTCTCACCGTGTTGCAGTTATCAAGTCTCAAATCGAAACTACAACTTCAGAGTTTGACCGTGAAAAATTGCAAGAACGCTTGGCAAAATTGTCAGGTGGTGTCGCAGTGATCAAAGTCGGTGCTGCAACTGAAACTGAGTTGAAAGAAATGAAACTCCGTATCGAAGATGCTCTTAACGCAACTCGCGCAGCTGTTGAAGAAGGAATCGTTGCAGGTGGTGGTACTGCCCTTGTTAATGTTATCTCTGCTGTTGCTGCCTTGGAGTTAGAAGGTGATGAAGCAACAGGACGTAACATTGTTCTTCGTGCCTTGGAAGAACCTGTACGTCAAATCGCTTACAATGCAGGTTATGAAGGTTCAATTGTGATTGATCGTTTGAAAAATGCAGAGCTTGGAACAGGTTTCAATGCTGCAACAGGTGAATGGGTCAACATGATTGAAGCAGGAATTATCGATCCTGTTAAGGTTAGCCGTTCAGCCCTTCAGAACGCAGCTTCAGTAGCAAGCTTGATTCTAACAACAGAAGCAGTCGTAGCTAACAAACCAGAACCTGCTGCACCAGCGCCAGCTATGGATCCATCTATGATGGGTGGCTACTAAGAAATAAATAAAAACAGGTAGAAACGAGAATTTTCTACCTGTTTTTTAGAGATTACTAAAAAAGAGGAAGCTCAGCCTCCTCTCTTTTTACATTCAATTAATTATGGTTTGATCACTTCAGCTCCACCCATGTATGGACGAAGAACTTCTGGAATGGTCACAGAACCATCTTCATTTTGATAGTTTTCAAGAATAGCAGCAACAGTACGTCCGACAGCAAGTCCAGAACCATTCAAAGTGTGAAGGAGTTTCACTTTTCCATCTGCTTCATCACGGTAACGGATTTGGGCACGACGCGCTTGGAAATCTTCTGTATTTGAACAGCTTGAGATTTCACGATAAGTATTTTGCGCAGGGATCCATACTTCCAAGTCGTAAGTTTTTGCTGCTGAGAAGCCCATGTCTCCTGTAGAAAGAGCAACTACACGGTATGGCAAGTTTAGTTTTTGAAGAATGTTTCAGCGTTGGCTGTCATCTTTTCTAATTCTTCGTATGATTCTTCAGGTTTGGCGAATTTCACCATTTCAACCTTGTGGAATTGGTGCAAACGAATCAAGCCACGTGTATCGCGACCAGCAGAACCAGCTTCAGAACGGAAAGATGGACTCATAGCAGTAAAGTAGATTGGCAAGTCTTTTCCGTCAAGGATTTCATCACGGTAGTAGTTTGTCAGAGGAACTTCAGCGGTAGGAATGAGGACGTAGTTCGTATCTTTCAATTCAAACGTATCTTCCTTGAATTTTGGATATTGACCAGTACCAAACATAGAATCATGGTTAACCATGTAAGGTGTGATGACTTCAGTATAACCTTCCTTTCCATGTTCATCCAACATAAAGTTGTAGATAGCACGTTCCAAACGAGCCCCAAGTCCTTTGTAGAATAGGAAGCGCGCTCCAGTTACCTTTCCACCGCGTTCCCAGTCAAGGATACCGAGGTCTTCACCAAGATCCCAGTGGGCTTTTGGTTCAAAGTCAAACTCACGAGGAGTTCCCCAACGGCGAACTTCTACGTTATCGTCTTCGTCTGCTCCAATAGGAACACTGTCAGCTGGGATGTTTGGAAGAGTAGTGGTAAATTCTGTCAATTTAGCATCAATCTCCGCCAACTCAGCATCAAGAGCTTTTACCTCGGCAGAGAGGGTTTGCATAGCTGCAATCTTGTCGTCTGCATTTTCCTTGTTGCGCTTAGCTTGTGCAATTTCAGCAGAAACTGTGTTACGCTCAGCCTTAAGGGTTTCAACCTTGACTAAGATGTCACGACGTTTTGCGTCGATTTCTTTCATCTCATTCAAGACAGCAGCATCTACACCACGTGTAGCTAGTTTTTCAGCGACAGCATCAAAGTCTGTACGAATACGTTTGATATCTAACATATAAACTCCTTTATGAAAAAAGCACACCTGACAAAGCGTTGGAGTGGCAGGGCCACGGTTCCATCCAACTTCACAGGTGTGCACTTGATTCTGTATTTGATTTAAAACAACGGTAGAATTTCAATTAAATCTTCTATCTGCTCGCAGCATCCGCAGACTTTCTGAAAGAAGGAAGTAACCTACTTATCCGTTGCTATGATTATACTAAACTTTTTATTTTTTTGCAAATAGATTTTTTAATTTTTTGCCAATGATTTGGACTAAGGTAGGAAGTTTGACTACCTTGTCATTTCCCAATTTTTCACGAGCAATCTTAAGGATTTTTCCAGAGTCTTTTGAGGCGAAGAGAAATTTTCCTTGATCTGTAAAGACTTCAAAATGCCGACTAACCTTGCGACCTGAAACATTGGCTCCAATTTGGTTAACGCTGGACCATGGAATTTGAATATAGTCCTCGACATTACGGTCTGCGTAAAATTCTAAGGCATGATCTCCGACCAGAAATTTTCCAACCTTTCCTGTAATGGAGAGATAGGAAGTTCCAGTTGTTTGCAAGTCGACGACCTTGTTGAGGGATTGTGCCATATTTAGTCTTCCTTACTTCGCCGAAAAATGCTTGGTAGAGAGCCTTAAGAGCTGCTTTTTCTTGGTCTTTGTGGACAACGAACATGATAGAAACTTCACTAGAACCTTGTGACATCATTTGGATGTTGATCTTGTTTTCAGATAAGGCACGAGTGGCTGTAGCAGTTACCCCGATATGGCGCTTCATTTTTTCGCCAACAATCATGATAATAGAGAGGTCGTGTTCGATTTCAGCGTGGTCGACCTCTGCTTTTTGAACTAACTGACGAAGGATTTCTTCTTCTTTAATAGGAGTTAATTCTCGTGAACGTAAAATGATAGATAGGTCATCGATACCAGTTGGCATATGTTCCCAACCAATATTCAGTTCTTCTAGAATTTGAAGTACTTTACGACCAAAACCAACTTCGCGGTTCATCAGGTACTTAGACATATTGATGCTGACAAAACCAGAATCACCAGCAATCCCCACTACTGGGAATTCATCACTGCTATGTTGTAGCACAATGCGAGTACCTGGGTGGTCTGGATTGTTGGTATTTTTGATAACCAAAGGAATTTTTCCGCGATAGGCAGGGAGAAGGGCTTCATCGTGAAGGACAGAAAAACCTGCATAGGCTAATTCACGCATTTCACGGTAGGTCAATTCAGGGATAGAGTGTGGCTTATGGATAATACCAGGGTGAGCTGCAAAGATTCCATCTACATCAGTAAAGTTTTCATAGAGGTCAGCTTTGACACCAGCAGCAATGATAGAACCAGTAATATCTGATCCCCCACGTGAGAAGGTACAAATTTGATCTTCTTTAGTAACACCGAAGAAACCAGGGATGACAAGAACTTCAGTTGAATTTGTCAATTCCTCGATTTTATCATAACTTGATGGGATGATTCGCGCATTTCCAGGTTCGCTCGTAACGACGATACCAGCTTCTCTAGGATGAACATAACGCGCCTCCAAGCCATTTTGGTTAAAGTAGGCTGCAATCAACTTAGCATTGTTATTTTCTCCAGCTGCTAGGAAGGTATCATAGAGGAACTTATTATCTTCAATTGGAAGAGTAGCTAGAGAGCGAATGCTTTTTGAAATTTTTTCTAAAACGGCTGGTTTGAGACCTAATTCGCTAACCATAGCAGCATAGCGATCAATAATCCAGTTTTGGCTTTTGCTAATATCATTTCCAGCTACATAGTCGCGGTAGTATTTAATCAAGGCATCTGTCACCTTGGTATCTTCAGAATTTCGTTTACCAGGTGCAGATACAACCACAAAACGACGTTCTGGATCACTTTTGACAATATTTAAAACTTTTTCTAACTGACTAGCAGAGGCAAGCGAGCTTCCACCAAATTTAACAACCTTCATAAGAACTCCTAAAGTAAGTATTTTATACGATTATAGCAGAAAGAGGGGCTTTTTTCAATCTGGAAAATGTCCTATATAATTGTTTGAAAGTCTCATCAGGAAAGCTTATAATAAAGGTGTAGGAGGAAAGACTCTTCTAATGAAAGGAGTTGGGGGGAAGATGATTAAAAGAGTAGTTTGTTTAATCTTACTAGTCCTTACCTTCGTGATGATTCCTACGAATATCGGAGCAAGTTCTCAACCTCTTCCCAGTGGTCGTTTGACCGGAGAAGAATTAGCGATGGAATATGCTCAGGAAGGTCAGATTTCAGTTGAGAGGGCTAAAATTATCTTATCTATCGGCTTGTCAGATAGTAAGGCAAGGACCTATCGAATTCTCTCTGAAAAGATTATCGTCAATCCTGACTATGAAGCTAGAGTCAAGTTTTATTGTCGAACAGATGAAAGTGGACAATTTAGAGGAATCACGAAACTCTTAGCTACAAGTCTGGTCAACAAGGACGGAAAAAAGGAGGCTCCTTTTACAGGAAATCTTTTTGCCTACCTTGAAGATCCAAATCGTGTTTTTTACATGGTTTCAGGAGAATTCTACTATAAAGGCTCCAACAAAGAACAGCTTTATCAGAGAGAAGGAGGACGGATGCTTGAAGTCATTTATGATTTCATGGATGATACAAGTACTGGTTTTCCTGTATTTTTAGAGACCAAACTAAGATTTTAAAATCGGCCGAGACACTTTTGGTCGATTTTTCTCTTGTTTTAAAAGCCAGAAAAAGATATAATTTGAAAATAAAATAATTTATTCTTCGTTGTAAATTAAAAGGAGTGCCTATGAATCATATTCTCTATCAAGTTCAAGATGATTTAGCGATACTAACTTTAAATCGTCCTGAGGTGGCCAATGGTTTTCATATTCCTATGTGTCAAGAAATTCTAGAAGCATTGGAATTGGCTGAAAAAGATGCTTCGGTTTCGTTTGTTCTCATTAATGCTGCTGGCAAAGTCTTCTCCGTTGGAGGGGATTTAGTAGAAATGAAACGTGCAGTCGAAGAGGATGACATTGCCTCCCTTACCCAAATCGCGGAGTTGGTAAATACGATTTCCTATAAGATTAAACAAATTCCTAAACCAGTCATTATGGAGGTGGATGGAGCAGTTGCTGGGGCGGCGGCTAATATGGCTTTAGCAGTTGATTTCTGTATTGCTTCTGACAAAGCTAAATTCATTCAGGCCTTTGTAGGTGTGGGCTTAGCTCCTGATGCGGGTGGCTTATTCTTGCTTACACGATCACTAGGTGCGACTCGGGCAACGCAATTAGCTATGACGGGTGAAGCTTTCACAGCAGAAAAAAAGCACTTGAAGCTGGAGCTGTCTATCGTCTGTGTGCTAGTGAACAAATAGAAAAGACAAGAGAACAACTGTTGAAGAAGTTAAGAAGAGGCTCCTCTAACTCCTATGCTGCTATTAAGAAGTTAGTCTGGGAAAGCGAGTTTAAGCAGTGGCACGAGTACGCACAGCTAGAACTGGAATTGCAAAAATCTCTATCTTATACGGAGGATTTCAAAGAAGGTGTGCGTGCACATTCTGAAAGAAGACGTCCAAAATTTATCGGAAAATAAAAAAATACTTGCACAATTCTTTGAAGTTTGATATACTTTTTTTGTCAAATGTTTTGATAGTTAAACTTTTTTGATAAGGGAGGGAAGAGAATTGGACTACCAACGGATCAATGACTATTTAACATCTATTTTTAATAACGTCCTGGTGATTGAGGAAGTAAGTTTGCGAGGTAGTCGTTTCAAGGACATCTCTATCAAGGAAATGCACACGATTGATGTGGTTGGTAAGTTTCCAAATGCGACACCAAGTCAAGTGTCCAAAGAGTTGATGGTAACTCTAGGAACAGTGACAACTAGCTTGAACAACTTGGAACGAAAAGGTTACATCGAACGCTTACGTTCAGATCAGGATCGTCGTGTAGTACATCTCCATTTGACCAAGAAAGGTCGACTTGTACATCGTCTCCATAAACGTTTCCACAAGGCCATGGTCGAAAGAATTATCGAAGGCATGAGCCCAGAGGAAATGGACGTCATGAGTAAAGGTTTGACCAATCTTTATCAATTTTTGGAGGATTTGAAATAATGGCTTTTGCAAAAATAAGCCAGGTCGCTCATTATGCTCCAGAGCAAATTGTCACAAACGAGGACTTGGCTCAGATCATGGATACGAGTGATGAATGGATTTCAAGTCGAACTGGGATTAAGGAACGTCGCATATCTAAGACAGAATCAACAGGAGATTTGGCAACGGCAGTTGCAAAACAACTCCTAGAGAAGGCAGGGATTTCTGCTGAAGAGCTTGATTTTATCATTCTAGCTACGATGACACCTGACTCTATGATGCCTTCAACGGCAGCTCGTGTTCAGGCTAAAATCGGCGCTCACAAGGCTTTTGCCTATGACTTAACAGCTGCCTGTAGTGGCTTTATCTTTGCCCTATCAACTGCAGAGAAGTTTATCTCTTCAGGAGTTTATCGTAAGGGTCTAGTTATCGGTAGTGAAACCATGTCAAAAGCTTTAGACTGGTCAGATCGCTCAACTGCTGTCCTATTTGGAGATGGAGCTGGGGGCATCTTATTAGAAGCAAGCGAAGAGCCACATTTCCTAGCGGAGAGTCTCAATAGCGATGGCTCGCGTAGTGAGTGTTTGACCTTTGGACAGACTGGTTTAACTTCACCATTTTCAAATCAAGAAAAGCCCGATGCTTTCTTGAGAATGGATGGCCGAGCAGTTTTTGATTTTGCGATTCGAGATGTTGCTAAGTCTATAAAAAATACCCTAGAAGAGAGTCCTCTGTCGGCAGAAGAACTAGATTATCTCTTGCTTCATCAAGCTAATATCCGTATTCTAGATAAGATGGCTAGAAAGATCGGTGTAGATCGAGACAAGCTTCCTGCCAATATGACCAAGTATGGAAATACCAGTGCGGCAAGTATTCCGATCCTACTTTCAGAGTGTGTAGAGGAAGGGCTCATTCGTTTGGATGGAAGCCAAAAAATTCTCTTGTCAGGTTTCGGTGGAGGTTTGACATGGGGCACACTTATTGTTACAATTTAGGTAATCATGTGGTGATCACATTGTTATAAAAAAACTATTTATTTTAAAGGAGTCTATCATGGCAGTATTTGAAAAAGTACAAGAAATTATCGTTGAAGAACTTGGAAAAGATGCATCAGAAGTAACACTTGAATCTACTTTTGATGATTTGGATGCAGATTCATTGGACTTGTTCCAAGTGATCTCAGAAATTGAAGATGCTTTTGATATCCAAATCGAAGCTGAAGACAACTTGAAAACAGTTGGTGACTTGGTTGCTTACGTTGAAGAGCAAACAAAATAATTAAAATAAATGAAGAAGGAGTAGGGGAGACCCGCTCCCTCTTGTTTAGGTAATAGTTTGACTGTCAAATTATAATGTAGTCGAACTATTACGTAAGCAAGACATATGGAGGCACTATGAAAACACGTATTACAGAATTATTGAATATTAAATATCCTATCTTCCAAGGTGGAATGGCCTGGGTTGCAGATGGTGACCTTGCTGGAGCTGTTTCAAAAGCAGGTGGTCTAGGTATCATCGGTGGAGGAAATGCTCCTAAAGAAGTGGTTAAGGCTAATATCGATAAGATTAAATCTTTAACAGACAAGCCTTTTGGTGTCAACATTATGCTTCTGTCTCCATTTGTTGATGATATTGTTGACCTCGTCATTGAAGAAGGGGTTAAAGTAGTCACAACTGGCGCAGGAAACCCAAGTAAATACATGGAGCGCTTCCATGATGCTGGAATCACCGTTATTCCTGTAGTTCCTAGTGTTGCTTGGCTAAACGGATGGAAAAAATCGGTGCAGATGCTGTTATTGCAGAAGGTATGGAAGCAGGTGGACACATTGGTAAACTAACAACTATGACCTTGGTTCGTCAAGTTGCGGCGGCTGTTTCAATTCCTGTTATCGCTGCAGGTGGTATTGCAGACGGTGAAGGAGCTGCTGCAGGGTTTATGCTTGGTGCGGAAGCTGTGCAAGTAGGAACTCGTTTTGTAGTTGCTAAAGAATCAAATGCCCATCCAAACTATAAAGCTAAAATTTTAAAAGCTCGTGATATTGATACAACGATTTCGGCACAACATTTTGGACACGCAGTTCGTGCCATTAAAAACAAATTGACTCGTGATTTCGAGCAAGCTGAAAAGGATGCTTTTAAACAAGAAAATCCAGATTTGGAAATCTTTGAGCAAATGGGTGCGGGAGCTCTCGCTAAAGCTGTTGTCCATGGTGATGTGGATGGTGGTTCAGTGATGGCCGGTCAGATTGCAGGTTTGGTTTCTAAAGAAGAAACAGTTGAAGAAATCTTAAAAGATATCTACTACGGCGCAGCTGGAAAGATTCAAGCAGAAGCTGCTCGTTGGGCAGGAGTTACAAGAAATGACTAAAACAGCCTTTCTATTTGCAGGTCAAGGAGCTCAATACCTAGGAATGGGTCGCGAGCTCTATGATCAATATGGTATCGTCAAGGAAACAATTGACCAAGCTAGCCAAGTATTAGGCTATGACCTCCGTGACTTAATTGACAATGATGAAACAAAGCTACATCAGACTCGTTACACACAACCAGCTATTTTAGCTACTTCAGTTGCGATTTACCGACTTCTAGAGGAAAGGTTACCAGCCTGATATGGTGGCAGGTTTATCGCTAGGAGAATATTCAGCCCTTGTAGCTAGTGGCGCTTTGAATTTTGAAGATGCAGTGGCACTAGTTGCAAAACGTGGTGCTTATATGGAAGAAGCGGCACCTGCAGGTTCAGGGAAAATGGTAGCTGTGCTCAATACACCAGTTGAAGTTATCGAACAAGCTTGTCAAGAAGCTTCTCAATTTGGCGTTGTGACTCCAGCCAACTACAATACTCCAAGCCAGATTGTTATTGGTGGGGAGGTAGCTGCAGTAGATCGTGCAGTTGAACTTTTGCAAGAAGCGGGAGCAAAACGTTTGATTCCGCTCAATGTTTCTGGACCTTTCCATACAGCTTTATTGGAATCTGCCAGTCAAAAATTAGCTCAAGCCCTGACAGAAGTTGAATTTCTGACTTTGCTTGTCCACTTGTTGGTAATACAGAAGCAAAGGTCATGGAAAAAGAACGAATAGCAGAACTCTTGACTCGTCAAGTTAAGGAGCCTGTCCGTTTTTATGAAAGTATTGCAGTCATGCAAGAAGCGGGTGTCACTCGTTTTATCGAGATTGGACCTGGTAAAGTTTTGTCAGGATTCGTCAAAAAGATTGATAAAACAGCTCAACTTGCTAATGTGGAAGATCAAGCAAGTTTACTAGCACTCTTAGAAAATTAGACTAATGTGGTAGAAGTTCTGAAAGGAGAAAAATGAAACTAGAACAGAAAAATGTCTTTATTACAGGCTCAAGTCGAGGAATTGGTCTTGCCATTGCTCATAAATTTGCCAGCTTGGGAGCCAATGTTGTCTTGAATAGTCGTGGTGAAATCTCCGAGGAGCTTCTTGCCGAATTTAAACCATACGGGGTGAAGGTCCTTGCTATTTCTGGTGACGTTTCTGATTTTGCGGATGCAAAACGTATGGTAGACCAAGCCATTGAAGAGCTGGGTTCAGTTGATGTCCTAGTGAATAATGCTGGGATTACTCAAGACACACTCATGCTCAAGATGACAGAAGAAGATTTTGAGAAGGTCTTGAAAATCAATTTGACAGGTGCCTTCAATATGACACAAGCTGTTTTGAAACAGATGATAAAAGCACGCGAAGGTGCCATTATCAATATGTCTAGTGTTGTTGGTTTGATGGGGAATATAGGTCAAGCGAACTACGCTGCTTCTAAGGCTGGTCTGATTGGATTTACTAAATCAGTAGCACGTGAGGTTGCTAATCGCAATGTGCGTGTCAATGCCATTGCTCCAGGAATGATTGAATCAGATATGACTGCAGTTCTATCTGATAAGGTCAAAGATGCCATGTTGGCACAAATTCCGATGAAACAATTTGGCCAAGCTGAGCAAGTCGCAGAGGTCACAGCCTTTCTTGCAAGTCAAGATTATCTAACGGGACAAGTCATTGCAATTGATGGTGGACTAACCATGCAATAAGAGTTAAAATAGAGGTATGAAAATGAAACTAAATCGAGTAGTAGTAACAGGTTATGGATTAACATCTCCAATCGGTAACACACCAGAAGAATTTTGGAATAGCCTAAAAGATGGAAAGATTGGAATTGGTGAAATCACTAAGTTTGATCACAGTGCTTTTGACGTTCATAATGCGGCAGAAATCCAGGATTTTCCGTTTGATAAATACTTTGTAAAAAAAGATACCAATCGTTTTGATGACTATTCTTTGTATGCCTTGTATGCAGCTCAAGAAGCAGTGAACAATGCTAATCTTGATGTAGAGACACTTGATAGAGACCGCTTTGGTGTCATCGTTGCATCAGGTATCGGTGGGATTAAAGAAATTGAAGATCAAGTGCTTCGACTTCATGATAAGGGACCAAAACGTGTAAAACCATTGACACTTCCAAAAGCCTTACCAAATATGGCTGCAGGAAATGTTGCTATGCGCTTTGGTGCCAATGGTATCTGTAAATCTATCAACACAGCTTGTGCTTCATCAAATGATGCTATCGGAGATGCTTTCCGTTCTATCAAGTTTGGTTTCCAAGACATCATGTTGGTTGGTGGTTCAGAATCATCTATTACTCCATTTGCGATTGCTGGTTTCCAAGCCTTAACAGCTCTTTCAACAACGGAAGATCCAACTCGTGCTTCTATTCCATTTGATAAGGATCGTAATGGATTTGTCATGGGTGAAGGATCAGGAATGTTGGTTCTTGAAAGCTTAGAGCATGCAGAAAAACGTGGAGCAACGATCCTAGCTGAAGTTGTCGGTTATGGAAATACTTGTGATGCCTACCATATGACTTCACCACATCCAGAAGGCCAAGGTGCTATTAAAGCTATCAAACTTGCCTTGGAGGAAGCTGAGATTACACCAGACCAAGTAGCCTACGTTAATGCACACGGTACATCAACTCCTGCTAATGAAAAGGGAGAAAGTGGAGCGATTGTAGCTGTTCTTGGTAAGGAAGTACCTGTATCTTCAACTAAGTCATTTACAGGACACTTGCTCGGTGCAGCTGGTGCAGTTGAAGCAATTGCAACAATTGAAGCCATCCGTAACAACTATGTTCCAATGACAGCTGGAACAACAGAACTATCAGACTACATTGAAGCAAATGTTATTTATGGACAAGGCTTGGAACGTGAAATTCCCTTATGCTATCTCAAACACTTTTGGATTTGGTGGGCATAATGCAGTTCTTGCTTTCAAACGTTGGGAGAATAAGTAAAGATGAATTTAAATGAAATCAAAGACTTGATGGCGCAGTTTGACCAGTCGAGTTTGAGAGAATTTTCTTATAAAAATGGAACGGATGAGTTGCTCTTCAGCAAGAATGAAGCAAAACTTGTTGCAGAAGCAAGTCCAGCACCTCAACCTGTGGTTTCAGCAACTGCACCTACAGTTGCATCACAAGCTCCAACTTCAACACCAGCTGTAGAAGTAGTTTCAGAAACAAGCGCTACTGAATCTGTAGCTGAAGGAGATCTAGTAGAAAGTCCACTTGTCGGAGTTGCTTACTTGGCTGCTGGACCAGACAAACCTAATTTTGTTTCAGTCGGTGATACTGTAAAAAAAGGTCAAACCTTGGTTATCATTGAAGCCATGAAAGTCATGAACGAAATTCCAGCACCTAAAGATGGTGTTGTAACAGAAATTCTAGTTGCCAATGAAGAAATGGTTGAGTTCGGGAAAGGCTTGGTACGTATCAAATGATTGATATTCAAGGAATTAAAGAAGCATTGCCTCACCGCTATCTATGCTCTTAGTGGATCGTGTTTTGGAAGTTAGCGAAGATACAATCGTTGCTATTAAAAATGTAACGATTAATGAACCTTTCTTCAACGGACACTTTCCAGCCTACCCTGTAATGCCAGGTGTCTTAATCATGGAAGCTTTGGCACAAACAGCAGGTGTTTTGGAATTATCAAAACCGGAAAACAAAGGGAAGCTTGTTTTCTATGCTGGTATGGACAAAGTTAAATTTAAGAAACAAGTTGTTCCTGGTGATCAGCTTGTCATGACAGCAACGTTTGTCAAACGTCGTGGCACAATCGCCGTAGTAGAAGCGAAGGCAGAAGTAGATGGTAAGCTTGCAGCAAGCGGTACTTTAACCTTTGCTATTGGAAACTAGGGAGGTTTTCCATGTTTCGTAAGATTTTAATTGCCAATCGTGGTGAAATTGCTGTTCGTATTATTCGTGCGGCACGAGAATTAGGAATTGCAACAGTCGCTGTCTATTCGACTGCTGACAAGGAAGCTCTCCACACGCTTTTGGCTGATGAGGCTATCTGTATCGGCCCTGGGAAGGCTACAGAATCTTATCTGAACATCAATGCTATCCTTTCAGCTGCGGTCTTGACTGAAGCTGAAGCCATTCACCCTGGATTTGGTTTTTTAAGTGAAAATTCCAAGTTTGCAACCATGTGTGAAGAAGTTGGTATCAAATTTATCGGACCATCAGCTCGTGTCATGGATGTCATGGGAGATAAAATTAACGCCCGTGCTCAAATGATTAAGGCTAATGTTCCCGTCATTCCGGGCTCAGATGGAGAAGTTCATACTGCAGAAGAGGCTCTGGCTATTGCTGAAAAAATTGGTTATCCAGTTATGCTGAAAGCTTCAGCTGGAGGTGGTGGTAAAGGGATTCGTAAGGTTGAAAAGGCAGAAGATCTTGTGTCAGCCTTTGAAACAGCCTCTAGTGAAGCCAAAGCCAACTTTGGTAATGGGGCTATGTATCTTGAGCGTGTGATTTATCCTGCTCGACATATTGAAGTACAGATTCTTGCTGACCAAATGGGACATGTTATTCACCTAGGTGAGCGTGACTGTTCGCTTCAACGGAATAACCAAAAGGTTTTAGAAGAGAGTCCTTCGATTGCTATTGGTAAAACACTTCGTAATGAAATTGGAGCAGCTGCAGTACGTGCAGCGGAATCTGTAGGCTACGAAAATGCTGGTACCATTGAATTCCTACTAGATGAAGCAAGTGGCAAATTCTACTTTATGGAGATGAATACGCGTGTCCAAGTAGAACATCCAGTAACCGAATTTGTATCTGGTGTGGATATTGTCAAGGAACAAATCCGTATCGCAGCAGGTCAACCTTTGACCTTGAAGCAAGAAGATATTGTTCTAAAAGGACATGCTATTGAGTGCCGTATCAATGCGGAAAACCCAGACTTTAATTTTGCACCAAGTCCAGGTAAGATTACTAATCTTTATTTACCAAGTGGTGGTGTGGGCTTGCGTGTGGACTCTGCAGTTTATCCAGGTTATACCATTCCACCATACTATGATAGTATGATTGCTAAAATTATTGTTCATGGTGAAATCGTTTTGATGCACTCATGAAAATGCAACGAGCTCTTTATGAACTCGAAATTGAAGGGGTGGTCACTAATACTGATTTCCAACTTGATCTGATTTCAGATCGTCGCGTGATAGCAGGGGACTACGATACTTCATTCTTGATGGAAACTTTCTTACCACACTATCAAGAAAAAGAATAATGTAATACTCTTAGAAAATCTCTTCAAACCGCGTCAGCTTCGCTTTGGATTATATATGTGACTGACTTCGTCAGTCTTATCCACAACCTCAAAGCAGTGCTTTGAGCAACCTGCAGCTAGCTTCCTAGTTTGCTCTTTGATTTTCATTGAGTATAAAAATAGTATAAGACTGAAAAGGGGGATGTATGGCTCTATTTAGTAAAAAAGATAAATATATTCGAATTAATCCCAATCGTTCGACTGTAAATCAACCTCAGATCAAGCCAGAGGTTCCAGATGAGCTCTTCTCCCAATGTCCAGGTTGCAAATATACGATTTACCAAAAGGACTTGGGGAGTGAACGGATATGCCCTCACTGTGGCTATACCTTCCGTATTTCAGCTCAAGAGCGTTTAGCTTTAACCATTGATATGGGGACGTTTTTGGAAATGTTTAAAGGGATTGAAACTCAGGATCCTTTGAATTTTCCAGGCTATCGTAAAAAATTGACTTTGATGCGTGAAAAGACAGGTCTTGATGAGGCTGTTGTTACAGGAACTGCTTTGATTAAGGGAGAGAAGGTTGCCCTTGGCATCATGGATTCTAACTTTATCATGGCATCGATGGGGACAGTTGTTGGTGAGAAAATCACTCGCTTGTTCGAATACGCGACAGCTGAAAAATTACCAGTCGTCCTGTTTACAGCTTCTGGTGGAGCACGAATGCAGGAAGGAATCATGAGCTTGATGCAGATGGCCAAAATCTCTGCCGCAGTCAAACGTCATTCCAATGCAGGTCTCTTTTATCTGACAATCCTTACTGACCCGACGACTGGAGGAGTAACAGCTTCCTTTGCAATGGAAGGGGATATCATCTTGGCAGAACCCCAAAGTTTGGTAGGTTTTGCTGGACGCCGTGTGATTGAAAATACAGTAAGAGAAGACCTACCAGAAGACTTCCAGAAAGCAGAGTTTTTACTGGAACATGGTTTTGTGGATGCAATTATTAAACGGCGAGAATTGCCAGATGCTATTGCTCGATTAGTAAGACTACACAGGAGGGAGAGTTGATGAATATTGCGAAAATCGTTAGAGAAGCTCGTGAACAAACTCGCCTAACAGCCTTGGATTTCGCAACAGGAATTTTTGATGATTTTATTGAGCTGCATGGGGATCGATCCTTCCGTGATGATGGTGCTATTATTGGTGGTATCGGTTGGTTGGGAGACCAAGCAGTGACTGTTGTTGGAATCCAAAAAGGTAAAAGTTTACAAGATAATCTTAACCGTAACTTTGGTCAACCTCATCCTGAAGGTTATCGAAAAGCCCTTCGTTTGATGAAGCAAGCAGAGAAGTTTGGTCGTCCAATTGTAACCTTCATCAATACTGCTGGTGCCTATCCTGGTGTAGGCGCAGAAGAACGTGGTCAAGGTGAAGCCATTGCTCGTAACCTCATGGAGATGAGCGACCTAAAAGTGCCCATTATCGCCATTATTATCGGTGAAGGAGGCTCTGGTGGAGCTCTAGCTCTAGCAGTAGCTGACCGTGTTTGGATGCTAGAAAACTCCATCTATGCAGTTCTTAGTCCCGAAGGCTTTGCTTCTATTTTGTGGAAAGATGGCACGCGTGCCATGGAAGCAGCTGAGTTGATGAAAATCACTTCCCATGAACTTTTGGAGATGGAAGTCGTAGATAAGGTTATTTCAGAGAGAGGTCTCTCTGCCAAAGAGCTGCTAGCTCGTGTAAAAAATGAACTTCAAACAGAAATTGTACAATTAAAACAATTATCGTTGGAGAAACTTTTGGAAGAACGTTATCAACGCTTTAGAAAGTATTAAAAAGAAAGCTAGAACTAAAAACGGTTCTAGCTTTTTAGTTTCTCAAAAAATTCATTTCAGGATTAAAAATTGACAGTTGAGGAGATGGAACTGAGAGTCGTTTAAAAAAGATGTATATTTTATAATAAGGAATGATAATCTATAAGTGCTACAGAGAATAGATTAATACTCAATGAAAATCAAAGAGCAAACTAGGAAGCTAGCCGAAGGCTGTACTTGAGTACGGCAAGGTGAAGCTGACGTGGTTTGAATTTGATTTTCGAAGAGTATAAGTTTTTATAGATTTTATGCTGTGCTAGATCAGTATATAACTGATAAACTGAATAGGGGGTTGTTAATCTTTCCCTCCATCAAGGTAATTTTAATTTTTTAGGAGTGAGTATGAAAAAACTAGGGCATTTGGGATTCTATACATTCTTTGTATTCCTCTCGGTTTATCTACTAGAGTTTAGTAGTCTTCATCTGACTAAGTTTTTAGGATGGGGGATAGATGGCTATTATAGCATTTCAGCAGTTGGGGAAGTAACTCTTTTAGTGATGTTTGTCTACTGGTTAAAAAAGAAAAAGATGCTCTATATTTTTGAAACAAAGGGCTCGAAGAAGTCAAGATTCTTTTACCTTGTATTTGCTCTAGTGGCTACTTATTTTGTTCGTCAGTTGTTGAATACTTTTCAGTTACAGTTTCATCACTTAATTGATAACAAGTTTATTTTTCAAGACCTTATTTCGACTTTATATTCAAATGGACAACCTACTTTTTTAGCGACTAGTTTCTACTTTATATCTAGTGTTATCGTTGCTCCTATATTTGAGGATAGCGTTGATAGAGGGTATTTTATGAATACCTTCTTTCCCAATTCTAGGTATTATCTGGATGTTATCTTATCAGCTCTTATTTTTGGAATCAGTCATTTGGTGTTTTCCCATCGAGATCCCATCAGTTTGATCATTTATAGTTTAGGAGGCCTTTTCTTTGCCCTGGTCTACCGTTGGACAAAGAATCTAAAACTCACAATCCTTTGCCATAGTTTTTTCAACTTTCTCACTTATGCAAAGCCCATCTGGATATTTGTTTATAATTATGTCTATTACCACTTTTTTAGATAGTGGAAGGAAAGAAAAAAGTGTTTGATAATTGTCAAACACTTTTTCTATATTATTTAATCTTCTTCTGTCACAAATTGACTAAGGAGTCCATTGATGAAACGGGCTGACTTTTGATCTGAAAAGCTCTTAGCAAGTTCAATGGCTTCGTTAACAGCTACGAGCTGAGGAGTATCAAATGAAGTGATTTCAAAAACTCCTAGGCGTAGTAAATTCTTTTCTACCAAAGTTAGACGATCGATGGTCCAACCAGTTTTCAAATGTTGAGTGATTTGTTTGTCCAGATCATCCTTTTTAGCTTGGACACCAGAAACGAGCTCTACAAGGAAGTTAGGAAGTTGTACGTCTGTATCTTCGCGATCATGTGTGTAGGCGAAGCGACAAGCAGTTTCTAGATCTGAACCAAATTCAAGACTCATCAAGGCTTGGAAGGCACACTTACGTAGTTCACGTCTAGATTCTAATAATGGACTAGTCATTGAGGAAGTCCTCGTCGAATAAGTCTTTCAATTCTGGTTTTGGTGTTTTTATCTGGAACGATACCTGCAAACGTGAATGTTGACAGCAGAGATTTCAACATCAGCCATGTTACGGACAGCATCCTTAACAGCTTTCTGGATAGCCATAGCAACCTTAGGAACTTTGACACCGTACTCTAGGTAGAGGTAGATATCAGCTGTGAGCTCATCGTTTGCTTCTTTTAGATATACGCCACGACCAAGAGAAAGTTTTGAAAAGGGTGTCAGATACTGATTTGTTTGAAAAAGAGTGTACGCCTTCAACTTTCGCAGTTGCAATAGCAATGATTTTTTTCAAGTACACGTGGGGCGATGACGATTTCGCCAAGTTGTTCTTCAATTCCCATAGAATGACCTCTTTCTAGTTTCTAGAGATTAGGCGCGAGAAACGTAAGTTCCTTCTGCAGTGTTGATAATCAATTTTTTTGACCTGCTTCGATGAAGTCTGGAACGTTTACGACAAGACCAGTTTCCATTGTTGCTGGTTTACCAGAACCTGTAACAGTAGCACCTTTGATAGATGGCTGTGTTTCAGCAACTGTCAATTCAACAGTAGTTGGTACAGTCACACCGATTACTTCAGTTCCGTAGAATTGGATTTTTTTACATCTGAGTTTTTCAAGGATGTAAAGCAATTCGTTTTCAACATTCACAACAGGAATTTCGTATTGGTCATAAGTTTCTGTATTCATGAAGTAAGCTGTGTCGTCCATTTTGTACAAGTATTGAGCTGGAACTGTTTCGATGATCGCTTGCTCAAATTTTTTTCTTCTGGGCGGTAGCTTGTTTCAAAAGTTGAACCAGTGCGGACATCACGCAATTTCATACGCATGATAGTGTTTCCTTTACCTGGTTTGTGGTGGCTAGCTTCCAAAAACGCGGATCAATTTTTCCGTCAGCTGTTTCAAAAAGTCATACCAGCCTTTTAGTTTACTTGCTTCAATCATGTTTTATACCTCTTTTAATAAATAGTTTACTCTTTATTGTACCATAAAAATGCAATAATTCTCAAATATCAGATGAGCTTGAATTAGTTGACTGGTACGATATTTCCTTCTTCATCTTTGGTTACGAGAACATACTTACCGTCTACCTCGATGTAAAAGTTCTTGCTTGCAGTTTGCCCGTTATTTTTGAACAGGGGCTTGAGTTTGGGCTTGTTGGTTGAGTTGACCGCCAAGTGTTTGTCCTAGATTCATTCCCATAATCATGTTCATACCATTACCATTGCCTTCATTGTTAGCAGCAGCGATGAGAGCTTCATTACGAGCACGACGTTCTTCAATCTCAATCGTATTGTACTTCATAGCGACAAGCTCGCTATCGAGTTTACGGACAATATCTAAGCTTTCTTGATCATAGCTCAAATCTTCAAGTAGGATGTTGGTTGTTTCAATCCCATAAAGTCCAGTCCCATACCTTTATTAACTTCTTGTTTTAGCTAGCTCATTGAAAGTATCTTGATTGGCATTAAGGCTATAGATATCAACCTTGTTTTCATTGGTAAATTTAGCAATTGCAATGGCAATCTTTGGTGCGATATTTTGTCGAAGTGTTCCTTGAGCTACATTTTGTAATGTAAAGGCTTTATGGTCTTCAATTTGTTGACTGATGGAGCTGACATAAAATAGGACTGGATCAGCAACTTTGATATCAAACAAACCGTAGAAGCGGATGTTGAGCAGTTGTTGATAACGTTCACTGAAAGTATTCTACAGCATTCTGTGTACCGAATTTATTTCCGGCAAACGGGTTGCATACGAATAAAGATGATTTCTTGTTGGGTAATGACTTGACCACCAAAATGAGAAGCGGTTTTTTGAAAGTTTTCCCAAGTACCCTTTAGGCCACCTTTTTTTCAAGAAGCCAGGCATTGTCTCCAGAACGCCATTCGTGGCTACCAGCTTCTAAGACATCTCCAAGGAAGGTACCGTTGTTCACTAGAATAGCGACATAGCCTTGAGGAACAATGACGACACTACCATCTGTTAGTAGTCCAGTGTTTTGATTGCTTTGTCTAGATTTGCCATCTGGATCTTTTTGAAAGAAGTTGACCTTTAATGGCCAAAGCATCTGCTGTTAGGTTATTTGGAAGTACGATCGCTTCTTTTAAATTTGCTATCGTTGAAACTATTAAGCCCTGAAGATAGAGCGGCACGAATAAATCCCATAATTTCCTCCTAATTATAAAGTTCGTCTTCATCCACAACATCGTAGGTATCGAGTACCCATTGATTTGGACTACGTGTGAGCTCAGCTCCGCAGTATTCACATTGGCTAATAGCTGAGATTTTTCAATGGAGCACCACAGTTTGGACAGTGGTCACTGACTAGCTTCATCACTGAACAGTGTTTGTTCGGTTTGGCTACCATGTTTGCGGATAAAGTTCATTTGATAGACTGTAAACAAGATCCTGTTTGAGGGATCACCTTCGATGACACGTTTGAGTCTCATCATCGATGACATAGTCTCTGAGTGTAGATGACAAAGGATAACCACTAAGAGTATCGTTACCATCAGGATTTTTCATAGAAATCTTTGATGCGGATATTTTTCAACATAGACTTTTTTTCTAAAAACATTGGTTGTTTTTTGCCCTGAATATGATCTTCGAGTTGAGTACTATGTTGGGAATAGAGACTAGTACTTTTCGAGAGAGCGAACCAAATTCCAATCCTTTTTTTAGTCCAGGCTGCCTGCAACTGAATATAGACTTCTTTAACCCATGAAGCGAAGGCATCAGCATCAAAGTTTGAATCACCATATTTGACACGACTAACAGCTAGTGTGTTGTGTTCTACTCGGCGATGGCTAGGTGGATTATATCCAGTTGAACTACCGTAAGACTTGCCAGAAGATGAATTCTGGTCGCTTAGATATTTGATGAACATGTAGAGTAAGAAACCTCCAACACCAAACATGATAAGCATGTTCATACCAGTACCTAAAGAACCACCTGAACTAGAGGAGCTACTTCCAGAGCGATAGCTACTTTTATAAGAGGAGCTGCGACTTGAGCTACTGCGGCTGCTACTTCTTGAACTGCTTCGGCTAGAGCTACCACTTCGCGAATGGCCAACGCCAGCATCAATTGAGTTAAATGGTGTGAAGAAGAACAACAATAAACAAGTGGCGAGAAGAGTATATAACTTTTTCATATGTCTCCTAACTATGTGAGTACAAAGTGCAAGGCATCAAGCAATGACTGATTTCATCAACTTGTAACAGTTATATTGAGATTGATTATTGATCGTTTTTCAACTTAGCCAATTCTTGGGCAAGTAGTTTAAGGGCTACTTGTGGGTTGGCTTGACCCTTGGTTGCTTTCATGAGGAATCCAGTAAAGGCCTTGTCAGCGTTACGTTTTCCTGACTTGAAGTCGGCAACAGCGGCTTCATTATCCGCAAAGACTTGATGAATAATTGGAATCAAAACATCAGGATCTGAGATTTGAACTAAACCAGCTTTTTCCACGTATTCACGCGCTCCACCACCATTTTTAGCTAGGTGAACAAAGACTTTCTTGGCAATCTTAGACGAAATCGTACCGTCCTCGATGATGGCAATCATTTCAACCAAGTTTTCTGGTGTCAATTCGATTTGTTCCAGTGTTTTACCTTCGGCGTTCAAGAATTGAGCGACTTCACCTTGGAGCCAGTTAGAGACTTGCTTAGCGTCACCACCAAGGGCAACAGCTTTCTCAAAGAAGTCAGAAGTGACTTTATTGGCAGTCAACTGGCTAGCATCGTAGTCTGATAGACCAAGTTGAGATACGTAGCGATCACGGCGTTCTTTTGGAAACTCTGGCAACTCAGTACGCATTTCCTCAATCCACTCATCTGAGATTTCAAAGAGTGGTAGGTCTGGTTCTGGGAAGTAGCGGTAGTCTGCAGCACCTTCCTTGACACGCATGAGGATGGTTGCTTTATTCGCTTCATCGTAACGACGTGTTTCTTGGCGAATTTGACCACCTGAGCGAAGGATTTCAGCCTGACGTTGAACTTCGTATTCAAGACCTTTACGAACGTTTGAGAAGGAGTTGAGGTTCTTCAACTCAGTCTTGGTACCAAATTTCTCTTGACCATAAGGACGAAGGGAGATGTTGGCATCCACACGCATTGAACCTTCTTCCATCTTAACGTCGGAAATACCAGCGTATTGGATGACTTCCTTGAGGGCTGTTAGATAAGCGTAGGCTTCTTCAGGAGAACGCATGTCGGCTTCCGATACAATCTCAATCAATGGCACACCTTGACGGTTGAGGTCGACATAAGAGAAACCATCTGTTCCGTGAGTATTTTTACCAGCATCCTCTTCCAAGTGGGCACGTTCGATACCGATTTTCTTAGTTGTACCGTCTTCTAGCTCCACTTCAATCCAACCATTATAACCGATTGGCTCATCAAATTGAGAAATTTGGTAGGCTTTTGGATTATCAGGGTAGAAATAGTTCTTGCGGTCAAAGTGCATCTTCTTGTGGATGTCCATGTTGAGGGCAAGAGCTGCCTTGATACCAGCATCGACAACACCCTTATTGAGAACTGGCAGAACGCCTGGGAAAGACCAGTCAATCACGTTTGTGTTGGCATTTTTGGTCATTTCCAAAGTGGGCAGAAGTAGGTGAGAAGATTTTTGAATTGGTGTTGAGCTCTACGTGGACTTCAAGTCCAATGACTGTTTCAAAGTTCATTAGTTATCACCTCCAAAAATCACGGGTTGTTGTTTGTGGTAGTCTGTTGTTGCTTCAAAAGCAGCAGCAGCTTGGTAGATAGTCTCTTCAGAGTATTTTGGACCAATCAATTGTAGACCGACAGGTAGACCTTGAGAAAATCCTGCAGGAATCGAAATTCCTGGGAGACCTGCCAAGTTGACTGGGATGGTCAAGAGATCCGCCAAGTACATAGCAACTGGATCGTGGTTGAGTGAATCCAAGTCAAAGGCTACGCTTGGAGCTGTTGGACCAAGGATGAGGTCGTAATCTGCAAAGACTTTTTCAAAATCTTGGATAATGAGGGTCCGAACTTGACCAGCCTTTTTATAATAAGCATCGTAGTAACCTGATGAAAGGCTGAAAGTACCAAGCATGATACGGCGTTTGACCTCATCACCAAATCCTTGGCTACGAGTATTCACATAGATATCATCCAAGTTTTTAGCGTCTTCAGCACGGAAACCATAGCGAATACCGTCAAAGCGTTGCAAGTTTGATGAAGCTTCAGATGAAGCGATGATGTAGTAAACAGCAACCCCGTATTTAGAGTGTGGAAGGCTAACTTCTTCAACGATAGCGCCTAGCTTTTCAAAGTGCTTAGCGGCGTTAAGGATGGTTTCTTTGACCTCTGGGTCAATTCCTTCACCAAGGTATTCCTTAGGAAGGGCAATCTTCATGCCTTTGATGTCTTTGCCGATTTTTGAAGTAAAATCTGCTACACGAATAGGAGCAGAAGTTGAGTCTTTTGCATCTTCACTGGCAATAGCATTGAGCAAGAGGGCGTTTTCTTTAACAGTTGGAGCAAAAGGACCAATCTGGTCTAATGAGCTACCAAAGGCAATCAGACCGAAACGTGAAACTGTTCCGTAGGTTGGTTTGAGACCAACGATTCCGTTGAAGGCAGCCGGTTGACGGATAGAACCACCAGTATCAGAACCCAAGGGACAAACGGACTTGTCCTGAAGCTACAGAAGCTGCGGAACCACTAGATGATCCACCGGGAACCTTGCTGTGGTCCCAAGCATTTTTTTAGTTGCACCGTAGTAAGATGTTTCACCAGAACCACCCATGGCAAACTCGTCCATGTTGGTTTTTCCCAACAATGATCATGCCCTTAGATTTTTGCATTGGCAACAGCTGTCGCATCAAAGATTGGCTCGTAGTTATAAAGCATTTTTGAGGCTGCAGTTGTCAGAATGCCGTCTGTAGAGATATTATCCTTAACTGCTAGTGGAATTCCTGAAAGGACATTGTCAGCAGTCAATTCCAGACTCATCAATAGCTTTAGCTTGAGCAAGAGCTTGATCTTCAGCGATCGTGACGAAAGGCATTGATAGCCTCTTCACGCGCCTTGATATCGTCAAGCGTTGCTTGCGTTAGTTCGGTTGCAGAAATCTCCTTAGACACAAGGAGGTTGTGCAACTCTTCAATCGTTTTATTGTTAAAAGTCATTAGGCATCTCCTCCATCGTCCAGGATAGCTGGTACCTTGATATAGTAATTGTCTTTTTTTCAGGGTACATTTTTAAATAAGCGATCACGGTCAGTTCCTTCTTCGGCTACGTCTGGGCGAAGAACGGTCTTGCGATCGGCCATGGTAGTCGTTGGTTCAACACCAGTAGTGTCGACTTCGCCGAGCAATTCGACCATATCAACAATCTTAGACAAGGTTGTCGCAAACTCAGCAGTTTCTTCTTCTGAGAATTTTTAATTTTGAAAGATTGGCAACGTGTGTTACCTCTTCTTGCGTAATTTTTCATCTTGCATCCTTTCGTGAAATGATGATTATTTATCTGTTCTATTTTACCATATTTTCCTATAAATAAGGTAAGTCAAGTTGAAAAGAAGTAGAAATTGAAAAAAGGATTTTAATTCGATATAATGGTTGAAAATAGAAGCAAGAACAGCATTGGTTTTTTAGTCGGCAAACAAGATGGAGACATTTACCGATCTCGAATAAGTTAAGGAGAACATATGACAATTTGGGATTTACTTTTTACCAGTAAAAAAACAGTTCCTCCAGACTTGGGGACATGGTACATTTTGTTACCGACTTCTTTGCTAGTCATAGCTACTCTATCAATTCGTTATGTCTGGTCTAAAGGATACAGAAATTTTTGGTATTGGGGTCAATTGATTCAATTACTGATTATCAACGCTTGGTATATTGCTGCACGCCTGCCCTTGTCTGAGGCTCTCCCTTTTTACCATAGTCGCATGGCTATGTGGATGATTCTTTTTGCCCCTAATAAGACCTTTTTCAAACAATATTTTGCCTTGGTTGGAGTATTTGGTTCTATCATGGCTTTAGTTTATCCAGTTTTTTTATCCGTTTCCTTTCCCTCATGTTTCCTCGGTCAACAATGTTTTCGGACACTGGGCCCTCTTGGCTAACTGCTTGATTTATCTTATTAGATATTATAAAGTTGAAAAAGGGGATACTTGGAAAATATGTCAGATGACCTTTGGTGTCAATGCAATTATCTTTCTAGCCAACCTCTTGACAGGAGGGAATTATGGCTTTATGAGTAATCCCCCTGTGATTGGGGATCATGGCGCCTTGGTTAATTATTTGATAGTAACCAGTTTGATGACAGGGTATTCTCGTCCTCATCAATCAACTTTGTTAAATACAAACATCAGAATAGTTAGCGTACAACTGAATTTATTGTTTTAAGGAGATTTTATGCATCATTTTATTACAAGAACCCAAACGACACCACCGCCTATTCCGATTTTTTGGTACGGTGTCATGATAGGTCTTCTTTCACTGTCTATCTATGGATCTCTTACTTACTACAAAAATCCCAAATTTGTTCGATTGTTTAAGTGGATTCAAATAGCGCAACTGCTAGCTCTTTACACTTGGTATATTGGTTTTAGTATTCCATTTTCAAATAGTTTACCTTTATACCATTGCCGCTTGGCCATGTTTGCAGTAGTTTTCTTGCCAGATAAATGGAAAACCAAACAGTATTTTGCCCTTATGGGAGCTAGTGGAGCAGTATTTGCCTTGGGCTATCCGGTTTTTGGTCCTTATGACTTTCCACATATTACCAGCTTTTCTTTCTTGATTGGTCATTATGCACTCTTGGTTAATTCCTCGGTTTATCTCATGAACCACTATGATAAAACCCTCCTTAAAAAGCATCGCATTATCGCCTACACTTTTGTTCTCAACCTTTTCCTAGTTGGAGTTAATCAAGTCACAGGTGGAAATTACGGACTCTTTGAATACCACGCCTTTTATCCCAGATGCTCCTATTTGGATAAAAGTATCTTTCTGGTTTCAATCATTCTTTCTTCAGCCTTAGTGCTCTTTGATATTTTGTTTAAGAAACGCTGGCAAAAGAAAATGGCACTAGAATCAACTCTTTCATGATTTAGATTGTAAGCTAAAAGAAGATATAGAATTTGAATCGACCAATCACAAAATACAAATTGCAACATCCATTATTTAAAAGCAAGTCACTTAGAGCTATTCCCAAACTAACTTCCATCGCCAATAAAAGTGGAAGTTAATCTGATAAAAATCCTAAAAACCAGTGGAAAACCGTGTCAGGGTAAGTTCCACTGGTTTTACTAATGCTTGATTTCATCGCTTTTGTAGCCGAAAGGAATCGAAAAAAAGAGCGCACAAAATCCTCTCATCTGAAAGCGTTTCAGATTAAGTTCCGCTATGGTGGAAGTTAGTGTGAGACGTTTGAATGGGGTTGAAGGTTAATTTTTAGAACTTATGTTGGAGTAATTTAGACGACTGACAGACGTCTTCTGATGTCACTTGTGATCGCCATTGTGATTTGCTGTAATTCTCCTTTCTGGTCAGGCGTTAGGGTCTGAAGAGGCTGCTCTCTCACTCAGACATCCATTTCGATGTCATCAGCCTGGCAAACTTTCTCCCACCGCCATGGGGTCAGAATGACAGGAAAGAGTTGGAAGAAATCTTTGTCAGCTTCGTGAAGGGTATTCTTAATATCATAGAGGTGTTTGGTAACCTCAAGGGCAGTTTTATTTTCCAGAATCCTAGCGAAGATAAAATTACAGAAAGATAGATTGAAGGTGAGTAGGACTTTACCTCCCATCCTGCCCCATAACTGTATCCATTTCCAGCCAAGAGTCTAGTTGATTAAGGACTAAATAGTTTTGGAAAATCCTCATAGGAACGGTCTTTTTTTCTCTTCTTTAGGGATGGAAGGTAGATTACTTTTTTTCGTCTTTCTTTGAAATTTAACGGCTCTGACTAGGTCAATAGGAGCAATAGATAGATATCCTTTTTCGGATATGTCGATAGACAGTTGAGGAGCTGACATCAAGATTGTGAATTTTGAGGATATGATAGATGTGTTGTCCCTTTTTAACACCATCAGAAATGACTTTATCCATGTCCCAGAAAGGTCTTGGAATTGAGAGGAGTTCCTTCACGAGCTTCTACAAGAGTTTGTTCGTACTGCTTTTTTTGAGCTTGTTTAGCGAGGTAGAAGATTTTCTGATAGCCACAGTTTTGTCTTCTTTTTAGAGCATCCCATTACAGACAAAGGGAGGTTTATCAAGTAGAGGGCAAGGAAGGTTATCGGAGGTAGAGTCTCTAATTTGTTTGTTTCGTTTGACTTCTTTGGAAACAGTAGTTGGGTCTTTTAGTATAAATTGCCCGATAGCTTTGAAGGTTTCACCGCGCTCTAAACCTAATTGGATATCATTACGGTCTGAAAGGGTAAGGTGTTTATGTTTGGTCATAGTAGGCCTCATTTCTACCACAAACGTCTCACACTTAATTCCACCATAAAAATCCGTTTTAGACTAATTTCCACTTTGGTCAGGAAAGTGGAAGTTACTTTGAGAAGTTACCTTAAAAGCAAGTCTACTATAGAGACCTGCTTTTTCTTGTGTAGGCAATTGAAAAACTGTCTAAAATCCGATATAATGGAGTGTTGAAAGGAATTTTAGAGTCCGATGTAACAAAGAACGATTATAAATTCAAATAATTGAAAAAGTAGAAAGAAAGAGAACTTATGAGTATTCAAGAAGAAATCAAAAAACGTCGTACCTTTGCCATCATCTCCCACCCGGACGCTGGTAAAACGACTATCACTGAGCAATTGCTTTACTTTGGGGGAGAGATTCGTGAGGCAGGTACTGTAAAAGGAAAGAAAACAGGAAACTTTGCCAAGTCTGACTGGATGGATATCGAGAAACAACGTGGGATTTCGGTAACCTCATCTGTGATGCAATTTGACTACGATGGCAAACGCGTGAACATCCTAGATACTCCAGGGCACGAGGATTTCTCAGAAGATACCTATCGTACATTGATGGCGGTGGATGCGGCTGTCATGGTTGTAGACTCTGCCAAGGGTATCGAGGCCCAAACCAAGAAATTGTTTGAGGTTGTTAAACACCGTGGCATTCCAGTCTTTACCTTTATGAACAAGCTGGACCGTGACGGTCGTGAACCACTAGATCTCTTGCAAGAACTAGAAGAAGTCTTGGGCATAGCTAGCTACCCGATGAACTGGCCAATCGGGATGGGGAAAGCCTTTGAGGGGCTCTATGACCTCTATAACCAACGCTTGGAACTTTATAAAGGTGATGAACGTTTTGCAAGTCTAGAAGATGGGGACAAACTATTTTGCTAGCAACCCATTCTACGAGCAAGTAAAAGATGATATTGAGCTTTTGAATGAAGCAGGAAATGAATTCTCAGAAGAAGCCATTCTTGCGGGTGAATTGACTCCGGTATTCTTTGGATCAGCCTTGACTAATTTTGGTGTGCAGACTTTCTTGAAACCTTCCTCAAGTTTGCTCCAGAACCCTCACGGTCACAAGAAAACAGATGGCGAAATTGTGGATCCTTACGACAAAGACTTTCTCAGGCTTTGTCTTTAAAAATCCAAGCCAACATGGACCCTCGTCACCGTGACCGTATCGCCTTTTGTCCGTATCGTATCTGGGTGAATTTGAGCGTGGTATGAGTGTTAATCTCCCTCGTACTGGTAAGGGAGCTAAGCTGTCAAATGTTACTCAGTTTATGGCAGAAAGTCGTGAGAATGTCACTAATGCCGTAGCGGGAGATATTATCGGAGTTTACGATACTGGTACCTACCAGGTTGGAGATACGCTAACTGTTGGGAAAAATAAGTTTGAGTTTGAACCACTGCCAACCTTTACCCCTGAAATTTTCATGAAAGTTTCTGCTAAGAACGTCATGAAAGCAAAAAAATCCTTTCCACAAAGGGAATTGAGCAATTGGTGCAAGAAGGAGCTATTCAGCTTTATACCAACTACCAAACAGGTGAATATATGTTGGGTGCCGTTGGTCAATTGCAGTTTGAAGTCTTCAAACACCGGATGGAAAATGAGTACAATGCAGAAGTGGTTATGAGCCCAATGGGTAAAAAGACGGTTCGCTGGATCAAACCAGAAGATCTGGATGAGCGCATGTCTTCAAGTCGAAACATCCTTGCTAAAGACCGCTTTGACCAGCCTGTTTTCCTCTTTGAAAACGACTTTGCCCTCCGCTGGTTTGCGGACAAGTATCCAGATGTAGAGTTGGAAGAGAAGATGATTCAGTAGTCACTGATTGCAAAAGCAACTAGTGCAAGTCCTAAGACTTGCTAACTCACTAACTGAGTTTGTACAAATGAAATCGATTTGAAAACTCAGTGTCGTAATCTAATAAACGGCCACCACTATGGCGGTTTACCTAAACGCTTCACTAGGCAAAACCCACGAATGGTATCGATTCGTGGGTTTTACCGTCGTAACAGAAAGGAAGCGGACTAGCTACCTGTCTTACTAACGGCGTTTGGCAAATAAAATCGATTTGCCAAACTCCGTGTCGTAGTTCAGTAAATTTATGTGGTTGTATAACAATCTAAGTAACTAACGCCAAGTTTCTATGGAACTTGTCTAGGCGATCCACTAGTAAAGTTTTACGAATATTATCGATTCGTAAAACTTTACGTCGTGATGGGTAGAAAGTGGCCTGACTGCCTGCCTACTAACTGCGTTTGGCAAACTAAAATCGATTTGTAAAACTCAGTGTTGTAGGGAAAAATGAGTACTTGCTTTGGACACCTTAAATCTATTGAAAAAAGCCAAGGAAGGGATTTTCTTGACTTTTCTTGTAGCTTACTATTCAAAATTTTCTAAAACTCCGCTTTGGTATTGGACGGAGTTTAGGAGGTCTTTTAGGTCGCTAATCGGTAAATAGCTTCAGTATAGATATCCATTTTTAAACTCTATAAAAATTTATGCAGAAAATATTTTTTAAAATTTTTTTAAAGAAAATTTTGAGATGAGAAAAAGTGAGATTTTTCTGAGATGAAAAGTGTTGTTGAAACAAAAATCCCTTTAGACTAGACGATTGATTCTAGTCTAAAGGAAATGGATAGTTGGGTATTAGATACCGAAATTTTTTTCATAAAAATTGTGAAAGAGTGCCAGTAAGATGAAGCTGATACTATTAAGTAGCATATGGACCGAGATAGACATTTCCAAACGTCTAGTACGATAAGCAGTCCAAGTGAGGACAGTAGACATCCAACCATAAATCAAGAAGGAAGGGAGATTAGAAGGCATATGTGCAAGGAGGAAGATTAGCCAACCAATGACATAGCCAAACTTTTCGTAGCCTTGGAAGAGTTTGGTAGGAATAATCCCGCGACAGATGATTTCTTCACAAATAGGTGCGATTAAAACGATGAGGAAGAAACTGCTAATCAGAGAACTTTCAGAAATAAGGTTGTTAATTACTTGTTGATTAGAAGTTGTTGTTTGTTTCATGAGTTGTAACCAGATTCCACCTACAAGATTTCCAACATAAATAGCTAGGTAGCTAAAGACAATGCGAGGAACATCGTTAACGGTGAAAAGTTTAGATTTTAAATCCAGCAACTTGCTCTTATGGGCTCCGTATAAAAAGATAGCAAGTACAAGAATCGAAATAAGGGACACAAGAATTGTTGACCAGATTGGATTAAACTGAATTTTAGTTAGTATAGCTAGAGTTAGCATAGGAGTCTGAGATAGAAAGATAGCTACTAACAAAATCCCAAACCAAGCGAGTCGCTTACGAAAATCTTTAAAAAAGTTCATTGATGTATCTCCTAAAAAAATTTTTTTATCTAATTATAACATAATTAGTTGCAAGGATTCTATTTGTTACCATAAGAGGAAGGTACAGACGACAAATAGAATATCCCGAATCAAATGACTGTAGAATGATACCTCCTGTCTCAAATTTTTTGGGAATAAAAAACTGAGAAATAGAGCACCAAGACCAATATAAAAAGCAATCGATAAAATGGTGATTGGATTACGTAGGAAGATTAAAATGGAAATGATGATGATGGAAAATCTCACTTCCTTGCTACTGGAATTTTTTTGTAACCTTCTCCATTTTTTTCAAGGGGAGAAAAGGTAATGAGATCAACTCCAAAGAGAAAAAAAGAAGGAGGGAGGATGAGTTCTACAGCTTCTTTTTGAAGTAAGTTGACAGTAACGATAGTATCTGATAGAACCAGTCCCAACTCCACAGAGGTTGACCACAATCATCATACTATAAAAATAAAAAAAGATAAAGCGACTCCTATCAATCAGTCTATCTCTTTTCAGCTTGTGACTAGATAAATAATGCATAAAGGCACAAGACCCAGATAAGCCCTAATAAAGCCAGTAGAAAATAAAAAAACAGGATTGTTTTGAGGGCTAGAGAGGTTCCAGACCAAAAAGATACAACTACAAAAGTGCCAGTTGGATTAAGGCAAAGAACAAGAGTAGTCGAATTGATTTTTATGACTTTTTTTCCATAAAGTATCCCCTATATTTTTTTCTTATTATAGCTAAAAGATAGGAGAGAAAAAGTCCTTAAATTCCCAATTGTCGATTTTTTTAGAGCTGTCTTGTCTGTTTGAAACTAAAAAAATCCCCCTTCAAGGGTTTCCTTGAAGAGGGGAGATAGGGTGTACAGTTGATTGTTCTAACGTTTAGACCAAGTGCGCTTCATAAAGAGCAGTATGATTGGATAGATTTCAAGACGTCCCTGCAATCATTGCAAAAGATAGTAGAAGTTTTGAAAATGGACTAAAAATTGAGAAACTTGCAGTTGTTCCTAAAAATAGGACCGATATTGTTAAAAGCAACTGAAAAACAGCACTCGTGACAACCATTAAATTATTGGTATCTAAACTGACGATGAAAAATCAAACTGAGTAGAATCATGATATAAACCACAAAAAGTACTTCAGAATCTTGTGCTGGGTATCCTTATCAATAACCGTTTGATTAACCTGAAGGGTTAACACACGGTGAGGTGATATGGTAGACAAGACTTGATTTTTTTAGCAATTTTAGACAGGATGACTCCACGGATAACCTTGAGACCACCTGCAGTGGAGCCAGCAGAACCACCGATTGCCATCAGCATTAGCAAGATGTATTGAGAGAACAAAGGCCAGTTCGTGATATCTCCATATCCAAAACCGGTAGTGGTAATGATGTTAGATACTTGGAAGAAGGCCATCTCAAAGCTTTGTGAAACTCCGCTATAGAGGTGGAGTGTGTTTAGCGTGATTAAGCCAGTTGATATGGCTACAATCAAGAGATAGGCTCGGAGTTCTTCATCAAAAAAGAATTCCTTGATACGACGGAGCATGAGGTAGTAGTAGAGGTTGAAATTGACACCAAACATCAAAACCCCGATACTTGTCAGATAGGTGATGAGAGAACTGTGATAGTGGGCAATTCCATCATTATAAACAGTAAAGCCACCAGTACCAGCAGTACCCATAGCGATAACAAAACTATCGTAGAGTGGCATCCCAGCAGGTAATAAATAACCACAAAGAGGGCAAACATAGCCAGGTAGAGGATATAAAGGATTTGAGCTGTATTTTTTAGCTTAGATACAACCTTACCAAATACTGGGCCAGGAACCTCTGCCTTCATAACCTCTAAGTGACTGTTTTTTGCATTGTCCATGATAGCTAGGGCAAAAACCAGCACCCCCATACCTCCGATGAGGTGGGTGAAACTTCTCCAAAATAGAAGGGAACGGCATAAGACAGAAACATCATTTAAAATGGTTGCTCCCGTTGTTGTGAAGCCAGAACTAATCTCAAAGAAGGCGTCTATCATATTGGGAATTTGTCCTGAAAAGACAAAGGGAAGGGCACCAAAGAATGACCAGAGAATCCAACAGAGAGCTACAATTAAGACCCCTTCTTTTGCATAGATTCGCTGTTTTTTAGGCTTACTGATAATTCCCAGAAGACCTAGAACAACAAGGATTCCGATGGTAGAGAAAAGAGCTGTAAAAACTTGACTCGATTCTCGATAATAAAGAGCAATGCTAACTGGAACTAAGAGTAGACCAGCCTCGATCAAGAGTAGCTTTGCAAGAAGAAATCGTACCATACTTCTATTCATAGCTTACCTCTCTAACAGATCATAGATCTTGGTGATATTTGATAATAGTGTGATGACAACTAACTTATCACCGACTTGAAGGCTATCTTCACCAGTTGGGAAGATTGTTTTTCCATTGCGGATAATAGCAGCAATTAAAATATCTTTTTTTGAGTTTCAATTGAGACAAAGGTTTACCAGTCATCTTGTTAGCTTCCTTGATAAGGAATTGAAGAGTCTCAACCTGTCCATTTGCTAGGTGGTGCATGGCTTGAAGATCTGAATATTGGGCATTGGCACGACCATGGATAAAGTGCATAATCGTATCAACAGCGATAGTTTTTGGTGTGATGATACTAGAAAACTCAGGTGCATGGATAATCTCTAGGAGACTAGTTCGATTGACCTTAGTGATGTTTTTCTGAACACCCACACTATCCAAGAACATAGATGTAATAATGTTTTCTTCGTCAACTCCAGTAAGGGTTGCGACAGCATCGTAGTGTTGGGCACTTTCTTCTAGGAGAATATCTTTTGCAGTTCCCATCTCCCTTGTACAATGTAGAGTTTTGGATATTTTTGACTGAAAAATGCTGCGCGATCTGGATTGAGTTCAATGACCTTGGTATCAATACGGCTATCTTTAAAAATACCAACAAGGTAGTAGGCGATTTTTCCAGCTCCGATAATGAGTAAACTCTTAACGACACGAGATTTGACATAGTTATGAAAAAGCATCATATCGACACGATGACCTGTTACAAAGATACGGTCTTTATCTTCTAAAATAAGGTCGCCACTAGGGATCATCAGTTTATGATCGCGCTCAATAGCACAGACAATCACATTGCCAAACTTTTTCCGGAAGTCTGCGATAGACATCTGACAGATATTGCTATCCTTACGGACAACAAATTCCATCAAACTAACCAAACCACCTGCAAAACGCTCAACAGAAAGAGCATTTGGGAAGTCGATGATGTTAGCAATAGCACGAGCCGCTAGGAGTTCTGGATTGACAATGAGAGAAAATCCGAGAATATTTTTTTCTTTAAAGTAAGGGTTGGAATACTCAGGATTGCGGACACGGACGATGGTTTCTTTAGCCCCCATCTTTTTAGCTAAGACAGCAGAGACCATATTGACCTCGTCATATTGAGTCATAGCGATGAAAATATCGCAGTCTTGAACATTGGCAGCTTCTAGCATGGCAAAAGTCAGCTCCCATTACCTGCAATTCCAATAATATCAAAACGGCTTGTCATGTAATTAAGAACCGTTTCGTTCTGTTCAATTAAGACAACATCATGATTGTCAGCGACAAGTGAACGACAAAGGGCAGAACCAACTTTTCCCCCTCCGACAAGAATAATCTTCATAGTTATATAACCTACTTTTTTTCAATATGTATCTATCATACTCTTTTTTTAGAATAAAATGCACTCGACAACCGACTCTTTTTCATTATTAGGGTAGAAAATTGTCCCACTGATAATCTTACTTGTTAAAAATTTAAGATATAAATCAGCTATTTTTCGTGTAATTCTAATGAATACATAAGCATTTTTAGCTAATGTAAATATGTTGCTAAATTTCAAGTTCAAGTTAGCCAGCAAGAAGAAATTCTCTAGGGGACTTGTAGTTCAAGCATTTTTTAGGATAGTTATTAATCCACTTTTCGATGAATGCGACTTCTTTGGGAGTCGTTTTCTTAGTTCCTTTAGGTAACCATCTACGAATGAGCTTGTTGTGATTCTCATTAGTTCCCCTTTCCCAAGAGGCATAGGGGTGTGCATAATAGATATGTTCCTTAGAAAACACATCGGATAAGCGATTGAATTCCGTTCCATTATCTGCCGTGATGGAAAGAATTTGATGCTGTTTTAAGATGAGTTTTAGAGCCTGATTGACCGATTCAGCGCTTTTATTTGGAATTAATCGGATGATTTGATGCCTAGTCTTTCGATCAGTTAAGACCAGTAAACAATAGTTTTTCGCTCTTGTAAGCAGAACCGTATCAATCTCATAATGCCCATTTTCCAATCGCAGATTAATAGCTTCAGGCCTCTGTTCGATAGATTGACCAGCGGGTTTAAAAATTGGTGCTAGCTTGTTTCTTAACAGATTTTTCCTTTTTCTAGGATAAAGCAGATTCTGTTTGGTTAACCCCAATTTTTCCATGATGAATCCAGTAGTAGATGGTAGAAATGCCCACGTTAACCTCCTTAGCCTTGACCATCATTTCAGGAGAAAACTTTTGATTATGATAGTGGAGAATCTTTTCCTTTAGTTCCTTGGTTAGCTTTAATTTCTTGACCGATCGCTTGCGATTGCTTTCATAAGATCGTTGAGCATAGTCGGCAGAATACCCCTTTTTGAAGCGCCCTTTTTTTCAAGACATTGTAGGACTGACCCACGCTTGATTTCAGTGTGGATAGTTTGAGGAGCTTTCCAAGTAGAGAGGCAATTTCTCTATTTGATTTTCCTTCTTTTTTCCATCGTTCGATTAAGCGACGGCTATCGATTGTCAAATGTTTACCTTTTGTAGTATAATTGTCTTGCATCTCTGTGCCTTTCTTGTGTTTGTGGTGAACAACAAGTATAACACAGAGGTGTTTTCTTATGCCTATAATTAGCTTTCATTTGACAATAGGGACCCTTGAAGCTGTTTCGTCAGCTAAACCAAGGCTAGTCTTAGCCTTGGCTCGCCAGCCTAACAGCATCAAGCCTCTTATCAAATGAAATCGAGGACTAGCTATAAGCTAGTTGAAGTATCTAATTTTTAGGAGGGCTGGGTGGCTAACTTCATTATAGAACTTTTAAATGTAAATATGTTTGTAAAAAAATTGAAAAAATCAAGTCATTTCTATTGACAATCAAGCTGAAAGTGATATACTAAAACAGTAGTTTCGCTGATTTACTTCAAACCTGTTGTGAGGTAAGTTAACGATGCCTTAACCACGCTGTTTGCTGAGCTAGACTCCGGGCAGTGTGGCTATTTTTTTGCACTAGTGAAAGGAAACAAGGCATGGCAAATCACATTGTATTATTTGAACCCCAGATTCCACAAAATACGGGTAATATTGCTCGTACTTGCGCAGCAACGAATGCGCCCCTTCATATTATCAAACCGATGGGCTTTTCCTATTGATGATCGTAAGATGAAGCGGGCAGGTCTAGATTATTGGGACAAGCTTGAGATTCATTTTTATGATAGCTTGGCTGATTTTATGGGAAAAATGGATGGTCAGCTCTACCTGATTTCCAAGTTTGCAGAAAAAGTCTATTCAGATGCAGATTTCACGACAGAAGGAGATCAATATTTTCTCTTTGGGCGAGAAGATAAGGGCTTGCCTGAGGAATTTATGCGTGAGCATCCAGAAAAGGCTCTCAGAATTCCTATGAATGATGAACATGTTCGTAGCCTGAATGTATCTAATACAGTATGTATGATTGTCTATGAGGCACTTCGACAACAAAACTTTGTGGGTCTCGAACTGGTTCACACTTATGAAACAGATAAAGTTGAAATAAACACTTAGATAAAATGCTTGCGCTTGCAAGCTTTTTTTGTTATCATAAAGGGGTCTTCAGGGCAGGGTGAAATTCCCGACCGGCGGTAAATTTGACTAGCTATTTTAGCTTTCTCGTCGTTGTCTTGTCTCGATATACTTTAAGTATTATCTTCGACTACGACGCCTAGATAAATCTAAAATATCTTAGCCAAATAAGTCCGCGAGCGCAAGCTGATGTGGTGAGATTCCACAACCGACAGTATAGTCTGGATGGGAGAAGACGAAAGAATGGCTTTGTCTATTCTAATTGATTTTTTATAGGTAAATTGCAACCGCTTGCTAAAAAGAGTGAGGGGGAACTTTTGGAATATAAAAATAAAGGATAGATAGAGGAATCCTTTTCCAACTTCTTCTGATTTTTATAGAAAATTGGAGGAACCTGTTATGACAAACACACGTCGACTTTCGACCATTGCAATTTTATCAGCACTTTCATTTGTGTTGATGTACTTTGACTTTCCGCTTTTGCCAGCGGCATCCTTCTTGAGGATTGAGTTCAGTATTTTACCGGTCCTTGTGGGCTTGGTAGTCTTGGATTTACCAGCAGCTTTTGGAGTGCTTTTCCTTCGGTCCTTGTTGAAAATCCTTCTGAACAATCAAGGGGTTAGTACCTATATTGGTTTACCGATGAATATTGTTGCCTTGGGAGTCTTTGTACTTGCTTTTGGTTTGATTTGGAAAAAAGAGCGAACAACCATGCGTTTCGTCCTAGCTTCACTAGCTGGTACGCTTGGTTTAACTCTAGCTATGCTAGTTCTAAACTATGTTTATGCTGTTCCTTTGTACGCTAAGTTTGCTAATTTTGATATTGAGAAAATCTTAGGATTGAGCAACTACCTGATGACTATGGTTTTGCCTTTTAATCTGATTGAAGGTATTATCTTTGCCATCTCTTTCTGGTTGTTGTTTGTCCTTTTGAAACCAACTTTAAAAATACTATGAAAGATAAACAAACATTTATGATGAAGGGCTCTTTTGCCCTTTTTACTTTTTTATGATTATTGGGTTATATTGTCAAAGTTTTATCCAGAAATGCTGGTCGCTTTTGATCAGCCAATTCAGACTGCTATTAGAGGTGACTTTACCTGAGACCTTAACGCTTCTTTTTTTCAGAGCAATCACGCACTTTAATTGATATCCCAGTCATTATCAGCTTGGGTTTCTCATTGTAGCTTTTATATTTTTATCGTAAGCAATGGAAGATGGAAAGTTATCTCATGCTGGGGAAATTTGACTTTAGCTGGAATCTTAATCGTAACTTTTAAAAAAATATCTACCAACGACCACGACCAGAAATTGTACACTTGGTAGAAGAAAAAGGTTTTTCTTTTTCCAAGTGGACATTCTCTGGCAGTAACGATTATGGTTGGAACTTTGATTGTGATTTTAAGCCAACGGATTAAGAATACAGTCTGGAGAAAAATCGTTCAAATCTTGCTAAGTTTATACATCGTCAGTGTATTGGTATCAAGAATTTATCTGGGAGTTCACTACCCGTCAGATGTGATTGCCAGCCTTTGTGTAGGCCTAGGAGTTTTGTTTATGGAGTTTCCTTTCTACGATAAACTGCGTTTTCAATGGCGCTTCAAAGGAAAGCAGAAGTAGGCATTAACCCTTCTTGAGGAGGAAGAAATGGAAGTCAACATAAAAGATCTTCATCCGACTCAACTATACTTATCAGAAAAAGAAAGTTACAAGATATCCAGATGCTTTATCAATCGGTAGAAAAGCACAATATTAATCCAATCAGTGTTCTTGCATTTGGAGATTATTTGTTGATTACAGACGGGCATCACAGGGCTTATCAGGCTTTATTGATAGGCCAGAATACGATTTCTGCTGAGTGGGATAGAGATGGAGGTGATGAACTATATCATCTCTATGCGCAAGCTTGTGAGAAAAGAAAGATATACTCTGTTCTGGATTTAAAAAATCATATCTTACCTCAAGATGAGTATGAAGCAAAATGGTATAACTGGTGTGATGGTTTTAATCAAGCAGCGGAGCTAGTATTAGGATTAGAAAATGATGACAAAAATCATTCAGATAGATGATTCCTTGCGTCTAGTTCCCTATTTTTTAGCAGATCATCATGATGCAGCTTTGGCCTGGTATCAAGATGTGGATTTGGTGGAACTTGTAGACGGTATTAGAATACCTTATAGTTCGGAAAAATTAAATGCCATGTATTCCTATTTAGAAAGACACGGGGATTTGTTCTGGATTGAGTTTCGAGAAAAGGAGAGTGGCTTCCAATTGGGGATGTCACCTTATCTCAGGAGAATCTTCCTATTGTGATTGGCAATCCAACTTATCAACATCAGGGACTTGGACGCAAGGTTTTGAAGGCTTTGATTGATCTAGCTCGTCAAAAGGGTTGGAAACAATTGAAAGTTCAAGAAATCTACACTTTCAATCGGATTTCTAGAAGATGTTTTGAGTCTCTTGGATTTTGTGGAAAGTGGTACTACTGAAAATGGAGTGAGTTTTGTACTGACTTTGATCGAATGAATTCACTCCATCGTGGTAGAAGATTCTAAAGATTGATTTCACCAAAAAAAGTGTAACAGAAAGAAATATCAAAAATAAAAATTTCTCTTGCATTTTTTAAAAAATAGTGTATAATAGATGGGTATGTGTAAAGCATACTTGTGGGAGGTAAAAATCTCTAAATTACCGCCAAAACCACAAAGGAGGATTTAAAAATGGCTAAAAAAGTCGAAAAACTTGTAAAATTGCAAATCCCTGCTGGTAAAGCTACACCAGCTCCACCGGTTGGACCTGCTCTTGGTCAAGCTGGTATCAACATCATGGGATTCACAAAAGAGTTCAACGCTCGTACTGCTGACCAAGCTGGTATGATCATTCCAGTTGTTATCTCAGTATACGAAGACAAATCATTTACTTTCGTTACAAAAACACCACCAGCTGCTGTTCTTTTGAAAAAAGCTGCAGGTGTTGAAAAAGGATCAGGTACACCTAACAAAACTAAAGTTGCTACAGTTACTCGTGCACAAGTACAAGAAATTGCAGAAACTAAGATGCCAGATTTGAACGCTGCAAACATTGAGTCTGCAATGCGTATGATCGAAGGTACTGCTCGTTCTATGGGATTCACTGTTGTTGACTAATCAATAACATCCCTATATAACCCGCAAGACTTCATCATTTCGAGAAGTGACGTGGGAGATGAAAATCGATTGAACCACTTACAAGGAGAATAGAAAATGGCTAAAAAAAGCAAACAACTTCGTGCTGCTCTTGAGAAGATCGACAGCACAAAAGCATACAGCGTAGAAGAAGCTGTAGCTCTTGCAAAAGAAACTAACTTTCGCAAAATTTGATGCAACTGTAGAAGTTGCTTACAACTTGAACATTGACGTTAAAAAAGCTGACCAACAAATCCGTGGAGCAATGGTATTGCCAAACGGTACTGGTAAAACAGCTCGCGTTCTTGTATTTGCACGTGGTGCAAAAGCTGAAGAAGCTAAAGCTGCTGGTGCAGACTTCGTTGGTGAAGACGACCTTGTTGCTAAAATCAACGACGGTTGGTTGGACTTCGACGTAGTTATCGCTACACCTGATATGATGGCTCTTGTTGGACGTCTTGGACGTGTCCTTGGACCACGTAACTTGATGCCAAACCCTAAAACTGGTACTGTAACAATGGATGTTGCTAAAGCAGTTGAAGAGTCTAAAGGTGGTAAAATCACTTACCGTGCAGACCGTGCAGGTATCGTACAAGCCATCATCGGTAAAGTTTCATTTGAAGCTGACAAGTTGGTTGAAAACTTCAAAGCATTCAACGAAACAATCCAAAAAGCTAAACCAGCTACTGCTAAAGGAACTTACGTAACAAGCTTGACAATCACAACTACTCAAGGTGTTGGTATCAAGGTTGACGTTAACTCACTTTAATTAGTAATAATTTAACATGAAAGGTTGAAGACAAGTTTGTCTCAACCTTTTTTTCTATTAAAAAAATAAAAAAATACGTATAAACTTTCTAATCTATTTGATATTGTAAAGTATCTAGATAGAAAATTCAGAAAATTTGCTCTTTTCCCTTGAAAATTTTTGAAAAAATGGTATCATAGTAACAAGCTATTTTTAAGAGAAGAGAAAGGGGAACGATGGAGAAAATCATTTTAGACTCACCTAAGTCGGGATCGGATCTTGTTTTGGAAACACTTCGTGACTTAGGAATCGATACGATTTTTGGTTATCCTGGTGGAGCGGTACTTCCTTTATATGATGCTATTTATAATTTTAAGGGAATCCGCCATATTCTAGGTCGCCATGAGCAGGGCTGTCTTCACGAAGCTGAAGGTTATGCTAAGTCAACAGGAAAACTGGGTGTAGCAGTCGTCACAAGCGGACCAGGAGCTACAAATGCCATTACAGGGATCGCAGATGCTATGAGCGATAGTGTTCCCCTTTTAGTCTTTACTGGCCAAGTGGCACGTGCTGGAATTGGGAAAGATGCTTTTCAAGAAGCTGATATCGTTGGTATCACCATGCCAATCACTAAGTATAATTATCAGGTTCGAGAAACTGCGGATATTCCACGGATTATTACAGAAGCTGTGCATATTGCGACTACAGGTCGTCCAGGGCCAGTCGTCATTGACCTTCCAAAAGATGTTTCTGCGCTTGAGACAGACTTCATTTACTCTCCAGAGATAGATTTACCAAGTTATCAGCCAACACTTGAGCCAAATGATATGCAAATCAAGAAAATCTTGAAGCAATTGTCTAAGGCTAAAAAGCCAGTCTTGCTAGCTGGGGGTGGGATTAGTTACGCTGAGGCTGCAGCAGAGTTAAATGAATTCGCAGAGCGTTATCAAATTCCTGTTGTGACAAGTCTTTTGGGACAGGGAACAATCGCAACTAGCCATCCACTATTTTTGGGAATGGGTGGAATGCACGGTTCCTTTGCAGCTAATATTGCCATGACTGAGGCTGATTTTATGATTTCTATTGGTTGTCGTTTTGATGACCGTTTGACTGGAAATCCTAAGACCTTTGCTAAGAATGCTAAAGTAGCGCATATTGATATCGATCCTGCAGAGATTGGTAAGATTATCGCAGTTGATATTCCAGTTGTTGGAGATGCGAAAAAAGCTTTACAACAGTTACTAGCTGAGCCAATTGTTCGTAACAATACTGAAAAATGGATTGAAAAAGTTACCAAAGATAAGAATCGTGTTCGATCTTATGATAAGAAAGAACGTGTGGTTCAACCTCAAGCAGTTATTGAACGCATCGGTGAGTTGACCAAGGGTGATGCTATTGTTGTAACAGACGTTGGGCAACACCAAATGTGGACGGCTCAATACTATCCTTACCAAAACGAGCGTCAATTGGTAACATCAGGTGGTCTAGGAACCATGGGCTTCGGAGTTCCTGCAGCTATTGGTGCTAAGATTGCCAATCCAGATAAAGAAGTTGTTCTCTTTGTCGGAGATGGTGGTTTCCAGATGACCAATCAGGAATTAGCAATCTTAAATATTTACAAGATTCCAATCAAGGTCATCATGCTTAACAACCACTCGCTTGGAATGGTTCGCCAGTGGCAAGAAGCCTTCTATGATGGTCGAACATCTGAATCAGTCTTTGATAGCCTTCCAGATTTCCAATTGATGGCTCAAGCCTACGGGATTAAGAATTATAAGTTTGATAATCCTGAAACTCTTGAGAAGGATTTGGAAGTCATCATGGAAGATGTACCAATGTTTATTGAAGTAGACATTTCTCGTAAAGAACATGTTTTACCGATGGTACCAGCTGGTAAGAGTAATCATGAGATGTTGGGGGTGAAGTTTAATGCGTAGAATGTTAACAGCCAAACTTCAAAACCGTTCAGGTGTTCTCAATCGCTTCACAGGAGTCTTATCGAGACGTCAAGTCAATATCGAAAGCATTTCTGTTGGCGCAACGGAAAATCCTAATGTATCACGAATTACCATTATCATCGATGTTGCATCACATGATGAAGTGGAGCAAATCATCAAACAACTTAATCGTCAGATTGATGTGATTCGCATTCGTGATATCACGGATCAGCCCCACTTAGAACGAGAAGTAATTCTTATAAAGGTTTCAGCGCCTGCTGAAAAACGTGCAGAAATTTTGGCTATTATCCAACCTTTCCGTGCAACAGTAGTCGATGTAGCTCCAAGTTCCATTACTATTCAGATGACTGGGAATGCAGAAAAGAGTGAAGCCTTAATTCGAGTGATTCGACCATATGGTATTAAGAATATCGCTCGTACGGGTGCAACTGGATTTACCCGCGACTAAAAATCCAACCTCAATTTGTTAAACTAGCCTAATAGGCAATAAAAATAGAAAAGAGAGAAAAAACTATGGCAGTTCAAATGGAATACGAAAAAGATGTAAAAGTAGCAGCACTTGACGGTAAAAATCGCCGTTATCGGTTATGGTTCACAAGGTCATGCTCACGCTCAAAACTTGCGTGATTCAGGTCGTGATGTGATCATCGGTGTACGCCCAGGTAAATCTTTTGACAAAGCAAAAGAAGATGGTTTTGATACATATACAGTAGCAGAAGCAACTAAATTGGCTGATGTTATCATGATCTTGGCACCAGATGAAATCCAACAAGAATTGTACGAAGCAGAAATTGCTCCAAACTTGGAAGCTGGAAATGCTGTTGGATTGCACATGGTTTCAACATCCACTTCGAATTCATCAAAGTTCCTGCAGATGTTGACGTCTTCATGTGTGCTCCTAAAGGGCCAGGACACTTGGTACGTCGTACTTACGAAGAAGGATTTGGTGTTCCAGCGCTTTACGCTGTCTACCAAGATGCAACAGGAAATGCTAAAGACATCGCTATGGACTGGTGTAAAGGTGTTGGTGCAGCTCGTGTAGGTCTTCTTGAAACAACATACAAAGAAGAAACTGAAGAAGATTTGTTTGGTGAACAAGCAGTTCTTTGCGGTGGTTTGACTGCCCTTATCGAAGCTGGTTTTGAAGTCTTAACTGAAGCTGGTTATGCTCCAGAATTGGCTTACTTCGAAGTGCTTCACGAAATGAAATTGATCGTTGACTTGATCTACGAAGGTGGATTCAAGAAAATGCGTCAATCAATCTCTAACACAGCTGAATACGGTGACTACGTTTCAGGTCCACGTGTGATTACTGAACAAGTCAAAGAAAACATGAAAGCCGTTCTTGCTGATATCCAAAATGGTAAATTCGCCAACGACTTTGTAAATGACTACAAAGCTGGACGTCCAAAATTGACTGCCTACCGTGAACAAGCAGCTAACCTTGAAATTGAAAAAGTTGGTGCAGAATTGCGTAAAGCAATGCCATTTGTCGGTAAAAACGACGATGATGCATTCAAGATCTACAACTAATTTTTAAGAATATAAACAGAAGGCGAGTTGGGGGGAACCTAACTCGTTTTTTATCTTGAAAACTCATCTAGGAGGAGATTATGCTAAGTGCAAAAGATGTGGTGAAAGCCCACAAGGTTTTGAGTGGTGTAGTAGCCAATACACCACTTGACTACGATCATTATTTATCCGAAAAATACGGAGCGAAAATTTATCTTAAAAAGGAAAATGCTCAACGTGTCCGTTCTTTTAAAATTCGTGGGGCTTATTACGCTATTTCCCAATTGACAAAAGAGGAGCGTGAACGTGGTGTAGTGTGTGCTTCAGCGGGAAATCACGCTCAAGGAGTTGCCTACACATGTAATGAGATGAAGATTCCTGCAACAATCTTTATGCCAATTACGACACCTCAACAGAAAATTGGTCAGGTTCGTTTCTTTGGAGGAGATTTTGTTACTATCAAATTAGTAGGGGATACTTTTGATGCTTCAGCCAAGGCTGCTCAAGACTTTACCGTAGCTGAAAATCGTACTTTTATTGATCCCTTTGATGATCCCTATGTTCAAGCTGGTCAGGGTACGGTAGCCTATGAAATTTTAGAAGAAGCTCGTAAAGAATCTATTGAATTTGATACTGTCTTGGTACCTGTTGGAGGCGGAGGTCTCATTTCAGGTGTTTCTACTTTATATTAAAGAAACAAATCCTCAGATTGAGGTCATTGGAGTAGAGGCTGAAGGTGCTCGTTCTATGAAGGCTGCCTTTGAAGCTGGAGGACCGGTTAAACTTAAAGAAATTGATAAGTTTGCGGATGGAATTGCCGTGCAAAAGGTAGGGCAGTTGACCTATGAAGCAACACGCAAACATGTAGAAACTCTTATCGGAGTGGATGAAGGTTTGATTTCTGAGACCTTAATTGATCTCTACTCTAAACAAGGTATTGTAGCAGAACCTGCGGGTGCTGCTAGTGTTGCAGCTCTAGAAGTATTATCCGATTATATTAAAGGCAAGACCATTTGTTGTATCATTTCTGGAGGGAATAATGACATCAACCGTATGCCAGAGATGGAAGAACGTGCCTTGATTTATGATGGTATCAAGCATTACTTTGTAGTGAATTTCCCACAACGTCCTGGAGCACTTCGAGAGTTTGTAAATGATATCTTAGGACCTCATGATGATATTACTCGTTTTGAATATATCAAACGAGCTAGCAAGGGAACTGGTCCAGTACTAATAGGGATTGCACTTGCTGATAAACATGATTATGCGGGATTGATTCACCGGATGGAAAAATTCGACCCGTCTTATATTAACTTGAATGGGAATGAGACCCTATATAATATGCTTGTTTAATATGCTATGAAATTTTTTTATCATATTATTTGCCTAACCTATTTACTAGTGCTATAATGTAAGTGAAGAAAGGGGAGATTCCCATGGTTTTTAAAAAGTTATACTTGTTCTAATTATTCTAATGCTTATTGTAGGAGCTATATTAATGAGCTCAATCTATGTTGTTCGACAACAATCAGTAGCTATCATTGAACGATTTGGTAAGTATCAAAAAAATTGAGCAATAGTGGTATTCACCTAAGAGCACCATTTGGGAATTGATAAAATTGCAGCTCGTGTACAACTGCGTCTCTTGCAAAAGTGAAATCGTTGTGGAAACCAAGACTCAAGATAACGTATTTGTGACGATGAATGTTGCGACACAGTACCGAGTAAATGAACAAAAATGTTACAGATGCTTACTATAAACTAATGAGACCTGAGGCTCAAATCAAATCTTATATTGAAGACGCATTGCGCTCATCAGTTCCTAAGTTAACTTTGGATGAATTGTTTGAGAAAAAAAGGATGAAATTGCATTAGAAGTTCAAAAAAACAAGTAGCGGAAGAAATGTCAACGTATGGGTACATTATCGTCAAAACGCTCATTACCAAAGTAGAGCCGGATGCGGAAGTCAAGCAATCGATGAATGAAATCAATGCTGCTCAACGTAAGAGAGTAGCAGCACAAGAATTGGCCGAAGCAGATAAAATTAAGATCGTAACAGCGGCCGAAGCAGAGGCAGAAAAAGGATCGCTTACATGGTGTGGGGATCGCAGAGCAACGAAAAGCAATTGTTGATGGACTTGCTGATTCTATTAAAGAGTTAAAAGGAGCCAATGTTGAATTAACTGAAGAGCAAATCATGTCAATCTTGTTAACTAACCAGTATTTAGATACATTGAATAATTTTGCAGAAAAACAAGGTAATAATACAATTTTCTTACCAGCAAATCCTAACGGAGTTGAAGATATACGAACCCATATATTATCGGCTTTAAAAGCTAAGTAAATGTAATCTTAACGTCTTATTTGATTGGATATATGTTTTTTTATTGACAAATGCCATAAAAACGTATACAATTAAATATCGTAAAGAATAAAATAGGAGAAAAACATGGCTAAGACTAACTTTGAAAAAGTAGAATCAGTTGTTAGCTGGGTTCGTGATAAGAAGATCACTGGTTATCGTATTTCTAAAGAAACGAATGCACGTGAAATGTCTATCATTGCTCTAGCTCAAGGACGTGCAAAAGTTAAAAATATTTCCTTTGAAACAGCCCTTGGATTAATTGATTTCTATGAAAAAAATCATGAAAAATTTGAAGATTAATCTTTGGATACAAGCAGACTCTAATTAGGGTCTGCTTTTATTTATGGAACGGCGAAATAGCCATGCAATGACCTGCTCAACAAATCTATTTGTTAGGATGAACTAGGTTGACAGGGAGCTGAGTGATCTCATACTCTTCGAAAATCAAATTCAAACCACGTCAGCTTCGCCTTGCCGTACTCAAGTACAGCCTGCGGCTCGCTTCCTAGTTTGCTCTTTGATTTTCATTGAGTATCACTCATGAAAATCAAATAAAAGATTAGGAATATAGCTACAAGCAATACTTGCTCAGGAAACAGAAGAAGGGATAAAAGTGATTTTTAAAGTATATAAAAAGAGGTCGGGAATAAAAAAACTCCGACCTTGATTTTTATGTTCATGAGCCTTTGACTCAATGTTGATTGGGGATTGAATAGGAAAACAACTCTTGGTTTAAGAGGTTTATCCAACCGCTTTTATCTTATCCTAAATAGCGTTGTAAAAATTCTCTTGTACGTTCCTCTTTAGGATTTGTAAATAAATCTTCAGGTTTGCCTTCTTCTGCAATCACACCTTGTCCATAAAGATGACACGGTGTGATACGTCACGAGCAAATTCCATTTCGTGGGTTACAACGATCATTGTCAAGCCTTCTTGAGCTAGTTCTTGCATGATTTTTAGAACTTCACCGACCATTTCAGGATCAAGGGCTGAAGTTGGCTCATCAAAGAGAATGGCATCAGGGTTCATAGAAAGTGCGCGAGCAATGGCGACACGTTGCTTTTGACCACCTGAAAGTTGCTTAGGTTTAGCTTGCCAGTAGCGCTCTCCCATTCCAACTTTTTCAAGGTTTTCTTTAGCAATTTTCTCTGCTTCTGATCGTTCACGTTTGAGAACGGTTGTCTGTGCAACAATCGTATTTTCAAGAACATTGAGATTTTCAAAGAGGTTAAAGGACTGGAAGACCATACCTAGTTTTTCACGATAGTGAGTGAGATTATAGCCTTTCTCGAGGACATTTTCACCGTGATAAAGGATTTTACCTTCAGTTGGTGTTTCGAGAAGGTTGATAGAACGTAGGAAGGTTGATTTACCACTACCGGAACTACCGATGATAGAAATCACTTCTCCTTTATGAATAGTGAGAGAGATGTCTTTTAGGACCTCGTTTTGCCCGTAGGATTTTTTGAGGTGTTTGATTTCAAGGATTGGTTGACTCATTATTTCAAATCCTCCGTTTGCATTTGGTTAGCACCTGTCGTGTAGGTATCCATATCCATACGTTTTTCGATGAAGCGGAGGATACGCGTTACTGTGAAGGTGAGGACAAAGTAGATAACTGCTATGATGGTAAAGGTTTGGAAGTACTGGTAGGTTTGTGTTGCTACTGTATTTCCTGAGAAGTAAAGTTCTACAACAGAGATAACGTTCAATACAGAAGTATCCTTGATGTTGATGACGAACTCATTACCAGTCGCTGGTAGAATATTTCGAACAACTTGAGGCAAAACAATCTTACGCATGGTCTGGTTATGAGTCATACCAAGTGCAGTTGCTGCTTCAAATTGTCCCTTATCAACAGACAAAATACCACCACGAACAATTTCAGTCATGTAGGCACCAGTGTTGATTGAAACGATAAAGATAGCAGCTAGCGTACGGTCTAGGTTGATCCCGAAAGCTTGAGCAGTTCCATAGTAGATAACCATAGATTGTACAATCATAGGTGTTCCACGGAAAATTTCGATATAGATATTGAGAATCCAACCGATTAGTTTTTGGATGCCAAAGATAAATTGGTTTTTCAGATAGAGGTGCAGTACGGAAAGACACCGATAGCAAGACCGATAGCGAGACCAACGATGGTACCGATAATTGAAATGAGAAGGGTAATACCAGCACCACGCAAGAGTTGTTGCCAGTTTTCAGTCAGAATTTTAGCGACTTGACCAAAGAAATTACTGTTGCTTTCTTCTGTCGTTGTAGATTCTGCTGGTTGCTCTTTAATCATACGATCCATGAGCGCAACTTGTTCATCTTTAGAAATGGTTTCAATACTGGCGTTGATTTGGCTGATACGGTCATCATCTTTACGAAGTCCAATAGCGATAGATGTATCTTCTTCACCAGTTTTAAAACCAGGTTCAGGCTGAATCATTTTGAACTTAGCGTTTGCTGATTCGGCAGTTAGAGCTTCAGGACGTTCAGAAACATAGGCATCAATGACACCAGCTTCAAGAGCTTGACGCATTTGGGCGAAAATCTCCCATGGCAGTTTCCTTCTGAGCGCCTGAGATTTGTGAAATCAAATCATAAAGGTAAACACCTTGTTGAGAAGTGATTTTTGCTCCGCTAAAGTCCTCTAGTGATTTGGCGTTTGCATAGGCAGAATCCTTTTTGACCAAAAGTACTGGTTCGCTAGTATAGTAGCTGCTTGAAAATGCAATTTCTTGTTTGCGTTCAGCAGTTGGGCTCATACCTGCAATGATCATATCAATCTTACCAGAAGTAAGGGCTGGAACAAGTCCTTCCCACTTGGTTTTAACAACCAAGGGCTCTTTCCCTAGGTCCTTAGCAATCTTTTTTTAGCTATTTGGACGTCGTAACCATTAGCATATTGGTTGGTTCCATCGATTTTGACAGCGCCGTTACTGTCGTCATCTTGAGTCCAGTTAAAGGGTGCGTAGGCTGCCTCCATACCGATGCGTAAATATTCATCGGCTTGGACCTGGCTAACTAGTCCTAAAGTAAGGGCCAGGCTAGCAAGGATAGTTAAGCATAATTTTTTCATGATTTCTCCTATTTCTAGTCTAAAATTGCTTCTCTCTATTGTATCGAAAAAGCGGAACTTTTTCAATCTTAGTAAACCCTTACTTGTGAAAAATGATATAATAGTGAAAAAACTTGAAAGGGAGTATACGATGAAAAAAAGATGGCTATTTACTTTGGTGTTTGCCTGTTTGCTATTGGTACCACGCCTGGTTTTTGCTGTAGACTTTGATATTCTATCTTATAAGGGAGATTTGAATATTCATGCAGATAATACAGCAGTTTTTCCAACAAACAATCACCTATCGTTTTTAAAGATGATTTTAATGGTCAATCGGTTGGACTAGGAAAAAGCAGGGAAAAATGCCAGAAGGCTTTGAGATTGATGATGATCCCAACTGTTCTAGTATCAAAGAATGGAGAAATTATAGAAGATGCACTTTCCTACACAAAGGAAAAATGGGAAAAGGCTATCAAGTAATAATTTTAAATCCAGGAAAAAGCTGGAGATACTGTACGTGTAACCATTACCTGGCAATTGAAAAATCTTCTTTTCTTATATCAGGATATTGCTGAGCTGAATTGGCAACCACTGACAGATAGTTCAGGAGACATCAAAGACTTAGAATTCCGAGTAACTTCAGATAGTCCGGCAGAGAAAGTCTTTTTTCATACTGGAAAACTCCTCAATGAGGGTAGTGTCGAAAAAGTAAATGATATTTATCGAGTGAAGATGAAAAATCTTCCTAGAAAACGTCAAGTTGAGCTACATGCCTATTGGCCCAGAGAGGCTTTCTCGTTAGCTCCAAGCCAAGGGCTGGAAGAAGAGCGTTTAAGAGATTTTAAAAAAATTGAAATAGAAATAAAAGCTAGCAAAGTGCAAGCTAGTCTCATGATAAAGTGGATTTTTCCAATAATCTTTATCGTGTTATTGATGATGACCATCATGTATTATCGAGCATTTCGTAAACATACGACCCTCAAAAAGGTATATCCAAAGGATCATCGACTCTACGAACCCCCAATGGATCTACCTCCAATGGTTTTGGCGGAGGCTATTTACTCTACCTCCTTGGAGGAAATCAGTCCCTTGAATAAGAAGAAGTTTGGCAAATTCTCTTTTGAACGATTGATTCAGGCGACCTTGCTAGACCTAGTTGATCGAGGGCATTTATCTATTTTTCAGGGTGAGGAGGAACCCTGTTTGAAAATCAATAGTGAAAAAGGCTTGTCGAATTTTGAAAAAGAATGCTTGCGAATGACTCTCTCAACTAATAAAGAACTGGCTCTTTCAGACCTTTTTCCAGAGTATCAAGTTTCTTCAGGACTATTCCATGGAGCTAAGGAAGCTGATGAGCAGCATATTCGCGAATTCGGTTTGCATCTCAAGCGTTCCTTCGAGAGACGACTTCAACGCATGCAAAGTTGTGTTCGAGACAAGGTAAAAATTCTACGTCTTCCAAGCTATTATCGTCCTTTGACTGATAAAGAAAGTAGTCTTGTGAATGGGATGAAAGTCTGTTCAGCTATAACAGGTTTAATAGGTCTTCTTGTCTTTTATTATAGTCTGCGAACACGTGGTTATTTTTCACTTCCTTTACTTTCCCTAGGTTTAATAGGCTTACTTGCCAGTGCCTTAGCTTATTTTGTGACTCGAGGTCCATCTCGTGATGGAGTCTTAAACGAAGAAGGGGCAGAAGCCTATTACCTTTGGACAAGTTTTGAAAATATGCTTCGTGATATTGCTCATCTTGATAAGGCTGAACTAGAGAGCATTGTACTTTGGAATCGTCTTTTGGTTTATGCAACTCTGTATGGATACGCAAAGAAAGTGAATAAGATCATGAAGCTCCACAATATTCAACTTGAAAATGAAACTATGAATCTTTATGTATCTTGTGGATGGGATAAACAGTTTCATACATCTGCTGCTCACATTAATCAATACACTTCGGTTGCAAATACAGCAAGTACCTTTCTCTGTATCATCTGGAAGCGGTAGCTCTGGTGGAGGTTTCTCAGGCGGTGGCGGTGGTGGAAGTATCGGCGCTTTCTAAAGAAAACTCAACACAGCCTTTAAAAGTATGATATAATAGAGGGTAGAAAAAGGAGTAATCTATGTATCTTATTGAAATTTTAAAATCAATCTTTTTTGGGATTGTTGAAGGAATTACGGAATGGTTGCCGATTTCAAGTACTGGTCACTTGATTTTGGCAGAAGAGTTTATCCAGTATAAAGATCAAAATGAAGCCTTCATGTCTATGTTTAACGTAGTTATTCAACTGGGTGCTATCCTAGCCGTTATGGTTATCTACTTTAACAAACTTAATCCTTTCAAACCGGGTAAGGATAAAGTTGAAGTTCGTAGAACTTGGCAATTATGGTCTAAAGTATTTGTTGCGACTCTCCTCTTCTTCTAGTCTTTAAGTTTGATGATTGGTTTGATACTCACTTCCACAATATGGTTTCAGTAGCCATTATGTTGATTGTTTATGGGGTTGCCTTTATCTATCTTGAAAAACGTAACAAAGCGCAAGCGATTGAGCCAACAGTCACTGAGCTAGATAAGTTGCCTTATAAAACAGCCCTCTATATCGGACTTTTCCAAGTCTTGGCCCTTTTACCAGGGACTAGCCGTTCAGGTGCCACTATCGTTGGTGGTTTGTTAAATGGAACTAGTCGTTCAGTGGTAACTGAGTTTACCTTCTACCTAGGAATTCCAGTTATGTTTGGAGCCAGTGCTTTGAAGATTTTTTTAAATTTATCAAAGGCAGGAGAAGTCTTGAGCTTTTGGTCAATTCTTCTTGCTCTTAGTAGCCATGGTAGTAGCTTTTGCAGTCAGCATGGTTGCCATTCGTTTCTTGACCAGCTATGTTAAAAAACACGACTTTACGATGTTTGGTAAATACCGTATTGTCCTTGGTAGTGTCTTGCTACTTTATAGCTTTGTTCGATTATTTGTATAAGAAAAAAACCTTGAGGGAAGATTCCTTCAAGGTTTTAAAATCCAGTCACAGTGACACCCAATAAGCGAACGTCTTTATCTTTATCTGTCAGAGATTCGTAAAGTTGGATAGCCATTTGTGAAATAGTTTCAGCATCTTGGCTCTTTTGAGATAAGCTTTTCCGCTTAGTCATTGTAGAAAAGTCAGCATAGCGGATTTTTAAAATAACAATCTTTCCAGATTTTTCATGTTTTTGAAGACTAAGGGCAACTCTTTCCGAAAGGAGAGTTAGCTCTTTTTTGATATCTTCTTCTAGATTGAGAATCTTACTATAAGTTTTTTCTTTTCCGATAGACTTTACGAATGCGATTGGATTTGACGGGAGAATTATCAATGCCACGAGCCTTGCGATACAGGTCAAAACCGAGTCGACCAAAACGGTCAATGAGACTAATTTCAGAAATTTTTAAAAGATCAGCACCTGTAAATACCCCCATTTGATGCAATTTCTCAACTGTTTTTCTTACCTACACCGTGGAATTTAGCGATATCCATTTGTTTGAGAAAATCTTCAGCCTCATCAGGAAGAATAACTGTCAGGCCTCGAGGTTTTTGGTAATCGCTGGCTATTTTAGCTAAAAACTTATTATAAGACACACCAGCAGAAGCGGTCAAATGAAGTTCATTCCAAATATCTTGTTGAATTAGTCGAGCGATTTTAACAGCGGACTTGATGCCGAGTTTGTTTTCAGTCACGTCTAGATAAGCTTCATCGATACTCATAGGCTCGATATTATCCGTATAACGTTTGAAAATAGCTCGAATCTGTTGACCGACCGTAGTATATTTTTCGTAGTTTCCAGAAATGAAAACGGCTTGCGGGCAACGTTCATAGGCTTCTTTAGAACTCATAGCTGAGTGGATGCCAAAGACTCGCGCTTCATAGCTACAGGTAGAAACAACTCCTCGACCACCAGTTTTTCTAGGATCACTACCAATCACAACTGGCTTCCCTTTAAGTTTGGGATTGTCTCGAATTTCAACAGCAGCAAAAAAGGCATCCATGTCAATATGGATGATTTTACGAGATAAATCATTCATTAGTGGAAAAATCAACATGGAGAAACCTCTCAGTGCTAGTTTGTTTAATTTTTATTATACTCTTTTTCTGAAAAAAATGAAAATCAAATAACCTCTTTTCAAAAAAATATAATACAGTTTGCGGTATATTTTTGAACTGTATTAGAAAAGAAAGTGTTAAAAAAAGTGAGTTTTTAGTTGTTGAAATCGTTTACTGTGTGTTATACTGAATACATGAATGTAACAGATGACTGTTACTAGAAAGAAAAAAAGAGGAATTAACATGGTTGTTAAGACAGTTGTTGAAGCACAGGACATTTTTTTGACAAAAGCCTGGGAAGGCTTTTAAAGGTGTTGACTGGAAAGAAAAAGCAAGTGTATCACGCTTTGTACAAGCTAAACTACACACCTTATGATGGAGATGAAAGCTTCCTTGCAGGACCAACAGAACGTTCACTCCACATCAAAAAAATCGTAGAAGAAACTAAAGCACACTACGAAGAAACTCGTTTCCCAATGGATACTCGTCCAACTTCTATTGCTGATATTCCTGCTGGATTTATCGACAAAGAAAACGAATTGATTTATGGTATCCAAAACGATGAACTCTTCAAATTGAACTTCATGCCAAAAGGTGGTATCCGTATGGCTGAAACTACTTTGAAAGAAAATGGATACGAACCAGATCCAGCTGTTCACGAAATTTTTCACTAAAATACGTAACAACTGTTAACGATGGTATCTTCCGTGCTTACACTTCAAACATTCGTCGTGCTCGTCACGCTCACACTGTAACTGGTCTTCCAGATGCATACTCACGTGGACGTATCATCGGTGTTTATGCACGTCTTGCTCTTTACGGTGCAGACTACTTTGATGCAAGAAAAAAAGTTAACGACTGGAACTCAATCGAAGAAATCGATGAAGAAACAATCCGTCTTCGTGAAGAAATCAACCTTCAATATCAAGCATTGCAAACAAGTTGTACGCTTAGGGTGACCTTTACGGAGTTGATGTTCGTAAACCAGCGATGAACGTTAAAGAAGCTATCCAATGGGTTAACATCGCTTTCATGTCTGTCTGCCGTGTGATCAACGGTGCTGCTACATCTCTAGGACGTGTACCAATCGTATTGGATATCTTTGCAGAACGTGACCTTGCTCGTGGTACATTTACTGAATCAGAAATCCAAGAATTTGTTGATGATTTTGTAATGAAACTTCGTACAGTTAAATTTGCTCGTACAAAAGCTTACGACCAATTGTACTCAGGTGACCCAACCTTCATCACAACTTCTATGGCTGGTATGGGTAACGACGGTCGTCACCGTGTTACTAAGATGGACTACCGTTTCTTGAACACTCTTGACAACATCGGTAACTCTCCAGAACCAAACTTGACAGTACTTTGGACTGACAAATTACCTTATAGCTTCCGTCGTTACTGTATGCACATGAGCCACAAACACTCTTCAATCCAATACGAAGGTGTAACAACAATGGCTAAAGATGGATATGGTGAAATGAGCTGTATCTCATGTTGTGTATCTCCACTTGACCCAGAAAACGAAGAACAACGTCACAACATCCAGTACTTCGGTGCTCGCGTTAACGTTCTTAAAGCTCTTCTTACTGGTTTGAACGGTGGTTACGACGATGTTCATAAAGACTACAAAGTATTTGACATCGAACCAATCCGTGATGAAGTTCTTGAATTCGAATCAGTTAAAGCTAACTTTGAAAAATCTCTTGACTGGTTGACTGACACTTACGTAGATGCTTTGAACATCATCCACTACATGACTGATAAGTACAACTACGAAGCTGTTCAAATGGCCTTCTTGCCAACTAAACAACGTGCTAACATGGGATTCGGTATCTGTGGATTCGCTAACACTGTTGACACATTGTCAGCTATCAAGTACGCTACAGTTAAACCAATCCGTGACGAAAATGGCTACATCTACGATTACGAAACAATCGGTGAATACCCACGTTGGGGTGAAGATGACCCACGTTCAAACGAATTGGCAGAATGGTTGATCGAAGCTACACAACTCGTCTACGTAGCCACAAACTTTACAAAGACGCAGAAGCTACAGTATCACTTTTGACAATCACATCTAACGTTGCTTACTCTAAACAAACTGGTAACTCACCAGTCCACAAAGGTGTATACCTCAACGAAGATGGTTCAGTGAACTTGTCTAAACTTGAATTCTTCTCACCAGGTGCTAACCCATCTAACAAAGCTAAAGGTGGATGGTTGCAAAACTTGAACTCACTTGCTAGCCTTGACTTTGGTTACGCAGCTGATGGTATCTCATTGACAACTCAAGTATCACCACGTGCTCTTGGTAAAACTCGTGACGAACAAGTTGATAACTTGGTAACAATCCTTGATGGTTACTTCGAAAACGGTGGACAACACGTTAACTTGAACGTTATGGACTTGAACGATGTTTACGAAAAGATCATGTCAGGTGAAGACGTAATCGTACGTATCTCTGGATACTGTGTAAATACTAAAGTACCTCACTCCAGAACAAAAAAACTGAATTGACACAACGTGTCTTCCACGAAGTTCTTTCAATGGATGATGCATTGAGCTAAGATTCATAAATAGTAAATAAAAACCAGTCATTTTGACTGGTTTTTTGGTATAAAAAAATATTTAAAAAAAGTTGGTCAAAATTGGTCAAATCTCTTGACTATTACTGACTAAAGTGATATACTAAGAACATAAGGATAAGAAATCCTTAGAAAACCTTGATTTTAAGGTGATTGTGTATTTATCTTAAGATCAAAGTATGGGTAAAAACCTAGAAAAGAGGTGCAACCTATGTTTAACATTAGTATTTTTTTAGAATTCCAATCACAAAATCTACATTGGATAAAAGAAAAACCAGAAATTATACGTAGAGTAGCAAATAGCTAGTCTAAAATTTTTTTAAAACAAAGGTCAGAGAAAGTCAAAGTGAGTTTGACTAACTAATTTTGAAAACAAACGAGGTATGAAATATGAATAACAACTTTAATAACTTTAACAACATGGATGATTTATTTAACCAATTAATGGGCGGTATGCGTGGATACAGTTCAGAAAACCGTCGTTACTTGATTAACGGTCGTGAAGTAACACCTGAAGAATTTGCTATTTATCGTCAAACAGGGTCCAACTTCCAAGTGAAGGAAGTGACCAAGCTCAGTATGTTCAAGGTAAAGCTATGAAACAAGATGGTATTCTTGCTAAAACTTGGACGTAACTTAACAGCTGAAGCTCGTGAAGGTAAGTTAGATCCAGTTATTGGACGTAACAAGGAAATTCAAGAAACATCTGAAATCCTTTTCTCGTCGTACAAAAGAATAACCCAGTTCTTGTCGGTGATGCTGGTGTTGGTAAAACGGCAGTAGTTGAAGGTCTTGGCCCAAGCTATTGTGAATGGTGATGTTCCAGCAGCAATCAAGAACAAAGAAATCATTTCAATTGATATTTCTGGACTTGAAGCTGGTACTCAATACCGTGGTAGCTTTGAAGAAAACATTCAAAACTTGGTAAAAGAAGTTAAAGAAGCTGGAAATATTATCCTCTCTTCGATGAAATCCACCAAATCCTTGGTGCAGGTAGCACAGGGGATGGTCAAGGATCTAAAGGTCTTGCTGATATCTTGAAACCAGCTCTTTCACGTGGTGAATTGACAGTGATTGGGGCAACAACTCAAGATGAATATCGCAACACTATTTTGAAAAATGCTGCTCTTGCTCGTCGTTTCAACGAAGTAAAAGTTAATGCACCATCTGCTGAAGATACTTTCAAGATTCTCCAAGGGATCCGTGATCTTTATCAACAACACCACAATGTTATTTTGCCAGATGAAGTATTTGAAAGCGGCTGTTGATTACTCTGTTCAATATATTCCACAACGTAGCTTGCCAGATAAGGCTATCGACTTGGTCGATGTGACAGCTGCTCACTTGGCAGCTCAACACCCAGTGACAGATGTGCATGCTGTGGAACATGAAATTGAAGAAGAAAAAGCTAAACAAGAGGCTGCAGTTGCTAAAGAAGATTACGAAGCAGCATTAAATGCAAAAGTTCGTATCGAAGAACTTGAAAAGCAAATTGCTAACCATACAGAAGATCACAAGGTGACAGCGACTGTCAATGACGTAGCTGAGTCTGTAGAACGTATGACAGGTATTCCTGTTTCACAAATGGGTGCGACTGATATCGAACGTTTGAAAGACATGGGTCACCGTTTGCAAACTAAGGTTATCGGTCAAGATAAAGCCGTTGAAGCAGTGGCACGTGCTATCCGTCGTAACCGTGCAGGTTTTGATGAAGGAAATCGCCCAATCGGTAGCTTCCTCTTTGTAGGTCCAACTGGTGTTGGTAAAACTGAGTTGGCTAAACAATTAGCTCTTGATATGTTCGGAACGAAAGATGCTATCATCCGTTTGGATATGTCTGAATACAGCGACCGTACAGCCGTTTCTAAATTGATTGGTACAACAGCAGGTTATGTTGGTTACGACGACAACAACAATACTTTGACTGAACGTGTTCGTCGTAATCCTTACTCAATCGTCCTTCTCGACGAAATTGAAAAGGCTGACCCTCAAGTGATTACTCTTCTTCTTCAAGTATTGGATGATGGTCGTTTGACAGATGGTCAAGGTAACACTGTAAACTTCAAGAATACTGTGATTATCGCAACTTCAAACGCTGGTTTTGGTTATGAAGCAAACTTGACAGAAGATGCAGACAAACCAGAATTGATGGATCGTTTGAAACCTTACTTCCGTCCAGAATTCTTGAACCGTTTCAACGCTGTGATTGAATTCTCACACTTGAGTAAGGAAGATCTTTCTAAGATTGTTGATTTGATGTTGATTGATGTCAATAAGACACTTGCTAAGAAAGAAATCGACTTGGCAGTGAGCGATGCAGCTAAAGAATACATGACTGAAGAAGGTTATGATGAAGTCATGGGTGTTCGTCCACTCCGTCGAGTAGTTGAACAACAAATCCGTGACAAAGTAACAGACTTCCATTTGGATAATCTTGATGCTAAACACCTTGAAGCCGACATGGAAGATGGTGTCTTTGGTCATTCGTGAAAAAGCCTAAATTAAAATTTTGAGTGTAAAAAAAGGAACCAGTTGAAAAAACTGGTTCTTTTTTGTTAAATGACATGACGCTCAAAGGCATCATCTGAGATTCCTTGTTCAAGAATCAATTTTGCCCATTCCTTAGCAGAGAAAAGGCTATGATCCTTGTAGTTACCACAAGATTCAATGGTTGTTCCTGGGACATCCTCCCAAGTTGTGGTTTCAGCGATTTCCTTTAGTGAATCCTTGATGACAGCAGCGATTTCTGCGCTAGTATGACGTCCCCACATAATCATATGGAAACCTGTACGACACCCAAATGGTGAACAATCAATCATCCCGTCAATGCGAGTACGGATGAGCTTAGCCAAGAGGTGTTCAATCGTATGAAGTCCAGCTGTTGGGATAGAGTCCTCATTTGGTTGAACCAAGCGGATATCAAAGTTAGAAATGATATCTCCCTTAGGACCTGTTTCTTCCCCAATTAAACGGACATAAGGTGCTTTGACAATGGTGTGATCAAGTTCAAAACTTTCAACAATAACTTCTTTTGACATGGTATTTCCTTTTCAACTTTTCTCCTTTCATTATATCATAAAGATTTACTTGAAAAACTGCTAATAAAGAGATTTTTTTCAAATATGAATGCCAAAAAAAGTGACTGATTGTAAAAAAATAATTTTAAAATAGCAATTGTTTTCAATTCAATTTGAAAAAAATTCTGAAAAATTGTATTGACACTTGGCAAAAAAGGGACTATAATGTATAAAAAGTCATAAAGGAGTTTATTATGAAATTTTCAAAAGTAATGGCCCTAGCAGGGGTGACTCTGTTAGCGTCAGGTGTTTTGGCAGCTTGTTCGGGTTCAGGCTCTAGTGCAAAAGGTGAGAAAACTTTTTCTTACGTTTATGAAACTGACCCAGACAACCTCAACTATTTGACAACTGGTAAAGCTGCAACTGCTAATATCACTAGTAACGTCATCGATGGTTTGATGGAAAATGACCGTTACGGAAACTTTGTACCATCAATGGCAGAGGATTGGTCAGTATCTCAAGACGGTTTGACTTACACTTACACAATCCGTAAAGATGCTAAATGGTATACTTCTGAAGGAGAAGAGTATGCGCCAGTGAAAGCGCAAGACTTTGTAACAGGTCTTAAGTATGCAGCTGACAATAAGTCAGAAGCCCTTTATCTTGTTCAAGATTCTATTAAGGGGCTAGATGCTTATGTGAAAGGTGAAGTAAAGGACTTTTCTGAAGTTGGAATTAAGGCAATTGATGATCAGACAGTTCAATACACTTTGAACAAACCAGAAAGCTTCTGGAACTCTAAAACAACTATGGGAATTCTTGCACCAGTCAATGAAGAATTCCTTACTTCAAAAGGAAGTGACTTTGCTAAAAGCAACTGATCCAAGCAGTATCCTTTATAATGGTCCTTTCTTGTTGAAATCATTGGTAGCTAAATCTTCAGTAGAATTTGAAAAAAATCCAAACTATTGGGATAAGGACAATGTTCATATTGATAAAGTAAAACTTTCATTCTGGGATGGTCAAGACAATAACAAACTTGCAGAAAACCTTTTAAAGATGGTAGCTTTTCAATGGCTCGTCTCTTCCCAACAAGTGGAAGTTACTCTGAACTCGAAAAAGAGTTTAAAGACAATATCGTTTATACACCACAAGATTCTTCAACCTTCTTAGATTGGTACCAAATATTGACCGTCAGTCTTACAAATATACTTCTAAGACTACAGATGAGCAAAAGACATCAACTAAGAAAGCTCTCCTTAACAAAGACTTTCCGTCAAGCTCATTGCCTTTGGTTTTGATAGAACAGCTTATGCTTCTCAAGTTAAATGGAGAAAGTGGAGCAAGCAAAACTCCTTCGTAACTTGTTTGTGCCACCAACATTTGTTCAAGCAGATGGTAAAAAAACTTTGGTGACTTTAGTTAAAGAAAAAAATTGGTAACCTATGGTGATGAGTGGAAAGATGTCAATCTAGATGACGCTCAAGATGGTCTTTACAATCCCTGAAAAAGCAAAAGCAGAATTTGCTAAAAGCTAAGACAGCTCTCCAAGCAGAAGGTGTTCAATTCCCAATTCACTTGGATATGCCTGTTGACCAAACAAGTACTACAAAAAGTTCAACGTGTTCAATCATTGAAAACAATCACTTGAAGCAACATTAGGAACTGACAACGTAGTTGTTGATATCCAACAACTTCAAAAAGATGAAGTTCTCAATGTTACCTACTTTGCTGAAACAGCTGCTGGAGAAGATTGGGATCTCTCAGATAACGTTGGTTGGTCACCAGACTATATCGACCCATCTACTTACCTTGATATCATCAAACCGTCTGTAGGTGAAAATACTAAGACTTATCTAGGATTTGATTCTGGTACAAACAACGCCGCTGCCAAACAAGTTGGTTTGGAAGATTACGAAAAGATGGTTGTTGAAGCTGGAAATGAAAACACTGACGTTTCAAAACGTTATGATAAATATGCTGCAGCTCAAGCTTGGTTGACAGATAGTGCATTGATTATTCCAACAACTTCTCAAACTGGACGTCCAATGTTGTCTAAGATGGTGCCATACACACTTCCATTTGCTTACTCAGGTAACAAAGGAACAAGTGAAGCCCTCTTGTACAAATACCTTGAACTTCAAGATAAACCAGTAACTGCTGATGAATATCAAAAAGCTCAAGATAAATGGAAGAAAGAAAAAGAAGAATCTAATAAAAAAGCGCAAGAAGATCTTGCAAAACATGTCAAATAAGAAAAAAGAGGCCGGACAAAAAGTCTGGCCTTTTGATATCATTCCTGAGACATCAGTTTGAAATTTTGGTTATTGGTTTAAGCTCTGCATTGAAGTAGTAGAATAGACTTTCTAAGTCACGCCCCAGTTCATAGATAAACTACATAAAAATAAGGTATCTTTTTATCTATAATTTTAAACAGTTTTCCCTGACTATTTAACATGTGTTTTGGGATAAGGTTGCGATTGAGATATTTAATCTAGTTCAGTTGTTTCTCTACCTATTTTTTAAAAAAAGTTTGGCTTTATAAAAATTAAGATTCCACTATATCATACAAAAAAACTGAGGATGTTATTCTCAGTTTTTTTATATTTTATTGTTGTCTTCGTGGATTTTTGTTGGGGTTGATTTTTGTTGTTGAGGATTTGCAGATGAGTTTGGTTGCGTTGCATTTGGATTGGTAGTGCCATTCGTATTTTCATTTGAAGAGCTTTCACTTTCAGTTGTTGAAGTTGAACTTGAGCTAGAGCTCTCTGTAGTCGAACTTTCTTGAGTTGACTGTGGAATCCAGTTGCTGCTACGTGCCCCATTCTTGAAGATGTAATCACCACTTCTATGAAGTCCTTCTGGCATTGTCCAATCACCAGGATGATCGTCCTCTGCTAGATACTGCATCATAGAACGATAGATACTAGTGGCAACAGTAAAGCCATCACCAACGATTGGAGTAAGGCGGTTTGAGTAACCAGTCCAGACCGCCATTGAATATTTACGGGTATAACCAACAAACATTTCGTCTGGAGCAACAAACTGACTTGTTTTGATGTGGTTTTCAATCTCTTCATCAGTATAGTTTGATGTACCAGTTTTACCTGCTTGTGAAAGCCACGATATATAGGCGTCTCGACCAGTACCAGAGTATAATACGGTTTTCATCATTTCTGTCATCATATAGGCGGTTGTTTCTTTCATAGCACGAGTACCTTGATCAGAAAACTCTTTTGAACTACCGTCGCTAAAGACAACTTTATTGATATACATTGGTTTATGATAGATACCACCGTTAGCAAAAGCAGCATAGGCGGCAGCCATTTTTTCACTACTTACACCGTACTGTTTACCTGATTCAGTCGTATTACTTGAAATTGCGTTTGCATATACCATGGTTGGATAATCAATGCCAAGTCCGTTTAAGAATTTTTTGGCTTTATCGAGTCCAACTCTATCGAGAGTTTCAACTGCTGGTACGTTACGAGATTGTTGGATAGCAGTTTGAAGAGTGATGTTACCATAATAGCCACGATCCCAGTTGTAGACTGGAGTGCTAGTACCTGGGAAGTTATATGGTACATCCTTAAGCATATAAGCAGTTGAGTCATAGATATCGTACTCAAGTGCAGGTGCATAGTCCGTAATTGGTTTCATAGTTGAACCCCAGTCACGGTTTGTTTCCACTGCTTGGTTAGTACCAAAGGATACATTGCTAGCTTGGTGACGAGATCCGAGTTGGGCAATAACTTTACCATTTGATACATCAACGATAGTAGAAGCTGCTTGGATATCATCATCAGGATAGTTTACGTATTGATCAGTGTTATAGACGTCCCAAAGGTGTTTTTGTACCTCTTGGTCGACGTTTGTATAGACTTCCATACCTGTTGTTAATAGATTATAACCTGTCTCTTGCTCCACTTGGTCAATAACCTCTTTAAGATAGTTATCCATGTACTGTGGATAGCTATTAACAGATTTTAGACTTTGAAGTCCATCTGTGATCGGGGTATTGATTGCTGTTTCATATTGCTCGGCTGTAAGGTAGCCTTGCTTTTGCATTTCTGACAAAACGAGGTTTCGTCTTTCAAGGGCTGCTTCAGGATGAGAATAGGGATCGTATTGGTTGGGAGCCTGTGGCATACCTGCTAAGAGTGCAAGTTGTGGGATGGACAAGTCTTTGAGGTCCTTACCATAATAGTTTTCCGCAGCTGTCTGCATACCATAGTTACCATTTGACATGTAGACCTTATTGACGTAATAGGTTAAGATTTCTTGCTTAGTTGCAGTTCGCTCTAGCTGGATAGCTAACCAAGCCTCTTGAACTTTACGGGATAGGGTTTGATCAGCTGTTGATGTTGAAAAGTAGGTTAATTTTAATCAACTGCTGAGTCAAAGTTGATCCACCTTGAAGACCACTATTGCTTCGAAGGTTACGAAGGAATGCTCCTGCTATACGAATGCTATCAATTCCTCTATGGTTAAAGAAATCGATGATCCTCGATAGAGACAATCGCATTGACAAGATCAGTAGGAATGTCACTACTTTGAGCATTGACACGACGTTCAGCAGCCTAAATCTGCGATGAGTTCATTTTTGCTATCATAAATTTTACTTGATGTAGTTGCAACAAGTTTACTCTCGGAAAGTTCAGGAGCCTTTGTTTGCATAGTAAAGAAAGACACCACCACCAAGCAGGAAAGCTGCGATAAATAAGCTAATCACACCAATGCCGAGGTATTTAGCGATGCGTAAGATAGTTTGTTTGTTCATATTGTTTTACCACCTAGTAAATGTTGTTTGACTGTATCAAGATAAGGAATTTGTGGAAAAGCAGACTGCTCAATCACATAACCGAATTCTTTGATATAGTCAAGCGGCATTGACTTTTTCCCCATATCCTGATGATAAAAACGGATGAGGTCAAGTGCCGGCAATAAATACGTTTCTTGATAAGAAGAAAAATGAAGAAGGACAAAGCAAATTCCTTTTTGTTCAAGGACTTGTTCCATATGCCGAATCTGATGAGGATGGAAGTTCTTCATCGGAATCGCATGTTTTTGCTTGGTTTCCTTGGCTTCGAAATCGATGTAAAACCCTTCATAAACTCCAGAATAATCGGTAGTTGATGCTTGTCTAAAATAAGCTTCAACAATCTTAGCCCGACTACGCTGAGGATAGTCTACGCGGACAATCTGAACAGGAGTTGGTTTTTTGTGGATAACAGCTAAACCGTGTGTCAGATAATACTCGTTTGTAGCATTGATCATCTTTCTCAAAGGTCATCCCACGATTTGCGAAATTTTTAGTTTGTGAGGTGACTTCTTGTCTTTTTTTCGATGAAAGTTTATGAGGATAGTTGACCATAATTCTCCTTATTGGTACAATAACATCACTCTATTATACCATAAAGGTGCACAGAAAGGGTGAAAAAATGCATACAGCCTTGATTTTAGGCTATTCTAGCTTTGATTTAGGATTGTTTAATGAAAAAGATATTCGTTTAAAAATTATTAAAAAAGCCATTCGTAGGGATTTGGAAAAAATGGCAGACGAAGGATTGAAATGGTTGGTATTTACGGGAACACTGGGATTTGAACACTGGGTTTTAGAGGTGGCCAGAGATATGAAAGATGACTTTGGTTTCCAACTTGCGACTATCTTTTGATTTTTGAGACTCATGGAGAAAAACTGGAATGAGGGGAAATCAGGTCAAACTTAGTGAATTTAAACAAGTTGATTTTTGTTAAATACGCCTATCCGAAACTATGAACACAAGGGTCAATTACGAGATTATCAACTTTTTCTTACTTGAAAATACAGATGGAGCCTATCTTTTTTATGATGAAGAAAATGAAACAAAACTGAAAGTATTTTTTTACGAACTGATGAAAAAGAAAGACAACTATATTACAAAAAGATTAACATTTGAGGAATTAAACGAAGTAGCTGAAAAATTTTTTTCCGAAAAATTGAGCCTTTTGACCTTGCTTTTTTTGTTTGCCTTTTTTTATAATAATACTAGCAACTGAGAATGGAGAGAGACATGGCAAGTATTATTTTTACAGCAAAAGATATTTTTGAGCAGGATTTTGGAAGAGAAGTACGTGGATATAGTAAAGCAGAGGTTGATGAATTCTTGGATGATGTCATCAAGGATTATGAAACTTATGCAGCATTAGTAAAGTCACTCCGTTTAGAAATTGCAGAGTTGAAAGAGGAATTGGCGAAAAAACCTCAAGTGACTCCAGTAGCTTCTGAACCAGCAGAGCTTGGAAGTACAACTTCTATGACAAACTTTGATATTTTGAAACGTTTGAATCGTCTTGAAAAAGAAGTATTTGGCAAACAAATCATGGATAATTCTGATTTCTAAGAATACTTCTGTTGTGCAATTTTTGGATAATCGCGTGAAGAGAGTTTCTTTTCATGAGGAAAGTCCATGCTAGCACAGGCTGTGATGCCTGTAGTGTTTGTGCTAGGCGAAACCATAAGCCTAGGGACGAGAAATCGTTACGGCAGTTGAAATGGCTAAGTCTTAGGATATGTCAGAGTAGACTTGAAAGTGCCACAGTGACGGAGTCTCTCTGGAAACAGAGAGAGTGGAACGCGGTAAACCCCTCAAGCTAGCAACCCAAATTTTGGTCGGGGCATGGAGTGCGCGGAAACGAACGTAGTACTCTGACTGCTAGCAGCTAGAGCTGCTAGTGGTAGACAGATGATTATCGAAGGAAGTGGTCCTAGTCACTTCTGGAACAAAACATGGCTTATAGAAAATTGCATATAGGTTGGGGCTGAGATATATTTCTCAACCTCATTTTTTAAAGTGAATAAAGAAAGGTCTATAAAAGACTGAAATGAAAACAACATTTAATTTAATTGCGACTGCTGCGGCGGGTTTGGAAGCTGTAGTTGGACGTGAAGTAAGAGATTTGGGTTATGATTGTCAAGTTGAAAATGGGCGTGTTCGTTTTCAAGGTGATGTTAAAGCGATTATCCAAACCAACCTGTGGCTAAGAGCTGCGGATAGAATCAAAAATTGTTGTGGAACTTTTTCCTGCAAAAAAACATTTGAAGAACTCTTCCAAGGTGTTTTTTGCTCTAGATTGGGAGAACTATCTCCCACTTGGAGCTCGTTTCCCAATTGCCAAGGCTAAGTGTGTCAAGTCAAAATTACACAATGAGCCAAGTGTGCAGGCGATTTCTAAGAAGGCAGTCGTTAAGAAACTACAAAAACACTATGCACGACCAGAAGGTGTTCCCCTGATGGAGAATGGTCCAGAGTTCAAGATTGAAGTTTCCATTTTGAAAGATGTAGCGACTGTTATGATTGATACAACTGGGTCAAGTCTCTTTAAACGTGGTTACCGTACTGAAAAAGGTGGAGCTCCGATCAAAGAAAATATGGCAGCTGCGATTTTGCAACTGTCAAACTGGTACCCTGATAAGCCTTTGATTGATCCAACCTGTGGTTCTGGAACTTTTTGTATTGAGGCGGCTATGATTGCGCGCAAGATGGCGCCTGGTTTGCGTCGTTCATTTTGCCTTTGAAGAGTGGAACTGGGTCAGTGACCGCTTGATTCAAGAAGTCAGAACTGAGGCAAGTAAGCAGATAGATCGAGAGATTGAACTGGATATTATGGGCTGTGATATCGATGGTCGTATGGTAGAAATTGCCAAGGCCAATGCCCAGGCAGCAGGAGTATCTGGAGATATTCTCTTTAAACAGATGCGCGTACAGGATTTGCGTACGGATAAGATTAATGGAGTTATTATCTCTAACCCACCTTATGGGGAACGTCTGTCAGATGATGCAGGAGTAACTAAACTTTATGCTGAAATGGGTGAGGTTTTTGAACCACTCAAAACTTGGAGTAAGTTTATCCTGACAAGTGATGAAGCCTTTTGAAAGTAAATATGGTAGTCAGGCGGACAAAAAACGAAAACTCTATAATGGTACTTTGAAAGTTGATTTGTATCAATATTTTGGTCAACGTGTCAAAAGAAATTTGACAGATTAGAAAGGAGCTGCCATGGATCAGAAGGATAAAAAAGAAGAAATGTTAGAACCGGAGAAAACATCTCAGGAACCTCAGTTTGATTTTGAGGAAGCTAAGGATCTAACGGTTGGACAAGTTATTCGAAAAAATGAAGAAATCGAAGCAGGAGTAACTCCTGATGATACGATTTTGGACAAATACATTAAACAACACCGTGAAGAAATCGAGGCTGATAAATTTACAAACATTCAGGCGAAGAAAGAGGAACTTCAAAGTCTAGATGATTTGATCCAAGAAGCTAAAGAAACGATTGAAGAAGAGGCGGAACCAGTAGAAGAAGTCTCTGAATCAGAAAAGTTTGCTGATGAAGAGGGAGTAGCAACTGAAGAAATTCTCCTTTCGCCACTAGAAGAAACTTTAGTTATGGACAAAAATCTTGTAGAGGAAGTATTTGAACCAGAACAGGTAGAAAATGAGGAAACTTCACAAGAAGAAACCCCAATTCTAGCTCGCTCTCTTCAAGAAGAGGATGAGCCACGACGCAAAAAACTGTGGATCATCTTGTCAGCTCTTTTAGCGATTGTTGTCTTGATTATTGGGGGTAGCTACTACGTTTATCGTCAAATTACGCGTTCTTCTCAAGAAATTCAGTCTCAGTCATCTGATGCAGGTTTGGTAAGTAATCAAGCAATTCTCGATCAATTTAACAGTCTCTATGACACTTTTTTTATACTGATGAGAATAAAACTGCTCTAAAAAAAATAGTCAGTTTAGTCAACTGAAATCAACTCAAAGAACTTTTAGATAAACTTGAGGGAGCTAGAGAGCATACTCTTGCTAAATCAAAATACGATAGTCTTGAAACACAAATCAAGGCAGTACAAGATGTTAATGCTCAATTTGAAACGCCAGCTATTACAGATGGTGTTCTAGATACAAATGCTAAAGTAAAGGCAGATGCTAAATTTACCGAAGTTAAGACTGGGAATACTGAAATTGATAAACTGCTAGATAAGGCTATTAGTCTCGGTAAGAGTCAACTTTCAAGTTCTACAAGCTCAAGCAGTAGTCAGTCAAGTTCATCAAGTCAAACAGAGTCAAGCTCAGCAACTGAAAGCAATGCTAGCAGCTCTGCTAATGCATCAACTTCAGCGGGTGAAACAGCCTCAGCAAATAATATCCTAAATAGTGGACTAGCAAGCAATGGTGTGAACCTACAAAGAAGTGTCAGTCGAGTACCGTACAATCAAGCTGCTGTTAGTGATAGTAGTAATCCTGCTTGGACTTTTTGCAGATGGTGTCCTTGAACGCATTCTTGAGACTTCGCGTGCGTGGCTACATCACGGGTAATCAATACATTTTAGAACCTGTGAATATTGTTAATGGCAATGGTTACTACAACCTTTATAAACCAGATGGTACCTATCTCTTTACCCTTAATTGTAAGACAGGTTACTTTGTAGGGAATGGTTCTGGACATGCGGATGATTTAGACTACTAGTCAAATTGTTACAAAATTCTTTCTTTTCACAGATAAACATGATAAAATAAAACATATTAAACAAGAGGAGTGTCACATGACAAAAGCTAACTTTGGTGTTGTTGGTATGGCCGTAATGGGTCGTAACCTTGCCCTTAATATTGAATCTCGTGGTTATACAGTTGCTATTTATAACCGTAGTAAAGAAAAAACTGAAGATGTTATTGCTTGCCATCCTGATAAAAACTTCGTGCCAAGCTATGATATTGAAAGCTTCGTAAACTCAATTGAAAAACCACGTCGTATCATGCTTATGGTTCAAGCAGGACCTGGTACAGATGCGACCATCCAAGCCCTTCTTCCACACTTGGATAAAGGTGATATCTTGATTGACGGAGGAAACACTTTCTACAAAGATACCATTCGTCGTAATGAAGAGTTGGCAAACTCAGGTATCAACTTTATCGGTACAGGTGTTTCTGGTGGTGAAAAAGGTGCCCTTGAAGGTCCTTCGATCATGCCTGGCGGACAAAAAGAAGCTTATGACTTGGTAGCAGATGTTCTTGAAGAAATCTCTGCTAAAGCACCAGAAGATGGAAAACCATGTGTAACTTACATCGGTCCTGATGGAGCTGGTCACTACGTGAAAATGGTCCACAATGGGATCGAGTACGGTGACATGCAATTGATCGCAGAAAGCTACGATCTTATGCAACACTTGCTTGGCCTCTCTGCAGAAGACATGGCTGAAATTTTTACTGAGTGGAACAAGGGTGAATTGGACAGCTACTTGATTGAAATCACAGCTGATATCCTTGGACGCAAAGATGACGAAGGTCAAGACGGACCAATCGTAGACTATATCTTGGATGCTGCAGGAAACAAGGGAACTGGTAAATGGACTAGTCAATCAGCTCTTGATCTTGGTGTGCCATTGTCACTCATTACTGAGTCAGTATTTGCACGTTACATCTCAACTTACAAAGAAGAACGTGTTCATGCAAGCAAGGTGCTTCCAAAACCAGCCGCTTTCAAATTTGAAGGCGACAAGGCTGAGTTGATTGAAAAAAATCCGTCAAGCCCTTTACTTCTCAAAAATCATCTCTTACGCACAAGGTTTTGCGCAATTGCGTGTAGCTTCTAAAGAAAACAACTGGAACTTGCCATTTGCGGACATCGCATCTATCTGGCGCGATGGATGTATCATCCGTTCTCGTTTCTTGCAAAAGATTACAGATGCTTACAACCGTGATGCAGATCTTGCTAACCTTCTTTTGGATGAGTACTTCTTGGACGTAACTGCTAAGTACCAACAATCAGTTCGTGATATCGTAGCTCTTGCTGTTCAAGCTGGTGTACCAGTACCAACCTTCTCAGCAGCTATCACTTACTTTGATAGCTACCGTTCAGCTGATCTTCCAGCAAACTTGATCCAAGCACAACGTGACTACTTTGGTGCCCACACTTACCAACGTAAGGATAAAGAAGGAACCTTCCACTACTCTTGGTATGACGAAAAATAAGTAGGTCAGCCATGGGGAAACGGATTTTATTACTTGAGAAAGAAAGAAATCTAGCTCATTTTTTAAGTCTGGAACTCCAAAAAGAGCAATACCGAGTTGATCAGGTAGAAGAGGGACAAAAAGCCCTCTCCATGGCTCTTCAGACAGACTATGACTTGATTTTACTGAATGCTCATCTAGGGGATATGACAGCCCAGGATTTTGCAGATAAGTTGAGTCGAACCAAGCCAGCTGCGGTGATCATGGTCTTGGACCATCGAGAAGAATTGCAAGACCAACTTGAAACAATCCAGCGTTTTGCTGTTTCATATATCTATAAACCAATCATTATCGATGATTTGGTCAGTCGTATTTCAGCTATCTTCCGAGGTCGAGATTTCATCGACCAACACTGTAGTCAGATGAAAGTTCCGACAGCTTATCGCAATCTGCGTATGGATGTAGAACATCATACCGTCTATCGTGGCGAGGAGATGATTGCTCTGACACGTCGTGAATATGACCTCTTAGCTACCCTTATGGGAAGCAAGAAGGTTTTAACTCGTGAGCAATTGCTGGAAAGTGTTTGGAAGTATGAGAGTGCGACCGAAACCAATATTGTGGATGTTTATATCCGTTATCTACGTAGTAAACTTGACGTGAAAGGTCAAAAGAGCTACATTAAAACCGTGCGTGGTGTTGGTTACACCATGCAAGAATAGAAAAGCAGTTGCAGTTTTGTAACTGCTTTTTTTGAGTCGTTGAAATGTTGACATATGATTTGATCTTTGCTACAATCATTTTGGAGGAAACAAGAATGAAATTTTTGAAAAAAATGATGCAAGTTGGACTTGCAGTATTCTTTTTGGGTCTGTTAGCAACAAGTACAGTATTTGCGGATACTACAGGTGGACAGTTTGTTGATAAGGACAATAGAAAATATTATATAAAAGATGACCATAAAGCAATCTATTGGCATAAAATAGACGGCAAAACCTACTATTTTGGTGATAGAGGAGAAATGGTTGTCGGTTGGCAATACCTAGAAATTCCTGGGACAGGTTACCGAGATAATTTATTTGATAATCAACCAGTTTAGAAATTGGACTTCAACCGAAGTGGTATTATTTTGGACAAGATGGGGTTCTACAAGAATTTGTCGGCTGGAAACAATTAGAGATTAAAACAAAAGACAGTGTTGGAAAAGAGTACGGGGAAAAACGTAAAGATAAAGAAGAGAAGCGGTATTACACGAACTATTACTTTAATCAGAATCATTCTTTAGAGACAGGTTGGCTTTATGATCAGTCTAACTGGTATTACCTAGCAAAAACAGGTTCTTCAGGAAAAAACTACCTTGGTGGTGAAAGACGTGCTGGTTGGATCAACGACAATTCAACTTGGTACTATTTAGATACAACAACTGCTGCAATGCAAACTGGTTGGCAATATCTTGGTAATAAGTGGTATTATCTCCGTTCATCAGGTGCTATGGCGACAGGTTGGTATCAAGATGGTTCAACTTGGTATTACCTAGATACTCAAAACGGTGATATGAAAACAGGCTGGATTTATGTCGATAATGCTTGGTATTACCTCCGTTCTTCAGGAGCTATGGTAACCGGTTGGTTCCAAGTTAATGGTAAATGGTACTATGCTTATAGTTCAGGTGCCTTAGCTGTAAATACCACAGTAGGTGGCTACCAGGTCAACTATAATGGTGAGTGGGTACAATATGAAAAACAAGCGATTGTGAAAGGAAACAATCGCTTTTTGTGAAAAATATAATAAAATAGAAAGGAATAAAGTTCTAAAATTTTATCTAGAAACAGATGATTTTCATCTGATAGTAGGATTAAATGACAAAAGAAGTTGGTGTCGGTCAGGCACATAGTAAAATTATTTTAATAGGAGAGCATGCAGTGGTTTATGGCTACCCAGCCATCTCTTTACCTCTTTTAGAGGTAGAGGTGACTTGTCGGGTGGTTCCAGCAGCGACACCATGGCGTCTTTTTGAAGAGGATACCTTGTCCATGGCAGTTTATGCTTCTCTCGAGTATTTAAATATCCAGGATGCTTGCATCCGTTGTCAAATTGACTCGGCTATTCCTGAAAAGCGGGGGATGGGTTCTTCAGCAGCCATTAGCATTGCAGCCATTCGAGCGGTATTTGATTATTACCAAGCGGAACTTCCACATGACGTGTTAGAGATTTTGGTCAATCGGGCGGAGATGATTGCCCATATGAATCCTAGTGGTTTGGATGCCAAGACCTGTCTTAGTGACCAACCTATCCGTTTTATCAAGAATGTTGGTTTTGAAGAATTAACCATGGATTTATCAGCTTATCTGGTCATTGCAGATACTGGAGTTTATGGACATACTCGTGAAGCTATCCAGGTCGTGCAGAGCAAGGGTAAGGATGCTTTACCTTTCTTGCATGCGCTAGGAGAGTTGACCCAAGAAGCAGAAGAAGCGATAAAAACAAAAGATGCCGTGAAGCTGGGAGAAATTCTAACCAAAGCTCATGGAAATCTAAAGGAAATCGGAGTTAGTAGCCCTGAGGCAGATGCCTTGGTTGAAACTGCCCTTGAACAAGGTGCTCTAGGTGCCAAGATGAGTGGTGGTGGTCTAGGAGGCTGTATCATCGCCTTGGTTGCTAATGAGAGCCAAGCGCAAGAACTCGCAGAAAGATTAGAAGAGAAAGGAGCTGTTCAGACATGGATCGAAAGCCTGTAACAGTACGTTCCTATGCCAATATTGCCATTATCAAATATTGGGGTAAGAAAGCAGAAAAAGAGATGGTTCCTGCAACTAGCAGTATCTCTCTAACCTTGGAAAATATGTATACGGAGACAACACTTTCTCCTCTACCAGCAGATGCGAGGGCAGATGACTTTTTACATCAATGGTCAGTTGCAAAACGAAGCTGAACATAAAAAGATGAGTAAAATCATTGACCGCTACCGTCCTGAAGGGGCAGGTTTTGTTCGTATTGACACCAAGAACAATATGCCAACAGCGGCAGGTCTTTCTTCAAGTTCTAGTGGTTTGTCTGCCCTAGTCAAATCCTGCAATGCTTACTTCCAATTAGGGCTAGATCGTAAAGAATTGGCCTTGGAAGCTAAGTTTGCATCGGGTTCTTCATCTCGTAGTTTTTATGGCCCCATAGCAGCTTGGGACAAGGATAGTGGAGAGATTTATCCAGTTGAAACTGACTTGAAACTAGCTATGATTATGTTGGTCTTGGAAGACCAGAAAAAACCAATCTCTAGTCGAGATGGGATGAAACTCTGTGTGGAAACTTCGACAACATTTGATGAGTGGATTCGTCAGTCTGAACAAGACTACAAGGATATGCTAATCTACCTCAAGGAAAATGACTTTGAGAAAGTTGGACTATTAACAGAAAAGAACGCTCTCGCCATGCATGCTACGACAAAAACTGCAAATCCGCCGTTCTCTTATCTGACAGATGCGAGTTATGAGGCTATGGATTTCGTTCGTCAACTTAGAGAACAAGGAGAATCTTGTTACTTCACCATGGATGCGGGGCCTAATGTAAAGGTTCTTTGTTTAGAAAAAGACTTGGAACATCTATCAAAACTTTTAGGTCAACGCTATCGCTTAATCGTTTCAAAGACAAAGGATTTGAGCCAAAATGACGATTGTTAAAACTTGTGGGAAGCTCTACTGGGCTGGTGAGTATGCCATTTTAGAACCAGGACAGTTGGCACTAATAAAAGCTATTCCCATCTATATGACAGCTGAGATTGAGTCCTCAGAAGTTTATCGGCTCTACTCAGATATGTTTACTTATAGTGTAGATATGCGTCCAGATTCTTCTTATGCTTTGATTCAAGAAACAGTTGCCTTGGTAGAGGAATATCTGACTGATCAAGGGGTTGACTTGCAGCCATTTTCCTTAGAGATTCGTGGGAAAATGGAGCGTGAGGGCAAGAAGTTTGGACTGGGTTCTAGTGGTAGCGTCGTTGTATTGGTTATCAAGGCCATGCTTGCTTTTTATGAAAGGCCAGCCGAAAGAGACCTTTTGTTTAAACTGGCGAGTGCTGTACTTCTCAAACGTGGAGATAATGGTTCCATGGGTGATATTGCTTGTATCGTTTCAGAAGACCTAGTCCTCTATCAGTCGTTTGACCGTGAGAAAGTGGCACAATGGCTAGAAAAAGAAGACTTGCAAGATGTATTAAATCGCGACTGGGGCTTTTCTATTAGGAGTGTTGAACCAGCTTTGAAATTTGATTTCCTGGTCGGTTGGACCAAGGAAGTGGCTGTCTCTAGTCACATGGTTAAGCAAATCAAGAATAATATGAACGCTAGCTTTTTGCAGGCTTCAAAAGAAACTGTAGCTAACTTGGTAAAGGCTTTGCAGACAGGTCAAGAAGAAACCATTATTGCCTTGTTAGGACAAGCCAGCCAACTTTTAGAAGGCTTGAGTTCAGATATTTACACCCCTTCTCTCAAACAATTAAAAGATGTCAGCAGAGACTTAAAAGCCGTCGCTAAAAGTAGTGGTGCTGGTGGTGGAGATTGCGGCATTGCCCTCAGTTTTGACCAAGATTCGACCACATTACTGAAAAAACGCTGGGCTGATCTAGGGATTGAGCTCTTGTATCAAGAAAGGATAGGACATGACGACAAATCGGAAGGATGAACACATCCGCTATGCCCTTGAACAAAAAAGTTCTTATAATAGTTTTGATGAAGTTGAATTGATTCATTCTTCGCTACCCTTATATGACATTGATGAAATTGATCTTTCAACAGAATTTGCAGGGCGAAAATGGGACTTTCCTTTTTATATTAACGCCATGACAGGTGGGAGTGACAAGGGCAGAGAAATCAATCAAAAATTAGCCCAGGTGGCAGAGGCCTGCGGGATTTTATTTGTGACAGGTTCTTACAGTGCTGCTCTTAAGGATCCATTGGACAATTCTTTCTCCGTCAAGTCAAATCACCCTGACCTTCTTTTCGGAACCAATATTGGCTTAGACAAGTCTGTAGAACTAGGATTGCAGACGGTCAAAGAGATGAATCCCCTTCTCTTACAAGTTCATGTCAATGTCATGCAGGAATTACTCATGCCAGAAGGTGAGCGTCAATTTAGATTATGGCAAAGTAATCTGAAAGATTATGCTGAGCAAATCACAGTTCCTCTTGTTTTAAAAGAAGTCGGTTTTGGCATGGATATGAAGACCATTGCTAAGGCATACGAGATGGGGATACGTACAGTTGATTTGTCTGGTCGTGGGGGAACTAGCTTTGCCTATATCGAAAATCGTCGTAGCGGTCAACGGGACTACCTCAATGATTGGGGGCAATCGACCATGCAAACACTTCTAAATGCCCAAGACTGGAAAGATAAGATGGAGCTTCTGGTAAGCGGAGGTGTTCGCAATCCACTAGACATCATCAAATGCTTGGTCTTTGGAGCCAAGGCGGTTGGACTATCACGTACCATGTTAGAGCTGGTTGAGAATTACTCAGTTGATGTCGTTATTTCCATTGTTGAAAGCTGGAAGGAAGACCTACGCTTGATTATGTGTGCCCTTAATTGTTCAAAAATTGAGGATTTGCAAGAGGTCGACTATCTCCTGTATGGAAAATTAAAAGAAGCAAAAGATCAACTATAAAGAGGTCGGGATTTTAGTCCCGGTCTTTTTATCATTCCTCAGACTGATGTGACTTTTGGGATTTGTGATACAATAACATAGAGAGGACGGTTACATGCGAAAATTTCAAATTTTTCTATTTATTGAAGCTTGTTTATTAACAGGAGCTCTGATTATGATGGTATCAGAGCATTTTTCCCGTTTTCTGCTGATATTGCTCTTGTTTTTACTGCTAATTCGATACTACACTGGAAGACAGGGAAATAACCTTATATTAGTGGCAGTGAGCATCCTATTTTTCTTTATCATCATGCTCAATCCTTTTGTTATTATGGCTATCTTTGTGGCCTTGATATATAGCCTGTTCTTACTTTATCCTATGATGAACCAGGAAAGAGAAGATACCAATCTGATTTTTGAAGAAGTAGTGACGGTGAAGAGGGAGAAAAATCGCTGGTTTGGGAATCTCCACCACTTTTTCAAGCTACCAGACTTGCCGCTTTTGATGATATCAACCTTTTTTTCGTCTCATGGGGAAGGATACCATTCATCTAGAACATGTGATTTTGAGCAATCATGATAATGTCATCATCTTGAGAAAGCTAGTCGGCACTACTAGAATTATCGTACCAGTGGATGTAGAAGTTAGTCTAAGTGTCAATTCTCTGTACGGAGATTTAACCTTCTTTGACCATCCTAAACGAGCTTTGCGTAATGAGCAATTTCATCAAGAAACCAGAGATTATCTCAAGAGTCCTAAGAGCGTTAAGATCCTTTGACAACTATGATTGGAGATGTTGAGGTGGTGCGAGGATGAAAAAACAACCTTATATTTTAATCGGACTCATCTCATTTCTCTTTGTTGTTTTTCTATTTCGAAGCATTTTTAAGGTTCTGGTTATAGAGTGGAGCTCTCTCTTTCAGGATCTAGAAAAGACAGAAAAAGTCCTATTTCTAGCCTTGATGTTTAGTCTTGCCCTTGCTTGTTTATTAGTCTTGTTCTGGACAATTGTTGATGAAATTTCAAGAAGAAGAATCCAAGCAAATCTTAAACGTCTGCTAGCTGGCAAAGATATTGAAAGTCTGGGAGATGCTGACCTAGATGCAAGTTTTAGAAACTTGTCAGGAAAGCTCGGTTTGTTAACAGAAGCTATTCAAAAAGCAGACAATCAGGCCTTGGTCAAAGAAGAAGAAATTGTTGAAAAGGAACGCAAGCGAATCGCGCGTGACTTGCATGATACAGTCAGTCAAGAAATTTTTGCTGCCCATATGATTTTATCAGGACTCAGTCAACAAGCTTCTAAATTAGACAGAGAGAAGATGCAAACACAGCTTCAGAGTGTGACTGCTATTTTGGAGACAGCCCAAAGAGACTTGCGCATTCTTCTTTTGCATCTACGACCAATTGAACTGGAACAAAAAAGCTTGGTGGAGGGGATTGAGCTACTCCTCAAAGAGCTAGAAGAAAAAAGTGAGCTGAAGGTAAGCTTTAAATATCAGGTAACTTCATTACCTAAAAAAATTGAAGAACATATTTTCCGGATTGTACAAGAATTGATTAGTAATACCCTTCGGCATGCACAGGCTTCATGTCTAGATGTTTACCTTTATCAAACGGAAACTGAATTACAGTTGAAGGTTGCAGACAATGGGCGTGGTTTTCAGCTAGATGATGTTGATGAACTGAGCTATGGTTTACGCAATATCAAAGAACGAGTGGAAGATATGGCTGGGACTATACAATTACTAACAGCTCCCAAACAAGGGTTAGCTGTTGATATCCGCATTCCCTTGCTTGATTTGGATAGATAAGAGGAGGTAAGATGAAACTATTATTGGTAGATGACCACCAAATGGTGCGTCTGGGTTTAAAAAGTTATTTTGAGTTACAAGATGATGTAGAGGTTGTGGGAGAAGCGACCAATGGCGCGGAAGGAATTTCCATGGCCTTGGAACTGCGTCCTGATGTGATTGTCATGGATATTGTCATGCCTGAAGTCAACGGAATTGACGCGACACTAGCTATTCTCAAAGAATGGCCAGAGGCTAAATCTTGATCGTGACATCTTACCTAGACAATGAAAAAATTATGCCGGTCTTGAATGCTGGAGCTAGAGGATATATGCTTAAGACTTCGAGCGCAGATGAATTGTTACACGCTGTTCGTAAGGTGGCGGCTGGAGAGTTGGCTATTGAACAAGAGGTAAGTAAAAAGGTAGAATACAATCGCAATCATATTGAACTTCATGAGGACTTGACTGCGCGTGAACGGGACGTTCTCCAACTAATCGCTAAGGGCTATGAAAATCAGCGGATCGCCGATGAATTGTTTATTTCCCTTAAGACAGTTAAAACCCATGTATCCAACATTTTAGCAAAGCTTCAGGTTAGTGACCGCACTCAGGCAGCAGTCTATGCCTTTCAGCATCACTTGGTAGGGCATGAGGATTTTTAGATGAGTTTTTTGGAGCCAAAGCAAGGTTTATTCGGTAAATTGGATACATTTAGCAAAAAAACAGTAATCTAGGATTAACAAGTATCTCAAGCAGTCCTGAAAACTCGGTTCTGACTTGAAAAAAGTTACTAGTATATGATATAATAGACTGTATTTAAAAAAATTTTAAGGAGAAATGACAGAATGTCTGTATCATTTGAAAACAAAGAAACAAACCGTGGTGTCTTGACTTTCACTATCTCTCAAGACCAAATCAAACCAGAATTGGATCGTGTATTTAACTCAGTAAAGAAATCTCTTAACGTTCCTGGTTTCCGTAAAGGTCATCTTCCACGTCCTATCTTCGACCAAAAATTTGGTGAAGAGTCACTTTACCAAGACGTTATGAACGCTCTTTTGCCAAACGCTTATGAAGCGGCTGTAAAAGAAGCTGGTCTTGAAGTCGTTGCACAACCAAAAATTGACGTAACTTCTATGGAAAAAGGTCAAGACTGGGTTATCACTGCTGAAGTTGTTACAAAACCTGAAGTTAAATTGGGTGACTACAAAAACCTTGAAGTATCAGTTGATGTAGAAAAAGAAGTAACTGATGCTGATGTTGAAGAGCGTATCGAACGTGACCGCAACAACTTGGCTGAATTGGTTATCAAAGAAGCTGCTGCTGAAAACGGCGATACTGTTGTTATCGACTTTGTTGGTTCTATCGACGGTGTTGAATTTGACGGTGGAAAAGGTGAAAACTTCTCACTTGGACTTGGTTCAGGTCAATTCATCCCTGGTTTCGAAGACCAATTGGTAGGTCACTCAGCTGGTGAAACTGTTGATGTTATCGTAACATTCCCAGAAGACTACCAAGCAGAAGACCTTGCAGGTAAAGAAGCTAAATTCGTAACAACTATCCACGAAGTAAAAGCTAAAGAAGTTCCAGCTCTTGACGATGAACTTGCAAAAGACATCGACGAAGAAGTTGAAACTCTTGACGAATTGAAAGAAAAATACCGTAAAGAATTGGCTGCTGCTAAAGAAGAAGCATACAAGGATGCAGTTGAAGGTGCAGCAATCGATAAAGCTGTAGAAAACGCTGAAATCGTTGATCTTCCAGAAGAAATGATCCACGAAGAAGTTCACCGTTCAGTAAATGAATTCCTTGGAAACTTGCAACGTCAAGGTATCAACCCTGACATGTACTTCCAAATCACTGGAACTACTCAAGAAGACCTTCACAAACAATACGAAGCAGAAGCTGAGTCACGTACGAAGACTAACCTTGTTATCGAAGCTGTTGCGAAAGCTGAAGGATTTGACGCTACTGAAGAAGAAATCCAAAAAGAAATCGAGCAATTGGCTGCAGACTACAACATGGAAGTTGCTCAAGTACAAAGCTTGCTTTCAGCTGAAATGTTGAAACACGATATCGCAGTGAAAAAAGCTGTTGAATTGATCACAAGCACTGCAACAGTAAAATAATCTTTACAAGATAAAAGCCCACCGGATTCGGTGGGTTTTCTTATACTTTATTTTCCGAAAATCTCCTGCAGGTCTTCTTCAGTAATCCCAATCATGGCTGGAATATTAGACCAGTTGTCTTCGGTTAGAATGTAGGATTGTTCAGTATCTGTAACTGGTGTAGCTTCAGTAGCTGATTTACTAGTTCCATCAGTTGATTCTATTAAGTCAGCGAAACGTTCAATTAGATAGGTCTTACGAGCCGTTCCGATGTGCTGAGTTGCATAGTCAAAGGCCTGTAATTCACCTAGTAAAATGAGCTACTTTTAGCACGAGTGATGGCAGTGTAGATGAGATTACGCTCTAACATGCGCTTGCTTGCACTGGTGATAGGCAGGATAACAACAGGAAACTCGCTACCCTGAGACTTATGGATACTCATGGCATAGGCTAGGCGAATCTTGTACCATTCATTTCGAGGATAGGAAACCTCATTGCCGTCAAAATCGATGACAATTTCATCTTGCTTGGATTCAGTGTATTTTCCTGGAATCAATTCTGTGATATAACCTAAGTCTCCGTTAAAGACATTGACCTCTGCATCGTTGACTAGGTGAATGACCTTATCACCTGTTCGATAGTGACACTGAGGTGCTTCAAAGCTAAGCAGGTCTTTTTGTGGAGGATTGAGGAGGTCTTGCATGAGCTGGTTGATGGCATCAATACCAGCAGTTCCACGGTACATAGGGGCAAGAACCTGAATATCGCGAGCAGGGATACCACTTCTGATAGCAGCACCTAGGATTTTTTCAATGCTAGCAGGGATATGGTTACTAGCGATTTCAAAGTAGGAGCGATCTGCTTTTTTCTGGGTAAAATCTGCAGGCAATATTCCCTGACGAATCTGACTTGCAAGAGTGACGATGGTTGATTCTTCGCTCTGACGGTAGATTCTTTCCAAACGTGTTTGAGGAATACTTGAAATCTGGAGCAAGTCAGCCAAGACTTGACCAGGACTAACCGATGGCAGCTGGTTGCTATCACCAACGATGAGGATTTTACTGGTAGAGGAGATATTGGAGAAGAGCTGGTTGGCTAGCCAAGTATCTACCATAGAAAACTCATCTACAATGATAAAGTCAGCATCCAGATAATCTTCCAGATGGCTGGTGTCGTCGTCTCCAGTCATACCCAAATGGCGGTGAATGGTAGCACTAGGTAGACCTGTTAGCTCATTCATGCGACGAGCTGCGCGACCAGTGGGAGCGGCTAGGAGAATGGGCAGATTGCACTTTTTCTTGAGATCCAGTCCTTCTAAGAGAGCATAGACAGCGATAATGCCGTTGATAACAGTGGTCTTACCTGTACCAGGTCCACCTGTAAGGATAAAGACCTTGTTTTGGATAGCATCGCAGATGGCCTGTTTTTGAATACTATCATACTCAATTCCCAGTTCTTCCTCAACAGTTGTGATATGCTCTTGGATGGTTTCTAGATCCTGTTTTTTTACTCTGACCCTTTTTCGAGGATTCTGATGAGATGGCTGCGAATCCCTTCTTCTGCAAAAAAGAGGCTATTATCAAAGATTTTGGTATCAATCTGCTGGACCTTATCTTCTTCAATCAGATAAGCAAGCTCTTGGGCAACTTGACTCGGCTCTAGGTCGACTGGACGGGAGGATTCAAGAAGGTTGAGGGTTTGCTCCAACAAGTCTCTAGCTTCCATATAGGTATCTCCCGTTTCCATGCAACCTTGAAAGAGACTATGGACGAGACCAGCACGGAAGCGCTCGGGAGCCTGGCTCTCAATCCCCAATTCTTGGGCCAATTGGTCAGCGATGGTAAATCCCAAGCCCTTGATATCCTCGACCAGTTGATAGGGATAATTCTCGACAATCTCTAGCGTTTCTTCCTTGTAAAAGTCTTGAATCTGAAAGGCTAGTTTATTTGGGATGCCATAATTAGCCAGTTTGGCTAAGACCATCTCTGTTCCGTAATTAAGACGAAGAGTTGAGACAAAGGCCTCACAGTTTTTAGCAGAGAGTCCAGAGATAGACTGGAGTTTGTCTGGATTTTCTAAGATTTTGTCAATAGTGTTATCTCCGTAAATATCCACAATTTTCTGAGCTGTTTTGAGTCCAATTCCCTTAAAATGGCTGCTGGAGAAATACTTGACCAAGCCCTTACTAGTCGGCTTGGCTCTCTCATAGCGAGTCATTTGTAGCTGTTCCCCATACTTGGAGTGTTGGACAATTTGTCCCCAAAAGGTGTATTCCTCTCCTTCAATGATATCAGCCATAGTACCTGTGACAATGATTTCATAATCATCAAAGTCTTCAGCATTGGTATCCTCAATATCTAGGAGTAAAATACGGAAAAAATTGCTGACATTTTCAAAAATAATGCGTTCAATGGTGCCTGAAAAATAAACTTCCATAAAATTCCTTACAATAATTTCTGAGAAAATTTATCCCAGATTTAGTCAAAAATAGAATGAGAAGAGGCTGAGATAGAAAATTCTCGGCCTCTTCCTAGTTTTTAAAATGTTCCGATACGCTTGAGTGGCCAGAAGCGGAATTTGGCTTCTCCGGTGATATCTTTTGCCTTAAAGGTACCAACATGTCGACTGTCGCTAGATACCAGACGGTCATCACCCAGTAGGAGGTATTCACCCTCTGGTACAGTGAAGGTAAAGCTAGTGTTGTAATTAACATCTAGGGTAAAAGCCTGAGCCTTTTGAGCTAAAGTTCTAAAGTATTCTCCCTTTTTACCATCCCAACCAGTTCCAGTATAGGTGCTCTGGAGTTTATCTTCCTTGAAACGCTTAAGGTATTCTGCTAAATAGGGCTCATCAGTTTCTTGACCATTAATATAGAGTTTATCGTTGTCATAACGAATGGTATCTCCTGGCATACCAATGACCCGTTTAACGATATCCTTGTTCCCATCGTCCTCATGAGCAACCACAATATCAAAACGATTGATTGGGAGATGTTTAACCACAAAGAGGATTTCTCCATCTGCCAGGGTAGGATCCATAGAATGTCCTTCTACGCGGACATTGCTCCAGAGAAAGAGACGGCTAAGACCTACTAGTGTAATAAGTAGGAAGATAACTCCCCACTCTTTTAAAAATGATTTTAAATATTTCATAATTTACCTTTCTAGCATTTTTTTTGCTTTTTCAGTATTTTTAAAGTGTAGTTTGGCGCAGAAGTTGAGTCCCTGCATACCATAAGCACGAAGGATTTGGCTAGCTACCTTATCAGAAGCTGTTCCAGCCCCGCTTGGAAGTTGATAACCAAGTTCTCTACCCAGATTTTCGAGATTTTCTAGAAAGAGATCACGCGCAATGATAGAACTTACTGCGACAGCCAAGTACTTACCTTCAGCTTTTTCCTCTAGGCTGACTGGATTAGAAAAATGATTGGCTTCATTTTTTAAGTACTTCTCATAGTTTTGAGCACTCGTAAAAGCATCGATCACAATCTTTTCTGGCTGGACTCCCTTTTGTAGGAGGAGAAAAATCGCTTGATTGTGCAGAGCTACCTTTACGGAAACGGCATTGTAGCGCTCCCCAATGACTTCATTATACTTACTTGGAGACAGAAGCAGCGCTTGGTGCTGGATTCTCTCCTTAAGCAGGGGGGCAAGCTGACGAATCTTTTGGTCTGTCAGAGTCTTAGAATCCCCTACACCTAGTTTTCGTAGGAAGTCATGTTGGTCAGGAGTCACAAAGGATGCTACTACAGCTAAACCACCGAAGTAGGAACCATTCCCCACCTCATCTGTTCCAATCAAGGGGAAATTTTGTCCGCTAGTTCCTTGACTGACCTGATAACCAAAAAAACTGGCGTAACGTTCAGCACCTTCTCCTTGCAAGAGCACTTTTCCTGATGTGTAGATGGAAACACTTGTCTGCGGAAGCTTCAAAAAATAGCGAATATAAGGATTTTTACTAGGAGTCAGTGCTTGTTCATATTTCTGAACAAAGGCTTGGATTTCTTTTTCGCTCGGAGTTAATGTAATACTTGCCATAACTCTTATTGTACCATAAAAGCTGTAGAATTGGTAAAAACTGACAAACTAAGTGAAATTTGGTATAATATCGTGAGGTGAATTTTATGGCAAATTTAAATCGATACAAGTTTACATTCGGAAAAAAAACATTGACCCTAACAACTGAGCATGACAACCTCTTTATGGAGGAAATTGCCAAGGTCGCAACAGAAAAATATGAAGCAATCAAAGAACAAATGCCTGGAGCGGATGATGAGACAATCGCTATTTTATTAGCAGTCAATAGTTTGTCAACTCAACTCAGTCGTGAGATTGAATTTGATGATAAGGAGCAAGAATTAGAAGCTCTCCGTCATCAGGTTGTAGCAGCAAAACAAGAACAGAGCAAGATTGAGGATTCCCTATGATTTCCGTCCTTCTCTTATTGGTTCTTGCATGGAGCTTTTATATCGGTTATCGTAGAGGTTTAGTTCTACAGATTTACTATTTTGTAGCAACTGTGATTTCAGCTCTTCTTGCAGGAAATTTTTATCAATCTTTAGGGAAACAATTTGATTTGTTGATCCCATATGCAAGTCCACAGCAAGGGCAGGGAACCTTCTTTTTCCCGTCGAATCAACTTTTCCAGCTGGACAAAGTCTTTTATGCAGGGATTGGTTATCTCTTAGCCTTTACGGTGTTTTACTGCTTCGGTCGATTGCTGGGTCTCTTTCTTAATCTTCTACCGACTAAAAAGCTAGCGGGTCAATATTTCCGTATAGGCGCAGGAGTTTTATCAGTGGCTGTGACCTTATTTGTCCTCCAGATGATACTGACTATTCTTGCGACTGTTCCTTTACAAATTGTTCAAAATTCACTTGAAAACAGTTTTGTAGCTAAACATATTATCCAGAGTGTTCCCAATCACTAGTCATGTGATTAAACAACTCTGGGTAACCAAAATAATCGGATAAAAGGGCAGGGAACTATTCCTAGCCTTTTTGTTTACAATTTCAATAGTTTAGGAGCCTTTTTGAAAAGAGTGAGAATTTAAAAAAATCGTTCGCTCATTACGAAGGAAAAGAAAATGAATAAAAAGATACTAGAAACATTAGAATTTAATAAGGTCAAGGCTTTATTTGAACCTCATCTTTTGACCGAGCAAGGACTAGAGCAGTTGAAAGAACTTGCTCCGACTGATAAAGGAGACAAGATTAAGCAAGCTTTTGCAGAGATGAAGGAAATGCAAGAACTCTTTGTCGAGCATCCTCATTTCAGCATTTCTGCAACAAAAGATATTGCTGCAACTAGCAAACGTTTGGAGATGGGTGCTGACCTCAACATCGAGGAATTTCTCCTTCTCAAACGTGTCATATTTGCCAGTCGTGAATTGCAGAATTTTTATGACAATCTTGAAAATGTACGTTTAGAACACCTAGCTAACTGGTTTGAGAAACTTCATGACTTCCCACATCTACAGGGAAATCTACAAGCCATCAACGAAGCTGGATTTATTGAGAACTTTGCTAGTGAGGATTTGGCACGAATCCGTCGAAAAATCCATGATAGTGAAAGTCAAGTCCGATGATGTCCTGCAAGACCTTCTCAAACAAAAAGCTCAGATGCTGACAGAAGGTATCATCGCAAGTAGAAATGGTCGTCAAGTTCTTCCTGTCAAAAATACCTATCGTAACAAGATTGCTGGTGTGGTTCATGATATCTCTGCAAGCGGGAACACTGTTTATATCGAACCACGTGAAGTGGTCAAGCTAAGTGAAGAAATTGCAAGTCTTCGTGCAGATGAACGCTATGAGATGATGCGTATCCTCCAAGAACTCTCTGAAAGAGTAAGACCTCATGCAGCTGAAATCGCCAATGATGCTTGGATTATTGGACATTTGGACCTGATTCGTGCTAAGGTCCGCTTTTATCCAAGAGACGGAGGCAGTAGTACCTCAAGTGTCTGAGGGAACAGGAGATTCAACTTCTTCACGTTCGTCATCCTCTTGTGAAAAATGCTGTCGCCAATGATGTGCACTTTTGGGTAAGGATCTAACAGCTATCGTCATCACGGGTCCCTAATACAGGTGGTAAGACCATTATGCTCAAGACCTTAGGTTTGACCCAGTTGATGGCCCAGTCTGGTCTACCAATTTTAGCTGATAAGGGTAGTCGTGTAGGGATTTTCGAGGAGATTTTCGCAGATATCGGGGACGAGCAATCCATCGAACAAAGCCTCTCAACCTTCTCTAGTCACATGACTAATATCGTAGATATTCTGGGTAAGGTCAATCAAAACTCGCTCTTGCTACTGGATGAGCTTGGAGCAGGTACAGATCCTCAAGAAGGGGCTGCTCTTGCCATGTCTATCCTAGAAGACTTACGCCTGCGTCAGGTCAAGACCATGGCAACCACTCACTATCCTGAACTTAAGGCCTATGGTATTGAAACGGCCTATGTTCAAAATGCTAGTATGGAGTTTGATACAGCTAGCCTGCGCCCAACCTATCGCTTTATGCAGGGAGTTCCAGGTCGAAGCAATGCCTTTGAAATTGCCAAACGTCTAGGCTTGTCAGATGTCATCGTAGGTGATGCCAGCAAGCAGATTAATCAAGACAATGATGTCAATCGCATCATTGAGCAATTGGAAGAACAAACACTTGAAAGCCGGAAACGTCTTGAGAATATTCGCCAAGTTGAGCAAGAAAACCTCAAGATGAACCGCGCGCTAAAAAAACTCTACAATGAGCTAAATCGTGAGAAGGAAACTGAACTCAATAAGGCGCGTGAGCAAGCTGCTGAGATTGTTGATTTGGCCCTAGCTGAGAGTGATGATATACTTAAAAATCTTCACAGTAAATCTCAACTAAAACCACATGAGATTATCGAAGCCAAGGCTAAACTCAAAAAATTAGCCCCTGAAAAAGTTGACCTTTCTAAAAACAAGGTTCTTCAAAAAGCTAAGAAAAAACGAGCTCCAAAAGTTGGAGATGATATTATCGTTTTAAGCTATGGTCAACGTGGTACCTTGACCAATCAACTCAAGGATGGACGTTGGGAAGCTCAGGTTGGCTTGATTAAGATGACACTTGAGGAAAAAGAGTTTGACTTGGTTCAAGCCCAGAAAGAAGCGCCAGTCAAGAAGAAACAAGTCAACGTCGTCAAACGTGCAGCAGGAAAAGGCCCACAGGCTCGACTAGACCTTCGTGGCAAACGCTACGAGGAGGCTATGGAAGCCTTGGATGCCTTTATCGACCAAGCCCTGCTCAACAATATGGCCCAAGTTGACATCATCCATGGTATCGGTACAGGAGTCATCCGTGAAGGGGTGACTAAGTACCTACAAAGAAATAAACAGGTCAAGAGCTTTGGCTATGCACCACAAAATGCAGGCGGATCTGGCGCAACCATTGTAACCTTTAAAGGGATAAAAGCGAAATGAATGAAAATTATAATAAAATTTTTCTGAAAAATAATTGACAAGAGCTAAATTTTTTTCTTGTAAAATAAATAAAAAAATTAAATACAACACCGAATGAAGTTTAATAGAAGTGGAAAATCGTTTGATTTTTCATGACTGTAAATGGACGGAACTCTGGAGAGACCGTAAAGGCACCGAAGGGGCAAGGCAGGCAACTGCTCAAACTCTCAGGTAAAAGGACAGAGCAATGATAGAGCGCTTTTTGGCATTTATCGATGCATTCCAGAGTACATGTTTTTAACATGTGCTCTTTCTTTTGGAGTTGAATAGATAGGAGAAAAGGATGTTAAATTTGCTAAAAGAGCTAGATGCTCTGGTATGGGGACCCACCCCTTTTAATTTTATTGGTTGGTACAGGGATTTACTTGACTCTTCGTTTAGGGCTTTTACAAATCCTGCGTCTCCCTAAGGCCTTCCAGCTTATTTTTACCAAGGATAAGGGGCATGGGGATGTATCGAGCTTTGCGGCTTTGTGTACAGCCCTAGCAGCAACTGTTGGTACAGGAAATATTATCGGGGTTGCAACGGCTATCAAGGTTGGTGGACCAGGTGCTCTTTTTTGGATGTGGGTGGCTGCTTTCTTTGGAATGGCAACCAAGTATGCAGAAGGACTACTTGCTATTAAATATCGAACCAAGGATGACCATGGTGCGGTAGCAGGAGGACCGATGCATTATATCCTTCTAGGGATGGGCGAAAAATGGCGCCCTCTTGCAATCTTCTTTGCTGTAGCTGGAGTACTAGTTGCACTTTTGGGAATCGGTACTTTTACTCAAGTGAATTCCATTACAGAATCCGTTCAAAATACGGCTAGTATTGATCCGACAATTACTGCACTTGTTTTATCTATTTTCGTAGGGATTGCAGTCTTTGGTGGACTTAAGTCCATTTCTAAGGTTTCAACCACAGTTGTTCCCTTTATGGCTATTGTCTATATCTTGGGAACCTTGACAGTCATTTTCTTTAATATCGATAAAGTACCTGCAACACTTTCACTGGTTCTCACATCAGCTTTTAGTCCCATAGCTGCAGTGGGAGGATTTGCAGGAGCTAGTGTTCGGATGGCTATTCAAAATGGTGTGGCGCGTGGTGTCTTCTCAAACGAGTCTGGATTGGGTTCAGCTCCCATTGCGGCTGCGGCAGCTAAGACCAACGAACCGGTGGAGCAAGGTTTGATTTCCATGACAGGAACCTTTATTGATACCTTGATCATCTGTACCTTGACTGGTTTGACAATCTTGGTGACTGGGGTTTGGAATGGTAATTTAGATGGTGTTGCTCTAACTCAGTCAGCTTTTTCTACAGTATTTTCTTTCTTTGGACCTGCTCCTTTTAACAATCTTCTTGGTACTTTTGCCTTTACTACGATTTTGGGATGGAACTATTACGGAGAGCGTTGTTTTGAATTTCTCTTTGGCGTTCGCTTTATCTGGCTTTATCGTGTGGTCTTTGTACTCATGGTCTTGCTGGGAGGATTTATCGAGCTGGATATGGTCTGGGTCATTGCGGATATTGTTAATGCCCTCATGGCTCTACCAAACTTGATTGCACTCTTAGCCTTATCACCAGTCGTTATCGCTGAGACGAAGAAGTATTTTGATAAATAATGTAAGATTGATATTACCATTTATAGATAAGACTAGCATCTGTTTGTGAGATGCTAGTTTTTTCACTACTAGGGCTAGTCTTTTATTTTATACTCAATGAAAATCAAAGAGCAAACTAGGAAACTAGCCGCAGGTTGCTCAAAGCACTGCTTTGAGGTTGTGGATAGAACTGACGAAGTCAGTAACATATATACGGCAAGGCCACGTTGACGCGGTTTGAAGAGATTTTCGAAGAGTATTATGTCATAAGATGAATGAAATTCAATAGTACCTCTTTAATGATATCCTTTATTTGCACTTTTATTTAGTGTATAATAGTCAGCATAAATCTGTTTTTGTTCTGATATGTCTTGTTTCATCTATGTGCGAAAGAGAAATAAACTGGAGGTGTTTATGTCAAAAGATATTCGAAAATTAGTGATTTCACAGGGACTAGCGAATCTAGCAGATGTCTTTTTTAGAGTCATTGTGATTGCAAATGTGTTTTGTCTTATCTGGTTCGGTCATTTCAACCTCCCTAGTACCAATTCTGATTGGTCTATCCTCCTTTTTAGCTAGTTTCTTAGTTCCATTAGTAACGAAGAGATTAGCTTTAAATCGTGTTCTTTTCTTGACTCAATTGGGTAAGACGATTCTGCTAGCGATTTTGGTTTTTCTACTCAAGCAATCTGAAACTATTTCCCTCCCTCTTTTATATGCTATTGTTACCTTAATCTCCATTTTGGATGGTTTTGCAGCGCCTGTTTCCTATGCGATTGTTCCACGATATGCAAGTGATTTAGCTAAAGCGAACGCAGCCATTTCTATGAGTGGTGAAAGTGTACAACTAGTTGGTTGGGGTTTAGGAGGTTTCTTGTTTGCGAGTCTAGGAATGAATCCTAGCCTGCTCATTGTGTTAGCCTTGTTTACACTTTCGACGATTTTGATGTTTGGTTTGCCACTAGTCGAAAAAGAAGAGTTGTCCTCTGAAACAAGTCTTGAAACTTTAACAAAAGGTTGGAGATTGGTGGCTAAAGAATCAAGATTAGGCTTTATTGTCCAAGCCAATCTTTTAGAAATTCTAGCCAATGCTATCTGGGTATCTTCTGTTTTACTTGTTTTTGTGACTGAGATTTTACATCAGTCAGAAAGCTATTGGGGCTACGTCAATACATCCTATTCCTTGGGGATTATCTTGGGAGGAGCTATTATCTTCCGTCTAGCAGAGAAAGTTGTTACCTATAAATATCAAACTATGACCTTTTCTTTGTTAGCGACAGCACTAGTAACTCTGTTGATAGTGTTATTTCCAAATCCACCTGCTTTTCTATTCCTATCTCTAGTAATTGGTTTTCTATCTCAGATTAAGGAAGTTCCTGAGAGCGTATTATTACAGGAATCGGTTGATGAGAAGGAACTTGTGAATGTTTACTCCGTTATCGAAGTTGTCTCTACGTTGGCCTTTTCTGTCTCTGTTTTTCTAATGAGTTTTATCACAGAATATTTTGGTGTATTTACTGGCTTTGGCTTGGCTATCTTCTGCTTTGCTAGTAGAGTCCATCTTAGTTTTAAGAAACAAGCATCAGATAAATTAACAGTTATGATCACACATCTGGTGTGATTTTTTTGTTTTCATAAAAATTTTTTATCAGTGCAATTTAAAATATATATTATGCAAGGTATAGATTCTGTGTTAGACTTATTGTCAACGAAAAGCTAATGAGTCATCAATCAAGGCAAGGATTTGTTCAATAGGCTGATGAGATTTCGTAAGATTTTCGCAGAAACCATTCAATTACAAAACGAAAAGAGGTCCCCTTATGACAACATTTACTATCCACACAGTAGAATCAGCACCAGCAGAAGTGAAAGAAGTTCTTGAAACGGTACAAAAGGACAACAATGGCTATATCCCAAATCTTATCGGTCTTTTGGCCAATGCCCCTACAGCCCTAGAGGCTTATCGGACTGTTGGAGCTATTAACCGTCGTAATAGTCTAACACCTGTAGAGCGCGAAGTGGTACAAATCACGGCAGCTGTAACCAACGGTTGTGCATTTTGCGTCGCTGGTCACACAGCCTTTTCTATCAAGCAAATCCAGATGAATGATGACCTTCTCCAAGCCCTTCGCAATCGTACCCCAATCGAAAGCGATCCTAAGCTGGATACCCTAGCTAAGTTTACCTTGGCAGTCATCAATACCAAAGGGCGCGTAGGAGATGAAGCTCTTGGAGAATTCCTTGAAGCTGGCTACACGCAAGAAAATGCCTTGGATGTTGTTCTCGGTGTCAGTCTAGCAAGTCTTTGTAACTATGCCAACAACCTAGCTAACACACCGATTAATCCAGAATTACAACCTTATGCATAAGAGGAGGGCAGAGTATGGGATTTTTTTCAGAAGAATTTTTAAGCTGGTTAGACCAGCACGCTGATGAAATTGACAAAAAATCATGTCAAGCTGGAGAAGAGCTGATTGAGAAAATTGCTGCAGAAGGTGCCTTTCGTGTAGGAGTTCCAAAAGTTCTTGGAGGGCTAGGTGGTAATGACCAAGATGTTATCGATCTCCTTGCTGAACTCGCTCAACATTCCTTAACAGCCTCCTTTATCTCATGGGGTCAACGAACTTTAATAGACAATATTCTACATACTGATAATGCTTATTTCAAAGAAGTTTACTTGGAAAAACTCTTATCAGGAGAATATGCAGGTGCTACGGCCTTATCTAATGCGGTCAAGTATCTATCTGACTTAGAGGAACTAAATGTTCGTATCCTTAAAGAAAATGGGAATTATTACCTAAAAGGCCGACTTCCTTGGGTGACCAATGCTCGTAAGGATCGCTTCCTCACTATTTTTGTAGCAGGATTTGCAGATGATCCGAGTACAAGTTATGTAGTAGCCGTACCATCGGACGCAGAAAACTTTAGTCGTTCCGAAGATTTGGAATTTGTCTCTCTCCAAGGAGGAAATACAGCAGCCCTGACTTTTAACAAGGTACCTTTAAAGGAAGAGTGGATTCTATCCAAGGATGCTCATCAATTTTTAGCGCAAAATCGTCCAGCCTTTTTAGGCTACCAATTTGGCCTAGCCTTTGGTTTGGCTGAACGTTCACTCTCAGAAGTCGAAAAGGAATTGGGGAAACGTGGTGTCTTGAAAGAAGAATGGCAGCATCAGGTCGAACAGTTAGATGATATTCGACATTCTCTCTATCAAGGACTATCTGAAGAGTCCTATTTCGTTAGAAATCCGCGCGAACTATTCCAGTTACGAATTGATATTGTTGATGTTGTTGCCCAAAGTCTCTTATTAGAACTACAAGCTGGTGGCGGGAGAGGATACTTTAGTAAATCGACATCCGGTTTCATACGTCGTTGGAATGAAGGCGCATTTTTTGCCAATTGTTTCTCCTAGTGCAGTTCAATTGCGACATATTCTAGCGACAAACTAAAAAAATAAAGAAAAATAAAAAAACGAGGTTTATCTTTTTTAAACTTCGTTTTTTTAATACTTCATTTAAGCGCTTTTTATGCTATACTGATAATAACATGACTATTGGAGGTTCACATGAAAAAAACTCCCTTGGCCTTTTTCAGGGTGCTTATTGGGATTGGCTGGAGCAGGCAATCTCATTCTGGATATTTTTCCACTATTATCGCACGTCTTTAGTTTGTCAGGCTTGATTTTATGGTTTTATTTTTTATACAGTCATCTTAGTGATTGGCAAGAAAGCCAGCAAGAACTTAAGAAAGCTCCTCTATTATCGGGAATGGCGACCTTTCCCATGGCAGGGATGATTTTATCAACTTATTTGTTACGAATCTTACCCATGAACATGAGCATTGTTGCGCAGATTCTTTGGTGGTTTGCTTTTCTTTTAGATGTAGGTTTAATCATTTACTTCACTAAAAATTATGTGCAGACTAAACCAAGAACGAGTGCAACGCCAAGTTGGACAGTTCTCTATGTAGGGATAGCAGTAGCAAGCTTGACCTACCCAGTGGTGGGCATAGTCGAGATTGCCTATGGCGCTTGGATTTTTGGCTTTACCTTAACCCTTTTCCTTTATCCTCTGATTTATCAAGATTTGAAAAAGTAATCCATTGCCACAGGCTTTACTGGGGCAAGAAGGAATCTACTGTGCTCCCTTTTCTCTACTGTTGGCAGCACTCGTTAGAATCGGAGGTTCAGGACTTCATGGCTGGATTTTGCTAGTTATGATTTTTGCATCACAGGCTTTCTTTTTCTTTGTCCTCAGTCGTTTGCCAAGGATTTTAAAACAGGGATTTCAACCAGCTTTTTCAGCCCTAACCTTCCCAACTATCATCACAGCAACTTCATTGAAAATGGCCCAAGGCATTCTGCAGTTTCCAGTCCTTAACCTCCTCGTTTGGTTAGAGATTATCATTTGTTTAACAATTCTTGTCTATGTATTAGTAGGATATATGCGGTATTTAAGGAACTAAAAAAGCCCCTAGCACTGAGAAGTGTTAGGGATTTGTTGTCGAGCATAGAAACAATCAATTAGTTCAGCTTTCTCCTACTGTTCTTCATGTTCGGATAAAAAATAATAAGTCATAGTACCGAAGATTGATCCTACTCCAAGTCCTACTAGTAGGAAAAAAGCGATCATTTTGAGTTCCAGAAATTGCAAGAAGAAATCTGTAATGGAGTGATTTTCGAAGATTACTTTTTTGGAAAATAGGATAAATAAGTAGAGAGTTGGGATGCTAGTTCCAACTAACCAACTTCTTAACTTGATTTGACGCTTGCTGTAAGTGATTTGTGGAATCTCGGATTGGTCATCATCTTCTAAGTGGAGCCCTCTAGTAGAATATTTTGCCTTGAGACTGAGGGCAAAAATCATCAAGAAGTAGAGATAGGGCATAGCCATTCGAACTATCTCTATAAAGCGCCCAAACAAAAGATAGAACAGGAAGAGAAAGAAGGAAGAGTAAAAGATTTGGACCATGGAACGGGCGCAAGCCTTATAGATGACCTCTTGACGGCATTCATCAAAGGGTCCTTGGATATGAAAGAAATTTCGAACTAAGCGAGTGGTTAAGTCTTCTTTTTTCATGGTAGTGACCTCTTAATAACATTGTTTTTGATTAGCTTCTTTAAAGAGTTGATAGAGAGTATAGAAGTAGACTAGACTAAAAACGATACAGATGGTTAGAAATAGTAGATATCTCCAATCCATAGAATTCGTTAACAGTTGTGGGAAAGATACGAGGATAAAGCAGAGAGATGCGTTTAAGATGCGTATTTTTTTTGATGTGATTTTCTGAAATCTTTGTCCTTTGTTCAAGACAGGAAGGGCTAAGAGGAAGATGATCAGAAAAGGACGCGTAATTTGGCCATAAACTAGGAAAACTGTCATAAAGATACTGACCAAAATATGACTGAGAATTAAAGTTTGTAGTGATTTCATAAGTTTCCTCCTAATCGTCGTCTTGATCTTCTCTAGCTTTTTGAATACGAAGAGTGACGACAATATGCACTGTTAATCCGAAAAAGAAGGCTGCAACGATGGTTGACAAGATACTTCTTGTATTCAAGAGAGCGGTAAGATAGCTTTTGCTATCATCCATTAGGATATTGAGAAGTGGCATTCCAAAGAACATGGCTATTCCATAGACCAGACCAGCTTTAAGTCCAGGATTACGTAACTGTTTCTTTTCCTTCTGGCTCAACATATCAGGATCGATAGCAGCAATACCAGTTTTTTTAGTTTGAGTAGTGACATAGAAAGCACAAACCAAGGAAACCAGAAAAATAATGATTGGATATCCGAAAGCGACCATTTGGGGATATTTATAAGCAAGAACAAAGGGGATGAAATTGCCTAGAGTCATGAGGTAAAAGAGAATCATAAAGACTTTATTCCCGATGTGGTCAGCCTCGCGTCGTTTGTGTTCATCAAGTGGCCCTGAAATGCCATAGATACGTTTGATTAGTTTTTCATAGAGGGGTTCTTTTTTCATTTTTCTTCTCCTTTTTAAAAATCATCCTCCCAAAAGAGACTGTTGAGGTCAGTTTGGAGGCTTCGAGCGAGATTGAGACAGAGTTCCAGGGTAGGATTGTACTTGTCGATTCTCAATCATGTTGATAGTTTGCCTAGAGACACCGATATCCTTGGCAAGTTCGAGTTGGGACTTTCCCAGTTCCTTGCGGAATTCTTTTACACGATTCATGCTTCCTCCTTTTTAGTTTATGTCACATATATTTGACTATAGTATATTCTTTTTAAGAACATAATGTCAACTATTTTTGACATATTTTTTTAAAAAGAATCTTAGTGATAATATTTCTATGTGAAAATCTTCTAGCGATTTTTATGCTATAATGAAGAAAAAAAATAAGAGTGATTTGGATACCCTGAATGCTATCCAATAAAGAAAGAGCAGAAAATGAACCATAAGATTGCAATTTTATCAGACATTCATGGCAACACTACGGCTTTAGCTGGAGTGCTTGAGGACGCTAAAAATTTGGGAGCGACTGAATATTGGCTTTTGGGAGATATTTTTCTTCCTGGGCCTGGAGCAAATGACTTGGTGGATCTTTTGAAAGACCTTACCATTACAGTATCCGTTCGAGGGAACTGGGATGATTGTGTTTTAGAGGCTTTAGATGGGCAATATGGTTTAGAGGATCCAGAAGAAATTCAGCTTCTCAGGATGATCCAATATCTGATGGAGAACCTAAAGCCAGAGCATATTGATTGGTTGAGAAATCTGCCTATGGTAGCCAAGAAAGAAGTTGAAGGCTTGCGTTTTTCTCTTTCTCATAATTTACCTGAGAAAAATTATGGTAGAGATTTACTGGTTGAAAATAATACTGAAAAATTTGACCAGCTACTTGATGAAACTACTGATGTTGCTGTCTATGGGCATGTCCATAAACAGCTCCTACGTTATGGTAGCCAAGGCCAACAAATCATCAATCCAGGTTCGATTGGTATGCCTTATTTTGACTGGGAAGGGCTGAAAAATCACCGAGCCCAGTATACCTTACTTGAGCTTGAAAATGGTGAATTGGTCAATATCCAATTTCGAAAAGTCGCCTATGACTATGAAGCAGAGCTAGAATCAGCCAAGACCAAAGGTCTTCCTTTTATCGAAATGTATGAAGAGTTGCGACGTGAGGACAACTATCAAGGACATAATAGGGAATTACTTGCTATCCTAAATGAAAAGCATGGCTATGTGGAGGATGTGAAGAATTATTTTGATTTTTTGTAAGAGTTCCTTTAACGAACAAATACTAAATAAAGAGTCTGGGACAAAAGTCCTAGCCTCTTTTTGATGTTGGATTGTCGAGCAAGACGCAGTGGTTGAGGGGGTTTTACTACGCTGATTTCATCAGCTACAGCCCTACTCATGTGGGAGTGGGACGACGAAATCGAATTCTAACGAATTACGATTTCGTCCCACTCTTTTAATATTTCTTATTGTAATTGAGACTGATCTGGTAGGTAAGAACCACCAAGATAGGTCTTTGCTGAGTTTTTTTCAAGGGTTTCCATCTTGGTAGAGTTCTTTAAGGACCTTGTCAAATTGTTCTTTAAATTCTTTTTTTCGTCGCTTGAGAAAGATAATGTAGTTATTTGGATTGTCATTGCTTTCCAAGTCAACTAGGTTCAAGTCTAAGCCCGGTCTTTGATAATATTTTTGAAAATTTCTGACAGAGTTTATTAAAGATTTTATAAATAGCGAACTCAATGAGCTTTTTTTAGCTTCAATAATTCGGTAAAATGTTTGACAATAAAAATTATTTTTATTTTTAAAAATATAGGTATCATAAAACTATTTAAAGGAGATAGTCATGAAAAAAACTTCTCACTGCGGGCCTTGTGCTCTTATCAGTTGCAACTTTAGCAGCTTGTGGAAATAAATCTTCTGATTCTGCAAGTAAAAGCTTCAAGCTCGACTGAACAAACATCAGCTTCATCAAAAAAACAGATAACTCAAAGACAAACACATCTGAAGTTACTCTTCTAACAGATGAAGAAATCGACAACGCTAAAAACAATTGGAGATATGAAAACTCTTTTTGGTAAGTTGATTGACAACTATAAGAAATATGTTGAAGAAATCGGTGACAAAGTTCCTGAGGCTCAAAAAGATGTTTATAAACAACAAGTAGAGCCTGCTCTTAACTCACTAGAGACTTCAAGAAAAGCATTTAATGATGGCTTGTCAAGCGCAGGTTCTGACGATACAGAAATGCCAGAAGAATCACGTACTGTCTTTCTCCAACAGTTGAAGACTGCACGTGATGCTATGACACAAGCGATTGAGGCTGCAAGTAAAGTTGTATCAGGGCAATAATAGAGCTAAGGCAGACGAAAATCGTCTGCTTTTTCTTGTGCGAAAAATTCTATTTTAGCTAGTAACTAAATTGAAAAGTTTGTAATTCCTGGTTAAGAGTTGAGATAAAGATCTCTATTTATGAAAAAACTCTGCAAGCTCTTTCAAAATATGGTAGAAATGGAAGCAGTAGAAATTAGAAAAGGAACTCACTTATGAAATTTCTTGAGTTAAATAAAAAAAGTCATGCGACCAAGCATTTTATTGATAAACCTGTCGATCCGAAGGATGTTCGTACAGCTATCGAAATCGCAACCTTGGCACCAAGCGCTCACAACAGTCAGCCTTGGAAATTCGTCGTGGTTCGTGAAAGAAATGCTGAACTAGCAAAATTGGCTTACGGTTCAAACTTTGAGCAAGTAGCATCTGCACCTGTAACCATTGCCTTGTTTACAGATACAGACTTAGCTAAACGTGCTCGCAAGATTGCCCGTACTGGTGGTGCCAACAATTTCTCAGAAGAGCAACTGCAATACTTCTTGAAAAATCTTCCAGCTGAGTTTGCGCGTTACAACGAACAACAAGTCAGTGACTACTTGGCTCTTAATGCTGGGCTTGTAGCTATGAACTTGGTCCTTGCTTTGACTGACCAAGGAATCGGATCAAACATTATCCTTGGTTTTGACAAATCAAAAGTCAATGAAGTCTTGGAAATCGAAGAACGCTTCCGTCCAGAGCTCTTGATTACAGTGGGATACACAGATGAGAAGTTGGAACCAAGCTATCGCTTGCCAGTAGATGAAATTATCGAAAAAAGATAGGAAGAAAAAATGACAGTTATTGATTTTACAGCAGAAGTAGAAAAACGTAAAGAAGACCTCTTGGCTGACTTGTTTAGCCTTTTGGAAATCAACTCAGAACGTGATGACAGCAAGGCAGATGCTGAGCATCCATTTGGACCTGGGCCAGTAAAAGCCTTGGAAAAATTCCTTGAAATCGCAGACCGTGATGGCTACCCAACAAAAAATGTCGACAATTATGCAGGACATTTCGAGTTTGGTCAAGGAGAAGAAGTTCTCGGAATCTTTGCCCACATGGACGTAGTGCCAGCAGGTAGCGGTTGGGACACTGACCCTTACACTCCAACTATCAAAGATGGTCGTCTTTATGCGCGTGGTGCTTCTGACGATAAGGGTCCTACTACAGCATGTTACTATGGTTTGAAAATCATCAAAGAATTGGGACTTCCAACTTCTAAGAAAGTTCGTTTCATCGTGGGAACAGACGAAGAATCAGGTTGGGCAGATATGGACTACTACTTTGAGCATGTAGGACTTGCAAAACCAGACTTTGGCTTCTCTCCAGATGCTGAATTCCCTATCATCAATGGTGAAAAAGGAAACATCACTGAATACCTTCACTTTGCCGGTGAAAATACTGGTTCAGCTCGTCTTCACAGCTTCACAGGTGGTTTGCGTGAAAACATGGTTCCTGAATCAGCAACAGCAGTCGTTTCAGGTGACTTAGCTGACTTGCAAGGGAAACTAGACGCTTTCGTTGCAGAGCACAAACTCAGAGGAGACATCCAAGAAGAGAACGGTCAGTACAAGGTGACTGTAATTGGTAAATCAGCCCATGGTGCTATGCCTGCTTCAGGTGTCAATGGTGCTACTTACCTTGCTCTCTTCCTCAGCCAATTTGCTTTTGAAGGACCTGCAAAAGACTACCTTGATATTGCTGGTAAGATTCTCTTGAATGACCACGAAGGGAAGAACTTGAAAGTAGCTCATGTGGATGAAAAGATGGGTGCTCTTTCTATGAATGCGGGTGTCTTCCGCTTTGACGAAGCAAGTGTTGATAATACCATTGCCCTTAACTTCCGTTATCCAAAAGGAACAAGCCCAGAGCAAATCAAGTCAGTTCTTGAAACATTGCCAGTTGCTTCAGTTAGCCTTTCTGAACATGGTCACACTCCTCACTATGTGCCAATGGAAGATCCACTTGTCCAAACCTTGTTGAATGTTTACGAAAAACAAACAGGTCTTAAAGGTCACGAACAAGTTATCGGTGGTGGAACATTTGGACGTCTCTTAGAGCGTGGTGTAGCCTACGGTGCTATGTTCCCAGATTCTATCGATACCATGCACCAAGCCAACGAATTTATCGCCTTGGATGATCTCTTCCGTGCAGCAGCTATCTACGCTGAAGCTATTTACGAATTGATCAAATAATGCTATAGAAGTCTGAGATTTTATGCTTGGACTTCTTTTTGGAGGAGAAAATGTCTCAAATCGAAAGAATCAAGCAAGCTATCATAGAGGATCCCACAGAATGCCAGCTATACTGAGCAAGGCATCGAGCCACTCTTTGCAGCACCAAAAACAGCTCGTATCAATATCATTGGGCAGGCGCCAGGTCTCAAAACCCAAGAAGCAGGGCTATACTGGAAGGATAAAAGTGGGGACCGCTTGCGCGAATGGTTGGGTGTGGATGAAGACACCTTTTACAATTCAGGTTACTTTGCAGTCATGCCCATGGATTTCTACTTTCCAGGTCATGGGAAATCGGGTGACCTACCACCTCGTCCAGATTTTGCAGAAAAATGGCATCCAAAACTCTTGAAGGAGTTACCAGATATTCAATTAACACTCTTGATTGGGCAGTATGCCCAAGCCTACTATCTACATGAGAAAGTTAGTGGCAAGGTGACAGACCGTGTGCATCGGTTCAAGGATTATTTGCCTGATTATTTCCCTATTGTACACCCATCACCCCGTAATCAAATTTGGATGAAAAAAAATCCTTGGTTTGAAGAAGAAGTCTTGCCTGACTTGAAAGATAGAATACAAAAAATTCTCGGAGAAGAAAAATGAAAGAAATTACTTTTAACAATTTTTACCAACTTTACCAGAAAGAGTCGCTTTCTGTATTGGATGTGAGAGAAGTAGAGGAATTTGAAGCTCTTCATTTAGAAGGTGCTCGTAATTTCCCTCTCAGTCAACTGGCTGATACTTATGAACAATTAGACAAAGATAATCTTTACTACGTGATTTGTAAAGTCAGGAATGCGTTCAGCACGCGCTTGTCAATTTTTATCAGAACAAGGATATGAGGGTTATCAATGTCCAAGGTGGCATGGATGCCTTAGAATAAGAAAAATTTCCTTCGAAACCTTTTAAAAATGAGAAAGGACTCGAAGGGTTTTTTTGCATTAAAATTCGGAAAATTGAAAACATTTTAGAATTATTTCGTGATAGCCTTTTCTAGCCTTTTAATCATGTTATACTAAGAAAGTATTTTTATTTTTTTAATAAGGAGAGTTTATGGCTAAAAAAGGTGCTTTAACAGGATTACTCCTGTTTGGAATATTTTTTGGAGCAGGTAACTTGATTTTCCCTCCAACTCTAGGCGCACAGTCTGGAGAAAACTTCCTCCCTGCCATTGCAGGATTTGTATTTTCGGGTGTTGGGATTGCCGTCCTAACCTTGATCATTGGTACCCTTAATCCGAAGGGTTATATCTATGAAATTTCTAAGAAAATTTCTCCATGGTTTGCGACGATTTATCTTGCAGTTTTGTACTTGTCGATTGGCCCATTCTTTGCCATCCCTCGTACAGCAACGACATCGTTTGAAGTTGGTATTAGTCCACTCTTGGATCAAGCAAATAAAGGTTTAGGTTTGATTGTCTTCACCATTCTTTACTTTGTAGCTGCCTACCTAATCTCGCTGAATCCTTCAAAAATCTTGGATCGTATCGGTCGAATCTTGACTCCAGTTTTTGCCATCTTAATTGTTATTCTGGTTATCCTTGGAGCTTTCAAGTATGGTGGGAACGCACCACAAGTAGCGTCAGGAGCTTATCAAGCATCAGCCTTTGGCGCAGGTTTCCTTGAAGGATACAATACACTTGATGCGCTTGCATCGGTTGCCTTCAGTGTTATTGCCGTTCAAACCTTGAAACAACTTGGTTTCTCAAGTAAGAAAGAGTACATTTCAACCATTTGGGTAGTTGGAATTGTTGTAGCACTCGGATTTAGTGCTCTTTACATCGGTCTAGGTTTCTTGGGCAATCATTTTCCAGTAACAGAAGAAGCAATGAAGAGTGGAACTCCTGGAGTTTATATCTTGTCTCAAGCGACTCAAGAAATCTTTGGTTCTACTGCTCAGCTTTTCCTTGCGGCTATGGTAACCGTTACTTGCTTCACAACGACTGTAGGTTTGATCGTATCAACTGCCGAGTTCTTTAACGGACGTTTCCCACAAATCAGCTACAAGGTTTATGCGACTGTCTTTACCTTGATTGGTTTTTGCTATTGCAAAATCTTGGTTTGAGTGCTATTATTAAGTACTCTGTACCAGTTCTCGTTATTTTGTACCCAATTACGATTGCCATTGTCATGATTGTGATTGTGAACAAGTTTGTTGCTCTTTCTAAACCAGGAATGCAATTAACGGTTGGTATTGTCACAGCCATTGCTGTTGCAAGTGTTTTAGGATCTACTTTTAAAGTTGAGGTCCTTGCAAATATCGTGAACGCTCTACCATTTGCGGAGGCTTCTCTGCCATGGTTGGTACCAGCTATTATCGGAATTCTACTTTCTCTTGTTCTTCCAAATAAACAAGAAAGTGAAGCTTTTGAAATGGAATAGAAAAAAACTTGGCATCGGCCAAGTTTTTTCTATTTAGTCTTAGTTGCTTAGTTTTTTTCTGTATAACCAAGGTCTGTTAACATTTTTTTAGAGGCTTTAAAACTTACGTTTTTTCCAACGCCTGAGTATTCTTCTGGTAAAGCTTTTCTAAGTTCGTCAATGCTTGCAACTGAAAGATCGATTTCAAGATCTTGAACGACTTTACCATCTTTAACTTCGATTGAGAAAGTTACCCCTTTAAGTCCCTTATAGCCTTTGTAGGTTTCTTCAAGAACACTTTTTACAGCATCTGCTGTACTATTGAGGACTTCAGGATCAGCGACATTATGAGCAGTTTGTTTGACAACATTATCACCGTCAACTGTATATGTTAAGGTTGATACGACACCAGGCTGAGAATCGTTCACAAAGGTAGCAGTTTTTAATTCTGATTTCTTTTCAGTAGTGCTAGATTCAGAAGTTTTTACCTCAGTCGTTTCTGGTGTAGAAGAGCTAGAAGAAGTGGTTGAAGATTGTTTTGAACATCCCAACAAGAATGCCAAAGGCAAGGCTAAGAAAAAGTGCCGTTTTGAAATATTTGTTCATTTTGTATTCCTTTCATCATAATACTTTACTTAATTTTACCATAGATTAATTTTAAAATCAAAGTATTTTAAGTTTTTCTTTTTGCACATACTAAGATGGGAAAAGTGATATAATGGTAACGAGAGGTAAAAAATGAATCAAACTGTAGAATATATCAAAGAACTAACTGCTATTGCATCGCCAACAGGTTTTACGCGTGAAATTACGAATTATCTAGTTGAGACGCTTGAAAAACTAGGCTATCAACCAGTCCGCACGGCTAAGGGTGGAGTGAACGTTACCATTAAAGGGAAAAATGACGAGCAACAACGCTATGTGACTGCTCATGTGGATACTCTGGGAGCTATCGTCCGTGCTGTTAAACCAGACGGTCGTCTCAAGATGGATCGTATCGGTGGCTATCCTTGGAACATGATTGAAGGAGAAAACTGTACGGTCCATGTAGCTAGTACAGGGAAAACTGTTTCAGGTACGATTTTGATCCACCAAACTTCTTGTCACGTTTACAAAGATGCGGGAACAGCTGAACGTACACAGGACAATATGGAAGTTCGTTTGGATGAAAAAGTGACTAATGAAAAAGAAACACGCGCACTCGGTATCGAGGTTGGTGATTTTATCAGTTTTGACCCACGAACTGTCGTGACTGAGACAGGCTTTATCAAGTCTCGTCATTTGGATGACAAGGTCAGCGCAGCTATTCTCCTTAATCTCCTCAGAGTCTACAAAGAAGAAGGGATTGAACTTCCTGTTACTACGCATTTTGCTTTTTCAGTCTTTGAAGAAGTGGGGCATGGTGCTAACTCAAGTATCCCTAGTCAAGTTGTCGAATATCTAGCTGTGGATATGGGAGCAATGGGAGATGATCAGCAGACAGACGAGTACACAGTCTCTATCTGTGTCAAGGATGCTTCTGGTCCTTACCACTATGAATTCCGTCAACATTTGGTTGCCCTCGCAAAAGAGCAAGACATTCCATTTAAGCTAGATATTTATCCATTTTATGGTTCAGATGCCTCTGCAGCTATGTCAGCTGGAGCAGAGGTTAAGCACGCTCTTCTAGGAGCAGGTATTGAATCAAGCCATTCTTATGAGCGTACTCATATTGATTCTGTAGTGGCTACTGAGCGTATGGTGGATGCTTATCTCAAGAGTGAGTTGGTGGACTGAGATGTGCTTGATTTGTGATCGAATTGAACTCATCCAGTCTGGTGACAATCCCTACTTTGTAAAAGAACTGGAAACAGGCTATGTTGTCATCGGAGACCACCAGTATTTTGAAGGCTACACTCTCTTTCTAGCAAAGGAACATGTCACAGAATTACATCATCTAGATCCAAGTGTCAAACTTCAATTTTTAGAGGAAATGAGTCTGGTGCAGGAAGCTGTCTCTAAGGCTTTTTCTGCTGAAAAGATGAATGTAGAGTTGTTGGGAAATGGAGATGCCCATGTCCACTGGCATATTTTCCCTAGACGAGCTGGTGATATGAAGGGACACGGTCTTAATGGTCGTGGTCCAGTCTGGTGGGTTCCATGGGAAGAAATGATTGCTGAAGAATATCAGGTTAAGGGAAGTAAATTAGAAGACTTGATTGCAAGATTATCTGAGACTTTAAACCAGATGATTAAATGAAAGGATAACAGATGAAAAAAAGATACCTTATCTTATCAGGATTATTAGCCTTGACATTGGCAGCTTGTTCACAAGAAAAATCAGCGACTTCTGACGCAAAAACTTCTTCAGAGCAATCAACTGTACAAGAAGGAACCGCGGGAAGTAAGTCTCAGGAAGCTAGTCAAAAGAAAGCAGAAGTGGTTAACAAAGGAGATCACTACAGCATTCAAGGTAAGTACGATGAGATTGTTGTGGCTAATAAGCATTATCCTATGTCAAAAGATTATAATCCTGGAGAAAATCCTACCGCAAAGGCAGAACTGTTAAAACTTATTGCAGCAATGCAGCAAGCAGGATTCCCGATTAGCGACCACTATAGTGGATTTAGAAGTTATGAAACTCAGGTTAAACTGTATCAGGATTATGTCAACCAAGATGGCAAGGCTGAGGCTGACCGCTATTCTGCAAGACCTGGCTATAGTGAACACCAAACTGGGCTTGCCTTTGACCTAATAGGAACAAATGGAAACTTAGTGACAGAAGAAAAGGCTGCTCAATGGCTTTTAGACCACGCCGCAGACTATGGCTTTGTCGTTCGTTACCTCAAAGGTAAGGAAAAAGAAACTGGTTATATGGCTGAAGAATGGCACCTTCGCTATGTTGGCAAAGAAGCCAAAGAAATTGCAGCAAGTGGCCTCAGTCTGGAAGAGTATTACGGCTTTGAAGGTGGAGACTATGTTGATTAGTCGCAAAACATCTTGCAAGATTACTTAAAATTTGATAAAATGAATAATAATTAAATAGGAATCTGCAAGACTAGTATCTCAGGGGAAGTATATCAGGGAGGAGAGCCGTGACTGAAAGCTCTCTATATGAAAACTGGGTGAATTCACTTGCCTATGGATTCAGAAATAAAGGTCTGACTTGTCAGATGAAAACGGATGGTACCGCGTGTCAACGCTCCGAATGGAGTTTTTGGCATGTGGTTTTCTTTTTATCTACGAGAGACTGATGGAGGAATTATGTCAACTATTGAAGAACAATTAAAAGCGCTTCGTGAAGAAACGCTAGCTAGCTTGAAGCAGATTACTGCTGAAAATGAAAAAGAGATGCAAGATTTGCGAGTCTCTGTCCTTGGTAAAAAAGGGTCACTAACTGAAATCCTCAAAGGGATGAAGGATGTATCAGCTGAAATGCGCCCTGTTATCGGAAAACACGTCAATGAGGCTCGTGATGTCCTAACAGCTGCCTTTGAAGAAACAGCTAAGCTCTTGGAAGAAAAGAAAGTGGAAGCTCAACTAGCAAGTGAAAGCATCGATGTGACGCTTCCAGGTCGTCCAGTTGCGACTGGACACCGTCACGTCCTTACACAAACTAGTGAAGAAATCGAAGATATCTTCATTGGTATGGGTTACCAAGTCGTGGATGGTTTTGAAGTGGAGCAAGACTACTACAACTTTGAACGTATGAACCTTCCAAAAGATCACCCAGCCCGTGATATGCAGGACACTTTCTACATCACAGAAGAAATCTTGCTCCGTACCCACACGTCTCCAGTACAGGCGCGTGCTATGGATGCCCATGATTTTTCTAAAGGTCCTTTGAAGATGATCTCACCAGGACGTGTGTTCCGTCGTGATACAGACGATGCGACCCACAGTCACCAATTCCACCAAATCGAAGGTTTGGTTGTAGGGAAAAACATCTCTATGGCTGATCTTCAAGGAACTCTTCAGTTGATTGTGCAAAATGTTTGGTGAAGAGCGTCAAATTCGTTTGCGTCCATCTTACTTCCCATTCACAGAGCCATCTGTTGAGGTTGACGTTTCATGCTTCAAGTGTGGTGGAGATGGCTGCAACGTATGTAAGAAAACAGGTTGGATCGAGATTATGGGTGCCGGCATGGTTCACCCACGTGTCCTTGAAATGAGTGGTATCGATGCGACTGTTTACTCTGGTTTTGCCTTTGGTCTTGGACAAGAACGTGTAGCCATGCTTCGCTACGGAATCAACGATATTCGTGGCTTCTACCAAGGCGATGTCCGCTTCTCAGAACAGTTTAAATAATGATTAGAAAAGTAGAAAAGGCAGATGTTGGGGTGTTGTCCCAGATTGCCAAACAAACCTTTCGTGAAACATTTGCTCATGATAATACGGAAGAGCAGTTACAGGAATACTTTGAAGAGGCTTATAGTCTGAGAGTTTTGTCAGCTGAGTTGGAAAATCCTGAATCAGCGACCTATTTCATCATGCATGAAGAGGAGATAGCTGGTTTTCTCAAAGTCAACTGGGGGAATGCTCAAACCGAGAGAGAATTAGAGAACGCTTTTGAAATTCAACGTCTCTATGTGCTACAAACATACCAAGGATTTGGACTTGGTAAGCAACTATTTGAATTCGCTTTGGAACTTGCCGAAAACAATGGTTTTTCCTGGGCTTGGCTAGGTGTTTGGGAGCATAATACAAAAGCTCAAGCATTTTATAATCGATATGGTTTTGAAAAATTTAGCCAACATAGTTTTATGGTTGGGCAAAAGATAGATACGGATTGGTTACTGAAAAAGAAATTAAGGTAAGAAGATGATTCTTCTATATGAAATGATAGGAAAGGAAAAAAACTAGAGTGGCAACGGTCATTCTGGAAAACTAAATTATGTTAGTATCATACAAATGGTTAAAAGAATTGGTGGACATTGATGTGCCATCACAAGAGTTGGCTGAAAAAATGTCAACCACAGGGATCGAGGTCGAAGGTGTCGAATCACCTGCTGCTGGTCTCTCAAAAATTGTTGTCGGTGAGGTCTTGTCCTGCGAAGATGTGCCAGAAACTCACCTCCATGTTTGTCAGGTTAACGTTGGCGAAGAAGAAGCCCGTCAAATCGTCTGTGGAGCACCAAATGTGCGTGCAGGTATCAAGGTTATGGTGGCTCTTCCAGGTGCTCGCATTGCTGATAACTACAAAATCAAAAAGGAAAAATCCGTGGCTTAGAGTCACTTGGAATGATCTGCTCACTTGGTGAATTGGGTATTTCTGACTCAGTTGTACCGAAAGAATTTGCAGATGGGATCCAAATCTTGCCTCAAGATGCCGTTCCAGGAGATGAAGTCTTCTCTTACCTAGACTTGGATGATGAAATTATCGAACTTTCTATCACACCAAACCGTGCAGACGCTCTTTCTATGCGTGGAGTAGCGCACGAAGTAGCAGCTATCTATGACAAGGCAGTCAACTTTAAAGAATTTACCTTAACAGAAACAGACCAAGCTGCAACCGATGCTCTTTCTGTCAGCATTGAGACAGACAAGGCGCCTTACTATGCAGCCCGTATCTTGGACAATGTGACCATTGCACCGAGTCCACAATGGTTGCAAAATCTTCTCATGAATGAAGGTATCCGTCCGATTAACAATGTAGTTGACGTAACCAACTATATCTTGCTTTACTTTGGTCAGCCTATGCATGCCTTTGACTTGGATACCTTTGAAGGAAGCGAGATCCGTGTGCGTGAGGCTCGTGCTGGTGAGAAATTGGTGACCTTGGATGGGGAAGAACGTGAGTTGGAAACGAATGACCTCGTGATTACGGTCGCTGACAAACCAGTTGCTCTTGCAGGTGTTATGGGTGGTCAGGCTACAGAAATCTCTGAAAAATCTAATCGTGTCGTCCTTGAAGCTGCTGTCTTCAATGGCAAATCTATCCGTAAGACCAGCGGTCGTCTCAACCTTCGTTCTGAATCTTCTTCTCGTTTTGAAAAAGGCATTAATGTAGCAACAGTCAATGAAGCCCTTGATGCGGCAGCCAGCATGATTGCAGAGCTTGCAGGAGCAACAGTACGTAAGGGCATTGTTTCATCAGGTGAGCTTGACACTTCTGATGTGGAAGTTTCTTCAACCCTTGCTGACGTCAACCGAGTCCTCGGTACAGAGCTTTCATTTGCTGATGTTGAAGATGTCTTCCGTCGCCTTGGATTTGGCCTTTCTGGGAATGCTGATTCCTTTACTGTGAGTGTTCCACGTCGCCGTTGGGATATCACTATTGAAGCGGATCTCTTTGAAGAAATCGCTCGTATCTATGGCTATGACCGCTTGCCAACTAGTCTTCCAAAAGACGATGGTACCGCTGGTGAATTGACTGCGACACAAAAACTCCGTCGTCAAGTTCGTACCATTGCAGAAGGAGCAGGCTTGACAGAAATCATTACCTACGCTCTAACAACTCCTGAAAAAGCGGTTGAATTTACGATTCAGCCAAGTCATTTGACAGAATTGATGTGGCCAATGACAGTGGACCGTTCAGTCCTCCGTCAAAATATGGTTTCAGGTATTTTGGATACAGTTGCCTACAACGTAGCACGTAAGAATAAAAACTTGGCTCTTTATGAGATTGGAAAAGTCTTCGAGCAAACTGGTAATCCAAAAGAAGAATTGCCAAACGAAATCAATAGCTTTGCCTTTGCCTTGACTGGCTTAGTTGCTGAAAAAGACTTCCAAACTGCGGCAGTTCCTGTTGACTTCTTCTATGCTAAGGGAATTTTGGAAGCTCTCTTTGCTCGCTTGGGTCTTGAAGTGACTTATACAGCAACTTCTGAAATTGCTAGTCTTCACCCAGGACGTACAGCCTTGATCTCACTCGGTGACCAAGTCCTTGGTTTCCTCGGTCAAGTACATCCTGTTACAGCCAAGGCTTACGATATTCCAGAAACTTATGTAGCAGAGCTCAACCTTTCAGCTATTGAGACAGCTCTTCAACCAGCCGCTCCATTTGTGGAAATCACCAAATTCCCAGCGGTGAGCCGTGATATCGCCCTTCTCCTCAAGGCAGAAGTCACTCACCAAGAAGTTGTAGATGCTATCCAGGCTGCAGGCGTGAAACGATTGACAGATATCAAACTCTTTGACGTCTTCTCAGGCGAAAAATTGGGACTAGGTATGAAGTCAATGGCTTATAGCTTGACCTTCCAAAATCCAGAAGATAGCTTGACTGACGAAGAAGTCGCACGCTACATGGAAAAAATCCAAGCATCACTCGAAGAAAAAGTGAATGCAGAAGTGCGTTAAAAATTTTCAATCCATCCCTAGGGATGGATTTTTTAGTACAAAAAATCATCAAGCTTTAGCCTGATGATTGAATCAACTTGGGGAATAAGCTCTATGTAATACTGCTATATCTAGGTTAGCCATCCATGTTTTTGCCATCCAATCAGCTATGAAGTGATAGGTATCGTTTCGATTGATTTCGTTTAGAATTTCGTGACGAGCCTCTTCAACTAATCGAAGGCTTACTTTCGAATGTGAAGCCTTTAGGAGTTTTACAAATCTTTCTATACCTTTACCATTTTCGCCTAGAGGGTCTTCTTGTCCTGAAATAACGAGAATGGGGAGTTGAGCTGGAATCTCATCGATTACTTGCTTACTAGCTACTTGATTAGAGAAGTAAAAAATAGATCTGTACATAGGAATCGTAGGTATGAATTGACAGAATGGATCCTTCAGATAAGCTTGGTTAGATTCTTCATTTTTCGAGAGCCAATCTACAGATGTTTTAGGATTTTTAATACTACGGTTAAAACTGTCAGTGGACAGGTAGGTTAGAAGTTTACTACGGTGTTTATTCCCTTTTATAAGTCGGATGCATTCTGTTAGGATGAGAGCAAATCGAGTTAGAAACTGAGGTTGTTGACCAGTCGCCATGATAATCAAGGCATTGATAGGTGGTTTTCGTTTAGCTACATAATAGCGACACATAAGAGAACCCATAGAATGCCCTAGAAGAACGATTGAAAGTTCTGGATAGCTTTCTTGAATGAAGGAGGTCACTCTTTCAATATCATCGATGAGTTCGTCGGGAGATTCAGGAAAGACTCCGAGTTGACTTGGATTTTGAGCAGTATGACCATGGCCGAGATGATCATGGCCGATAACAGTAAAGCCTTCTTTATTCATTGCTAGAGCAAATTCTTCATATCGTTCCACGTACTCTACCATTCCATGTACAAGCTGAAGAACGGCTTTTGGCTGTTCAGCTTCCCAAATGATTAAGTTATTGTTGTTTGGTTCGAGTTCAAGTCTTTTTTTCATATCAGATTCCTTGCCTATGATAATCTATAGTCTATCAAAAATATACCATAAAATAGCACGATAAGCTAGGCAGGATAATGAAGATTGCTAGTCACAATTCAGGACTAAAAATGGACATTTGAGGACATAGTAGAAGGATTTATCAAGAGATGAGTATAAGAAAATTATCACTTAAAAATCTGGGGGATAAAATACTTGGCGAAAAAGCTAATAAATTCCCTAATCCAGTAAATATCTTTTTAAAACCACGATTTAAAAAAATGTACATAAATCATTGTAAAAGCTATCAAAAAGGAGTATAATGAGTGCAATAAATTTCGGAGGTGGATGATGCTCGAAGTAAGGAATCTAGAGAAAAGTTTTGGGCCTAAGCAAGTTTTTGTTTGATGTTAACTTTCAAGCAAGACCAGGGCGTATTTTGGGGCTGGTTGGGGAAAAAAATGGAGCTGGGAAAAACAACTATTTTTTTCACAGTATTTTTGAAATTTTTTTAGACTATCAAGGGAGATTGAGCTTGATGGTCAAGATATTCGTCAGGAGACCTATGCTCGCATTGGTTATCTCCCTGAAGAACGTAGTCTTATGCCTAAATTGACAGTCCTTGAACAAGTTCGTTACTTGGCGACCCTAAAAGGCATGGATACCAAGGAAATCAAAGAAAAACTCCCTCAATGGATGGAAAAACTGGAAGTCAAGGGAAAACTGACGGACAAGATTAAGAGTCTCTCAAAAGGAAATCAACAGAAAATTCAACTGATCATTACTCTGATTCATGAGCCAGACTTGATTATCCTAGATGAGCCTTTTAGTGGCTTGGATCCAGTCAATACCGAACTCCTTAAGCAGGTTATCCTAAAAGAAAAAGAACGTGGCGCGACTATTATCTTTTCTGACCATGTCATGACCAATGTCGAAGAACTTTGTGATGATATCCTCATGATTCGTGATGGGCGTGTCGTCTTGCATGGACCGGTTCAAGAGGTTCGCAATCAATACGGGAAAACACGACTTTTTGTTTCAAGTGAACGAAGCAAGGAAGAACTGGAGGGTCTTCCTCATGTCAAACAGGTTAGCTTGACCAAGCAAGGTAGTTGGAAGTTGATTTTAGATGATGAAAGTGCTGGTAGGGAACTCTTCCCAATCTTGACTCAAGGTCAATATATCGCGACCTTTGACCAACAAGCGCCGACAATCGATGAAATCTTTAAACTAGAATCAGGGGTGGAAGTATGAGAAATATGTGGGTTGTAATCAAAGAAACCTATTTACGACATGTTAAGTCGTGGAGTTTCTTCTTTATGGTGATTTCACCTTTCCTCTTTTTAGGACTTTCTGGAGGGATTGGCTATCTTCAAGGAACGTCTTTGGCACAAAATGATAAGGTTGCAGTGATTAGCTCGGTTCCAACTGTTACAGAAGGTCTTAAAACAGCCAATGGTCTTAATTTTGATTATCAGGACGAAGCCAGTGCCCAAGCTGCTATCAAGGATGAGAAAATCAAGGGCTATCTGATGATTGACCAAGAAGATAGTGTCCTTAAGGCAGTCTATCATGGTGAAACTTCACTAGAGAGTGGAATTAAGTTAGCAGTGACCGCTAAGTTGAATGAACTCCAATCCCAACTCAACCGTTCAGAAGCAAATTTGTCTCAGGAACAGGAAAAACGCTTGGCTCAAACGGTTCAATTTACAGAGAAAATTGATGAAGCCAAGGAAAATAAAAAGATGGTCCAAACCTTTGCGGCTGCAGGACTGGGTTTCTTCCTCTATATGATTTTGATTACTTATGCTAGTGTCACTGCTCAAGAAGTAGCCAGCGAGAAAGGAACCAAAATCATGGAAGTGGTCTTCTCAAGCATTCGTGCAAGCCATTATTTCTACGCCCGCATGATTGCCTTACTTCTAGTCATTTTGACTCATATTGGTATTTATGTTGTAGGTGGTCTTGGAGCTATTTTCTTCTTTAAGGATATGCCTATCTTGGCTAATTCAGGTATTCTAAATCACTTGGGAGAAGCATTTTCTCTAAATACCTTGTTGTTTGTCTTGGTTAGTCTCTTTATGTATGTGGTCTTGGCTGCCTTCTTAGGTTCTATGGTTTCTCGACCAGAAGATTCTGGTAAGGCCTTATCGCCTTTGATGCTTTTGATTATGGTAGGTTTCATTGGGGTAACAGTATTAGGAACTTCTGGTGATAATTTGATTTTGAAAATCGGTTCTTACATCCCATTCGTTTCAACCTTCTTTATGCCATTCAGAGCTATCAATGGTTACGCAAATGGACTAGAAGCTTGGATTTCGCTTGCTATAACGGTTATTTTTGCAGTTACTGCAACAGCTTTTATTGGACGTATGTATGCTAGTTTGGTTCTTCAAACGGATGATTTAGGAATTTGGAAAACCTTTAAACGAGCTTTAAGCTATCACTAAAAGAGATACCTTCAGTAGATGCTGGAGGTGTTTTTGCTTTGCGAAATCATTGCTGTGTGGTCTTCTTTACCTTACAATGAAAGAAGTATGAAAAGGAGGAGGACATGAACTATATTGATGTTGCTGAAAATGAGTGTTTATTAATCATTGTCCTTGGGATGATGCTGATCAGCCAGATGAGTGAAGATGAGGTGGGGGTGGCCTTGTCGATTGGTATCAACACCTTTGACCTAGCGGATATCTATGGCTAGTGTGAGGTCCTGCTGGGTAAAGTTTTCAAGCGCCGTTCGAATCTTCGTGACTAGATTTAGTAGACCAGACGTTACTTATATCAGTGAGCTGGTTTTATTGTTCTATGCTTTACAGATTTTTCTTGACAAGTTTTCTTTATTATGGTATTCTTTTAGGTAACAAGTGTTGCGCAACAAATGTTGCGTAAAAGGAGTATTATGCCACCAAAGGTTAAATTTAGTAAAGAGACTATGATTGGGACAGCTTTACAATTGGTGAGAGAAGAGGGAATGTCTAGTTTGACGGCTAGAGCATTAGCAGAGAAACTGGGCGCCACACCAAGAGTCATTTTTGGGCAATTTGCAAATATGTCTGAGTTACAAGCAGAGGTTATTGTTGCTGCGGAAATGGTCGTGGTGGAGTATATACGCAAGGCTTTAGAAGATGAGAAGCCTTTTCGATCTGTCGGGGTTGCTTATATCCTTTTTGCCTCAAAAGAGCCCCAACTTTTTCAATTGCTTTTCCAAAATCCTAGCAAAGATCCGATTCGTCGCTTTCAAGATTTTTCTTCCCATGAAGGATCACAGTTACCAATTGGTTCTGGATTCGATTGTCGCAGACTATCCTTTGACGTTAGAGGATGCTAGTCGCCTGTACCAGCATCTATTTATCTACTCGCACGGCATGGCCTCTATGGTTGCTTCTGGTATTTATCAGTTCAGCATGGAAGAAGTGATTGGTTTATTGACAGAAGTTTGTCAATCTCTCATCAAAGAAATGGTAGGAAAGAAATGATTCAACTAGAAAATGTTCACAAAGGCTACGGCCAAACCAAGGTTTTAAAAGGGATTGACTTGCAGATTCAAGACCAGGATAATGTGGTTATCCTCGGCCCTTCTGGATCAGGAAAATCAACTCTCTTAAACGTGTTATCAGGCTTAGAAAAGGTAGATGAGGGGCATATCCTCATTCAAGGGCAAGATTTATCACAACTCGCGGATGCTCAATTGACAGCCTTTAGACGTGAGAAGATTGCCTTTATTTTCCAACAGTATTATTTATTACCTAATCTGACAGTCAGACAGAATGTTAAGATGGGAGCTGACCTGGCAAACAATCATGATTTTTTGCAGATTATTGAGGATTTGGGGCTTGGCGATAAGCTGGACAAGTATCCGAGTGAATTGTCTGGCGGCGAACAGCAGAGAGTATCTATTGCTCGTGCCTTAGCCAAAAAGCCAGAGATTCTTTTCTTAGATGAGCCGACGGGGGCCCTGGATGAAGAAACAGGGCGCAAGATTCTCGACTATATCTGGAAGTTGAAGGAAAAGCTAGGCTTTACCCTCATCATGGTGACGCACAACCAAAATATTGCGGATATGGCCAGAACCATCATTCGAGTCAATAGTGGCAAGATTACCGAAGTTGTGACCAATTATCAGCCTCAGACTGCTTATGAGATTGGATGGTAAGCCATGTTTTCAGTAAAAAGATATTCGAAAAATTAGTTGTCGTCAGCATCATTGGGGCTTGTGCGGTTTTTGTGGCCAATCTCTTCTTAAATTTTTATCTGGACATCGAGCAATTAGAGATTTCGAAAACCAATCCCATGATTCAGACCTACTATGATGCCCAGGTTTCGCTTTCTTGGATGGTGGCCATGGTCAGTGGGGTCGTCTTGTCCTTGACGTCGGTCCTTCTCATGTGTTTTTTTATATCAAACAATTTGTCGATGACCACAAGGAACAATTAGGAATTTTAAAGGCCTTGGGCTACAGCAATGGCCAGTTGGCTAAACGATTTTGGGTATTTGGGCTCAGTTTTGGTGCCGGAGCGCTTCTTGGCTATTTCGCTTCTTTTTCTTATGATGGGGCATTTTTATGACTTTCGTAATGAGAAGGGATCCTGCCAGAAATCTCCATTCATTTTCATTGGCGCTCTTGCTTGCTTTGGTGATCCTGCCAACGGTATTTTTTTATGCTTCTCGCGATTGGCTATGCTAGAAGACAATTACAAACGCCGGCACTTCGCTTATTGAAAAAAATCTCCAACACCAATCAAGGCTCAAAGGAGAAAGAGGGCTCCTAAGAAAGAGAAGGCCTTCCTAAAAAGAGCTGTCCTCATCACTGATTTGGGGAGAAAAATCTATACTGTTTTTTGTAGTCTTTGGCTCTATGTGTTTTGCGGCCATGGTTCAATTGTCCTTTGGCCTCAGGGATTACACAGATGATATCATCCAAACCATGATGATCATGATTGGCTTGATCCTTTCTTTCTCGATACTCTTTTTGTCATTGGGGATTGTGGTCTCTGAAAGTCGCGAAACCTTGGCTCTTATGAAGGCTTTTGGCTACACCGATCGTGAATGCCAAGGTCATATTCTCTCTCCTTATCGTTTTTGGGCTTATCTAGGATTTGTTTTAGGGACGGCTTATCAATACGGTATCATGGAAATCTTGATTGGTATAATCAAAGATACGGTTCCTGAAAAGATTGAGCATCACTTTGATGGGAATGTTTGCTTCTGGACTTTGATCGGTTTTGCTGTGGTTTATGAAAGCCTCTTTTATCTATCCAACAGAAAACTCCAAAAGCAAACCATCAAAGAAGTGCTCTTAGCTGAATAAATAGAGAAGGTTGGCTTACCCAGCCTTTTTCTTTTGAAACGCATTGACAAGGTAGGGCTTTTCCTCTATTCTAGGGGAATGAAAGAAAAGGAAAGGGATTGAGATGAAACGGAGTTACTGGCGGGACCTGAAAGGGGCCTTTTACTTGATCTGGCGCAACAAATAGTTCTTTATCTCTGTAGAGATCCTCTGGCAGTTTGTGGTTGGCATTGGGGCTGTGGCCTTGTGTCATAAATAAATCAAAAGACCTGTGAGTGTATCTCCCAGGTCTTTTAATTAGCTGAAATATTTCACATTTATTTCTCCTAAACCTTTGACTATTAGGCAAATTATCGTACAATAAAGAGTACATGATAAAATGAGATCAGAGTTTATCCACTCTGACGTTAGTAGTAAAAAATGAGGAGAAACGCTTTGGAATTAGAAGTATTTGCTGGGCAAGAAAAAAGTGAACTATCTATGATTGAGGTGGCTCGTGCCATCTTAGAACTCCGTGGTCGTGATCACGAAATGCATTTTAGTGATTTGGTTAATGAAATCCAAAACTATCTCGGTACCTCTAATAGCGATATTCGTGAAGCTTTGCCTTTGTTCTATACAGAGTTGAACTTTGACGGTAGCTTTATCTCACTTGGAGATAACAAATGGGGCCTTCGTTCCTGGTATGGAGTGGATGAAATCGATGAGGAAATCATTGCTCTTGAAGAAAGTGATGATGAAGAAGTAGCACCTAAGGCTAAGAAAAAACGTGTCAACGCCTTTATGGATGGTGATACAGATGCTATTGATTACAGTGCAGATGATCCAGAGGATGAAGACGCCTACGAAGAAGATCCAGCTCTTTCTTATGATGATGAAAATCCAGATGATGAGAAGAATGAAGTGGAAGCCTACGATGCTGAAATCAATGAAATCGCCCCAGATGATCTAGATGAAGAAGTCGATCTTAATGAAGAAGACGACGAAGACTCTGAAGAAGAGGAAGAATAAATAAAAAGGAGTTGGAGCTGGAATCGGTCTATCAAGTCTCGATTTCCTAGTCCAGCTCTTTTGTATTAGTCTGAATTAGTTTTGTAAGCTGGAATGCGCCAAGTCAACGATTTGTTCTATTTGACAAATGGTTCATTTTGAGGTAATATATTGTTCGGGCACCTCTTTTAGAGGTCGGAGCTCCCTAGTTATTAGGGAGCTATTTTTGTTTTTCCAGGAAGCTTTTCTTCTTGGGGTGTAGTTATTGATGAAGGTCTTGTTTTCTCAATCCCCTGTTAGTGAACAAGACCTTGAGCATTTTAGAAAGAGGAATCTATGTCTACGAAATATATTTTTGTCACTGGTGGTGTGGTGTCGTCTATTGGAAAAGGGATCGTTGCAGCGAGTCTAGGAAGACTGTTGAAAAACCGTGGTCTCAAAGTAACCATTCAAAAATTTGACCCTTATATCAATATTGATCCAGGAACTATGAGTCCTTACCAGCACGGAGAAGTCTTTGTGACAGATGATGGGGCTGAGACAGATTTGGACTTGGGTCACTATGAACGTTTCATCGATATCAATCTTAACAAATATTCCAACGTGACAACTGGGAAAATTTATAGTGAAGTTCTTCGTAAGGAACGCCGTGGAGAATACCTTGGGGCAACTGTTCAAGTCATTCCTCATATCACAGATGCTTTGAAAGAAAAAATCAAGCGTGCTGCCCTAACGACTGACTCTGATGTCATTATCACAGAGGTTGGTGGAACTGTTGGAGATATCGAATCCTTGCCATTTCTGGAGGCCCTTCGTCAGATGAAGGCAGATGTGGGGGCGGATAATGTCATGTATATCCATACAACCCTGCTTCCATACCTCAAGGCAGCTGGTGAAATGAAGACCAAGCCAACTCAACACTCTGTCAAAGAATTGCGTGGTTTGGGAATTCAACCAAATATGTTGGTCATTCGTACAGAAAAAACAGCTGGACAAGGAATTAAAAATAAACTAGCCCAGTTCTGTGATGTGGCACCAGAAGCAGTTATTGAGTCCTTGGATGTCGAACATCTTTACCAAATTCCATTAAACTTGCAAGCACAAGGCATGGATCAAATCGTCTGTGATCATCTGAAAATAGATGCACCTGCAGCAGATATGACAGAGTGGTCAGCTATGGTGGACAAGGTTATGAACCTCAAGAAACAAGTCAAAATTGCCCTTGTTGGTAAGTATGTTGAGTTGCAAGATGCCTACATCTCAGTTGTTGAAGCTTTGAAACACTCTGGTTATGCCAATGATGCAGAAGTCAAGATTGATTGGGTCAATGCTAACGATGTGACAGCTGACAATGTGGCAGAACTTCTATCTGATGCTGACGGAATCATCGTTCCAGGTGGTTTTGGCCAACGTGGAACAGAAGGTAAGATTGAAGCGATTCGCTATGCGCGTGAAAATGATGTTCCTATGTTGGGTGTCTGCTTGGGAATGCAGTTGACCTGTATCGAGTTTGCCCGTAATGTCTTAGATCTTGAAGGGGCTAATTCAGCAGAGCTAAATCCTGATACCAAATACCCTATCATCGATATCATGCGTGATCAGATTGATGTTGAGGACATGGGTGGTACCCTTCGTTTGGGACTTTATCCATCTAAGTTAAAACGTGGTTCTAAGGCAGCTGCTGCTTATCATAACAAAGAGGTGGTCCAACGCCGTCACCGTCACCGCTATGAGTTTAATAATGCCTTCCGTGAACAATTTGAAGGAGCAGGCTTTTGTCTTTTCAGGAGTTTCTCCAGACAATCGTTTGGTAGAAATAGTGGAAATCCCTGAAAATAAATTCTTTGTGGCTTGTCAGTACCATCCAGAGCTTTCAAGTCGTCCAAACCGCCCCGAAGAACTCTACACTGCCTTTGTCACTGCAGCAGTTGAAAATAGTAAATAGATTCATAAAAACCTTTGAGAGTTATCTCAGAGGTTTTTCCTATATACATTTAGGATATCTCTTGCAAAAAAATAACATAGTGATATAATTAACATGGATAAAAATAGGAGGAAATCGCATGAAAAAAATTACACTATTTAGTTTGTCTTTAGCAGGTTTAGCTTTATTAGCTTTTCCTCAATCTGCCAAGGCTTTTGAGTTACAAGAGGTATGGCCTATTAAAGGTGGTATTCGATACGAAAATGGGAAAGTTAGCAAAATTAATAATGGATATGAAGTAAATATTAAAGTGTTAGATCTACCTAGTACTAGCGAAATCGAATGGACAGTTAGTTTAAATGGAGAAAAGCAAAATACTAACTTCTTAGCTGAGGAAAGAACAGTATCTAAAACTGAAGATAAGGGGCGTTTTCTACACTTTTATATCCCTTATGGATACCGTGGGAATATTGTGGTAGAAGCTAAGAGTGGAAATGAAGTGAAGACTTGGTCGACTAAAGTAGTTGACGATGTTTATTCAGATGACGCTAAGAGTGGTTACTTTGTTCTCGATGGGGATCAAATCTTAGAAAGTTCATGGGATTCTCTAAATGAATCTTATATTGCAAACCTTCCAACTGAAACATCAGGAAAATCTGTTGTTGCCTGGCGTGAAGAAGGAACTCTTAATTTAATTAAACCAGGAAGAATTGTTCGGAAATATAATAGTAGTGGATCATATGTAGAACTTTCTCCAATCTTTGAAACTGCTAGCTGGCTAAAATCAAAACAAAACTGGTACTATCAAAAACAAGGCCAACTAGTTAAAGATGCTTGGATTAAGGATCAGGGAAGCTGGTATTTTATGGATGATAAAGGGGTTATGTTTAATCAAACATGGCTTCATCAAGGTGGCAGCTGGTATGCCTTTAAATCATCAGGAGCTATGATTTCAGCTGATTGGTTATATGATAACGGCTCTTGGTATTACCTAAAAGACTCAGGTTCAATGGCGACAGGCTGGCTTAATGATGGTGGTACTTGGTATTATCTAAAAGACTCAGGTTCCATGGCAACAGGTTGGGTGAAAGATAAAGGCTCTTGGTATTACCTAAAAGATTCTGGTGCGATGGCAACAGGTTGGATCAAAGATAATGGTAAGTGGTACTATCTGGCTTCATCTGGTAATATGCTTAGCAATACACGCACGCCAGATGGTTACTATGTAGATGCCAATGGCGTTTGGAAATAAAAGTTAAACAGAGAAAGTCTACTGAGGAGGTAGATTTTCTTTTTTTCATTTTCACAATTATGAAAATCTGGAAAAAGGACATTATTTTTGGTAAGATAAGGGTATGGATTTTGAAAAAATTGAACAAGCATATACCTATTTACTAGAAAATGTCCAAATCATTCAAAATGATTTGACGACAAATTTTTACGATGCCTTGATTGAGCAAAATGGAATCTATCTGGATGGTCAGACAAATCTGGAAGATGTCAAGAAAAATAATCAAGCTTTAAAACGATTGGCTCTTCGAAAAGAAGAGTGGTTACGAACCTACCAATTCTTGTTAATGAAGGCAGCGCAAACAGAACCTCTCCAAGCAAATCACCAGTTTACACCAGATGCCATTGGTCACTTGATGATTTTTCTGATGGAGCAACTGTGGCCTGCTGAAAATCTAAGTTTATTAGAGTTGGGGTCTGGGATGGGAATTCTAGGTGCTAGCTTCTTAACGTCCATGAACAAAAAGGTAGATTACCTTGGGATTGAACTAGATGACCTCTTGATCGATTTGGCTGCAAGTATGGCAGAAGTTATGGATCTGCAAATGGGCTTTGTCCAAGGAGATGCAGTACGTCCACAAGTATTAAAAGAAAGTGATATTATCGTGAGCGACCTCCCGATTGGCTACTACCCAGACGATCAGATCGCTTCACGTTACCAAGTGGCAGCAAAGGATGACCATACTTACGCTCATCATCTATTAATGGAGCAATCACTCAAGTATCTGAAGACGGGAGGCTATGCTATTTTCCTTGCTCCAACAGATCTTTTGACGAGTCCTCAGAGTGATCTCTTGAAATCCTGGCTGACTGATCAAGCTCAACTAGTCGCTATCATAGCTTTACCAGAGGATCTATTCGCTCAAGGAGCCCAGTCTAAGACCATTTTTGTTTTGCAAAAGAAGGTGGGAGAAGGGACAGAGCCCTTTGTTTATCCACTTACTAGCCTTCGGGATCCTGAAATTTTTGTTGGAATTTAAGGAAAAATTTTTCAAAAATTGGTGTCAAGAACATGAAATCTAGTATAAATTTTGATATAATAGTTGAAAACGCTTAAAAAAGGGGAAACATTATGACAAAAAAACCATTGCAATTAACGCTGGAAGCTCTAGCTTGAAATGGCAACTTTACCAAATGCCAGAAGAAAAAAAGTATTAGCAAAAAGGGTTGATTGAGCGAATTGGATTGAAAGATTCTATTTCTACAGTTAAGTTCGATGGTCGCTCAGAACAACAAGTCCTTGACATTGACAACCATACTTTGGCAGTTAAGATTTGCTTGATGACTTGATTCGTTTTGATATTATTAAATCTTATGATGAAATTACTGGTGTTGGACACCGTGTCGTTGCAGGTGGAGAGTACTTCAAAGAGTCTACAGTCGTGGAAGGTGATGTAATTGAAAAAGTTGAAGAGTTAGGTCTTCTTGCTCCATTGCACAATCCTGCGAATGCTGCGGGTATTCGTGCCTTCAAAGAATTATTGCCAGATATTACGAGTGTCGTTGTTTTTGATACTTCCTTCCATACAACAATGCCAGAGAAAGCTTATCGCTATCCTCTACCAACAAAATATTACACAGAAAACAAGGTTCGTAAGTACGGAGCCCATGGAACTAGTCATCAGTACGTTGCTCAAGAAGCAGCAAAACTCTTGGGCCGTCCACTTGAAGAGTTGAAGTTAATCACTTGTCACATCGGTAATGGTGCTTCTATTACAGCTGTTAAGGGTGGTCAATCTGTTGATACCTCAATGGGATTCACTCCACTTGGTGGTGTAATGATGGGAACTCGTACAGGGGATATTGACCCAGCCATCATTCCTTATTTAATGCAATATACAGAGGACTTTAACAAGCCTGAGGACATCAGTCGTATCCTCAATCGTGAGTCAGGGTTGATGGGTGTTTCTGGTAAATCTAGTGACATGCGTGATGTAATTGCTGCTATGGAGGCAGGAGATCACGATGCTACTTTGGCTTATGAAATGTATGTTGACCGTATCCAAAAACATATTGGTCAATACCTTGCAGTCCTAAATGGAGCAGATGCTATTATTTTCACAGCAGGTATCGGTGAAAATTCTACTAATGTACGTGAAGATGTTATTTCAGGGATCTCTTGGTTTGGTTGCGATGTAGATCCAGAGAAAAATGTCTTTGGTGCAACCGGAGATATTTCGACAGATGCAGCAAGTGTCCGAGTACTAGTAATTCCAACAGATGAGGAATTAGTCATTGCACGTGACGTTGAACGTTTGAAAAAATAACAGATCAAAAAAATCGACCTTCAATAATAAAGGTCGATTTTTTTGATCTAGGAAAACTACCATTTAGTCAGTGAAACTTCGCCACTATTGAGCCAAATCTTTTCACCGTTGGCTAATTCTATCAGCAGTTGGCCTTGGTCAGAGATGTCACAGGCTTTTCCTGTGATTATTTCTTGATCCTTCTTGAAAGAGATCTCTTTTCCTAAAACGATTGAGCGTTTTTTATAGAGATAGAGGAGTTCATCGGCTTCTGTTTCATAGAAACATTTCCAGATTTCAGCAATCAATTCATTGCGAGTAATGGGAGTATGTTGAGAAAATAAGCTTCCAGCTTTAGTTTGTAGATTCTTGGGAAATTCAGCGATAGAAAAGTTGATCCCGACTCCAATGATAACATCTGTAACGAGTCCAGTTTCGACGGAGGTAATGGCTTCTGTTAGAATACCAGCAATTTTTTTCTGGTTCAGATAAATATCATTGACCCACTTGATATCCACGTCGATTAAACTAAGGTTTTTGATAGCCTTGTAGATAGCTCCAGCTGTTAGAAGTGTATAGGCAGGAAGATTCTGATAAGGGAGATTGGGCTGTAGGTGAAGGGACATGTAAATTCCCCCCTTATCTGGAGAATAATAAGGACGTTGAAAACGACCGCGTCCCATGGTTTGGCTAGTGGAAAGGTAGAGCCTATCCCCTTTGGCACCAGCTTCCATAGCTTCTTTAGCATCAGTTTGGGTAGATTTTGTTGAGGGTTTAAACTGGACAGTAATGGGACTATTCGCTTCGATTTCCTGAGGTAAGATAAGGTCTCCGTCCAGAAGTTTATACCCACGATTTTTGATACTGTCAATCTCCAGTCCCTCTTGTTGGAGACGTTGGATAGCTTTCCATACGGAAGTTCGAGATAGATTTAATCTCTCAGCTATTTTTTCTCCGCTTAGATAATCAGTCTCAGTAACTAGTATTTTATAGACTTCTTGGTAGGATTTCATGCTAGACCCTTTTCTGGAATAATTAGATTTATTGTACCATATTTTTTAAAAAAAGGGATAGCGTTTTTTTAGAGTAATCTTAGCTAACTATAAAAATTTTACCCAGTTTTTAGTTAGGAGTATATAGGTAAAGAGGTTTTCAAATCGCTTGAAAAAAATGGTAAAATGTTTTAATAGCTTATTTATCTGAATGTGATATTCAGAAGGAAAGGATCTGTTGTGAAATCAATAGGTGTCATTGAAAAAGTTAAAAAGTTTATCGAAACAAGAAGGACTTCTTTTTAGGAGTTATTCTGAGTATTTTTTTCTCCCTTTTTTTATCTTTTGTTATTATTTTTATCTCTTACTTACTTTGGTTAGTATATACTGGGGAGATGAAGGGGATCTTGAAACGTCTGTCTCAACACCCTGTTTTGCTCTTTTTTATTGCCTATAGCACTGCAATTTCTCTTCTAGCACAAAATGTGATGGGAGTAGTTGCCTCAGTTGCAATGTTTCTGTTTGCAATCTTCTTTTACTATTACCAATCTCAATTGACTCCTAAATTTTTCAGGTTGACGATTGAAGGGGTTTTAGCCTCAAGTGTCTTGGCAGCAGCCTTTGCAGCCTTGGAACATTTCCAAATTGTAAAGAAATTTGATTATACCTTCCTCTCACCACGAATGCAGGTTTGGCATCAAAATCGAGCGGAAGTTGCCTTCTTTAATCCCAATTACTATGGAATTATCTGTTGTTTCTGTATCATGATTGGTTTTTATCTGATTAGCACAACGAAGTTAAGGTGGTTACGAATCTTTTCTATGATTGCCATCTTTGCTAATTTATTCGGTCTAAACTTTACGCAGAATCGTACAGCTTTTCCAGCCATTATCTTTGGAGCGATTATTTATCTCTTCACAACTATTAAGAACTGGCGTGCTTTCTGGCTTAGTATTGGAGTTTTTGGGGTTGGTTTGGCCTTCTATTTTCAAGTGATTTAGGTGTTCGAATGGGAACCTTAGATTCATCTATGGAAGAGCGTGTTTCTATCTGGAATGCTGGAATGGCCTTGTTTAAGCAAAATCCATTCTGGGGTGAAGGACCACTAACCTACATGCACTCTTTCCCTCGTATTGGAGCACCTTATCATGAACATGCTCATAGTATTTATATAGATACGATTTTGAGTTATGGAGTTGTTGGTACAGTTCTCTTGGGGATTGCTTCTGCCACTCCGGTACGAATGTTGATTGATATGAGTCAAGTACCTAGTAAGCGTCCTATCCTTGGACTTTACCTCTCTTTCTTGACAGTAGTAGCTGTGCACGGAATTTTTGATTTGGCTCTCTTTTGGCTTCAATCATCCTTTATTTTCCTTTTAGTGATGTGTAGTTTACCACTAAAACATAGTATGATTGATGAATTAGTTGATTAAGAAAAAGATAGTAGAAACTAACATTTTCTACTATCTTTTTTTCATTCAATTATTGAATAGCTTGAACCAAGTCTTCAGCTTGTTGTTTTAGTGAAGTAGCAACACTGTCTTCAAGGACTAATTTGCCATCTACCCAAGCAGAATCATTGACACGAGCTGCAGTGAATTCACCAACAACTTGTGTACGGATGAATGGCAAGAGGTCTTTGTAGATTGCAAAGAGTTGTTCATGACCTGCATTTGCTACTGAAGATACAGTAACGATTTTATCTTGAAGAGCAGATGCTCCGCGTGTATCAGACAAGTCAATTGCGCGTGAAAGCCAGTCAAGCAAGTTTTTCACTGTTCCAGGAATTGAGAAGTTGTAAACTGGAGAGAAAATCCAGATAGCATCAGCAGCTAGAACAGCTTCACGAGCTGCTGCTACAGCTGGAAGAGTTGGAACTTCAAGTTCTTGATTAAAAAGTGGGATTGCTGAGTAGTCAAGGTAGCTAACCTCAGCTTTACCTGCAAGAGCTTTTTCAGCTTCTAGAGCCATTTGGTGGTTGAAAGAACCTTCACGAAGTGAACCAACGATAAATAATACTTTTTTAGACATAGGGAGTCTCCTTTAGATTTTAATCAGAGTTATCTCTGTTGTTATAAACAATGTTACAACAAAAGGAAATCATTTGCAAGAAATCTGCTCAGAAAATAAAAATCGATGATAGTCAAGATTATTTTTAGGAGTAGAGATTATGAAAAGTCTGTGAAATCAATGATTCAAGCTTCATATAGTCCTGTCATAAGAGAGTTCCGTACCAAATCCTCCCTTTATTCACTTGTAATTCACTAGGATAGATGGTAAAATAGACGAGTGAAAATGAGACAGAAAAAAGAAAAAAATTCCTTATTATTTCAGTACAGTATTGGTTTGACCCTGCTGGCTCTAGTTGTGACTTCTTCCTTTCTCTATTTGGTGTGGCTTAGCATGAAGCCTTATCAGACAGCAAAGGTAGAAGGGGAAAAACTTGCCAAGCAGTATGCGAATCTAGAAACGGTCAGTCAGGTTGATATCTTTAATGGCTTAGAAAGCTATTATAGCGTTCTTGGTCAAGATAAGAATCAGAAACCAGTTGCTGTTTTAATAGAGAAAAAGTAATAACAATATTTACGTATATCAACTAGAAAATGGTATTTCACAAGAAAAAGCAGAAGCAGTTGTTAGAGAAAAAGGAGCTACTGAAATTGATACGGTTACCTTTGGACGCTATGCTGAAAAGCCTGTTTGGGAAATCAAGTCTGGTGGAGACTATTATCTAGTAGATTTTGAAACTGGTGCCCTAATCGAAAAGGAGAAGCTATGAAATTATCTAAACGTGTCTTAGAAATGGAAGAAAGTGTCACTCTGGCTAGTGATGCAAGAGCAAAGAAGTTAAAGGCTGAAGGAAAGGATGTTCTTTTTCTTAACTTTAGGTCAGCCCGATTTTCATACTCCTGAAAATATTCAAGATGCTGCTGTTGCAGCCATTCGAGATGGACGTGCTTCTTTCTATACGGTAGCTTCAGGTTTACCTGAATTAAAAGCAGCGGTCAATACCTATTTTGAGCGTTATTATGGTTATTCTGTGGCAGCAAATGAAGTCACTTTTGCTACAGGTGCCAAATTCTCACTCTACACTTTCTTTATGGCTGTGATCAACCCTGGTGATGAGGTCATTATTCCAACACCTTACTGGGTTAGCTATGGAGACCAGGTTAAGATGGCCGAAGGTGTTCCAGTCTTTGTCCAAGCCAAAGAAGACAATCACTTTAAAGTGACTGTTGAGCAATTAGAAGCAGCTCGTACAGATAAGACCAAGGTCTTGGTTCTTAACTCACCATCTAATCCTACCGGTATGATCTATTCTCGTGAGGAACTCTTGGCCATCGGAAACTGGGCAGTTGAACACGATATTCTCATTCTGGCAGACGATATTTATGGTCGTTTGGTCTATAACAGTAATGAGTTTGTGCCAATCTCTAGTCTATCAGAAGCCATTCGCAAGCAAACCATTGTCATTAACGGTGTATCAAAAGCTTATGCCATGACAGGTTGGCGGGTGGGTTATGCAGTAGGTGATCCAGAAATCATCGCTGCTATGAGCAAACTAACAGGTCAAACGACTTCTAACCTGACTGCTGTATCTCAATACGCAACAATTGAAGCGCTAACTGGTTCACAAGACTCTGTAGAAACTATGCGTCAGGCTTTCGAGGAACGTTTAAACACCATCTATCCACTCTTGTGTCAAGTCCCTGGCTTTGAAGTAGTCAAACCTCAAGGAGCTTTCTATCTCTTCCCAAATGTTAAAAAAGCTATGGAAATGAAGGGATACACAGATGTTACAGAGTTTACAACGGCTATCCTTGAGGAAGTTGGTCTGGCCTTGATTACGGGAGCAGGCTTTGGTGCGCCAGAGAATGTTCGTCTCAGCTATGCGACAGATCTAGATACACTTAAAGAAGCCATTCGTCGTTTGCACCGATTTATGGAAAAATAAGAAGTAAAATCTCCGTACTTTTGGCGGAGGTTTTTGTAGCTAAAAACTTATGATTTTCTATCAAACTAGCTAGCTATCAGGCATTATTTGTGGTACAATAGTGGGTAATAATGTCTTTGGACGTAAACGGGTAATAATGTCTCTGGAGAGGTTAAACGAAAAAAAGGAAGATAAATGATGACAAAACGTGTAACAATTATCGAAGTAAAAGATTACGTTGGTCAAGAAGTCACTATCGGTGCTTGGGTTGCCAACAAATCTGGAAAAGGGAAAATTGCCTTCTTGCAATTGCGTGACGGAACTGCCTTCTTCCAAGGCGTGGCTTTCAAACCCAACTTTATCGAAAAATTTGGAGAAGAAGTAGGTCTTGAAAAATTTGACACCATCAAACGCCTAAGCCAAGAAACATCTGTTTTTGTGACAGGGATTGTCAAAGAAGACGAACGTTCTAAATTTGGTTACGAGTTGGATATTACAGACATCGAAGTGATCGGTGAATCTCAAGATTACCCAATCACTCCAAAAGAACATGGAACAGACTTCTTGATGGACAACCGCCACTTGTGGCTTTGCGTTCACGCAAACAAGTAGCAGTGATGCAAATCCGTAATGCTATTATCTATGCAACTTATGAGTTCTTCGACAAGAACGGCTTTATGAAGTTTGATAGCCCAATTCTTTCAGGAAATGCAGCAGAAGATTCTACAGAACTTTTCGAAACTGACTACTTTGGAACACCAGCTTACTTGAGTCAATCTGGTCAGCTTTATCTTGAAGCTGGTGCTATGGCTCTTGGTCGTGTCTTTGACTTTGGTCCAGTATTCCGTGCTGAAAAATCTAAAACTCGCCGTCACTTGACAGAGTTCTGGATGATGGATGCTGAGTATTCATACTTGACACACGACGAGTCACTTGACTTGCAAGAAGCTTATGTTAAAGCTTTGCTCCAAGGTGTTCTAGATCGTGCTCCTCAAGCCTTGGAAACCTTGGAACGTGATACAGAGCTCTTGAAACGTTATATTGCTGAGCCGTTCAAACGTATTACTTACGATGAAGCGATTGATCTCTTGCAAGAGCATGAAAATGATGAAGACGCTGACTACGAGCATCTTGAACATGGAGATGACTTCGGTTCGCCACATGAAACTTGGATTTCAAACCACTTTGGTGTACCAACCTTCGTGATTAACTACCCAGCAGACATCAAGGCCTTCTACATGAAACCAGTTCCTGGGAACCCAGATCGCGTGCTTTGTGCAGACTTGCTTGCTCCAGAAGGTTACGGAGAAATCATCGGTGGTTCAATGCGTGAGGAAGACTACGATGCCCTTGTTGCTAAGATGGAATCACTTGGAATGGATCGTACAGAATACGAATTCTATCTTGACCTTCGTAAATACGGTACAGTACCACACGGTGGATTTGGTATCGGTATCGAGCGTATGGTAACTTTTGCAGCTGGAACTAAACACATCCGTGAAGCCATTCCATTCCCACGTATGTTGCATCGTATCAAACCTTAATAGCCATAAAAACGCCGTCTGGCGTTTTTTTATACTCTTCGAAAAATCTCTTCAAACTACGTCAGCTTCACCTTGCCGTACTCAAGTACAGCCTGCTACTAGCTTCCTAGTTTGCTCTTTGATTTTCATTGAGTATTACTTTAAATGAAAGAGGTGGAGAAAAATGTAGGCAACTCTAAGTAAGTCTTTTTAGAAAAACTCATATTATATATTGAAAGAGAGAAAACGATGTTTAAAAGAACTTACAAACGCAATATTCCACTCTTAGCAGGTCTGGAATTCACTTCTTATTTTGGGAATTACCAGTTTTTGGATTTTATTTTTTCATTCAGAATGGTCTTTCCTTGCTTCAAATCGGTCTATTAGAAAGTATCTTTCACGGGACAAGTCTCTTGTGTGAAATCCCATCTGGTATGTTGGCTGATCGATTTAGTTACAAGACCAATCTCTATTTGGCTCGCTTGGCCAGTATTGTGTCCTCTATCTTGATTTTTGTTTGGTCAGGGAATTTTTTTGGATTTATGCGATTGCCATGATGATCAATGCTTGGTCTTATAATTTTGACTCGGGGAACCAGCACCGCTTTCTTATATGATTCAGCAGTTGAAGCAGGGTCAAAAGGACCGATATCTTCAGATTTCTAGCTTTTTTTATCTGGTGTGGCAGAAGTCACCCGAACCCTTAGGTACAGTTGTGGCAGGCTTCTTTATTCACGGAGCACTTGGCTGGACCTATCTGATTGCTATTGGATTTTCATTTTCTTTCTATAATCTTGATTTATTTGATGAAAGAACCAATGGCTAAGAGAAAAAAATGAAGTCTTAACCTTTTAAAAACGATTGTCCTGCAAGTTCGAAAAGAATGGCAGGAAAAACCAGTACTCTTTTTACTGGATGATGACTTATCAGCTAGTCAGGGACACTCATGTGTATGTTTTTACTTTTTATTATCAGCAGAAAAATAAGTGACTTTAGCAGGGTGGCAGGTTTCGCTGGTCATGCTGATTGGTAGTGGCTTAAATCTTATAGCTGTTTATGTAGCTAGTCAAATCGGTAAAAATGGAATAGTAATCGAGTTTTTTTCCGACTCTTGTTGCACTAACGGGCTTGGCCTTACTATTGGTGTTTTTCAGGAACTCCCTTTGCTTTTCTTCTCGTATATCTTTTTGACCGATACACTCTATGCAGTTTATCAGCCGATCTATTTCAATGACTTGCAAGGTTATTTACCTTCCAGTGTAAGAGCAACTATGCTTAGTATCAATTCCATGCTCTTTAGTCTTTCCATGATTGTCATATTTCCACTGACAGGTTGGATGATTGATCGTTGGGGTCTTATAGCTGTCTTTTTTTAGTTCTAGGTCTTATCTTGCTTTTTAATTTATCCTATATTAATAATCAGTCTGAAAAAGGATGGGCAAGCTATTAGATCAGGACTTAAAAAAACTGAGTAAAGCACGAAAACCCTATTTGCTCAAAGGATCATCCTGTGGTACAATAGCAAGAGGAAAAAGGAGAAGAGTATGATCGATGTAGAAGAAATTCTAAGTAAGATGAATCCCAATCAAAAGATCAACTATGACCGTGTCATGCAAAAGATGGTTCAAGTTTGGGAAAAATGAAGAAAGACCAACCATTCTCATGCACGTCTGTTGTGCTCCTTGTAGCACCTATACTTTAGAGTATTTGACCAAGTATGCAGATGTGACTATCTATTTTGCTAATTCAAATATCCATCCTAAAGCTGAGTATCACAAGCGTGCCTATGTGACAAAAAAGTTTGTCAGTGATTTCAATGAACGAACTGGCAACAAGGTTCAATATCTAGAAGCACCCTATGAACCCAACGAATACCGTCAGCTGGTCAGAGGTTTGGAAGAAGAACCTGAAGGTGGGCGATCGTTGCAAGGTTTGTTTTGACTATCGCTTGGACAAGACAGCGCAAGTGGCTATGGACTTGGGCTTTGACTACTTTGGCTCAGCCCTAACGATCAGTCCTCACAAAAATTCACAAACCATCAATAGTATCGGGATTGATGTGCAGAAAATCTACACCACTCATTATCTTCCGAGTGACTTTAAGAAAAATCAAGGCTATAAACGCTCTGTAGAAATGTGTGAAGAGTATGACATTTATCGCCAATGCTACTGTGGCTGTGTCTATGCCGCTCAAGCACAGAATATTGACTTGGTACAGGTCAAGAAGGATGCAACAGCCTTTATGGTAGATAAGGATATCGAAAAAGACTATTCGCATATCAAGTTCACTGTTACAAAATTAGATATTTAGACGAAAACCTGCCCAATGTGGCAGGTTTTTTGCTTATAAAAAAACGAGGTCAGGATTTTAATCCTGACCTCTGACAACTTTACCGATTCTTTAGTTCTACGTAGCGTTTGTACCAAATGTTGACATAGGCTTCTGAGAAAGGACCTCGCTCATTGTTAATCCAATCAACAAGAATCTTAACATGCTCTTTCAGAATATAGTCTAGATCAGAAGAATACTTCATTTTTCGCTTGTGTCGTTCATACTCCTCAACGTCCAAGAGGCGTTTTTCACCATCTGTAAAAACTTTAACATCCAAATCATAGTCAATGTATTTTAAAGCTTCTTCATCCAGATAGTAAGGACTTGCCATATTGCAGTAGTAGGAGATACCATTTTCACGAATCATAGCGATAATATTAAACCAATATTTCTTGTGAAAGTAAACAATAGCCGGTTCTCGAGTTACCCAACGACGACCGTCACTTTCGGTAACAAGTGTGTGGTCGTTGACGCCGATAATAGCGTTCTCTGTTGTTTTTAGTACCATGGTGTCCCGCCAAGTACGGTGGAGACTCCCATCATGCTTATAACTTTGAATTGTAATAAAGTCGCCTTCTTTTGGAAGTTTCATAACTAACCAACTTTCTACAATTTATAAGTTTATCGTTTACTATTGTATCACATTTTTTGTTTAAAGTTCTTAGTTTTTTTATGAAAAAATTAAAGATATTCTCTGAGAGCGCTGGCTATATCCGAAAAATCATAACCTTTTCTAGCTAAAACTTGGGTCAAACGTTGCTTGAGTTCGTATCCTTCATACTTTCGTGAGTATTTTGGGTATTGTTTGTCGAGCTCTTTAAAAATCAGCTCTTGGACAGTTTCTTCATCGACCTGGTTATCTAGTTGATCAAAGGCAGCCTTGGCTTCTGTATAGGAAAATCCTTTATTGGTTAGGCCTTGGATAATCTTATCCTGTAGAGCACGGGAAGGTAATTTCCCTTGGTATTTTTTCAATAGTTTTTCAGCTGTACGCTCTGCGACTTCCGTCATATCAAATTCTTGTAAGACGTCTTGGATAACGGCCTTAGCAACTCCTTTTTGAGAAATCTTTTGTATCAGCATGTAGCTTCCCTTATCTCCTGAAAGCTGATTGGAATTGATGATAGCTTGTGCATACTGACGGTCGTTAATCCAGTTGTCATTCTTTAGAGACTGAATGACTTGGGGAATGATTTTCTCATCAATCTCATGTTTAACAAGATAATCTCGTACTTCCTTTTCAGTACGAACCTTGAAGGATAAGTGGTAGAGAGCTAGATTTTTACTGTAGGAAAATTGCGCAAAGGATTTAATCTCATTTAGTTCATCAACTGAGATATCCTTTCCTTTTGTTAACATAAAGCGAACAATGGTATCCTCGGTAATGTAGCAGGTTTGGTCGCTATCAAGTTCGAGCAGATAGAGTCTTTTTTTCTTTTCAAGTTTTGTGATTTTCATATTTTCCTCTTACCCAAATGCTTCAAAGGCAGCAACGAGTCGAAGTTTGTTGCCATCAACCAGTTCCCTCCCGTAATAGTCGAGAAATAGTTCAGCATATTTGGGATCTTTTAAGTTGTAATTGAGGGACCAAATTGCCCAAAAGAGATCGATATGCCGATCACTGAAATCAGCCAAACCAAGATCAATGAAGCAAGAGAAATGGTCAGCATCTTTTAGAATAAAGTTCGGTAGACAGGCGTCCCCGTGAATAAAGGCATCTGTCTTTAAAAGTCGCCCTTGTTCTTGGATGAGTTGGAAGGCCTCTTCGCGACTGTTGATTTGAAATCGAGGTAGGAGAGCCTTGGCATAGAACTCCCCTTTTTCATAGTTTTTAAAGACTCTGTCTTTATAGGTCTGTAAATGATTTTCTGATGGAAAATTGTGTGGGTTTAAGTTGTGAAGCTTTTTAAGAACCTCTGCCATTGTTCGGCAGATTTTTTCTGGCTGGTCTAAAAAAGCGAGAGTATCATGACCAATAGCCTCTTTAGTCAGGAGGTAGTCTTTATCTGTAGATAGATAGTGGATGACTGGAGTTCCCAGTCCTCTGGTTTCCAAACCAACTCTGCAATGCTAGCTTCTAGCTCTAAACTCCCTTTTGATCTATTTTTAAATAGTAACCTGAATCAAGATAGAGAACTCTTGCGCCTGAATGAGAAGAGCTGTCAGAAAGGTTTGCCCCCTCTATATAAGTTCGTAATTGCTCAGGAAAATCCAATGGGGGAAAATGAGATATCTTTGTATTCATGGTTTTATTGTAACATATTCTTAAACATTGAGAAACTACGTGGTATAATAGACTTATGAGTCTTAAAGTCAAACAAAAAATTCCATTAAAAATTAAGCGTATGGGGATTAACGGGGAAGGTATCGGATTTTTCCAGAAAACCCTTGTTTTTGTTCCAGGTGCCCTCAAGGGAGAAGATATCTATTGTCAGGTAACTTCTGTTAAGCGTAACTATGTTGAGGCCAAACTGCTTGAGGTCAATAAAAAATCTAAGTTTCGAGTGGTTCCAGACTGTACCATTTATAATGAGTGTGGAGGCTGTCAAATCATGCACCTGCACTATGACAAGCAGCTGGAGTTCAAGACGGATCTCCTCCATCAAGCTCTGAAAAAGTTTGCACCTGCTGGCTATGAAAACTATGAAATCAGACCAACCATTGGCATGCAGGAGTCTAAGTATTATCGGGCTAAACTGCAATTCCAAACGCGAAAGTTTAAAGGTCAAGTTAAGGCAGGTTTGTATGCTCAGAATTCTCACTACTTGGTTGAGCTAAAAGACTGTCTGGTTCAAGACAAGGAGACGCAGATTATTGCCAATCGCATTGCTGAACTCTTGACCTATCATCAAATTCCGATTACAGATGAACGGAAAATCCTTGGGGTTCGGACCATCATGGTTCGTCGAGCACGGAAAACTGGGCAGGTTCAAATCATCATCGTCACCAATCGTCAATTGAATCTGACTCTATTTGTGCAAGACCTAGTCAAGGATTATCCTGAAGTAGTGACTGTCGCAGTCAATACCAATACTGCAAAAACCAGTGAGATTTATGGAGACAAGACCGAGATTATTTGGGGTCAAGATAGTATACGCGAGGGTGTTCTTGATTATGAATTTTCTCTTTCACCTCGAGCTTTTTACCAGCTCAATCCTGAACAGACAGAAATTCTCTATAGTGAAGCCGTTAAGGCCTTGGACGTAAATGAGAATGACCATCTGATTGATGCATATTGTGGTGTTGGAACCATTGGTTTTGCCTTTGCTAAGAAAGTCAAAAGCTTGAGAGGGATGGATATTATTCCTGAAGCTATCGAGGATGCTAAGGCAAATGCCAAGCGCATGGGTTATACCAATACTCACTATGAAGCAGGAACTGCAGAAGAAATTATTCCTCGTTGGTACAAGGAAGGCTATCGTGCCGATGCTTTGATTGTGGACCCGCCACGTACAGGTTTAGATGACAAGCTCTTGGATACCATTGTCAAGTACGCTCCAGAAAAGATGGTTTATGTTTCCTGCAATGTATCTACCTTGGCGCGTGATTTAGTCCGTCTAGTAGAGGTCTATGATCTACACTATATCCAGTCTGTTGATATGTTTCACACACGGCTAGAGCAGAAGCAGTGGTCAAATTAACTCAGAGAAAGCCAGCTTCTAGATAAAA
>BNJU01002886.1_pt1 | contig 264258 bp, 340 predicted proteins | sample 8539281 | NCBI WGS metagenome assembly BNJU01 (sample SAMD00202456, study PRJDB9452) | human saliva metagenome | isolation source: human saliva | place: Japan
AGTATTAATTTATACCTTTTCCCATTTTTAGTTTTTAAAATTATATTTCTTTATTACTTTTTGCTGGATTTCCAACAGCAATACAGTTTTCTGGAATATTTTTAGAAACAACAGAATTTGCTCCAATTATAGAATTTTTCCAATTACTGTTCCTGGTAATACAGATACATTTTTCTCCAAGCCATACATTTTCACAAATTTTTTACTGGTTTTGTAAAAATTCTTCTTTCCTTGCAATTTCTTCAGGATTAGAATGTTTCAAAGTCTTTTGAAAATGAATAATTTCCATGATTTAAGTCAGAAATATAAACTTTGCTTTACTATCAATACATTGTCTCCTATAATTAATGAATTTGCACATGACAAATGGACATAATCGTTAATTTGAACATTATTTCAATTATTAATTGAGGTATATTTTTTTATTTTTTTATACTTTTTAGCATTATGTGATCTTGAAATTTATATGCTTCAATTCTGCAGCCAGTTCCAGTTGTAAAATTTTTCTCCAAATTTTATATACTTTTTCCTCTCATATCAAAAGGAAATCGAATTAACCTAGCTTTTTGGAAAAATATTTTTTTGTTTTAATAAAAATTAATTCCCAATTTCCATAATTCATAAAATGATTTTTCCATATTTTACCTTTCTATACAATTTTTTTATCTGATAAAAATCTTCTTAGTATTTTTTAAAAATTTTTATTTTAGTTAAATAAATTAACGATAGTGTAAAGTTTATGTTTAAACCTGTATATATTATAACATTTTTTATAAATTTTATCAATTATATGACATAGTATGACACGACAAACGCATGAATATTTTTAAACTATTTCTTTGTATTTAACCAATTTTTTACATTAACATTTCTATATATCAAAAAAATAATTTTAAATATCTCCTTACATCTAACGATATAATATATCTTTTTATCCTTCTACTAAATTTCTTTCTGAACGGCAGTTCTTCCAGTATTGATATTGCTAATTTTTCTTAGAATATTTAAATTTCTAGTCGCATTTTTTTGTTTAATGTCTTATTTTCATCTTCTCTAAATGTTACATCCAATATCCAATGATAACTTTCTATTGCCCAATGTCCTCTTACCGCTCTTACAAATTCTTCCACTCCCCCTGTTATATTCGTTATGTAATACCTTTTCTGTTCTTGCTTTTTTCCATTTTTCTTCTGTTGTTAATATTGATCACCTATCCCCTTTACTTCTTTCCATTCCTTGTTTCTTTTGATAAACCATTCTATTTCTTCAGTATAGTAATATTCCCTCGTTTCCAGCCGTCCTCTTTGCTTTTCTGTTTTCCTACTGTACATTCCTTCGCCCTTTAATTTTTTCCTGAATCCCTTGTCAGCAAAATAATCTTCTATATCTTCCTTTAAAGCCTTCTGGTTCCCTTTTACCTGAAGACAGAAATACCCTTCTTCTTTCTTATCTTTTTTATGATTTCTTTCTGGGTTCCTATCGCATCTATTGTAACTATACATTCCTTTACTGAAATTTTATCAAGCAGCCTTAATATTGCTTCTATTTCATTCCCTTTTCCTTCAGCCGCCACTTGTGAATAGCAGATCCCATCTTCTTTGGAATATGCGGATACTATGTCTAATGGCTTATTATTTTTGTTCTTCATCCCATTTAAAAATTTTCCATCAATATTTAATATTTTTCTTATTTTTATCTTCTCCGGAAATTTTTTAGATCCATCCATTTTCTCAAAGAGAACTTCTGTCACTTCAGGCTCTATTGTAGCCATAACTCTTTGAATTGTATCATGCGAAGGTATGCCGTTCAGTAGTTCCAGATATCTTTTTAATGCCTTGAAATACATCTTTCCAAATTCTTCAATCTCTTCCCAGTATTCAATATTTTGCAAAGCATGGCAAAAAGAGTAATCACAACAATATCATTCAATTTATGCTTTATTTTAGAAATTTGTCGCTTATCCTCTATTTGGGTAATGTATATTAACAATTCTTTTTAGATTTGGTTTTATCTTCTGACATTTTTACCAGCTTCTTTCCTAAAATATGTGAAATTGTATCATGGTAAGGTGTTCCATGCTTTAAATCCAGTAACTGAGTAAAGTATTCTGCCTAAGATCAAGAAAAATATTCAATTTCAGTGGCATCCTTGCAGCCAGACAAGATAGCAAAAATCGACATTATGATGACATCATTTAATTTATACATTTTTTTCCTTTATTTTTTTCTAGTATCTTCTAAATTTTTCAAAAAATTCAATATTTCCATTTTCATGGCACGACTCTTTTTTTCTTTATTATACCATACTTAGATAAGATTATTTATTTTAAGAAAGAAAATTTTAACATGCGATTACCTTTACATAGTATGTACAATAGACATACGAATATTTTAAGCCATTTTTTTATCTTTTTATAAAATTATAATTTTTGAGTATTGATATTGCTAATTTTTTGAAATATTTAAATTTCTTGCTGTGTTTTTGTATTCTTTCTAAATGTTACATTCAATAATTATATCTTTTTACTATTTTTATAAGTTACCTTCATTTTTGTTGTATAACATTTTTGATTCTTTTGTTTCAAAAGATTTAGTCTATGATTCTCAAACATCAAATTTATATTTTTTTGATAATTTATTATTAGAGTTTAAATCTTTTTAAACTTAATTCTTAAAGTTGTATTACTATAGTTTAAGTTTTATGTTCAGGAGGGTAAAATGAAAGTATTAAAATATGAGTGTATCTGAATGTATAGATGTTTGGCTCAAAAATGAGCATAATTATATAAAAGGAATCAACATATTCTCTTTATTTAACAATTATTGAAAAATCATTTAAAAACGTATTTTTAAAAGAAGAAGGATAAACACTCTTTCAAATAGAGATTTTTCAGTCTTTTTATTTTGGATAAATTAAATTGTGGTAGATTAGATGGGAGAGGAGGATTGTCGAGAAAAAAACGGTAAAAGATATGGTGATTTTTGTTAAAAATCTATATTAAAATTTGCAATAGAAAATAAAGTTATGGAAAGAATAGATTTTAACTTTTAAAATTCCTAAAGAGAGAAGATAAAAAAAGTTGAAGTATTTACTCTTGAAGAAAGAATGAAAAATTTGTGAATATGTGAAAAAGTAATCTTTGTAATAAGACGCTGGGAATACTTATTTGCTTGTGTACTGGGCTAGAATTGGAGAAATATGTGCATTAAAATGGGCAGATGTGGATTTTGGAAATGAGATTATTAATGTAAATCATACAATCCAAAGAATATATATAAATACAACTAAAAAGTAAAATTATCATTTCTCCACCCTAAAACAGAAAAGTTCAAAGCGTAAAATTCCTATTGCTGCTGAATTAATAACTGTGTTAAAAATTTAAATCTAATAATAATTTTTACGTTATTTCTGGAAAAGAAAAATATATTGAACCAAGAACCTATAGAAAATTTTTCAAAAAAATGTTGAATATCCTAAAAATTTCAAAATTAAAATTTCATTCACTAAGACATACTTTTTGCAACGCAAGCTATTGAAAAATGACGTAGATTATAAGACAGTGTCTGAAATTTTTGGGACATGCTTCTGTTGGAATAACTTTAAATTTATATGTTCATCCTGATTTAGAACATATGTCTGAATAAAATTTTTTTAACAATATGGCAAATCCAATTTTAGAATCTAATTTATAAAGGATATTTATATAAACATATAATTTTAAATTAATATTTTTTTAACATATAAAATAAAACAAATAAATTAAAAACGAAAAACTCATAGTAGTACAGCTTTAAATCCCGGAAAGGCCTTTATTTTAAAAGGAATTTTTACGGTATTTATGAATAAAAAAAGGTAAAGGAATTTCACGACAAACGCATGAAAAATATTTAAAAAGAGGTATAATATTATTGATATATCGTAGGAAAGAAGCTGGTAAAAATGTCAGAAGATAAACCAAATCTAAAAAGAATTGTTAATATACATTACCCAAATAGAGGATAAGCGACAAATTTCTAAAATAAAGCATAAATTGAATGATATTGTTGTGATTACTCTTTTTGCCATGCTTGCAAATATTGAATACTGGGAAGAGATTGAAGAATTTGGAAAGATGTATTTCAAGGCATTAAAAAGATATCTGGAACTACCGGACAGCATACTCTTCGCATGATACGATTCAAAGAGTTATGGCTACAATAGAGCCTGAAGTGACAGAAGTTCTCTTGAGAAAATGGATGGATCTAAAAATTTCCGGAGAAGATAAAAAATAAGAAAAAAATATTAAATATTGATGGGAAATTTTTAAAATGGGATGAAGAATAAAAATAATAGGCCATTAGACATAGTATCCGCATATTCCAAAAGAAGATGGGATCTGCTATTCACAAGTGGCGGCTGAAGGAAAAGGGAATGAAATAGAAGCAATATTAAGGCTGCTTGATAAAAATTTCAGTAAAGGAATGTATAGTTACAATAGATGCGATAGGGAACCCAGAAAGAAATCATAAAAGATAAGAAAGAAGAAGGGATATTTCTGTCTTCAGGTAAAAGGGAACCAGAAGGCTTTTAAAGGAAGATATAGAAGATTATTTTTGCTGACAAGGGATTCAGGAAAAAATTAAAGGGCGAAGGAATGTACAGTAGGAAAACAGAAAAAGCAAAGAGGACGGCTGGAAACGAGGGAATATTACTATACTGAAGAAATAGAATGGTTTATCACAAGGAATGGAAAGAAGTAAAGGGATAGGTGCATCAATATTAACAACAGAAGAAATAAGACATTAAACAAAAATGCGGCTAGAAATTTAAATATTCTAAGAAAATTAGCAATATCAATACTGGAAGAACTGCCGTTCAGAAAGAAATTTAGTAGAAGGATAAAAAGATATATTATATCGTTAGATGTAAGGAGATATTTAAAATTATTTTTGATATATAGAAATATTAATGTAAAAATTGGTTAAATACAGAAATAGTTTAAAATATTCATGCGTTTGTCGTGAAGGAATTTGCTTTGAATTTGAGAGTAAAATGTGATACACTCATAATGTAATAGTTTGTAAAATGACAATTTCGCTTTTAATTTTAAAATAAAAAAATATTAAAAATTTAAAATAATAAAAAGATTTACATATATTGAGTGTGTTTATAATTTTTGTGTAAAAGTAGTAAATAAATCTAGTAAACTCAATACTTTGCTATTCTGTTTACACAAAAATTTTTATACACTCAATATATTTCCTAGAAAATTCGTCATTTCAAATGCTGAAATATTTATGGTTTATACTATAATTTCAAATTATTAGCTGTTAAGTGAGGATGAATTATGAAAATTAAATAAGGATATACGTATACGTATATTATATATAATTATTTTGTATGTCATTTATAGTTTTCTATTGGATAAATATAATTATGTAATAAAATATTTAACTAATTTTTTTGTTTATCTTGTTTATATTTGTAAAATTTATATTTGGACAGCTTGATTTTTATGCAGAACGTTTTAGATATAAGGATGTATTTATCACATTGGGAATTGATGTGATATTTTCAGTTATGTTATATGCCTTCTGGAAACAGCTAATATTCTATATATATTTTTGCTGATATTTTTGTTTCAGTTGATTTTTAGAAAAATAGTATGTTCTATTTATATGAAAAACAAAATGTGTTAATATTTAGGGTCAAATCATATAAAGAATAATGTTCAAGAAGATATTATAAATACTCTTGATTACAATTATGTCGGATATATTTCAAATAATAAAAATCAAAGGCAACAAAATATTTAATTGGAAATTATGAGGAAATGGAAAAATTATTTCTGATTGACATACTAGTAATTGTAAAAGATGTAAAAAAGTCCTGATTTTTAAAAAAATATTTAAAACGTATTTTTTGATTTGAAAATTAATGGATTAAAAATAATAAATTATGAAGAATTTAACGAAGAAATTCAAAAAAAATAGATATAAATCAAATAAATGAAGAATGGCTTTTTACAGTCAAATGGATTTGATATTTTTAAGTAATGAAACACAAAAAAACATAAAAACGTGGAATGGATCTAATCCTTGCATTAATTTTAATGGTCCTTTTGTCGCCACTTGCATTAATTACTGCGATAATCATTAAGATGGAATCTAAAGGACCAGTCATATTTAAACAGACTAGAATAGGTGAAAATATGAAACCCTTCAGAGTCTCATAAATTTAGAAGTATGAGATTACATGATCCTGAAAAATATTCCAAATACACATTGGATAACGACACTAGAGTTACAAAGTTTGGAAAGTTCATGAGAAAAACAAGAATTGATGAATTACCGCAATTATGGAATATCATAAAAGGCACAATGAGCTTTATTGGTCCACGTCCAGAATGGGATATTCTAGCAAAGGATTATGCACAAAAGATAAACTATTATAATCTAAGACATCTTATAAAGCCAGGAATAACAGGTTGGGCACAAGTAATGTTTCCTTACGGGGAAAGTTTAGAAGATACTGAAAAAAACTAGAATATGATTTATATTATTTAAAACATCAGAATTTTTGTGCTAGATGTGCTTATTGTTATGAAAAACGGCTAAAGCTGTTTTTATTTGGGAAAAGGGAAATAAACTAATTTAAGGAGGAGTTTTATGAAGGGAATTATTTTTAGCCGGGAGCAGCGGAACAAGGCTTTATCCATTAACAAAGTCTATTTTCAAAACAAATTATGCCAATTTATGACAAACCGATGATTTATTATCCTTTATCTGTACTTATGCTTGCAAATATAAGAGATATTTTAATAATTTCTACACCAAGAGATCTTCCACTTTTTAAGGAACTTTTGGGAAATGGAAGTGATTTAGAATAAATCTTGAATACGAAGTTCAAGAAAAGCCAAACGGACTTGCAGAAGCTTTTTAATTGGAGAAAAATTTATTGGTAATGATAATGTGGCTTTTAATTTTAGGAGATAATATTTTTATGGAAGCGGATTTACAGGATTGGTGGAAGAATCAGCAACTCTTAAAGAAGGAGCAATAATATTTGGTTATCCTGTAAAGGATCCAACAGCTTACGGAGTAGTAGAATTTGATAAAAATGGAAAAGCAATTTCACTAGAAGAAAAACCCAAAAATCCAAAATCAAATTTCGCAATACCAGGATTATATTTTTATGACAATACAGTTGTGGAAAAAGCTAAAAAAGTAAAACCATCTGCAAGAGGTGAAATAGAAATTACCTCAATAAACGAAATGTATCTTTCTGAAGGGAAACTAAATGTTAAAAATCTTGGAAGAGGTACAGCATGGCTTGATACAGGAACTCCTGAAGCTCTATTACAAGCTGCAAATTATGTGGAAGCTGTTCAGAGTAGACAAGGATTTTATATTGCCTGTGTGGAAGAGATAGCTTATCAAAAATATTGGATAGATAAGAGACAATTACAAAAATTAGCAAATTTTATGATAAATACTAGATATGGAAAAATATTTAATGAATTTATAATAAAATTTTAGTTCTGTAAATTTGTATAGAAGATTAGATAAAAATTTATAAAATTAAGTTTTTAGTTTTAGTATTTTTATTTATAAATAAAAATTGGTAATTGACTAAGTATAAATTCGAAAGTAGAAAACTATGAAAAAGAATTGATTCTTGTTGGAGCAGGGGGATATGCAAAATCAGTTATAGATTCGATAGACAAAAATATCAAATAATAGGTTTTATAGATGATATAAAATCAGGAAAACATTTAGGATTACCGATATTATCAAATAATATAGGAAGCTTAAAAAAATAAAGAAGATTATGTGTATTTTATTTCTATTGGGGATAATAGAAAAAGAAAAAGAATGGTATAACAAAAATTTCAGAAAAATTTAAAAATAATAAATGTTATTGATAAAACAGCTATATTAGCTGAAGATATTACTTATGGTAGAGGAATTTTTCATTGGAAAAGCAGCAATAATAAATAGTGACGTTAGAATAGGTGAAAATGTAATTGTAAATACAAAATCTTTAATAGAACATGGAGGAATTATAGGCAATCATTCAAATATTTCTACAAATGCTACATTAAATGGAGATGTAAAAAAATAGGAAATGAGTGTTTTATAGGAAGTTCTTCTGTAATAAATGGACAATTAGAAGTAAAAAGATGGAGCAATTGTTGGTTCGGGTGCTGTTGTAATAAAAGATGTAGAAGAAAATACAATTGTTGTGGGAATTCCTGCCAAAAAGATAAAAAAACTATTGAAAAGGAATAATTTTATGAATAATAAAGTGTTTATAGTAGCAGAAATAGGATGTAATCATAACGGAGATCCTAGTTTAGCAAAAAAATGATTGATGTAGCAAAAGCAATGTGGAGTTGATACTGTTAAATTTCAGACATTTAAAGCTGACCTTTTAATTTCAAAATATGCACCTAAAGCAGAATATCAAAAAGAAGTTACTTTAGAAGATGAAAATCAACTTGAAATGACGAGAAAAACTAGAGTTGTCGTATAATGATTATTTAAAATTAGAAAAATATGCAAAAGAGTTTAGAATTAGAAGTTTTTCAACACCTTTTGATATGAGTTCTATAGATTTTTTTAGCTAAAAAAATAATCAAAAAAATATGGAAAATTCCTTCTGGTGAAATAACGAATTTACCTTTACCTTGAAAAAAATTGCAAGATTGGAAATAAAAAAATAAAAAGTAATACTTTCAACTGGAATGTCTACATTGGAAGAAATAAAAAGCATTGAATATATTAGTTAAAAATGGAACTAAAAAGGATATAACAATTCTCCATTGTAATACTGAATATCCAACACCTTATGAAGATGTAAATTTAAATTCAATTAGATATTTAATAAAAAGAATTTCCTAAATATAAGATAGGATTTTTCTGATCATTCAGAGGGATACTTATGTGGAGCTGCTTCAATTGTTTATGGAATTAGTTTTATAGAAAAAAACATTTTTACATTAAATAAAAAAATTTTAAAGGTCCGGACCATAAAAGCTTCAGTATCACCGGAAGAATTAAAGAAATTATGTGAAAGTATAAGAATATTAGAGAAAGCAATGGGAGTAGAGGATAAAGTTGTTACAAAATCAGAGAGAAAAATAAAAATAGTTGCTAGAAAATCAATTATTGCAAAAACTCTCGATTAAAAAGGGAGAAGTGTTTACTGAAAAATATAACGATTAAAAAGGCCAGGAAATGGAATAAGTCCTATGGAATGGTATAATATTTTAGGTAAAAAAATCGCAAGAAAAATTTTAAAGAGGATGAAGTGATAAGAGATACTAGATTTGTTAATCAAGAAAATTAAATTATTGGAAGAGAGAAACAAAAATGTATAAAAAAAATAGCAATAATTACAGCACGATCAGGATCTAAAGGATTACCAGATAAAAATATATTGATGTTAGGAAATAAACCTTTGATAACCTATTCGATAGAAGCTGCATTAAAAATCAAAATGTTTTTGAAAAAGTAATAGTTAGTACAGATTCAGAAGAATATAGAACTATATCTGAAGAATATGGAGCAGAAGTAATTATGCGTGGTGAAGAACTTTCCTCAGATACAGCTACTTCTTATCAAGTGTTAAAGGATGTTTTGAATAAAATTAAAAATTCCTTTAGATTATTTCGTATTATTACAACCAACATCTCCTTTTAGAAATGAAATTCATATAAAAGAGGCTGTAGAAAAATTTGAAAGGAATATACAGAACTTTAATTTTTTTAGTATCTATGACCAAAAGTGAAAAACCTTCTGAGTTAATAGTTAAAAATTGATGAAGATGAAACTTTAAAAATTATAATTTAGATTTTTTCAGAGTACAAAAGACAGAGTTATAAAGAGTATTATCCTAATGGAGCAATATTTATAGGTAAAGTTAATGAATATTTAGAAAAAAAGCATTTTTTTGGTAAAAATCAATAGCATATTTTTATGAGTAGAGAAGATTCTATTGATATTGATGATAAATTAGATTTTTGAAATAGCAATATCAATTTTTAAATAGAAAAAAATAAAACATAAATTAATAAAAAAATCTATTTTTAGAAAAGAATAAGAGAAAAGTAGTAATTTTAAAGAAGTAAAAACTATTACTTTAATGGGACATTCTATTTTTAGATAATTTAGCTATTGATAGAATTTCAAATAAAAAAAGTAAATAATCTTGGTATAAGAGGAATAAGTACGAAAGAGTATAATGAAGAAATTTTTGATAAAAAAACTAATAAGAAAAAAATTGGTGAAATAGCGATTTTTAATGTTTGGAACGAATGATATAGTATAAAAAAATTGTACGAAAAAAAGAAATTTTTAAAAAGAAATAAAAAGTAATAGAGAATATAAAACTAATAAATAAAAAATACTAAAAATATATTTTTGTTGAGATATCAAATGTTAGAAATAGAATGGATAGAAACAATAAGATAATAAATCAATTAAATGATTATTTATATAAGAACTTAAAAAAATGAAGTTAATTATGTGTTTCTGAATTTTTATTTTTAAAGGATAAATATGGTAAATTGAAACAAGAATATACAAATGATGGATTACATTTTTAATGATGAAGGGAATAAAGTTTTTTGTAGAAATATTAGAAAAGGAAATAAAATAATGAAAAAGATATTATATGTTAGTGGATCACGTGCAGAATATGGAATAATGAAAAGATTATTATTAAAACTGTATTCAGATAAAAAAATATAGATTTGAGAATAATCGTTACCGGAATGCACTTAGATAAAAATATGGTAATACATATAAGCAAATAGAAGAAGATGGACTACCAATAGAAGAAAAAAATAAATATAAATGTTGAAGGAAATGATAATGAAGCGATAATTTCTTCTATGGCAATATGTATGAGAAAATTTGGGAGATCTTTAGCAGATATGATTATTTGATTTTATTAGGAGATAGATATGAGATATTTCCTGTAGCAATAGTTGCTGCAATAAATAATATTCCTATTATTCATATTCATGGAGGCGAAAAACTTTAGGAAACTATGATGAATTTATAAGACATTCTATAACTAAAATGAGTAGATTTCATATTGTTTCAACAGAAGAGTATAGAAATAGAGTTATTCAATTAGGTGAGGATCCTAAAATGGTTAAAAAAATTTAGGAGCTTTTGGGAGCTGAGAATGCCTTACTTATAAAAAAATTAACTAAAAAAAGAATTAGAAAAATAGTTGGAAATTTAAGAAAGAAATATTTTGTAGTTCTTTTTCATCCTGAGACTATAACTGAGAAATCAGTTCTAGAGCAAACAAAAGAATTATTAAAAGCAATAGACAGTTTTTAAAAATGAATATGAATATATTTTTATAGGTTCTAATTCAGATACAGGTTCTGAAAATATTGAGAAAGAAATACAAGAATATGTAAAAATAATTTTTAGAAGATTTATTTTCGTTAAAACCAGAAGAATATCAATCCTTAGTTAAATTTTCTGAAGGATTAATAGGGAATTCTTCTTCTGGAATTATAGAAATACCTAGTTTAAAAAGTTCCAACTATAAACATCGGAGATAGACAACTTGGAAGGGTAAAAAGGAGATACTGTAGTAGATTGTGAATGTATAGAAGAAGATATAAAAAAAGCAATTGAAAGAGTAATGCAAAAAGATTTTAAAGAAAAAAATAAGAAGAAGTGAAAATCCATATTTTAAAGAAAAACACAGTAGAAGAATATTATGATAAAATTATAAATTTTATAAATAATTTTAAGTACGATATTAAGGATTTTTACGATTTAAACAAAGATAATAAGAAGTCTCCGACTTCTACAAGTGGATATGAATTGCTTTTTGTATTAAAAATAAAAAGAAATAATTAAAAAAATATATTCAAAATCAAAAGGAAATATAATTTTTATGAAATATAATTTAGCATTCAAATACAGGATTTATCCAAATAAAGATCAAGGATTATTGATAAATAAGACTTTTGGATATGTTCGTTTTGTTTACAATACGATTTTTGTATACTGCTGATAAAAATTTATGAAGAAACTGAAAAATAAAGTGATTATACCTGCCATTTTGAAGAATGAGAATCAATTTTTGAAAATAGATAAGTGGTTTCCATGAAAAACTTGTAGTAAATGTGGAAATGTTAAAGAAAAAAATTAAAATTATCAGAAAGAAGTTATAAATGTAAGTGTTGTGGAATTGAAATTGATAGAGATTACAATGCGGTACTGAATATAGGAGACATTGGAAAAAGTGATGTTAGAATATTAAAAAAATAAAAGAAGACAGGGTAGGAACTACCCTGAAGAGCTTTGGTAAATATATTTGGCTAGTCATGTGCAGATACTTTCCCAAGAAGCTCCTGCTTCTAAAAAGCGGGAGTAGTTCACATAATTGAAAGAGAGTTAAAGATGGTTACTGTAATAATCCCAGTTTATAATGTTGAAAAATATATTTCAAAATGTATAAAAAGCTTATTGAATCAAACATATCAAAATTTTTTGAAGTATTATTAATAAATGATGGAACAAAAGATAATTCGATAGATAAAGTAAAAAAATAATAAAAAAAGATATTCGATTTAAAAATAATTAATAAAGAAAATGGTGGACAAGGATCTGCAAGAAATGTAGGATTAAAAGAAGCAAAAGGAGAGTATATATGTTTTATAGATCCGGATGATTTTATAGAAAAATTATATAGAATTAATGTTAAAAATAATAAAAAGAAGATATTGATATATGTATTACTAATTTTAATATGGTTGATGAAGAAGGTAGAGTAATAAAAAAATTGTGAAAAAGTAAATACAAAGGAGTTTATTTTTTTCTAAAGAAAGATTAGGAGATTTTTTTAATTTCTACAAATTTTGAAGTTTCACCTTGGAATAAAATGTATATGCTTTTAAAAAAATATTTTTTTGATGAATATTTGTATTATGAGGATTTTTGATTTGATGTATAGGGTTATTTATAATACAAATAAAATTTATTTTTCTGATGAAATTTTGTATAATTATGTTCAAAGAGATAGTTCTACTTCTAGAGGAATAAATTCAAAAATAAAAGATAAAGAAAGAATTTTAGAAAAATGAAAGATTTTTTTAATAGAAAAAAATTATAGTAGAGAAGAAAAAAAATTATAAGAAATCATATTTATTAAATGTTATTTTTATCTAATAGTTATAAGATTTTAAAATATTCAGATGACCCATTAAATAAAAATAAAAATACCTAAAAATAAAAAAATATATGTATACAAATAAAAATATTTTTTTGTTTAAAAGATTTTTAAATATAGGTTTATTTTAATTTTACTAAAACAGAGTCCTTATCTTTTTCGGAAAAATATTAGAATTAAGAGATAAGAAGAAATATCTATAGAAAGAGGAGAAAGAATGATATTATTAAGTATAATAATTCCAGTATATAATGTTGAAAAAGTATATTAAAAATGTTTGGAATCTTTTAGTTAATTTAGAAATAGAGAACGAAATTTTAATAATTGATGATGGATCTGAAGATGATTCTGATAGATATTGTTAAAAATTTTAAAAATAAATATGTAGATAAAAAAATATAAGAATAATATCACAAAAAAATAGAGGACTATCAGGAGCACGAAATACAGGGATCAGGGAATCTAAAGGAGTATATATTTCTTTTATAGATAGCGATGATTTTATAAATTTAGAAAAATATAATGAATTTGTAGAGAAAACTATTAAATCAAAAGGTGGATATAGCTATTGGAAATGGCTATTATCATTATGATGAGTCAAATATAAAGGATAAAAATTTTTTTAGAAGTAAAAATTTAAAGAAATATGGAGTATCTAGTGGGATAAATTGGTTAGAAATTTTTAAATAAAGAAAACAGTTACAGAGCTGAAGTATGGGATGACTTATATAGAAGGGAGTTTTTAATAGAAAATCATTTATTTTTTTGTTGAGGAATTGTTACATGAAGATGAAATGTTTACAATAGAGGTTATGTTAAAAGCTAAAAAAAGTATGTTATTTTTGGAATACCATTTTATTATTATGTTCAGAGAGAAAAATAGTATAATGTCTAATAAAAAAATTGAGAAATTTTACAGATTTAAAAATAATAAAAAAATTTTAAATATTTCAAAAAAATAAAAAAACAAAGAAGTCCAAAGATTTTTTTAGAAAAAAATCCATAATTTATATAAGACTATTTTTGGAAGGTTTTTATTATTTAGATAAAAGAGATTTATACAAGTAAAGAAAGAATATAAATATGTATATTTAAAAAGTTATTATTTAGTAAAATAAGATTTAGATATAAAATAGAAGGAATAATAATTATAATAAATTATAATTTATTTTCAAAAATAAAAAAAGTATAAATAAATTGTAAAGGAGAAAAGATGAGAATTTTTAAATAATAAATTATATTTTAGAAATTATATTATTTGTTAAAAATTTAGTTATAATTGTATTAATAACTTGTTTATTTTTTTGATTTTGGGAGGTTATTATATTTTTAAAAATAATACTTACACTGTTAAAATTCAAGTTTTAAGTGATACGGAAACTTTTAAAGAATTAAATCTTCCAATAACTTCAGCTTTTGAAATGGAAGAATTCAATGACTATTTACAAAAAAATTTAAAAAGATTATTTTTTAAAAAAGATAGAAAAAGAGGACTATAAACTTAATAGTTCAATAAATTTTTTTATGTAGAAAATAGCCCTAAAGTAGAAATTAGTTATTCAAATAAATCAAAGGAAATAGTGAAAATGTTTCCAATAGAGTTTTTAAATTTAAGTAATGCTTTCTTTAAAAAAAAGAAAAACGAAATTTTAGGTAATCAAATATCAGTTATGCAAAAAGAATACGATAAACTTATAAAAAAATCATTTGAATTTTGAAACTGCGAGTATAAGTGATCCTGAATTAACCTCATCAATAATGAAATTAGCATATTGGAGATATTTAAAAAGAAGAAAAACTCCTATGATTACTTTAGTTAAAAACAGATGTATATCCTACACTAAACAAAAATTATTTTTATATTTTTTTATTTTTTTCTTGGAATATTTTTTTCGGAGTATTTTTTTGCTTTTATTAAAAGAAGTAATTAAGGAATTGAAATCATTTGAATTAATAGTAGAAAGAAGGTAATTTTGTGAAAATATATCTGCTATATTCATTAATTTTTTTATTTTTTTCAATTTTTTTCAATGCATTTATATGATGTGACAAGACGGAAATACTTTTTATGTGTTTTTCGTTTTTTTATCAATATGGGTACCAGCTTCAATTAGATATGCTTATAAAGGAGATTTTTCGATATATCATCAATTATTTTTTTAGAAAGAGCAAATAAATTTTTTTAATCCTGTCTCATCCACCGTTTGAAAAAAAGGATATGAAGTATTATCTGACTTCATTATAGGGATGGGATTACCTTTTTTTCTGCATTAATAGCTTTTAGTAAGTTTTATTACATATTTTGTTTTATTTTGTTCCTTACCTCAAAAAGAAAAAAAGCATGTATTTAGCTTTATATATAGGAATCTTTTATTTAGAACATTTACAAACTATAAGGGTTGGATTAGGATTAGTTTTTGTAATACTAGGGATAAGATTAATATTAAAAAAACAAAAAGTTTTTTTATTTGTAACTGGAGCTCTTTATTTCATAGAAGTTTGATTTTATTTGTATCAATATTTATACTTAAACCAAAAAGTTAAATTTTGGTTTGTCATTGTTATTTTAATTTTTTTGTACTTTTTAGGATGTCTAGTATATCTATATTTTTTTAAGAAAAGCAGCTTCATTTTTACCAGGGCATTATGCTTATTATTTATATTCTAAAACTACTTATATAGCAAGAGAAAAGAATATTTTGACTAAATTATTTGGACCAGGGATGATATTAAAGAATTTTTATTTTAATTGTGGTCTATTTTTAAAGGTAGTGATATGATAAATAAAAAAATAAAATAATGTTTATATAATATCAATGTCTTTAATTTATTTATTTTTTATTAATGAATTTTCGAAATAAATATATTGTATAGAATAAAAGATATTTTTGCTATATCATTATTATTTTTTTATATGAAGAAGTTGGCAATTTGTATTTTTAAAGAAAAAATAAAAAAATATGAATATATAATAATTTTTTTATTATGTATTTAATTTTTATGGGAAATTTAAAGAATGTTTTAATGTTAGGAGGTTCTTTTATAGATACGACTATACTTATGAGTATACCCTAAATGGTAATGTATATTAGGAGCAAAATAAAAATTAAAGGAGAGATTTGAATGAAAACATTATTAATAAAAGTCATAAAGATATTAATAACGGAAAAAGGATATAAATTTTTAAAAAGAAATAGATTATAAAAATCAGAAGAAGATAGTAATAAAAAGTGATAAGTTAATTGAGAAAGAGTTGAAAGATGAGGTTGAAAAGTATGCTTTTTGAATCTAAAAAGATATTAAAGGAAAATAATATGGCAATTTTTGGGGACAAGGTTGGAATTATAAAGAACTTCCTAAAATAGTACAGCTTTGCTATAAATCAATAGAAAAATTTAAGGGAGATTATGAGATTATTAGGCTTTGATGAAAATAATATAAAGGAATATATTGATTTGCCAGAATTCATATTAAAAATTTAAAAAATAAGGAGATGGGATATACCCACTTTTCCGATATTTTAAGATTGGCTCTTTTTAAAAGTTTATGGTGGAGTATGGTTAGATGCTACAATTTTACTTACAGATAAATTAAGTTCAGAATATGAGACAGAAAAATATTTTTGTGTTCCAACGTTCATCTAATACTAAAAATAAGCAAAAATGGATTAACTTTAATGATACTTATTTTTTCGTGGAATAAGAAACATAAAGTAAATGTACTAAGTAGTATAATTTTTTTCAAAAAGAAAAATATTATAATAAGTAATTGGTTAAATTTAATTTTGAATTTTTGGAAAGATGAAAATAAAGTTCCTCATTATTTTTTTCTTCAAATTTTATACAATGAATTGGAGAAAAAGTATTTAAATAAAGAAAAGTGTTTTGTAGTAGACGATACATTACCTCATGAATTGTCGTTGATACTATTAGAAAAATTATTCAGAAAGATTATTCTTCACGATTATTAGTAAGATAAATATACATAAATTAACATATAAAAATAGATGTAGAAAATTTAAATATAAAAGGAACTGTTTTAGAATATTTAATGAATTTTTTTGAAGTTTAAGAAAAAGAAAGATATATTATAAAATTCTAAAAATTTTTGAGTTTGATTGAAAATATCTAAGACACTATAGTTAATACTTAATAGATAGGAGGTAAAATGCAAATTTGTTATGTAGGAACATTTTATTCTTTGTTAATTTATTTATTATTACCAGGAAAAAAATATAAAAAAATACTTTTTTTCTTTTTGGGGATCTGATGAAAATAAAAATTTACCTGAAAAACTATTATATAATAAAAAAGAAAAAAATTTAAAGTTTCCATTGAGTTTTATATATCATGATTTCATTTTGAGATTTATATTAAATAGGGTAGTAAAAAATAAATTAAATACAGATATAGTATATGGTCAAGATCATTTATTAGGTAGTTCTTATTTTTTAAAATATAATTTTTTATTTAATAGAAGATGGATTAGGACTTTATACGACTTTTTGAAAATTGATAAAAAGATATTATGATAGGTATTGGATAAATAAGGTTTTGGGAAGAAAAATGGTTCAAGGCTTAGAAAAATGTGATTTATGTTACAAGAACTTCTGAATTCCAAATGAGATAAAGGAAAAGACTGAATTAATAAATTTAAAAAAACTTTTGGAATTTAAAAAACAGAGCAGGAAAAGAAAGATATATTAAATATTATTGGAATTAATCTTGATTATATAGAAAAATAAAAAAAGCTAAAAATATCTTATTAACGCAACCTTTATCAGAAGATTTAGTTATTACAGAAAAAGAAAAAAATAGAAATATATAAAAAAATTATTAATAATTATGGCGAAAAAGGACTTTTAATAAAGCCACATCCAAGAGAAACGACGGATTATAAAAAGCTTTTTCAAAAGCAATAGTTATAGGAAAAAAATTTTCCTTTTGAAATCATATCATTATTAGATATAAATGTAGAAAATCTTATAACTCTTTTTCTACATCTGTATTTTCTATGGCAAATGAAGGAACAAATATAGTTTTTTTATGGAACCAAAGTATCACAAAAAAATTAGTGGATAGGTTTGGAGATATAAAATTTTAAAAAAATAAGGAAAAAGTGCGATGAATAAAATTTTAAAAAAATATAGGTTGGTTATTATTTGATAAAATATTTATATTAGTTTTACAATTTTTATAGGAATAAAAGTAGCCAATTATTATGGAAGTGAATCATTTGGTTTATATAATTATGCTCTTAGTATAATAGCATTTTTCTTCAATTTTTATTTGAATTATTGAATGATAGAATCATAAAAATTCTTTGAAGAATATAACTTTTCAAATGTAATTTATAATATAAATATCTTTAGAAATTGTATGGCTATTTTTAATATTGATTTTTTTCAATAATAATTGGTAAATTTTTATCAATTTCATCTTTACTGTACTATACTTTGATTTTTTTATCCATAGATAATGTTTTTATTAACAAGCACACAAGGGATAGAAATTTATTTTGATTATAAATTGAACTCTAAAAATTTAGTTATATTGAATAATTTTATAAAGCTATTAAGTTATTTTTACAATATGTTGCAATAATTTTAGGATTTTCAATTGTTATAATACCGATAATAAGATAGTAGGAAGTTTAATTAGAGTAATAGCTTTTAAGAATTATGTATAAGAAAATATATTTAAAAAAATATAAGTTTAAAATTGAATTTTGATGTAAAGTTAATTATATCTATTTTTTAAAGAAAGCTTTTTATGGTTAAGTTTTGTAGGGGCATTAATTTATACACAAGTAGATAAATTAATGTTAGGAAGTATGTTAGGAAATAAAGAGGTCGGAGTGTACTCAATAGGAGTAAATTTAATACAAATTTTGTTTATTTTAATACCACCTATACAGGTTTCATTATTCTCGAAAATGTTAGAATTGTATAAAAAATAGTGAAAAATATTACCAATTTTATTTAGAAGTAACACAATTATAACACAAAATATATCTATGGATCTGTATTATATCTATAATTTTTATAAAATTTTTTTCTTTTTAAGTTATTCTCAATAGAATATAAAAGGTGCAGTGACAGTTTATGCTGTTTTGACCATTATGATATTTTTAGAGCAAACGGTGCGTTACAAACAAGCCATGTAACTATAAAAATTACGAAAAATATTTTATAAGACATTTAGTGGAGTGGTCATAAATGTAATATTAAATTATATTTTTATAAAAAAATATGGTATAATAGGAGCAGCAATTGCAACTATCAGTAACTAATTTTTAACACTTTTTATAATGGATTTTTATAAAAGAATATAGAGAGCAAGCTTGGATTCAATTAAAATCATTTAATCCTATGTATTTATTTAAAATTTTAAATTAATAGAGTTGAAAAATTTAATGTTGAAATGAAAAGGAAATAAAAATGAAAATACTACTAACTGGCTCAAACGGCCAACTAGGCACGATTTCCAAAAGTTATTTAATAAAAGAGTATAAAATATATAGCAACTGATTCCCAAAGAATTAGATATTACAAATAATGAGGGTTTAAAAATTTTTTTCAGGAAAAATAAAGGATTACTCATATAATAAATTGTGCGGCGTATAATGATGTGGATAAAGCTGAGACTGATGAAAAAGTTTGGGTGTTAAATGCTGAGGTGCCTAAAAATTAGCTGAAATTTCTAAAAGAAATTGGTGCAATTTTGTTACTTATTCTACAGATTTTTGTATTTGATGGTAGAAAAATAGCTTATTTAGAAGGAGACAAAAACTAATGGGCTGTCTGAATACGGGAAGGCAAAGGCTCAAGGAGAAAAATGTTTTTAAAGATTTATAACAAATCTTTTTGTAATTAGGACTTCTTGGGTATTTGGAATTGCGAATAGTAATTTTAATAGACAAGTTATAAATTGGAGTAAATCTAGAGATGAATTGAATATTGTAGATGATCAAGTTTCTGTACCAACTTATTCGGCAGATTTAGCTGAATTTTCATGGAAATTGATTCAAACTGAAAAATTTGGATTGTATCATATTACAAATAGTGGAATTGCAAGTAAATATGACCAGGCGAAGTATGTTTTTGGATAAAAATTGGTTGGAAGGGTAGATTGGGGAAAGGCTAAGACGGATGATTTTTAATTTGTCTGCGAAAAGACCAGTGTATTCAAAATTGGATCTCGAGTAAAGTTGAAAAAAACTTTTGGGAGAAAAAAATTCCATCTTGGCAATCGGGGATTGACAGATTTCTTGTTGAAATGAAAGAAAAATGGTGAATTATAAAGGTAGAGTTTTTATTTTAAAGAAAAATTATTTAAAATTATTAAAAATAATAGGACTGGACTTGTTCTGGTCTTTTTGTATAATATATTTGTATATTTTTAAAATTGATATTATTTTTAGTTTACTATTATTATAGTTATATGCTAAATTCTATTTAAAAAAATAGAGAATATATTTTTTTATTTTAAAGTTTTAGGTTGAAAAACTAGAATTATACTATAATAAATAATTATACAACTAATTTATACTAGGCTTACTAAGCCTTAATTTATAAGATAAAAGAGAGAAAGAAGGTATTGAAAATGATAGAAATGATTTTTGCCTGATGGTAGTAAAAAGACAGCTGGAAAATCCGATGACTGTTGTGGAATTTGCAAAAAGTATTGGGAGCAGTCTTGGGAAGGCAAACCGTTGGGGCGATAATTGACGGTGTGCAGTTGATCCATCTCATATTATTGACAAATCTGAGAAATTGAAAATAATTACTAATACAAGTGAAAAAGGAATTGAAATTATAAGACATAGTGCGAGCTCACATAATGGCTCAAGCTGTGCAAAAGATTATTCCCAAATACAAAAAGTTACAATAGGGCCTGTTGTGGAAAAATGGATTTTTTTCTATGACTTTGATCCTGAAAAGACCTTTTACTGAAGAAGATTTAGCAAAAAAATCGAAGAAGAAATGAAAAATAGTAAAAAGAAAATTATCCTTTTGAAAGAAGCGAAATGAGTGCTGAAGAAGCTAAAAAATTCTTTGCTGAAAAGGGTGAAACTTATAAGGTTGAAATAATTGATGACTTGGGAGTTGATAAAGTCAGCATTTATAAACAGGGAGAATTTGTGGATTTATGCCGTGGAACACATGTTCCGTCAACTGGATATTTAAAAGCGTTTAAATTAATGTCAACTGCTGGAGCTTACTGGCGTGGAGATTCTAAAAATAAAATGCTTCAAAGAATTTACGGAGTGGCTTTTGCATCTAAAAAAGAGCTGGATGAATATTTGACAATGATGGAAGAAGCTGAAAGAAGGGATCACAGAAAATTAGGAAAACAGCTTAACTTATTTTTCTTGGATGAACATGGACCAGGTTTCCCATTCTTCATGCCAAAAGGTGTGGAATTGTTTAATAAATTGCAAGAAATTTGGAGAGTTGAGCATAAAAAAAGAGGATATCAGGAAATTAAAACACCGATTATGCTGGATAGAGAACTTTGGGAAATTTCTGGACATTGGTTTAATTACAGAGAAAATATGTATACATCAGTAATTGATGAAAAAACTTATGCAATAAAACCAATGAACTGTCCAGGTTCAATAATTTCATACAAAAATAACTTGCATTCATACAAAGATTTGCCATTAAAATACGGGGAAATGGGACTTGTTCACAGACACGAATTTAGTGGAGCTTTGCATGGACTTATGAGAGTTAGAGCATTTACACAAGATGATGCGCATGTTTTTGTACGAAAGAGCAAATTGAAGAACAAAATTATTGAAATTATTGATTTGTATGATAAGTTCTATACTTTATTCGGATTTGAATATCACATTGAATTATCGACAAAACCAGATAAAGCAATAGGTTCTGATGAAATTTGGGAAATGGCAGAAGCTAATTTAAAATCAGCTTTGGAACATAAAGGAATTGACTACAAGTTGAATCCTGGAGATGGAGCATTTTACGGTCCAAAAATTGACTTCAAGATGAAAGATTCGATTGGAAGAATTTGGCAATGTGGAACAATCCAATTAGATTTTAACTTGCCACAAAGATTTGAAATGAGCTACATTGGTGCAGATGGAGAAAAACATGAACCAGTAATGATTCACCGTGCAATGTACGGAAGTTTAGAAAGATTCCTTGGAATTTTGATTGAACATTATGCAGGAGCGTTCCCTACTTGGTTAGCGCCAGTTCAAGCGAGAATTTTGACAATTTCTGATGAACAAGTTCCATTTGCAAAAGAAGTGTTTGAAAAACTTCAAAATGCAGGAATTAGAGTTGAACTTGACACAAGAGTGGAAAAGATTGGATACAAAATTAGGGAAGCAAATGGAGATCAAAAAATACCAGTTCAACTGATTATTGGTAAAAATGAAGTTGCGAATAATGAAGTGAATGTTAGAAGATTTGGTTCGCAAGAAAGTAAAAATGTATCTGTTGATGAAATTGTTAATATTTTTAATCGAAGAATCAAAAAGTTCCGTTTTAAAAATAATTTTGAATTATAGTTAAATTAATAATAAAAAAAGCAGAAATATTTATTCGGTAATAAGGGGCTTGCCCTTGATGAATAAATATAATGTAAGTGATTTTTACAGATAAAAAGCCTTAAAAAATATATAGTGGTATTATTGTAACAGTATAGATATAGATTTTTAGTTTAAACTCTATAGAATTTAAAAATTATTTAAATTATTTTTAAATAAAAAGTTTATAAATAAGAGGTGATTTTTATGAAAAAGATTACGATGAATTGAAACTTATAATCATAATAACGACAGTTATAATGAATATGGTGGACAAGCAAGAATGACTTATGATGATTTAAACAGAGTTGTAAGTGCAAAAAGTTTGTGGAAGTATGCTTTGGATGGTACTGGGACTTCTTGTGACAGGAATTACAGGTTATATGGTGTATACAGGGCTGGTATCAGGTAATCCGGTTGCATACGGAATTTTAAAAATGTATTGGCTGTTTGCTATTTTGGAAATAGCTGTGGTGTTTGGATTTACTGCGTTAGTTTATAAAGCTAATTCAAGTACGTTAAGACTTATGTTTCTTGCATATTCATTCTTGAATGGATTGACATTTTCAGTTCTTGGAATTGTCTATGCTCCTGGAATTATAGTTTTCGGCATTTTTGGGAACATTTGTGTTATTTGCAGTTTTGGCTGTTTATGGATTACTTGACTAGAGAAAGATTTGACAAAGTTTACACCAATTCTAGTTGCTGGATTAATTGCAATTATTTTAGTAAGCATAATAAATATCTTTTTGCAAAAATAGTGGAGTTGACTTGTTCATATCAATAATCGGAGTAATTATATTTACAATTTTTATTGCAGTTGATGTAAATAGAATAAGAAATAACATTGTTGCTTATGCGGCTCAAGAAGATTCAGAAATTTTAAATAAAAATAGAAATAGTTGGTGCATTAAATTTATATTTAGACTTTGTAAACTTGTTTATTTACATTTTTAAGACTTTTGGGAAGAAGAAAATAAAATTATATTCAAAAATATTTATGTAAAAATGCTTTAAAATTGAGTTTTTCTGATTTTAAAAGCAATTTTACTTTTTTAGAAAGCGAGAAAAATTTTTGCAGGATAATAAATTAAATCAAGATAAATTAAATGGTGATTTGGAAAAAAATTTATTAACGATGAAATTACAAACAGTAAGATTTGGGTGTTTTGTGGAATAATGATTTCCATTCTGCTGTCACAGATGTTAAATTTACAGACTGAAATGTATAAAATTATGTATATTTTTAAGATTAGGCAAGTTTTGGATAAAATGTCGTTTTTATTTATTGTAATAATTATTTTTAGAAATTTTTTTAACATTTTTGTATAAAATTATAATCAATAAAAGCAAAAAAATTATAAAGTCAAGTTTTATAGTTTATTCGCTTTTTAACTGGATTAAATTTATCAATTTTTCTTCAGTAATAAAAAGTTTTGTTTTCAGAAAAATATTGAATTTTTACCTGTAATATTGCTAATAATATCGTTATTTCTCGTAATAATTTTAATAATTTTTGATTCAAAAAAATAAAAATGATAAAAATAAAGTTTTAGAAGATAATGAAACTGAATTTTTGGAGAAAATAAGATTTTATGTGGCGGCAGTTTTATATACGGATATTGTGAAAATACTGATTTTTGCTTATAATAAGCACGATGATTTTTAATATAAATTTGAAAGGAAAATAAAAATAGATGAAAAGAAAAAAATTGAATGTGTGGAAGAATTTCACAAAATTTATAAACTTGGAAAATTCTGAAAAGCCAATTGGAAAAATTAAAGGATGGATTGGAAAAAAATTGAGATTTGACTTGATGGCTGAAGAAAATGGAGAATATTTGGAAGCGGCTCAAAAGGGAGATGTTGTGGAAGTGGCAGATGCACTTGGAGATATGCTCTACATCCTTTGCAGGACAATTATTGAGCACGGAATGCAAGATGTGATTGATGAAGTTTTTGAGGAAATCACAGAAGTAATCTTAGCAAATTGGATGAAAAATGAAAATCCGATTTATCGGGAAGACAGGGAAAGTTATAAAGGGATCAAATTATTTTCCACCAAATTTAAAAGCAATTTTTGAAAAAAATAAAGGAAAAATTTTTTGAAATAAAGTAAAAATATCAGAATAACTTGTAAAAAGTTATCAAAATATGATAAAATAGAATGCGATATGTAAAAAAATAATTTTAACTGAATAACGATTTTTTTAAGTTAATATGTTATAATAAAAACAGCAGGACTGTTAAAAAATAAAAGATGAAAGGAGAACTGCTAAAATATTTAGTAGAGGTGAATAAAATGCAAAAGATGTGAAGTTTTTGGAAAAAAACAGTAAGCCATGGAAATAGAGTGAGCCACTCTCACAAAAGCTACAAAAAGAATTTGGAGACCAAATTTACAAACAATGCTTTTAACTATCAACAATGAAGAAGTTAGAGTAAGAGTTTGTACAAAAAGCAATGAAAAACATTAAAAGGGAAAAAAATAACGATCAAGTTAAAAATCTTGTTAAAAAAACAAAAAGAAACATTAAGCCCTAAAATACTAAAAGTATTAGCAAAGTAAGTTTTTTATAACTTACTTTTTGTGTGTACCCAGTAGCTCAACTGGATAGAGCGTCTGACTTCGGATCAGAAGGCTTGGGGTTCGATTCTCACTGGGTACGCCATTTTTTTATAAAAAAATTATTCATTATTTAAATATAAGGACATCAAAATTAGATGCCCTTTTTATTTATTGAATTTATACTATTTTTTAGTCATAATGATAGATTTGTTTATTATTTTCTTTTGCTAATTCTTTGAAATTCAGCTTTTGCTTTAGCTAATTGAGCGTTAAATTCGCTGTTTGAATGTAATGTTGCAACAACTGTGCTTGCTACTACACGGGCTGCATCCACATCGCTTTGCCAGTGATAACCGCAAATTACACGGCTTTGCCCCATTTCATATCCACGTTTTATAATTTCGCTTTGTCTTGCTGGATTTATTTCAGCCAATACTAATGCAGTAGCCCATCCGATTGAAGTATGCCCTGATGGATAAGATCCATTTTTTGAAAGAGTTGCTTCATCTTCTGGACGGCAAGTAGATTCTTTAAAATATGCAAATGGACGAATTCTCATATATGTCTGTTTTGCAGATCTTGTTGCCAAATCTCCTGCATCTTCACGTAATTTTGTAACTAATTTAAAAATTTCAGGGGTAGTTTGAGCAGAAATTGTGTATCCAAAGGCTTCAGAAAAAGCACGAGGTACTCCATCTCCTTCGACTTGCGCACATTATATGCCTGTTTTCCTCTTTCAGTATTTCTTAATAATTTTCCTTTTTCATATTGAGCCTTGTCATTTAAAAAAGCTATACTGTCAACTGCTGGTGGAGGTGGCAACAAATCATAGCTGCTTACAACTTGTGAACTTTTTAAAAAGTACACCTCTGGTTTTGTTGTTACGTCATTTCCTGCTCCTGCTGAAAATGAAACTAAACTTGCAAATAAAAATGCACCAATTAATAACGTATTTTTCATATTTGAACCATCCCTTTTCTAATAATATTTTTTTCAATAAAATTATACCTTATTTTTATGGGTGTCAAGAGTAAGCAATCTATTCTGTTGAAATTCAACTAAAAATGATAGTATATTTTATATGAATTTAAAAAGTATTGCTAATCAAAAAAATTGAGAATAAAATTTAGTAAAAAGAAAAAAATTAAGAACATTGAGGTGCTGGGAATGAAATTAAAAAAAGAAAAATCTGATTTTTAGATTTGCAACTGAAGAAGATTCTGAAAAGATCTTAAAAATTTATGAGCCGTATGTTGAAAAAAACTACAATTACATTTGAGTATGAAGTACCTTCAGCCGAGGAATTTAAAGGAAGAATAAGAGAAATTTTAAAGGAATATCCGTATATTATTTGTGAATACGAAAATGAGATAATTGGATATGCTTATGCACATAGGATTTGGAGCAGGGCTGCCTATCAGTGGGATGCGGAACTTTCGGTTTATACAGATGGAAATTATGCAGGAAATGGAATTGGGAAAAAATTGTATAAAATTTTGATTGAAATACTGAAGCTTCAAAATATTGTAAATGTCTATGCGCTTGTAACTTATCCTAATGAAAATAGTGAAAAATTGCATAATTACTTTGGATTTAAAAAAGTTGCATTTTTTGAAAATTCTGGATACAAATTTGGAAAATGGATTGGTGTCACTTGGTTTGAAAAAGCTATTTCCGAATATCCTAAAAATCCTAAGCCGATAAAAAGTATCAGAAATTGATGAAGTTAAATTAAAACAAATTTTAGAGCTGTAAAAAGTATAGATTTTTAGTATTTTAATAAAAACAGACGTTCTGAAGCAAAGAAGTATTGACTCCTTGTAAATAAAAATCAAGCCATTAAACAGATTCCATATTGATTTTATAGGCATAAAATGACTTATTTTTTAAAATGTTAAAAAAATGTTTTGAGATTATATATTAAATTACTTGAAAAATCAGATTAAAGAGTGGTATAATTCAAGTGGAAAAAAAAAGATTTTGAATAAATTTTAGGAGGATATAACGAAATGGCTAAAAAAACTTTAAAAGACTTAGACGTAAAAGGTAAAAAAGTATTAGTAAGAGTTGATTTCAATGTACCAATAAAAGATGGAGTTATTACAAATGATAATAGAATTACAGCTGCACTTCCAACTTTAAAATATATTTTGGAAAATGGCGGAAGAGTAATCGCATTTTCTCACTTGGGAAAAGTTAAGGAAGAAGCTGACAAAGCCTCAAAAACTTTAGCGCCAGTTGCAAAAAGATTGGAAGAACTTTTAGAAAAACCAGTTAAATTTATTCCTGAAACTAGAGGACCTGAATTGGAAAAAGCAGTTTCTGAACTAAAAGATGGAGAAATCTTAATGTTTGAAAACACTAGATTTGAAGACTTAGATGGTAAAAAAGAATCTAAAAATGATCCTGAATTAGGAAAATACTGGGCATCACTTGGAGATGTATTTGTAAACGATGCATTCGGAACTGCTCATAGAGCACATGCTTCAAATGTAGGAATTGCTTCAAATATTAAAGATTCTGCAGTAGGATTTTTAGTAGAAAAAGAAATTAAATTTATCGGTGGAGCAGTTGACAATCCTGAAAGACCATTAGTTGCTATTTTAGGAGGAGCAAAAGTTTCTGATAAAATTGGTGTAATTGAAAACTTATTGGATAAAGCTGATAAAGTAATTATCGGTGGAGGAATGATGTTTACTTTCTTAAAAGCTGAAGGTAAAAACACAGGTTCTTCATTATTGGAAGCTGACAAAGTAGAATTAGCCGCTTCATTAATCAAAAAAGCAAAAGAAAAAAATGTTGAATTATTATTGCCAATTGATACAGTTGTAGCAAAAGAATTTAAAAATGATACAGAATTTAAAACAGTTTCTGTAGATGACATTGAAGATGGATGGATGGGATTAGATATAGGTGAAAAATCTGTAGAATTATTCAAAAAAGCTTTAGAAGGTGCTAAAACTGTAGTATGGAATGGACCAATGGGAGTATTTGAAATGGAAAACTTCGCTAAAGGAACAATTGGTGTATGTAAAGCAATCGCAGAATTATCTGATGCTAAAACAATCATCGGTGGTGGAGATTCAGCAGCAGCAGCTATCCAATTAGGATTTGCTGACAAATTCTCACACATTTCAACTGGTGGAGGAGCTTCTCTTGAATACTTGGAAGGAAAAGTATTGCCAGGAGTAGCTGCAATTTCTGATAAATAATAAACTAACTTAAAATAACTATTAATTTAGTTGACTAAAAAAATAATTTTTTTCATTTTTAATCACGAAATGGCTGTCTTGAAATTAATTTTTTAAGATAGTCATTTTCACTTTAATATTATTTTTATAAGATTTGGTATTAAAAAGTTATAATCATTTCTAAAAAGATTTTTTAGCTAAAAATAATTTTTAAAATTGAAACATAATTTAAATTGTGGTATAATTAAAAAAAGATTTTTAGAATTTCAGAAGGAGGAGAAATAAATAATTATGAATAAGAATTCAATGGGAGTAATAGTAATTTATGTGGTATTTTTGGCAGTATTGATTTTTACCAACGTATTTTGCAAATAAAAAGAAAAAAACAAAAAGGCTGAGTTAATGGAAAAATTTAAAAAGTGGGAGCTAGAATAATTACAGTTGGAGGAATCCAAGGAACTATTACAAATGTTTTTACAGATACTGTGGAAATGAAAATTGATAAAAATGCAAGAATGACTGTTCTTAAATCTGCAGTTGAAAGAATTGAAACAAAAATAAATTTTATAAATTATACTCGAACTCATTTTAAAAATTGAACTGCTAAAAATTATATAAACTCAGGATTTGAGTAAAAGATAGTTGCAGCTTTTTGAGTTCAGTTTTTAAACCAGTTTTACTTATAATTGTAAAATTAAAAGTTATAAAAATTGAATAGTTATAGTATTTATAGACAATTGTAAGAGTAAAAAGCTGCATAGTATCTATATAATTAAGAGATAGGGATTTTTGTCTGGAAATAGAAAAAAATAAAAATTTAGTGATATTATGTTTATTAAAGTTTATGAACTTAAAAAAATAATAAAATGATTAATAAAAAAAATAGGAGGAAAAAAATGAAAAGGATATTATTATTTTTGTTACTTTTTTATAAGTGCAATCACATTTTTCCGATACTTTTAAAAATGTTTCATATAATAATGGAAAGGTCATCGGAACATTTAGGGAAAATAAAACAGATTATTCCAAATGCTTCTGTTACAAAATTAGGGGTGAAGACCTGTTAATGTTAAGTTTCCCAGATAGTAAAATGGAAAGTGGCGTTCCAGCATTTATTAACAAAAGTGATCAGTATATAAGTAAGGTTTATACAGTTGAAAATAATGGAATGGTAGTAGTGTATGTGTATTTAAAACCATCTGTTACTTATCAAGTTACCAGTAGAAATGGAGAGTTTCAAGTAACATTAGATGGAGGTAAAGCTGTAACAGCGCAAAAATCATATAATACACCACAAAGCCAGAATAATAACAGCAACAATACAAGAATAACACAGACTCAGTCACAAAGCCAGTCAGGTAATACTTCAAGAGGAAATAAAAAATATACAATAGTTGTAGATCCTGGACATGGTGGACGTGATTCAGGAGCAAGAGGAAATGGATATAATGAAAAAGATATAGCATTACAAGTAGCAACAAGGCTAGCTAATAATTTAAGACAGGATTACAATGTTATAATGACTAGAGATTCGGATTTCTTTTGTACCATTAGATACAAGAGCTAAAATTGGAAATGATGCAAATGCAGATTTCTTTTATAAGTATTCATTTAAATTCAGGTTCAAGTTCATCGGCAAATGGAACAGAAGTATTCTACTTTAGTAAAAAGATCAGGGAAGTTACGCTACACAAGTAGCCAAATTTGAAAATAAAGTTGATGGAAGCTATGGAGATGTGCCATTTTCAGACTTTATTTTAAATGATATTTTTTATAAAAAAAATCAAAAAACAAGTCAAGCTATAGCAGAGATCTGTATTAAATAATCTTATAAATACAACAGGGCTTAGAAGAAGAGGAGTTTTTTTGGAGCAAATTTTGCAGTACTTCGTGGAAGTAATTCACCATCAATACTTGTAGAATTAGGATTTATGAATAATTATTCTGATTTATCGCAATATTTAACACCAGATGGTCAAGAAAGAGCAGCAAATGCTATTGGAAGTGCAATAAGAGTTATTTTTAGATAATTTCATTTTTAAATAATGGAAATATTATCCAAATTAGGAGAATTTTATGCCAAAAAAGAAGAATCAAAAAGAAGAACCTAAAAAGAAAAAAAGTATTTTTTTAGCAGCGTATTTTTTTATAATATTGCTTATTTTAATAACGGCTGCTGTAGTTGCAACGAATATATATGACAAGGATAACAGTGAAGAAATACATGTAACTGTTGATAAGAATTTAGTAAAGGAAACAGCGCAAAATGAGGAGACTCAAAAATAAAAATTTCTATATTTGTATTTGATCCTGGTACAAGAACAATTTATGAGCGAGAAATTGCAATTCCTCGTCAAGTAAACTTAATTGAAGGGATTTTATAAATGGAATTATCAGAAATTCAAATTATATTACAGATGATATGAAAATTTAGAAGTGCCTACAACCTTAGAATTGATAATGTAAATACAACAGTTGTAAAATTAAATGCGGCATTCGCAAATTTGAAAAATCCTGAATTATTTAATGGATTTTCTCAAGCTGTAACAAATACAATTTTTAAAAAACTTTCCCAATATTCAAAGTGTCATAATTCAAATAGACGGGAAAACAAATGTTCAATAAAAAGTAAAATATTTAAATAAAAAGTTAAATTAGGCTGTTTTGATATTAATAAGAGATTTTTTTAACAAAAAGATAGCAAGAAGTCTCCGACTTCTACAAGTGGGAGATGAATTGCTTTTTATTGAAAAAGGATACATCCATGATATAATTTTTTTGTATAAAATATCGAAGAGAAGTTATAAATAATAAAATTTCTAAAGAAATAATTAAAAATAATATTCAAAATCAAAAGGGAGGTGTAATTTTTATGAAATATAATTTAGCATTCAAATACAGAATTTATCCAAATAAAGAGCAGGAATTATTGATAAATAAGACTTTTGGATGTGTTCGTTTTGTTTACAATACGATTTTTGCATATTGCTAATAAAATTTATGAAGAAACTGGAAAAATAAAATAATTACACCTGCCAGTTTGAAGAGTGAAAATCAATTTTTAAAAAGAAGTAGACAGTCTAGCACTTTCAAATGCTCAATTGAATGTGAGACGATCGTTTACGAATTTCTTTCAAAAAGAGGGCAAAATTTCCAAGGTTCAAATCTAAAAAGAATAATGTTAAAAGTTACACGACAAATTGTGTGAATAATTCGATACGAATTGAGAAAAACAAATATTTAGTTTTGCCAAAAATTGAAAAAGTAAAATTAAAAAAATATCATGAGAAATACCAAAGTATTACAAGATAAAGTCAGTAACATTGACAAATAGCAATGGAAATTATTATGTTTCTGTTTTGACAGAATTTGAAAAAGAAATTCAAAAAAAGTAGTTAGTAATGATAAAGTAATTGGACTTGATTTTTCAATGTCTGAATTATTTGTCAGTTCTGAAAACCAAAAGGGCTGATTATCCAAAATATTTTTAGGATGTTGGAAGAAGAATTGAAAAAAATTACAGAAATCATTATCAAGAAAAAGTGAAATTTTCTAAAAATTGGTATAAACAAAAAAATGAAAATATCAGAATTACATGAGTATATCAAGAATTGTCGAAGAGATTTTCTACATAAATTATCAAAAAAATTGTCTGAAACATATAATGCTGTGGCTGTTGAGGATTTGAATATGAAAGGGATGAGCCAGGCATTAAATTTTGGTAAAAGTGTAGGAGATAATGGATGGGGAATGTTTTTGAGGATGGTTGAGTATAAACTGATGTTTTTAGGGAAACAATTTTTGAAGATAGATAAATGGTTTCCGTCGTCGAAAACTTGTAGTAAATGTGGAAATATTAAAGAGGAACTGAAATTATCAGAAAGAAGTTATAGATGTGAGTGTTGTGGGATTGAAATTGATAGAGATTACAATGCGGCGCTGAATATAAGAGATATTGGAAAAGAAATGTTGAAATATTAGGAAATAAAAAAACAGGGCAGGGACTGCCCGAAGAGCTTGGTAAATATATTTGGCTAGCAAAAGCAGATACTTCCCAAAAGTTCCCGCTTCTAAAAAGCAGGGAGTAGTTCATGAGGATAAATTACAGATGATAAAAAACGATAGAAAAATAAAGTATTATGTGTTATAATGATAAAATGACTAAAAGTGAGAGAATAAATAAAGAAAGGAAGATGAGACAATGGGATTCAGAAGTCACAAAAAGAGGTATCCAGATCGCATCAGCAGTTATGATGGGGATGTTTGGAATAGCAATGCTTATTACTGGAATATTATTTTTGAAGAATAATATTTTTGAAGCTTCAAAAAGGTAATAGAGAAGTAATTGCAACGATTAACGGGACAAGAAATTTATCGTGATGATTTTTGAAAGGGAAGCTTATTCGTTAAAAAGTCAGTTAAATGAGATTAATCAGCAAAAATGCAGCAGTTGGCACAAGCAGGAGTGAATACTGAGAATATAAAAAAATGTTCCTGATGATATTATAAATCAATATGTTTTACAACTTTTTGATAAATAAGGAAATATTGCTTTCATCGGCTAAGAATTTGGGAATAAGAGTAAGCGGTTCAACTGTTAATAAGGAATTTAAGGCTTATCAAAAACAGTCTAAATTAGGAAAAGATGAATTTTTCTCAATATTTAAGATCAGTTGGATATAACGTTACTTCATTTAAAAAAATGATAAAAGACCAGAAAACAGTTGACAAGATGAGAGAAAAATTATTTGCAGATGATAAAGTTACAGATGAGGAAGTTAAAAAGGCTATGAAAGAAATAAATATACTCAAGCCTTTGAAAATCAAGAATTTGATGATGTAAAAGATCAAATTAAGGAAAATATGAAGCAAGATAAGGATATTATGATTTTAAATTCATTTATTGCAAAAAGCTAGCAAAAAGCTAAAAATTGAGTTTAAAGATGAGGAATTTAAAAATGTATGCTAACATAACAGCAGTTGTGGCACAAAATGGAGAGTATAAATATACAAATGCAGATGTAAATGAACAAATTATAAATGCAGTTTCACAAACTCAAGAAGGTTATTCACAAAAATGGTAAATGATTTAAAAAGGTATGCTAAAAACAAATTTAAATAAATTTATACAAATTGCGAATAAGGCTAAAGCAGCTGGAATAAAGGCAGATGCTGATTTAACAGGAGTAGATCAGTTAAGAGATTATTCTCAAAAATACTATAATTATTTAATTGATACTTATAAGCCTGATAATGCGGCATTGCAAGCAAGATTTGATTCTAAGAGGATAGTTACAATACTCAAAAATAGTATAGGCGGTTATGTAGTGGAGAAGAATATCAGGCTGGAGAAAAATGATTTCGCTGTGGCTAAAAAAAGCAGGCTGAAGAAATTATGAAAAACTACAAATAAAAGATAATTTTGCAGAAAAAGCCAGAGAGTTTTCAAAAGGATCCTGGTTCGGCTAAGAATGGCGGAAGTTTAGGAGAAACAGCGGATTTATCAAAACTTGTCCCAGAATTTGCAAATGCAGTTAAAAATAGTAAGGCTGGAGATATTGTAGGACCAATAAAAACGCAGTTTGGTTATCATTATTTACATTCAAAGTAAAGATCCAAAAAAATGAAAATGTAGCGAAAGTTAGCCATATTTTAATAACTCCAACTATTTCTGAGGCATCAAAACAAAAAGTTGTTAAGAAAAATTCAAGACTTGAAAGCCGAAATTCAAAAGTAAGAAAGTTACTTGGAGCACTGTGGAAAAACAAGATAAATATAACTTTAGCGTAAAGAAAGATTTAAAAAAAGTTGGTTAAAACTGATGCGATTCCAGGAATTGGAATAAATAAAGAATTAATGGATCAAATATTCGCATTGAAAGTAGATGGATTTTTTAGAAAGAAATGATGCAACTGGATATTATTTAATTGCAAAAACATCAGAAATACCATTTACACAAGCAACATTTGAAAAATTCAAAAGAACGTGTAAGATTGGAACTTGCGCATGAATATGCAGATAAGCAGTTGGGAATTACACAATAGTTTTTCTGTTTAAATAGTTAAATTTGATTTATCAAGGATTCTTTTATTATCAAATAGAAGAAATACAAGATATTAAAAAGAACTGTTTTAAATACTAAAAATATTTAAGACAGTTTTTATTTATATTAATGCTAAATCTCGTTTAAAATATTATTTGCTAAAAGAGACTTTGAACTCTTGTAAAGAAATTTATATTTTAAATGGGAAATAGCTATAATTTTATTGAAGATCAGGAGTTAAAATGAGTTATATTGAAAATTTAGAAAGTGTCGGGAAAAAAGATGATTGTGGAGGAAAAAGGGTTAAAAATAACAGAAGATGTATTTTGCTTTCAGAATTTATGAAAAAAATATTTTAGCAGAAAACGTAAGAATTTGAAAGGGAAAAAAATCATTTTTTAGAAATTGAAGCGGGACAAGGGATAATTTCGTTATTACTTTCAGAACTTGATATTATTTCAAAAATTTTTGCTGTGGAAATTCAGGAGGAAGTTTTTGCTGCTTTAGAAAAAAATATAGAGATAAATGATTTAAATGGGAAAATAATTCCAATTAATAAAAATATAAAGAATGTGAATGGAGAGTATGATTTTATTTTTTCAAATCCGCCGTATAAAAAGACCAGTTCTGGAAAAATGCCTGAAAATGAAATGGAACGAATTAGTAAATATGAAATTTTGCTGACTTTGGAGGAATTAATTTTGGAAATAAGAAGACTTCTAAAAATTATGGAGAATTTTTTGTGGTTGTGCCGAATAGCAGGTTAAATGATGTTTTTCGGTGTATTTATGAAAATAGGCTGAATATATTGTCGATTAAGGTGAATAAGTATAAAAAGGTGGATCTGGTTGTTGTACATGGGAAAAAGGGAGGTAAAGTAAATTCTGGGATTGAAATTGAGTAATTAATCATTAATAAAATATATTGAAATATATAAAAAAATATATAATTGATTTATTGACAATTAAGTAAAAATGTTAATATAAATTGTAATTTGATATACAAATATTTTGGAACTTGAAATTTTTGATAAAGTCAAGAATAAATTGTAGCTATATAGCTAATAAATAAAAAAATAATTGAAAGGAAGGTAATGAATTATGAAAAAAAGTTGTTGGGACTGCTGACTTTGATTCTGGCAGTTTCTGGATTTGCTAAGGCGGATCAGGATGTGCTGAAGAATATTAATATTTCTACTGAATATAGGCAGAATTATCAGGATAAAACTGGAGATGATAGTGAATGGAATTGGATTTGCCGGGTTTAAAAAAAGGATAATCGCGGGAGAACACGGGTAAGAAGTATTTTTTTCTGGAAAAATTGGATTAGTTGAGGAGTTGAAAATAGCTCCTTTTTTTATTTAAACAAAAAGTCCATTCATATAGAGAACAGAACTTTTTATTCAAAATATATTATGATTTTTTTATAGCGAAGTTAAATAGTCAACCAGCTCTTTTTCAATTTCTGCATTAAATTTTCCAATTCTGAAATTGTATTTAATGTCTTCAAAATTTTTCTGGGTTTTCATCCATTTTCTTTTTTTACCACAGCTGGAAATTCATTCCAGAAAGTATTATATTTCCCATCAACATAAGAAATTAAAGTAGGTATTTTAATTCTTTCATCTGTATCTGGAAAAAAATTCTTTAGCAGCTTCTCTTGAACGATAGTCAATTTTTTTATTTTGCTATTCAAGTCGCTGAATTTTTTTAAGAAAGGGACAGTCGCACGGCAGTCTGGGCAATAAACTGTGCTACTGCAATAATTGTAATATTCTTATCTATAGCTTTTAATAGCTTTTTCTGTTTCCTTTGACAATGAAATTTTTTTCTATAATTCTGAGCTGCTTTTTTTATCTTCTTCTGCTTCAGTCACTTCAAATTTTAAATAATCTTCAAATGTTGCCATATTTTTCACCTCGTAAGTTTATTTTTTTACTCTTGATTTCTTATAATATTGTATCATTATTGGATTAGTTTTTGCAAGTTTTAAAAAAAATTTTAATTCAATGGAATATGCTAAAAATCAATGTAGGAGGAAATTTTTATTATGTATAAGGCGGTAGTAAGCGATTTAGATGGAACGCTTTTGAATGAAGAACATAAAGTTAGTCCGTTTACGAAGGAAACAATTGAATTGTTGCTGGAAAAAGGGATAAAGTTTTATATTGCAACTGGACGTGGATATGTCGGAGCAAAGGAAATTATGGATGAAATTGGGCTGAAAATTCCTTTGATTACGTCAAATGGCGCTAGGATTGTAGATGAAAATGGAAGAGAAATTTATGTGAATAATATTGAACAGAAATATGTGGACAAAATTTTTTCAATTGATTATAAATCATTTGACAAGGGAATAATTTTAAATGGATTCTCAGGTAATCATTGGTATGTGACAGAAGATGCCAGAGATTATTTTTATGCTCAAAAGCCAAATAGAAAGCAGTATCCAGAGCAAATTGAGCAGAATGACTTTGAAAAACTTGCTTTTACAAAAATATTTTTTCTAGGTGAGCATAAAAAACTGCTGGAAATAGAAAAAGGAAGTAGAAAAGTAATGAATAATGAAGTTAATATCGTATTTGTAAACGAAAAAAAGCTTGGAGATTTTTCAAGTGACTGCGATAAGGCTGTGGCAGCTGGATTTTTGCTTCAAAGGGATGGGCTGACGTTAAAAGATGCTGTTTCATTTGGAGATGGATTTAATGATTATGACTTGATAACTCAAACTGGACTTGGATTTGCAATGAAAAACTCAATTTATAGACTGCTTGAAAAATTAACAGATACAGAAGTTATTGGAAGCAATGCTGAAGATGGGATGGCAAGAAAAGTAAGGAAATATTTAAGATTTAGTAAAAAAATATAAAATTTAACAAAAAGATAGCAAGAAGTCTCCGACTTCTACAAGTGGGAGATGAATTGCTTTTTGTAAAAAAATTGAAAAAGGACATATCCATGATACAATTTTTATATAAAATATCAAAGAAAAATAATTAAAAATAGTATTCAAAATCAAAAAGGAGGTGTAATTTTATGAAATATAATTTTAGCATTCAAATATAGAATTTATCCAAATAAAGAGCAAGAATTATTGATAAATAAGACTTTTGGATGTGTTCGTTTTGTTTACAATACAATTTTGTATATTGCTAATAAAAATTTATGAAGAAACTGGGAAAAATAAAATAATTACACCTGCCAGTTTGAAAAGTGAAAATAAATTTTTAAAAGAAGTAGACAGTCTGGCACTTTCAAATGCCCAATTGAATGTAAAACGATCGTTTACGAATTTCTTTCAAAAAGAGGGCAAAATTTCCAAGGTTCAAATCTAAAAAGAATAATGTTAAAAGTTACACGACAAATTGTGTGAACAATTCGATACGAATTGAGGAGAATAAATATTTGGTCTTGCCAAAATTGAAAAGAATAAAATTAAAATACCATGAGAAATACCAAAAGAATTATAGAATAAAGTCAGTAACATTGACAAACAGTAATGGAAATTATTATGTTTCTGTTTTGACGGAATTTGAAAAGAAACTCAAAAATTCCAAGCAATGATAAAGTAATTGGACTTGATTTTTCAATGTCTGAATTATTTGTCAGCTCTGAAAACCAAAGGGCTGATTATCCAAGATATTTTTAGGATGTTGGAGAAAAAATTGAAAAAATTACAGAAATCATTATCAAGAAAAGTGAAATTTTCTAAGAATTGGTATAGACAAAAAGAGAAAATATCAAGATTGCATGAGTATATCAAAAAAATTGCCGAAGGGATTTTTTTGCATAAATTATCGAAAAATTATCTGAAGATTATAATGCTGTGGTTGTTGAAAAATTTGAATATGAAAGGGATGAGCCGGGCATTAAATTTTTGGGAAAAGTGTAGGAGATAATGGATGGGGAATGTTTTTTGAGGATGCTTGAGTATAAACTGATGTTTTTAGGAAAGCAATTTTTGAAGATAGATAAGTGGTTTCCATCATCGAAAAACTTGTAGTAAATGTGGAAATGTTAAAGAGAAACTGAAATTATCAGAAAAGAAGTTATAAATGTGAGTGCTGTGGGATTGAAATTGATAGAGATTACAATGCGGCATTGAATATAAGAAACGTTGGAAAAAGCAATGTTGAAATATTAAAAAAATCAAAGAAGACAGGGCAGGAACTGCCCGAAGAGCTAGTAAATATATTTGGCTAGCAAAAGCAGATACTTTCCCAAGAAGCTCCCGCTTCTAAAAGCGGGAGTAGTTCACATATTCTATTTTTTTATTTAAATAATAGACTTGTTCGGAAATTATATTTGTTTAGAATTTAATAAAATAAATGTTCTGAAGCAAGAGAGCTTGACCCCTTGTTAAATAAAAATTAAGTTATCGAATAGATCTGAATAATAAATTTACAGAGAATTAAAATATTTTATTATTAAATAAATTTAGTTTTAAAATAATAAATAAAATAAAGAGAGAAGGGAAAAATGAATAAAATTGCATTGGTTGTAGATGATACATCATATATTAGAGAGGACATAAAGGATATTCTTGAAGAACAGGGATATAAAGTGTATGAAGCAAGCGATGGGCTGGAAGCTGTGGAAATGTATAAAAAGGTAAATCCATCTGTTGTAACTATGGATATAAATATGCCAAGAATGCACGGATTAAAAAGCTGCACAAGTTATTACGGATTTGGATAAGGAAGCTAGAATTATGATTTGCAGTACAATGGTTATGTTTCCAAATTATATGAAGATGGGAAAAGAAGCCGGAGCAAAGGCATTTTTGTCAAAACCTTTTAATGAAGAGGAATTTATGAATGAATTTTTCAAAATTATTTTTATAAAAAAATGTAGTTTTTAAAAAAATAAAGAATTGAAAAAAATAGCTGTATTAATGAGATTTTTGTATGATTCTTCATTTATAATAGTAGATTTGCTATAAATTTTTATTTATGATGAATAAAAAAACTAAATAAAAGCATAATTTCTGTTTTTTTAAGTGAAGTTTAGTATTATAAATTTTTACATAATAAAAGAAGGAGAGAATAAAATGTTTAAAGCTGTTGTAAGTGATTTAGACGGTACGCTTTTTGAATGCAGAACATAAAGTGAGTGAATTTACTAGGGAAACAGTAGAATTATTATTAAAAAGGGATAAAGTTTTTATATTGCAACTGGAAGAAATTATTTAGGAGCAAAAGAAGCGATGGATGAGCTTGGAGTGAAAGTTCCACTTATTACTTCACACGGATCTGTTGCTTTTGATGAAAATGGGAATGAAATTTTTTCAAATAACTTGAAGCGAGAATATTTGGATAAAGTCTTGGATATTGATTACAAGTCGTTTGGGAAAGATATAATTATAACTGGATATTCTGGACCAAATTGGTTTGTTACTGAAGATTTGCGAGAATATTTTTACAATAAAAAGCCTGATAGAACTAGATATCCAAAACAAATTACTCCTGAAGAATTTAAAAAGCATAATTTTACAAAAATATTTTTTCTTGGAGAAGATCATGATGAACTGCTGGAACTTGAAAATGAAATAAGAAAAGCGGTTGGAGATGGAAATATAAGTCTTTTATTTGCAAACGAAGGAAGTTTGGAAGTGTTTTCGGCAAACTGCAATAAGGCAAAAGCGGCTGAAGTGCTGCTTGAAAGAGACGGACTTACATTAAAGGATGCGGTTTCATTTGGAGATGGATTGAATGACTATGAATTGATAACAGAAACTGGTCTTGGATTTGCGATGGGAAATTCGATTTATTTGCTGCTTGAAAAATTAACAGATACGGAAGTTATTGAAAGTAATGCTGAAGATGGAATGGCAAAAAAATTAAGAGAATTATTTAATTTATAAAAGATAAAAAATAGGAAAGGGGAGTTTATGTATAAAGCAGTTATCAGTGATTTGGATGGAACTTTACTATGCAGAGGGCATCATGTTACAAAATTTACTAAAGATATAATAAAGGAAATAATAGAAAAAGGAATAAACTTTTATATTGCTTCAGGTAGAAGCTATGACCAGATTGGGTATATAACTGAACAGCTTGAGGTAAAAATTCCTATTATAGCTGCAAATGGCGCAAGAATCTTTGATGCAGATGGAAATATGATTTATGAAAAAGGATTGCCAAAAGAAGCGGCAGAGGCAATCTTGGGGCTGGATTATGAAAGCATAGCCGAAGGTTCTCATTTAAATATTTTTTTCAGGAAATGACTGGATTATTACGAAAGGAACAGCACAAAAAGTATATGACAGGGTTTCAAGGGATGTAAAAGTTGACTTTAAGGAAGTTCCAAAGGACGAATTAAAGAACTTGGATATTTTAAAAATATTTTACATTGGAGAACATGAGCAGCTTACAAACTTGGAAAAAGCCATCTTGAAAATAAGAAATGATGTAAATGTTATTTTTTGTTACCGATTATTGTATGGAAATTATGGCAAAAAGGAGCCAATAAAGGGTGCAGCGGCAAAATTCCTGTTAGAAAGAAAGGCTTGGAACTGAAGGATGCGGTAGCTTTTGGCGATGGTGAAAATGATTTTTGAAATGCTTACAATGGTTGGAAAAAGGTTATGCAATGGGAAATTCCATTGAGAGATTAAGAAAGCTGCTGCCGAAGGATTTTGAATTTGTTGGAGCAAATACAGAAGACGGGGAAGCTGTGAAGTGCAGGAATTGTTTTTGGAAAAGAGCAAAGAATATTTAATTATAATTTTGATTATTTGTATAGTAAAACTGAACTCAAAAAAATTATAACTATTTTACTCAAATCCTAAATTTATATAATTTTTAGCAGTTCTATTTTTAAAAATAATATCGGAGATAATAAGTTGATAATTTCAGCATTAACCGTTGGATATAGAAGAGATATTTGTAAAAATTAACATAATTAAAAAAAATAACCGTTCTTATAAATAACAGCGGTTATTTTTTTATTTGATTTATTATTGTAGCACAATCAAAGTAATATTTCCCATTGGCTGTATCTTTATTATTTTTTCTAATTTTTGTAGAAATCGCATCCACATCATACTGTTTTTCCAAATTAATTTGAGAATTATTTTTTAAGTCATAATAGGCTGCAACTCCTATCATAGCCGCATTATCTGTACAATATTCCATTTTAGGAAAAATGAACTTGAATTTGCTCATTTTCATCAGTCTTTAAATTTGTAAATTCTGAAAATTTTTTTCACGAAGCCGTCTATTTGCAGAAACGCCGCCTGCCACAAGTATCGTTTTTACATCCTTTTCCTTTACAGCCATTAAAATTTTGTCATATAGAACATTTACAATAATTTCCTGAAGCGATTTTTGCAATATCTTCCTTTGAAATTGGATTACCTTTCATATTTTGGCTATTTACATAATTAGTTATGAAAGTTTTTATCCCGCTAAAAACTAAAATTGTAGCCATCAACTTTTGGTTTTTATTCTTAAAATATCTTCACCATTTACTGATAGTCTATCAATATGCGGACCTCCAGGATATTCCAATCCCAATATTCTGGCGATTTTGTCATAAGTTTCTCCAACTGCATCATCTAATGTTTCACCAAGCAAATCAGTGATTATTTTTCCATTTTTCTTCATAAATATAATATAAGTTTGTATGTCCGCCTGACACGACTAGCGATATTGCAGGCAATTTTACATCGTTGTCGATGAAACTTGAGAAAAATATGCCCATTAATATGATTTACTGGGAATCAATGGAATATTATTGGCATAACTTAGGGATTTTTGCAAACATTAAGCCTACAAGTAAAGATCCAATAAGTCCAGGAGTGTTCGTTACAGCGATATAATCAATATCAGCTTAATTTACAGCTAGCTTTTTCCAGAGCTTCAGTAAATACTGGTAAAATATTTTTCTATGTGGTGCCGTGAGGCAATTTCAGACACTACACCGCCAAATTCCTTGTGAATGTCAATTTGTGTGAAATAATGTTACTTAAAAATCTTTTTTCCCATCCTCAACGACTGCAACAGAAGTTTCATCACAAGATGATTCAAATGCAAAGTATTTTCATAATTTTTCTCTTTCTTTTTTTATTATTTGAGAGTGCATATAATTTTGTATAAATATATAACAAACCTGGTGATATAAGTTTTTTTAGTTTATTTACACAAAAAAAGTTTACACTTTCTTTTTATATAGAATTATTTGATAATTTATAAAACTATGTTATCATTGATAAAGTTTTATTTTTTTATAAAAATCTTTTAATATTAGAGTCTTGAATAAATAAAATTAAGTCTGTTAATTGTATTCTTTAACAATTTTATTAAATACAGTTTCTACCGAGATTCCAGTCATGCAATCTGTATATTTTTTTGGAAATTTATCATCTCCGTAAAGTGAATGTGGTGGACAGCTTGGATTATTCAGTAAAAAAGTATTTTTTTCAAAGGAAAATAATTTTGGATCAGTCGGTCCAAAAAATACAAAAGTCTTGGCTTTTACAGCTCTGGCTATATGAAATGGGCCTGAATCATTTGCAACAGCCACTTTTGCATATTTCAATAATATTCCGCTTTCCTTAAAAGGAAATTTTTCCCGCACAAATCAATAATTTGTCCATCTTCATCAGCTTCTACAACATTCGCATCTTCTTTCCCGCCAATCACAAAAATTCTCAATTTCTCCTCATTATTTACAAATTTATTTTTATTTTCCAAAATTTTTTTTGCCAATTCATCATAATAAGGCCACTTTTTCGTAAACTTAGAGGCTCCAGGAGCTAGCACGAAATATTTTTCCATCTTTTTAAATTATATTTTTACAAATTTCTCTTCAGATTGCTTGTCAATATAAAAATTCCAGATTATCTCCAAGTCCATTTTTTTATATTTTCATCAGAAAAAAATTTATTCCCAATTTCTTTAAAGCTGTAAAATAACTTTCAACAATTGTGCAATCTGCATTATAAGTTATAAGTTTTGATTTTACAAGAATAGTTTTCCACCATTTTTCTTTTTGTATCGGCAATATTGAGTATGCCTGTTTTTCAAGACTTTTTCCAATAATTCTAGACAAAAATTTAGAATGAAGATCAATGACATAATCATAATTTTTCTGTTTTTAGTCTATTTATCATATCTTTTATATATTTTCGGTCTTTACTTTTCTTTTTCTCAAAAATTATCAAATTCCTAATTTCAGGATTTAACGAAATTGCTTCAGAAAAAGTATCATAAACTGCAAAAATCTATTACAGCCTTTGGATATTTCTCTTTAATTGCCCTTATTACTGGAGTTGTAAGCACTACATCCCCAAATGAGCTAAATCTTATTATTAATATTTTCATATTTTTTTCCTCTTCTAAAGTCTAATATTTTACTCGGTTTCTTTAAATTAAGCAAATATTCCTGCAAAATATCTATAAATTTTTGATTTATGTTACTTCATGTTATTTTATAATTTAAAAACTATTATTAGTCAAGTGTTTTTCTTTCTAAAAATAGAAATTATATTTTATTTATTTTTCTGACAAGGGATCTTGACCCCTTGCATAGTAGAAATTATAGCAAATCTATTATTTTAATGGAAAATAGTATAAAAATAAAAAAATGTAGCTATTTAACTACATTTTATAAAAAAATACCCACATTAATGCAAGTACGACTTAATTAATATAATGGTGCCTAGAAGAAGATTCGAACTTCCGACCCTACGGGTATGAACCGTATGCTCTAGCCAACTGAGCTATCTAGGGCATTTGGTGGCGGGAGCTGGATTTGAACCAACGACCTTCGGGTTATGAGCCCGACGAGCTACCATGCTGCTCTATCCCGCGACAATGAAAGTTTTATTAAGTGGTGCCTCGGGCCGGACTTGAACCGGCACGGGATAAAATTCCCACAGGATTTTTAAGTCCTGTGCGTCTACCGATTTCGCCACCAAGGCATATTTACTAAAAGTAAACTTACAAATAAGATTATACAGTATTTTTTTAAATTTGTCAACAACTTTTTTTCTAGATTTTTTTAGTTAAAGTGGTAAAATACATTATAAGATATTTTTAGATCTCTCAAAAATTAAATTAATAAAAAGCTAAACAAATTTAATGAACTTAAACTTCAGCCTGCTTATAAAGATTACTTTAAAACTAAGTTTAAAGTTATGATAATTTTACTCAAATCCTAGTTTTACTCAATTTTTTTATTAGTTTGGTTTTAAGGAGATTCGAGTATATATAAATGAAAATTTTTAGAATTACAGGATTTTTGGAAAAGGGAGAGTATGTGAAAATGTATAAAAATATTTAAAGATGTAAGTTACAAGTTGCTTCAAGAGGGTGAAAACTTTGAAATTAGGGGTATTGAGTATGATTCACGAAAAAAATCGAAAAAGGATTTTTGTATTTGTGGCAATGACAGGAAGTGCTGTGGATGGGCATGATTTTTATTCAAAAGGCTATTGACAGCAGGGGCTAAAAATGATTATTTGTGAAAAGGGATGTAAATGCAAAAGAGTATAGAAATGCTAATTTTGTAACTTTTGTTCAAGTGGAGGATATACGTAAAAAAATTAGGAATAATTGCTTCAAATTATTATGATTATCCACAAAATAAAAATAAAAAAATAGTTGGAATTACAGGAACAAATGGCAAAACTACATCAAGTTTTATTTTTGGAAAATATTTTGGAAAAAAACAGCTAGAATAGAACTACTGGAAATCGTATTTTTAGATGAAGAATTTGAAACAGTTAATACAACTCCAGAATCATTGGAACTGATAAAATTAATAGATAAAAAAGTGTAAAAAGGTGCAGATTACTTTATAATGGAAGTAAGTTCCCATGCCCTTCAAATTGGACGTGTGGATATGCTTAAATTTGATTCTGCAATATTTACTAACTTGACACAAGACCACCTTGATTTTTCATAAAACTATGGAAAAATTATTTTTAATGCCAAGAAAAAAATATTTTTCAATGCTGAGAAATAATGGTGTAGGAATAGTTAATATTGACGATAAATATGGGGAAAAAAATTTATTCTGAAAAAAAGATGGAAATAACGATTATATTTCTATAAGTATAAAAAAACGAAGAAGCTGATGTGTGGGGAGATATTTTAAATTATACAAATCATGGAATGAAAATAAAAATAAATTTGGATAATTATTTTGAAAGAAGAAACCTTGTAAAAAATAAAGATGAAGAAGAATACAAATTTGAAATAGAATTAGTGGGAGAATATAATTTGTATAATGTCCTTGGCTGTGTTGCCAGCGCATTGTCGCTTGGGGCAAAAAAATGGATTTTTATTGTGAAAAAAATTACAGGAAATGCCATCAGTTCCAGGAAGATTTGAGACAATAAAAAATAATCTGGAAGCAAGAATTGTAGTGGATTTTGCACATACAGATGACGGACTTTTAAACATTGGAAAAACCTTAAAGCAAATTACAGATAATCAAGTAATAACAATATTTGGCGCAGGTGGCGACAGAGATCACGACAAGCGTCCAAAGATGGCAAAAGCAGCAACAAAATTTAGTGATTACATCATTTTAACATCAGACAATCCTCGTACAGAAAACCCTGTAAAAATTTTGGCAGATATAGAAAAAGGGCTTATTGCTGAAAAATATCCATTTGACAAATATATAATTATTTCCGATAGGGAAAAGGCAATAAGATATGGAATGAGACTTCTTCAAAAGGGGGACAGCCTTTTAATCGCAGGAAAAGGACATGAAACTTATCAAATAATTGGAAATGAAAAAACACATTTTGATGATAGGGAAGTAGTAAGAAAAAAATTTTGGCTGGGAAATAAAAAAACCTCTATTAAAGGTATTGACAATGAAAAAAATTGGAGGTATACTTATATAAAAGATTTGATTCAAATAAAATACAAATAAAATTAATGGAGGATTTTTTTCGTGAAAAAGAGATTGTTATTGGCATTGACAGCATTTTTTTACTGGCTTGTACATTAGTAAATGCCACGACAAACGCATGAAAAAAATATTTAAAAAGAGGTATAATATTATTGATATATCGTAGGAAAGAAGCTGGTAAAAATGTCAGAAGATAAACCAAATCTAAAAGAATTGTTAATATACATTACCCAAATAGAGGATAAGCGACAAATTTCTAAAATAAAGCATAAATTGAATGATATTGTTGTGATTACTCTCTTTGCCATGCTTGCAAAATATTGAATACTGGGAAGAGATTGAAGAATTTGGAAAGATGTATTTCAAGGCATTAAAAAGATATCTGGAACTACCGAGACAGCATACCTTCACATGATACAATTCAAAGAGTTATGGCTACAATAGAGCCTGAAGTGACAGAAGTTCTCTTGAGAAAAATGGATGGATCTAAAAATTTCCGGAGAAGATAAAAAAATAAGAAAAATATTAAATATTGATGGAAAAATTTTTAAATGGGATGAAGAACAAAAATAATAAGCCATTAGACATAGTATCCGCATATTCCAAAGAAGATGGGATCTGCTATTCACAAGTGGCGGCTGAAGGAAAAGGGAATGAAATAGAAGCAATATTAAGGCTGCTTGATAAAATTTCAGTAAAGGAATGTATAGTTACAATAGATGCGATAGGAACCCAGAAAGAAATCATAAAAAGATAAGAAAGAAGAAGGATATTTCTGTCTTCAGGTAAAAAGGGAACCAGAAGGCTTTTAAAGGAAGATATAGAAGATTACTTTGCTGACAAGGGATTCAGGGAAAAAAATTAAAGGGCGAAGGGATGTACAGTAGGAAAACAGAAAAGCAAAAGAGGACGGCTGGAAACGAGGAATATTACTATACTGAAGAAATAGAATGGTTTATCAAAAGAAACAAGGAATGGAAAGAAGTAAAGGGATAGGTGCATCAATATTAACAACAGAAGAAAATGGAAAAAGCAAGAACAGAAAAGGTATTACATAACGAATATAACAGGGAGTGGAAGAATTTGTAAGAGCGGTAAGAGGACATTGGGCAATAGAAAGTTATCATTGGATATTGGATGTAACATTTAGAGAAGATGCAAATAAGACATTAAACAAAAAAATGCGGCTAGAAATTTAAATATTCTAAGAAAATTAGCAATATCAATACTGGAAGAACTGCCGTTCAGAAAGAAATTTAGTAGAAGGATAAAAAGATATATTATATCGTTAGATGTAAGGAGATATTTAAAATTATTTTTTTGATATATAGAAATGTTAATGTAAAAAATTGGTTAAATACAAAGAAATAGTTTAAAATATTCATGCGTTTGTCGTGAGTAAATGCTGAAACACTTGAAGAGAGAGTGGATAGATTAGAAAAAGAATTGAGAGAAACTAAAGAAGAATTACAAAAACAAATGGCTGAAAAACAAATTCCAGCGCCAGCACCAGTGGTGATAGCAAATCCAACATCTAGTTTAGCAAGTTTAACTGATGGATTTGAATTTCACGGTTATGGAAGAGCAGGACTTCTTATAAATCAAAATGGAGATAAAGGAAGTGCATTTGGAGTTCAGGATGAAGGATTTGCTCAAAAAAATATAGATTGGGTAATGAAGCCGATACTTATGCTGAATTAGAATTAGTGAAAAAAATTTGATGTAAATGGAGCAAAAGGTTCAATTCATTATATGTTCTCAACAAAATCAGGTTTAGGAAACGAATATAAAAACATGGACTTCTGGAAGTTCAACAAATCCAGGTTCAGAAAAATGATTCATTTTAAAACTAGACAATTTTATGTTGATATAACTCCAAATGATGGAGTTACTTATTGGGTAGGTAAAAGATATTACGGAAGAGAAGACATTCATATAAATGATTATTATATTAAAAAAATTATTCAGGAACAGGAGCAGGAGTTCAAAATATAAAAACTTGGTTCAGGAACAGCTGATGTTGCATTAATTGCAAAATGATCCAAGTGATCATCCAGAATATACACTTCATACAAAAATACACAGTAGGACCATGGGCTTTTTGAATTGGCAGGACATACAATGAAATCAGATTCTATAGATAAAGATATAACTGAATAGGGGAACACAAGGTTCAGTAAGTTATAATTTACCTGGTTTTTATGGATTAAAAGATAAAGGAACTTCTAAAATAGTGTTACAAGGTGGAGTTGGTCTTGGTGCAGGAAGCGGACTTGGTAGTGCTACTGCTTGGGGAGACAGTAGAAAAAGATGCATACTCTTTGAATTTAGTAACATACGGTCAAGCAAATCTTTCTGATAAATGGCAAATAATGCCTGAATTAGGTTATAGATATGATAAAAATTTATATGATAAAAATTTTGTAGGAGTTAAAGGACAAAAACAACAATGGTTAACAGCTGGTGTACGACTTGTAAACCCAATTACACAACATTTTGCTATGCAATATGAAAACAGGCTTAGATTATGTAAAAAGTTAAAAAAAGGAAATTCAAATTATGACAGTGGACTATTCAAATTGACAGTTGCTCCGACTTTGAAACTTGATACAGAAAAATTTCTGGGGAAGACCTGAAATTAGAGCGTTTGTAACTTATGGACATGGATTTGGAGATAAAAAAATTTATAAGAGTTGATTCAGATGGAAAAGAACATAATAAAGGTGTACAATTTGGGATTCAAACAGAAGTTTGGTTTTAGTTTATAATTTGTAATTTGACAAAAAAACAAAAGTACCTAAAAATAATATCAGGGTACTTTTTTTACAAAAAAATTTTTTTAAAAAGAAACTGTCTAAAATGCTTGAAAATATGGTATTTAATATGGGATCTCAAATTGAATTTTTGAAAAAAATCAAAAAAATTTCAAAAAAAGTAGTTGACAAATATTTTTCTTTTATGATAATATATATCTTGTCGATACGAAAATGTATCAACGGACAATAGAGATATTAATAACATAAAGAAGCAATTAAGTGTATAATCAATAAAGTCAAGTATCTTGAAAAAAAGATAACGTCAAGACTAATTAGGTGAAATTTAAATATATGTAAATATATTGAATGAAGAGTTTGATCCTGGCTCAGGATGAACGCTGACAGAATGCTTAACACATGCAAGTCTTTGGCGAAGCTGTGCTTGCACAGCCCTAGCCAAGGCGGACAGGGTGAGTAACGCGTAAGGAACTTGCCCTGCAGTCAGGGATAACAGACGGAAACGACTGATAAGACCTGGTAAAGTCAGGCGGACTCATGTCCAGCCTGATGAAAAAGAGATGCTGCAGGAGAGCCTTGCGTCCTATTAGAAACTTGTTGGTGGGGTAACGGCCCACCAAGGCGATGATAGGTAGCCGGCCTGAGAGGGTGGACGGCCACAGGGGACTGAGATACGGCCCTTACTCCTACGGGAGGCAGCAGTGGGGAATATTGGACAATGGGGGCAACCCTGATCCAGCAATTCTGTGTGCACGATGAAGGTTTTCGGATTGTAAAGTGCTTTCAGCAGGGAAGAAAAAAATGACGGTACCTGCAGAAGAAGCGACGGCTAAATACGTGCCAGCAGCCGCGGTAATACGTATGTCGCAAGCGTTATCCGGAATTATTGGGCATAAAAGGGCATCTAGGCGGCCAGATAAGTCTGGGGTGAAAACTTGCGGCTCAACCGCAAGCCTGCCCTGGAAACTATGTGGCTAGAGTACTGGAGAGGTGGACGGAACTGCACGAGTAGAGGTGAAATTCGTAGATATGTGCAGGAATGCCGATGATGAAGATAGTTCACTGGACGGTAACTGACGCTGAAGTGCGAAAAGCTGGGGGAGCAAACAGGATTAGATACCCTGGTAGTCCTAGCTGTAAACGATGATTACTGGGTGTGGGCATGAAGAGTGTCCGTGCCGAAGCTAATGCGATAAGTAATCCGCCTGGGGAGTACGGCCGCAAGGCTGAAACTCAAAGGAATTGACGGGGACCCGCACAAGCGGTGGAGCATGTGGTTTAATTCGACGCAACGCGAGGAACCTTACCAGATCTTGACATCCTGCGAAGGCCTGCGAGAGCAGGCTGTGCCTCCGGGAACGCAGAGACAGGTGGTGCATGGCTGTCGACAGCTCGTGTCGTGAGATGTTGGGTTAAGTCCCGCAACGAGCGCAACCCCTATTGCTAGTTGCCATCATTAGGTTGGGAACTCTAGCAAGACTGCCTGCGAAGAGCAGGAGGAAGGTGGGGATGACGTCAAGTCATCATGCCCCTTATGATCTGGGCTACACACGTGCTACAATGGCCGGTACAGAGAGCCGCAAGGCGGCAACGCCAAGCCAATCTTTAAAGCCGGTCCAAGTTCGGATTGAAGTCTGCAACTCGACTTCATGAAGCTGGAATCGCTAGTAATCGCAGATCAGCAATGCTGCGGTGAATACGTTCTCGGGTCTTGTACACACCGCCCGTCACACCACGAGAGTTGTCTGCACCTGAAGCTGCCGGTCCAACCGCAAGGAGGAAAGCATCTAAGGTGTGGATAGTGATTGGGGTGAAGTCGTAACAAGGTATCCGTACCGGAAGGTGCGGATGGATCACCTCCTTTCTAAGGAGAAACAAGCACTGCTTCTTTATATATCTTATGGGCGTGTAGCTCAGGTGGTTAGAGCACTGTGCTGATAACGCAGGGGTCGCTGGTTCGAGTCCAGCCATGCCCACCATAAGAAGTCTTGGGGATATAGCTCAGTTGGGAGAGCGCTGCCCTTGCAAGGCAGAGGTCAGCGGTTCGAACCCGCTTATCTCCACCAATATTATTATTTAGGACAATGGGAAATGAATAGTAGGTAAAAGATTATAACTGAACTGGAGTAAAAAGTTATTCTGGATATAAAAGCTAATAAGGGCACACGGAGGATGCCTAGGCAGCAACAGCCGATGAAGGACGTGATAAGCTGCGATAAGCCGGGAGAAGATGCACATAATCATTGATCCCCGGATTTCCGAATGGGTAAACCTGCATGCCTGGAGGGCATGCGTGAAAACGGCAAGCCTGCGAACTGAAACATCTAAGTAGCAGGAGGAAAAGAAAGTAAAAACGATTCCCTAAGTAGCGGCGAGCGAACTGGGGAAAAAGCCTAAACCGTGCCAGTGTCAAGCGGACAGCGTTGCTGGCACGGGGTTCTGGGACTTCCATTAACGGATTGTCATAATGTTTAATCTGTATATGTGTAAGTGGAATCAGTTGGGAAGCTGAACCAGAGAAGGTGAAAGTCCTGTAGAACATAAAGCATATATGGAGACTGGAAGCACCCGAGTAGCGTCAGGCACGAGGAATCTGGCGTGAATCAGCGTGGACCAAATCACGTAAGGCTAAATACTGTTGTTGACCGATAGTGAAGAGTACCGTGAGGGAAAGGTGAAAAGAACCCTGAGCAAGGGGTGAAACAGAATTTGAAACCGTGTGCTTACAAACGGTAGGAGCACATTATGTGTGACTGCGTGGATTTTTGGTTAATCATCCTGCGAGTTATGGCTGGTGGCAAGGTTAATAGACGGAGCCGAAGGAAACCAAGTCTTAACAGGGCGACAAGTCGCCAGCCATAGACGCGAAACCTAGTGATCTAGGGCCTGTCCAGGCTGAAGCTGAGGTAAGACTCAGTGGAGGGCCGAACTCACCGCCGTTGAAAAGTTGGGAGATGAGATAGGTCTAGGGGTGAAAAAGCCAATCGAACTAGGAGATAGCTCGTTCTCTCCGAAATGCATTTAGGTGCAGCCTTGAACTGAGATATGTGGGGGTAGAGCTCTGTATGATCTAGGGGGCGTACTGCTTACCGAAATCAAGCAAACTGCGAATACCATATATCATGTTCAGGAGTGAGTCCGTGGATGACAAGGTCCTCGGACGAGAGGGGAACAGCCCAGACCGCCAGCTAAGGTCCCTAATTATGTCTAAGTGGGAAAGGAGGTGGACATTCATAGACAACCAGGAGGTTGGCTTAGAAGCAGCCATGCCTTGAAAGAGTGCGTAATAGCTCACTGGTCGAGAGTGCCTGCGCCGAAGATGTAACGGGGCTAAGACATAAACCGAAGCTGCGGAAGATACACTGTATCTTGGTAGGAGAGCGTTCTGTAGGCCGTCGAAGGGATGCCGCAAGGCCGTCCTGGAGGTATCAGAAGCGAGAATGCAGGAATGAGTAGCGAGAAGGCGGGCGAGAATCCCGCCGGCCGGAAGTCCAAGGTTTCCAGGGGAAGGCTTGTCCGCCCTGGGGAAGTCGGGACCTAAGCATAAGCAAAATTGTGATGGCGAATGGAAAACAGGTTAATATTCCTGTACCGCTGTTATCGCTTGAGAGACGGAGTGACGCAGGAAGGTATGCGAGAAGGCTGACGGTTTAGCCTTTCTAAGGGCTCAGCGTGGGCGTGCAGGCAAATCCGCACGCCTAAACGTGAGACCTGACGGGGAAGTGCATTTGCATAAGTCGCAGATCCTACACTGCCAAGAAAAACTTCTATCGATGAGAAGCAGCGCCCGTACTGTAAACCGACACAGGTGGACAGAGTGAGAAACTTAAGGCCGACAGGATAACTCTAGCTAAGGAACTCTGCAAAATAGCCCCGTAACTTCGGGAGAAGGGGTGCCTGACATACCTGAAGGAGAGAAGCGCTCCCAGGGAAACAGGCCGCAGTGAAGAGTCTCAAGCAACTGTTTACCAAAAACACAGGTCTATGCTAAGCTGAAAGGCGACGTATATGGGCTGACACCTGCCCAGTGCCGGAAGGTTAAGAGGAGGAGTGAGAGCTCCGATTTGAAGCCCCAGTGAACGGCGGCCGTAACTATAACGGTCCTAAGGTAGCGAAATTCCTTGTCAGGGTAAGTTCCGACCTGCACGAATGGTGAAATGATTTGAGAGCTGTCTTGGCTGGAGACCTGGTGAAGTTGTAATGCCGGTGAAGATACCGGCTACCTGCAGTAGGGACGGAAAGACCCCGTGGAGCTTTACTGTAGCTTGGCATTGGGTTCTGGCAATGTGTGTATAGGATAGTTGGGAGACTATGATGCAATGGCGTCAGCCATTGCTGAGTCGCTGTTGGAATACCAACCATATGCTGTCGGAATTCTAATCTGGCAACGGAGACAGTGCTAGGTGGGCAGTTTGACTGGGGCGGTCGCCTCCCAAAAGAGTAACGGAGGCGTTCAAAGGTTCCCTCAGGCTGGATGGAAATCAGCCTAAGAGTGCAAACGCATAAGGGAGCTTGACTGCAAGACTGACAGGGTCGAGCAGGTACGAAAAGTAGGAGTTAGTGATCCGGCGGTTCCGCATGGAAGGACCGTCGCTCAACGGATAAAAAGCTACCCCAGGGGATAACAGGCTGATACTTCCCAGAGTCCATATCGACGGAAGTGTTTGGCACCTCGATGTCGGCTCGTCTCATCCTGGGGCTGGAGAAGGTCCCAAGGGTTGGGCTGTTCGCCCATTAAAGAGGCACGCGAGCTGGGTTCAGAACGTCGTGAGACAGTTCGGTCCCTATCCACTGCAGGCGCCTGAATATTGAAAAGATCTGACCTTAGTACGAGAGGACCGGGTTGGACAGACCTCTGATGTATCAGTTGTCACGCCAGTGGCATGGCTGAGTAGTCACGTCTGGCACGGATAACCGCTGAAAGCATCTAAGCGGGAAGCCGACTTTGAGATGAATATTCGTAGTATCCATAGAGAACATATGGTCGATAGGCTAGGGGTGAAAGTGCAGCAATGCATTCAGCTGACTAGTACTAATATTACGTCTGCTTTTAAGATAATCTTTTACTGCTGCTATTTATTTCTCATTGTCTTAATGGACAGTATATATATCTAGTTTGGTGATGATAACGACAGGGATACACCCGGAAACATTTCGAACCCGGCAGTTAAGTCTGTTAGTGCCTAAAATACTTGGATTCGTCCTGGGAAGATAGGTAGTTGCCAAACTTTTTTAAATATGTGTGTCTCCGTAGCTCAGCCGGTTAGAGCATCTGACTGTTAATCAGAGGGTCGTTGGTTCGAGTCCAACCGGGGACGCCATTTTTTTATTTGCAGAATTGAATTTATTTTTGTCATGTCATATTCTCCTTAGCGGAGTTTTTTTATTTATAAAAAATATGCCATTCATCTCACGACTAAAGTTACGGATGTTCTGGCATAATTAATAAATAATTATTTTAATTAAATTTTTTAGTTTATAATGCTATGTATTTTTCATTTTCAAAGGTAAATATTTTGTATTGACCGTTACCGATTAATTTTCGTTCATCTAAATCATCAGCTTCTCTATTTTTGGATATAGTTAAAAAAATAATTCCAATACAGTTCCGTGCGTTACAATTAGGATATTTCCTGATTTTTGTTCTTCTCTAATTTTTTTCTAGGCCTTTTTAAAAATCGTTCTAATCCATCTTTTAATTCTTCTCCTTTTATATTTTTGGCATTGTAATTTTTTACATCGTAAAAGTAATTATGGGCTTCTTTCGGATATTTAACGAAAGTTTCTTTAAATGTCAGACCTTGCCATTCTCCAAAGTGAATTTCGTTTAATTCAGGTAATTTTTGAAGTTTTTAGTTTTTTTGATCTGAAGTTTTTTTCTTGTTCATATTTATTATTTTTCTAAGATTATTTCTGCAGTAGCAATTGTTCGTCCCATTTGGCTTGTGTAACCTGCTTTCAAATTTTATATCTTTTAAGTTCTTTGGCAGTTTCTTTTTACTTTTTTTCAATTCCTTCTGGAGTAAGTGGTGAGTTTAACTGACCTTGAAATTTTTTTCCAGTACATTCCATTCTGTTTGTCCGTGTCTGACAATGTATAGTTTTAATTTATTATTCATATTTTTTTATCCTTTCTGTAATTCTTTTATATTATAGAACTCAAATTTAATTTGTTCGTTTAATAAAAAGATTTGAGTAACTTAATATTTATATCATATCATAAAAAAATTTTTTTCAACTTTTTATTTTTTTAGATTTTTTTACTAAAGTATAATAAGTTTTTTTGAAAAAAATTTATAATAAATTAATTATTTAAATGAAAAATAATGTTAATACTATTTTTTTGTAAGGTGCCAAGATCTCTTGTTAGTAATATAGTAAAAACTACTTTAAAGTTATGGCTACTTACTCAAAAATCTAAATTTATATAATTTTAGTAAATTTGATTTTTAAAGAGGTTTGAGTATAAAATATAACTTCTATTTTTTTAAACGAGTTTTATCATAAAATCATATTGATAAAAAAATTAAAGATAGTATAAGTTTTTGGATTTGCTTAAAAAAATTAGGTGATGGAGATAAAAATAATTATGATTTTTTTAATTTTTCTTTATATGAAAAAAATAATTTATTAATTTTAAGTAATAAATTAAAAATTTATGAAAATAAATAGCAATAAAAAAATAAATAATGTGGTATAATTAGAAAGTGATAAATTGTAATTTTTAAAAATTAAGCAGTTTTTTTACAATTGAAATATGAAAAGGCATAAAATAATGAACAGTTTTTTTATATTATTGGTAAAAAAGGGGATAATTGGAGGAATTTAAAATTATAGTTAGGAAAGGGAAATTAGATGATTTGGATAATTGGAGGAACAAAAGGATTCTAGAATTATTTTTAGATGAGGTTATGAAAGCCAGGGAAGATGACATTGTTGTGAGTACGGCTACTGAATATGGCGGGAAATTACTTGAGGATGTGGCTGAAAATAAACGGATACATATAATTTCAGAAAGATTGGGTGTATTACAAATTGAAAATTTAATTTTGGAAAAAAATATTGATTAAAATTATGGCTGGAAATTTAAGAAAGGCGATATAGTCAGCATATATAGAAATATGTATGCATAGGCGGTTTAAAAACTGTCTAATACTGCTTGAATTGCTGGAAAACCCTAAAGCCAATTTGACTACAACATAATATCTTTTTTTGAACAAAATTTAGATATAAGTGTGAATGTTGCGAAAGCGGAAAAAATAAATTGGATGGCATAAAGATATAAAGTTTATCGTGGTTAAAGCCTAAGTGCTAAAATTAAATAGAATAATGGGCAATCAGCAGCTAAGACTGAAAAGTAAAGTTCAACGACTATCCCCTTTAGGGAGTACACCAAAGCTGGTGGAAGCGGGCAGACCCAAGCAGGTGAGGCTGTGGGATAAGATATAGTCTGTGCTTAATAGAGATATTAAGAAGTTCAGAAATATTGCAATTTATTAATATAAGAAGCTGATTTTAGTAATATGTAGTGAACTCTATTTAAAATTAAACTGCTAAAAATCATATAAATTTAGGGTTTGAGTAAAATAGTCATAACTTTGAGTTCAGTTTTAAAGCAGTTTTACTATAATTACAGTATTTGAGAGAACTGCATAGGAAGTAGCGAGCCTATGTGAACGATAACTTCTAAAAAAATAAAATAAGTTTTAGAAGTTCAGTTAATTATTGATGCAAGTCATCCGTATGCACAAAATATTAGTAATATTGTCATTTCAATGGTAAGTTATTTAAATGAGCGGAATATTGCAGAGAAAAAGATAAAATATGTAAGATTTGAAAGAAAAAAATATTGGATTATGGAACTGAAAATGTATTTCAGTTTAAAAAGTTTGAAGGAGCTAATTGCATTTTTTGAATAAATTTGAAAACAAAAAAATATTGAGTACATTGGGATCAAATTCCTTAGTAGAGTTAAGAGGTATAGAAGAAAAGAATAATTTATTTATCAGGATACTGCCTACAACGGTTTCTATACAAAATGCAGAAAAAAACTTGGATATTTGCCTAAAAAAATATAATTGCTATGCAAGGACCTTTTTTTCTAAAAGAAATGAATGTTGCAATATTGAAAAATTACAAAAATTGATTAAAACTACAACTGTAAAGCATATAATTGAAACTAAAAATTGCAAATTAGTTTGTAAAAGTATAGTCAGCATATATAGAAATATGTATGCATAGGCGGTTTTAAAAACTGCCTAATACTGCTTGAATTGCTGGAAAACCCTAAAAGCTGGTTTAACGACAACATAATGTCTTGTTTAGGATAAAAATAAATATGAAGATATAAGTGTGATCGTTGCGAAAGCGGAAAAAATAAACCAGATGGCATAAAAAAATAGAAATGGTTAAAACCTAAGTGCTAAAAGAAAATTTATCTTAAAAACAATGGGCAATCAGCAGCCAAGACCGCAAGGTAAGGTTCAACGACTATCCCATTAAGGGAGTACACCAAAAGCTGGTGGAAGCGGGCAGGCTCAAACAGGTAAAAGCTGTGGGATAAGATATAGTCTGTGCTTAATAGAAATATTAAGAAGTTCAAAAATATCTTAAAAAATATAAGATGTTAATAGAACTGCATAAGAAGCAGCGAACTTGTGTGAACATAAACTCTTTAAGAAAATAAGAGATTTCAGTATCTTATTACAAAGGAAAGTGGAGAAACAGGTGGAGAACTTCAAAAAGTTCAAGCATGTCAGGAATGTGGAGTTGGTATTTTAACAATAAAACGTCCAGTATTGGATTATGGAACAATTTTTTATTAAATAGTGCAAGAATACTCGCGACTTTAGTCGTGAGACATGTACTCGTAGGGTATGAATTGCACGAAAATTTTAGTAAGCATATAGGGAAACTTGTATGTAGACACGGAGCAAAACCGTGCAACAAAGAAACTGAATTGCTGGGAACTCTTAAAGCTAGTATAACCACAACATAATATTTAAGTGCGAATATGGTATAAGTGTGAAGGTGGCGAAAGCAGAAAAAATATACTAGATGGTGCAAGGTTAAATCCTAAACATTATGATAATAGACAATCAGCAGCTAATCCTGAAAAGGAAAGTTCAACGACTATCCCTCGTGAGGGGAGTACAATACAAGCGATAGGTATTGGAAGTGGTTTCGCCTAAGTCCTTGAAATAGGATATGGATAAGATATAGTCTGTGCTTGTTAGAGATAACAAGAAGTTCATAAGATATAAAATCTTTGAGAACTGCATAAATGGTAGCGTATTTATGTGAACAACGCTTCCCACTGTTGTGGGGTTTTAAAAACTTTAAAAATATTTAAAAAAATAAATAAAAAAATATTACTTTTTGACAGATAAAAATGTAGAATACATGGTATAATATCTCTGATGAAAAAGGAGGTGATTATATATGTATTTAACATTAAAACAACAGGTAAAAACATCTTAGTAAAAAGGAGTTTAGGAATTTAAAATATTTATCTCATATAGCCAAGAACTTAACTAATGAAGCTATATATAATATTAGACAATACTATTTTAATAAGAAAAAAAGTATTTAAGTTATAATGAAAACTATAAAATGCTTAAAAAAATAGTGAGAACTATAAGAAAGTTAAATTCTAATATGGCTCAACAAATTCTAAAAGAAGTAGATGGAAGTTTTCAAATCATTTTTTTGGACTTTTAAAACTTGCTAAGAATGGTCAATATAATGGTAAAAGATAAAATTACCTAAATTATCTTGCTAAAGATGGTTTTACAACTCTTGTTATAGGTTTTGTAAGATTAAAAGATGATATGCTGATAGTTCCTTATTCAAATTCATTTAGAAAGACACATAGGAAATCGCAATAAAACTACCACCAGTATTAAAAAGACAAGAAAGATAAAAGAGATTAGAATAATACCAAAACAACATTCTAGGTACTTTTGAAATTCAATATACTTTATGAAGTAGAAGAAGTTCAAAGGGAATTAAATAAAGAAAATGCACTAGGAATTGATTTAGGTATAGATAATCTTTGTACTTGTGTTACAAATACTGGAGCATCATTCATAATAGATGGTAGAAAATTAAAATCAATAAATCAATACTATAATAAGACAAATGCAAAAATTACAAAGCATAAAAGATAAGCAAAAGATCGAGCATACAACATTAAGACAAAAGAGAATAGCTAGAAAGAGAAATAATCGTATAAATGATTATCTTTCAAAAGCAGCAAGAATAATTATAAATTATTGTCTTAATAATGATATAGGAAAAAAATAGTTCTAGGATATAATGAAGATTTTCAAAGAAAATTCAAATATAGGAAGTATAAATAATCAAAACTTTGTAAATATACCATATGGAAAAATTAAGAGATAAATTAATATATCTATGTAAACTATATGGAATAGAATTTAAACTGCAAGAAGAAAGTTATACATCAAAAAGCAAGTTTCTTTGATGGAGATGAAATTCAATATATGATAAAGAAAATCCGCAAGAATATATATTCAGTGGAAAAAGGATAAAAAGAGGACTATATCAAACAAGTACAGGTAAACTCATAAATGCAGATTGTAATGGAGCATTAAATATATTAAGAAAAAGTAAAGTTGTGGACTTAAGCGTCCTATACAATAGAGGTGAGCTGAACACACCTAAAAGAATAAGGGTAGTGTAAAGCTATCAAACTTCTTAGAAAATTTTTAAATATTTTTAAAGATTTTAGAACCCTGCGACTTTAGTCGTGGGAGGTTCAGACGATTAAAGAATTAATTGAATATGTAGTGAAAATTATAAAATGAAAGGAGAATTAGGCTTGAAAGAGTGTACAAAAAGGAAACAGTAATTGAATTTGAAGAAAAGAAATCTAAATTTATTGGATACATTAAACCAGTTTCAACAGTGGTTGAAGCAGAAAAATTTATCGATTCAATAAAAAAAATGCATCCGACAGCAACTCATAATGTCCCGCTTTACAGAGTTATAGAAAGTGGACAGGAGTACTTTAAATACAATGATGATGGCGAACCTGGCAATACAGCTGGAAAGCCTATGGCGGAAATACTGAAAATTTTGGATATTTATAATGTTGCATTAGTTGCTACAAGATATTTTGGCGGCATAAAACTTGGAGCTGGTGGACTTATAAGAAATTATGCTAAAACTGCAAAATTGGCTGTTAATGAAGCCGGAATTGTGGAATATGTAGAAAGATCTATTTTTATTTTGGACTATGATTATGAAAATACTTCTGAAATAGAAGCATTTTTAAATGGAAATAGTCAAAAATTTGGGATAGAAATATTAGAGAAAAAAACTATTCAAATAGAGTAACAATGAAAATATTGGCAAACGATGAAATTGAATCTGAACTAAATGGACTGCAGAAAATTATTGTAATAAAAAAATGTAGAAAAAAATTTGGGTGTATTGTCAAATCATGCATAACAAAAAAAGTAAAAAAATAATATAAAAAAATATTTTTTTAAGAGGCTGTCTCATAATTCAAAAAAATAATTTTACTAACATAAATATTAATATATTTTAAAAAAATTAATAGATATTATTTTTTTATTGATTCTATAAATATGAGTAAAATATATAAAATTTATGATTTAGGAATTTTATTTATTTTTATGAAACAGCCCTATTTTTTTCTTGTTACTGTGTTGTCAAAAATAATATTCATTCTGATGAATAACAGTCCAATATTTTCATATATTCTCTATTCAATGCTTTCTGTATCCTTGATACTTTTTTTCTTTATTTTATTCATGCTGTAAAAAAATTTTCCGTATTAAACCATTTATATTCTCATTTGTTAAGAAATTTTGGGTATATCATTTACTATGTTTTTATATATTTTTTTGTTGTGCTTGATTATCCGATACACCTTTAAAAAAAATCAAAAAAATTTTAAAAAAGTAGTTGACAAATAGATTTAAATATGATATTATATTTCTTGTCTGTGAGTGGTAAAAAAATAAACAGATAAAAGCATGATTGTGCGGCCTTCGTCTAGTGGTTAGGACTCCAGGTTTTCATCCTGGCAACAGGGGTTCGATCCCCCTAGGCCGTACCAAAATTAAAACTGAATATAAAATATTAAATGGTGATTATTTATGGTCGCATAGCTCAGTTGGGAGAGCACCTGCCTTACAAGCAGGGGGTCATTGGTTCGAGCCCAATTGTGACCACCATTATGGAGGTGTAGCTCAGCTGGTTAGAGTGCTTGCCTGTCACGCAAGATGTCGCGAGTTCGAGTCTCGTCACTTCCGCCATTTAGTGCCGCTTTAGCTCATCTGGTAGAGCAACTGACTTGTAATCAGTAGGTGGTTGGTTCGAGTCCGACAAGCGGCACCACTATTTAAATTTAGAATGTTGTGGAGAGGTTCCCGAGTGGCCAAAGGGATCAGACTGTAAATCTGCCGGCTCAGCCTTCGAAGGTTCGAATCCTTCTCTCTCCACCATTTTTTTTTATAAAGATAAAAATTGTTATAAATATATAAATCATAATTCGTAGGAGGAATTATTAGCTATGGTTAGAAAAATAAAAGGAGCTGGAAATAAATCAGGTGGAAGCCAACAGGATATAATTAAGCAAGCTCAAGTAATGCAACAGGAAATGTTAAAGATCCAAGAGGGATTAAAGGATAAATTTGTAGAAAGTTCTGTAGCTGGTGGTGGAATCACTATTAAAGCTAATGGTCAAAAAAAATTAGTTGATTTATCAATTTCTTTGGATGTTTTAAAAGATGCAATTGAAGAAAATGATTCAACAATTGTTTCAGATTTAATTATAAATGCAGTGAACGAAATCATGGATAAAGCTGAAGAAATGGCTGAAAAGGAAATGGAAGTAGTTACTGGTGGAGTAAATATTCCAGGATTATTTTTAAGAAATAAAAATTTTAAATAAATATTTTTTTATTAAAACCAGAGTAGTATCTGGTTTTTTATTTTTTCATAATTAATTTTAACAAAAGTTGAGATGTAAAAAAGGAAGGAGATGGAACAGATGAAAAAAAATATAAATAGAATGATAATAATGATGTTTTTATGTATGGTTGTATATAATTTGGGACATCCAGGAACACCTGACCTGATTCAGATGAGAGGCTGGAAAAAGAGTATTTCCGGAGAGTTTTTAGCATTTATGAGTACGGCTATGTTTATTTCTTCGCCTTATTTAGGGAGCATTGGCAGACAGGTTTGGAATGAAGAGGATTTTTGTGCTTATGCCGTTTTTTTATGGGATTGCCCAGCTTGTTTTTGGATTTGTTACAAGTCTTCCTATTATATTTTTGGCTCGAATAATTGCAGGATTTGTTTCAGGAGGAACTTTTGCAGTAGCTTTTGGATATGTCAGTCAGTTATCTGAAAAGGAGGAGAAGGCAAAAAATATAGCTAAAATTAGTTCAGCAATTGTAATTGGAGGGGCGATTGGGCAAAAAATCGGAGGAATTGTGGCAACTGCTGATCCTAGGTATTCTTTTGGGCTGCAGTTTATTTGTGGAGGCATTTTATCGCTTTTTATTTTGGTATTTATTAAATAGTGCAAGAATACTCGCAACTTTAGTCGTGAGATAAATTGCACGAAAATTTAGTAAGCATATAGGGAAACTTGTATGTAGACACGGAGCAAAACCGTGCAACAAAGAAACTGAACTGCTGGGAACTCTTAAAGCTAGTATGACCACAACATAATACCTTCGTTCAAATATGGTATAAGTGTGAAGGTGGCGAAAGCAGAAAAAATATACTAGATGATGCAAGGTTAAATCCTAAACATTATGATAATAGACAATCAGCAGCTAAGCCTGAAAAGGAAAGTTCAACGACTATCCCTCGTGAGGGGAGTACAATACAAGCGATTGGTATTGGAAGTGGTTTCGCCTAAGTCCTTGAAATAGGATATGGATAAGATATAGTCTGTGCTTGTTAGAGATAACAAGAAGTTCATAAGAGAACTGCATAAATGGTAGCGTATTTATGTGAACGATGCTTCCCACTGTTGTGGGGTTTTAAAAAAACTTTTAAAAATATTTAAAAATAAATAAAAAAATATTACTTTTTTTACTAGATAATCATTCTTTGCACTTTTTAAAAACTTGCTAAGAATGATCAAATATAAGTGTAAAAATAAAATTACCTAAATATCTTTGCTAAAGATGGATTTACAACTCTTGTTATAGGGTTTTGTTAGATTAAAAGATGATATGCTGATAGTTCCTTATTCAAATTCATTTAGAAAGACTCATCAGGAAATCACAAATTAAAACTACCACCAGTATTAAAAGACAAGAAGATAAAAGAGATTAGAATAATACCCAAAACAACATTCTAGGTACTTTGAAATTCAATATACTTATGAAGTAAAAAGAAGTTCAAAGGGAATTAAATAAAAGACAAATGCACTAGGAATTGATTTAGGTATAGATAATCTTTGTACTTGTGTAATAAATACTGGAGCATCATTCATAATAGATGGTAGAAAATTAAAATCAATAAATCAATACTATAATAAGATAAATGCAAAATTACAAAGTATAAAAGATAAGCAAAAGATTGAGCGAACAACATTAAGACAAAAAGAGAATAGCTAGAAAGAGAAATAATCGTATAAATGATTATCTTTCAAAAGCAGCAAGAATAATTATAAATTATTGTCTTAATAATGATATAGGAAAAATAGTTCTAGGATATAATGAAGATTTTTCAAAGAAAATTCAAATATAGGAAGTATAAATAATCAAAACTTTGTAAATATACCATATGGAAAAATTAAGAGATAAATTAATATATCTATGTAAACTATATGGAATAGAATTTAAACTGCAAGAAGAGAGTTATACATCAAAAAGCAAGTTTCTTTGATGGAGATGAAATTCAATATATGATAAAGAAAAATCAAAAAGAATATATATTCAGTGGAAAAAAAGGATAAAAAGAGGACTATATCAAACAAGTAAAGGCTATCAATTAAATGCAGATTGTAATGGAGCATTAAATATATTAAGAAAAAAAGTAAAGTTGTGGATTTAAGTGTCCTATACAATAGAGGTGAGCTGGACACACCTAAAAAGAATAAGGGTAGTGTAAAAGCTATCAAACTTCTTAGAAAAATTTTTTTGAATATTTTTTAAAGATTTTAGAACCCTGTGACTTTTAGTCGTGGGAGGTTCAGGAGAAATTGTAAAAGAATCAGGAAATACGTCAAACATTAAAGATAATAAGAGTTTAAATCCATTTTCAACTTTTAGATATATAGAGGAACTTGATGGATTTTCAAAATTTTTCTGTCTTATAATTTTTTTATCTGGAATTGGGATTTATTCTTATGCGAGCGCATTAAATTATTTTTTTAAATTTTATGAAAAGGTTTCGGCAGATACAATCGGAACTTTTGTAATGTGTTCATCACTTTTTAGCATTTTTTAGGGACGGCATTTTTGCTAGAAAAGTTATTAAAAGAGATTTAAAGAAAAAAAGTATTCATAAAGTTATGATTTTTACTGGTATAATATTGATGTCATTTATATTTTTTAGAGTAAAGTCAGGAACGACGCCATATTTTATAATGGCTGCTTATACAATGACCTATGAAATAGTACGTTCTCTTGGAAATACGATTATTGCTAGAAGATATGTTGAAAATCAAGGTAAAATTCTAGGAGTAGTGTCTGCAGCAGATTCGCTTGGAAATGCTGTCGGTTCTTTTTTATCTGGGCATTTACTGGCATTTAATCCATTTTTGCCATTTATTGCGAATATTGGAATAATGGCTGTTGTACTAATTTTAATCAAAAAGTTTTAGTCGTGTTTTTTTGATAAATTCTGATTGATTAAGTAGTTTTAAAAAAGAGGAAATAAAATCTCTTTCATTAGGTAACGGATTTATTATAAAAAGGGGCCTTGACCCCTTGCCATAAAAATAAACCAAAAATATATTTTCTATTTTTTTAAATTTATTTTTTTAAATCTAATACAAATTTTTGTTAAATCTTCAGTAAATGCTTCTGCATTAACCTTTTACTTTTTCTGAAAAAAATCATTTAAATTGTCTTTTATTTCTTTAGATTTATTTTTCAAATTTTTTTCCTTCAGTTCTTTTATATTCAATATCTGTTTTCAATTTTTCTTTCATATTCTTCCGCCAATTCCAAATCTTTTCTTACAATTTTTTTGCATCTTTTCTTAAAATAGTTTCTGTTTCATATTTATTTCAAAAAGTTATCAAGTTCAGAAGTGTTTGATTCAGATGTTAGCAAAAATTAAGGCATAATGGTCATTTACCAAATATTTTGACACATCTTCAAAGATACCAACTACTTTTTTTATCAGCCTTTTCACCATGGCTTCCGCCTATTAAAGCTCCGATAGTTCCCCCAAAAATAACACCTAATGGGCCTCCAATAATTCCAATAAAGCTTTCCAAGCAAACCACCGTTTAAAAAAATCCAATATTTCCATTTTTTTATTTACTTCAAATCCATCTTTAAAAGGATAATTTATCCTTTTCTTTTTTTACAACAGCCGCCTGTGTAATTATATAATTTTCCCCAACATATTTTTCTTTTATATCCGCCAATGCTTCAAATGCGCTTAACTGATTCTTAAATGTCGCAAGTAATACATTATTTTCCATAATTATCATCCTTTCATATCTTGATTTTTATACATTTTACTCCTTTTTAAAAATAGTTTTTTTATTGTGCTGTCACTTATTTTTTTACTTTTTCAAAAAAATAAATTTATTCCCATAATTCCAGCAATAATAAATCCCAATAATCCTAATCCAGAAATTCCCAAAAAAATTTTTTTGGCGGGATATTTGCTAAAAGCCAGTATTGATGAGCCAACAAACAGTGATGAGATAATAATCGCCAAAACTAGTTCCTCAAAAGTTTTTTGAAATTTCTCAAATCCAATTATTTCATGCTTATGTTTTAGTTCATTTTTTTGAATTTTTTTCCAAAATAGTTTTTAAATCTGTCGGTAAAGTTAGCCAGTTTTTCAGAAAAAAAGTTTCCAGTTTTTCTTGTTTCTTTTTAAGAATATTAATCGGATTCATTCTCTCTTTCACTATTTTATCCATATATGGCTGCATAACTTCATTAATGTTAAGATTTGGATCTAAATGCCGTCCAATTCCTTCAATTTGACCAATTCCCTTTATCAGCAAATAAATATCTTCTGAAAGTAAAATTTGATTATCACTGAATATTTTTTTCTCGCTTTTTCAAAAAAATCGTAACAATATCTATATTTTTCTAGTGAATTTTCATCAATCATTTCGATTATCCCATAAAGTTCCCTCTCAAATTTCCTTTCATCTGGCACTTCAAATTTAATTGCTAATTCCTGTATTGTTTCAACCATTTTTTTCACATCTTTTTTTAGTGAATAAATAATCAAGTTAATTAAAAATTCCCGCTCATTTGGATAAAGTTTTCCCATTGCCCCAAAATCAATAAATACAATTTGCCCGATTTTCCTTTAAAAAAATATTTCCAGGATGAGGATCAGCGTGAAAAAATCCATGCTTCAAAAATTGCGTTAAATAAAGGTCAAGTCCAATTCTAGCTATTTTTTTAGGATCTTGCCCTATTTTCTATTATTTTTTCCTTGTCGGTAATTTTAAAGCCTTCTATCATTTCCATTGTGAGAATACGATCGTTGGAAAGCTGCTTGTACACAGCTGGCACGTGGATTCTGTCATCCTCTTTAAAGTTATTTGCAAATCGCTGCATATTACGAAGTTCATTATTTAAGGAAAGTTCCTCATTCAGCATTTTCTCAAAACTTTCCACAATATTTCCAATATTCATTTTTTTTATATCTTCATAATAATTTTCCAAAGTTTTTGCAAGATTTTTCATAATTTCCAAATCAATTTCCACAACAGGCTTTATATTTTCCCTCTGTATTTTTACAACGACCTTTTCTTCATTTTTTAATCTGCCTTTAAATACTTGTCCAATTGAAGCTGATGCCATCGGTTCTTCTTCTATTTCCTCAAAATAGTCATCTATTTCAATCCCAAGTTCCAAATTCATTTTATTTCTTACATCAACTTTTTCAACTTCTACATCATCCTGCAATTTTTGAAGTTCTGTGATCATTTCTTCAGGCAAAATATCCTTTCTATTGCTTAACATTTGCCCAAATTTCACATACACAGGACCCATTTCTTCAATTGCCATTCTTATTCGCTCATAAAAAGTACAGGAATTTATTTCATCAATTTTATCACTGTATTTTCGTTTTACATTTTTAGGAATATATCTTTCAAGTTCCCCTCTTTTAAACAGTTCATCAAACCCATATTTGGCAATTACAGAGGAAAGTTTCATAAGTCTTCTTGTTTTTTGCATAAAATCTACCATTTATTCTGCTTCTCCTTTTTCACTTTTTTAAAGTTTTTTAATTAATTAAACTTTTTTTAAAAAGTATTTTTGTAACATCGAAAAATACAATAATAAGCATTAAATACAAGCAAAAATATCATTCCAATAAAATGAACCTTTTCTTCAATTTTTTTATTAATTTTAATTCCAAAAAATTCAGGAATTATAAAAATTAATCTTCCTCCATCAAGTGCAGGAATTGGCAGCAAGTTCATAATTCCGATATTTATGGAAATTAAAATAAAGACACCAAGCATAGCAAACAGACCTCCTTGCCCATAAGCCTCTCCAATGACTTTAGGAAGCCCTACAGGACCTGTCATCTCCTTCATTGCTACTTTCCCTGTCACGAGCATTTTAACACCGTCAAGCGTCATTTTAAAGTAATCTCCGAACATAATAAACTTATTTTTATTCTTTCTCCAAATGTTGATTTTTGACTTAGTAAATGAATTCCAAGGATATTCCCCTTAGTTTTTTCACTATAAGTCAATTTTACATTTTCAGTAATTTCCTTGTTATTTCTCAATATTTTTAAAACAACATCTTCATTTTTATAACTTTGACTGATTTCACCAATTTTTTTTGTCATCTCAGTCCAGTTTTTTATATTTTTACCATTAACTGCCAAAATTTTGTCATTTACTTTCAATTTTCCATTTGCTTTTGAATTTTGCTCAATTCCTCCAACTATTGCCTGTGAATATTGAGGAGGTACAGTTCCTGCAATAGAAAGCATTATGTATAAGGCAATCAAAGCGGAAATAAAATTCATTACAACTCCTGCAATTAGCACAATAAATCTGCTAAATGGAGATTTTGTAAAAAATCCATTTTTCTGAATATTTTCCTGCCTTTTCAATTCTTGCTCTACAGCCGTATCTAATCTTTTTTCCACTTCACTAATAAATTCTTCATCTTTAATTTCATTCTCATTATTTTTTTCATCTTTCAATTTTTCAATAATTTCATCCATTTTTTCCTTCTTAAATGCTTCCAAGTCAAACTTTTCAGGCTGCATTCCTTCAATATTGACAAATCCTCCCAATGGTAAAATTCTAATTGAATAAACTGTTTCCTTCTTTTTTACTGAAAAAATTTTTGGCCCCATCCCAATTGCAAATTCTGTAACAGGCATTCCAAAATATTTGGCTGTAGCAAAATGCCCTAGTTCATGTATAAATACTATTATTCCTAAAATTATTATTGTAAAAAAATTATTCCCATTACTCACTCTCCATTTTTTTATATTTATATTTTTTTAAATTATTAAAAAAATACTGCTTTAAATGAGAAAAACTCAAAAAAAGCAGTTAAATTCCAAAACTTAACTTTTGATATTTGATTATAAGTAAGTACCGTCTCCTTCATCTTCTCCTAATGAAGCATCAATATCTTCGTAATCAATTTCCATTGGAATAGAAGTTAAAACTTTATCGGTAACTTTTGACAAATGTGCACTCATTGCATAAGCGGCTCCACTTACAAAATCTATTACCCTTTGTCCTACTTCATATTCTAGAAATTCCAAACTGAATGTTACAATTTTATTTTCTTTTATTGCATCTGCAATTAATCTCGAATCTTCAAAAACTTTTGGTCTAATAATCGAGACATTTACTTTAGATGTTGGCATTTTTGTAATTTCCTCCTTTTTTCCTACCCCAAAAAGGCTTCCTATCCCCTTTTTTTCTTCAGGCTGTTTTTCTGGTTCTACACGGGCTGTTGCTGTTGTTTTGTGCTGAACTTTTAGACTGCTGATTTTTGTTGTGGCTGCTCTGTTGCCACTTCTTTTTTTTCATTTTCTGACAATTCTTCAGATAATTCGTCATCATCATCATCTTCAATGTCATCGCCAAAAAATTCCATTAATTTTTTTTTAAGTCCCAAAGCATAACCTCCTATTCAAATAATTTACTTCCTATTCTAATTATAGTTGCACCATTTTTTAATGCTTCTATATAGTCATTTGACATTCCCATAGAAAGAGTTGTAATATAATCATATTTTTTTCCTGATATTCTTCCTTCAGATTTCTCATATTTGAAAAAAATAATCATTTATTTCTTCCTTGCTTGCCTCAAACGGAGCCATTGTCATAAAAGCCTATTATTCTTACATTACTCATAGAAAAAAATATTTCTCGCTATCTTCTTTAAAATCTTCAATGTAAACTCCTGTTTTTTTGATTCTTCCTTTGAAACGTTAATTTCAATTAATCCATTTATAATTCTGTCATTTTTCAATAGCTTTTTTTATTTATTTCTTTTAAAAGTTCATAAGAATCAATTGAATGTATTAAATTTACACTATTAATTATATACTTTATTTTTATTTTTTTGCAACCTTCAATAAAGTCCCATTTAATATTTTTTTATATTTTTTTCATCTGAAAATTCATTTCAGCTTATCCCGATAAAAGCTGAGCCCGATTTTCACCAAAGTAATCATAGCCCATTTCAATTAGAGTCTTATGTTCCTCTACATTAAGATACTTGCTTACAAACAGAATTTTTAACTTTTTTTCAGGATAGGGAGAATATTTTTTTATATCTTCCAAAAATTTTTTTATAATTCTGCTGAATTTTTACACTGTTCAGTTCCATTCCTGCTCCTTACTGTTTTGACTTGTTGTATTTGAGATATATTTGAAATCTTTTAATATAAAAGCAATTTACTGTGTATATCTTTTATAAGAACAAATATGATATTTTTACAATTACACTATTATAACCTTTTTTTTAAATAAATTCAACAAATACATCATTTGCTAGCAACATTCCCTTTTTTGTCAGTCGAATTCTTGCCTCACAAGTTTTTTTCACTATTTTTGTCAAAACCTCTATTATTTTTTTGTATTTTTTTGTTTTTCATAGAGAAATTCTTTATTTTTTTCATCAGTAAAATTTATTTTTTTCCAGGAAAAAAATTTTTTTCCAGTAATCCACTTTCTATAAGTTTTTTCAACCTTTTCATCTTCAAAATATTCAATTCCCTCTTGAATAAGCCGTAGCCCCAACATTTTTTTTAGCTTCTCGCTTTCAGTTTCATCCACAATTTCAACCGTATTTTCATCAATCGGCAATTTTCCATCATCAATCAGATTATAATATTTCTTAAAAGTCCGTACATTGCTGTGCCTATTATCGCCAAAATAACTAGCAGCACTCATTCCAACGCCAATAAATTTCTGATTTCGCCAATATTTCAAATTATGTCTTCCCGCATTTTTCTGCAATTTTCTTAAATCTTCAAATTTTTTATTTCATTAATTTCAACATCTTTATCTTCATCATCTATTCTTGCAAAATTAGAAATCTCATACTGACAATATCCATTTTCCCCAAAAAAATCAATAATTTTTTCATACATTTCTGCTTCCAAATCCTGATCAATTTCGGATAAAATCCCCTTTTGCAACTTGCTCCAAAAAACCGTTCCTTCTTCCCAAATAAGCGAATAAATCGACACATTTTCAGGTTTTAATTCCCGCAAAATATCAAGATCCCTTTGCAAATCCTCAAGACTTTGATTAGGAATTCCGAACATCAAATCCGCTGTAATATTGGAGAATCCTGCTTTTCTTGCCATTTTATAAACATTTATTGCATCTTCAGAACTATGCTGCCTTCCAATAAATTTTAAAACATGATCTTGAAAACTCTGAATACCGATACTTAACCTATTTATTCCAATTTTGTTAAGTTTTTTCAGTTTTTCAAAAGTCACATCCGTCGGATTCAACTCCAGCGTAATTTCAGCATTTTCAGACCAGTCAAGTTCGTCTAATATTTCACTTATCATCGCAACAGGCAGCAAAGAAGGTGTTCCTCCGCCAAAATAAATTGTATCATATTTGATTTTTGGATACATTCTAATTTCTTTAATCAAATAATCCGTATATTTTTCTATATTCCTTTTCCATTCTCACAAATGTGCAAAAGTCGCAGTATTCGCACTTTTTATCACAAAATGGAATATGAATATATATGGCATCTATATCTTTTTTTCTGAAATTTTTTTATTATTTTTTTCAATCATTTTTTTACCTTTTTATTTTTTTATTTTTCTTTCATACTTTTAAAAAAAGGATTTTCAGAGCATAACTTTTTTTGTAATTATGATAAAAATCCTTTCTTTAATTTTTTTATTTTTTTGTTTTTTTCTTAAAATAAATTTCAACAAAAATATTACAATTATTTTTTTATAAATCACTCAAAATTATATCCCAATAAATTTAGAAAATTCTTCCATTGTTTTTATCAAGTTTAGCTTTTAACATTTTTCGTTAGAATCTGCATTTACGCTGAAATAGAATTTAATTTTTGGTTCAGTTCCAGATGGTCTTGCTGTAATAAATGTATTGTCTTCAAGCACAAATTGTAATACATTTTTCTTTTTGGTAAATTAATTTCTTTTTTTCTTCACCAGTTTCCAAAGTTATGTTCTTTGTGTGAGAAGAAATCTCTTTTAATTTTAATTTTTCTTACCAAGCAATTCATCTTTAACATTTTTCTCTCAAGTTAGACATCAATGCTGCCATTTGTTCAATTCCGTCTTTACCTTTCAATGTTACTGATTTAATTCCTTCTAAATAATATCCGAATTTTTTTCATATAATTTTTTTGCAATTCTTTTGTAAATAGAAGTTCCTTTTGAGTGGTAATAAGTTGCCATTTCAGAAATAACCATTGAAGTTACCAACGCATCTTTATCTCTTGCATGAGTTCCAATCAAATATCCGTAACTTTCTTCAAATCCAAATAAATATGATCCTTTTAATTCTTTATTTTTCAAATTGTCTAATTTTTTTGTCCAATATATTTGAATCCAGTCAATGTTTTTCATAACTCCAACATTTTTTTAGCAGGTGCAACAACGTCAATCATTGGTGTAGAAACAACTGTTGTAATAACTTGTGCATCAGCTGGAATATCTTTTTGTAATTCAATAAATATTGCAATAACAATAATCCTACTTGGTTTCCGTTTGGATAATACCATTCATTTTTGTCATCTCTTATCGCAATACCGATTCTATCAGCATCTGGGTCATTTGCCAAAATTAATTGTGCTCCAATTTCATTTCCTAATTTTTGTTCCCAATTTAAATGCTGCCACTTCTTCTGGGTTTGCATAAACTACTGTTGGGAAGTTTCCATCTGGTTCAATTTGTTCTTTTACAACTTCAAAATTGTATCCAAAATCAGATAAAAATTCTCTTCATTGGTCTTCCACCAGTTCCATGAAGCGGAGTATAAACAATCTTGAAATCTTCTTTTTCCTGGAATATCTGTATGTATAGTTTGTTTTTTTAATCGCTGCTATATAGTCATCATCAATTTTATGATCAAGTTGAATAATTAATCCTTTTTTTCTCTTCCTTCTTCTTCAGAAATAACTTTTATTTCTTCCAATGTAGAAATTTTATTTACTTCATCAACAATTGCTGGTGCATGTGGGTCAACAACTTGTGCTCCATCATCCCAATAAACTTTATATCCATTGTATTCTGCAGGATTATGAGAAGCTGTAACAACAATTCCTGACATACATCCTTTATATCTTACACCAAATGACAATTCAGGAGTTGAACGTAAACTTTCATAAATATATGCTTTAATTCCATTTGCAGCCATTACTCTTGCAGTATTTAGTGCATACTCTCTCGAACCTATTCTACAGTCATGAGCAATTATGATTCCTTTTTCTTTTGCCGCTTTTTCATCAAAACTCAACATATAATTTGCAAGTCCTTGAGTTACTTTTCTAATTACATATTTATTCATTCTATTAGTTCCAATTCCACGAACTCCTCTAATTCCACCAGTTCCAAAACTCAAATCTTTGAAAAATCTATCTTCTATTTCTTTTTCATTCCCTGCAATGCTTTTCAATTCTTCTCTGTCTTTTTCGTCAATAGCAGGCGAATTTAACCAATATTCGTATTTTTCTTTGTATCCCATGATATTCCTCCTAAAGTTTTATTTAAAAAAATTTAATTTATTATTTTTTTATCCAATTTGATAAAAGTTTTTTTGATCAAAAAAATGGATTTAAGCAGGATAGTTATTGATTTAAAATTTAATTTATTGAATCAATAAATTTTTTTCTACTCTATACTAATTTTACCACATTTATTTCAATTAACAAGTGCCTAAATGAAAAAAATTATATTTTTTTACTAAATTTTGTTTTTGTATTCTAAGTTTATTTTTTTAAGGAAATAGAAAAATGACAAAATTGAAAAAAAATATAGTATAATGTAGAAAAAGTCACTTTAAAAACCGATGACTATTCTATTCCAATCTAAATTTTGAGTTTTTATTTATTTTATATAATTTTTTTAGATAGCTTTTGAGAATAGGTTTGTTATATGGTAAAATTGATTAGGAATTTTTAGATTTGGAATTTATTAAATTTAGATAGAATTTTTTTAGAAAGGATAATTAAGATGAGTAGAAGAAAAAGTTGAAGGTATAATCTGGTTTGTTGCTGGGATTATATTGGTATTGCTGTTGGCAAATAAATCAAAAAAATGCTCAGTGATAATATTGGTGAAAATATATTTTCGCTTATATTAAGTGGAATTACGCTATTTTTTGGAAAAATGACGTGGTTTATTGCGATAATGTCTATGCTGTATGGAATCATTCTGTTTTTTTCTATGAAAAAATTGGGATTAATTTGACACAAGGAAAGGCTGCGGCATTAGCGGGACTATTTTTTTAAGCTGGGGAATGATTTTTGATAAGAAGTTCTGTTGTTCATGGAAAACCCTTGTCGGGAAACTTTACTGAAGCGGGCAGACAGCTTTTGGAAATAGGGTTTAACCGTGAAAGCGGAGGAATTTTAGGAGCATTGCTGTCAATGCCGTTTTTCAAGGTGCTGCATTTTCAATGGATGTTTTTTATTCTTTTAATATTGTCATTGTTTTTTGTGGTATGGTTAATTAGAGATCTTATTGAACTTGGATATGAAGTTTTGAGGGAAATAATAAAATATTACAAAAGCGATGAGTATAAGGAGAAAAAAAGAAAGCTGGCGGCAAAAAAATATGCTGAAAATTTGAAAAAAACAGATTATAAACGTTATCAGAAGGAAATGTTAAAGGCAAAAATAATACAATCCAGAAATGAAAAATTAAGTTTTGAAATTGCGAAAAAGCCTAAGGAAAATTTTTTGCAGAAAACAGAAGTTTATTCTAAGGAAGAGCTTGCAGAAAAGGAAAAGGAATGGATTGAAATTTTTGAAGAGAAGGAAAAGGGAAATTTTGAAAAGGATGAAAGCGTAAGAAGAGAAAAATTAAAGGAAAAAAGAAAAAAAGAAGATGTACTGGACACAGTTGTAAAACCGCTAGAAAATAGAAAAGCAGAAACTGTAGAAAAAACTGAAAATAGTGGTGAAAATATTTCAAATGCTGAAAAGCAAAATGTTGCAGAAGAAAAGGAAGCTGGAAGCGAGAGGGAAATTGAGATCGAAAGCGTAAATGAAAATAATAAGAATGAAAGCTAAAAGAGATGAAGACAGCAAAAAGGAAACAAAACTGGAAATTGTAACACCTTTAAAAAGAGAAGAAATAAATTCTGTAAATGCGGATCCAAATTTTCAGCAGTTTCCAAAGCTTGATGCTTTTGAAAGCAGCAACTCAAAGGGAAAAGAACTTGAAGAGGAATTGAGAAAAGTTAATGCGATGTTTGACAGCAATCAAGGATATGACGATATTGTGAAAAATCCATTGCGGAAATTTTTAAATCAAAACCGATGGATCTTGAGAAAAAACAGGAAATTGAAAAAAGTATAAGAGAAAATGTGAATCATCTGGAAAACGTGCTAAAGGAATTTGGAGTTGATGCGAAAGTTGTAAATTATGAATATGGCCCAACTATTACGAGATATGAAATTATAATTCCAAAGGGTATAAAAGTAAGCAAGGTAACAGGACTTTCAGATGACATTGCAATGAATCTTGCGGCAGAAAGTATTCGTATAGAAGCACCAATTCCTGGAAAAAATACAATTGGAATTGAAACTCCGAATAAAATAAAGGAGCCTGTGCATTTTTCAAATATTATAAAAAATAAGGAACTTGACAGCGGGGAACTAAAGGTAATATTAGGAAAAGATATTGTCGGGCGAGATAAGTTTATAGATATTGCTAAAATGCCACATTTGCTTATTGCGGGGCAGACAGGTTCTGGGAAGTCGGTTTGTGTGAACACTTTAATTTCAACATTGATTTCAAAAAAATCCGACAAGGAAGTAAAATTTATAATGGTTGATCCTAAAATGGTGGAACTTATGCCATATAACGATATTCCGCATCTTTTAGTGCCAGTAATTATAGATCCAGAGCAGGCTGCAATAGCTTTAAAATGGGCAGTTAATGAAATGGAAAACAGATATAAGAAACTTATGGAAAATGGAGTGAGAAATATAAAAAGCTACAATTCATTGAGCTTTGTGGAAAAAATGCCTTATATCGTTATAATAATTGATGAGCTGGCGGATCTTATGATGGTTGCTTCTGGAAGCGTGGAAGAATCAATTGCAAGAATTGCGCAAAAGGCAAGGGCAGTTGGAATACATTTAGTTGTTGCTACACAACGGCCATCTACAGATGTTATAACTGGAATGATAAAGGCTAACTTGCCAAGCAGAATTTCCTTTGCATTAAGATCACAGATTGATTCGAGAACAATACTTGATTCAGCTGGAGCAGAAAAACTTTTAGGACAGGGGGATATGCTGCTGCTTGCCAATGGATCTTCAAAAATGGAAAGAATACAAGGGGCATATATTTCTGATGAAGAGGTTAAGAACTTGACTGATACGTTGAAATCTGCTAAAAAGGTAAAATATAAAAATGAAATTTTGAAGGAACCTGAAGAAGAAATTGAAGATGACACTGATCCTTATTTTGAAAATGCAGTAAATATCATAAGACAGGAAAATAAAGTTTCAATTTCGCTGCTTCAACGTAAGTTGAAAGTTGGATTTAATAGGGCTTCGAGAATTTATGATCAATTAAAGGATCATGGAATTATAAGTTATGATGATCAGATAATAACTGATAATATTGATGAAAATGATTAAAAAAATATGTATTTTTGCAATATTAATTAATATTATAGCAAATTACCCCTTAAAAGTTGCTTGAGTATATTCAAAAAAATGGTAAAAATACTTTAAAAGCTATAATAATTTAATAAATGTTTTTTTAAAAAATAAAAAAATGAAGGAGATAGAATAGATGAAATTTTTTTGACTTGTTTAAGACAAATATAGCGCCAAAAGACTACACGTGATATAGCTATTGATTTAGGAACAGCAAATACTGTCATGTATGTAAAGGGTGAAGGAATTCAAGTGGATGAGCCAACTTATGTGGCTATCAATAAAAAAACTGAAGAGCTGGAACACATTGGAGAAAAGGCAAAGGAAATTATTGGAAGAACAGCTAAGCATACTGAAATTATCCGTCCATTAAAAAATGGAGTAATTTCAAATTATGAAGTTACTGAAAGAATGCTTGAAGAATTTTTACATAGAATAAAGAAGGATAAATTCCAAAGTTCAAGAGTAATTATTTGTGTTCCGAGCGGAGTTACACAAGTGGAAAGAAGAGCAGTAATTGAAGTTGTAAAAGATGCTGGAGCAAAAGAAGTTTATCTAATTGAAGAACCAATAGCGGCTGCAATTGGTGTTGGAATTGATTTATTTGAGCCAAAAGGACATTTAATTGTTGATATAGGTGGAGGAACTACTGAAATTGCATTTATTGTATCAGGTGGAGCAGCATTATCTAAGTCAGTTAAAATCGCTGGGGATCACTTAAATGAAGATATTATGGAATTTGTAAAAGATGAATACAATTTATTAATTGGTGAAAGAACAGCCGAAGAATTAAAAGTAAATACAATAAGTCAAGATGATCCTGAATTGGAATACGAAATAAGAGGACGTGAATTGGGAGTTGGATTGCCAAAGAGCATGAAAATTAAGACTTCTGCCATAAATGGAGCGATTACAAGACATATTGACGCCATTATTGATGAAGTAAGACTTACAATAGAAGAAATTGAGCCTGAAGTGGCAGCAGATATTTATGAAACAGGAATTTACTTATCTGGTGGTGGAGCAGGCATAAAAATCTTAAAAGAAAGAATCGAAAGGGAATTATTGCTGAAGGTAACTGTTGGAGATGATGCAATCCATGCTGTAGTAACAGGAATCGCAGAAGTATTGACAGATTTCAAGAGATACAAAAATATTATTATTTCACCAACACACGAATATTAATTTGAATAATTAGAAATTAGGGAATTTTTCTGAAGGAAACGAAATAGGAGAATTCCCTATTAATGAAAAATAGTGGCAGGATACAAAAATTTTTTTAGTATTAGATAAAAAGTATTGTTATAGAAAAAAATAAAAAAATAAAAAAATGGTAGAATATGGAAAAAAATTTGAAAAAAAGAAAAATAAAAAGAGAAGAGAAGCAAGGCCGTATAATTGGTGTTCAAAAGAAAACTCGAAAATTAGTGAAATCGAAGAGAAAGTGGAAGCGATTATTTTTTGGCAAAGGAAATGGTGACAGTACAGGAGCTTGCACAGTTTTATGCGATGGAAAACTTTGAGATGGAAGAAGTGCTGCATAGTTTGAGAGAAAAGAGAAAAAATACTGGAATAAATTTAAAAATTGAAAATGGAGGAGTTTTTTTAGTGTCAAACCCGCTTTTTGGCTTTGATGTAAAAAGATTTTTTAATCCAGAAATGAAATTAAAGAAATTATCACGTTCAGCGATGGAAACATTGGCAATTATTGCATATAAAGGGCCTGTAACTAAAGCTGAAATCGAACAGATCCGAGGTGCTGGGGCTGATAAGACAATGGCTAATCTTTTGGAAAGAAAATTAATTTATATTTCTGGGAAGAAAAAATCTATTGGAACTCCAAATTTATATGAAGTGACGGAGGATTTCTACAGTTACCTGAATATTCACGGAAGGGAAGAACTGCCAGGAAGTGAGCAGTTTCAAAAAATTGATCTGCTTTATAGGGAAGATGAAAAAATGAAAACTGAAAGTTCAGATAATGAAAATGTTTAAAAAATTAAAAATAAAGAGGTAAAAAATGAGATTAAATAAATTTATAGCCGAAACGGGATTTTGTTCTCGTAGGAAGGCTGATGAACTGATAAACGAAGGAAGGGTTACAGTAAATAAGCAAGAAGCGATTATCGGAATGGATATAAAGCCTGAAGATGTTGTTAGAATTGATGGGGAAAGAGTAAAACTTAACACAAGATATGAATACTATATTTTAAATAAGCCAAAAAGGGTTATTTGTTCAAATGAAGATAAATTTGGGCGTAAACTTGCGATTGACTTTATAAAATCACGTGCCAGACTTTTTACTTATGGAAGGCTGGACTTCATGACAGAAGGTCTGATTATAATCAGTAACGATGGCGATGTCTACAATCACGTAATGCATCCAAGAAAAAAATTATACAAGAGCTATATTGCCAAAGTTAGCCGTGAAATTGATGATAAAGACATCGAAGCATTGCAATATGGAGTTGTAATTGATGGAAGAAGAACAGCCCCTGCTAAAGTTAAAAAAATTGATAAAAAAGAACTTAGAATTGCAATCTTTGAAGGAAGAAACCGACAGATTAGAAAAATGCTTGAAACATTGGGATATAATGTTAATTCGCTGAAAAGAATTAAAGTGGGAGAACTTACGCTTGGACATTTGCAAGTGGGAGAATACCGTGCTTTGAATGAAGATGAAATTAAATATTTGAAAAGTTTATAAAAATAAAGTCATTAAAAATTGAGAAATAATAGTATTTTGATAACTAAAGGAGAAAATGTGAGCAAAAAATTAATATTTTTAATAGATTTTGATATTACGATTAGTAAAAGAGATTCGACAGATACGTTGCTTTCGGTGTATCAGCCAGAATTGAAGGCAGATATTAGGAAAAAATATCGAAGTGGCGAAATTACGATGAAGGAATACTTTGCAGACTGGGATTGAGAGTTTGAATATTACGAAAGAGGAATTTTTGGAAACATTGAAATTGGTTGGGATTGATGAGACATTTGTAGATTTTGTGAAAAGTGGCATAGAATTTAGAATTGTGAGTGCTGGGACAAAATTGAATATTGCAGGTGTTCTTAGAAATTATGGAATTAATTTGGATGAAAAAGAAATTATCTCGAATGATATTAAATTTGATGGGAATAAAATCACAGTTTCATTTCCTTACTTAGATAAAGAGCAATATTACGGTGTTGACAAAAAAAGAGGCTGTTCAGAAAATATAAAGATGAAGGTTATACGGTTTATTTTCGTTGGGGACGGACCTTCAGATTACAGGGCGATTGAAGTGGCAGATTTTTCTTTTGTTAGAAAAGGGACTCGAGCGATTAAGTTTTGTCAAGAAAATGAGATTGATTTTTTTGAGTTTGAGAATTTTGATGAGATTTTGAACTATTTGAAAAAACAGGAGTCAAAATGAATTATTTAGCTCATTCAGTTATATCGCTTGAAATTGATAAAAAAATGAAATGGAAAATACGCTTTTATGGCAATTTTTACCGGAGATTTTTTTATAAAGGAAAAGTTGAGAAAATCGAATTACAAGAAAAATCTGAAAAAGTGGAATAATCTTTGCATAGATTGATTGATAAAAATTTCTGATAGAGAAGAAAAATTTTTTTGAATGGACTTTTGCGAGAAAAAAATTTGGGATTTTTTTAAAGGAATTGTGTCGGATATGTATGTTGACCATTTTTTTATGTAAAAATTTTGAGAATATTTTTTGTGAAAAATCCTGATTTTTGAAAATGTGGAAAAAGTTGAAAGAAAAAAATAATTAAAAAAATATTGAAAGAAATATGATGAATTTTTTTCCAAGTGATTTTTAAAAGTTTTTTTGACTGGTTGAAGAGAGAAAAAGTTTTGGCAAGATACAAAGATTTGGATTTTTTAGAGAGAGTTTTTTTGGAATGTCGAAAAGAGTGAGAAAAGGGGAAATTCTTAGAAATGCGGTTTGTGAACTGAGAAAGAATTATGGGGAATTTGAGGAGAAATCGTTGAAAGAATTTTTTTGTTTGTGAAGGGAAAAATTGTGGAGAATTTTTGAGGGAAGTGAGAAACTATGAAATTAAAAGAATTATTTCCGAATCAAGATATTGAAAATATGGACTTGAAAAAATTGATAGAAACGATAAGTTATAAAGATTTTAATACATTGTTAGAGAGAACAGAAAATAAGAAAGATATTGATTTTTATATTGAATTGCAGGATTTGGTTATACGGAGTAAAACAGAAAGAAGCGATTGAAAAAAAGGGATATATTAATTATGGAAGATAGAAATTTTTTTATTTGTTTGCAGGAGTAAATGGAGCAGGAAAATCTACTTTATTTAGTATAATGACTGAGGATATTAAAGGAACTTTTAGAATAAATACTGATGAAATAGTTAAAAAAATTGGAAATTGGAAAAAAATGAATCTGATCAAATAAAAATCAGCAAAAAAATAGCAATTAAATTGAGAAATGAATATATTGAAAAAGGATTTTTCTTTTAACGAGGAAACTACATTAACTGGAAAAAAACAATATTAAAAATTAATTGATAAATTAAAAAGCAAAGATTACAAACTTCATTTGTTTTATATAGGAATAAACAGCGTAGATATTGTAAAAAGAAAGAATAAAAAAATAGAGTTTTAAGAGGCGGACATGATATTCCTGATAAAATTGTCGAAAAAAAGATATAATGAATCTTTGGAAAATTTATCGAAAGTTTTAAATAAATTTGATAATGTTACAGTTTATGATAATACAAAAGAGTATAAAATGATTTTAAAAAAATTATAAATAAAAAAATAATAAAACAATCTGATGAGTTACCCAATTGGGCTAAAAAAATAGTTTTTTAAAGGAGGAAAATAGCGAATGTTAAGCAAAGAAGATGTACTGAAAATAGCAGCACTTTCAAAGCTAGAATTTTCAGAAAATGAAATTGAAAAATTTAGAGTGGATTTGAATAAAAATTTTTTTGACCATATGGAAGAGTTGAATAGTGTGGATACGAGTGAGGTTGAGCCACTTTTTTTAATGTGCTTGATTTGAAGGATGTATTGAGAAAAGATGTTGTTAAGGATAGTGGAATTAAGAAAGAAATCTTGGAAAATGCACCAAATAGCGATGAGGAATTTATAATTGTTCCAAAAGTTGTGGGAGAAAATGCGGATAATTAGGATGTATTGAAAAAAATGTCTGATTGGTAGAATTTTTGAAGAATAGAAAGTTTGAAAAATTGGAAGAGAAAAAAATTTTTTTGAAAAAAATTGAGATTTTTTTAGATACATTTTAGAAAAAAATTTAGAAAGGTGGAAAAAAATGAGTTTATACAAAAAAAACGGCTAGTGAAATAGCTGAAATGATAAAAAAATAAAGAGATTACTTCTGAAGAAGTGACAAAATCTTTTTTGGATAGAATTGAGAAAACTGAAGAAAAAATAGGAGCATTTTCTAATGTGTTTCCTGAAAAGGCTTTAGATGAGGCAAAAAAATATGATTCTGAAAATAATGAAGAAGCTAGAAAAAATTATGATAATGAGTTGTTGTTTGGAGTGCCTGTGGCTTTGAAGGATAATATTGTATCAAAAGGAGATTTGACTACGGCTGCATCGAAAATTCTTAAAAATTATGTGGGAGTTTATGATGCGACAGTTGTGGAAAAATTGAAAAAAGCTGGGACACCGATAATTGGGAAAGCTAATATGGATGAGTTTGCGATGGGGTCTTCAAATGAGAATTCATCGATAAAATCAGTTTCTAATCCTTGGGATTTGACAAGAGTTCCTGGTGGAAGCAGTGGAGGCTCGGCAGCGATGGTTGCAGCGGGACAAGCACCGATTGCACTTGGTTCAGATACTGGTGGAAGTATTAGACAACCTGCTTGTTTGACTGGAACTGTTGGGATTAAGCCAACTTATGGAAGAGTTTCAAGATACGGACTTATGGCGTTTGGATCTTCGCTTGATCAAATTGGAGCTTTGGCAAAATCGACTGAGGATTTGGCTAGACTTTTACAAATAATTGCAGGTTATGATGAAAAAGATGCGACAAGTGTAAATGTGGAAGTTCCTAACTATTTGGAAAGTTTGAATAATGACTTGAAAGGCTTAAAAATTGGGATTCCAAAAGAATATTTTGCAGAAGGATTAGATGAAAATATTAAAAAAGTGATAATGGATTCGGTGGAAAAATTGAAGGAATTAGGTGCTGAAATTAAAGAAGTATCACTTCCATATTCAAAATATGCGATTTCTACTTATTACATAATTTCATCGGCTGAAGCTGCTTCAAACTTGTCAAGATACGACGGAGTAAGATACGGTGTGAGAGAAAGCAACGAAGATGTGGAAAAAATGTATGTTGAATCAAGAACAAAAGTTTTTGGAGATGAAGTAAAAAAAGAAGAATTATGATTGGAAACTATGTGTTAAGTTCTGGATTCTACGACGCTTATTACAAAAAGGCTTCGCAAGTTAGAAGACTTATTAGAGACGATTTTTCAAAAGCATTAAAAGAAGTAGATGTTTTATTAACACCAGTTTCTCCAACAACAGCATTCAAAAAAGGAGAAAAAAACACAGATCCAGTGCAAATGTATTTAGCAGACATTTACACAGTTTCAGTAAACATGGCTGGACTTCCTGCAATTTCAGTACCTGCAGGGATTTGTTGATGGATTGCCAGTTGGAATTCAGTTAATTGGAAATTATTTTAGAGAAGATTTATTGTTTAATATTTCTCATAAATTTGAAGGTGTTCGTGGGGAAATTGAATATCCTGAGTTTTAAAAATAGAAGTAAAAAAATTTTTTTAAAATAATAAAAGATAAAAAGAAAAAAACATTTAAGAATAGCGAGTTTTTTTATTAAATAAAGTGGAAATGAAAGATTTTGAAGAAGAAAGGAAAAATATTAGAAAATGAGTATGGAATATGAAACAGTCATCGGACTGGAAGTGCATTGTCAATTAAAAACAAATACAAAAGTATGGTGTTCGTGTGATGCCGATTATGATAACAAACATCCAAATACATCGGCGTGTCCAGTGTGTACTGGTCAACCAGGAGCATTGCCAAAATTGAATGAAAAAGTGCTTGATTATGCGATAAAAGCGGCACTTGCTTTGGGATGTGAAATAAATGAGGAAAGTCAATTTGATAGAAAAAAATTATTTTTTTATCCAGATTCACCAAAAATTATCAAATTACACAATATTTTAAACCTTATGCGGAAAAATGGGAACTTTGAAAAATTACGACAAATTCTGGAAAAAGAAGCAGTTGTTGGGATTGAGAGAATTCAAATTGAGGAAGATACGGCGAAAAGTATTCACACAACTTCTGAAACATTGTTGAATTACAACAGAGCGTCTGTACCATTAATCGAGATTATTTCTAAGCCAGAAATTAAAAATGCTGAAGAGGCTTATGCGTACTTGAATACATTGAAGGATAGATTGAAATATACTAAAGTTAGTGATGTAAGTATGGAATTGGGGTCGCTTAGATGTGATGCGAATGTTTCTGTTAGAAAAAAAGGTGAAAAAGAATTGGGGACTAGAACGGAAACTAAAAACTTAAATTCGTTTAAAGCGGTTATGAGAGCCATTGAATATGAAACAAATAGACAAATTGAAGTGATTGAAAATGGTGGAAGAGTTGTTCAGGAAACTAGACTTTGGGATGAGGAAAATGCTGTAACTAAGCCAATGAGAAGCAAAGAGGAAGCTATGGATTATAGATATTTTCCCTGAGCCAGATTTGCCTACACTTGTAATTTCTGATGAAAGATTGGAAAAAGTAAAAGGAGAAATGCCAGAATTTGCTGATGAAAAAGCGAGAAGATTTGTAAATGAGTATAAATTACATGAAATGGAAGCTGCAACACTTTCTTCAGAACAAGAATTAGCTGAATATTATGAAGAAATTGTAAATGATACAAAAGAGCCAAGACTTGCGGCAAACTGGGTGTTGACAGAAGTTTTGAGAGTGTTGAAGGAAAAAAATATTTCGATTTCAGAATTTAATGTAACGCCGAAAAATTTAGGAAAATTAATTAAATTGATTCAAGCGAAAACAATTAGCTCGAAAATAGCGAAAGATGTATTTGAAATTTTATTGACAGAAGATAAAGATCCTGAAATTATCGTAAAAGAAAAAGGATTGGTTCAAATTACTGATGACAGTGCGATTGAGAAAATTGTTGATCAAGTGTTGGCTGAAAATGCACAATCGGTGGAAGATTACAAAAATGGTAAGAGCAATGCATTGAAATATCTTGTTGGACAAGCAATGAGATTGTCTAAAGGTAAGGCTAATCCTCAAATGATTAATGAAATGATTTTAGCTAGACTAGAAGGTTAATATTGGGTTAAATTAGGAGAAAAATGAAAGAGGGCAAGAAAAAAAATAATATTATTGACAGAGCAAAGTCAAATATGGAAAAAAATAGAAAAGAACAAAAAGTTGAGAAATTTTTTGGAGTATTGTTAAAAATATTTAAATACATTCAGAGGAAGATTTGGACTTTTAGTATTATTTACAACAATAGGATTTGCAGTAATAATTGGAAGAGTGTACCAGCTTCAGACTAAAGGTGGAGAAAAGTATCGGAAACAAGGTGAAAAGCAGTATACTTCCTTAAGTTTTATAAAGGCTAAAAGAGGGAGAATAGCGACAAGTGATGGACAAGTATTGGCTTATGACAATGAAGAGTTTATTGTTAATCTGGATCCTAGCTTGATTGAGGAGAAAAATATTGATGAAGTGCTGGGAATGTTAAAAAAATATATTCCTGAACTGGAAGTTGAAAAATATAAAAGCGAATATTTACAAGATAAGCAGCTTCAGAAAAAATATTTGAAAATTGAACATATAATTCCCTATAACACAAAAATAGCCATTGAAGCGGAAGTTGAAACTGATGCTAAATCTGCAAAGGATAAGGTGAAAAAAAAGGAAGGATATAAAAGGAAGTTTAAAGGGGTAACATTTGAAACTTTATTTACAAGAAATTATATTCAAGATAATATTTTTCAGGAAATTATTGGATATGTGAGCAATGAAAATAAGGGGGTTTATGGAATTGAGAAATATTATGACAAGGAACTTTCAGGGAAAATAGGTATTACAACTGGACTTAGAAAAATACCTAAGGCTTTGCAGGGGATTATGAAACTTGGGAATATAAAGAAATCCGAAGACAGAAAAGAAGAAGAAGGAGATAATCTTGTACTTACAATTGACAGTTTTTTACAAGATGCTCTTAATAATGAACTGGAAGCCGCTTATGTGAAGTATAATGCTTCTTCCACAATGGGAATTTTAATGGAAGTAGAAACTGGAAAAGTGCTTGCGATGTCATCATATCCAAAGGCAGAAGATAAAGCCGATATAAAGAATAGGACAATTACAGATTATTTTGAGCCTGGTTCAATATTTAAGCCTATAACAGTTGCAATAGGGCTTGAAACGAAGGTGATTAATGAAAATACGAGACTTGTTTCAGAAGGTTCGATCAAGGTTGCCGATAAGATTCTTAGGGAGCATGATAATAAAGTAATGGGAATTTTAACCTTGGCAGATGCAATTGCAAAATCTTCAAATGTGGTAATGGTAAAAATTGAAAAAATGATAAATAAGGATCTTTTCCTTAAATATTTAATAAATCTTGGTCTTGGGACAAAAACAGGCATAGATACGTATTTTGAAATGGCAAAAGGTTTGGCTGAGGCAAAAAAAATAGGAATTGTAGAAAGGGCGACCATGTCTTATGGTCAAGGAATTTCAATGACGCAAATTCAGATATTGACAGCCTTGAATACAGTTATTAATAATGGTAAAATGATGAAACCCTACTTAGTTGACAGAATAGAAGACAGTAAAGGAAATGTAATTAAGCAAGTTAAGCCTGTCATGGTGAGAAAAGTCTTTAGTGATGAAGTTTCAAGATTGAACAGAAAATATATGGAAGCAAGTGTAAACCGTGGAACTAGTGGAGGAGCCTATATTCCTGGTTATCGTGTCGGTGGTAAGACAGGAACTGCCAAAAAGGCTAAAAATGGGATATATGTAGATAATTTATATGTAAGTTCATTTTTTGGCTTCTTTCCGGTAGATAAGCCTAAATATGCAGTATTAATAACAATCAACGAACCTAAAGGAAAAAGTTATTATGGTGGTGAAGTTGCCTTGCCGTCAGCGAGAAATGTACTGCAAAAATTGATAGACTATAAAAAGAATACAGCCAGATGGAAAAAGTTAAAACTATAGATATTAAAAGATGCTGGAGTTGTTCAAGAGGAAAAGAAAAAAAGATCTAGGAAAGATAAAACAAGATTTTGATAAAAAAATATTATGCCAGACTTGACAGGAATAAGTTTAAGGGAATTTTTATCTATTTATCCTCAAGGAAAATTTTTCAGATTATGGAGTTACTGGAAGCGGAGAAGTTATTTCTCAGTTTCCTGAAAAAAAGGGACTAAACTGGATAAAAAAATTCCAAGATACAGATAATATTGGAGTAATCAAAAAAAATAAGGGAGGTTTTTGAGGAATAAATGTATTATTATGAAATTTATGTGGAAAATAACAGGGAATATACACGTATAAATCTGAAGAAAAAAATATGAAATTGGGCAATGGTGCATTGTTAATTTTATAAATAGGGATAAAATGGGACTTGTGATAGCAATAACTGAAGAAAGCAAAATTCAGTTTGATGTTTCTAAAATAAAAAAAGAATTAAGGCTGCAGCTCCTGTTTTTATCCATTCCAAATGATATTATGCAACTTATAAAATGGATTAGAAGTTATTATATAAGTGACTATTACAATGTTATAAAGGCAGTTTATCCAGGGGCATTGAAGTTAAATTATTCTAAAAAGGGCTATTTATCAAAGGGATTTTTTTAGAAAACGAATGTTTGATTGGAGAAGATAATTCAGAAAAATAGTCTAGAAGAAGTAAAAAAAGTTTAACGAATATATGAAAAAAAGCGGAAGGAAGTCACAGTTGCGACTTTGAAGAAGAATTTTTCTGGTGAAATTGTGGAAAAGGCGATAAGTGAAAAGGTTATTTCTGTTGAAAAGAAAGTGATTTTAAATTCTAAAATTTCAAAAGTGGAAAAGAAAAAAAGTGAAATTATAGAAAAGGAAATTATTTTAAATGATGAGCAGCAGAAGGCTGTGGATACAATAAAAAATAGTGAAAATCAGATTTTTCTGCTAAAGGGAATAACTGGTTCAGGGAAAACTGAAATTTACATTAACCTGATAAAGGAAGCCTTGAAGCAAGGGTTTGGAAGTATTTTTCTAGTTCCGGAAATTTCCCTTACAGTTCAGATGATACAGAGGCTGGAAGAGGAATTTTGCAATGAAGTGGCTATTCTCCACAGTAAACTTACGGATAAGGAAAAGCGGGAAGAGTGGACATTTATACGGAATGGGGAAAAGAAGATAGTAATTGGGGCAAGATCGGCGATTTTTGCTCCAGTTCAGAATTTAAAGTATATCATTGTGGATGAGGAGCACGAAAATACTTATAAGCAGGAGAATAATCCACGTTATCATGTAAAAAATGTGGCAATAAAAAAAGGGCATTTTTGAAAAAAATGAAAAACTTTGAAAAAAAGATGATGATCCAGAAAAAAATAAAGAATTAGGAAAAAATGAGGAATTAAGAGAAAATGTAGGTTTAAAAAAGGAAGAAATTGCAAAAAATAAAAAAATAAAAGTGATTTTAGGTTCGGCAACTCCTTCATTTGAAACGTATTATCAGGCACAGCAAGGAGATATTGAATTAGTCGAGCTTACGAAAAGGTATAAAAATGCAAAAATTGCCAAAAGTTTGAAATTGTTGACTTGAATGAAACTGTGGAAAATTTTTCTGAAAAATTATTGGATAAAATTTCACAGACTTTGCAAAAAAATGAGCAGGTTATACTAATTTTAAATAGAAAAGCATTTTCAAATTTATTAAAATGTAAAGACTGCGGAAATATCCCAACTTGTCCAAATTGCAGTATTTCCCTGAATTACTATAAATATGACAATCGGCTAAAATGCCATTATTGCGGTTATGAAAAGCGGTTTAACAATACGTGTGATGAATGTGGCGGACATAAGATGAGGCAAATTGGGGCTGGAACGGAAAAAATCGAGGAAGAGCTGGCAGGATTATTTCCATCAGCTAGAATTGTGAGAGTGGATTCGGAGAGTATAAAAACTAAGCAAAATTATGAAAAAGTCTATAATGACTTTAAAAATCACAAATACGATATAATGCTTGGAACACAGATTATTGCAAAAGGCCTGCATTTTTCAAATGTAACATTAGTTGGAGTAATTAATGCTGATATAATCTTGAATTTTCCAGATTTCAGGGCCTCAGAAAAGACTTTTCAGCTGCTGACACAGGCTTCTGGGCGTGCGGGACGTGGAGAAAAGGATGGGGAAGTGATTATTCAGACTTTTAATGAAGAAAATGACGTAATAAAAAACAATTGAAAGTGACTATGAAGGATATTATAAAAAAATGAGATGATTATGAGAAAAAAATGCTGAATTATCCACCTTTTTGGAAGAATAGTGATATTAGTAATTTCAGCGGCAGAAGAAAAATTTAGTAAAGGAAAAAAAGCTCAAATTTTGCGGGAAGAAATTATTAGAAATGTAAATACAGTTATGGAATTGACTTCAAATGATTTTTATATCAGATGCTTTTTAAATCGCCAATTTACAAGATAAATGGAAAGTATAGATATCAGATATTTTTTTAAATTTGAAAGGGGAAAAAAATTTTTAAAAATAAAAAAATCATAAAAAAATGTGTTGGTAAATTTCGGGAAATGGAAAAAGAAAAGTTAGGGTAACAATTGATGTGGATCCTGTAAATATGATGTAATTTTTATATTTACTATTTTTTTAAAATTGAACGAATATAAATTAAGAAAAAAATAAAGAATTGAACAGAATAGTTATAATTTGTGAGTTTAGTTAAAAAAATTTTTTTCTATATTTTTTTGTTCTATATTTATTAGATAAACAATTTTTTTTACCATAGTTAATGTGGAGATTATTCTAGAAAATTAGTATAATCTCTTTTTTTATTTGAATAATCTAAAATATAATTTTGATTGCCTCTAAAAATTTTTTTACTCTGTCAAAAAAGGGTGAAAATTTGAAAAAAATAATTTAAAAATATGGTAAAATGAATAAATTTATAAAAGATAAATGGATCTGAAATATAGTTGAAAAAAATAATGCAAATATTATTTTTTTATTTAAAAAAATTGAGATAAAATGATAAATATGATTTTAGTAATCAAAAATAAATAGAAAAAAATAAGAGATATGTTTTATGATATAGTATCACTACTTAAAGGCTAACTTTAAAATTATGATTTTTTTGGAAAATTTAGATTTGTTCAGATTTTATTTTAAGATTTAGAAAGAGAAAATAATGAAAAAAAGATTGGATTTAATTCTGGTGGAACGGGAGCTTTTTGAGACACGAGAAAAGGCAAAAAGGGAAATAATGGCAGGTAATGTCATTGTGAATGAGCAGGTTGTGACAAAGGCAGGAACGATGCTTAAGGACAATGATGAATTAAATATTCGTATTAAGGATAAGTTAAAATATGTCAGTCGTGGTGGCTTGAAATTGGAGAAGGCTATAAAGACTTGGGATTTGGATTTTAAAGATAAATCAGTGCTTGATATTGGAGCATCTACTGGAGGGTTTACAGATTGTGCCTTGCAAAATGGCGCAAAATGTGTGTATAGTGTTGATGTTGGAAAAAATCAGCTTGACTGGAAATTGAGAAATGATGAAAGAGTTCTTTCATTGGAGGAAATGCACATAAAGGATCTCAAGGAAGAAGACATCAATAATGAAAAGGTAGATTTCATAGTAATCGATGTTTCTTTTATTTCTTTGACAAAAGTTATTCCTTATTTTAAAAAGTTTCTTGCGAAAACTGGGAAAATTGTGATGTTAGTAAAACCGCAATTTGAAGTTGGAAGGGAAAAAATTGGAAGAAATGGCGTTGTGGAAAATGAAGAATATCACGATGAAGCCATAAAAAAAATAATTTCTTTTTCAAAAGAATGTGGATATGAACTAATTGGCGTGGAGGATTCGCCAATACGGGGAGCAAAGGGGAATAAGGAATTTTTAACGCTATTAAAGTTTTCATAAATTCAAAATGGCAATTAATTTTATTAAAAAGTGCAAGAACACTTGTAACTTTAGTCGTGGGAGGTTCAGAGTTGACTATTTAAGTATATTTTAGGAGGAAAAATGAAAAAAAACAAAATATTACAGGCAGCATTAGGACTTGTATTGGTAAGTGTGCCTTTATTTGCGGCAACTACTATAGTAAAAACATCGAGAAATGACAAAGATACAAGTGCTGGATATACAAAAGATGCAACAGAGTTGAACAGAATTGTAGATGTAATTAATATTATTGAAAATAATTTTGTTGGAAAGGAAGCGACTCCAAGTAAAAATGACCTTTATGAAGGTGCTGTTGCAGGAGTTGTAAACAAATTGAATGATCCTTACTCAGAATATTTGTCTAAGGCAGATCTTAATGACTTTTCTGAAGATATGGATGGAGAATATGTTGGGGTTGGAATGACTATTAGCAAGAAAAAAGGAGAACCTCTTGAAGTTGTTTCGCCATTTATCGGAAGTCCTGCTGAAAAAGTTGGAATTAAAATAAAAGATAAAATTACAAAAGTCGACGGAAAAGATATTTTGCCACTTACAGCAAATGAAACTGTAAAACTTTTGAAGGGTAAAGAAGGTACAAAAGTTGATGTGGAAGTAGTTAGGGAAGGTAAAAAAGATCCGATGAAATTCACTTTGACAAGAGCCAAAATTAAATTAGAAATGGTAGAAAGCAAAATGCTTGAAAATAATATTGGTTATGTAAGTCTTTTGAAATTTGGAAATCATGTTGGAGCAGAAGTTGAAAATGCTATAAAAGATTTACAGGCTAAAGGAATGAAAGGATTAATTTTGGATTTGCGTTCTAATCCAGGAGGATCACTTCAAGAAGCGCAAGATATAGCTTCGCTTTTTGTAAAGGAAGACTTAATTGTTTACTTGAAATACAAAAATGGACAGCAAAAAAACTATAATAGAACTTTAAAAAATCTTGGTAATTTCCCATTAATTGTATTGACAAATAAAGGAAGCGCAAGTGCTTCAGAAATTGTAACAGGTGCAATTAAAGATTACAAACGTGGAACAATTATCGGAGAAAAAACATTTGGAAAAGGAATTGTACAACAAGTCATACCTTTGAGAACTGAAGATGCAATAAAACTTACTATTGCTCAATATTTCACACCAAAAGGAAATTATATTCATGAAAAAGGTATTGAACCTGATATAGAAGTTAAAATGGAAGACTTGCTAGCATTAAAAGGTTATGCAAATGATAGTGAACAAGCTAGAAAAAATAGAGAAAAAGAAATTGAAGAAATAATAACAAAGGATAAAGGTAAGGAAGAAGCCGCTAAAATCATTTCAGCAGGAGATGTTCAATTAAAGAGAGCAATCGAAGAAATGAATAAAAAAATAAATGGAACAGGAAAAAGAAAAATAGTAATAAAAAAATCAAAAAAAATTAAAAAAATTAGGAGAAATATATGTTTTATGTTGTTGGTACACCAATTGGGAATTTGGAAGATATAACTTTTAGAGCGATAAAAACTTTGAAGGAAGTTGATTATATTTTTGCAGAAGATACAAGAGTTACAAAAAAACTTCTTTCCCACTATGAGATTGAAAAAACGGTGTATCAATACCATGAACATAATAAACTTCATCAAATCACAAACATTATTAATCTTTTTAAAAAGATCAAAAGGAAATTGCGCTTGTAACAGATGCTGGAACGCCGTGCATTTCAGATCCTGGCTTTGAGCTGGTAAATGAAGTTTTAAAGGCTGGAATAAAAGTCATTGGAATACCAGGAGCTTCCTCAATTGTTACAGGAGCAAGCATTTCTGGGCTAGATATGCGAAGAATGGCTTATGAAGGCTTTTTACCAAAGAAAAAAAGGAAGACATACACTTTTTCAATAAATTGAAGGAAGAAGAAAGAACTATCGTAATTTTTAGAATCTCCCAACAGAATTTTTAAAAAAACTTTAAAGGATGTAAGGGAATATCTGGGAGAACGATATGTTGTAATAACAAGGAACTTACTAAAATTTATGAAGAAATAATACGTGGAAATGTTTCAGAAATTATTGAAAAGCTGGAAAAAAAGCCGATTAAAGGGGAAATTGTCTTATTTATAAGAGCAGTAAATGATGATGGCATTTATTTAAAAAGATAAAAAAATACAGAGTAATTAAAAATTAGTAAGAATAAGGGAGTATATAATTTTAATATTTTTGGAAAAAGATTAAACAGTAGTTTTTCATTCTAAAAGAATCACGATATTTACAGAAATAATAAATAAAATTTCATTAGAATAAAAAAATATTTTTTTGAATTTTTTTATCTTTAATTTCAAAATTAAATTTACACTATTTTTCCGTTAGAGCAGTAGATTTATTATAAATCCTGTTTAATAAGGATCTTAACTCTTTGTCAGAAAAATAAATAAATTTTTAAATGGGATTTAGTGTTAGTTTTGGAATTAAAAAAACAAGAATTTAAATAATAAAAAGTAAATTTCAAAAATAGAGAAAATGGAGAGAATAAAAGAATGAATATAAACTGGTATCCAGGGCATATGAAGAAAAACCAAGGATTTGATTGTGGAAAATCTCAAGATAATTGATGTCGTGATTGAGATTTTTGGATGCAAGAATTCCGATTTCTAGTAAAAATCCAGATATTTCAAAAATTGGCGAATAATAAGAAAAAGATTATTGTGCTTAATAAGGTGGATTTAATTGATAATAGGGAATTGAAAGTCTGGGAGAATTATTTTTTAGAAAATAATTTTTCTGATTATTTTGTAGCTTTGAGTGTGGAAAAAGGGACAAATTTTAATGAACTTAGAAAAATTACGGATAAAATTTATGCAGAAAAATTGGAAAAGATGAAGAAGAAAGGGCTTCGTAAAACTGAAGTAAGGGCAATGATTGTTGGAATTCCTAATGTTGGAAAAGTCTAAATTTATAAATAAATTTGTGAATAAAAATAAGGCAAGAGTGGGGAATACTCCAGGATTTACACGTGGGAAGCAATGGATAAAAATTGATGAGAAGCTGGAATTGCTAGATACGCCAGGAGTTTTGTGGCCTAAATTTGAAGATGACGATGTGGCTTATAATTTGGCGATTACTGGGTCAATAAAGGATGATGTGCTGCAGTTGGAGCATATTGCGATAAAAATTTTTTTAGATAAATTAAAAGATCTTGGGGAAAAATTGGAAATCTTATAAAGGTTTATCATTTGGAAGAATATACTACAGATGAAGAAATTTTAGGAATGGAAAGTCATAAAATATTGGAAATTTTGGAAAAAAGACTGGGAGTTTCTAAAAACGATGAGCATAATTATGAAATTATTTCAAGAAGATTGATGAGAGATTATAGAATGGGGAAAATTGGAAAGTTCTTTTTGGAGTTTCCTAAGAATTAAAGGAGAATTATAAAATGAGAATTGGAATATTTACTGATACATATAGACCTCAGGTAAATGGGGTTGTCAGCTCAATTATGACACTTGAAAAGGAGCTTAGAAAGCAAGGGCATAAGGTGTATGTTATTACTACGACTGATCCTGATGCGCCGCAGGTGGAGCCTAATGTCTTGAGGCTTCCAAGTATGGAATTTAAGCCATTGCCGCAGTATAGGCTAGGGATGATTTATTCGGCAAAAATAATAAAAAAAATAAAAAGATTGGAATTGGATATTATTCATTCACAGACAGAATGGGGAGTTGGGACATTTGCGAGATTTGCCGCGATTAATTTGGAAATACCACTTGTTCATACTTACCATACGTTGTATGAATATTATACGCATTATATTTTTGGATCAAGATTTGTTAAAGCTGGAAAAAAAATTGCGGCTGCGATTAGTAAGTTTTATTGCGAAAAATGTAATGCCTTGATTGTTCCTACAAGAAAAGTTGAGGATATTTTATATTCTTATGGTGTGGATAAGACAATGAATATTATTCCAACTGGACTGGAACTGGATAAATTTTATCGTGGAAATTATTCTGAAGAAGATTTGAGATTTATGAGGGAAAGTTTTGGAATTGATGAAAATGAATTTCTTTGTGTGTATATTGGACGGATTGCCGAAGAGAAAAGTATAGATTTGTTAATTGATATGTTTTCTAAAATTAAGGATGAAAAATTTAAGTTTATGATTGTTGGTCGTGGAAGAATTTTAGATGACTTGAAAAAACAGGCTGAAAAACTGGGAATATCTGATAGAGTTATATTCACTGGGGAAGTGCCGCATGATAAAGTTGCTGCATATTATCAGATGGGAGATGTTTTTTTGAATGCGAGCGTATCAGAAACGCAAGGGACTTACATTTGTTGAGGCAATGGCGGCTAAGACGCCTGTTGTTGCGAGATATGACTTGAATTTGGAAGACTTGCTTGTAAAAAATGAAGCGGGGCTTGTTTATAGAAATGAAAAGGAATTTATTGATTCTATAATGCTTTTAAAGGAAAATAAGGAATTTAGAGAAAAAATTATTGAAAATGCTTTTGTTGCTTCACAAGATTATACAGCCCAAAAATTTGGAGAAAGAGTGGAAGCAGTTTATAAAAAAACAATAGAGGAGTATGATAGTCGTGAAAGTTTTACTATATTCAGAGGGGAAAAGTTCCTTCAGCAAATCCGGCGTTGGACAAGCCTTAAATCATCAGGTAGAAGCCCTTGGAGCAAATAATATTGAAATTACGCAGGATCCTGAAGATGATTATGATTTGGCGCATATAAATACAGTTGCATTAAAATCTTATGAAGTATTAAAGCAGGCTAAGAAAAAAGGGAAGCCTGTAATTTATCATACACATACGACTTATGAGGATTTTCGTGGAAGTATAAAGGGAAGTTATGTTCTATCACCAATTATAAAGTTCTGGACGAAAAAATTATATAATGAAGCAGATTATTTAATTTCTCCATCAGAATATACAAAAAAATCTTATAAAATCGAAATATTTGGAAAAAGAAAAAGGAAATCAGAGTAATTTCAAATGGTGTAAATATAAATAAATTTAATAAAAATGAAGTTTTAAAACAAAAATTTCTAAACGAATACAAATCAGTATATGACATAAATAAACCACTAATTATAACGGCTGGACTGCCTTTTGAAAGAAAAGGGATAAAAGGACTTTGTAAAAGTGGCGCAAGAATGCAGTGACTACCAGTTTCTGTGGTTTGGCTCATCAAGTGTAAAATCAATGCTGCCTGACAAAATACAGAAAATCATTGAGAATCCACCAGAAAATTTGATTTTCCCAGGATATGTCGACACGGATATTTTAATAGGCGCATTCAGTGCCGCAAAAGCCTTCTTATTTATGACTTATGAGGAAAATGAGGGAATTGTGGTGCTAGAAGCGCTTTCAGCGAAAATTGCCGCTTGTGGTAAGGGATATTCCTGTGTATGAAGACTGGCTGGAAGATGGAAAAACATGTTTTAAGGCTAGAGATAATGAGGAATTTTGTGAAAAAATAAGAAATATTGTGGAAAACAATGTGGAAAACTTGGATGAAGTTACAGAACAGGCTTATAATATTGCAAAAGAACGTAATTTGATAAATATAGGGAAAAAATATAAGGAATATTATGAGTATATATTAAATAAAAGAAAAACAAATAACTTTTTTTGCATTTGAAAATTTCAATAAAAAAATTTTAATAATATATTAAGTAATTTACTATACTTATAAGAGCTAATAGAGTGTGTTTATAATTTTATGTAAACTAATAGATAAATCCAGTAAATTCAATACTTTGCTGTTCTATTTATACAAAGATTTTTTTACACACTTTCTTTTTGATAAGACATTTCAGCTTTTATTATTATTTCAACTTGTCAAATATTAACAGAAAATAAAAAAATATTTTTTTATAATAATTTTTTTCAAATACCTTGAAAAAAATAATGATTTGACTGTTATAATTATAGCAATAATATTTTTTTATAATAAATAAAAAAATATTACTTTTTGACAGATAAAATGTAGAATACATGGTATAATATCTCTGATGAAAAAGTAAGTTACAAGAAGAGAGTTATACATCAAAAAGCAAGTTTCTTTGATGGAGATGAAATTCAATATATGATAAAGAAAATCTACAAAGAATATATATTCAGTGGAAAAAAAGGATAAAAAGAGGACTATATCAAACAAGTGCAGGTAAACTCATAAATGCAGATTGTAATGGAGCATTAAATATATTAAGGAAAAGTAAAGTTGTGGATTTAAGTATCCTATACAATAGAGGTGAGCTGGACACACCTAAAAGAATAAGGATTTTAAAATCAAACTTCTTAGAAAATTTTTAAATATTTTTAAAGATTTTAGAACCCTGTGACTTTAGTCGTGGGAGGTTCAGTCTTGAAAGGAATAATATGGATAGAGATAAATTGGTAATTCCTAGGCATATTGCGATTATTATGGACGGAAATGGCAGATGGGCTAAGGAACGTGGGAAAATTCGGCTAGAAGGGCATAGAGCTGGAGCAGCTAGTCTTGAGAGAATTTTAAGATATGCCGGAGAAATTGGAGTGAAATATTTGACTGTTTATGCTTTTTCAACTGAGAACTGGAAGCGTCCGCAAAAGGAAGTAAATGGTCTTATGGATTTATTTGGAAAATATTTGGATAAAGAGAAAAAAAATCTTAAAAAGCAAGGTGTGAAGTTAGTTGTGACAGGGGAGAAAGAAAATATTTCTCCAAAACTTCTAAAAAAAATTGAAGATACACAAAAATTTTTGGAAGATTGTGAAAAAATAACTTTTAATATTGCTTTTAATTATGGCGGAAGAAGGGAAATTGTAAGTGCGGTAAATAAAATTTTGAGTGAAAATGAAACAAAAAAAATCGAAAAAATTACAGAAGAAGAGTTTTCAAAATATATGTACCGACCAGAAATCCCAGATCCAGAACTTGTAATCAGAACGAGTGGCGAATTTAGGATAAGCAATTTTTTTGCTTTTGGGAAATTGCCTATTCGGAGTTTTTATATAACAGATGTTTTCTGGCCTGATTTTTGATGAAAATGAATTAGATAAAAGCGATTTTTATCCTTTAATAAAAAGGGATAGAAGATACGGAGGGCTGAATGTTAAGTAGATTATTTATTATTTTTGTTGTTTGTACCTTTTCCTTTTTATGGATATTTTTTTAAAAGGAAATCTGATGTTTTTGGTGTTTACTCTTGTAATAATTGGAATATCGCTTTTTTTGAATTTTTACAAAATGCTAAAGGACAAAGGGCTTTTGAAGTGGCAAGCAGGATTGGAATGGGACTTGGGCTGTTTTTACCTGTTGCGATATATTTTCAGGAAAAATTCAAAAAAAATATTTTTTTCGTATTTTAAATTTGAACTTTTTAAGCAAATTAACTTTTGATATGGGAGGATTTATCGTATTTGCAATAATTCTTCTGTCTTTAAGGCAAGTTTTTCAAAGTAAAAATTCATAATGCAATGGCAGAAATTTCCTACACTTTATTTGGAATAATTTATGTTTCGTATTTATTTTTCACATATTTTATTATTAAAATACGAATTTCCAAATGGAAATATTCTAGTTGTAATGACATTTTATGCTAATTTGGGCATGTGACATTTCCGCTTACCTTGTCGGAATGGCAATCGGCGGGAAAAATATTCAAGCACAGGCTTGCTCCAAAAATCAGTCCGAAAAAATCAATCGAAGGTGCAATAGCAGGAATTTTGGGAGTATTTTTAGTAATTTTATCATTTGATAAAATATATTTATTTATTGCAAATTTTGTCTGCGGAATTTCATTTTTAACAAAAACTTGTTCCGTAAATTACGACTATGTCGCCATCGGTGGACTAAAAGCCTTTATTTTGGCACTTGCAATTGGAGTTTTTGCCGAATTGGGAGATTTGGTGGAATCTAAGATAAAAAGAGAATTGGAAGTTAAAGATTCTGGGAATTTGCTTTTGGGACATGGCGGATTTTTGGATAGATTTGACAGTGCATTGTTTGTATTGCCGATTGTTTATTATTTTATGAAATATGTTGCATATTTATAATTTATAAAAATTAAAGAAAATTAAGAAATAAGGAGAAAAAATAAAAAAATGACAGAATTAGAAATTAAACAAGAAGTAGAAAGACAATTTAATATTTTTAAGTCGTGGGTGCGATGAAATAATTAATGAAAAATGAATTTAAGAAAAAAAGTTGGAAAAAAATCAATTTCAACAAATACTCCATTAAGAGTAAAATTGAGGGATTGATCCGACTGGGTCTGATTTGCATTTGGGACATGCGGTACCTTTTGAGAAAAATTGAAACAGTTTCAAGATTTGGGACACGATGTGTTTTTTTCTTGATTGGGACTTTCACTGGAAGAATTGGGAGATCCGACTGGAAAAATCTGAAACTAGAAAAAAATGTTGTCAGAAGAACAAGTTATGGAAAATATTAAAACATATTTGGATCAAGTAAAATTAATTTTGGATTTAGATAAAATTAATGTTGTTTACAATGCTGATTGGCTAGAAAAATTATCGTTATCAGATGCGTTGAATTTGTTGTCACAATTTACAGTTTCACAAATGATTTCGAGAGAAGATTTTTCAAAAAGATTATCTGAAAATAAACCAGTTTCATTGATTGAGTTTATGTATCCAATTTTACAAGGTTATGATTCAGTAGAATTACACGCTGATGTGGAATTAGGTGCGACTGAACAAAAATTCAATTTGTTAAGAGGAAGAGATTTACAGAAAAACTTTGGTCAAGAGCAACAAATTTGTATGATAATGCCGATTTTGGTTGGACTTGATGGAGTAGGAAAAAATGTCTAAATCATTAGGAAATTACATTGGTGTAAAAGATACGCCAAACGATATGTTTGGTAAAGTTATGTCAATTTCAGATGAATTGATGGAAAATTATTACACAATGATAACTGATGTTCCTTTTGAGAAAATTGAAGAAATTAAAGCACAAATCGCAGATGGAAGTTTACATCCGATGGAAGCTAAAAAACAATTGGGAGCAGAAGTTGTAAAAATTTACTACGGTGAAGAAGCGGCTAAAGAAGCGAGAGATTGGTTTGAAAATGTATTCAGTAAGAGAAACTTAAATGTTGACTTGCCTGAAGTTGAGTTGGAATATAAAGAAGTTGGAATCATTGATTTATTAGTAAAAAGAAACAGGGATTTGATGAAAACAACAAGTGAAGCTAGAAGATTAATTCAACAAGGTGGATTCAAAATAAACGATGAGCCAATAAAAAGATGTGAAAAGCTACAGTTGTTCTTGAAAGTGGAATGATTGTGAGAGCTGGGAAGAAAAAAATTGTTAAAGTAAAATAAATTAAATTTAAATAGCAGACTAGTTATAATTGTAATTATTCTCATATTTTTTAAAAAAACTATTTCAAAAAAACTTGGGATAGTTTTTTATTTTTATAAAATATAAAAATTTTGTATTTTTTTCCAAAATTGTAGTATAATCTAACAATAGTAAGTTTCAAAAAGGAGATAAAAATGGAAATTTATGGAATTGGGACAGATATTATTGAAATATCCCGAATTGAAAAGGCGATTAAGCAGACAAGCCTTTTTAAAAGAAAAGTTTATACAGAAAAGGAAATTGAGCATATTGAGAAAAAAAGAAACATCCGTATTCTAGTTATGCGGGTAGATTTGCGGCGAAAGAGGCAGTTTCTAAGGCATTTGGGACTGGAGTGCATGGATTTTCGCTAAGTGATATTGAGATTTTGAATGATGAACTTGGGAAGCCTTATGTGACACTTTATAATGCGATAAAGGAGAAGGCGCAAGGACTTACAATTCAGATTAGTATTTCGCATAGCAGGGAAATATGCAGTTAGTACGGTTATTATTTATAAAAAAAATAAAAAAATTTAAAATAAAAAGGATAAAAATTGTAAAAAAAAGAAAGGTGTGAAAAAAAGTATGTTTTGGAGAAATGATTTTAAAGTTGAAGTAGTTAAAAGCAAGATTTTTACTTTGCTGGTTATGATTTTGGGATTATTTTTTATAAGTCAAATTAATTATTCTGCTGGAAATAGTCAGGTAAAAAAGGTGAAAATTGAGTATTTTGGGAGAAAAGATTGTAAGAATTGTGCTAATTTGGAAAAGTTTTTGAAGGAATTGTCAACTAAAAGGGATGATTTTGAGTATGTGGAGCATAAGATTGATGAGAGTAAGGATGAAAAGGCTTTTTTTGATGAAACTGCGACAAAGTTGAAACTTGTTAAGGGGACTCCGATTATTTATGTTGACGGGCATATTATTCAAGGGTTTAATACGGCAGAAACTACTGGAAAGGAAATTGAAGGGCTGATAGATTCTGGAAAAACTAAAGAAAAGATTTTGAGTTTGAAGGAATATGTGGAAAGCGGACAAGCTGGAAAGGGGAATGTAAGCAGTAATGGTGCAGTTTGTACTGGAGATAAAGTTTGTGAAATTCCAGGACTTACGAAAGGGGCTGAACATCAGGTGCTTGTGAATATTCCGATTATTAATAAAACGATTGATCTAACAAATTATTCCTTGTTGACAATGTCAATAGTTTTAGGAACAATTGATGGATTTAATCCTTGTGCTATGTGGGTTCTAGTTTTATTTTTGACAGCCTTGATTGCAGTTGGAAATAAAGTTAAGATGTTTAGGGTTGCTGGGCTATTTATTCTGGCTGAAGCTGTTATGTATTTCTTGATTTTAAATGCATGGATTTATACTTGGGACTTTGTAGGATTGGATAAATGGGTAACTCCGATTGTCGGGATTGTCGGAATCGCTGGAGGGATTTTCTTTATTAAAAATTATTTGAAGAAAGGCGATACTTTAGAATGTGAAGTGACAGATTTGGAGCAAAGAGCAAAAATTTCAAGAAAGGTAAAGGATATAGCCAATAAGCCATTTACGTTGCTTACAGCGCTTGCAATAATTGGTTTGGCACTTTCTGTAAATGTAATAGAATTTGCCTGTTCAATTGGAATACCGCAAACATATACCAAAATTCTTCAAATAAATGAAGTTCCCTTTTGGGCAAGACAGTTTTATACATTTATTTACATAATTGGCTATATGATAGATGATATAATAGTTTTTCTGGTTTGCACTGATGAGTATTAATAAATTGCAGTTAACTACAAAAATATTCAAAAATGGGTAAATTTGTTTGGTGGAATTTTGATGATTATTCTGGGACTTATAATGCTGATTAAGCCTAGTTTACTTATAATGTAATATATAGCAAGAAAAAAATCAATAATTTAGTTTAAAAAAATGAGAAAAAAATTTGTTATAATGTAAAAAGGTAAATCGATAAAATAAAAACAGATTTTTATAAAATAATAGGAGATTGAAAAAAATGAAAAAAATAATAGCAAAAAAATATTGTTTATTGCTGGAATGATGATATTTTTCAGCAGTTGCTTATGGAAAAGATGTATTTGCAAATTATGGGACAAATTTTTGGAAAAAGTTAGGTTGTCACAACTTAGTTCTCAAAATGCGGAAGATGTAAAAAGAGTTGATGCAAGTACTTATGAATTGACAGGAAGTGGAGAATACAGAATTATGGAAGAAGGCGGAAGAAAACTTGTTGTTAATTTAAATAATGGAACATTAAATGGGAAATATGATGAATATTACGCAAATGGAAATAGATTTACATTGGGAAATTATGTAAATGGGAAAAAAGAAGGAGAATGGACTGTTTATACTGAAAATGGGAAAGTCTGGAAAAAATATCAATACAAAAAAATGATCAGCTGGATGGACGTTATACTTCATATTATGCCAAAACAGGCGCTCAAGAAACAGTTGGAAATTATACAAATGGCAAAAATGTCAGGAACTTGGACTGAATATTATGAAAATGGTTCAAGAAAATCACAAGGAAATTACTCAGATGGACAAAAAAATGGATTGTTTACCGAATGGAATACAAGCGGAGGTAAAAAATCTGAAATTAATTATGTAAATGATGAAGTAAATGGGAAAATGAATGTTTATTATGAAAATGGAAGACCTTTATATGAAGCAAATCTAGATGGAGAAACTGGGACTGTAAAGGGTTATTATACAAATGGAAGCCTTGGATTTGACGGAAGTTTCAAAGGCAGAAGAAGAACTGGAACTTGGACTTACTATGATAAGGCAGGGAATCCTAGAAAAGTGAGTTATTAATTTAGCAGATTTGTTTAAAGTCAAAGTTTTATGAAATGAATATTATGAATCAAGGAATTATAACTTCTTGTAAAAAAATAAAAAAATTAGATTATTGAATAATAATTAATATAAATAATTTATAGAATTGTAAGAGTAAAAATGATATTAGACCTGTTCGATAACTATACAAACTTAGAATTTAATAAAATAAATATCTTGAAGCAAGGGGTCTTGACCCCTTGTATAGATAAAAAAACTTAGGTTATCGAACATATCTATTAATTAATTTTTATAGATTTTTTTACAAATGACAAAAGAATGTAAAGGAGGGGGAAAATTGTCGTATTCAGCGAATTTAAAAAGGAAATCTTTAATTTGGAAAAATTCTGATAAGGAGAATATTTATGCAGAACTTTTTGGGATTTTTATAGCAAAGAATGTAATTACAGAACACGGAGTTTATTTCAGCACAGAAAATGTGTCACTTGCTAAAAGAATTTATTCAAATTTACGTGCAGTAACAGACATTCCAATTCAGTTAAAATACGTTATTAGCAAACGGCTTGGAGCACACAAAGCTCTATGAAGTCATACTTTTTTCCAACTCAGCATGACCAGCAGGAATACAAATCATTTTTTAAAAAAATATTTTTCACAAAAAAATTTTTTTCAGTTGTGGAGAATGAAAAAAAAAGCTGGCTGGCATAATCAGGGGATTTTTCCTTAGCTGTGGATATATAAAGTCTCCAGAAAAAGCGTATGCGATGGATTTTTTTGTAGATAGTGAAGATTCTGCCACTTATTTGTATTATTTGTTTAAGCAGATGGGGAAAAAGGTTTTTCAGACGGAGAAAAAGAATAAGAGCCTTGTTTATTTGAGAAATTCAGAGGATATTTTTGGATATAATCTTTTTGATTGGCGGAATAAATTCATTTTTTGAATTTGAGGAAGTTACAATTAATAAGGAAATTCGGAATAAAATTAATAGAAACATGAATTGGGAAATTGCAAATGAAACGAAAAAATTGTCGGCTTCTGAAAAGCAGATTAATATGATAAAAGTAATTGACCAGAAATTAGGGACTTTCTGAATTGACGGATGTGTTGAGTGAAACGGCGAAAATTACGGCTGGAAAAATCAGGAAATGTCATTGCAGGAACTGGCAGATTTAATGGAAATTTCCAAATCTGGAATAAAAAAACCGATTTAGAAGGCTGGAAACAATTTACAAAGGTTTAGTGGAAAAATTAATTAGAAAAAAATTAGATTGAGGAAAAAAATTAATGAAATTATTGTCGATTATATATGGATTTATCGTATTTCTACGAAATAAACTTTATGATTTGAAAAATTTTTTTAAGGAAAAAAAGTTGATGGAGTGGAAATAATTTGTATCGGAAATATTGTGGCAGGCGGGACTGGAAAAACACCGGCTGTGCAGTATTTTGTGCAAAAGTATTTGAAAAAAAATAAAAAGGTTGGTATTTTGAGCCGAGGGTACAAAGGAAAGAGGGCAGCAGACCTACTGCTTGTAAGAGATGAAAAAAAGATTTATGCGACTCCAAGAGAATCAGGAGATGAAGCCTATCTACATGCCTTAAATTTTCAAATTCCTGTTGTAGTTTGTAGAAATCGTTATGAAGGTGCGATTTTTCTGAAGGAAAAGTGTGGTGTTGAAACAATTATCATGGATGACGGTTTTCAGCACAGAAAATTGAGGAAAGATAAAAATATAATTTTGATTGATGCTACAAATCCTTTTGGAATGGATGACTATTTGCCGAAAGGGCGGTTGCGGGAGTCACTGGAGGCTTTGTGGCGGGCTGATGAGATTATTATTACGAAAAGTAATTATGTTTTGGAAGATGAAGTTGGGAAAATTAAGGAAAGATTGGCAAAATATGGAAAGCCGATTTTTTTGTTGCGACTTTTTGAGGAAAGTTATTTTTACAAATTAAATTTTTGAAAATAATGAAAAAAATTTGGTAAAATGAATAGCGAAAATAAAATTGGAAATGAAAAAAATTGCCTTTGAAAGTTATTCAAAGTAAAAATGTGCTGATTTTTTTCTTCAATTGCTAATCCAGCCGTATTTTTATCAAACAATAAAAAAATTGAATCCGAAATAATATTGAAGAAATAAAATTTTCAGATCATCACGTTTATACAAATGAGGAAATTTTTGGAAATAAAGGAAAAAGGCTAAAAAGTTATGATTATGTCTTGACAACAGAAAAGGATATTGTCAAAAATTGATGAAAATATAGAAAAATTTATTGATTTTTGAAAATGGAATTTAAAAATTATTGAGAAATAAAAAGGTGAATAAAAAAATTTTAGTAAATTGTAAAAAAATTATGTAATGTCTTCATGTGGCAAGTCAAAGTATCTTGTCAAAAATAAAAATTGAAAAAAATATGCAGATAAACAATAGAATTTTATAAATTTTTTGCTGATAACTTAAAAATAGAAATAATCAGGAGGGAGGAATCTGATTTTTGGCCGAAAAATCAAAAATTTAGAAAGTGAAAATGTATTTTTTTAAATATAGAGAATTTTTTTCACAATTTATTTTAAAAATATAAAAATCATTTTGAAAAAAACGAAAATATTATCAAATTGATGAAAATTTTAAAATTATTAAAAAAAGAGCCGTCGTTTATATTGGAACTTGCATATATTTATTTTTGCTGAAAATAAGGAAAATGAAAATATAAAAAAATTGTAGGCGGGCAGTTCTTGGAAACATTTAAGAAAAAAAAGAAAAAAAGATAGAGCGATTAAGTAAAAATTGAAATGTCGAAACTGGTGGATGGATTTAGAAGGAGCATTTTTTTAATAAAGAGTCAGTTTTTGCGGTAAAATTGGGAAATGAATTGCTGTATCGGGATAAAGGTAAAATTTTTTTGAGATACTGTATAACTATTCTTTGATTTCGATGGATGTGAATAAATTTGTGAAAAACTTTTTTTGCGGAAAAGAATGATAGAAAAAAATTAAAATTGAAAATAACTCGAAATTTAATGAAATTCGTGATAAAATAGATGAGATAATAAAAGAATATCTTAAATTATTTTTACAAAATCTGATTTAACATTTTTTTAAATTTTTGAAAATGTGGAAAACTTAAATTATTTTGTGGAAAATCACGTTGATGAACTTTATAAAAAAATTTATGTGGAAAACTTTGATAAAATTGTGGAAAAAGTATAATGTTAAAAAAATGTGGAAAAAAAATAAAATTTGATAAAAAAATTATAATTTTTGAAGATTTGAGTGAAAGTAAAAAAATATTGTATAAATATATTGAAAATTTTTTAATTAAAGAAAGGAAATAAAAGAATTATGTTAGAAATGAGATACATAAGGGAAAATGCTGATAAAATCAAGGAATATTTAAAAAAAATAGAAATAGTGACTTTGATTTGGATTCATTGTTAAAAACTTGATGAAGATAGAAGAAACTTGCTTCAGGAAGTTGAAATGTTAAAAAAAGGAAAAGAAATGAATCAAGTTCGTTAATTGGAAAATATAAGCAAGAAGGAAAAAGATCCTGCTGAATTGCTAGCCAGAATGCAAACTGTAAGTGCAAAAATTAAGGAATTGGATCAAAAAGTGGCTGAAATTGATGAAAAACAAGTGCAGCTTGCCTATACAATTCCAAATAAATTAAGTGATACGACACCAATTGGAAAAGATGAAGATGAAAATGTAGAAGTAAGAAAATGGGGAACTCCAAGAGAATTTGATTTTGAAATAAAATCTCACGATGAATTAGGGAGTTAATCTTGGAATTTTAGATTTTGAAAGAGGTGCAAAATTAGGTGGTTCAAGATTTACAGTTTATAAAAATGCGGCTGCTAGATTAGAAAGAGCATTAATTGCTTTTATGATTGATGTTCACACTCAAGAAGAGGATTTTGAAGAAATTTTTACACCACAGCTTGTAAAAAAAGAAATGATGGTTGGAACTGGACAACTTCCTAAATTTGCTGAGGATGCTTATAAAATCGAAGGGGAAGAAATGTATTTAATCCCAACAGCAGAAGTAACACTTACAAATTTACATAATGGAGAAATTTTAGACGAAGAAGAATTGCCTAAACATTATTGCGGATATACGGCTTGTTTTAGAAAAGAAGCTGGTTCAGGTGGACGTGATTTAAAAGGACTAATTCGTCAACATCAATTTAATAAAGTTGAAATGGTAAAAATTGTAAAACCTGAAACTTCTTATGATGAACTTGAATCAATGGTAAATAGTGCAGAAAAAATCTTGCAGAAATTGGAGCTGCCTTATAGGGTAGTAGCGCTTTGCAGTGGAGATTTAGGATTTAGTGCGGCAAAAACTTATGATTTGGAAGTTTGGGTGCCTAGCCAAAATAAATATAGAGAGATTTCATCTTGTTCAAATACGGAAGATTTTCAGGCTAGACGTGCGATGATTAAATATAGGGAAAAAGAAACTAAGAAGAGCCATTTTGTTCATACTTTAAATGGATCAGGGCTTGCTGTAGGAAGAACATTGCTTGCGATTATGGAAAATTATCAGCAGGAAGATGGAACTATAAAAATTCCAGAAGTATTAGTGCCATATATGGGCGGAATGACAGTTATAAAATAACAAAGGCTATAAATTAATATCAAAGCTAATCTGATTTTTTTCCTAAACTGCCAAAAACCGCTCAAAAAAATTAAAAGCTTTAGCAGTGTAAAATAAGTTAGAGTGAAATTGTTTTTAAAATCGAACTCAAAAATTACGGCTGTATTACTGAAATTTGAAGTTTGTTTAATTTGAAGATTTTTTAAAAAAATATTTTAAAAACTTTGGGCAATTTTGAGCGACTTTGAAAAAAATTTTGTTATTAAATAACTGAATGGAGAAGATATGGGAAAATTTATAAAATTTTTTTAGTAATTATGATAATTGTTGGAGGCATAGCAGGTTTTTTGGAAATTAGCGGATATTTGTACCACAATGAAATTCTGGCACAAATGGCAGGCTATAAAACGCAAGGACTGGATATTTCACACCATCAGGAAAAGGTAAACTGGACTCGTGTAGATCCCAAAATACAAATTTATTATACTAAAAGGCAACTGAAGGGCAGAATTTTTCTTGATACGGATTTTTTGTATAACTGGAATAATGCTAGATTAAATGGCTTTGTAGTTGGAGCATATCATTTTTTTACAATGACAAGCAGCGGAGCGGCACAAGCGGATTTTTACATAAGTAAAGTTTCTGACTCTGATAAGACATTACCGCCGATTATTGATTTGGAAATATCTACAAAGAAATATAAAAAAAGGATGTAATGAAAAATTTAGAGGAAATGGTTGATAAACTTGAAAAAGCATTATAAAAAAAGAGTAATTTTTTTATGTGAATTACAATACTTACAATGCTTATATAAAAGGTGAATTTCCTAAAAAAATAAAAATATGGATTACAGATTATAAATATTTTTCCTAGAATAAAAAGAAGATAATAGATGGGTAATCTGGCAAGTTTCAAGACGTGGAAGAATTGAAGGAATACCTGGATTTACTGATAAAAATGTACTTAGAAAGGGAATGACTGTAGAGGATTTGATAGAGCAAAATAAAAATAAATTAATAATTTTACAATTATTTTTTTGTTTTCTATTGATTTTTTTATAAAAAAAATTTGGTAACATATAATTAAAGAAGTTAATCTAATTAATAAATATTAGGAGGCGTAATAATGAAATATCATTACAAAGATTTAGGATTAGTAAACACTAAAGAAATGTTTGCTAAAGCAAACAAAGAAGGGTATGCAGTACCTGCTTTTAACTTCAACAACATGGAACAATTACAAGGAATTATTGAAGCATGTGTTGAAGAAGGTTCACCAGTAATTCTTCAAGTATCAACAGGTGCAAGAAAATACATTGGTAAAGAAATGTTACCATGGATTGCAAAAGCTGCAACAGCTTATGTAGAAGCAGCTGGATCAGATATTCCAGTAGCTTTGCACTTGGATCATGGTCCAAATTTTGCTGAAGCAAAAGATTGTGTTGAATATGGATTCTCATCAGTAATGTATGATGGTTCTCACCACCCTTACGATGAAAACGTAGCAGAAGCAAAACAAGTTGCTGATTTCGCTCACCAACACGATGTTACAGTTGAAGCTGAATTAGGAGTTTTAGCTGGAATCGAAGATGACGTTAAAGCAGCTGAACACATTTACACTCAACCTGAAGAAGTTGAAGATTTCGTATCTAAAACTGGTGTTGATTCATTAGCAATTGCAATCGGAACTTCTCACGGAGCTCACAAATTTAAACCAGGTGAAGATCCTAAATTAAGATTAGATATCTTAGCTGAAATTGAAAAAAGAATCCCAGGATTCCCAATCGTATTACACGGTTCTTCAGCAGTACCTCATCAATTTGTTGAAATGATCAACCAATATGGTGGAGATATTGCAGATGCAATTGGTATCCCTGATTCAGAATTAAGAAAAGCCGCTAAATCAGCAGTAGCTAAAATTAACGTAGATACTGATGGAAGATTAGCTTTCACAGCAGGAATCAGAGAAGTATTCGCTAAAAAACCAGGAGAATTTGACCCTAGAAAATATTTAGGACCTGCAAAAGACTATATTAAAGAATACTACAAAGATAAAATCAGAAACGTATTCGGATCAAATGGAGCTTACAAAGCTGGAGCTGCAAGATAGTAAAAATATAAAACAAAAAAATTAAATTTGGAATTATCTCAAGTTTATTTTTAAAATTTGAGATATTTCCTTTGAAAATAATTCAAAAGAATTTTTGTTTTAAAAAGGTGAAAAATTTTTCATCTTTTTTTGTGAAAAATAATTATTAATCAATATTTGCTAAACCCTATTTAAAAAAATAGAAACTATATTTTTATATTGTTTGCTAACAAAGAATCTTACTAGTTCGCTGTTTAAAACAGAAAATAATATTAAAATAGAGTTGTTTGGATTATAATTTAATAAAATAGATGTTCTGAAGCAAGGGTAAATAAAAACTAATTTATCGAACAGATCTAATAAAATTTATACTAAAATTTTGTTAAAAAAATAGGATAAAATGATATTTCAGTAAATTGCCAGAAGTAAATAAAAATTAATAGATATATGAAAAAAAAATGTAGGAGGAAAAAATGGATAAACAAAGTAATACGACAAAATATATTTTTGTTACAGGTGGAGTTGTTTCATCGCTTGGAAAAGGGATTGTGGCTTCTTCATTGGGAAGATTGCTAAAGGAGCGGGGATATAAAGTTACAATTCAAAAATTTGATCCTTATATAAATGTGGATCCAGGAACTATGAGCCCTTATCAGCATGGAGAGGTTTTTGTTACAGAAGATGGAGCGGAAACTGACTTGGATTTGGGACATTATGAAAGATTTATCAATGAAAATCTGACAAAGTATAATAACTTGACGACTGGAAAAATTATGTCAAAAATTATTGCAAAGGAACGTCGTGGAGAGTTTTTGGGAGGAACAGTGCAAACAGTACCTCACGTGACTGATGAAATCAAGTATAATGTTATAAAAGCGGCTGAAGAAAATAATTCTGATATTGTAATTACTGAAATTGGTGGAACTATTGGAGATATTGAAAGTGATCCGTTTATTGAAGCGATCCGTCAATTGAAAAGAGAAGTTGGAAGAGAAAATATTGCCTATATTCACGTTACATTGCTGCCATATTTGAAAGGCTGCAGGGGAATTAAAGACAAAACCTACGCAGCATAGCGTGAAGATGCTTCAAGGGCTTGGAATTTCACCTGATGTAATTGTAGTGAGAAGTGAGCATCCTGTTGATGAAAATATTAAGAAAAAAATCTCGCTTTTCTGTGACATTGATGAAGAAGCAGTTATTGAATCACTTGATGCGGAAAGTCTTTATGAAATACCATTAACTATGGAAAAATTAGGACTTGCCGATGTAATTTGTAAACATTTTAAAATAAAAAATGAAAAACCATTGCTAAAAGAATGGACTAGTATGGTTGAAAAATTCAAAAATCCTAAAAAACTTGTAAAAGTGGCAGTTGTCGGAAAATATGTTGAATTAAAGGATGCTTATATAAGTATTCACGAGTCAATAGAGCATGCTGGATTTAATCTTGATACAAAAGTTGAGATTGATTACTTTAAGGCTGGAGAATTTGATGTGAGAAAATTGGCAGATTATGATGGAATTCTAGTGCCAGGTGGATTTGGTGACAGGGGAATTGATGGAAAAGTTGAAGCAATTAAGTTTGCAAGGGAAAATAATATTCCATTTTTCGGAATTTGCCTTGGAATGCAAATGGCCTGTGTGGAATTTGCAAGAAATGTTCTTGGGTACAAAGGCGCAACTTCAACAGAGTTTGAAAAGGACACAGCCTATCCAATTATCAGCCTTATGGAAGAGCAAAAAGGGCTTAAGGATATGGGAGGAACAATGCGTCTAGGAGCATATCCATGTGTATTAAAAAGAAGACAGCTTAACTGCAAAAGTTTATGGAAAAACTGAAATTGCAGAAAGACATAGACATAGATATGAATTTAACAATGCCTACAGAGAAGAATTTGAAAAGGCAGGAATGGACATTGTGGGATTGTCTCCAGATGGAAATTACGTAGAAGTAATTGAAATAAAAGATCATCCATATTTTATAGCTTCACAATACCATCCAGAATTTAAGAGCCGTCCAAACCGTCCTCATCCATTATTTACAGGATGGATAAAAGCGGCATTGAAAAAAACGAAACGAAAGATAATAAAATTATAATGTATTAAATATTTTTTTAGCAAGGGGTTAAAATCCCTTGTTTATTTTATAAAAAAATGGCAAATTAAAAAAACTTGCCATCTTTTTTTGTTAAAAATTTAAATTAATTAATTATTTTTCTCTGTAATAATCCCATTCATCAACTTTTTGTTCCGTTATTAAATCTGCATACTCCTCTTTCATTTCCATTTTTATCTTTTTCAGTAACAGATTTTCCACCTTTATCAACACAGAATTTAGAAGCTGGATTAGGCATTCCAATTACTGCCGCTTCAGCATCTCTTGCAGTATGATTTTGTCTGTAGTATTCCCATTCTTCCATAGCTGTACCATCTTTTAACATGCAAACTCCATAATCACCTTTACCGCTTTTTACAATAATAGATTTTCCACCTTTGTCAACGCAGAATTGTGAAGCTGGATTCGCTGCTGTTACCTTTGCAGGTGCTGGAACTGTTGCCGCTGGCTTATTATTATCATTATTTTTCTTTTTAAAGAATCTGAAACTTGCTGACATTCCAGAAATAGACATAATAACCATCATTGCACTTACTGTTAATTTTAAATTTTTCATTTTTTTATCTCCTTTTTATTGTTTATAATCATTATATCATATATGTTCTCATTTTTTATATAACAAAAAATAAAAATTAAATTAAAATTTTATTTGTATATAAAATTATTCCCACTCAATTGTTCCAGGTGGCTTAGAAGAAATATCATACACAATTCTATTGATTCCATTTACTTTGTTTATAATCTTGTTTGACACTTCTTCCAAAAATTCATAAGGCAATTTTGACCAAGTGGCTGTCATAAAGTCGATTGTATTTACTGAACGAATAGCGGCTACAAATTCATAAGTTCTTTGATCTCCCATTACTCCGACAGTTTTTACAGGTAACAATGTTACAAATGCTTGATCTACTTTATCATAAAGCCCTTTTTCCATCAATTCAGTAATGAAAATGTCATCAGCTTCCTGAAGAATTTTTACTTTATCAGGTGTTACTTCTCCAATTACACGGATTCCAAGTCCTGGACCTGGGAATGGATGTCTTTTTATAATTGTGTCAGGAAGTCCAAGTTCATGTCCTACTTTTCTAACTTCATCCTTAAATAATTCCTTTAAAGGTTCCAATAACTCAAATTGCAAGTCTTCTGGCAATCCTCCAACATTGTGGTGAGATTTTATTGTGTGAGAAGGTCCTTTTATAGACTGAGATTCAATAACATCTGGATAAATTGTTCCCTGTGCCAAAAATTTTGCACCTTCTTGACCTTTAAGTTTTCTAATTTCTTCATTAAATACTTCAATAAATTCATTTCCAATAATTTTTCTTTTAGCTTCAGGTTCATCTACACCTTTTTAATTTATTTAGAAATCTGTCTTTTGCATCAACAAATACAATATTCAAGTCAAAATGTTCCTTGTAGTATTCTAATACTTTTTTTCCTTCATCTTTTCTCAAAAGTCCAGTATCTACAAACATGCAAGTGGTGATGTCCAATTGCATTGTTAATAAGAACTGCGGCAACTGATGAATCTACACCTCCAGAAAGTGCAAGAAGCACGTGTTCATCTCCAACAGTTTCCTTTTATAAATTTTTGTCTTTTTCAGCAATAAAAACTTGAAATTTTCCAATTTTTTTCACATTTACAAATGTTAAATACAAAAATTTTTCCAAAAATTTGAGTTCCACATTCAGAATGAACTACTTCTGGATGGAATTGCAATGCATAAATTCCATTGTTATTTGTAATTGCTGCAATTGAAGAATCTGTTTTTGCAATTACTTCAAAACCCTTTTGGCAATTCTGTGATGTGGTCATTGTGGCTCATCCAGATGTTAGAAGATTTTTTTAACTCCTGTAAATAATGGATTATCATTATTTCCCACTTCCAAGACAGCCTTTTCCAAATTCCCTCGAATCAGCCTTTTTTTCAACTTTTTCCACCATTTAAATGCGTAATTAGCTGCATTCCGTAACAGATTCCCAGAATAGGAAGATTTAGGTTAAATACTTCAGGATTTACAGTTGGAGCATCTTTTTTTCGTAAACTGAAGCAGGCCCTCCAGAAAAATATAATCCCTTTTTACCTTTTTCTTTCCCGCTTTTTTTATTTTTCTCAATATCAATTAAAGGCACAATTTCGCAATAAACTTCCATTTCTCTAATTCTTCTGGCAATTACTGGCTATATTGCGAACCAAAAATCGATAATAATAATTTTTTTCCTTCACTTTTTCACCTCTATATATTAAATTTTTTTATAAAACATAATTCTACATAAATATTTTATCATTATTTTTTTAAGTTTTTTTCTATATTTTTTTACATTAATTTTTTTCTTTTGATATGTAAATATGAAATGCATTGTTTTTTTATGAAATTTTTATATTAAAAAAATAGATTTATTCATCAATTCAAAAATTTATATTTATAAAATTAATAAATAAATCTATTTAATAAAAAAATCTTCCTTTTTTTATAATTCTCTGATTACTGCTTCCCCTAAATTTTATTTTTTTCGGATCATAAAGTTCCTTTACAAACCGTCCATCAACTAGCACATCCACATATTCAAGGCATTTTTTTCCTCAATTCATCACAGCGAATCTGTTCAATCGTATAACCTGTATAAAAGCCATATATTCTTTCCTGTCTTTTTCCTTTTCAGAAAATTTCAGAACTTTTAACATATCTATTGGATTAAAGAGGGATCGCCACCACTTATTGTAATTCCATCAAGAAGAGTATTTTTCATTTATTTCCTTGGCAATTTTTTTCTAAAAATTTCATAAGTTAAAAGTATTTCCGTGATTTGGATTCCATGAATATTCATTATGGCATCCTGGGCAGGCATGAGAACAGCCAGCAAAAGTAAAGTGAATAACGAAGACCGACACCGTCAACGATTGTTTCCTTGTAAGTTGTTAAGATTTTTCAATGTAAAATCATTTTTTTGGAGTTTTTTTGAAAAATTTTTTTCTAAAAATTTTTTTCTTTTTTTCTGTCTTTAGTTTATTCACTTTAAATTACCTCACTATTATATAATATATTTATTTTTATACCATGTTTTACCCTGTCATGTTCTTCAGCTTTGCTTAGCGCTATTCCAGCTGTCTAAATCTCCTGTCAGATAGCCTGTTATTCTTCTAATTCTAGAAATATTATGACTTCCGCAAATTGGGCATTTATCATAAATTATTGCTTCTGTTCCACAATCTCTGCATCTGTCAACTGGATGGTTTATTGAACCGTAACCAATTCCAGAATCCTTCATAACCTTTACGATTTTTAACATGACACCTATATTTTTTCGTGCTTCCCCATCTAATTCCACATAGGTAATATGTCCACCTCTTGTCAATTTATGAAATGGAGCTTCCTTTCTAATTTTATCAAAAAGGCTAATTTCCTTTTTTACATCAATGTGAAATGAATTTACATAATAATCTCTATCTGTCACATTCTTGATTACACCAAATTCATCCCTGTCAATACGTAAAAATCTTCCTGCCAAACTTTCTGCCGGAGTTGCCAAAATTGAATAGTTCAAATGATACTTATCTCTAAATTCATCTGCAACTTTCCCCATTTTTTCAATCGTATCATAAAGCACATTATAAGCAACTTCACTTGTTCCATGTTCCGCATCAAACAAAGCATACATCGCATTTGCCCCTCCAACAAAACCAATTGAAAGAGAACCTGTATTTATCGTATCTCCAACTTCATCATTTCCATCCTTTTCGCCAAGTCCTTTCCATAAATTATTGCTTCTCATAAATGGAAATTGTTTTTGCCAAAAGCTGTTCTTTGGAAATTGTAACGTTCATAAAGTTGATCTCCAACTAAATATGTTGCTTCCAGCACTCTTTTTTGAAATTCTTCTGTCAAAAGTTCAATTTTTTTATTATTTTTTTCTTCTTCATTCGCAAATTTTCCATTCTTTTCCATTTCTGCAATTTCTTTTTCCACATTTTTTCTAGTTAAAATTGCAATTCTAGGGAAATTAATACTTGTAAAGGACAAATTACCACGTCCAAGACTGCTTTTTTTCACCATTTACATTTTTCAAATACACGTGTTCGGCAGCCCATTGTTGCAATTTCATATTTGTATCTTTCTGGATCATCCATTCTCCATTTTTCGTGTCTGTTAAATTCAGAATCCAGAAATACAAAGTTTGGAAATAATCTTCTGCTTGAAGTTTCACAAGACAATAATAACAAGTCAAAATTTGGTGTTTCAAAAAGTGATTTTTTTATTTTCTGAATTATCATCATAAGAAATTTTTTTGTTTTTTTACAGTTTCTAAAAATTCCATCAAAAGTCGCTTTCTAGCTAAATCATAGTCATTTTCAGAATAATTAAGTCCCTTCCTTTACTTTAAAAAAATTTGTATTGGAAAAAAATAGGAGTTTCATTTTTTTACCAAGCCCACTTGATGTAGCCTTTAATAATTCACGGATGACCATTCTGCCCTTCTTCTGAAGTATCAGTTCCATAATTTATTGAAGAAAACACAACTTGATTTCCGCCACGAGAGTGCATTGTGTTCAAATTGTGCAAAAAAATCCTTCCATTGCCTGATAAGTTTCATTTTTGAGTATCATCATAAGCCTCAACTAGCAATTTAATTAAATCATCTCTACTTATTTTTAAAGTATTCTTCCAGTAATTTTATTTCATTTTCATTGCATTTAATTGAAGAAACATTTTTTTCAAGAACTCTTTAGCATTTTTTTCATATTCTTGTGTAATTTCCACTCCATTTTTTTATTTCTACAAAGCTCAAAATTCTTCTTTTTCAAGTGACGTCTAAACGATTTTTAGCACACCTTTTTGCCATATAGAAGTCAAATGCTGGTATTGCCTGTCCTCCGTGCTGTTCATTCTGATTTGTCTGAAAAATAATGGTAGCAAGCGTTGCATAAGTGGAAATGCTTTGTGCTTCCCGAATATATCCGTGCTTAGTATAAAAACCGTTTTCAAACATATCTGCCAAGTCATATTGCAGGCAAGTTGTAGTCTTGCTGGAATAAAAATCCAAATCGTGAATATGAATAAGCCCCTTTTTCGTGAGCTTCCTTGAATCTTGGTGAAACTAAATTTTCCAAGGCGTAAATTTTTGATACTTCACTTGCAAACTTCATCATTTGCCCTGCTGGCGTCATTGAAGACATATTGGCGTTTTCATTGCACGTATCATTGCTTTCAACATTCACTATTCCTGCTATTATATTTCTCAAATTCTCTGTTAATTGTGGTTGCATTTTTATTCCTCCCTTGTTTTTACTTTCATACTTTTTTATTTTTCTGCAAACCATCAATTTTCCCTTATCCCTCTAAATATATCTAATTAATTCAGACTTTTTTAGTCTAAAACACTATATATTGTTTTTCATAACATAATGATAACACAATATTTTGTGTTTTTCAAGTTTCATAAAAAAATATATAATTCCACAATTCCCCATTTTTTTCCGAATTTTTTTGATTTTTTTATACCATTAATTACGATAAAAAAATTTATTTATCTTATTTTAATCATATATATCATAAATTTTTTTGAATTTATAAGAAATTGGCGGAATTTTTTTATTTATCTAATTACTAAGTTCCATTTAAATAGAAGAATGATAGTATAATAACTGAAATAAAGTATTTTTAGACCTGTAAAAAATAAAAAGTTGCAGTATAGGAAATTTTTTTAAAATAAATAATCTTGTAAAAATAGTAAAATTTATTTGAATAATCCCGAATAAAAGCCGTGATATTTTATAAACCTTAAGTTTATATGATTTTTAATAGTTCAATTTTGAATGGGTTCAGTATATTGTAATCTATAAAAAGATTGTTTCTGAAATTTACAAAAAAACAATCTAATAATTAATTTATTTTAAACAAGCAATAATGTCAGGCATTTTAGCAGGAAGTTTATATGATTTTTTTTAATAGTTCAATTTTTGAATGGGTTCGAGTATATATTGTAATCTAATAAAAAAAAGATTGTTTCTTGAAATTTACAATTAGTATAAATACTGAAAAATGATTTTACTATAAATTTACAAAAACAATCTAATAATTAATTTATTTTAAACAAGCAATAATGTCAGGCATCTTAGATGTCTAAAAATTTACAAAAAAACAATCTAATAATTAATTTATTTTAAACAAGCAATAATGTCAGGCATTTAGCAGGTATTTCTTTCCCTTGTCAGAAACCTTGAAAACATCATTATCCACATAAATATTTTTTTCCTTTTTTTGCCTTTTTCAATAACTTTATCTAAAAAAAACTTTTTATTCCAACGAAGATGGTTATCAATCGTTTCAGTTCCACATTCATCTTTTTTCATGTTTAGTATTAGCATGATTAGACAAATGGATTAAAAAGAATTCTAACTGAAAAAAAATCATTTTTTTGGCTTCTTTTTACGATTAATTGTAAAAAAATTAGCCCTTTTTTAGGAGAAAAATATCAATGTTAAAAGAAAAAAATTACTCCAATTATTACTGCGATGCTTCCAGCAATTGAAACGTCAAAGAACCTTGCCAAAATGAAAGCCTATGATACTTGACAATGCTCCTAGTAAAACAATACTTAATCCAACCATAACTTTTTAATTTATCAGTTAATAAAGTATGCTGTAATTGGAGGTCCCTATCATAAATGCAACAACCAGTATTGAACCCAACTGCTTCAAAAGGAAGCTACAGCCGTCATTGATACAAGTGACATTAGCATATAATGAATTAATATCGGTTTCATTCCAAGTGTTACCGCCAAAGCCTTGTCAAATACTGATATTTTTAACTCCTTGAAAAATATAGTAATAAATGATAAATTTACTAAAAATACAATTAGAGTAGTAATAATTCCTTTTGGAATACTAAAACCAAATATTTGTACTCGATTAAACGGTGCAAATGCCAGCTCACCAAGCAATACTGAATCCAGATCTAAATGCACATTTCCAGCATATTTTGAGATTAAAATTACAGCAATGCTGAATAATAATGGAAAAACCACTCCAATTGCAGAATCTTCCTTTACAAGTCTTGTAGAGTTAAGAAGTTCTACAAGATAAACAGTCAAAACACCAACTATTCCTGCACCAACAATTAATAGGGGAGAGTTCAAATCGTGAACTGCAAAAAATGCTATTACAATTCCAAGTAAAATAGTATGTGTAATTGCATCTGAAACCATTGACATACTTTTTAAAACTAGAAATGTCCCTAAGATAGAGCAAGCACTTGCTACCATTATTGCAATTAATTGTATTTCTAAATGAAAAAAACCATGATTTATTTTTCCCCTTTCCAAATTATTTACTTCTAAACTATTTTAATTTCATTTTTTTATTTTTCAAGTTTTTTTCTAAATTCTTTTTTTCTTTTTTGATTTCTTATAATTTTAAAAATAATACCTCTTTTATTTGAGAATAAAAATACTGATAACTACAATTATACTTATAATTATAACGATAACAGGGTCCAGTTGGGTAAGTCACTTTCACTTATACTTATCAATGTGCCAAGCAAACCTGATATTCCACCAAAAAAATAGCCGCCAAAATTACCATAATTGAAAGTTTGTCTGTCCATTGTCTTGCTGCAACTGCTGGAGAGATAATCATTGCACTTATTAAATATTACTCCTGCTGCCTGAATACCGATTATTACAGTAGTTACAATTAATACGGAAATTAATATTTCAATTTTTACTTGGAAATCCCAATGTTTTGGCAAAATCAGAGTCAAATGAAACAATTTTAAATTCCTTCCAGAAAAAGAATAATTATAATTAGAAAGAATAATTCCCTGTAATAAAAGATAATATCTACATCTCTTTTTAATAAATGTTGACGCCTGTCCAAAAAAATAAATTTATTTAAATCCCAGATTTATTTGCTCCAGGCAATTTATTCATATAAGAAAGCAAAACTAATCCCAATCCAAAAAAATACAGATAAAATCAATGCCAAAAGCACTATCAAATTTTTATTTTTTTGTATAATTTTTGAATTAACTGAATCAAATCCAATACATACAATCCCTGTTATTAATGCACCAAGCAGTAAAAACTTCAGTATTTTTTACATTTGTAAAGTAAAAAAAGCTAAGCAAACTCCAGGAAGTGAAGCATGAGAAACTGCATCTCCCAAGTAAACTTTGCTTTTCGTAAAACTGCAAAAGCATCCTAATATTCCTGAAACCATTCCAAGCAATGAACATCCAAGTGCAACTGTTCTAAAAAGTATGGTCTGTTACAAGAAGATTTAATATATTCATTTTAATCCTCCCTTTTCAATTTCAAGATTATTTTTGATAACTTTTTTTACTTTTTATATGTTTTTTTCAATATTTTTCAGGAGTAAATATTTCTTCTACAGGTCCAGAAGCTATAACAGAAACATTTATAAATGTTACGTAATCAAAAATAATCCTTTACAGTTTGTAAATCATGATGAACAACAATTACAGTTTTTTTCTCATCTCGTAATTTTTTTAGAAATATTTACAATAGATTTTTTTCAGTTTTTACTGTCAACGCCTTGAAAAGGCTCATCCATAAAAGTATATCTCAGCATCCTGCACCAATGCTCTTGCCAAAAATACTCTTTGTTGCTGCCCACCAGATAGCTGGCTTATCTGTCTATCTGAAAAATTCATCCATTTCAACTTTGTGAATAGCTTTCCTTCGTCTTTTTCCTTATCAATTTTTTTCTAACTTTCTTTAACCATCCAACTTTTCCCGTAACGCCCCATTTCCACAACATCAAATACAGTAGTAGGAAAATCCCAGTCAACACTACCTCTTTGAGGCACATACGCTATTTTATCACGTACTTTGCTATATTTTTTTCATCATAAAACCCTAACTTCTCCAGTAATAGGCTTTTATCAAATCAAGCATAGCCTTAATCAAAGTCGATTTTCCCCGCACCATTTGGTCCAACAATCGCCATAAGAATACCTTTTTTTGATATCCAAGCTCAACATCCCATAAAACAGGTTTATCCTCGTAGGCTATTGTCAAATCCTCAACTTTTATAATAACATCATCAGAAACATTTTGATTCATCTTTCCTCCTTCTCCTAAATTGTAAAAACTATTCTACTTTTGTGCAAATTTATTTTTTTATTTAATGTCTAATTTTGTCTTAATTTTTTTAATAATCATTTTGTATTTTTTTATAAAATAAATCGTTGTTAATAAATATTTTCCTTTAATTTTTTTATGTTATTTCTTTAGTTATAGCAAGGGTATCAATCGCTATACCCTTGCATCCCCTGCTTGATCTAAGAATTTTTTTGAAAAATAAAAAATTATGGTCTGAGAAAAAGCGAGTTTAATTTTTTTATTTTTAAGGCATTTACAATTGTATCTGCATTTGCTTTAACTGTTTTTAATATAAGTTTCAGTATTATGTGCTTTATCTCCCAATGAGTCTGAGTACAATTCTCCACCTATTTTTAACTTCTTTTCCTCTAGCTTTTACAGCTTCCTGCAATGCTTCTATGCTTTTTCGGAACAGAAGATTCTACAAATATTGCTTTTTATATTTCTTTTGCACAATGAAAGTTGGCTAAGTCACTTATATTTTTTTGTACCAGTTTCAGAATCTGTAGAAACACCTTGTATTGCTTTTTACTTCTAGTCCAAATTGTTCTCCAAAGTAGTTAAATGCATCGTGAGCTGTTACAAGAACTCTGCTTTTTTTCAGGAATTTTCACTTAATTCTTGTTTTTACATAAGTTGTAAGTTCATTTAGTTCAGCTTTTATATTTTTTTCAGGTTTTTCTTTGTAATATTCACTATTTTTTTAGGATCAAATTTACTTAATTCAGCTTCTACTGCCTCAGCTTCCTTTTCCCATAATTCTGTATTGAACCATACATGCGGATCAGGAGTATTTTGGTCAACTAGATGAATTTTACTTTTATCCAGTTTCTCTCCAACATTTAATATATTTTTGTTTTGAGAAGTTAATTTTTCAAAAATTTCTGTCATTTTACCTTCCAAATGTAGTCCACCATAGACTATAATGTCAGCATTTCCAAGTTTTTCAATATCTCCTGCACTGGCACTGTATAAATGCGGATCTACTCCTTCTCCCATAAGTCCTGTAACTTCGACTTTATCTCCACCAATTGTCTTTACAAGGTCAGTAAGCATTGTCGTTGTTGTTGTAACTTTTATTTTTTTACCTGATGTAGCTCCACCTTTTCCACAAGATATTAGTAGCATCATTGCTACACATATTGCAATTACTAAGTTTAATTTTTTTAGTACATTGTTTTTAGTCATTATCCATCTCCTCCAAATCTTTATTTTTTTTATAAACCTCAATCATATCTGCTGCATTAAAAGCCACTATTTTTTCATTATTTTGCTCACTTTTCAAATATATTGGTCCATTAAACGGATCTTTTCTTTCTACGATATATTTTTCCTTTAAATTTATATCTAAATCCCGTAGATAATCATATAATTCTATATTATCCTCCACACTTAATATAACAATTTCATCATCTTCCTCAGCTTTCAGATAATTTTATAATATTTTTCCTCATCCAAGTTTTTCCAAATCATAGAAAATCGGGCTTCCGTGCGGACATTCCTTAGGATAAAACAGGAATTTTTCCAGCTTTTTGAAGAAGTTTATTGCTAGTTACATGTTCCAAAAATTTCTGCTTCTTTATGCACTTCTTTTCTTTTTCATATCCCAGCTTTTCAAACAAAAAAAACTTCCCAAACCCTATGTTTACGTATAATGTCAAGTGCAAAAGCTGTTCCCTTTTTTTCAGTAAGTTTTACTGTTTTTTTGTCGATAGTTAAATAATCATCGTTTGCCAACTTTTTTTATCATTTCACTAACTGAAGCTGGAGAAATATTTAAATATTCTGCAAGTTTTTTTATTGGAATATTCCTTCTTTTTTTTCAAAGTATATATTCCTTTTAGATAATCTTCTATACTTCTGCTCATCTCAACTCCTTTCTATTTGTTTAGCCTAGCCTAACCATATATTTAGGTCAAACCTAATAACAGTAATATATTAACATTATATACTTTGATTGTCAAGATATTTTTTTGAAATAGAAATATTTTTTTATTATGAGATTATTGTATATGAAAAATTAAGATAAATAAAAAAAGGACTTTATATTAAATCCAGTTTGAAAAGAAAAGTTTTGCTTAAACGAAACTGCTAAAAGATTATAAAGTTAAGTAAAGTAATCATAATTTTTGAGTTCAATTTTAAAAAAATCGCCATTTAAATTAAAAAAATTATAAATATAACCTATAATAAAAAAACTCCCGCTCAAAAAAATCTTTTTAAAAGCGGGAATTTGTTACAATAATTAATTTATTATTTTATGGTTTCAAAATATCCATTGAAAATTTATAAGAATAGTCTTCATTTCTTAAAAATCTTACTGTGCCAATAATATGTGAAATAATCCAGTAGGCCCCAAGTCCAGCAACAATTGCCATTAGAACATAAATAATGACATCTGGAACTCTTGCATAAGCAAGTGGCTGTATGGCAGAAACAATCACAAATTGAGTGAGAATCACAGTAAAGTTCATATTAAGGATCTTATAGACAATTTGCTTTACTTTTTCTGGTAGTTTCTTTTTTGACAGATGTATGATAAACATTGCAATAAAAGGAAATATCCAGCTAAGCAGCAAAATAACCTTTAAACTTTTTGATGTTTCATTTTCTGAATGAATATCTTGAAGATCAATATTTTCATTTACTTTTTTTCTTTTTAGATGTCTCATAAATTAATTCTTCCTATTAAATATTTACTTATTTGTCATTTTTTGGAATGAATTTCCATAATGTTGGAAGTAAAAGTGTTGTTGTAGTTGATTTTAATGCATCTCCAGGAAGGAAAGGCAATACACCAATCATAAACGCATTTTTACCAGGTACAAATAATGACAATACTAATGAACCTAATGTTAAAATAATGGCACTTGAAAGCATTAGTGAAAGAATAGTTTTAACATAAGACTTTGTAACGCCTCTATCTGCTAAATATCCTAAAATTATTGTAGCTACAATATATCCTAAAATATATCCACCAGTTGGCGAGAATAATGAACCAGCTTTACCTCCAGCAAAAATAGGAGCACCTAAGCTACCTGCAGCAACATAGGAAAGTATAGTTGCAGTTCCCAATTTTCTTCCGTATAATAGTGCCATTAGTGTTACTCCGAATGTTCCAAGTGAAATTGGTACAGGAGTGTAAGGAAGCGGAATTAAAACTTGAGACATTATTGATAAAAATGCCACTCCGCCCAGCACTAAAAGAATGTTTTTAAAAGTTTCCTTTTCTTTTGCTTCAATTTTTACAATGTTGCTAATCAATGTATTTTGTTTCATAAAAAAAACCTCCAGTTTTATTATTTTATAGTATTATAACACTTGTTATTTAAAAAGTCAATAAATCTAAAATTTAGATTAAAAATTAAATCTGACTCCTGTTGTAAATACATTGTTGTTTCCTTTGCCTTTTCCACCGTCAACAGAACCATCATAATTTACATACCATCCAAAGTCTTTATTTACTTCTGTTAATGCTCCAACTCCAGCCCAAGTCTTGTTCTTAGTAAGTCCAATACCTTTTACCTTGAATGTTGCTCCTGGAAGTCCAGTATATCTTGCATCAAAACTTAAATCCTGCTTATTAAAAGGCTCTTTGATGTGTTACGTAACCTTGGAATGTGGTCTTGCTTCCACCTTTCCAGTTTACAGCTTTTCCAGCTCTAAGCCCAACTAATGCGGCTGTCTGATTATAATTCTTCTTATCAGCAGTCAATCCAAATTGGCTTTTTTCTTCAGAGAATGACCCTCTTACGACTGTATCGTGAGTTAATCCCACAAACGGTGTCACGACAAAAGTCTCCGTTAGCATTTTTTTAACATCGTATCCTGTTTCTAAATATCCAGAATAAACCTTGTCATTATGATTAATTTTAGCTCTAGTATAGTCGTTGCTGCTTAAAATAATGTCTCTTTCAACATCACTGTCAACAAATCCGACTCCCAGACGTCCTTGCAGATAAACAGGAACATCTTTATTTCCTAATCTTCCATACAATGAAATTCCAAAGTTGTTAGCATCAGATTTTCCGCCATATCTGTCAAATTTAACATCAGCTTTTGAATAGGATAAAGCAGTACCTAAAATCAAGTTTTCTCCAAATTGCTTATCAATTCCGACTTGTCCACCGTATACTTTAGTATCTCCCTTTCCATATCCATCTTGTTTTAATTTACCGTTAGCGCCTAATCCAGTAATCCACAATCCAAATTTGTCTCCAACATTGTCAAGAGTTCCCAAGCATAACTAATCTGTTAGACAAATCCTTATTTACAGTTTGCGAATGCTGGAATGTCAATGCTTGTGCTGAAGCATAAATTTGTCCAGACAAACTGTCCAAAACAGCTGCTCTGTTTGAAGAAGTAAGAGCTTGCAATTTAGCGGCTTTTTTTTCAAACTGTGCAACATTTCCAGCTGTTCCATTTTCAATATCCTGATCTAATTTTTGAAAGGCAGTTTCCAGATTTTGTGCAGTATTTTTTTGCATTTCATCAGATTCTGAAATTTTTTCCACATAATCCAGTACGTTTTTTCTGCTTACTTTTGCAGAAACAGAATTTTCAGTCTGATTTAATTTAGCATTTAACATTTCATCAGTATTTACGCTATTAAAGTTTCCTTCAATCTTGTCATCTGATGTAATGACATCTTGTGCAGTTCCATTAGATGTTATATATTTTCTTTCTCCATTTTCTTCAGGTTTTACTTCAAGTTTTGAGTTGTTCAGGCTAACTTTCCCTTTTACATGTATGTTAGAATTTAAATCTGTCACAACTCTAGAGTTTTCCAATGATGAATAATTTCCAGCAACTTCAGTAGAACCAGTATTTTCTACAGTACCGTTATTTATAACATCATTTTTAATTACAGCATTATTTGTAGAAAGAATGGCTTGTTTTTTTACGTTAATTGAAGAAGAATAAACGCCGTTTACTTGCAATCTTCCGCCATTTACTGTTGTAGGCCCTGTAAATGTAGAATTTCCAGATAAGATTAAATCTCCAGAACCATTTTTAATTACTCCTGCATCTCCTGAAATGTCATTTGAGAAAATATAACTTCCGCTTGGAATATTAATGGTTACATTATCTGCAAGCGCAAGCTGCTTGCTAAATAAGGCAGGCCCTTTTAATGCCTTGTCGATATTTAAAAGTCCCCATCCATAAACATCATCAACACCAGGAGTTCCTATATCTGTTGCAGTTGATAAAATTGTCTGTCTAATTAAATCAGCATCCATCCAAGGATACTTTTGCTTAATTAAAGCTGCTGTTCCAGTTACAATTGGCGCTGCAAAGGAAGAACCTCCACCAATATAATTTTGTCCTTTTATTGTAAATATCTGGTCTCCAACAGCAGTTACAGTCCAGTTTTTAGCAACTCCTGCAGGTGATAGAGGAGTTAAATTGCTCCAGCTTGTATCTCCCAGTTTAGATTCATCTTTTGAAGTCAATGCAACTACATTTATCCATCCTTTTTGAAGTCCGCTTTCAAAATGTGGCAATCCTCCTTCAAGTGTAGGCTGCTTGTCAGAAGAATCATTTCCGGCAGACCATACAAATAATGAGCCGTTATTTACTTCATTTCTATAAAAATCAAGCATAGAGCTTCCAATTTGAAATCCGTAATAATGGCTTGAAGTATTGTCAGCATTAAAGTCAGTCACTTCTCCATCAATTCCGAATGACTGGTTATAAATAGTTACGCCGTTATCTCTTAATTTTTGATACATTTCCAGTTTCACGCTTGGATAAGTTGCATTCTTGTCGGTATTTCTTTTTGCTGCATCAATTACATAGACACTGGCACCTTTTGCAATTCCAGTTTGAAGATCCCTGCCGCAAGATCAGCAACAACAATTCCATGATCATCACTTGCAGTAGCTTCTGATGTAAATCCTGGGACTGTAAGTTTTGTTAAACGGCTTCCAAATTTTTCTGTAAGATCAGAATTAAATGATGAGTTTTCAAATCCAACATCAATAATTCCAATTTTTACATCATTACCTGTAAGTGTTGTATTTGAATTGTTATGCGGGTTGTTTTTGTCATAGGAAACAGTGGAAGAATTCCATCCTATTTCGGAAGTTGCTGTTGTTACAGTAGGCTTTGTTGTTACTGGCGCTGGATTAACAGGTGTTGGAGTTGCAGCTGAAGTTCCGCCTGAATTTCCGGCTCCGCCACCTCCTCCGCCACCTCCGCCACAGCTTACTAGCAATGCTGCTAATCCGAGGATAATTGAACTTTTAGCAAAGTTATGCTTTTTAATATCTTCTTTTAATTGTTTTAAGTTAGAGGTCATAGTAATCGCTCTCCTTTCGCTGTTTTTAATATTGATCTGATTTTTAAAATAAAGAATTGGATTTTTTAGTTATATATTCAATATTTATAATGAACTCTCTACAATATTTTACCATATTTTTTTGAAAAAAACACTACGTAACTTTTAGGGAATTATTTAAAAAAATCTCTCCAGCTTCCTTATACCATAAAACCAAGTCTAGTTCATCCATTTTTATTTTTGAAAAATCTGAATATTCTCTCATTTTTTCTTCTATTTCATAATATTTTTTTTCAGTTATCGACTTGGGAATTTCCTCAATTACATTAAGGGCCTTTAGATTTCTCAGAATATGCCTATCCAAAATTGCAATATTTTCTCCAAATCCAAGATTTCGCAGTACGTGATTTGCCTCCTTTAATCCCATTCCCTTAACATTTTTCAAAATCCATTTTCTTTTTTCAAAAGTATCTCCAATTTCGGACAAAATCTTCTTTGGCTGTAATTCTCCGTTCCTTGTCATTAATTCTCGCAATTCCACCAAATATCTGGACTTATTATTTTTAAATCTGACAATATTTAAAAATTCAACCATTTCTTCTGCCTTTCCATTATACAGCAGCCCGTTTTCCACTAAATTTGTAATAGCTAGCCAAGCATTCTTAGCCTTCGACTGAGGTGTCAAAATACAAAACGCCATTTCTGCAAAAACTTCCTTCTCTGTGCCTTTCCAAGCCTTTTTATAACCTTTTATAGCCTTTTCAATCCCTGCTTTTTATTTTTTTATAAATCTCAAGAATTTCATCATGCTTTTTTCCCAGTCAATTCTTTCGTTAATTTTTATTTTTTTATCATTCTTTTTTTAATTTTTTTCAGACATAGTTAAAATTCCTTCTTTTTATTCTTCTTTGATAATTTTAATATCGGATCTGTTCAATAACTTAATTTTTTTATTTTACAAGGTGCTTCTTTATTAAATTCTAAAATACATACAGTTTTCCAAACAAGCCTATTACTTTCCATTTAAATAATGAATATTAATTTGGCAGGATGTTTAATTAAGTAAAAATATTTTCTAATTTTTATCATAAAATCCTATAAATATAGAAAAATTTGTATAAACAGCCTTGATTATTTTTAGAAAAAAATTTTCCCAATCTCATCAATAGTTTCCTCCGATTCTTTAAGAGGGGCTAAAATCCAGTCATGACACAAATTTTCCCCAATTTTTATTTCTACGCTTGTTCCAACTGCAATTTCCAGCATATCACTTAATTTTAAGCAATCTGGATACAAAATTTCATTTGTTCCAAAAATGAGAAATATTTCCCCAAGATTATCCATATTTCCATAAATTGGCGAAATCAGCGGATCTTTCACATCCAGTTCCCCAGCAAACTGCTTTCCAGTTATAATCAGCCCATTTAACGGCAAAAGCGGATCTTTTTCTGCAAACTCTTCTATTTCCTCATTTGTCATTGAAACATCAGCCCAAGGCGACATCAATACTGTTTTTTTGGGAAAAGGCAACTGCTTTTTTTCTTCCTTTAGCCTTTGCAAAAAAATGCAAGTGCCAGTCCCCCGCCAGAAGAATCTCCAAATAAATAAAACTCATCATTTTTTTATATTTTTTTGTTATTTTTCTATAAGCCTCCATTACAACTTTATGTGCCTTTTTCCACAGTATTTTTCAGGAGCAAGCGGATAATCAATAAATGTAACTTTCAAATGATACTTTTTTTCACCAATTTTTTTCAATAATATTTTTTTATGCCCTCGGACAGCACGCATGACATAAGCCCCGCCATGCAAGAAAAATAACATGTCTGTTACAACTTTCTTGACTAGAAACTGTTAAAATTTGATATTCATCGATAAACTGCTCATCAGTGGTAAGTGACTTGTCAAAATTGTTTTTTTATTCAAAAAAATCTGTATCTCTTCTCGGATTTAAAAAAATCCTTTTCCTTATATTTTTTTCATATTTACCAACTTTTGCAATTGGCACTGCAATATCTGATAATAAACTCATTTTTTTATTTTTATTTTTTAAAAAAATAATCAAACTCCTTTCTTTTTTTACTGCTTTTTTTACAAAGGTTTTTCATTCCCTTGATTATCATAAACTGTTATCATTTAATTTTTTTAGAAACATGCAATTTAAAAATTTCTAATTATTTTATAGAATAATACAAGTAAAATTTTCTAAGTGGCAGATTTTATAAAAATTTTTTTAATAGACAAAAGTTTTGATTTAACAAGGAATTAAGCTATATTATCAAATAGATCTGTTCAATAACTTAATTTTTTTCAGAATATTTATTTTATTAAATTCCAAATTGCGCATGATTTCAAAAACAAGTCTAATAAATAAAATGATATTATTTTTTTATTCTATAAATTTTTATTTTTATCTTCAATTTCTGTATAACGTTCTTTCCCGATAATCTTTTCCAATTCTACATTTGACCTTATATTATTTTTTTCTCAATTTCAGGAAGCAATTTTTTTATTTCCTTATTTGTAAATCCTATTTTTTTAATTCCTTTTCATTTAATTTATTAATATTATATTTCGTTATTTCACGTCCATAATTCTGTTTAGAATTTTTGTATCTTTTCATCATCTACAAACAAAAATTTCTGAGCAATTTCCAGCCCTGACTTTCCAAATCCAGAAATATTCTTTACTTCATTAACATCTTTAATAACCCCAACTTCATCCCGATATTTCACAAATTTTTTTCAGCCTTGTTCTTATTAATCCCCAGCTTTTAGCAAAATCTTTATACTCAATACTGTTAATATCAAATTTCACATTGCTTTTTTTGTCAAATCAGTATCTTTCTTAGCCTTATCCTTTTTTTATAATTTTTTTCCCTATTAATTTCAATTTCAGGAGTATTTTTTTATCCTCGATTAAAAGTCTTAAAAAAATTCCCCTGCAATTAACAGCATTACAAAAAAATGATGACATATTTTATTTTTCATAATAATCCCCTTTTGATTATATTATTTAATGATTTTTTTCAAAATCTGCCACTTAAATAATGAAACTTGTATTTTATGATAAATTATATCACATTGATTTACTATTTGATAGATGAAAATAAAAAAATTTGTTTTTATTATTCTCAAAATTATTAAACCGTTTGATTAAGTCACTTTTTATAAATTTTTTTATTAATAAGTTCCTTTAAGGCGAAAAACTAAAAAAATAAATCAAGTTTCTCATTTGTTTTTTTAAATAATATGTGGTATCATAAAATTAAGAAATTAAAATCAAAAATATGATAAGAGGTGATTATCTATGGGAAAAATTTATGGAAAAAAACTAAAAAGTTATTTGAATATTTCAAGGGAGGATTTGAAAGGTTTCGAGTGACGATTATTTTTGCTTTAATAAGTTTTTATTCTGGTAGTTTTGATTACAGAAATTGAAGATTTAGATTTTAAACGATTTTTATGTTGCTGTTTTGGAAGAAGTAAGGAACTGCTGTATACTTGGGATTTTTTTATGACTGCGATGTTTGAAGTTGTCAGGGAAGAGTATTTTTGGGGAGAAGAAAAAAATGGTCTTTTTAGAAGCATTTATACAGTTTTGACTGTTGTTATTATTGCAATATTTTTATTATGTTTGTTTTATTGTGTATAGTTATGAAAATTGGATTTTTGGATGCTGTTTCCCAATTTCAATATTACTCTTTTTATTGATTCCAATTTTAAAAAAGGGAAATAAAGGAAAAAGTATCTGCAATCTGTGTTTGTGAATTTTGTTGTATCGTGTATTTTTGCAACAGTGCTTTTGGATTGGAATTGTGATAATTTTGACTACAGTTGCCGCATTATTTGGATTTGATATGTTTGGATGGTTTATTTTAAGATTTTATTTGTATTCGTGGGTATTTGTATTTGATGTTTTGGGGATTTCCTTATTTTTTTGTCATTGCTAAAAAAAAGCCAGACGATGATTTGGAAAGTTATGATTTTTCCCTATATTTTTAAAAAAATGCTTGTAAAATTTGTAATTGTTCCGCTAATTACTATTTATACAGGAATTTTTGTATATTTATTTTATAAATGTAATTATATCTATGAAATTGCCAAAAAGGCTTAATTTCCCACCTTGTGCTTTGGTATACGGCATTTAGCCTGTTTATCATTATTTCTAATAACTCCACTTATTAAAAGTGATAAATTTCTAGGTAATTTTAAAAAAATATTTTTCCGTATTTTTTTCAATACCTTTGATATTTGCTTCATTACTTGCAATTTTTTTCAAAGAATTTATCAGTATGGAATTACAGAAAATCGATATTATGTGCTGCTTTTTAATATTCTGGCTATTTTTTTCTGCATGATTTCATTCATAAGAAACTCAAAAAGTTGCAAAGATTCTAATAAGCCTGATTTTATGCCTTGTAATTGCTGTTTATTCTCCATTTAACGCTGAAAGAGTGAGTGTTTACAGTCAAAGCCAGAGATTAAAAAAAGAATGCTTGTAAAATATGGAGCTTTTAAAAAAATGGGAAAATTTCAAAAATTACCCAAAAATTTGACTAATAGACAAGGAAATCAGATTTATACAGTAATTGACTATATTTATTCTAGGGGAAAATCATCGGTTAAAAGTCTTGGGTTGAAAAATTCCAGCGGAAAAGTTTATGAAATTTCAGATGATTTGGAAAGAGATTTGGGAATTAAGGATTCCTGGAGAAATTATTATGGTGAAGAAGATGGGGAAGATGGTGAAAGTTATGATATTAGAAAAGCGGTAAACTATGACTTAAAGACAGAAGAAAATACTTCAGATATTTTAGATGCAAAAGGTTATGACAATGTTATCCATTATCAAAAAAAATGGGGAGAATCTACAGACCTGACATATAAATCTGGCGAATATAAAGTTGCCATTGTAAACAAAATGATTACAGTAAGTGACAAGAACGGGAAAGAGTTAGCTAAACTTAATTGTGAAGATCTAATAAAACAGGTGTTGGTAAAATTAAAGACTCTCAAACTTGAAAATTCAGGAGGTTCTGATGAAGAATATAAGGTTTTGCCAAAAGACTTTGAATATGTTGGAACAGCAGGAGATATAAATTATAAGATTTCATTGCAAAATATTTATGAAGAAATTACAGATGGAAAAATGACAGATATAAATTATGAATTTTTATTTTTATGTTTTTCAGAAAAAAATAATTTTTTTAAAATTGTTATTTAAGATAGAGATCTGTTTGATAATCATACAAACCTGGAATTTAATAAAAATAAATGTTATGAAGTAAGGAATTTTGACTTCTTGTGAAATAAAAAAATTAAAATGTAGAGCTCTAAAAAAAGAGGATGATTAAATTATGAAAACTTTAGTTATTTTTAGCACATCCAGATATGGAAAAATTCGAGAATTAACAAAAGATGGAAGGAAGAACTGGAAAAAAATATCCTGACAAAATTACAGTAAATGAACTTTACAAAAATTACCCAAATTGGGATATTGATATTGAAAGAGAGCACGAATTATTATTATCCCATGATAACATAATTATTCAATTTCCGCTTTACTGGTACACATACACTCCTTTATTGAAAAAAATGGCTTGATGATGTACTTTCATATAATTGGGCCTATGGAAATGAATATAACCTAAAAAGGAAAAAAATATAGGAGTTGCAATTTCTATTGGAGGATTTGAAAGTGACTATTCAAAAAAACTGGCTCTGTGAAATTTTTCAATGGATGAAATTTTGATACATTTTAAAAGCAACTGTTGAATATGTCAAGGCAAATCTAATTTCTCATTATTTTTCTTTTTGATACTGATAATATAAGTGATGAGGAACTTTCAGAAAATGCTGGAAATTATGCGAATCATATTTTTTTAGTTTATAAGAGAACTAAAAATCCTTTTAACTGATTTTTTACTATTTAAATATTATGAAAAAAATGGGAGATATTCTGACAATACAGTTTATTTCCCATTTTATCTTTCATTAGTATTTTTTTAAAGAAATTTTTGCAAAATATCAAAAAAATTAAAAAGTACACTTTTTATATTTACATTATTTCTAATGCTATTTTTTTAAATTTATCAGATTTTTTTCAAATCTTCTGTTTCCACAGAATTTTTTTGCATTTATAATAATTTTAGAAAGAAAACCTATCAAAAAAATTCCCTTTTCTTTCTTTAGTTCATTTTTCAATTTCATTTATAAAAAAATAAACATTTTCAAGCTCCCAAAAAAACGTATCCGCCGTGCTATCAGTTCAATGCTTTTATTATATTTTATTGTCAAATCCAAACTATTTTTAACAGCAAATTCCCCGCTCGTATAATTTTTCATTTCCGTAACAATTTGCAAAATATCTTCAACTGTGTTAATTTGGAACTGAATGTCATCAAGCGAAAGTTTTTGCCTTTTAAATTCCAGAATATCATTTTCATTTCCATCAAAGAAATAGTAAATTTCCTTGCTAACTCCCAGTTCCTCGTTATTCATTCCAGAGAGATGGAATTTAATTGTACGGGATTTTATTGTAGGAATTATATTTAATGTTCGTGATAAAAGTATAAAATATACGTTTTTTTGGAGGTTCTTCCAAAATTTTTTTAAAAAGCGCATTTGAAGATTCTTTTTCTCAAATTTTTCAATTCCGCACAGAATAAATATTTTTTTGGTGAATTAAATGAGGATTCTATTGAAGAATAGATGATTTCCCGCACTTCATCAATTTTTTTATGTTTTTCATTGTTTTTTTATTTATTATTTCAATGTCAGGATGCTGAGAAATGTCGATAAGCTGTTCTATTTTTTTCTTTTTTTCAGCATCATTTTGGATATTTTTTTGTCATAATCATTTTTTTGAAAACATTAGTGCATAAGAAAGCAAGTCAACTCTCTTATCACCGTAAAAGAGATAACTTGCGCTCACTTTATCCTGATTTGCCTCATTTTTTTAAATTTTTTTCAGTTATTTTCTGTAATTTCATTTTTTCTCATTTTCTTTTTTTCTTTTTTAAAATTAACAACAAATATTAATTTTCTTTCATTTGAAGAGTTCTTAACAGTTTCTTGTTGTCAAATGCGGCTCCTCCACCTAAAACTACTGAATCCAATGGATTTGGAGACAAGAATACTTTGATTCCAACTTCTTTTTCCATCATGTCAATAAAGTTTCTGATTAGAGAACCTCCACCAGTCATCACAATTCCGTTATCCAAAATATCTGCTGCCAATTCAGGCGGACATTTTTCAAGAACTTCTTTTGTAGAGTTTACAATTTGGAATAGAGAATCTTCGATTGCTTCGTAAATTTCATTTGCATTGACTTCCACAGTATTAGGAATTCCAGTTTCCAAATCTCTACCCTTTATTTCCATAACTTCAGGCGATTGAACTTTTAATGCTGAACCTAATTCTTTTTTTATTTTTTCAGCAGTTCTATCTCCAATTAATAAATTATATTTTCTTTTTACATATCTTACAATATCTTCATCAAATCTGTTTCCAGCAATTCTAATTGATTTACTTGCAATAATTTCATCTAGCGAAAGAATTGCAATATCAGTAGAACCTCCACCTATATCAATTACCATGCTTCCTTCAGGTTGTGAAATATCCACTCCGGAACCAATAATAGCGGCTCTTCCTTCTTCAATAATGTATGTCTTTTTAGCGCCCTTTACTGCATCAAACAATGCTTTTCTTTCAACACTTGTTACTTCAATCGGCACACAAATCATTACTTCAGGCTTGAACAGCGAATTTCCATAAATTTTGTGAATAAAGTATGTAATCATTTCCTTTGTTGAGTCAATATCTGCGATAACTCCATCTTGCAAAGGTTTAATAGCTTGAATACTGTCAGGAGTCTTCCCAAGCATTTCTCTAGCTTCTTTTCCAACTGCAATTAATCTTCCTGTTTTTCTATCACGTGCAACAACAGATGGCTCGTTTAATACTATTTTTTTTCTTTGCTTATCGTAAATCAATATATTTGCAGTTCCTAAATCTATCGAAATACTTTTATTTACTCTAAATATTTTTACAAAATCAAATACACCCATTTTTCCTCCTATTAAAATTAACTTTCTTAATTATATCATATTTTTTTCAATAAAAATTTATTATTTTTTTGAAATTTTTTTGAAATTTTTTTACTATAAATATTTATTTTTTTATATTTTTTTACTATATTTTTTTACCTAATTTGGCTTTATTTTTTTAGTTTTGCAAAAAAATAAATAATATTTAATAAATCAGAAATTTACATTCAGCCATTTCAATATTTCATCATAAATCTCGTATTTGTTTATTTCATTTAGGGATTCATGCCGTCCATTCCTGTTTTTCAAGAACATTAATTCTTCTTTTTTTCTTTCTCAAATTATTAAAAATCTTATTTATATGATAAGTGTCAATCGCCTTGTCATCAGTTCCGTAAACAGCCAATATTTTTGCAGACTCATCTAATTTTTTATAATTTCTGTTAATAAATCCCATTGTGGAAAAAATTCCAGAAAAAAACTTTGGTGTGACAGGATAACCGCAAAGTTCACTTTCTTCGTATTTTTTACTTTCATCTTCATCTCGAGTCAGCCAGTCAAATTTTAGTTTTATTCGGCTCAAAAGCCACATTCCATTTCCTGAAAATTTTATTAAATACAGAAAATTTCCTGAAAATAACTCTTTCCAGAATAGTTGCAAAACTTCCCCCTGCAGCTTCCATCTGCTTTTTTCAATGGAAAACCCTGACAAAATAAAATATTTGTAACTATTTTCAATTCCCCATCGCATTCCAATCAAAGACCCCATGCTATGTCCAAAAATCGTAGTATTATCAGGATTTGATCCAATTTTATCCAAAAAGATGCCGATATCTTTAAAAACAGCCTTTATTCCATTTTTTCCAAAATCTCCAATCTCTTCATCCTTCAGTTCTCCATGCCCACGAATTTCCATAACAAACACATTATACCCGTTAGAAGCCAAAAACTCCCCAAATTCAGCATATCTTCCAACAGGCTCGGTCATTCCATGAAAGATTACAATATTATTTTTATATTTTTCTCTTTTTGACTTAAAAAATAAATAAGGTATTTTTTTATTATCAAAACTTTCAAAATATTGTTTTTCCATTATTTCCCTTTCTAAAAAAATGTTAGATTTATTTGTTAATGAGATTTATTTAAAACTAAACTGACCTAGAAATAGGCAAATCAAACTTAAAAATCAGATATTCATAATCTTAAAATCTTAGAGTTTAATTTTAAACTTATTTTTGTATGTATACACATCTATTATAATACAATATTATTTTTTTGCAATTACAAATTTTTTTATTTCACATTCAAGATTTTTTTTAAATAATATATTTATAAATTATAAATTTGAAAAGTGAAGAAAATATGTTTTGTTTATGAAAATTAGCAAAAAGCAAAAAAATATTTATGACTTTTTCGAGTTTGATTTTAAGTTTCACTGTCAAAAAAATAAAAATTTTTAAAATAACAAATTGTTGATATTTTTTTATTTAATAATTTATATATTAGTAAAAAAATCCTTGAAAATAAAGGGTTCTTAATAAAATAAATATTTTTTTAATTCGTTTTTTTATGATATTTTAGATTCTTTTTAGAAAAAAAGACAAAAAAATTATAAATTTTGAAAATGCTTATAATGATATTTTCTATAAAAAAATAGTAATTAAATAGCATAATTTTATAAATATTTTTATTTAACTTTAATTTTAAATTAATTTTAATAAATAGATTGAAAATCCAGCATTTAAGGGAGAATTTGTTAAAAATAAGAAAGTAAAAAAATGTCATCTAAAAAAATAAACTCATAATTGTTATTATGAAAATATTAGTAATTATTGATATTACAAGGTTAATAAGAATTATGAGGAGTAAATAATTAATGGGGCTAGATTTTTAATGAAAGTGACATATTAAAAGATATTTTTAAATTTTTAAAATTGTTAATAGAAAAAAATTAGAAGAAAAAAATATGGATTTAAAATAATAGATCGTATGATTAAACATATAAATGAATTTTTTTATGTAAAAAAATGATAATGGGATAATACATAAAAAGTAAAAATTATTTATATTATTTTTGGAAAAATATTATGAAAGCCTATTTAAGATAAATGACAGGGATATAAACATGAGAATGTCATTTAGGCGGGAACTTATCACACTTATCTTGCTGCTTGGGAAGGAAAAAGCTGAATATTTACAAATTCAATAAGCAAATCAGAAGAAATGAACAAAATACTAAAAAAATATTCAAAATGATCTAAAGCAGATATTAAAAACTTATAATATAAAAGCATTTAGAATACATAAGAACAGCAAATATAGAAAAAAATTATTTAAAAAGCAAGAATTATGACCTTAAAGAGTTAAGGGAGAACTATTTGAGGAAATATTGATGAGAAGAATGGAAAAAGATTTATATTGGGAAAAAGTACATATCAAGAAAACTTCTATTTTTAAAAATATTGCAGGAAATTTTTAGAAATAAAAAAATATTAAATATATAAAAAGACTTCTTTTTTTGTATATTGACCAGTTTACAGATATAATTTCAATGTATGAAAAAAATATTCAATATTAACATATTTTTATTTTAAATATGAAAAAGTACAGATATAAAATTCAAATATAGGCTGAAGAAAACTGATGAAAATAAAGAGTTTTTTTATAATGATGGATAAAAATTTCTAAAAAGGGAAAAAAATTGAAAATAGATTGTAAATTTATGACTTTGTTTTTATAAAAAAACTGCATAGAAAAAAAGAAAACCTGAAAAAAATATTAAGTGAAATTAATAAAGCCGTAATGATTGAGAAAAAAATCAAGAAACATTTGGAATAAAAAAAGGTAGAAACTAGAAAGGGCAAGGAAGAAGGAGTAGAAGTTTACAGTATTGCTGAAACATCTGTAAATTTTTGAAAATAAGGATTTATTAAATAAAAAAACTTTTTGAAAAAAAATATTCATTTGGATGAAACCGTTAAAATAAGGACATTAGTTTTAGTTGATGTGGAAGAGAATCAGATTTTAAAGTCATTTAATAAAGTAATGAAATTTTTTTAATTTTTTTAGAGGTGGTTAAGGTGGAACATTTAAATAATTTTAAGAAAGTTATCACAAGAAATAATACTGGTTACGAACAAGTGCTTATAATTTCCAGTTCAAAAATTTTTTTAAATACGATAAGAAATTTTTTTCAGATATTCCAATTTTTTTAATTTTGTACTGGGGAAAAAGAAAAGGAACTTTACAAAGCAGAACAAATATTTTTGAAACAGATGATATATTTACGTAGAATGATGTTTCAGTATTTGGAATTTAAAAAAAGATAGAAAGATAATCCATAAAGTAAATTTTTGTTATGGAATAGTCATTTATGTGCTTAAACTCTATAAGTTATTTTTTTCACTATTTACGGCATTTGGACGGCTTTTTTTATAAAAAAAATTTTTTAAAAATTTTAAAAATATATTTGCTTTTTATGAAATTTTTTTAGGGTATAATAACTGTAGAGTTAAGTTCAATATTATAATGATTACAAATAAACTATAACAAATATTAAAAGATTGAAAGGATGTGTTGTTAAATAATGGACGCATGGAGAGGATTTAAAGAAGGAAATTGGAAAGACAACATTGATGTTACAGAATTTATCAGATTAAATTATACAGAATATTTAGGTGATGACAGCTTTTTTTGGAAGGACCGACTGAAGCAACTACTAAATTGTGGAAAGAGCTTTCTGAAAAATTTAAAGTAGAAAGAGAAAAAGGTATTTATGACGCTGAAACTAAAATACCTTCTCAAATAGATGCTTATGGAGCTGGATATATTGATAAAGATTTGGAAAAAATTGTAGGACTTCAAACTGATGCTCCACTAAAAAGAGCAATCTTCCCAAATGGTGGATTAAGAATGGTAAAAAACAGCTTGGAAGCTTTTGGTTATAAATTAGATCCAGAAACTGAAGAAATTTTTACTAAATACAGAAAAAAACTCACAATGATGGAGTTTTTCTCAGCTTATACTGAACAAATAAGAAAAGCAAGACATACAGGAATTATTACAGGACTTCCAGATGCTTATGGTCGTGGAAGAATTATCGGAGATTACAGAAGAGTTGCTCTTTACGGAGTTGACAGATTGATAGCTGACAGAGAAGAACAATACAAAAATTTGGATCCAGCTGAAATGACTGAAGATGTAATTAGACTTAGAGAAGAAGTTTTTGAACAAGTTAAAGCATTAAAAGCATTAAAGAGAATGGCAGCAGCTTATGGATTTGATATTTCAGGACCAGCTACTAATGGTAAAGAAGCAGTACAATGGCTATATTTTGCATACTTGGCAGCAACTAAAGATCAAAATGGAGCTGCGATGAGTATTGGTAGAACTTCTACATTCCTAGATATTTTCTTGGAAAGAGATTTGCAGGAAGGAACTTTGACTGAAAAAGAAGCTCAAGAAATAATGGATCACTTCGTTATGAAATTAAGAATAATTAGATTCTTAAGAACACCTGAATATGATGCATTGTTCTCAGGAGATCCAGTTTGGGTAACTGAATCAATTGGAGGAATGGGATTAGACGGAAGATCAATGGTTACAAAAAATTCATTCAGAATTTTACACACATTGTACAACATGGGAACTTCACCTGAACCAAACTTAACAGTTTTATGGAGTGAAAAATTACCTGAAAACTGGAAAAAATTCTGTGCTAAAGTGTCAATTGATACTTCATCAGTACAATATGAAAATGACGACATCATGAGACCACAATTCGGAAATGACTATGGAATCGCATGTTGTGTATCTCCAATGACAATTGGACATCAAATGCAATTCTTCGGAGCGAGAGTAAACTTGCCAAAAGCATTGTTATACGCAATTAACGGTGGTAAAGATGAAAAATCTAAGATTCAAGTTACACCAGTTGGACAATTTGAACCAATCAAAGGTGAATACTTGGAATTTGATGAAGTATGGGAAAAATTAGACAAAGTGTTAGACTGGTTAGCTTCAACTTATGTTAAAGCATTAAATATCATTCACTACATGCATGACAAATATTCTTATGAAGCATTGGAAATGTCATTGCACGACATCAACATCAGAAGAACAGAAGCATTTGGAATTGCTGGACTTTCAATTATTGCAGATTCACTTGCGGCTATTAAATATGGTAAAGTTAAAAGTTGTAAGAGATGAAGAAGGAGATGCAGTTGACTACATCAATGAAAAAGATTATGTTCCATTCGGAAATAATGATGATGCAACTGACCAATTTGCAGTAGATATTACAAGAAGATTTATGAATAAATTGAGAACTCACAAAGATGTATAGAGATGCAATCCCTACACAATCAGTATTAACTATTACTTCAAATGTTGTATATGGTAAGAAAACAGGAAATACACCTGATGGAAGAAGAGCTGGAGCACCATTTGGTCCAGGAGCAAACCCTATGCATGGAAGAGATACAAGAGGAGCTGTTGCTTCACTTGCTTCAGTAGCTAAAATCCCATTTGAAGATGCAAACGATGGAATTTCTTATACATTCGCAATTACACCAGAAACATTAGGTAAAAATGCAGATGAAAAACAAACTAACCTAGTTGGATTAATGGACGGATACTTCAACCAAACAGGACACCACTTAAATGTAAATGTATTTGGAAGAGATTTACTAGAAGATGCAATGGAACATCCTGAAAAATTATCCACAATTAACAATCAGAGTTTCTGGATATGCAGTAAACTTTGTTAAATTGACTAGAGAACAACAATTAGATGTAATTAACAGAACAATTTCAAACAAAATGTAATTTTTTGAAAGTTTAAAAAAATTTAAAATTTAAATTTAGCTGTTAAACAAATTCAATTTAAGCAAATTCAATAAATTGTTAAAAATATGAAAAAAATGTCGCATAGTTTCATAAAAAAATATGAGTTATGCGGCATTATTTTCTATTATTTAAATATATAAACCCTATTAAAAAAAATAGAAAATATATTTTATTTATTTTTCTGGCAAGAGGTTAAGACCCCTTGTTAAATAGAATTTATAATAAATTCATTACTCTAGTGGAAAATGATAGTATAAAATTTTATATTGAGTTTATATTAAAAAAAGTAAGAGAGAGAGAGAAAATTAATATGGAAGTAAAAGGATACATACATTCATTTGAATCTTTTGGAACAAAAGATGGACCAGGAATTAGATTTGTGCTGTTTTTACAGGGATGTCCTCTTAGATGTTTATATTGTCATAATGTAGATACTTGGGAAATTAAGGATAAAAAAATGGTAATGACAGCACAGGAAGTTATGAAGGAAATTTTAAAAGTGAAAGGATTTATAAAAACTGGCGGAGTTACTGTGTCTGGTGGAGAACCTTTGATGCAGCCTGAATTTCTGATGGAATTATTTAAACTTTGCCGTGAAAATAAGATTCATACGGCACTTGACACATCTGGATATATTTTTAATGAAAAGGCGAAAAAAGTGTTGGATCTTGTGGATATGGTGCTTCTCGATATTAAGCACATAAATCCTGAAAAATATAAAATATTGACTTCGGTTGAACTTGACAATACGTTAAAATTTGCAAAATATTTAGATGAAATCAATAAACCTGTTTGGTTAAGATATGTATTAGTTCCAGGATATTCTGATGATGAAAAAGATTTGCACGACTGGGCAAAATTTGTTTCACAGTTGAAAAATGTGGAAAGAGTGGATATTTTGCCATTTCATCAGATGGGGCAGTATAAGTGGGAAAAAGTTGGAAAAGAGTATAAATTAAAGGATACACCGACACCGACACGAGAATTGGTTGAAAAAGCTGAAGATATTTTTTTAGATCTTATGGGTTAAAAAAATGCTGAAAAAAATAAAAATTAAGGGAATTACTTTCTTTTTTATTAGAAATTAGTTCCCTTTTAGATTTTTATTGTTTTGAATTTTTATCGAATAAATTATGTCTTTTTGCTTGTCCCAAATTATCAACTTGTGCAATTCCTATACCAATAGACTTTTGGATTTAAATGGATTGAAAATTATATTTTGAAATAAACGATTGTATTTGAGATAAATTTACTTGAGAAAGTAAAAGGTATATATGGTTCAAAATTTGTAAATACATCTGACGAACCGTATAACTTGAAAAGTTTTTTTCTCTTTCTGGAATATATTTTTATCCAATTAGGAACATTTATATTTTTTTGCATGATATTTAGTCAGATTGACTGTAATTTCATCTGCTAGTTGTTGTATATTTTCATTGTTTTTTTAGCATCTAGTACAAGCAATTTTTCTATCTGTTTTTTTCTCAACCTGTAAAACTCTACATTGAAAGATTTTTGTCTGATTTGCAATTTTTTTCAATGATTTCCTTAATTTTTATGTAAATGATTCATATTATATTTTGTAAGATAAAGTGTTAATTGTATTATATATTTTTTTCATAAAAGGCTTTCAATTCCATTCTCTTTTAATTTTTTTGAAATATTTTTCAACATTTGTAGTTGTGTTATTATCTAAAATTACAAAAAAACATTATAATCTACATTAGGATTAGAACCAAATAGCGGTATAAGAAAAAAATCAGAATTAGAATTACAACACCAATACTATCACTAGAATTAGAAGTTTTGTAGTCTGAGCTAATATTAGTAGAATCATAATCAGAAGTATTTTTGTTCTGAAACTGAAATGTCAGAATTAGAATCAGACGTACTGTAATCTGTATTAGAAAAAAAATATTAAAAGCAAAATATTATAAAAAAATTAAAAAAAATATTTTTTTATCATAACAAAACCTCCTAAATTTCCTATTTTTAGATTACTTTTTATTTGTTATAATTATACCCTAAAATAGTATAAAAAAACAAGGTTTAAAAAAATATTTTTAACAAATATCTCCTACACTTTTTCCCGAAAATTTAATGCCTGGCTCATCCCTCTCATATTCAAATTTTTCAACAACCACAGCATTATATTCTTTCAGACAATTTTTTTCGATAATTTATGTAAAAAAATCTCTTCGACAATTTTTTTGATGTACTCATGTAATTTTTGATATTTTTCAATTTTTGCTTATACCAATTTTTTTAGAAAATTTTACTTTTTCTTGATAACAATTTCTGTAATTTCTTCAATTTTTTTCTTTACGGTAAAACAATACTCTTTATCTTACAAGATAACAAGAAACGTCATTTCCATCTTGATTAAGCACAGCTTCTTTACCTTTTATGTGAATTTCAATTTTTCTGTCGCTATATTTTGCACTGCTTGCGGATACAACTTGGTCTAATTGAAATCTGGAATTTGATGACTCATCAATAAGTTGAATTTTTGTCTGATGTAACATAAACTACAACAAATTTTTTTCCCGTTACAATTAAATGTTTGGGAAGGAACTTTTTTGCGTGTATCATTTATTGGTGGATATTTTCTTACTTCATTGCTGTTATTAGATGAAGCGCAGCTCATTAATGATACACTTCCAAATATTACTAGTAATTTCTTAGCTAATTTCATCATTAGTTGCACCACCTTTCTTTAATTTTTAAAATATTCGACTTTTAGTTTAAAAGCTTTTACAGGCTCTTACTCCATATTTAAAAATATTTTTCTCCAATAAGGCTTTTTAGAGACGCCTTTGGAAGATGAAGCATTAATAAATATCGAGTTTCCAACGTAGACAGCTGTGTGGTCTATTCTGTTATCAGGTCTAAAATACATAATATCTCCCGATTTTTAGATCTTTTTCCTACAACTCTTGGTCCTTTTTTTATTTGTTGAGTTGAAACTCTTGGTAATTCTTGATTAAAAAGTTTCACGATAAACTCTACGAGTTAATGCTGAACAATCAATTCCTTCTTTTGAATCTCCATCTAATTTATATTTAGTTCCTTTCCATTTACTATATGAAGTTAAAAGTTTTTTTCTATGTTAACTTTACGTTTTTTTCCTGAGTGAACCTGAAGCCATTACTTTAGCGTGCCTTTGTTTTTAGTTCTGCCATTTTAGTTTCGAGAAGAGGGCTTGTGTTTTTTTGATGAAATGCTGTAAATTCTTGTATTATGTGTTGTTATAGAGCTTTTTTTAGTAGCTGAATTTTTTTATTAGAACTATTGGTATTACTAACTTTTTTTAGTTTTTTTGTCTCCTTTGCCTATAAATTTGTTCCTACAAAAGTTGACAATACACAAATAGCTGTCATAAATTTATTTTTTCATATTTTTTTATTCCTTCCAAAATTAGTTTTTTTAGTGTAGTAATAATGCTGAATAAAAACTCAGAACTAAAATTATTTTTATTTCTAATATCATTTTTATCAATTTTTTTTGATACGATAATTGTATCATTTATTTGAAAAAAATTAAATTGGTTATTTTTCTCAAAAAAATAAAAAGAGACTGTTTCACAAAAATCACTTTATGAGACAGCCCTCTGAAATACAAATTTATTTAAGGGAAAGAATATATTTAGAATGATGTTCCGAATCCTACACCAATACGGGCATTCTTATCCTTAGTATCGTATCCACCATTTACTGAGAAATTAAAGTTTCCTATTTCCATTCCAACTTTCACTCCACTTCTAAAGTTTCCACGATTTTCATCTTTTGCAGATAATTTATAAGTTCTGTTTGTATCTACATATTTAATTTCATTTTTTTCTTATGATCAATTTTTCCAAGTTCATGTTCATACGCTAAATCTAAAGACGCTTTTTAGTTTAGTTTTATCTGTAATTTCTTTTTGTATAAAGCAACTTCTACACCAACAGATGGTTTAACTGAATAATAGCTATTTCCTTTAACATCCAATTTGAAAGTTCCATCTTTTTCTTTAATTCTTTCAAAAATTTCCATATCCAAGCTTTTAATGTTCCATAAGGTTTAATAGTACCATTTTCACCTAACTCATAAGTTTTACTAATTTCATTCTTAATTGAGAATCCATAAGCGTTGTAATCAGCTTTTATTTTTCGTAAATATTTCCTGCCATAAATCTACGTTTCATAGAGTTTTTGTGAAATAAATACGTCTCCACCAAAAGTCCAATCAAAGTTGTTTAACTCGTATTTCTTATAACCACCTAATTTAAACATTGTGATATTTTTCTTTTGAATGTGCAATATCTTTGAATTTATATCTATTTATTACAACACCACCGTAAAGTCCCCAATTATTATCAGTATTGTTAAATAAGTAAGAAACCCCGTAAAGCTGTGTTTTTTTAGTGTCAGGCACTTCATTAGTTTCAAAAATCGTGTTTATTTCTGTCAAAGAATGTTTCAACGTGATGTCCAGCTTTTATCAGCATTGTCTTTTTGTAAAAGATAAAAATTTGTTTATCTAGAAGATTATCTGTTTGATTAATTCTTTGCTGAACATTTGTATATTGGTTTCCTCTTACTTCACGGTAGACTCTTCTTAGACTTTCAGCATCTCTTAATTTGTTCATATAGTTAAATATTTGTTTATCTTTTTTTCACTTGCCATAATGTATTTTTCATCAAGCGCTTTTGCAACACCTTCTGTATTTTCATCAGCAAATTTTGCATAAGATTGTTTTTTCAAAGTAACTTTTTCAATTCTACCGTCCTTAATTTCAGGATCAGCTTCCCAAATCAATGAATATGATTTTACTGTCCAGTTAGGAATATTACTCGTTTTGATCGAGTTATTAAATGGATCTAGTACATTACTTCCAACTGCAACTTCTGTATCATTAGTCTTTTCTGTAACTTCTGCTCCGATTAGCAAGTCAGCACTGTCTAATCCTAAGTTAGCTAATCCTTCTATCGGATTAGTTTTTCCAAGTGAATTTACATAAATCCCTAAACTTCTTCTAGCAGGAAGGTCTTTAGCAGCGATAGCTTTGGTTGAGCTTCTTAAACTTATTCCACTTGAACCGCTTCCTCTAATTATAACATTGTTTCCAGACATTTCACCATTACCAGAGGTAACTATTCCATTTGAACCACTTCCCTCAACTATAATATTGTTTTCAGACGTTTTATGATCACCAGAGCTAACTATTCCATTTGAAGAATTTCCTTTAACAACTATAAAAGCTTCTTTAGTACCTATAACTTTACCACCCTTGTTTAATACTCCAGTTGAATTTTTTGATTTAATTTCGAAAATATCCTGTATTATTAACTATACCACCATTTGCCAATACTCCAATTCCTTCATCAGAATTAATAATAATATTTCCATTATTTGTAAATTCTGAATTTGCATCAAGAACAACTCCAATAGCATTCTTTTGCAGTTAGTTCTATTGTACCGTTGTTGACACCTTTAGAGCCATTAGCTAAGTACATTCCAACACCGTTTTCACCTTTAATAATTATTTCTTGATTATTTGTTAATCTTCCACCATTTGTTTCAGACATTCCTCTAGAATTTTTTTACCTACTTCTATAATTCCATCATTTATTGTTTCATTTTTCTGGATTACTTGAATGCATTGCGATGCTTGGATCATTTTTTTGTCAGATGAATCTCCTATTATTATTTTTATTTCTGTTACGCATTTTCATTTTACCTTTTTCCTTCAGCATACATTCCTTTAGATTTGTCTCCTGAAAGATTTATTTCTCCATCATTATCGATATAAGAAATTAGATTAGGATTATCTTTAGAATGTTTTACATCTTTTATATGTGCCATTATTCCAGTAACATTTGCTGCATTACTTGTAATCGTACCGTAGTTGTTAGCAAATCCATTAATATTATTGTACTCTTTATCCATACGTATACCTGTAGAATTTTTTTCCTAATTCAATTATACCTTCATTAATAATAAATCGTTCATAATTATCTTCTACATCCTTTACATCCTTGTAAACAGCATGTTGCGCAATGGAATTTTTCTCCTACTTTTTATGAAACCTCTATTATAAACAATCTGTGAAGACATTCCCACAGTATTTTTTCCTGTAAGTTTAATTATTCCATGATTATCCGCAAATAAATCTGATTTTTATAGCATTCTGATTATCCCCTGTTCCTGTAATCTCTTTACCCTTAAGTAAATGAATAATCGGGTGAGTTGCCATATCTGATAAATATGAGTTATTACTACTATCATCAAGATTTATATCCCTATTAACATCAAGTTTAGATGCTGAGCCAAGATTTTGAAGTTTAGGTTTATCAGCAGGGGGTTGTCTCTTGGGTATTGGTATAGGTGTAGGGGTTCGTTTAATGGGTTTAACAGGATCCTCTTGTTTAGGGGGTTTAACAGGATCTTCTTGTTTAGGGGGTTTAACAGGATCTTCTTGTTTAGGGGGCTTAACAGGATCTTCTTGTTTAGGGGGTTTAACAGGATCCTCTTGTTTAGGGGGTTTAACAGGATCTTCTTGTTTAGGGGGCTTAACAGGATCTTCTTGTTTAGGGGGTTTAACAGGATCCTCTTGTTTAGGGGGCTTAACAGGATCTTCTTGTTTAGGGGGTTTAACAGGATCTTCTTGTTTAGGGGGCTTAACAGGATCTTCTTGTTTAGGGGGCTTAACAGGATCCGGATTAGAGTCTGGCTTAGGTGCAGGAGTTCTAGGATTTGGTTTGCTTGGGCTGTATTTATGTTTGAAGGCTTATCTGGATTTGAAGGTGTATTGTTTGCGGTTCCACCACCGCCACCGCCGCCGCCAGAAGCGCAACTTAAAATAGCACATAACGATGTTAAAAAGTATTAAATTTCTTAACTTTTTAGATTTTTTTCTTTAAATTTCGTGTTTTCATCACACTTCCTCCTTTTACTTTAAAAAGAAATTAATTTTTTTATTTATTTTTTTATATTTTTGTGTAAATTTATCTGAATAAATTAATTGTATGTAAAAAAATTAGACTCCTAATCATTCCTATTATATCTTGATTTTTTTAAAAGTCAATAAAATTAAAATAGTTTTAATTTAAGTTTGTCAGAAATATGCCTTGAATAAAATCCGTAGCAGTTTACTATCTTAAAGTTCTTAGAGGGCAGATGAATTAAAATATGGGAAATAAATCTCTCAGAAGGCATAGTAATGTAAGTTTCCTTTTTATTATTAGCCAGATCGTTAAAAAAGAAAGTGATCTCCTTATTGCTGCCAACGTTAAAGAAAAACCTTTTGTTTTCCTTGTGAAACTTCGTGACAGTATTTTTAGCGGCTTTCTCAATCTTCTTGTTGGGATAGCTGCTGTTTTCAATAATTTTAAGGACATGGTATTTTCATTGCTCGGCAATAGTGTCAACGTTGAAGTATCTCATTTTCTTGAACTTAAGATTTTTATTGAATCCTCCTGATGAAACAATGGCATGAATATGAGGGTTCCATTTCAGGTCCCTGCCAAAAGTATGAATGACAGAAATGAGACCGTAATGTACGATATCGGAATCAGTAAAGTAATATTTGGAATGTTCAGAAATTTTGTTTTTTCTTTTTCTTTTCCTGCTGATATTGTGAAAGATGAACTTGAATACCTGGTTAACATCGGCAGAAAGTTTTGAAAGAAGGGATCTGTCATAAAAGAAGAATTTTCTGCATTCTTCAGGGATAGTAAAAAGGACATGGCGGTGTTCAATATTGAGAATATGTTTTTGAATATTTTCAGTCCATGTCATAGAATACCTGTAACCGCAAGAAGGGCAGAGCCTAGACTTACAAGTAATAGGGAACAGGTGTGTAACAGGACAGTGAGGACATTTGAACTTGACAAAGCCTTTTGAAATATCCCTGCAGGCAAGAAATTTATCAACAGAAAGCTTAATATATTCAAAGTGACTGTTGGCGATTTGGACTTGCTATGTCACCTAATATTTCTCTAATTATTATAAATCGTTTTTCTGTTTTTTACGGTGGAGAATCAGCAGTAGCTACTTATGCTTGTATTGCATATGTTATTTCTATTATTTATTTGATTTTACAAGGTGTTGGAGATGGAAGCCAGCCACTTATAAGTTATTATTATGGAGAAAAAGAACTTTAAAAAAATCTGTTAGATACAAGAAAAATTAGCATATGGATTTGCAATATTTTTTTATCATTAATTGGATGTGCTATCATGTATTTTTACAAAAAGTAACCTGGGACTATTATTTGGAACTTCAAAAGAAGTAAATTTGGAAATCGCTAAAATTATGCCTATATTCTTAATTTCTGTACCTTTTTGTTGCTATACTCCGTATTACAACAGCAAGTTTTTTTATGCTACTGAGAAAAGTGTATTTTCATACATATTAACATTTATTGAGCCATTATTTATGTTAATTCTTATAATTATTCTGCCTCCTCTATATGGTGGACAAATTATGATATGATGGAGTACTGTATTAGCAAGAATCTTATCTGCTATTTTTGGCTTTAGTACTTAAACGTCGCGTAGACAAGCAAGAAATAATAATTTATGAATTAGAAAATTTAATAAAATATATCAAAAAAAGGAGGTAATTAGTTTTTTTCTCCCTTTTTTTAATGGAATTGTTAAATTGTTATTTTATCTATCACATTTTCATATATTTGTTTCATTTTATAGTTAAAACAGTAAAGTTTTTATTTACTTGTAAGATTATCCAAAAAAATTCATAAAGAAGATTATTCATCTCATTATAATCGTTATTACGGATTGTTTGAGGTGATTGGACAAATGGTAAAGTTTGGCTTTTTCTTTTCAAGATCTTTATCTGAATCAATTAATAATTCTGCCACTTTTTTTGTAAATTCAGGATGGCATTGAAAACCGTAGTGCTTTTTCGCTATATTTTTATAATTTGTCGTGGACATCCTTTGCTTTTTTTGCTAAAAACTTTTTGCTGTATCAGGAAGTCCTGGCATATCGCTGTGCCAATGTCCTGTTATCGCTTGTTTTCCAAAAATGCTTAATATTTTTTTATCTTCTAGTCCATCTTCAGTTAATTCAATCGGAAAATTTCCAATTTCGCAAGAAGGACTTTTTTCTGTAGTTCCACCGTAGGCTTCTCCTAGAAGCTGAGCTCCAAGACATGCTCCAACTATGTATTTATCAGCTTTTATAGCCTTTCTTAATCAAATCAATTTCAGCTTTTGGGTCAAAATAAGGAAACTCGCTATTATCTCCAATTGGACTTTGAGGACCTCCCATTACTATTAAAAAATCAAATGAATCCACATTTTCAGGTAACTTTTCATCTTGATAGACTTTTGTCATTGTGACATCGTGTCCAGAAAGTGCTGCCCAGGCAAGATAAGCTCCTGGAACTTCAAATGTTTCGTGTAATATAAAGTGTATCTTCATCGCTGTACTCCTTTAGGTTCTAGATTTTTAGTAAAATCACTTTAAAACTAACTTTTTTGAATTTTGCTAATATTTAAGTTTTATATTAAAGAGATTAGATATATTATATAATTTTTTTATGAAAAAAATTCAAGAAAAGGAACTATTTTTTTCATAGTTGCAATTATTTTTTTAAATATGCTATAATGAAAACGATAAAAATACATTAATTAAAAAACAAAAAATAAAATAAAATGGAGGAAAAATTAAAATGGCAAAAGCTAAATTCGAGAGAAGTAAACCACACGTAAACATAGGAACAATCGGTCACGTTGACCACGGTAAAACAACAACAACAGCAGCAATTTCAAAAGTATTAGCTGAAAAAGGGCTGGCTGAAAGTTGATTTTGAAAACATTGACCAAGCTCCTGAAGAAAGAGAAAGAGGAATTACAATTAACACAGCTCACATTGAGTATGAAACAGAAAAAAGACACTACGCTCACGTAGACTGTCCAGGACATGCTGACTATGTAAAAAATATGATTACAGGAGCAGCTCAAATGGATGGAGCTATCTTAGTAGTATCAGCAGCAGATGGTCCAATGCCTCAAACAAGAGAACACATCTTGCTTGCAAGACAAGTAGGTGTACCTTACATCGTAGTATACTTGAATAAAGTAGATATGGTAGATGACGAAGAATTATTAGAATTAGTAGAAATGGAAGTAAGAGAATTATTAAACGAATACGGATTCCCAGGAGATGACGTACCAGTAATCAAAGGATCTTCATTAGGAGCATTAAATGGAGAACAAAAATGGATAGATGCAATTGTAGAATTGATGGATGCAGTGGATGAATATATTCCAACACCAGAAAGACCAATTGACCAACCATTCCTTATGCCAATTGAAGATGTATTCACAATTACAGGAAGAGGAACAGTTGTAACAGGAAGAGTAGAAAGAGGAGTAGTAAAAGTTGGAGAAGAAGTAGAAATCGTAGGAATTAAACCAACTTCAAAAACTACAGTAACAGGAGTAGAAATGTTCAGAAAATTATTGGATTCAGGACAAGCTGGAGATAATATAGGAGCATTGTTAAGAGGAACTAAGAAAGAAGAAGTGGAAAGAGGACAAGTATTGGCAAAACCAGGAACAATCACTCCACATACAGGATTTAAATCAGAAGTATACGTATTGACAAAAGATGAAGGAGGAAGACATACTCCATTCTTTACAGGATACAAACCACAATTCTATTTCAGAACAACTGATATTACAGGAGAAGTAAACTTACCAGAAGGTGTAGAAATGGTAATGCCTGGAGATAACATTGAAATGACAGTAGAATTGATTCACCCAATTGCAATGGAAGAAGGATTAAGATTTGCGATTAGAGAAGGTGGAAGAACAGTAGCTTCAGGAGTAGTTGCAACTATTACTAAATAGTTTTCTGTAAAACCTTTTTAACAATATCTAGCAAGAAGTCTCCCTCTTCTACAAGAGGGAGATGAATTGCAGAACATAACTTGAAATAATAATTATTATATGGTATAATACTCGCATATCAGGGCAGGGACTGCCCGAAGAGCTTGGTAAATATATTTGGCTAACAGAAGCAGATACTTCCCAAGAAGCTCCCACTTCTAAAAGCGGGAGCAGTTCACAGGTTGAAATAAGTATTTTTATATTGTTTGATGAAATTTTTTTAATAAAAATAAGATATTTATAATAAAAGTATAATAAATGATAGCACTTAATTAAATTATTAAAAATTTTTTTGGATTTGTTTATAGTGCTATTGTTTTTTTGGTATTATAAGTTATACTAATTATGAGATTTATTAAGTGTGTTAGAACACTCGTGGCTTTAGCCATGAGAGGAATAACACCAACATTGAAAAATGTTGCTTTAAAAATTTGCAATATTAATAATTTTGAGTGTAATATATTTGGGTTTAAAATATAATATATAGATAAAAAAAGTAGCAGTGTAGACATAATGTCTTATCTAGTAGCGGCTATTGTGGACTAGCCAAAAAGAATAAGAATTTTAAAATCAAACTTCGTTAGAAGATAACTTACTTTTTCAGTTATCTTATGAAGCTTTTCGACTTTTAGTCGTGAGTAGTTCACTAATTAAAATGCCTTTTTTTATATATTCCATTTAATAAGTGATGGCTGCAAAAACATCATAAATATTAAGTTTTTACTGTATTTAAAGCAAATTATTCTTAAAAAGATTGAAAAGATATTGCTAAATCTCAATCAACTTTCTCATATTTTTTTATGATATTTATGTCTTCAACATCAATAAATATGGCATTTAAACTTATCCCTTGATTATTGGAATATATAATTTTTTTTAAAAAAACTTTACAAATTCATATTATTATGATAAAATTAACTGTGAATTGTTAAGATATATTTGTTAAATTATTTTTTTAGGAGGAAAAAAACAATGAAAAAAATTATTAGGAGTATTAGCATTAGTTTTAAGCGTATCTAGTTTAGCAATGGCTGATCAAGATACAGTAAAAGAAATTCATTTCTCTAGCGAACTTAGACAAAGTTATACAGACAAAAAAACAAATACAGGAAATGGATTAGGAATCGCAGGATTCAAAGGACAAAACAAAGAACAAAACTAGATGGAGAAATGTTCTTGGTGGAGATTTGAATTTAGTAGATGAAGGAAATTTAGGATTAAGATTTGAATTCCAAAATGATCAAGATATAAGTAAAAATCCGTTTTATTATCAAAGTAATAAAAATGAAAAGTGGTTTGTTCCCTATAACGAAAGGAACTGCTGACAAATCTCAAACTTGGGAAAATGATATTGCATTATACAAAGATGTTAAATTAGGTTCTTGGACTTCTAAATGGGATTTAGGATGGAAATACAAATCTACTAATGGAAATGGTAGATATGCAGGACACAAAGGAACATCAAATGAAATTTATGTAGGACCAGAATTTGGAATTGATTTCTTCGGTCATCACTTTGATGGAAAAGCTCAATTTGTATACTTCGATCAATCAGGAGAAAAAGACGGAGATAATGCATGGTCAGGAAGCGACTTTATAAATGGTAAAACAAGCGGTGTTGGAGGTAACTTTGACTTAGCAACTAATGGTAAAGTTTTCGATAATAAAGCAGGAAACTTAAACTATTATGTTACATTGAATAACCACTTAAGAGATGCAAAAGGTAAATTAGTTGAAACTGGAAAAGATGCTAAATCTACTGTATATTTAGACTATGTAACTGGAGCAACTTATAAAACACCTGAATTAGCAGGATTCTACGGATTAATTAATACAGAAAATGAATGGGAAAAAAACAAACTGCTAGACACGGATTTAAAAAAACAATTTCTCAGTATGGACTGGATTAGGATATAAAACAGGAATTGATTTATCAGTAGGAACATTAACATTAAACCCTGAAGTTAAATACAAAGTTGTTAATAAAGAAACTGTTAAAAGGTGTATACGATGACGGACGTTACTCAAGTACTGATAAATACACAAGAGAATACAACGAATTAAGAGCAGGATTAAACGTTGGTTTTAGAAGTTAAATAGTTTTATTAAGTGTGTTAGAACACTCGTGGCTTTTAGCCATGAGATGAATAATACCAACATTGAAAAATGTTGCTTTTAAAAATTTGCAATATTAATAATTTTTGAGTGTAATATATTTGGGTTTAAAATACAATATATAGATAAAAAAAGTAGCAGTGTAGACATAATGTTTTATCTAGTAGCGGCTATTGTGGACTAGCCAAAAAGAATAAGGATTTTTAAAATCAAACTTCTTAGAAGATAACTTACTTTTTCAGTTATCTTATGAAAGCTTTTCGACTTTTAGTCGTGAGTAGTTCACTTAAATAGATTCATATATAAAAGGGATGGAAAAAAATTATTCCGTCTCTTTTTATATATTAGACTTGTTCGGAAACTATGTTTATTTAGAATTTAATAAAAATAAATATTCTGAAGCAAGGTGTATTGATTCCTTGTTAAATAAAAAAAATTAAGTTGTCGAACAGATCTATTAAAAAAATAGTTTGTATAATTGAACTTATCTAAAATTGAACCGATGAAAATTATATAAATCTAGGATTTGAGTAAAAATAGTTATATTTTTTTGAATTTGATCTTAGATAAGTTTTTGCTATGCTATTTACATTTAAAAAAAATAAAAAAATTATATTTTAGCCATTTTAACAAAAAGATAGCAAGAAGTCTCCGGCTTCTATAAGCGGGAGATGAATCGCTTTTTTTGTAAAAAAAATTGAAAAAAAGGATATATTTATGATATAATTTATTCAGTAAAATAATATAAAAAGTAGGTAATAATAATGTCATATAATAGTAATTATCATTCAGTATTTGATATAAATTATCATATGATTTTTTTGTATAAAAGTATCGAAGAGAAGTCATTAATGATGAAATTTCTAATAGATTGAAAGAGATTTTTTTGAAAAAAATATGTCCGAAGTATAACATTGTTCTTAAAGAATGGGAACATGATGTTGATCATATTCATATGTTGATTAATGCTATGCCTAATACTGAACTTTCTAAGTTTGTAAATACTTACAAAAAGTGCTTCCAGCAGGTTGATAAAAAAAGAATTTCCTGAAATAAGGGAAGATTGTGGAAAGAATATTTTTGGAGTAGAAGTTACTTAGTTGTAAGTCTCGGAAGTGCACCGTTGGAGATAATTAAAAAAATATTCAAAAATCAAGAGGAGGTGTAATTTATGAAATATAATTTAGCATTCAAATATAGAATTTATCCAAATAAAGATCAAGAATTGTTGATAAACAAGACTTTTTGGATGTGTTCGTTTTGTTTACAATACGATTTTTGTATACTGCGAATAAAATTTATGAAGAAACTGGAAAAAAATAAAATAATTACACCTGCCAGTTTGAAAAAGTGAAAATCAATTTTTTTGAAAGAAGTAGACAGTCTGGCACTTTCAAATGCTCAATTGAATGTAAAACGATCATTTACGAATTTCTTTTCAAAAGAGAGCGAAATTTCCGAGGTTCAAATCTAAAAAGAATAGTGTTAAAAAGTTATACGACAAATTGTGTGAATAATTCGATACGAATTGAGGAAAAACAAATATTTGATTTTGCCAAAAATTGAAAAAAAGTAAAATTGAAATATCATGAGAAATACCAAAGAATTATAGAATAAAAGTCGGTAACATTGACAAACAGTAATGGAAATTACTATGTTTCTATCTTGACAGAATTTGAAAAAGAAATTCAAAAAGGTAGTTAGTAAAGATAAAGTAATTGGACTTGATTTTTTTCAATGTCTGAATTATTTGTCAGTTCTGAAAACCAAAGGGCTGATTATCCAAGATATTTTTAGGATGTTGGAGAAAAAAATTGAAGAAAATTACAGAAATCATTATCAAGAAAAAGTGAAATTTTCTAAGAATTGGTATAGACAAAAAGAGAAAAATATCAAAGATTGCATGAGTATATCAAAAAAATTGCCGAAGAGATTTTTTTGCATAAATTATCGAAAAAAATTGTCTGAAACGTATAATGTTGTGGTTGTTGAAAATTTGAATATGAAAGGGATGAGTCAGGCATTAAATTTTTGGGAAAAGTGTAGGAGACAATGGATGGGGAATGTTTTTGAGGATGGTTGAGTATAAACTGATGTTTTTAGGAAAGCAATTTTTGAAGATAGATAAGTGGTTTCCATCGTCGAAAACTTGCAGTAAATGTGGAAACGTTAAAAAGAAATTGAAATTATCAGAAAGAAGTTATAAATGTGAATGCTGTGGAATTGAAATTGATAGAGATTACAATGCTGCAGTGAATATAAAAGACATTGGAAAATTGATGTTGGAATATTAGAAAAATAAAAGAAGACAGGGTAGGAACTACCCGAAGAGCTTAGTAAATATATTTGGCTAGCAAAAGCAGGTACTTTCCCAAGAAGCTCCCGCTTCTAAAAGCGGGAGTAGTTCACGTGAGTTTAGCATTAAATAAAAATCAAAAAAAGATTTCAAATTTAGTAAAAAAATATCAAAAAAAGTTTTTAAAATAAGTTGACAAAATTGAAAAAAATATTATAATAATTGAGTAATTTGAAAAATTAGCCCGAGTGGTGAAATTGGTAGACGCAACGGACTCAAAAATCCGTCGATTTTTATATCGTGCCGGTTCGACTCCGTACTCGAGCACCAATAATATAATTAAATTTTTTTCATAATGAATTGCACTCTACACTTTTTAGAGTGTTTTTTTATTTATTATTATAAAAAAAGAGAATATTAAATAGTGAATTATTAGAAAATGTGTCGAAATTTTTATTTCTAATGCTATTTCTCAATAAAATAATAAATTTGTTATATCTACTATGCAAGGGATCAAGATCTCTTGTCAGGAAATAAATAAAATATAATTTCTATTTTTTTAAATGGGATTTAGTATAAATTAAATTTTTAAAAAGCATTTTTACTAAAAATAATTTATTATTTGGGATATTAAGGAAACTAATAATAAAAAAATTTCTTGAAATTCTAAAATAAAAAAATGATACCATTATGACAAGAGAAAATAGTCTTGAAAATGTAGATTTTGGCTTGGATAGTTATTGGAAAGCTGTTTGAGCGGAAAGATATATCATATTTGCGGCAATTCAAAAGCTATTCAGAAAAATCAGAAAAACTAGAAAAGAACTGAAATTTGGAGGGAAAAAGTGGAAAAAAGAGCGACAATAATAACTTATGGTTGTCAGATGAACGTAAATGAAAGTGCAAAAATGAAACAGATGTTGCAGACAATGGGATACAGTATGACTGAAGATATTGAAAATACGGATTTGGTGTTTTTGAATACTTGTACGGTTAGAGAAGGCGCTGCTGTTAAGGTGTATGGAAAACTTGGAGATTTGAAGAGAATTAAGGAAGAAAAAGATGGGAAAATGATTATTGGAGTTACGGGGTGTTTAGCTCAAGAAGTGAGAGATGAGTTTATTAAAAAGACGCCTTATGTTGACTTGGTGCTTGGAAATCAGAATATTGGGAGAATTCCTGATCTTCTGGAAAGAATTGAATCTGGGAAGAAACGCATATTGTTATGGTGGAGGATGAAGATGAATTACCGACTAGAGTAGATGCGGACTTTGGAGATGATATTGTAGCTTCCATTTCGATAACTTATGGATGCAATAATTACTGTACTTTCTGTATTGTGCCTTATGTGCGTGGAATGGAGCGTTCTGTGCCACTTAATGAAGTTGTGAGGGATGTTGAGCAGTATACTAAAAAAAGGATATAAGGAAATATTGTTTTTTTGGGGCAAAATGTAAATTCATACGGAAGTGATTTTTGCAAACGGGCAAGATAATTTTGCTGAACTTTTGGAGCAAAGTGCAAATGTGGAAGGAGATTTCTGGATAAAATATGTGTCACCACATCCAAAGGACTTTAGCGATGAAGTGATCGATACGATTGCAAGAAATCCTAAAATAGCTAGAATGTTACATCTGCCATTACAATCAGGATCTACAAAAATTTTGAATGCAATGAACAGAGGATATACAAAGGAGGAATTTATTGCACTTGCTAGGAAAATTAAGGAAAAAGTGCCTGATATTGGACTTACAACTGATATTATTGTAGGATTTCCAGGAGAAACAGATGAAGACTTTCAAGATACGATGGATGTTGTAAATGAAGTTGGATTTGAAAATGCATTTATGTTTATGTATTCCAAGAGAAGCGGGACTCCTGCAGCTACAATGGAAGGAGCAGGTCGATGAGCATACTAAAAATGAAAGATTGCAGCAGCTTATGAGACTGCAAAATATGAAGGCAAAGGAAGAAAGTCAAAAATATTTAGGGAAAATTGTAAAAGTTTTAGTTGAAGGACCTAGTAAAAAGAATCCTGAAATGTTGACTGGAAGAAGTTCTACGCATAAAAATAGTTTTTATTTAAAAAGCGATAGAAAGGATTTGAAGGGAAAATTTGTAAATACAAGAATTTATGATGCTAAAACATGGACATTATATGGAGAGCTGGTGGAGGAATAGATGATAAAAAAAGAAAAGGAAATTGAGGCTGAAAAGTTACTGGAAGAGCAGGCAGAAAACGCTAAAAACCTAGAAGAGGACGGCCAAGAAAAGTTGAGGTAGATAAATCATTGGAAAATACAGAATTATCTGAAGAAAAAAAGCAAAAACATGATGAAGAAGATTCAAGTAAAAAAACTGCCTTTGAAAATTCAAATTATGAAGAAAAAATGATAAAGGATATTCTTTCTGAAAATGTAACTAAATTGAAAAGAATGGCAAAAGAATATAAAATTGAAGGTTTTTCAGGAATGTCAAAACTTGAACTTATAAATGCTATTTTAATTAAAAAAGGTGAGGAAAGAGGGAAAACCTATGGATTTGGGAAACTGGATGTAATAGGTGATGGAAATTATGGATTTTTGAGAAATACGTCAATTGGACCTGATGTATAGTGTCGATTTCTCAAATAAAGAGATTTTTTTTAAGAAATGAAGATATTGTATTTGGGGAATTAAGAATTCCGATTGGAACAGAGAAAAATTATGGGATTTTGAAGGTTTTGCTTGTAAATGGGGATTTGCCTGAAAAATCGCTGGAACGTCCGTATTTTGATGATTTAGTGCCATCTTATCCAGATGAAAAGTTAAATTTGGGAGGTGGAGAAATTTCATCTAGAATTATAGACCTTGTTTCGCCTATTGGGAAAGGGCAGAGAGGGCTTATAGTTGCTCCGCCAAAGGCTGGGAAAACTGTGCTTCTTTCAACACTTGCAAATGATGTTATAAAATATAATCCAGAAATTGATGTCTGGATACTGCTAATTGATGAACGTACCTGAGGAAGTTACGGATATTAAGGAAAATGTGAAGGATGCGGAAGTTTATTCGGCGACTTTTGATGAAGATCCAAGAGTTCATACGGAAGTTACAGAAAATGTGCTTCAGATGGCAAAAAGACAAGTGGAACGTGGAAAAGATATTTTAATTCTTATGGACAGCTTGACAAGGCTTGCACGTTCGTATAACATTACTATTCCATCAAGCGGGAAGTTAATTTCAGGTGGAATTGACCCAAATGCGCTTTATTATCCAAAGAGATTTTTAGGAGCTGCAAGAAATATAAAAAATGGTGGAAGTTTAACAATTATTGCAACGGCTCTTGTTGAAACTGGAAGCAGAATGGATGAAGTGATTTTTGAGGAATTTAAAGGGACAGGAAATATGGAAATCATTTTAAGCAGAACACTTGAGCAGTTGAGAATATTTCCAGCGATTGATGTGTTAAAAAGTGGAACAAGACGTGAGGAGCTTTTAATTCCAAGGAAGAATTTGGAAAAAATATGGAAATTGCGAAGAGAATTAAGTGAAATGTCTGAAGTTGAAGGAACAAGAAATTTAATTGAGCTTATAAAGAAATATAAAAAAACAATGATGAATTATTGGAAGATTTATATAAAACGAAAAAAATAAATAAATAGAAAATAGAAGGTGAATAAAAAAATGCTTGGGAATGTAAAAAAATGAAGCTGGATTTCTATTTAACAAAAAGATAGCAAGAAGTCGTAGGCTTTCTATAAGTGGGAGATGAATTGCTTTTTTTGTAAAAAAATTGAAAAAAAGGGTATATCCATGATACAATTTTTGTATAAAAATATCGAAGAGAAATAATTAAAAAAATATTCAAAATCAAGAGGAGGTGTAATTTCATGAAATATAATTTAGCATTCAAATACAGGATTTATCCAAATAAAGAGCAGGAATTATTGATAAATAAGACTTTTTGGATGTGTTCGTTTTGTTTATAATACGATTTTGTACACTGCGAATAAATTTTATAAAGAAACTGGAAAAAAATAAAATAATTACACCTGCCAGTTTGAAAAGTGAAAACCAATTTTTTTGAAAGAAGTAGACAGTTTGGCACTTTCAAATGCTCAATTGAATGTAAAACGATCGTTTACGAATTTCTTTCAAAAGAGAGCAAAATTTCAAGATTCAAATCTAAAAAGAATAATGTTAAAAAGTTATACTACAAATTGTGTAAATAATTCGATAAGAATTGAAGAAAACAAATATTTGGTTTTGCCAAAATTGAAAAAGAATAAAATTAAAAATATCATAGAGAAATACCGAAGGATTACAGGATAAAGTCAGTAACACTAACAAACAGTAATGGAAATTACTATGTTTCTGTTTTGACAGAATTTAAGAAAGAAATCCAAAAAAATCCCAAGTAATGATAAAGTAATTGGACTTGATTTTTTTCAATGTCTGAATTATTTGTCAGTTCTGAAAACCAAAGGGCTGATTATCCAAAATATTTTTAGGATGTTGGAAGAAGAGTTGAAAAAAAATTACAGAAATCATTATCAAGAAAAAGTGAAATTTTTCTAAAAAAATTGGTATAAGCAAAAAGCGAAAATATCAAAATTACATGAGTATATTAAAAAAATTGTCGAAGAGATTTTTTTACATAAATTATCAAAAAAATTATCTGAAATGTATAATGCTGTGGTTGTTGAGGATTTGAATATGAAAGGGATGAGCCAGTCATTAAATTTTGGTAAAAGTGTAGGAGATAATGGATGGGGAATGTTTTTGAGAATGCTTGAGTATAAACTGATGTTTTTAGGGAAACAATTTTTGAAGATAAGTAAATGGTTTCCGTCATCGAAAACTTGCAGTAAATGTGGAAACGTTAAAGAGGAACTGAAATTATCAGAAAGAAGTTATAAATGTGAATGCTGTGGAATTGAAATTGATAGAGATTACAATGCTGCAGTGAATATAAGAGATGTTGGAAAAGAAATGTTGAAATATTAGGAAATAAAAAAACAGGGCAGGGACTGCCCGAAGAGCTTGGTAAATATATTCGGCTAGCAAAAGCAGATACTTCCCAAGAAGCTCCCGCTTCTAAAAGCGGGAGTAGTTCACTGTGGATATCAGAATATAAAGATATACTAGATACGGCATAGCTCCTATCTTATGGATTCCAGCAAAAATAATTGCAAAAGCAAAAATTCCAAGAGTAAGTAAAATCATTTTTCCAGAGTTTTTTAACATTTCTTCCTTTACAGCGTAACCAAATACTGCAGGTCGAAAAACTTTGTTTATAATTCGTGCAAAAAGGATTTAATATTAACAGAACATAAGATAATATTTCATTTTTTATTCCAAATATTGATAAAAGCCCAATTACAAGTCCTAACATTATTCCGTAGTATATTTTTCCTGGTGCAGATGATGGGCTTGTTGGCATATCTGTTGCCATAAAGATTCCTGTTAATAATAATCCGCCAGTTGAAACATTGCTTTTTAGAAATATTGTAACTAGAAAAAATGTTACAAACAGGCTTACTGGAATATGCCATGAAATACGATTTTTTAGCAGCAGATATAATCCTCCTAAAATTAAGGCAAATGCCGAATAAGATCCAACAGATCCTGAGGGTGTTAATAGTAATCCGTCTAGATAGTTTGAAAACATAGAATTATTAAATCCTGTAAAAAATTTTATTCCAGATGACTGCAATAATTCTTGACTGAACCAGATTGTTCCAGAGGACATTGCTGATGAAAAAAATACAGTCATAAATTCCCGACCTACTACTGCAGGATTAAAAATATTTTTTCCGATTCCTCCATAAATCAATTTTCCAAAAATGACTGCCATGCAGGCTCCAAAAATAACGATAGGCAATGGAGTCAACGGGGCAAGTGTCATAGCCAGAAGGATACCTGTTATAACTGCTGATAAGTCATGAACAGAATTATTGTCATTCAGGAAATATTTTGAAAAAAGTTTTTCAGTTACAACAGCGGATAAAACGGAAAATGCTATTAAAAGAAGCGCTCTCGTTCCGTAAACTAAAGCTGAGGCGATGATAGCCGGAAATAATGATATAATTACATCTTTCATAATGTCTCTTACTTCAATTTCAGTTCTTATATATGGAGTAAAAGATAGTTTTTTTAATTTTTCTTTTTTTAAAAAAACTTTTTATTATTTTTTTCTTTTTAATTTCTTTATCACTTTCTGGAACTTCTTTTTTTAGAAAATATTTTTTTATATCAATCTTATCTTTTTTTATTTCTTTTTCTTTTTATTTTTTTACTTTTTTTCAAGTTTTTTCCAGTATTATTCAAATTTTTTTACTTTATTATTATTTTTTTATTTGTTTCAGAATTTTTGAGAGTAATTATTTTTGTAATTTTTTTCAGTTTTTGGAAGGCTGTGAACTGTAGAATTTAAAAAGCGTGTCATCATTGTCTAAAAGTTCATTTTTACTGTTATCTTTTTTTCTGCCTAATATTTCTTCCATTAATGATTTTTCGTTATTTTTCATTAGTTTTTTACCTCCAATTCCGACAAGATTAATTTTCCAGTTTTTATGCTTTCCATCAAAGGAACTCTTGAAGGGCATACAAATTCACAAGCCCCACATTCAATACAGTTTTGAATATTAGCTGTTGCCATTTTTTCATATTTTCCATTTTTATAGTAATCTGCAAATTCAAAAGGCATTAGGTTCATTGGGCAGGCTTCTACACAATATCCGCAAGAAATGCAGCTTTTTACGCTCAATTTCTTCCGTGTCTAAAAATAATATTCCAGAAGTTCCCTTTACTGTTGGCACTCTAGAATCAAAAAAATTTCTGTTCCCATCATTGGTCCGCCAAAAAAATTACCTTGTCTTCGTTAGTAATTTTTTTAATTCCCGCACAATATGGTAAACTGGAGTTCCAAATTTTAATCTGTAGTTTCCAATATTTTTAGCTTTTTCTCCAGAAATTGTCACAATTCTTTCAGTTAACGGCTTTCCTTCAAAAAAAGCATCATAAATAGCTTTGACTGTACTTACATTGCTTACAATTACTCCTTTTTTTCAAGTGGCAGTTCCCCTTTTTAACCTTTTTTTCCAGTAATTGTGTTTATTAATTGCAGTTCACTTCCTTGAGGATAAATCGCAGGAAGCAGTTCTATTTTTTTATTTTAAATTCTTCTTCATCCTGTACTTTTTCAAATATTTCAATTAATTCTTTATTCTCTTCTTCAATTCCAATAACAATCTCCTTTGGATTTAATAATTTCTGTATAACCTTCAAGCCACGTAAAATCTCTTTTGTAAAGTTTTTTTCATGACAGAATAGTCAGAAGTTAAATAAGGTTCACATTCAGCGCCATTTATTATAAAAAGTTTCTACTTTTTCTGAATTTTTATATCATATTTTTACATGTGTAGGGAACTGCGCTCCTCCAAGTCCAACTATTCCTGCCTCCTTGATTATTTTAAAAATTTCATCTTTTTTTATTGATTTCAAGTCACGAAGCTCTCTTTTTGTCAAATCCGCTTCCTTGTTCTGAAAATCATTTGCAATAATAATTGTTTTTATCTTTTTTCCATTTGCGATGAAATGATCGACAACGTCGACAACATCTCCAGAAATTGGTGAATGAATATTGGCTGAAATACTTCCTGAAGCATCTCCGATTTTTTCATATTTTTTTACATAGTCTCCAATTTCTACTATTGGAATTGACGGGCTTCCTATATGCTGTGAAAGAGGTATATAAAAAAGGCTTGAATCCTTAATTTCCTTTATTTCAGTATTCTTTGTGAGAGGTTTCATTGGCTGGCGTTCTTTTTTCATATTTTTTTTTGCTTCTTTTTCATTTTCATCAATATCTTTGCTGAAAAGTATATTTGCTATTCGTTTAAAACTTATTCTTCTAAGCATTTCTATCTCCATTTTTTTATTTGTTAATTTTAATTTTTATACTCAAGACCTTGGGATCTGACTGAGTTTAAGCAGAATAGTTATAATTTTTTTAGTTCAGTCTTATTTTAGTCGGGCAAAAAAATCTTTTCTGAAGGCAGTAAAAAAATTAGATTAGCCTATAATCAGAAAAACAAGGGGTTTTTGCCCCTCGTTCTTGAACTGATTATTGAAATTTTAATTATTTCCTGTCATAAGTTCATCTATCAGATCTTTTTACATGCACAAGCTCTTTTAATCTCCATCCATTAGCTCCTGAGAAAAAAATAATCCGCTTTGAAGTCTACCTAGATAAGCATCTCCTAAACTGTCGGCAATACAGTATCCCACTCTGTTTGCTCCTTTTCCACGTTCACAAGGAAATACGCAGTTGCTTATACATTGAATTTTTTTCTCACCAGGTTCTAATGTTTTGATTAAATTTGTTTTTACTGCACGTCCAGGATAACCAACTGGAGAACTTACGATTACAATGTCTTCTTCCTTTGCCTCAAGCAATACCTGTTTTTAAAACATCGCTTGCATCACATTCGTAAGTACCGATAAATCTTGTTCCCATTTGAACGGCATCTGCTCCAAGAGCCATAATATTTTTTTATATCATTATTGTCCCATATTCCACCTGCTGCAATAATAGGAAAATCTCCCCATTTATCACGTTCTTCCTTTATTGGAGGCAAGATTGCTTCCAGCTGATGTTCAGGAGCGAATAGCTCTTCATATTTTGCACCTTGGTGTCCTCCACTTTTTGGACCTTCTACAATTACTGCCCCTGGCATTTTTCCAGCAGCCTTCCATTTTTTTACAAATTATTTTTCAATGCTCTGGCTGATGAAACTATCGGAACAATCTCCACGTCTGGATAATCTTTTACAAGCTTTGGAAGTTCCAGCGGAAGTCCAGCTCCTGTAACAATAATATTTGCTCCAGCCTCAAGCGCATCATTTACAACTCTTGCATAATCATTTATCGCATGAAGAATGTTGCAGGCAAGCGGTCTGTCTCCGCAAAATTTTTTTCTTGCATTTTTTTAAATATTTCAAAAAAAGCGCTTCACGATTGTAGGCATTTTTCTGTTCCAAGAGGACGTCCTTTTACAGCCTTTTTTTCACAAATTTCATATTTTGGTAATATCCAGTGCAGATGGCGCTTATTGTTCCAAGACATCCATTTTTTGCTACATTTCCAGCAAGTCTGTCCCAGCTGATTCCAACTCCCATTCCACCTTGAACAATTGGTTTTTCAATAAAATATTTTTCCTATTTTTAATTCCCTTTAATTCGATTTTTTTATTTTTCATTTATTTTTTTCTTCATTTAAATTTACAGAATTTTTCTTTTTTTATTTCTGATATTTTATTCACTTTGATTCCCTCCAGTTTTTTTATTTTTTTATTAGTAGCTGTTTTTTTAATAAAAAAATCGTATGGAGGAGCTCTGCAAAATTTTTTTGTGTTTGAACTTATTGAAGTATAATTTAAAAGAATATAGAAAAAAATAAATATAGTTTTTGTAAAATCTCTAATATTTTTTTATTCTTTCAATTATTTTTATCTCTAATATCATTTTTCAATAAAAATTTTTTTATATCCATTGGCACAAAGCCTCTCAAATTTTTTTCAACGAGTTTTTTAAATCGACATTTTTCCAAAAAGGATAAGTCAATGCCTGAATTGGAAATGTATTTATCCAAAGCCTTTTAGAAATACATCGCTTTTTGCTAATAACAATATTTTTTTATTTTTTTATATAATAAAAGCAACGTTTTCAATATTTAAAAAAATTTATTTTTAGAAAAAGTACCAAAGTAATCTTTTTTGCTATTTGCTCAAAAAGATTTGATATAACCGACTGTACAACCTTTGAGAGTTTTTTTAGCCGAAATTTTTTTCAAACATAAAACCTCCTTTATTATTTATTTTTAGTCATTTGTAAAAGTTTAAAAATCTGATAAACATAGTATTTTTTTATGCTTGATTTTCTTGTTATTCTCCATTCCTTGATAAGGAATCTCGCCTCCTTGTGATAATAAATACTGCTGTTATTCAATCTTTACCGCTTTTTACTTCTGCAATCGCCTATATTTGGTTATTTTTGATACAAGAAAATTTAGTTATACAACACATGTTATTTTTAATTATATAATGTTTTTGTAATTTTTTTACAATTAAATATTTTTTTATTTTGTTAATCAAAAGTATTTTTAAAAATGGATAGAATAACAGTAAAAATAAATAAAAGAATAAAAAAATATTAATAATTTTTATAGAAAAATAAATAATTTTTTTGAAATGCCGTCAAAAATTGCAATCTTGAAAAATTTTTAGAGTATAATATATTTTTGGAATATTAGAATTATTATAGATAAAAAAATATGAGAAAAGAAACGAAAAAAATTGTAAAAAGTAAATTGTATAAACTTTTATAAATGATTAAAATAAAGAGAAATTATAGGAGGTTTTTATGGTTGCAACAATACAAGTTAATAAGCAAAGTATAAAAGCGGCTGCTGGAAAGCGGAAAAAGAACAGATGTTTTTAATACCTGAATATCAAAGACCATATTCCTGGACTGAAAAATGAAACTAAGACGTTATTTTATGATCTTTTTGGAGTTTACAGAAAGTGAGTCGAAAAAAAATAGTGAAGTAGAAGGGACATATTTTTTTAGGAAGCATTGTTTCTTATGAAAATGAAGAGGGGAACAGGAAATTATTGATGGACAGCAGAGAATAACTTCCTTATTTTTACTTCTTCGTGCCATTTATACAAAATTGATTTCTTATGAAGAAAAAACCATTGAACAGGAAAACTTTATTAAATAGTGCAAGAATACTCGCAATTTTAGTCGTGAGATGAATTGCACGAAAATTTTAGTAAGCATATAGGGAAACTTGTATGTAGACACGGAGCAAAACCGTGCAACAAAGAAACTGAACTGCTGGGAACTCTTAAAGCTAGTATAACCACAACATAATATCTAAATGAGAATATGGTATAAGTGTGAAGGTGGCGAAAGCAGAAAAAATATACTAGATGGTGCAAGGTTAAATCCTAAACATTATGATAATAGACAATCAGCAGCTAAGCCTGAAAAGGAAAGTTCAACGACTATCCCTCGTGAGGGGAGTACAATACAAGCGATTGGTATTGGAAGTGGTTTCGCCTAAATCCTTGAAATAGGATATGGATAAGATATAGTCTGTGCTTGTTAGAGATAACAAGAAGTTCAAGGCTAATCTCCTTAATTTATTAAGGAGTGTATATGCCATGAGAACTGCATAAGTAGTAGCGCACTTATGTGAACGACGCTTCCCACTGTTGTGGGGTTTTAAAAACTTTAAAAATATTTAAAAATAAACAGATAAAATGTAGAATACATGGTATAATATCTCTGATGAAAAGGAGGTGATTATATATGTATTTAACATTAAAACAACAAGTAAAAACATCTTAGTAAAAAGGAGTTTAGGAATTTAAAATATTTATCTCATATAGCCAAGAACTTAACTAATGAAGTTTATATATAATATTAGACAGTATTATTTTTAATAAGAAAAAGTATTTAAGTTATAATGAAAAACTATAAAAATACTTAAAAAAACAGTGAGAACTATAAAAAAACTAAATTCTAATATGGCTCAGCAAATTCTAAAAAGAAGTAGACGGAAGTTTCAAATCATTTTTTTGGACTTTTTAAAACTTGCTAAGAATGGTCAATATGATAATAAAAAAATAAAATTACCTAATTATCTTGCTAAAGATGGTTTTACAACTCTTGTTATAGGTTTTGTTAGATTAAAAGATGATATGCTGATAGTTCCTTATTCAAATTCTTTTTAAGAAAACTCATCAGGAAGTTAAAGTTAAAGCTGCCACCAGTATTAAAAAGACAAGAAGATAAAAAGAAATTAGAATAATACCAAAACAACATTCTAGGTACTTTGAAATTCAATATACTTATGAGGTAGAAGAAGTTCAAAGGAATTAAATAAAAACAATGCACTAGGAATTGATTTAGGTATAGACAATCTTTGTACTTGTGTTACAAATTCTGGATCTTCATTCATAATAGATGGTAGAAAAATTAAAATCAATAAATCAATACTATAATAAGATAAATGCAAAATTACAAAGTATAAAAGATAAGCAAAAGATTAAGCGAACAACATTAAGACAAAAAAAGAATAGCTAGAAAGAGAAATAATCGCATAAATGATTATCTTTCAAAAAGCAGCAAGAATAATTGTAAATTATTGTCTTAATAATGATATAGGAAGAATAGTTCTAGGATATAACGAGGATTTTTCAAAGAAAAATCAAATATAGGAAGTATAAATAATCAAAATTTTGTAAATATACCATATGGAAAAATTAAGAGATAAATTAATATATTTATGTAAACTATATGGAATAGAATTTAAAGCTTTACAAGAAGAAAGTTATACATCAAAAAGCAAGTTTCTTTGATGGAGATGAAATTCAATATATGATAAAGAAAAATCAAAAAGAATATATATTCAGTGGAAGAAGAATAAAAAGAGGACTATATCAAACAAGTGCAGGTAAACTTATAAATGCAGATTGTAATGGAGCATTAAACATATTAAGGAAAAAGTAAAGTTGTGGATTTAAGGATCCTATACAATAGAGGTGAGCTGAACACGCCTAAAAAGAATAAGGGTAGTGTAAAAGCTATCAAACTTCTAGAAAAATTTTTGAATATTTTTTTAAAGATTTTTAGAACCCTGCGACTTTAGTCGTGGGAGGTTCAGAAGGCAAATTCAGCCTGCGCTTTGGAAACAGGAAAAAGCTGACTGGAGAAGTTGATTATAAAAAGTGTGCTGATTACATCAAGAGTTATAGATAATGAAGGGAATAAAAATTTTTACAGGATATTTTTAGAAACAGGAATTGCTGATCACAAGAGAAAAAGACAATTATTCTAAAAATTATATTTTTATTCCAGAGATTATTTGACAAACTTAGTGAATTAAGTCCGACTCTAATGCTGGAATTTATTTATTACACTTTAAATAAAGTAGTAGTTTTTTTCCAATAAAAAAACAGATTCTCAGGATGATGCCTTAAGCGTGTTTTCCACTTTGAATGACAGAGGTCTGCCTTTGTCTGAAGCGGATATATTTAAGGCAAAAATGTATAACAGAATAAAAAAAGAATATAAGAAAATGTTCATTAAGCAATGGAAAAACTTAAGTGAACGGGCAACTTATGCCAGAGAAAATGTAAAACAAACTTTGTTCTATTACTATATGTTCTATTTGAGAGCATTGGAAAAAGGATATTGCAACAACGACACTTGGACTTAGACGTTTTTTTATTCTAAAAAAATGGATTTACAAGGCTGTATAAGTCAAATTTACTAAAACATCTGGATCAAATTCTGGATTTGTGGGTTGTAATGAACAGGCATGAATCTATTGACGACAAGCCTTGGACTGAAAATGTGAATATTATTAAAATCTTGGATACTTTGTCGGCATATCCAAATGAATCTTGGAAATATCCAGTAGTTGTGTATTATTTGTCACACGGTGAGAAGGAAAAATTTTTGAAGTGTATTTTTTTAAAAATTTTTTTAAGAAAAGTCTGTTTTTAGAATTGACTGCCAATTATCTTGTAACACCAAGTGTTTCAGCAGTAAAAGCGGATATTCTCAAATTAAATGTCGATATAATTGACAATATTTCTCCAAAAGTCGCATTTAAAAATATTCCGATTACGATATTGCAGGAAAGAGTTAAAACGCCTAATAAAAAAATCTTGTGCGTATGATTTTAAAAATGGTTGTCTATAATAATCAAGATGAACTGTTGCCTGAAAAATGGGAAGTTGAGTATATATTACCGCAAAAATGGAGTGACCGGTTTACAGAAAGCGTGGAGAATAAAGAAGTTAAAACGCATATAAATTATATAGGAAATAAAAATTCCTTTTGAAAGAAGATTGACAATTAAAAGCTACAGAAAACTTTTTTTGAAAAAGAAAAAGGTAAAGTCTATAAAAAAATCTAAAATTAAATATGTTAGGGAATTAATTCCAGATGATAAAAATGACTGGACTTTTGAAGATATTGAAAAAAAGAAATAAAAAAAGTTGCAGAAGAACTTGTGAAATTATTTATTACTTGGAATGGAGAATATGAATTTTAAAGGAGAGAAATTTTGGAAAGTTTTTATTTTTTTAGGAATTATTTTACTGGTAGGAGCGATAACTAATAATAAATCTATTGTTTTTGCGACAATTTTTGTGCTGATTCTGAAATGTCTGCTTAATATTACTGAATATTTTAAAGTAAAAGGAGTCAATATTGAAGGAATAATGACTCAATTTAGAAAAGAAGGGATAAACTGGGGAGTGCTAATAATTACAATTGCAATTTTAATCCCTATTGCAACTGGAGAAATTGGCTTTTCCCATCTGTTTTCCGCCTTTAAATCCCCAGTTGGATGGGTTGCAATTATAAGCGGAATTACAGTTTCAATCCTTTCTTCCAAAGGAGTCGGACTTCTTTCCGGGCAGCCTGAAATTACAGTTGCCCTTGTAATTGGGACAATAATGGGAGTTGTATTTTTTAAGGGAATTGCGGCTGGACCAGTTATTGCCAGTGGAATTACATTTTGTATTTTTAAAGGTGCTGGAGTTATTTTTTTAAAAACATTAATTTCACTTGAAATTACACACATGTTTAACAGATTTGCAAAAAAATGGAAAAAAATTTAAAAAAATAAAGAAAATTGTGTTGACAAAAAAACTATAGAGTATGGTATTATAAATAAAGTTTAGTTTATTCTGGTAATACCAATATTTTTATTGGGAGGATAGAAACAATGAGAGTACAAGTTATTTTTAGAGTGCACTGAAACTAAGTTAAGACATTATGTTACAACTAAAAAAACAAAAAAACTCATCCTGAAAGATTAGAAATGAGAAAATACAATCCAGTGCTTAAAAGACATTCTCTTTACAGAGAAGTTAAATAATCTCATAAAAAAATAGATAGGTCAGTAGTTCAATTGGTAGAGCGTCGGTCTCCAAAACCGAAAGTTGCGGGTTCGATTCCTGCCTTACTGCCATTTTTATTTTATGAGAATTTTTTTAATAAAGAAACTTAGTTGTATATGGTTTTAAGGACTATTTATTTTTTTAGGTTAAATTTCTTTATTAAAGCAGGAGAATTTAGTTTTTTTAAAATTCTTGGATGATTCTAGGAGATAATTATGAGCAAATTTAATTTAAAGGATGCTATTGGGAATTTACGTGAAGAATATAAAAAAAATATTTAGTGGATAAAATTGAAATTTATCACGTTACTGTAATCGTGATCTTGATGACAGCTTTTATAGTATATATACACTTCTTTTTGATACAGCATTTAATTTTGTGCTGGCAAAAATAAGTGATATTCTAAGAAATATTTTTAGGAGGCGCGTAAAGTGACTGAAGCAAATGAAAAAGTTGAAGATGAAGTTGCATACGAAAAAAATGGTATATAATTCACACTTATTCTGGTTACGAAAAAAAAGTGGCTGCTGACTTGGAAAAAAGAATAGAGTCGCTTGACTTGACAGATAGGGTTTTTAGAATTTTAGTGCCTGAAGAAGAGGTGCTGGAGGAAAAACGTGGAAAAATGGTAAAAGTTCCAAGAAAACTTTTTCCAAGCTTTACGTAATGATAGAAATGCTTTCTGTTAGGGAAGAAAATGAATTAGGACTGGGATATCGTGTTGACAGTGATGCCTGGTATGTAATAAGAAATACTAATGGAGTTACTGGATTTGTCGGAGTTGGAAGTGATCCAATACCGTTGTCTGATGAAGAAGCCGCAGATTTACTTTCTAAAAATTGGAATTGATATTGACGGGGAGGAAAAAAACTCCAAGACTTGATATTAATTTTTAAAGTTGGTGAAGTTGTTACTGTTAAAGGTGGTTCATTTGATGGACAACAGGGAGAAATTTCAGAAATTGACCATGAACATGGTAAAATAAAAGTAATGCTTGAAGTGCTGGGAGCGTTTGACTCCTGTGGAAGTAGAGCATACTGAAATAGAAAAAAATAGATTATTAAAAATTTAAAAACAGAAAAAAATATTATTTTTAAAGAGAAGTATTATTAAAGAATAACAATTAGCGAAATTTTAATTTGAAAGAAAAAGTGGGAGATTTTTAAAAATTCAATTACCACAGAGGAGGAAAAAAATGGCTAAAGAAGTAATCGGAAAGATTAAATTACAATTAGAAGCGGGGAAAGCAAATCCTGCACCACCAGTAGGGCTCTGCATTAGGACAACACGGGGTAAATATTGCAGAATTCTGTAAATCATTCAACGCTCAAACACAAGATAAAATGGGATTTGTAATTCCAGTAGAAATTACTGTATATGCAGATAGAAGTTTTTACATTTGTATTAAAAAAACACCGCCTGCATCAGACTTATTGAAAAAAAGCGGCTAAAGTTAAAAAAAGGTGCTGGAAATTCATTAAAAAGAAGTTGCTGGAACTATAACTAAAAGTCTCAATTACAAGAAATTGCAGAAACTAAAATGCCAGATTTAAATGCTGGAAGTGTTGAAGCGGCTATGAACATTATTGCAGGAACTGCAAGAAGTATGGGAATTAAAATTTCTGAATAATTAATATTAAAAATAGAGATAAGAAATAAAGAATTAAACGATTATTAGAACAAGTGGAAGGTTATAAAACCAATGACCACAGAGGAGGAAATAATAAATGGCAAAAAGAGGAAAAAGATACGATAACATTTCTCAAAAAAAGTAGATAAAATGAAAGTTTACACACCAGAAGAAGCATTGGATTTAGTTTTTGAAACTAAAAAGTGCAAAAATTTGTGGAAACAGTAGAATTAGCAATTAGATTGGGAGTAGATCCAAGACACGCTGATCAGCAAGTAAGAGGTACAGTTTCATTACCAAACGGAACAGGTAAGACAGTAAGAATCTTGGCTATCACAAGTGGAGAAAATATTGATAAGGCATTGGCAGCAGGAGCAGATTTTTGCTGGAGATGATGAATATATTAACAAAATCCAAGGTGGATGGCTTGATTTTTGACTTAGTAATTGCTACACCTGACATGATGCCTAAATTAGGAAGATTAGGAAGAATCTTAGGAACTAAAGGACTTATGCCTAACCCTAAATCAGGAACAGTTACAACAAACATTGAACAAACAGTTCAAGAATTTAAAAAAGGAAAAGTTGCATTTAAAGTTGATAAATTAGGATCAATTCACTTACCAATCGGTAAAGTTGATTTTACAAAGGAAAGTCTATCATAGAAAAACTTCAAAGTAGCATTAGATCAAATTATCAAATTAAAACCAGCTACTTCAAAAGGACAATATTTAAGAACAGTTGCAATCTCATTAACTATGGGACCTGGAATTAAAAGTTGATCCATTATTGGCTGGAGCATTTGTTGCTAAATAGTAAATAATCTTATATAATATATGAATTACCGGATGGATTTTTTTCTGTTCGGTAATTTAAAAAAATATAAAAAAATTAATAATAAATTTTTTAAAAATATACTTGCAATTTTGTAAAAGTTATTGTATAATAATATATATTGGTTTATAATCATATAAATCATACAAAAGTAAATATAACCAAAGACAGTAGGTAGAATTTTGATTCTTTAAACCCTACCGAGGTAAATATTATTACAAATAGATATTAAAAATTAAATAATAGATATTTTTTTATAATATGATACCTCTGGGCTTATTGTTTTTGTTTCAGAGGTTTTTTTATTATAAGGAGGTGAAATGAATTGCCAGCACAAGAAAAAAATTAGAAGTTGTAAAAAAAGTCTAGTTGAAAAAAATTAAAAGATGCTAAAAGCGGTAGTATTTGTTGATTATAAAGGGATTAGTGTTAATGAAGATACTGAACTTCGTAAAAAAATGCTAGAGAAGCAGGAGTAGAATATTTTGTTGCTAAAAAAATAGATTATTTAAAAATAGCATTGAAAGAAGCAGGATTTGACACAGATGTTGATGATTTATTGGAAGGAACTACATCATTCGTAGTAGGATATGAAGATGGAGTTGCACCATCTAAATTAGTTTTTGATTTTTGGAAAAAAATTAAAAGATAAATTAACAATTAAAGGTGGATTACTAGAAACTGGAAGAGTTGAAGTATCTACTGTTGAAGCATTGGCTAAATTACCATCTAGAGATGAATTACTTGGTCAAATTGCTTACGGATTGTTGTCGCCAGTTAGAATGTTGGCTGTGGCATTGACAAATGTTGCAGAACAAAAAGGAAACTGGAGCAGCAAAGTGAATAATTGAATGAAAAATATTAATAAACTAAAATAATAAAAAAATAAACAAATTAAGAAGAAAAATTAGGAGGAAATAAAATAATGGCATTTAATAAAGAACAATTTATAGAAGATTTAAAAAGTTTATGTCTGTATTAGAATTAAAAGAAGTAGTTGAAAGTCTATTGAAGAAAACATTTGGAGTATCACCAACCAGTAGCAGTTGGAGGAGGAGCAGCAGGAGCAGCAAAAGTGAAGAAAAAAACTGAATTTGATGTAGTATTAGTATCTGCAGGAGGAGCCTAAATTAGCAGTAATTAAAGAAGTAAGAGGAATTACTGGATTAGGACTTAAAGAAGTTTTAAAGAATTAGTTGAAGTCTGGCGGAAAAAGCAGTTAAAGAAGGAGTTTCTAAAGAAGAAGTTTGAAGAAATTAAAGGTAAATTAGAAGCTGCAGGAGCAACTGTAGAAGTTAAATAGTCAAAATCAAATTAATAGTTAAGACACTCTTAGACATTACAGAGAGTGTCTTTTTCCACTATAAAACTTTAAGGTTGAATAGACAATTTATTCTTTTTGTATTAATTTTTAGAGATAAAAAAATAGGTCAAAAACAAATTCATATATGTAATATAGCAAAAGCTGCTTGTAAAAAGAATATGGACATTGAAAAAAATAGATTGTTTTTTTAGGTAAATTTGATTATTTTTTTAAATAGTTAAATTGGAAAAAAAGTAGTTTTGGTATAATAACTTTAAGACTAAATATAGAGGTTCAAATGTTTAAAACAGAAGTATTTTTTTAGTCTATTTTTTTAGTTTTTTTATAATATAATTGATGTAATTTTTATAGGTAAAAAAAGTTATATTGTATTAGATTTATTTGGAATGCAAAATTTTTGCAGTTTCCAGAAGGTTGCCATTTTTATGGGAACAACTCACGTGATATAAAAATAACAAATCGAAATTATGAGAACATTTTTTTAGATGAGGTTTAAATTTAGAAGTTTATAAAAGTTTAATTTTTGATTTGAATTGATGAAGAATGTGTTCTTTATAGGGAGGAATTTTTTTAAATGAACAAACTTATTGAAAGATATAGTTTTCGGAAAAATAGTAGATAGAGGGGAAATGCTGCACTTTTTAGAATTTCAGTTAAATTCTTATGAAGATTTTTTGCAGACGAAAAGTGCCACCTCAAAAAGAGAAAATAAAGGTTTTTGAAGCGATCTTTAATGAAATTTTTTTCCAATTGAATCCAGCAATGGGTTATTGAAATTAGAATACTTATGGTATGAAATTCATGATAATGATGAGCCTTTTAAATGATGAATTGGAATGTAAAAAAAGAGGTAAAAACGTATTCTGGTCAATTAAAAAGTTAGATTGAAATTAACTAACAAGAGAACAGGAGAAATTCAGGAAACATTAGTTCATTTTTGGAGATATACCGCTTATGACTGATAAAGCAACGTTTATTGTAAATGGTGCAGAAAGAGTTGTTATTTCCCAATTACACAGATCACCAGGGATCACTTTTTAACAAGGAATTGAATATTCAAACAGGAAAAGATGTGTTTATTGGGAAAAATTATCCCTTATAAAGGAACATGGCTTGAATTTGAAACTGACAAGAATGATATTTTTAAATGTAAAAATTGATAGAAGAAAGAAAGTTTTATTGCCTGTTTTCCTTAAAGCAGTTGATTTTTTTCCATACTAACGAAGAAATTATGAATAATTTTTTTGAGCTAAAGGAAGTGGAATTATCAGAACTTTATTCAAAATATAAAGATACTGAACTTGAAGAAGTTTTACGTTCAAAACTGGAGGGAAGTTTTGTAAGAGAAGATATTTTGGATGAAGAAACTGGGGAATTTGTCGCTGAAGCCGAAGAAATCATCGACATACCTGTTATTCAAAAAATAATAGATGCAAAGGTAGAAAAATTAAGTATTTGGGAAGTAAAACCTGAAGATAGAATAATTGCAAATGCTTTTGGTACATGATAGCACTAAAAAAATAGTGATGAAGCGGTTATCGAAGTGTTTAGAAAAATTACGTCCAGGGGATTTAGTAACTGTTGACAGTGCCAGATCGCTTGTTAAGCAGATGTTCTTTAATCCGCAAAAGATATGATTTGGCAGATGTTGGAAGATATAAAGTTAATAAAAGATTAAAACTAGATGTTCCAGCAGATGTAATTGTATTGACAAAGGAAGATGTTTTGCAAACTATTGAATATGTGAAAAATCTTGTAAGCGGAGAAGGATTTACAGATGACATTGATAATTTGTCAAATAGACGTGTAAGAGGCGTTGGAGAATTGCTTTCTATTCAAATAAAAGGTGGAATGCTGAAAATGTCTAAAATGGTCAGAGAAAAAATGACAATTCAAGATATTACAACATTGACTCCACAAAGTTTGTTAAATACAAAACCTCTAAATGCACTAATTCTTGAGTTTTTTGGAAGTGGACAATTGTCACAATTTATGGATCAGTCAAATCCGTTATCTGAATTGACTCATAAGAGAAGAATTTCAGCGTTAGGACCTGGAGGACTTTCGAGAGATAGAGCAGGGATTTGAAGTTCGGGACGTTCATAATTCGCATTATGGAAGAATCTGTCCAATAGAAACTCCAGAAGGACCGAATATCGGACTTATCGCTTCACTTTCAACTTATGGAAAAGTTAATAAATATGGATTTATTGAAACTCCGTTTGTAAAAAAATAAACGATGGAAAAAGCCGATTTTAATGATATTAGATATTTAGCAGCTGATGAAGAAGAAGGATTATTTATCGCTCAAGCAGATACGCCAATTGACAAGGATGGAAATTTCTTGACTGATGAAGTTGTTTGCCGTTATGGGGATGAAATTGTGCATATTGACAAGTCAAAAGTTGATATTCTAGATGTGTCGCCAAAACAATTAGTGTCTGTTTCAGCGGGATTAATACCATTTTTTTGGAACACGATGATGCCAATCGTGCGTTAATGGGATCAAATATGCAACGTCAAGCAGTACCTTTATTAAAAAAACAGAAGCACCTTATGTTGGAACTGGACTTGAAAGAAAAGTTGCTGTGGATTCAGGGCAGTTATTACTTCAAAGGCAGCTGGAACTGTAACTTTTGTAGATGCAAGAAAGATTGTTGTAACTGATGAAGATGGAAAAGAATATTCTCATAGATTACTAAACTTTGAAAAAAATCTAACCAGTCAATGTGTTTACATCAAAAAAACCGATTATTGATTTGGGAGATAAAGTTCAAAAGGAGATATTATTGCAGATGGACCATCTACTGCAGGCGGGGATTTAGCATTAGGTAAAAAAATATCCTGCTAGCATTTATGCCTTTGGGAAGGATATAATTTTGAAGATGGAATCCTTATTTCAGAAAGACTTAGAAAAGATGATGTATTTACTTCAATTCATATTGAAGAATTTGACATTGAAGCGAGAACTACAAAAATTAGGTGATGAGGAAATTACAAGGAAATTCCTAATGTTTCTGAAGAAGTTTTGAGAAATCTTGATGAAAATGGAATTATAAGAATCGGAGCTCACGTAACACCTGATGATATTTTAGTTGGAAAAGTAACTCCAAAAGGAGAAACTGAGCCGCCAGCAGAAGAAAAGTTATTACGTGCAATCTTTGGAGAAAAGGCAAAAGATGTAAGAGATACATCACTTAGACTTCCACATGGAGTAAAAGGTACAGTTGTAGATGTACTTGAGTTATCTAAAGAAAATGGAGATGACTTGAAGGCTGGAGTAAATAAATTAATTAGAATTTACATTGCTGAAAAAAGAAAAATAATGGTTGGGGATAAAATGTCTGGACGTCATGGAAACAAAGGGGTAATCTCAAGAGTACTGCCAATTGAAGATATGCCGCATTTGGAAGATGGTACACCAATTGATGTTTGTCTTAACCCACTTGGAGTGCCATCTCGTATGAATATTGGACAGGTACTGGAAGTTCACTTGGGACTTGCAATTGGAGATATTGATAAATATATCGCAACGCCAGTATTTGATGGTGCAAGTGAAGACGATGTAAAAAATTACTTGGAAGAAGCTGGATACAGCAGAACTGGTAAAGTAAAACTAATAGACGGAAGAACTGGACAGCCATTTGACAACCCGGTAACAGTTGGACGTATGTATATGCTAAAACTTCACCACTTGGTAGAAGACAAAATGCACGCCAGAGCAATCGGACCATATTCACTTGTTACTCAGCAGCCACTTGGAGGAAAAGCCCAATTTGGTGGACAAAGACTTGGAGAAATGGAAGTCTGGGCATTGGAAGCCTACGGTGCATCAAATATTTTACAAGAAATGCTTACAGTTAAATCAGATGACATCAGTGGAAGAACAAAAAAACTTATGAAGCCATCGTAAAAGGACAAGAAATGCCAGAAGCAGATGCTCCAGAATCATTTAGGGTATTAATTAAGGAATTCCAGTCACTTGGATTAGATGTTGCTCTTTTATGATAAAGATGGGAGAACAAATTGAATTAGATAAAAAAATGTAGATGCTTAGTGAAAAAAATATTTTTTTGGGAACTGAAATTTTGCATATAAATTTTTAGTTTAAAAAAACAAATATAGAAAAAGTTTTTCCCACTTTACTTTTTCAAAAAAAGTGGAATAAAGAATTGAGGAGTCTTATTAAATGAGTATAAGAGATTTTTGACAGTATTCAAATAAAATTGGCATCACCAGAGAAAAATATTGGAATGGTCTTATGGTGAAATTACAAAAGCCGAAACAATAAATTATAGAACATTAAAGCCTGAAATGGACGGATTATTCTGTGAGAGAATATTTGGACCATCTAAAGATTATGAGTGTGCCTGCGGGAAGTATAAGAGAATGCGTTATAAAGGCATGGTGTGTGAAAAATGTGGTGTTGAAGTAACAACTTCAAAAGTTAGACGTGAAAGAATGGGACATATTAAACTGGCTACACCGATTGCACATATCTGGTATTCTAAAGGTACGCCTAACAAAATGAGTCTTTTGTTGGGAATTAGCACAAAAGAATTGGAATCAGTTTTGTATTTTTCAAGATATATTGTAACTGATCCTGGAGAAACTGGGCTTGAAAAAGGTCAAATTTTGACAGAAAGAGAATATAAATTGCATGAAAGTCAATTTAAAGGTGAGTTTACAGCGAAAATGGGTGCTGAAGGAGTTTTAACTTTACTTGAGGAAATTGATTTGCATGAATTGGAAAGTAAACTTCAAAATGAGATGGATGTGGAACATTCTACACAAAAAGAAGAAAAAGTTATAAAAAGATTAAAAGTAGTAAGAGATTTGATAGAAAGTTTGGAAATAGACCTGAATGGATGATTTTAACTGTGTTGCCAGTTATTCCAGACTGATTTAAGACCGATGGTTCAGTTAGATGGTGGAAGATTTGCTACTTCTGACTTGAATGATTTGTATAGAAGAGTAATTAATAGAAATATCAGGCTAAAAAAATTGATGTCAATTAAAAGCTCCTGAAATTGTAATAAAAAAATGAAAAGAGAATGTTGCAGGAAAGTCTGTGGATGCGTTAATTGATAATGGTAGACGTGGAAAACCAGTTGTTAATCAAAGCAACAGGGAATTGAAATCGCTTTCTGATATGTTAAAAGGGGAAACAAGGACGTTTTTAGACAAAATTTATTGGGAAAAACGTGTGGATTATTCAGGAAGATCGGTTATTGTCGTTGGACCAAGCTTTGAAAATGAATCAATGTGGATTGCCTAAAAAGATGGCGCTTGAACTGTATAAGCCATTCTTGATGAGAGAGACTTTGTAAAAAGGGAATTAGCTTCAAATATTAAAGTTGCTAAGAAAATGGTTGAAGAAGAAGATGAAAATGTATGGGAATTGATTGAAGAAATTATTAAAAAAATCACCCAGTACTTTTTAAATCGTGCTCCGACATTGCATAGACTTTCAATTCAAGCATTTGAGCCAATTTTGATAGAAGGAAAGGCTATTAGACTGCATCCGCTTGTATGTTCTGCATTTAATGCGGATTTTGATGGTGACCAAATGGCGGTTCACCTGGTATTGTCACAGGAAGCGCAGATGGAAGCAAAATTACTTATGCTTGCAACAAATAACATTATACTACATCAAATGGTGGACCAATAGCAGTTCCGTCACAAGATATGGTAATGGGATGTTATTATATGACAAAAAGAGAAAAAAAGGTTCAATGGGAGAAGGAAAAACTGTTTTTCTAGCAGAAATCAATTAATTACTGCTTATCAAAATGGAAAAGTGTCTGTTCATGCTATAGTGAAAGTTAGAGTAGATGGTAATTTAATTGAAACGACGCCAGGAAGATTGATGTTTAACTTGATCTTGCCAAAAGAAGTTAGAAATTATGGAATTACGTTTGGTAAAAAGAATTGAAAAAAATCTGATCGCTGAACTTTATAAGAGATATGGATTTGAAAAAACTTCAAAATTACTGGATGATATTAAAGAGTTTGGATACCATTACGGTACACTTGCTGGAATTACAGTTGGAATTGAAGATTTGAAGATTCCTGAAACTAAGAAGGAAATACTTGAAAATGCTGAAAAAAAGTGTGGCAGAAGTTGAGAAGCAATATAAAAGTCTGGAGAAATTATCAATGAAGAAAGATACAGAAAAAAACAGTGGGTATTTGGTCAGAAGTCTACTGAAAAAGTAACAAAAGATATGATGGATAACCTTGATGAATTTAATCCAGTTTACATGATGGCAAATTCAGGAGCCAGAGGGTCAATTGCGCAAATGCGTCGACCTGGTGGAATGCGTGGACTTATGGCGGATACGCAAGGTAGAATCATTGAAATGCCGATTAAAGCCAACTTTAGGGAAGGTCTTAACATCTTGGAATTCTTTATGTCGTCACATGGAGCGAGAAAAGGTCTTGCCGATACAGCATTAAGAACGGCGGATTCAGGATATTTGACAAGAAGGCTTGTTGATATTTCGCACGAAGTTATTGTAAATCATGATGACTGCGGATGTGAACATGGAATTGTCGTAACGGACTTGATGGATGCTGGAGAAGTTATCGAAAAATTAAGCGAAAGAATTTATGGAAGAAATTTGGCGACAGATTTAGTTCATAATGGAGAAGTTATTGCGACTAGAAATACTTTGATTGATGATGAATTGATTAAAAAGATTGAAGAATTAGATATTCGTGAAGTGGAAATCAGAACACCTTTGACTTGTAAATTGGAAAAGGGAGTTTGTAAGAAATGTTATGGATTGGATCTTTCTAACCATAAGGAAATATTGAAAGGGGAAGCAGTTGGAGTTATTGCGGCTCAGTCAATTGGAGAACCTGGTACACAGCTACAATGCGTACTTTCCATACTGGAGGAGTTGCCACAGCGGCTTCAGTTCAATCTGATTATAAGTCGGATATTGCTGGAAAAGTTAAGTTTAGAGGTATTTCTACACTTTTTAGATAAAGAAGGAAAAAGAAATCGTTGTTTCTCAAAATGGACGTTTAATAATAGGAAAAACATAGATATGAAATTCAATCTGGTTCAATTTTTACATGTAAAAGATGGAGATGAAGTTAAAAAGGACAAATCCTAGTTGAATTTGATCCTTATCAAACGCCAATTATTACATCTGAAGAAGGTAAAGTAGAATTTAGAGATATTTATGTAAGAGAGAACATTGACGTAAAAATATGGAGTTACTGAAAAAGTAGCTATAAAACCTGTGGAAAGCAGCGATGTAAACCCTAGAATCATAATTTATACAAAGGATGACAGAAGGGTGGAATATGCGGTTCCTTATGGGGCATATCTAATGGTAAATGAAGGAGATTATGTTAAAAAAGGTCAAACTATTACAAAAATCTTGAAAACAGGAGAAGGAAATAAGGATATTACTGGAGGTCTTCCTCGTGTACAAGAATTGTTTGAAGCAAGAAATCCTAAAGGAAAAGCTATCTTGTCGGAATTTGCAGGGCGTGTTGTATTCTCGGATAAGAAGAAAAAGGGTATGAGATTAATATTGATTGAAGATCCTGAAACTGGGGAATTAATTCAAGAATATACAGTTCCTGTGGGAGAACATCTGGTTGTAACTAATGAGATGCTGATTGAAAAAGGCGCTAAAATTACAGATGGACCAGTTTCGCCTCACGATATTTTGAAAATTAAAGGGCTTGTGGAAGCACAGCAATTTATCTTGGAATCAGTACAGCAAGTTTATCGTGAACAAGGAGTTGCGGTTAATGACAAGCATATTGAAATAATCGTAAAACAAATGTTCCAAAAAATTAAGATTAAGGAAGCTGGAGATTCATTATTCCTTGAAGACGAATTAATTGATAAGAAAATTGTGGAACGTGAAAATGAAAAACTTATTGCAAATGGAAAACGTCCTGCAACTTACGAACCTGTAATACAAGGTATTACAAAAGCGGCAGTAAACACAGAAAGTTTCATTTCTGCATCATCATTCCAAGAAACAACAAAAGTTCTTGCAAATGCTGCAGTTGAAGGAAAAACAGACAGACTTGAAGGGCTTAAGGAAAATGTAATTATTGGTAAGAAAATACCAGGAGGTACTGGTTTCAAAGATTACAAATATCTGGATGCGACTTTGAAAAGTGACATTGCCGAAGAAATTGAAACAGAGGCAGAAACTGATGCGGATGGAATAAATGAAGAAATTGAAACAGTTTCAGATTTAGCGGATGAATCAGTAGAAACTATGGAAAATTCAGAAGAAACAGAAGTTTAATAAATTGTCAGTTGCTTTTGAAAATGAAAAATGCTTAATGCTAAATTCTATTATAAAGTAGAGAGAAATCTGCTATTAAATGGAAAAATAGTTTAAGATTTAGAAAATAGGAAAATAAATTGGATGAATAGGGAATTTATAAATATGAATTTCCCTTATTCACTTAAAAAAATAAAGGTGGTTTCTTAATGAAAGGAAAAACTATTTATCGTTTCAGGTACTTTCAGGCTCAGGAAAATCAACAGTCACAAAAATTAGTAAAAGATAGATTAAATATCCCATTATCAATATCACCTACAACTCGCAAGCCAAGAAATGGAGAAATCGACGGAAAAAGATTACTTCTTCTTAACTAAGGAAACTTTTGAACAAAAAAATAAAAAAATGATGAATTTTATGAATATGCAAATGTTCACGGCAATTATTATGGAACATTAAAGGAAGTTGTGGAAAGCAACTTGAATAAAGGATTAAATGTAATTTTGGAAATTGATGTTCAAGGTGCATTAATTGCGAAGGAAAAGAAAAAAAGATGCTGTTTTTGGTGTTTTTTTCGTACAAAGGATATGGAAACACTTGAAAAAAAGGCTTCGCAATAGAAATACTGACACAGAGGAAGTTATTCAGACACGTTTGAAAAAAATGCATTAAAAGAGCTGGAGTATGAAAAAAATACGATTATACAATAATAAATAATGATATTGAAGAATCTTGCAGGGAATTAATAAATATTATTAATTTGTAAAGTTAATATAAATTCTAAAATAATAGGAGAAATTATGAAAAAGGAAAAAAATAACAATAGATGAATTATTGACTAAAAGTACCTAATAAATACGAACTTGCAATTATTTCAGGAAAAAAATTGCAAAAAAAGAATTTGCTAAAGGAAAACCAAAATCAGAAATAATGGATGAAGTTTTTTTAAGGACATTATGGAAGATGAAGTAGTAGTTATTAGAGAAAAGGATGAAGAAAACGAAGAAAATTAAAAAAATTTATTTGGAAAGTATTGACTATTTAAAAAAATACACTATACTAATAGTGTAGGTATTTTTTTAGTGACTGTTTTGCGGAGGAATAGAATATAATGTTTTACAGTAAAAAAAGAAATACAAAAGTTAATTGACAATCTGGACATCGTTCAAGTGATTGGTGAATATGTTAATTTGAAAAAGGCAGGTTCAGATTATAAAGGGTTATCTCCATTTAAGGAGGAAAAGACTCTTCCTTCACAGTCAGTCCAGTAAAAAAATATTTTTTTAAAGATTTTAGTACTCAAATTGGCGGAAATGTAATTTCATTTTTATATGAAAAATTAATGACATTGGATTTATTCAAGCAGTGGAGGAATTGTCACAAAAGTATAATATTCCGCTTAGAAAAAAATAGGGGATATGAGGCAGTTAATCGGGAAACTGAGAAGAAAAAGGCTGTAAATAAGGAATATTTTGAAATAATGAAGGAAGTTTCAGATATTTTTTTAGGGAAAAATATTGAGAAGTATGATGAAGCATTGGAATATATGAAGGAGAGAGATTTTTCGCTGGAGGAAATAAAAAAAGTTTGGAATTGATTTGCTTCAAGTTCACGAGATGATTTATTTCAATATTTACTAGAAAAAAAGATTTTTCCAGAAGAAAAAAATAATGGAACTGGGACTTGCCAAAAAGAAATGAAAATGGAGAAATCTATGACAGTTTCAGAAATAGGTTAATTTTTTTCCAATTTACAATGCGGATGCCCAAATTGTTGGATTTGGAGGTCGTATAATTGAGAAAAAAATACTAACTTGCCTAAATATCTTAATTCTCCAGATTCACCTATTTTTTTAAAAAAAAGGAAATGAACTTTTTGGAATAAAAGTACCGAGGGGAAAAATATTAGGAAAAAAAGGTTTTGCAATGCTGATGGAAGGTTATCTTGACGTGCTGACAGCCCAGAAACATGGGTTTGAAAAATGCAGTAGCAAGTCTTGGAACGGCATTTACCGAAGAGCAGGCGGAACTTTTGAAGAGATATACAGATAAGGTGCTGATTTCGTATGACAATGATGAAGCGGGAAAAAAATGCTATTGTAAAAGCTGGATATATTTTTGAAAAAAATATGATTTTTGATGTGAAATGTCTGGTTATGGATGGAAGTGAGAAGGATCCTGATGAGTTTTTTTGAGAAAAATGGGAAAAAGGGCTTTTTATAGAAGTTGTAAAAAAAATCAGAAGAAATTTTTTTGACTTTTTGACAAGGGAAGCTTTCAAAGGATTTGGATTTGAATAATATAAATGGCGAGAAAAAAAGTTTATTGAAAGGTTAAAGCCATTTTTTTCAAATATCACGAATAATCTTAGTAAAAATCTATATTTACAGCGATTGTCAGTTAATTTTTGGAATTAATGACTTTGTATTGGAAGAATCGCTAAAAAAATATATCAGTTGAAACTTCAAAAAGAAAAAGAAAAGATCACGGAAACCAGAAAGTCCAGTATAAAAAAATTAAAGGAAGACTTGAATATTGCATTGGAAGAACAGACACTTATGTACATTCTGGAATTTTACGATTCTGAAAGGAAAAGATGCGAAGAATTGTTAAATAAGGAATTTAGCCATTCTTTGTTTAATGAGCCTGATTAAAAAGTCTGAAACTTGTAAACTTTGATATAGTACAGCCTTTGATAAAAATGATATTAGCGAAGAAAGCAGGGAAGCTGTAACACAGTTAAAATTACGGGCAGATAAGGATATTAAGTATAAGGACGCTTATTTTAAAGATAGATATTTTATGGAAGTCTATTCTGGATGGTTTGAGCGGGAAATAAGAGAGGAAAGTAAAAAAATCAGAAGAAGAAAATAATAAAATAAAAAAATTGAATTAAAAAAATTGTTGTTAAAAAAATGAAAAATGTTAATAAAATTGAGGAAATAAAGAAATTATATGATGAATTTATATTGATAAGGAGACTGGGTTATGTCTGATAAAAAACAAAATTTAAAAAATAGTCTCGCAAATTTTATAAAACAGGCACGAGAGCAAAAAGTTGTAAGTTACGAAGAAATAAATTCTGTTTTGTCTATTGGATTTTTCAACTGAAAAAAATTGATCAGTTAATAAAAAAAGCTGACTGATGACGGTGTTCAAATCGTAGATACTATAAAGGAAAAGGAAGATTTGTTAAAAGTTCCTGAATCTTTGGAAGATATTGAGAAAATGGAATTATCAGATTTTGAGGATTCGCATGATGAATTTGTAGAGAGTGAAATCGACGATTCGGAAGTGGATAAATTATTGCAGACAGATCTATTGAAAATGGCTGAAAGTATGGATGTGGATGAGCCAATAAAAAAATGTATTTAAGAGAAATTGGACAAATTCCGTTACTTAAATTTATGAAGAGGAAATTGATTATGCTCAAAGAGTTTTTAAATGGAGAAGAGGAAGCCAAGCAAAAATTAATTGAATCAAATTTAAGACTTGTTGTCAGCATTGCAAAAAAACATACTAATCGTGGACTGAAAATGTTGGATTTAATTCAGGAAGGAATATGGGGCTTATGAAAAGCTGTGGAAAAAAATTTGAATACGAAAAAGGGTTCAAATTTTCAACTTATGCAACTTGGTGGATTAGACAGGCTATAACACGTGCGATTGCAGATCAGGGAAGAACAATAAGAATACCTGTTCATATGATTGAAACGATTAATAAAATTAAAAAGGAAAGCAGAATAATTCTTCAGGAAACTGGAAAGGAACCAACTGCAGAAGAACTGGCTAAAAAACTTGAGCTGCCTGTAGAAAAGGTAAAAAGTATTCTTGAAATGAATCAAGATCCAATCTCGCTGGAAACTCCAGTTGGAAGTGAAGAGGATAGTGAACTTGGGGATTTTTGTAGAAGATGACAAATTTGCAAATCCTTATGATGCGACAACTAGAGTCCTTTTTAAAGGAACAGCTTGATGAGGTGCTGAAAACATTGAATGATCGTGAAGAGATGGTACTTAGATATAGATATGGGCTGGATGATGGTTCTCAAAAGACTTTGGAGGAAGTTGGAAAAATCTTTAATGTAACGAGAGAACGTATCAGACAGATTGAGGTAAAGGCATTAAGAAAATTAAGACATCCGAGCAGAAGAAAAAAATTGGAAGATTATAGGAGCTAAAGTTATTATTTAGCTCCTTTTAGATATATTTAGCATAAATAATATAAAAAAATATTTAAATGGGTTAAATAAATGTAATTTCTGGAGCTGTATGTCATAAATAAAATAACAAATAAGGGGAGAAATAAATGTTAAAAATTTTTTTGAAGATATTAGAAAGAAGGGAAGTTTTAGTTTTCGAGAAAATCATTGAAAATTACACAATGAGTGATGATGAGTTTTTTTGAGTTTCTAAAATTTATTCATCTGGAAAAATGTTCCTGAAGTTAGAAATTCGACTGATGGAAGTGATTTTATTGTGCTGGAGGATGAAAATGTTTTTATTGCGGAAAAAGACATTATAAAGTCATATTTGGAAAATATAAAGGAAAAAAATATGAGGAATCTGAGAAAAAAAGAGCGAAAGTGAAAGGGAAAAATGAGGAATTAATTGACAAGTATTTGAAAATCGCTGTAAAGGAAAGTCTGCTTTTATTCAAAATATGGATTTTCATTTTTTTAGATACGGTTCAGGAGGCTACGCTAGGAATTATGTCGGGGCTGAATTACTATAATCAAATTGTGGAAATTACAAAGGAGCCTGAATTTTTTTATAAAAAAATTTTGCTGTAAAATATATTTTTGGAATTTCAGAAGAATTTATTAAAAGATATTAAATCTTCAGAATTATCATATATTTTGTATTTGAAGGTAAAAAGTGGATAAAAAGCGTGGGACTTTCAATGGAGGAAATAAGCAGGCAGATGAATGTCTCAACAGAATATATCGAGCAACTAGAAATGCTGTTTGATGAAGTTGAGCCTGAAGAATTGATGGAAAATACGCAAGTATTTGAAAAAGCTGATAAAATTACACAAATGTATATTTTTAGAAAATATTCCGAAAAAAATTAAATTATTTGGATGAACAAATTTTAGTCATGACTTACGGGCTTGATGATAAAGTTTATACAGAAAAAGGAAATTGCGAGGTCATTGAATATTGCAAAACATAATGTGAAAAATTTTTAAAGGAGAAGGCGCTTAATAGTTTTTCAATTGATATGATGAGAAATGATTTTGTGGAAAAATAGCGAAGAGGCAAATTATACGGTAAATTAATAGAATTTTTAGAAATTGGGATTCTGAAACAAGGAGGTTTGTTTGCTTGTGAAAAATATAGCGAAACTTATTTGAAATTGAACTCAAAAACTATGATTATTTACTCAAATCCTAAATTTATGTGATTTTTTTAATAGTTTAATTTTGAATGGATTCGAGTATAAAATGAAAAATACTTGACGCAAAAAAAGGTTGAGAAGATAGGAAAAATTATAAAATAGAAAAACTGTGAAAGGAAATAAAAATTATGAAATTATGGCAAATAATGGGAGAACTGCAGACAATTTTTCAGTCCAAAAATAGCGGAAGAATGGGATAATGTTGGGCTTCTTGTTGGGGATAACACTAGAGAAATAAATAAAGTATTATTTTGCCTGGATGTGACAGAGAAGGCTGTGCAGAAGGCTGTGGATAATAATGTGGATTTAATAATTTCACATCATCCAGTTATTTTTTTCAGGATTGAAGAAAAATTACAAAATGAAACTGTGCATGGGAGAAAGATTTTTAAAACTTATAGAAAATAAAATAGCAGTTTATTCAATTCATACAAATTCAGATTTTTGCAATAAATGGACTAAAATGATTTTTATAATGGATAAATTGAATTTGGATGGTGAAAAAGTAATTTTTAATGAACATGAATTTGAAGATTATAATCCGATAAAGAATCAAATGGAACATGTTCATGGCGGACTTGCCAGAATTAAAATATTAAATGAAAAAATGAAACTTGGGGATTTAATAGAAAGAATAAAGGATTCGCTTGGGATAAGCTATGTGAGATATGTTGGGAATAAAAATTCTTATGTGAGAAAGATTGGGCTTGTTACAGGTGGCGGAAGTTCGTTTATGTACGAAGTGGCAAAATAAGATAGATGTATTTTTAACTGAGGGATTTGAGATACCACGAGGCTCTGGATGCTTTGGAGGAAGGGCGTATTTTGGTTGATATTGGGCATTTTGAAAGTGAATATCTGTTTGTAGATATGATGGAGCAGGAAATGGGAAAATTTTTTAAAGGAGAAATGATACGGCATTTTTGAAGATGAAGTATTTAAGTTAGGATAAAAATTATTTTTAAAAATAGAAAAGAAATCTAAAAAAATATACTAAAATTAGCCAAAAAAATTTTGAATATTTAAGACAAAGTGCTATAATACCTATATAATTTCAAAAAAATTTGGTAATCAAAAATATACTTAAACTTGGGAAAAATTTAGAAAATTTTTACATAATTTAACATGAAAGTCTATGGCTTCTGTAAGTGAGATTAAACTGAATTAATAAGAATTATGTAATTTTTAAAGTTTGAGGATTATGATTTTGGAGGAATTTACTGTAGTTTTTGAAACAAATAATAGAAAAAGGAAGGTATATTTTTATGACAAATATAGCAAAGACGAAAGCAGGATGGTATAGCAAGTTTAAAAGCCTTTGTACTGGTATTCTTATGGCTTCGGCGGCTATTGGGGATCTCATATTGTGGCATCTACGCAAGCAGGTGCATTATACGGATGGCAACTGGCAATTATTGTAATTTTAGTAAATGTTTTTTAAATATCCGTTTTTTTCCGTTTTGGAACTCAATATACTTTAGAAAGAAAGAAATCGTTAATTGAAGGTTATGAGGAAAAAGGAAAGATTTATTTATGGGTATTTTTTCATTATGAATATATTTTCAGCAATTATTAATATTGCAGCAGTAGGTATTTTGACAGCGGCAATTTTGGCAAATATCTTGAAATTGACAGTCTTGCCTAGTCTTACACCTGCAGCGATGGCTTCAATGATTAATATGCTTACTACAATTGTTCTTGTGGGATCGCTTGCAATGATGATATTTGGAGGTTATAAGCTTTTAGACAGTTCATCGAAATTTATTGTTGTTTCATTGACAATAGCGACAGTTGTTGCTGTTGTTATAGCATTATTTAAGCATCACCCCTATGGCGCCGAATTTTGTAGCTCCATCTCCATGGAAATTAAAGGCATTGCCATTTATCATATCATTGATGGGATGGATGCCTGCACCAATTGAGATTTCGGCAATTAATTCGATGTGGACTGTTGAAAAGCAGCATGAAATGAAAGTGCCACGTAAAATTGCAATGCTTGACTTTAATGTAGGTTATTTTGTTACGACAATATTAGCCTTTTGTATTTTTTTAGCGCTTGGAGCATTGATTCAGTATGGTACAGGAACTGCGATTAAAGGAGCAAGTGCAAACTTTATATTACTCAATTTATAAAAAAATGTACTCAAGTGTAATCGGAAACTGGTCTGGACTTCTTATTGCATTTATCGCATTTATGTGTATTTTTGGTACGACAATTACAGTTGTGGATGGTTATTCACGTGCAAATGCTGAAACTTTACGTTTGATTCGTAAGCAAAAGGAAATAACAACTGCACATTTCAATACTTGGATGATCGTAACTGTAATTTTAGCAATGGTTATAGTATTTTTTTCTTTGCTGGAAATGTGGCTGCAATGATGAATTTTTGCGATGATATTTTCATTTGTTTCAGCTCCCTGTTTATTCTTACCTTAATTTCTCACTTGTTAAGGATAACAGTAAACTGCCTGTCTGGCTATGGTTTTTTTGTCAGTTGCGGAATTGTATATTTAGCAGGATTCACAATATTTTTTTCCTTGTTTATTTATCAGGAATTTTAAAATAAATAAAAAAATAATATTTTTTTAAGTCGGGATTTTTTTCCCGATTTTTTTCTTTTTATACTATTTTTTTATTTAAATGGCGAACTGGTTATGAATTTCCTTGAAAAGAATAAAGAACATATAAAATAGAACTTCTATTTTTTTATGAGTTTAGTATAAACCTAATTTTACTTAAATTGTTATTAGTTTTACTGAGCATGTTTTAATGGCAAAATAAATTGAAAAATAAGTTTGATGTTATAAAAAAATTATGATATAATGTTCTTTAGAAAAATTATCAGATATGAAAAGAGGAAAGAAAAGGAAATGAGAAAAAAAGTAAAAATTGGCATTAAAAGTAAAAAAATAGTATTGTCTATGGCATTTTTGGCTATGTCGGCGTTTTCATTTGCTGATGGCGAGAATTATCATGATTACAAGGCATTGTTAATTGGAGATGTAAATGGAAATATTATAAAGGAAGACAACAGTTTGGCAGTTCGACCTTTGGCATCAGTTACAAAAATTATGACATCAATATTGACATTAGATAAAATAAAATCAGGACAAATTTCATACGATGATAAGGTAACAGTTTCATCAAAAGCGGCTTCAGTTCCTTACGGAGTAAAATTGACTGCTGGAAAACAGTATACAGTAAGAGATTTGTTAAAGGCTACAATTATAAAGTCATCAAATAACGCTGCTTATGCACTTGCTGAATATGTGGGAGGAGATGTGCCAAGTTTTGTGAATTCAATGAATGAAAAGGCAAGAAGTTATGGCTTAGATTCGCTTAGATATTGCTCTCCGAACGGATTGCCGCCTAGTTATACAGGTTCTTGCATGGATCAGGGAAATGCACGTGATTTGTATAAATTAGCTCAAATAACGTTAAAAGATTATAGCGATTATTTAAATTTTTCAAAAAATAAAGTAGATTACATTGACAACGGGAATACAAAAGTGACTTCTACAAATACTCTTCTGGGAAATGTGCAAGGAGTCGATGGATTAAAGACAGGTTATCACGATGCTGCAGGTTCAAATATTGTATTGACGGCAAATAGGGGCGATGATAGAATGATAGCTGTCATTTTAGGTTCAAATCATGCGAAGGATAGAAATGCAATTGGGGCAAGAGAAATAAAATGATTATTATATAGATGGATATGCAAAGAAAAAAATAGCGGAAACAGTTATGCTTATACAGGCAATAATAATGGAAGCAATAATAACAGCAATAGCAGCAGTAAGAATAGACGTGATCATAACAATAGCCAAAAATAGCAATAGCGACGAAACTTCAATAATGATAATGAGTCCAATAATAACAGTAATGCTGAAAATAACACTGATCAGAAGGGCAATAAAATAGAGCAGTTCTTTAATTCAATTTTTTTGGTAAAAAAATAATAATAATCCAGCAAGGAAAAATGAAAATTATAAGTAGAAATGATATAGTAGCAGTAGCAAAAAAATAGGTGAAAAATAAATATAATTTATATCCTACAAAAGATGTGGAAATAACTGCAACTCAACTACCAGATTTGACTTATACGGTAAACTTGAATCCTGGAGTGAATAAAAAAATAGCAGGGGTAAAATTGTAGGAACTTATATTGCAACTGATGGAACATTGACTTATAGTGGAGAGTTAATTATGAAATAATAAAAAGAGCCTGTTTTTTTATAACGGCTCAATTTTATTTTATTAAAATAAATGGATAACGGAAAGGAAAAAAATGTCTATTGGAGTATTTGATTCAGGAATTGGAGGGCTTACTGTATTAAAGGAAATTAGAAAAGTTTTTGCCAGATGAAAAAAATATTATCTTGGGGATACGGCAAGAGTTCCGTATGGTGAAAAGACAAAAAGAACTGATTATAAGATATTCAAAGGAAATCGTTGAATTTTTTTGCTGGAAAAAAATGTGAGTGCTATTGTAGTACTTTTGTAATACAGCCACTGCGCTTGCATTAAAGGAATTGAAGGAAACTTTTAAAATTCCGATTATTGGAGTAATTGAAGCTGGGGCGAGAACGGCGATAGAAGCGACAAAAAAATGGTAAAATCGGTGTAATTGGAACGAAGGCGACTATACAGTCTGGAAAAATATGAAGAGGAAATAAAACTTTTTAATAAAAAAAGTGGAGGTGCTTCAAAAGGCTTGCCCGCTTTTTGTTCCGGCGGTGGAAGAGGGATTTTAAGCGGTAAAGTTTGGTAAATCAAATAATAAAAAAACGTATCTTGATGATTTTAAGGGAAAGTAGATACTTTGATATTGGGATGTACTCATTATCCTTTGTTAAAAGATGCCATAAGTAAAATTTATCCAGATATAAAAAAATTGTAGATCCAGCGAAAGAAACAGTTTTTGGATTTGAAGGAAATTTTTGGAGCAGAATGAATTTTTTAAAAAAATGATGCGAAAAAAAGATGAAGAAGTAAAATATTATGTGACAGATGGGCAGGAAAAATTTAAGGAAATTGGAATTATGTTTTTGGAGGAAGATATTCCAAAAAGTTGAATTGGTAAAATTATAGATGTTATTTATCGAGAAGTCAGAATAAATAAACAAGTCTTATTTTTTTATTAAATAGAAAATATAAAAAAATGGAGAAAAAGGTGTAAATGTTTGAATATATTTCAGGAAAATTAGCAATAAAAAATAGATTATGTTGCATTAGAAATAAATGGATTGGCATATAAAATTCATATATCGTTGAAAAACATTTGAAAAAAATAGGAAATATTGGGAATGATGAAAAATTATATATTTTTACGAATGTTAAGGAAGACGATATTTCGCTTTATGGGTTTAAAAACACAAAATGAAAGGGAACTTTTTAAGGCTTTGATAAGCATAAGCGAGTAGACTAAAACTTACGATTGCGATATTATCGACTTTTTAATATGAGGGAAATTATTGAAATTGTTACGGAAGATGAGTCTAAAATTTTTACAAGAGTTCCAGGGCTTGGAATAAAAAAAGGCTCAAAAAAATAATACTGGATCTGAAGGATAAAGTAAAAAATAGATATATCGGAAATGCTTGAAGAAACTAGCAATCTATCGAACGGAAAAACTGATAACTTCAGAATCCTTTGATCCTAAAAATTTCACTAATGAAGGAAGATCTAAAATTAGCCTTGGAATCTTTAGGATATACAAATACTGATATTTCCAAATGGATAAAAAGATAGTGAATTGGCTCAATTAAAGGATATTAGCGAGGCTATAAAAAAATAGTTTTGCAAAAAAATTCAAAATAAAAAAATAGTTTTTGCAAAAAAATGTTAGTCCTTTTGGTTTTACAAATAAATATGATATATAAAAAAATGTACCTTTAAACTTTTTTTACTTTAAAAATTAAGTTTTTAGGTACATATTTTTTTGCTAAAAAAATCTTTCTAATCTTATCATTTATAGTGAACTCTATTTAAAATTAAACTGCTAAAAAAATTATATAAATTTATGTTTTAAGTAAAATAGTCATAATTTTTTTGAGTTCAGTTTATAAAATCAAGAAATATTTAGTATTAATTATTTACCATATTTTTTTACCGCAGGCTTTTTTTATTATTTCTTTTTTTCTTGAAAAATTTACAGTTCGTTTCTTTTTCTGGTTTTTTTATTAGTTATTTTTTTCTTTTTGGTTGAACGATCATTGCTTTTTGGCTTTTGGATTTTTGGGCTTAGGGCGGCATAGCGAAAGATACTATTGATATTCCTGTAATTCCCAAAATTGCAAACCATTTTTTTAAAAAGTGTTTTTTTCATATTCATATTAATCATCTCCATTCAGATTTATCTTTATTTTTTTATTTTTGTTCATATCTCTTCTTGAACAAATATATAATATCATTTAATTTTGACAAAAATATGTAAAAATTTATGACTTTTTTTGTGAAATTTCAAATTATTTATTTTTAAAAATTAAATTAAAAATATATTGACAAAAAAATATAAAAATATAGTATTATTTAATTAATATTAAATATTAATTAATAAAAAAAGGAAGAAAAATGAATTATTATGAAGTGCTAGGTGTGTCTGAAAAATGCTGATATTTCAGAAATAAAGAAAAAAATATAGGAAATTGGCGATGAAATATCATCCAGACAGGAATTCGGGGGATGAAAATGCTACTAAAAAAATTTCGGGAGATAACTGAGGCTTATGAGGTTCTTGGGGATGAAAAAGAAAAAGGAAGAGTATGACTGTAAAAAGAAAAAAATGTTCAGAGTCAAAGAAGAAATAAGAATAGAAAGGAAAATGTCAAGGATGAATTTTTCTCAAAATGACTTTACTTTTTGGAAGGGATTTTTTTAAAAAGTGCTAAGGAAATGAGAGGGATGTTTGAAAAATAGTTTTAGGATGGATAAAAAAAGGAGAGAAAAGGGCAAGATCAGAAAAAGAGAATATTAAAAAGTAGATTTGATCAGTTTTTGATGTAAAGAAAAAAATAATAATAATTTTGGGTAACTTTTATAAATTTTTTATAAGAAATTTTTGAGTTTAATATTATTAAAAAAATTATATAAATTTATGTTTTAAGTAAAATAGTCATAGTTTTTTTGAGTTCAGTTTTAAGGCAGTTTTACTATAAAAAAAGATAAATTGAGGGAAGGAAAAAAAGGAAAAATGTTATGGGAATTAGAAGATTTTTTTGTCAAATTTTAGAAGTATTTTTTTAGACTACCGTTTGGACGAGGCAGTATTTATCGGCTGGAAAGGCTTAGAAGTATTGCACGAATGAGAGAAAGTGGAAAAAGTAGAAGTGAAAGAAGCAGTTTGGGAGTTGACAGAGGGATTAAAAAAATATGAAAAACGAAAGTTAAATACTAGAAATCAGAAAAGTTATAAATTTTTTTAATGTGAAAAAAATATTTTGATAATGATGGTTTTGATATTTACGTTTATTTTTGTACATTTTTTTCAGGATATTCTGCAAAAAGTCTTTATTTTTTTCGATTTTTATTTATATTGAGTTACACTTTATTTGCTTATTGTGGAAAGATTTTTTGAAAAAGGTGGAAGTTCAAGAGGAAATTAGAAATATAAAAAAATGACAGGAAAGGGAACATAATGTTTTTTTGGAAAAAAAGTGAAGGAAATAGAGGATTTGGAGAAAAAGTCAGATTGAGCATATATTTTTGAAGGATTCTGAAGATTATGATATGAAAAATTTGGAAAGTTGGAAGGGCGACTTCACTTTTGATTGGGAAACAGACACCTAGAAATAGGGTTGATATTGATGTAAGTGATGGAATTTATTCTAATTTAGTTAGCAGGGCTCATGGAATTTTTAAATCGAGTCAATGGGATTTGGTATTATGAGGATTTGGGTTCACAAAATGGGAGCGGAATTGAAAGAAATCTGGATAAGCGGAAAATAAAATTAAAAAAAAATATACCTGTAAAAGTGGAATCAGGCGATATAATTTACCTGGCAACTACAAAAATATTATTAAAAATAAAAAAAGGCAATTATAGAAGTGGAAATTTCAAAAAGCAAGGAATTAAAAATTTTTTTATTAGAGAACAAGAATAAAAATTTATGTTTTTTTCATGAAGTTTAGCATTGCAGGTTTTTCATAAATAGATAAGATAAAAAAATGGAGGATTATTTTAAAATGAAATTAGATAGATGTAAAAATGGGCATATATACGATGTTTCCAGATATAGTTCGTGTCCCTACTGTAAATCGGAAGGATTGGAAACAGAAGTTCAAGATGATAAAATTAATTTAGTTGAACAAATGGAAGATGAGGATAGAACTACTGCCTACTGGTCAAAGGACAGCACGGTGGATCCTGTTGTGGGATGGCTTACGTGTATTGAAGGGCATGACAAAGGGAAGGATTATAGAATTGTGAGTGAACGGAACTTTATTGGACGTGGGGAAAATATGGACATCCAGATTTCAGGGGATACTATGATTTCTAGGAAAAATCATTGTTCGATAAGTTATAATCCGAAGCAGCGGAAATTTATGCTAACTCCTGGAGATTCCAATGGGTTAATTTATTTAAATGGAGAAGCTGTTTATAATACGGTGGAATTGAGGGCTTATTCGGTTGTGGAAATGGGGAGAGTAAATTTGTATTTGTAAATTTGTGTGGAGATTATTTTTGATTGGGAGAAGGAAAAAGCCAGGGATGAAAATTTGAGAAAAAGATATGAGAATTTGGCTGATGAAAAAAAACAGTGGAAATATGAATTTTTGTAAATAAAAATAGTAAAAAAATGGGGATTTGGAAGTAAAAATTGAAGATTATGAAGAAAAATTTATAAGTTAATGAAATTAAGGGGAGAAATGGGAAAATGAGAAAGGATGAGGCAAAATTTATTACGGAATTTTTGAGCGAGGCTGGAACGAAAGCTGAAAATAATGATTATTTTGGATATGTTTTGCTGGATAATTATGCGATTTGGGCTGCAGATGATGGATTTGATGAGGAAGACAGGGGCAAAAGTTGCGGCAAAGATTGCTGTAGAATCTGTAATTGAATATTTTATGCTACGTCCACGATTTAATTATGATGTTATTAAGGAAATGATGGATTATGCCAATTTGAAGGTTAAAGAAAAACAGGAAGAAGCTAAAAAATATTCTCTTATGCACACTTCTCTTTTAATCGTTATAAGCAATTATAATTCAATTTTATATGGAAATGTTGGAAATACTAGATTTTATCATATTAGAGGCGGATATATTGTTTCTCAAAGCAAAGATGATACGATAGCGCAGCTTTTGGTGGATGAAGAAGCGTTAAATGTATCGGATATGAGATTTCATAGGCAGAGAAATGATTTACTGCAGGCAATTGGGGATTTTGGAAAAATTAAGCTGAATATTATAAAAAAAGCCCTGTGGAGTCTATGGAAAAAGATATTTTTTTGCTTGACAACCGTGGGATTTTGGGAAAATATTGATGAACACGATATGGAAAATGATTTGTCTAGATTTGAGGATAAAAAGCAATGGCTAAATTCGTTGGAAAAGAGGATACTTGCTTCGCTTAGGGATAATATTGAAAATTATACGATTGCACAGGTGGAAGTGCAGGCAGTGGCAAGTCCAGAGCCGATGGAAAAGGATAGAAGCAAATTGATAAAAAATAATTTTTGATAATAATGATTGTTGTTGTGATTATTTTATTTATTGTAATTTGGAATGTGAAAAAGGCGAAATGGGATTTTACAGGCGGCGACACAGTATGAAAAAGCTGGCGGATGAGGAAATTTTGAAAAAGAATTTTTAATAATTCGATTGATAATTTAAAATTGGAAATTGGGGAATATGAGAAATTAAAGCCAAAAAAAGCAGAGGTGTGATTGGATTTTTTTACAAATGCAGAGAAAAAGGAACGATGCGAATAAAAAGATTGATGAAATAAATAAAAAAATTGGAGAAACTGAAAAGATTAAGGAGGCATTTTCAGATATTAATGAAGGAAATGATCTGTTTAACAATGGAAATTATGATGAGGCAAATGAGAAGTATCAGCAGGCTAAATATAATCTGAATGACAATACTTATAAACGTGATGAGCTGAATACAGAAGAAATTTTAGCAACATTGGATTCACGGATTAATTCTGGTGTGAAACTGAAGGAAGCGAAGGCTTTAGAAATGGCTGGGGATAATGCGGTTAATGAAGGAAGTTACAATTTGGCGAAAGTCAGTTACAAAAATGCTGCAGATATGTATTTGGCAAATGGAAAGGCGGATTATGTTTCACAAATTGAGAAAAAGATAGAGGAAATAGCGGACAAGGAAAAAACGGCATATAATGGGGCAATGCTTGTAGAAAATAAAGGGGATTCATTGGCACAGAGCAATATTAATTCTTCTAGGGAGGCATATTATCAGGCACGGCAGATGTACCAGATACTTGGAGATACTGTGAAAGTGGGAGAGATTGACAATAAGATACAGGAACTTAATTCTCAGCAGAATGCTGATTTACAAACTACTAATAATCTTGTTCAAGAGGGCTGCAAAATTACGGCTAATAATCCAGCACAGGCAATAGGAATTTTGACACAGGCTAAAAATATTTATCAAAAAAATGAAAGATACAAATAATGTAAATGCTGTTGGAAAAATATATAAGCCAGGCACAGGAATTTATTAAATTTGAAAGCCAGAATGCTGAAAAAAACTGAAGGAAAAGGAATTGGAATATTCGGAAAAATTAAAATCTCAAGAAACAGAATATTCAGAAAGGCTAAGACAGCAGGAGATTCAGTTTGCAGCAGCAATTACAAGCAAGAGAAGCAGAAATAAAGGCACAGCAGGAACAAATGGAGATAGAGAGGCAAAAGCGGGAAGAAATATCAAGAAAAATGGAAAATGTCTCAAATCTGGAAATGCAGGCGGATCACTGGCATTAGATGAAAAATTTGAGGAAAGTATTTCAAAAATATGAGGAAACGAAGAAAATTTTTGGAAGAAGTAAATGCTGATGGAAAATTTTTGGGAATCAAGCAGCTAAGATTGAAGGTTTAAATAAAAAAATTGAAAAAAATGAAGGATATTTGCTGAAGAAAAAGGGAGAAGAGGATCTTAAAAATAAAAAAATGGAAGGATGCTATGGAAAAGACTTTACGCAGGCAAAGGAAAAAGCTGGAAAAAGTTGGAATAAAGCAAGATGAATTGGAAAAAAATAGGGAAAAAGAACTGAAAAAGGGCTGTGAAAAAGCAAATAAGAAATGGTGGCAGTTCTGGAAGATTTTTTTAGGAGAAAAGTCTAAGATTAAAAGTTGAATAACAATAGTATTAGTTAAAAAAATTATGACAGTTCACTATTTAAATGGAAAAATGATACAGGATAGGAGGGAAAATGGTAAAAAGCGTAAAATTAAAAAAACTTTCTTTTTTAGGAATATGCACAAATTGCTGAAAAAAATACGTATTCGGCATATATTCCGAATGGGAACAGGGGAATCTGGTGCATTGCTAATTTTGAGGAAAAAAAATTCAGAGACGAGAAAATGTGGAAATTGAGGGAAAAATAGGAAGTAGCGGTATTGAGAGTAAAAAAATAAAAAAAGAATGTAAAAAGGAAGAATTTGGCAAAAGGCTGGAGTTCATAAAGTTATTGAAAAAAATATTTGGAAAATGGTAGTTTTTCAACGGAAAATATGAAAAAAATTATTCAATCTTCTAAAGATAAAGTAATTTTTGAGAAAAAGTAAGTTTTTTTAAAGTTGAAAAAAATAATGAAAAAGATTTTTGATTCTAAAAAAATTTTTTTATTCGCAAATTGTTGTTATTATTGACAAAGATGACATGATTGCGGGAAATATGGGGAAAAACAGAGACTTTGCTTTTGTATCGGGAAAAATAGGATTGTGGAAAAAAATATGTGGAGAGGAAATTAAGAGAGTAAAGTTACAGAAAAATGATTATTTGCTGGCTGGAAGTCCTGAATTTTTGGAAAAAAATGTTGATGAGAATGAGATTGAGGAAGTTTTTTTGTTGATTTGAAAAGTAAGGAGAATATTGAGAAAAAAATTTAAGCAGGAAAAATAAAGGCTGCTGAAGTGAAATTAAAAAAAGTCATACCATTTTTGTCGATTTTTTTGTGGAAAATGTTGAAATGGAAGATAGTGATGAAGAATTGGAAAGGGAAGTTGACAGAGAAAAATAAGAAAAGGGAAATACTGTAAAGCATACGTTTTTTTAATGATAATATTTTTTTATTTTTGTTTATTTCCGTGGGGAAAAAAATATTCAAAGGGGAATCTGAAAATTAGGAAGGAAAAAAATTTGGAAAGTGTGGTAGCTGGAAAAAAATTGGGGAAAAAGGCGAAATTGATGGAAAAATAATTTGATTGAAAAAGATGGAAATTGAAAAAAATAAAATGATGAGAAAAAGATAAAATTGGGCTGGAAAATGTTGAGAGTGCTGAGGAAAAAGATGGAGATGAAGGAGGGAAAAAGCAGGAGATGGAATTAAAAAGTGTGGAGGGGAAAAAAATAAAAATGCGGGAAATTTAGAAGTAGTTCAAAATATTGAAGAAAAATGATGGAAAAAGAAAAATTAAAAATAAAGTAAGCAAAGTGAAAATGGGTGAGAAGGAAAAAGTCAGAAAAGATGGGAAAAAGTTGCTGAAATGAAAAATCAAAAATAAAAAAATTTTAACGTAAATAATAAAAAGTTTTAAAAAAAGATCAAAATTTAAAAAAATAACAAACTTTCACAACTTGATAAGGAAATTGAGAGGAACTGGAAAATTTTGGGGCGTGATAGGAATGGAAATAATTTGAAGAAAAATATAAAAAGGGAAAAGTGAGATGGATTTTTTTATTAAAGGAACGATGTTGAATGGGAAATATAAGATTGTGAGTTATATGGCTAAGAGTGATTTTTTTCTAATATTTATTTGGCTGAAAATAATTTAGGGGAAAAAAAGTTGTTATTAAGGAGTGTTATCCTGAAAAAAATTGTTATGAGAGATGGGAAGGAAGTTTTTACGGAAAAAAATATAGGAAAGATTTTGAGAGATTAAAGAGATGTTTTTGGAAGGAAAAATGTATTTTGGAGAAATTTAGAAAGAAGTCTAAGGGAAATAGGGGAAAATTTCAAAATAATCTTATTAAAAATGGTGTTATTAAGATTCTGGATTTTTTTAGTGAAAATGGAACAAATTATATTGTTATGGAATATTTTTGGGATTACTTTGAAAGAGTATATTTTTGGAAAAATAAGGTTCAAGATGAAAAAAATAAATATAAATTATATTTTGAAAAATATTTCTTAAAGTTGCAAGGGCTGTTTGTAAAATCCATAAAAAGGGGATTATTCATTGTGATTTAAAGCCATCAAATATTTTGGTTGATATTAGGGGGAATATTAGAATTATTGACTTTGGATCAAGTTTGAGAAAAGGGGAAAAGGTTGATTTTATTGAGGTTTCAGAAGGGTATTCGCCGATTGAAGTTTATTCAGAAAAGGTTCAGATTGATGAAAGAGCTGATGTTTATTCGCTTTCGGCACTTTTGTATTTTTATGCTTTGTGGGAAGAAAAATTGGTGGGGCAGTTAAGAGGTTTTATAAGCCAGAATTGGAATTTGCAAGAGAAGTGATTTTAGGGTTTGAGAAAATTGGGAAGTTTAAGGAAGTGGAAAAAATAATAAAAAAAGGATTGGAATTTGAAAGGAAAAAAAGATTTGGAAGTGTCAGGGAAATGATTGAAAAGTTAGAATTATTATAAATAATTAATATTTGTTAATTTTTAAAATATAGTCCATGTAAAAAAATTCTATAATTTTTATATAAATGTATAGTAAAACTAATTTAAAAACTGAACTCAAAAAGTCTATGGATATTTTTGCTCAAACTCTAAGTTTATATAGTTTTTAATAGTTTAATTTTGAATGTGTATGAGTATATATAAATTTATCGGTATAAAGATTTTTATAAATTATACAAAAAGTTTAAATTTTCACAAATTTAATAAATAAAGGGAAAATATAGAGATGAAATTGTTTTATGAGGAAGAATTGCGGAGAAAAATCCTATTATGAGATGTATCAGATTGCGATTGAGGAAAAGCTGGTGGATGTGCATTTGGAAACGCCTACGAGAGAGGAGCTAATTGCACTTTTGATGAAATATCGGGGAGTAAAGGCTAATTATTGTATTGACAAGTATAAAAAAATGGGCTTGTAAATGTTCAACTGCTTTTTTGACAGTAAACTTGGGGAGAGGATTCATCATGAGAATAAAAATACGAGTACCGCACAAAATTATTTTTGTATAAGGAGTTTTGATTTGATGAGAGAGGACAATTATAAGATTGAGATTCCTGAAAATGTGAGCAGTGCAAATGTCTTTCTTATAAATGCAAATAATTATCTTTGTGGAATTTTTTTCAGCTGGAAAAGGATTTGAAGAGCAGGAATAAATATTTTTTTGATTAGTAAAAAAAGAATTTTTTTAGAGTTGAGACATTGAGAAATAATAAGTTTTTCGTTTTTTATTTTTTTAAAGAAAAATGACTTAAAATTTGTTCATGAATTTTATAATTGGAAGGAAGATGAGCCATATCCGCTTTATCCGTATCAGATGGATTATTATAAAGTTGAAATTGAAAAATTTTGTTGTAAAAAAATCTGGAAACTACAAATACTCCGCTTTGTATTGATTTTTGGAACCGTGAATACAGACTTTTGGGGGCATATCTGGATAGAAATTATGTAAGGGATTTGCCGACTAATGATATTTTGAATGGGAATGTTATAATTGATGCGATAAATTATGTGAAATTTGATGACGGGGAAAAGGCATTACCGTGAGATTTTTTCCAACATTGGTTTATGTTGAGGATTGCAGTGATGCTAATAATATTAAGTATTTGTTTGGATATGATGTAGCAAGAAAAATTGGAAAAAAATGATTATATTGTTAATGGATCGATTTTTTTATAGTTTGAAAAAGATGGGTGCATGAACATAATAAAGTTTGGAAAAAAATTAATGATGAGTTTGGGAATATTTTGTATGTAAAAAGAAAGGAAATAATAAAGGCTTATTTGAAATATGTTGTAAATCGTGCAGAATATATGTTTAAATGCAAATTTAAAAAAATTCATGCTTCCAGTCCTGTAAAATTGAAAGAGCAGTTTTTGACAATGTTTCAGGAAATTTTTTTATGGTTGAAAATAATTTTAATAAAAGTTCTTATGAAAAAAATTATGAATATGAAATTATTCGTGAAAATGCCATGGATGAAGTTTATTGCTGTGCTTTTATAATACGATTGAGATACAGATAGGAAGGGAGATATAAGGAAAATGAAGAATATAGTGCTTTTAATTATTGACTGTGGTGGTGGAACTACTGATTTGGCGGCTTGTAAATATGTGATTAATAAGGACAGGATTTCATATTATCTGGATATAAGGACAAGTTTTGAAAATGGAGATGAAAAATTTTTGGGGGAAATGACTTGACTTATAGGATTATGCAGTTTTTGAAGATTGTGCTGGGAGCAAAGTATTCTGAGAATAGGACTGTTTCTGTTAATGATTTGATAAAAATATGATAATGATATGATTTATAAAGTGATTGATGACAGCGGTGTTGATAAAATTTTTTTGAAAATATGAATTTAGAATATGAAAAAAATATGAGAAAATAATACCAACAAAAATATTCACAATTTGAAAATAAAATGAGCGAAGAATATCAAAAAAATACGAAATAATTTTTTTATATGCTTTTGGGAGGCGGCTGAAAAATTTAAAAAAAGAATTTTTTTACATCTGATGGAAGACTGCGAACACGTTTCGATGCACCTAGAAATTATGAAAAAAAGGAATGACATTCATATAACGCAGTTAAAAAAAGCTGGAAAATTCATACTTATGAAAATGAAATATTTAACACAGTAACAGATTATCCAAGACATATTTTTTTACAATAAAGGAAATAGAAAAATTGTAAAAAGCCGATATTTACGGAATGCTTAGAAAATTTTTTTGAACACTTACTATAAGGAAGGGCTGCTTTTTGAATATTCGCTTATAAAGTTGAGCGGGCAATCGACTAAAATTAGCACATTTCAGGAAGTTTTAAAGGAATTTGTGCCTGGAAAAATGATAGAATATAAGGAGCTTAGCCATCGTGATGATTATGAGCTGAAGTTAAACTGTCTGGATGGTGCTATAAAATATTTGGATTATAAGCGGTTTGGGCATATAGATGTGGAAATTGTGAATGAAGTGCCACTTGTGCCGTATTCTGTATGGGTGGAAAAATATGATGGGGAAAAGATTGAAATGATTCAGACTTCACGGAAGGCTGATATTCTGATTGGGCAAATTGACAAGAAAAGTTCAGCGGAAGAGTTGAAAATTTATGTTTATAATGCTGAAGGGGAACTTAAAAAAGAGATGATCTACAAAAATGAAGATGACTATGAGGAAATGGATGCACAGGAAATCTTGCCAGAATTTGTAAATATTATTTCTCAAAATGATACTGATACAATTCAAAATGATACAGTTAGATTTTTTTCGTTTACACTGATTTAAATAACTGAGGGATTTTTTGTTGTTCCAATTCAAAGAAAGTCAGATCACCTTTTATCTTGGACGTAAGCAATATTTCCCTTATGAAGATAATTTAAGTGAAAATTCCTATTTTGACGGAAATCACTAAAAAGGGGAAAAAAATATTGAGAAAAAAAGATGAATTAATTTGGATAATGCCAACAATTTTTATTTTTTATTATTCTTTTTATGATAAAATTTTTGCACACCTAAAATTAATAAAAAAATATTGTCAGTAAAATAAAACGTGAAAATCTTGAACTTTTTGTAGATATGAAAGGAACTGTTGCTGCAAATAATGTTACTAAAATTGGATTAGATGTAAATTTATCAGTTGATGATGTTTATTTTTAAAAGTCGGAGATTTTTGTGAAAAAAAGGGCGATATAATAGTAAAATTTAGCGACTATCAGAAAAAGTGATATTAGTGAAAAAAAGAGCATTGCTGGCTGTAAAAAAATGCACAGTTGAGGAACCTTGAAAAACAGCAGAAATTAGGAGCGGATGTGAATCAGAAAAATTCAAGAAGTAAAAAGGGGAAATAAATGGGTTGGAGCTGGAAGTAAAAGATGAAATGAAAAATGCTGTGTTAGTTCAGAGAACTGTGAGAAGTCCGTTTGATGGATATATTATAAAAAAATTAATGCTGTAAAAGGTGGAATTGTAAATAAAAAAATGAGCCTATAGTTGTTTTGGCGAAAAAGAATGATCTGAAAATAGTAAGTGAAAGTATGACGGATGAAAAAAAATTAAAAATTTGGGTATTGGAAATATGGCTGAAGTAAGCCTTTTTAGGAGAAAAAAATAAAAAAAGTTGGGGAAGAGAAAACGCTTGAGGAATTAGTTGAAATTAAAAAAATGATAAAAGGCAAAGAAGGTTTTCAAAATAGAGATAATAAAGGAATTTAGATTTATTTTCTGAAAGAAAAGTTATTGAAGCGGAATTATTTAAGATTAATAAAGTTGTAAATATGAATGTGCTTGAGTTTTTGCCGATTTCTTTAAGGATTTATTTTTAAATGAGCAGGTGGATATTCGTGTTATTTATAGAAAGAAAGAGAATGTTTTAACTGTTTCTAAAAAAAGCGATTATTTTTTTAAAAAAATCAGAAAAGTTATATTTATTTGATTGATAAAAAAATAATTTGGTTAGGAAAAGGGAAGTTTTTGTTGGGGTGGATAATGGAGAAAAAGATTGAGATTTTTGGGATGAATATTGAGGAAGGGATGGAAATTGTGGAAAATCCTGATGATAAAATTACAAATAATGTAATTGTGGAAAGAAGAAATATTCAAGATGAAGAAATTGAAAAAGAAAAAAAGAATAGAAAAATTAGAGAATGAAAATGAAAAAAATAGGAAATAAAATGGATGAAAATGAGAGGAGATTATTAGATTGAAGCAAAAATAATAGATTGAAATTTTTTTAAATTATTTGAAAAGTAAATATTGGGTTTAATCTAGTAAAAAGATTTATAACGTATTCATTATTCAAATGGTGTTTAGTATAAACAGAAGATTTTTTTCACAAGGGGTAAAAACCCCTTGCCAGTAAATAAATAAAATAAAGTTTTTTTAATTTGAATTGCCAATTTTGGTCATTTTTTTCCATCATCAGTTATAGAAAGTCCATTTCCGTTTGGAAAATCAGATTTATTTAAGGAAATTATTTTTTTGATGACTAATTTTTCTGAGTCTATGAAAGTACCTAAACTTCCGTAAGTTTGTCTTACAGGGATAATCTCTCCAGAGATAAAATTCCCGTTGCTGTCTATTTTTAATTTTAAAAATTGGAGCAAAGTACATAGAGCCTGAAATATTTATCTTTCCAAAAAGTTGCAAAATTTCCGCCACTGTAGGAAATAAATTTATTTTTGTAAAGCTCGACTGCTCTTGTAACGTGCGGTCCTTGTCCAAAAACAATATCTGCTCCATTATCTATCGTAAAATGGGCAAATTCATATACATTTCCCGATCTTCCCCATGAAAAAAATTTCGTGATTTCGAGTAATATGTTCTGCTCCAGCACCTTCAGCACCGCCGTGAAACATAACAATTACAATATCAACTTTTGACTTTAATTCAGAAATAAGTTTTTCTTGCATAATTGTAGTCATTCAATTTTACAGTGGCTGAATTTGGAGCAAAGGAAATAAATCCAAATTTTTTTACCATCTTTTTTTCTAAAATTGAACTTTCAGCAATATCTTTAATTCCAGAATATTTTTATATTTAAATTATCAAGATTTTTAATAGTTTCCCTAATCCCAGTTTCTCCAAAATCATTACTATGATTATTAGCAACACTCAAATAATCAAATCCAAACTTTGCTTTAAATATTTTTCCATATTTTTGATGGCATGCGAAAAGCATAACATACATTTGGATTATCACAGCTTTTTCGAGTACCGCCATTATCAAATAACGTTCCTTCCAGATTTCCCACAGTAATATCTGCATTTTGAAGCACATCTTGAGTATTTTTTTCAAAAATATTTTTCATCATTTTTGGAAGTAAATCAGATGGATAATTTGAGCCAAGCATTATATCTCCAACTCAATTATTGTAAATTCTGATTTTTTTCATTTATTTTATCATTTCCATTATTTTTTAGAAATATTTTTTTGATTCCTAATATTTTTTTCAGCATTAATAAATCTGTTTCTAAAGTCTTTGAAAAAAAGGGCTTGTAATAATTAATGCAAGTGCAAAAGCCAAAATAGCAAATAAAAATTAATAGTATATTTTTCATTTATTAAATCCTTTTCATAGTTTATTAGTAGCCATTACAAATGAGCAATTTAGCAATTTCTTGGCAAAGGATCAAGTTTTTTTGTTACCTGATAAATAAAATTGCAATATTAATATATTTTACATATATTTACTGTAAAAAAAGCAATATGATTCATAAAAAAATAATTTTAGAAGAGAAAAATATTCTTTACATTTTCTGTTTTTTTCTATTATACTTTAAATATGTAAAAACAAAAAAATTGGAGGATAAATAAATGAAAATTGCTGAAGCTCTTATTTTACGTGCTGATATTCAAAAAGAGAATTACACGACTGAAAACAAGACTTAATAATAATGCCAAAGTTCAGGAAAATGAAGAACCTGCTGAAAATCCTGAACTTTTTATTAACAGAATTAGAGGATTTGACTTCTCAATTAAATGATTTGATAATAAAGATAAATAGAACAAATACTCTTTTCAAAAAAATTGATGGAATTTCATTGGTAGAATTAATTGCTAAAAGAGACACACTTTCTCAAAAGGCAGGGATTTTACGTGAATTTGTTGAAATTGCAAGTCAAAAGGTAGATTTATATTCTACAACAGAAATAAAAAGTTTTTAGTACAGTCAATGTGCCAAAACAACAAAAAAAGCTTTAGATAAATTATCTAAAGAAATTCGTGAAACTGATACAAAAATTACAGCAAGCAAACTGGACTATTGATCTGGTTGAAGAATAAAAAAATATAATTTTAAATAAAAAAATTTGGCGTAGATATTATTAAGGTGAACATAAACCTTTGGATATTAGGGGAAAAAAATATCTTACAATGGAAGTAAAGTAATGCGGGGAAGTTACAAAGTTATAGTTAATCCCAGTATTGTTACATCTGTACGAATTATTGTAATTGTTACTACCGTATGTTAATTAATAATATTGAGGATGGGTTGTGGGATTGGTTTTACTATGTAAAAATTTATGAATTATGCCAGAACACTTGCGACTTAAGTCGTGAGATGAATGGCATATTTTTTTGTTTAAAAAAATTTGAAATAGTTAAATACATATTGTATAATATATATAGGAATTAAAAATAAAAAAACTGGTTTTGAACCGAGCCAACAGGATGTAAATGTTCTCAGCGGAGAGCCTGTCCATTAAAGTCTTAAGGAAATTAGCTAGTGTTTGAATACTAGATATTCAAAAGAAACTAAATAGTACTTTAAGAACCTCGCGCTTCAGCCGTGAGAGGTTCAGAAGGAGAAAAAAATTTTATGAAAAAAATAGGGCTTGTGCCACGTTTGATTATTTCGATTGTGCTTGGTATTTTACTTGGATTAGTTTTGCCAAGTCCGATTATAAGGATTTTTGTCACGTTTTCGTCGTTGTTTAGTAAATATTTGTCGTTTATTATTCCATTTATGATTATTGGATTTGTTGTAACTGGAATTTCAGATTTACGTCATGGAGCGGGAAAATTGCTTGGAATTACAACTTTACTGGCTTATCTTTCTACAATTGTTGCAGGTACGCTTTCGTATCTTATGGCAATTAGTATTTTCCCGAAAATTCTTAACTTTGCTTCGTTTACAACGGTGGAACATCCTGAAAAGAATCTTTTGACGAAACTTTATTTTGACATTCCAGTTGCACCAATGTTTGATGTAACTTCAGCGATTATTTTTTGCATTCATAATGGGACTTTCGATTAGCTGGCTTAGAAATAATGGAGAAGGGCAAACTACATATAACCTTTTTCGAGAATTTTCAAAGATAATTACAAAATTGTTAAGCACATCAATTATTCCATTGCTCCCTGTCTATATTTTTTTGGAACATTTATGAATATGACTTACAGCGGACAAATTTTTGCAACGCTTTCAATATTTTTTTAAAGGTATTTATTTGTGTAATAATTTTTGCATATTTTATATACTTCAGGTTTATTCATATTTGCTGGCGGGCTTTCAGGAAAAAAATCCATTTGTCTGTATGAAAAATCAGATTCCTGGATATTTTACAGCTCTTGGGACACAATCTTCAGCCGCTACAATCCCAATAAATATTGAATGTGCCAAAAGAAATGGAACATCGCCTGAAATCCGTGAATTTGTAGTTCCTTTATGTGCCACAATTCATTTACCTGGAAGTATTATTACAATTACAAGTTTGTGTTGTTACTGTACTTATGATGCACAGCATGTCCTACGGAATTTCAACAATTTTTTCCGTTTATAATGGTACTTGGAGTAGCAATGGTAGCTGCGCCTGGAGCGCCTGGAGGAGCAATAATGTCTGCACTTCCATTTTTAGGAATGGTTGAATTGCCTCAAGCAGCCCAATGGCTTCACTCTTAATCGCACTTTACATAACACAGGATAGCTTTTGGAACAGCGGCTAATGTTTCTGGAGATAATGCGATTGCCATTATAGTTGATTGGATATATCATAAATTTATAAAAAAAATAAAATTAGTATGATTGAAAAAAAGTAGAAAATTTATGCTATAATTAACCCATAAAGGTAATGGATATACTCCATTTTAAGGTAAAAAAAATAGCGGAAAAAAATATCTTCTTCTTAGTTGAAGGGGTATTTTTTTATGTTATAATATTTCTGGGTTCGCTACCCAACCTTGAAATGGAGGGAGGTGAATAGTAATGATGAATGGTGATGTTGTTACTTTCATTGTTATGGTTATAATTTTGTATATAATCTTTAACAAATAGATGACAAATTGCCATTTTTTTGCCTCCAAGATCTGCAGGAAATTATAACCTGCAGGTTTTTTTCCATAAAAATTATAAATATAATAAATTTTTAATGAGGAATAGCAGGAAATAATAAAAAAAGTGAATTACTAATTAATTTTAGTTTTTTCACTTTTTTTATTATGTTATTTTTTTGTTTTTTTATTAGTACCATAAAAGATTGATTCCATTTTTCCTTACATGTTTTTACGATTTCTGGTGTCCATACAGAAGCTTGAACTTCTCCAATGTGGGCTTTTTGTAATAAAAAAACATGCAGATTCTTGATTGCCCTGATTCCTCCACCAATTGTTAATGGTAATTCATCATTTAGAAGCATTTTTGTGGAAATTAAGATTTTTTTCTTTCTTCCAGGTTTAATTCTTTTTAATTGACGTTCTAATGCGGTTTTATCAACACGGATTCCCATTGAAGATAATTCTAATGATCTGTCTAAAACTGGATTCCACATAATTAGATCTCCGTTTAGTTCCCAGTCATCGTAATCTGGGGCACGTCCATCATGTCTTTTTCCAGAATTTAACACTTTTCCGATTTGCATAATGAAGATTGCCTTGTGTTCTTTTTGCAAATTTGTCTCTCTTTCATTTGGAGTTAATTCAGGATATAAATCTTCTAATTCTTGTGAAGTAATAAAAAGTAACTTCTTTTGGCAAGAATTTTTTTCAAATTTTTCAAATTTTTTTCAGTCAATTCTTTTTCTGTATTTAAAAAGGCTTGATATATTTTTTTAACAGTTGCTTTTAAAAAGTCAATATTTCTATCTTCTTTTGAAATAACTTTTTTCCCAGTCCCATTGGTCAACGTAAATTGAATGTATATTATCTAAATCTTCATCTCTTCTGATAGCATTCATATCTGTATAAATACCTTTTCCTTCTTCAACGCCATATTGCTTCAATGCAATTCTTTTCCATTTTGCAAGTGAATGTACAATTTCCAATGTTACATCTGGCATTTCCTTCGTTTCAAAAGCCACAGGACGTTCAACGCCATTCAAATTATCATTAATCCCAACAGACTTTCTAACAAACATAGGTGCTGAAATTCTTGTTAAGTCTAATGCTTTTGCAAGTTCTCTCTCAAAACAGTCTTTTGCAGCTTTTATTGCAATTTCTGTTTCCATGATTCCATATTTTGGATCATAATTTTTTGGAATTATAGTTTTTGACATATACTCTCCTTCTTTCTCAATTTTTTATTCTACCTATAGATGTTATCAAAATTATTATCTATTGTCAAATTTTTTTAAATTGAGCCTATTTAAGTTATTTTTTTAAAGAAATAATCCTTTTTTTCTATTTTTTTCTAAATGGGATTTAGTATAAAAATATTGTTTTTTTAGTATTAATATTTGAATTAGTTATAAATATATATTGTAATGATTATAAAATTATGATAAAAATTAAATAAAGAATTTTGAATAACAAAATATTAATAGCTTTTATACTAAATATGTATATATTTAGAATTATAGAAAAACTTAAAAAGTTAGAATATCAAGAATGGAGGAAAAAAATGGAAAATATATCTAAAGATAAATTATTAAGTATGTATGAATCAATGTTAGATATTAGAAACTTTGATTTGAAGGTAAATCAACTTGTAAAAAGAGGGATGGTTCCAGGAATGACACATTTGTCAGTTGGAGAAGAAGCGGCAAATGTTGGAGCGATTGCGGCGTTAAATCCTGATGATTTTTATAACGTCTAACCATAGAGGACATGGGCAAGTTATTGCAAAAGGGATTGACTTGAATGGAATGATGGCTGAAATTATGGGAAAAGCTACAGGAACTTGTAAAGGTAAAGGTGGTTCAATGCATATTGCCGATTTAGAAAGTGGAAATTTGGGAGCTAACGGAATTGTTGGTGGAGGACACGGAATGGCAGTAGGAGCAAACTTTATACTCAAAAAAAGTTAAGAATACTGGAAAAAAATCGTACTGTGTTGTTTTTGGAGATGGAGCCACAAATGAAGGAAGTTTTCATGAAGCAATGAACTTGGCATCAGTTTTGGAATGTACCAATTATTTTTTTATTCAATTAATAATGGATATGGAATAAGTACAGATATTAAAAAAAGTTACAAATGTAGAGCATATTTATCAAAAGAGCGGTAGCTTTATGGAATGCCTGGATATTTCATTGAAGATGGAAATGATGTTTTGGCAGTTTATGAAACATTTAGAAAAGCAGTGGATGATGTAAGAGCAGGAAAAGGTCCTGTTTTTAATTGAAAAGTGTGACATATAGATGGTTTGGGTCACTCGAGTTCAGATCCTGGAAAATATAGAACGAAAGAAGAAGTGGATTCTTGGAAGGCAAAAAGATCCAAACATTAAATTTAGAAATAGATTGATTGAAGAAGGATTGCTACTGAAGAAGAATTAACTAAATTGGAAGAAAATTCAAAACAAAAAAATTGAAGAAGCAGTTGATTTTTGCGAAAAACAGTCCAGAACCAACTCTTGAATCAGCATTTGAGGATATTTTTTTGCAGATTAATTAAAGTGTTTGTTACTAAAAAGAATTTTTTTGGGAATTTAGTAAAAAGATATTGATTTAAAAAAATATAAATTTCGAAAAAATTCTAAGAGAGTTAAATTAGGAAAATAGTGTTTGAAAAAAAGAAGAGATAAAAAAACTGGGAGGAAAAAAATAAATATGGAGACAAAATTAATGTCTGTAAAAGAGGCAATAATTACAGCAATGTCAGAAGAAATGAGAAGAGATGAAAATGTATTTCTTATGGGAGAAGATGTTGGAATATTCGGAGGAGATTTTGGAACTTCGGTAGGAATGTTGGAAGAATTTGGAGAAGAGAGAATTAAGGATATGCCTATTTCAGAATCAGCAATTTCAGGAGCAGCTATTGAGCGGCAATGACTGGTTTAAGACCAATTGTAGACGTAACATTTATGGATTTTTATCGTGTATATGATGGATAATATTGTAAATCAGGCGGCTAAAACTAGATATATGTTTGGTGGAAAAAGGAAGAGTACCAGTGACATTTAGATGTGCGGCAGGAAGTGGAGTAGGTTCAGCAGCACAACATTCGCAATCATTGGAGGCTTGGTTTACGCATATTCCTGGAGTGAAAGTAGTTGCACCTGGAACACCTGCAGATGTGAAAGGGTTGTTGAAAGCAGCTATTAGAGATAATAATCCAGTAATTTTCTTGGAATATAAGGCGCAATATAATATGAAAGGTGAAGTTCCAACAGATCCTGAATTTGTTATTCCTTTAGGAAAGGGAGAAATAAAAAGAGAAGGTACGGATATTACAATAGTAAGTTACGGAAGAATGCTTGAAAGAGTATTGAAGGCAGCAGAAATAGTGGCTGGAGAAGGAATTAGCGTAGAAGTGGTAGATCCTAGAACATTGATACCATTAGATAAAGAGATAATTTTGGATTCAGTTAAGAAAACAGGAAGAGTTATTTTAGTGAATGATGCTCATAAAACAAGTGGATTTATTGGGGAAATTTCAGCAATTATTTCAGAAAGTGATGCATTTGATTATTTGGATCATCCAATTGTGAGATTGGCTGGAGAAGACGTGCCTATGCCATATAATCATACTTTAGAAACAGCGATGGTTCCGAGTGTTGAAAAAATTGTTGATGCAATTAGAAAAGTAAAAAATAAACAATAGTAGAAGGTGAAAAATAAGATGGAAAATAGCAAATTGAGAGCTACACCTGCTGCGAGAGATTTAGCTAAAATGATGGGAATAGATTTGTTAAATGTTAGAGGCAGTGGAGCTAAAGGTAGAATTCATAAAGAAGATGTGGAAGAATTTAATTTTGAGAAAAAAGTGAGAATTACTCCGTTGGCTAGTAAAATAGCGCAAGAATACAATATTGATTTGAGTACAGTAGAAGGTAGTGGACATAACGGGAAGATAATGAAAGAAGATATTTTTGAATATCATTGCTAAAACCGAAAGAAACTGAAGAATTGGCAAGACATGAAAAAGCGATATTGGCTGAAAAAGAACAAGTAGAAGAAGCTGATATTGAAGTTATTCCAATGTCACCGATGAGAAAAGTAATTGCAAAAAGAATGTCAGACAGTTACTTTACGGCACCTACATTTACATTAAATTATGAAGTTGATATGACAGAATTGATTTCATTGAGAAAAAAAGTTATGGATACAATTATGGAAAATACAGGTAAAAAGATAACTGTAACAGATTTAATTTCGTTTGCTGTAGTTAAAACATTAATGAAACACAAATATGTAAATTCTGAATTGTCTGAAGATGGAACACAAATTACATTGCATAATTATGTAAATTTATCAATTGCTGTTGGGATGGACGATGGACTTTTAGTGCCTGTAATTAAAGGTGCAGATAAAATGTCATTGAGTGAATTGGTAGTTGCGTCTAAGGATATTATTAAAAAAAGGCGTTGGCGATGAAATTGAGTCCTTCTGAACAAAGTGGAAGTACGTTTACAATTAGTAACTTTGGGAATGTTTGGAACGCAAAAGTTTTAATCCTATTATAAATCAACCAAATTCGGCAATTTTAGGAGTTGCTGCGACAGTTGAAAAACCAGTAGTTGTAGATGGAGAGATTGTAATTAGACCAATAATGACAATGTGTTTAACAATTGACCATAGAGTTGTGGATGGACTTGCTGGAGCTAAATTTATGCAAGATTTGAAGAAATTATTGGAAAATCCATTGGCAATGTTAATTTAGAAAATTTGAAATACTATAAATACCATTAAATAAAATAAAGGAAGTGAAATAAATGGCAGTAGAAGTAATTATGCCTAAAAGCTGGAATTGATTAAAAAAATACGGTTGTACACTCGTGACGTAAGAAGTGAGTTAAACCGAAAAGTATAGTCAGCATATATAGAAATATGTATGTAGAGGTAGCAACTTAAAAGAAGTTATCCAATACTGCTCGAATTGCTGGAACCCCCTAAAACTGGTATAACTACAACATAACATCTAAAAATAAGATGTAAGTGTGAATGTGGCGAAAGCAGAAAAAATATACTAGATGACATAAGGTTAAACCCTAAGTGTTGAGATAATGGGCAATCAGCAGCCAAGACCGGAAGGTAAGGTTCAACGACTATTCCTCCTGAGGGAAGTACACCAGAGCTGGTGGAAGTGGGCAGACCCAAACAGGCAGAGCTGTGGGATAAGATATAGTCTGTGCTTAATAGAAATATTAAGAAGTTCATAAGAGAACTGCATAGGTGGTAGCGTACTTATGTGAACGACAACCTCTAAAAACGACTGAGTCAGTTTTTAAGGTTCATATATTTAGAAAAAAATTTTACTTTTTTCATTTACTTATAGTATAAAAAAATAGTATACTATATATAAGTAAATGGAGGTGAAATCACATGGAAAAAGCATATAAGTTCAGATTTTTATCCAACTAAAACTCAAATAGAAAAAGTTAAACTGTACTTTTGGCTGTGTAAGATATGTCTATAACCATTTTTTTAAGTTTAAAACAGGAATTATATAACAAAGAGAAAAAAATCTATGTCATATAATCAATGCAGTAAAGAATTGACAGTTTTTAAAGCAAGAGAAAGAATGGTTAAAAAGATGTAGATAAATATTCTTTACAAAAATTCTTTTAAAGGATTTAGATAAGGCATATAAAAAAACTTCTTTAGTGGAAATGGCTATCCAAAGTTTAAATCTAAGAAAGATAATAGAAAATCATATAGAACCGGTTATACAAATAATAATATAGAGTTTTTTTAGATAAATGGATAAAAAGTACCTAAAAGTTAGGAAAAACTAAAAAAATAAGAGATAAGATGAAGCCACAAGGAAGAATAATAAATGCAACAATAACACAAGCACCTAGCGGAAAATACTATATATCTCTATGTTGTACAGATGTAGAAGTAGAAAAGTTAGAGAGCACAAATAAAAATGTTGGAATAGATTTAGGTATAAAGAACTTTGCGATTATCAGTGATGAAACCTTAATAGAAAATCCAAAATATTTACAGAAATCTTTGGAAAAAAACTGGCTTTATGCCAAAGAAAACTGTCACGAAAATCAAAGGGCAGTTCAAATAGAAATAAGGCTAGAATAAAAGTAGCGAAATGTTATGAAAAAGTAGCGAATCAAAGAAAAGATTTTTTGCAAAAATTATCGGCAAGGGTAATAAGAAAATATGATATTATCTGCATGGAAGACTTAAAAATAAAAAAAATATGGTAAAAAAATCATAGATTAGCAAGAAGTATTTCAGATGTATCATGGAGTGAATTTAATAGAATGCTAGAATATAAAGCAAAGTGGCATGGAAGAACGATAGTAAGAGTGGATAGATTTTTTGCAAGCAGTCAAATATGTAATTGTTGTGGACATAAGAATGAAGAAGTAAAAGATTTAAGCATAAGAGAATGGACTTGTCCAGTATGTGGAACTGTGCATAATAGAGATACAAATGCAGCAAGGAACATACTGAAAGAAGGATTAAGAACATCGAAAGAAAGTGTTTGAATAAATATATGAACCGTAGGAACTACGGGGATAGCTTGGTAAATATATGTGGCTAGTAAAAGCACATACTTCCCAAGAATCCTGCGACGCAAGAAGTGGGAGGTTCAGATGACAGAAGGGCAAATCGTGAAATGGAACAAAAAAGAAGGGGAAAAAGTAGAAGAGGGAGAAATTTTACTTGAAATAATGACAGATAAAACAAGTATGGAATTAGAGGCAGAGGCTTCAGGATACTTGATTAAAGTGTTGAAACAAGATGGAGAAACTGTGCCAGTTACAGAAGTTATTGGGTATATTGGAGCTGAAGGAGAAGAAGCACCAACAGGATCAGCACCTCAAGCGGCACCAGAACCAAAAGCGGCAGCACCAGTGGCAGCAGCTCAGCCAGCAGCTTCAACTTCAAATGAACCAAAAGCACCAAAAGGTGACGATGAATTTGATGTAGTTGTAATTGGTGGAGGACCTGCAGGATATGTAGCGGCAATTAAAGCAGCACAATTAGGTGGAAAAGTAGCAATTGTAGAAAAAGTTCACTTTGGAGGAACTTGTTTGAATAAAGGATGTATTCCTACGAAAACTTTCTTGAAAAATGCTGAAATTATCGAAGGAATTGAAATGGCAGGAAGAAGAGGAATTATCTTGGAAAATGATAAATTCACAATTGATATGCCAAAAGTTGTTAAATTGAAAAATGATATCGTAAAAACATTGACAAACGGAGTTCAAGGATTATTGAAGAGTAATGATGTTAAGATTTATAACGGTATTGGAAAAAAATAAATGTTGATAAAGATGTTGTTGTTACAAATGATAAAGGTGAAACAGTATTGAGAACTGATAAAATCATTTTTAGCAGGTGGTTCAAAAAGTAGGAAGAATCAATATTCCAGGAATTGACAGTCCAAAAGTGTTGACAAGTGATGATATTTTAGATATTCAACAAATTCCTAAATCATTGGCTGTAATTGGTGGAGGAGTAGTTGGAATTGAGTTGGGACAAGTGTTTAATTCATTTGGTTCAGAAGTAACTGTTGTGGAAATGATGGATAGAATTATTCCTGGTGTGGATAGGGAATCTTCTGAAACATTGAGAAAAGAATTAGAGAAAAAAGGAATGAAAATCTTGACTTCAACTGCAATTAAAGAGATCGTTGATAATGGAGATACATTGACAATTAAAATTGATGGTAAAGATGATATTGTGGCTGAAAAAGCGTTATTGTCAATTGGAAGAGTGCCTGATTTGGAAGGAATTGGGGAAATTGACTTGGAATTGGAAAATGGCAAAGTTAAAGTGGATAAATATATGGAAACTAGCGTGAAAGGCATTTATGCACCTGGAGATATTAATGGAACTAGAATGCTGGCACATGCAGCGTTCAGAATGGGAGAAATTGCGGCAGAGAATGCAATTCAAGGAAACCACAGGGCAACAAGACTGGAAACAAATTCTTCAGCTTCAATTTATACTATACCATCAGCAATTTATACTGTACCAGAAGTAGCGATGGTTGGATTGACAGAAGAGCAAGCTAAGGAAAAATATGATGTAAGTGTAGGTAAATTTGCATTTTCAGGAAATGGAAGAGCATTGGCATCAGGAGAATCTGCTGGATTTGTAAAAGTTATTGCTGATAAAAAATATGGAGAAATTTTAGGAGTTCATATTGTAGGACCTTCAGCTGCTGAAATCATTAACGAAGCTGCAACACTAATGAAAATGGAAATTACAGTTGATGAAGTAATCAAAACGATACACGGACACCCTACTTATTCAGAAGCATTGTTTGAAGCATGTGCAGATGTTTTAGGAGAAGCTGTTCATTTACCTAAAAAAAGAAAAAAATAGAATGAAAGAGGACTAGTTACTATGATTTATTATATTAGTAAAACTCATGATACCGCATTTAATATTGCTTTTGGAAGAATATTGCTTCAAAAAAATTTAAGAGATGAAGATGAAATATTTTTTTGTTGTGGATAAATGAGCCTTCGATAATTGTTGGGAAGTATCAGAATACGATTGAGGAAATTAATACGGAATATACGAGAGAAAAAGGATTCATGTAATTCGTAGAATTTCTGGTGGAGGAGCAGTTTATCACGATTTGAATAATTTGAATTATACGATTATTTCTAACAGAGATAAAAAAATCAAGAAGGATTCAATTTTAAAGAATTTTTCAAAACCAATAATTGAAACATTGGCAGAATTAGGCGTAAAAAGCTGAGTTTACTGGAAGAAATGACTTGGAAATTGATGGACAAAAAAATTTTTGTGGAAATGCACAGGCTTACATAAAAAGATAGAGTGATGCATCACGGGTTGTCTTTTTATTTAATGTTGATTTTAGTGCTTTGGGAGATGCTTTGAAAGTTTCTAAAGACAAAAATTGAGTCAAAAGGTGTAAAATCTGTTAGAAGTAGAGTTACAAATATATTGCCTCATTTGAAAACTCCAATTACAGTTGAAGAATTTGGTGATAAAAATTATGGAATATATGAAAAAAACAGTATCCAGATATGAAAGAATATGTTTTTAGCAAGGAAGAGCTTTGATTATATTACTAAAAAGAGCTGAAATTAAAAAGAAGTTTGGGAATGGAATTACGGAGAGTCGCCAGAATTTAATATAACTCGAGGTAAAAAGATTTAAAAATGGAAAAAAATCCAGATCTTTGCCACAGTTGAAAAATTCTAGAATTAAAAATATTAAATTTTTATGGGGATTTCTTTGGGAAAAAAATGAAGATTTGAGCGAAGTGGAAAATCTTTTTGAAAGATGTGAAATATACGAGGGAAGATGTTAAGGAAAAAAATTGGAAACGGTTGATATTGGGGAATATTTTTTTCTAAATTTACGGTGGATGAAGTTGTGGAAGTTATTGTAGAATAGGGATTGATTATGAAATATTTTTTTAGCAAAGGGTAAATCCCTTGTTTTAAAAATTTTTTTATTATATCATATTTTCAGAAATTATCAATAGTTTTTTTGAAAAAAAGTGTAAAGAAAAAAACTTGACAATTTATCAAAATTTTTTTGTATAATCATATTGCATTTAAAAATAATGAGTTTTTAAAAATTATTGAATAGTATGGAGGTAACATTTAATGTTAAAATTAAGATTGACAAGATTAGGAAGAAAAAAAGTTCCTTTTTATAGAATAGTAGCTATGGAGGCTTTATCTAGAAGAGATGGGAAAAGCTGTTGCTTACCTTTGGAACTTTTAACCCGCTTGTTGAAGATGACAAACAAGTAGTATTGAAAGAGGAAGAAATCTTGAAATACTTATCAAACGGTGCTCAACCAACTGAAACTGTTAAAAGTATCTTAACAAAAGCAGGAGTTTGGGCTAAATTTCAAGAAACTAAGAAAAAAATAGTTCTGAAAAATTCTTGATTCATAATTTATTTTTCCATTTTTTTGTTGTACTAGCAAGAGATTTTTGGTCTTTTGTTAGTACAATTGAGATGTAATTTTTCATTTGAGGTTTGAATATTGCATTTCAAAATATTTGTCCTAATTTTTTAGGGCAAATTTTTTTAAGGAGAATTAATATTTATAGTTATTTTTAAATTTAATTTTATTTTTAACAAAAAGATAGCAAGAAGTCGTAGGCTTTCTACAAGTGGGAGATGAATTGCTTTTTTTGTAAAAATTTGAAAAAAAGGATACATCCATGATACAATTTTTTTGTATGAAATATCAGAAAGAAACTATAAATGTGAGTGCTGTGGAATTGAGATTGATAGAGATTACAATGCGGCACTGAATATAAAAAAACATTGGAAAAGAAATGTTGAAATATTAGGAAATAAAAAAAACAGGGCAGGGACTGTCCGAAGAACTTGGTAAATATATTTGGCTAGCAAAAGCAGATACTTCCCAAGAAGCTCCCGCTTCTAAAAGCGGGAGTAGTTCACATAATGGATATGCTAAGTTTCACTTGGTATAGAAATTATTTTTTTGTGCTTAACATTAGGCAAAGTTTAGAATAAAAGGAGTTAGAATTATGACGAATAATTTAACAGTTTTAAAGAAGGATTTGAAGTCTTTTGCAAAAAGAGTGAAGGACTTTAAATATACAGAATCAGCCCTTATAACTTTTTTATTAACTGGATTAATCGAACTGACAGGAACTTCGTTTAATCTTTTTTCGGCTGAAAATGAAATCCAGGCGCAAACAAAGGCAATCAACACGTCGATAACGAACTTGAAGAGTGATTTCAGGTTTGCACGGCATGAAAATGATAAGTTGCTTAGAAAGACAAACTTGGAATTAGTTAAGTTAATGGAACAAGGAGATCACGTTGTAAAAAGCCCATGGAGCAGCTGGCAATACGGAATAAACGGTTTCTACAACAGCTGGCAAGGTTCATACAAAGGTCGTGGAGACAAAACTGCCGACTACAAATACGAACGTGACAAAACAATGAGCAAAACCAAATACGAAGCATATCCTCACACTCTTTACGGAAATACAACAGAACTAGGATTAAAGCAAGAGCCAAATGCCTCAATCCCAGTATCAGCAACACTTAATCCGTTGATACCAAAAGTAAAACATGCTAATGTATCAATGGCTGTGGATATAAGTGAGTTGCCTTCATTTACTCCAAGAACAGTTAATCCGCCAGAAAAACCAAATATAGATACAGCAGTAAATGTTGAAGCACCTACTTTTAGTTTGGTTGGAGAATCGCTTGCAAATAATGCTGATGAATATTTTGATTATAACGGTAATTATTTTGTTCCACCAGCAAAACCTTGGCAAGGTGATGGTGTGGCACATGGAATAATTGAAGGTGTTTCTTTAATAAGTGGAAATTTTGCAACAGAACTGACAGGAGTTGATACTGGTACATTTGCTAGTTATTCAGGAAATCAATATCGTAGTTCGGGATACTGGAAATATGGATATAATAATTATGTGATCCATAATCCTATGAATGCTGCTGTAAAAAGTAATAATGATGGTTCTACAGGAGCACCAGGTGTTATTATTGGTCCTGGTGCTACATCATCAACTGTAACACCTTATTCAAGAATAGCGCCAGTTACTAGTTATCCTAAAACAGGTTTTTTAAAAATGGCTTCTTATAATACTAGAAATTCTTCTACAATGATTAATAATGCAAATATAATGTATACTAAGCAAACTGCTTTTTGATAACGATAGGGTTGGAGTAAAAAGAAATTGTTCATTTAGATATACATGGAGCTCAACCAATAAAAAGGCGTAAATAGTGAAAGTACAAGAGTTGAAAAATATAATAAATCAATTACCTAGTGACGCATCTGCTACAAAATTGAAAAATTACAAATGCATGGGATGATTTCAAAGATATTTCTGATGCAAAAGACATTGAAAAATCACAAACTTTTTATAAATAGTGGAACAACTGTTATAGAAGGAGGGAAAAGTAGCTTTTTTCAAATAGTTATGATCATACAGATAATATAGACAACAGGAAAAACAGCGGCAACTGTTATAAATACAGGAAATATAATTATACATCCATTTTATAAAAAAATTCAGGAATTTTTCATCCTTTAGCTTCAAAATGAATATTCATTTGAAAAAGACGAATTAAATTCAGAGGCTGCTGTTTTTTGTGGTATCACCAGAAATAGTACTACGGAAAAACATCAAATAATAATGTTCATGGGATTCCGCAAATATTATATAATTCAGGAAATATTGATGTATGGAATAAAAAAAATCAGCAGTCTTTTTTTATAAATCCTGATGGATCTGAAAGATTTAATACCAGTAGTTATGGTGTACCAAGTTTTAGGGAAAAAAATACTGATGGAAGAAGAGATATTACCATAGTAAATAGAAATGGTAATATAAAAATGTATGGAAATCAGGGAGTTGGTGTTTATATTAAAACTCCAAATTATGTTAGACAATTGAATTTAGATTTTTCAAATCAAAGTAAAGGATCAACTAATACAGACTTTGGGCACCTATGAAGTTATATGGAGATAATAGCATAGGATTATATATTGAAAAAAAGTTGAAAATGATACTTCTACAGCTACAAATGGATTACCTGAAGAAATTTCAATTACAAGGGCAAGTACTTCTAACAATTCAGCAGTTTATGGAAATTTTTTTCTGTTGATATAGGTGATAGTAATAATACCGGAAATCAGAAATATGAATCTAAAAAAATACAACTAGTACTACTTCACCATCTACAACTATAAATTCAGAAACAACGGAAGGAGATCCAAATCACACATTTATATTAAATAATGTCAAATATAATGCAAGTAAAAACAGGTATTGTTGAAATTCCGGAAATTGAGAACAGTTATGGTATTTTTCTCAAATTATAATATAGATTTCAGTCAAACTGGTACTAATACTGGTATAAATAAATCTGGACATCAAATTAGAATTTTTGGAAATACCAAAAATAACATCGGAGTGCTTACTGGAAATGATGCTGACTATAAACTTGGAGCGGGAAGTGTTGAGTTAAGTGGCGCAAATAGTATTGATAATACTGGTATTTTAGTTGGTGGATCTATTGGAATTGGTGGAACTCCAAGCCATGAGACAGATGGAACAGTAACTGGAGATGTTGTAATGATTAAAGGAACAGCAACAGTAACACCAACTTCAGTAACTGGTGGAAGTGACAGAGGAAATAGAGCCATAACTGCTATTGGAAAAGATAGTAATAATAATCCTAATTCTGTTACAGTAAATGCTGTTGATTCTGATAAAGCTACAAACTCAATAACACTTGTTGCTGATGAGGGAGCCCAAATTACTGTAAATGATCCTGCTGTTGGAAATACAGTAATTAGTACTCCTATAAGTGCAGGATTAAAAATCACAAATTCAGTTTTCAAAAATGATACAACTCGTTTAAGAGCAGATGGTTCATCTAAGGATAATGTTGGAGCTGCTTATGCTAATAAGAGTGCTACAATAACTATTAATAAAGCCAATCCTCAGTCGGTTGCTAATATTTCGATAGTAGGTGGAGTTGATGATAATACTAAGAAAAATGTAGGATTTGGATTATTTGCTGATAATAACGCTAAAATAAATGCACAAAATAACTGGATAAAAGTTACTAATGGAGCAACTAACATAGCATCATTAGGTAATGCAGAGATTGACTTGAAAGGTGCGACTGTTGAATATAAAGGTGAAGGATATGCACTTTATACCAATACTACAAGTAAAACTTCTGGTGCTATTAATATGAGTGATGCTAAATTAGTATTGGATGGAAAAGCTGTTGGATATGTATATTACCAAGATCAACCGAATATGATAACAGTTAATTCTAATACAAGTATTGATATACTTGATGACGATGTAATAGTTGCAGATTTAAGAAAAACATCAGGTCAGGTTACTGTAAATGTTGAAAATAAAGCCACTCCTGATAGATTAAGAGATCAATTAATTGGTGGAGTTGGAAGTGTTGGAAGTTCAAATGGAAAAACTAGATATAAATATGCAGTTGTTGACAATGCCCAAATTAACATAAAATCAGCTGTTGATAAAGCAAATAATACAACGGATTCAGATAGTGAAGTATTTACAAAAGATTCTTATATCAAAACTCTAAGATTGATGTAACTACAGCAGGTTCTGTTAAGGCTGAACTGGATGATACGCAAATGAAGGCGATAGATGTTAATCTTAAAACTCCTGTTGGTCTTGCAGTAACGGCAAGTGCACAGACAAAGGATAATGATACGACAGGAATTAGTAATAGCGGTACGGTATCGGCTGATAGAACGGTTGGATCTGATAGAGGTGGAATTGGTCTGTATGTAGATTACGGATATATTAATAATAATGCTGCAGGAACTGTAAATGTTGAAAAAGGGACAGTAAATAATCCAAATGACAAGGCTATTGGAATATTTGGAACAAATAGCACGAAGATAGTTAATGATGGAAAGGTAAATGCTGGAGGTAAAAAATCAATTGGTATTTTAGGACTTTCTTATAGAATTGACTCAAAAACAGGGCTTGCAATAGATCCAAAAACTGAAACGTATTACGACAATGTGACTACACATTCTGGACATCATCCATTTGGAGTTGTTGATGTTGAAAATGGTGCGACTGGTAAGATTACGATGGATAATGATGGCGCTGTTGGAATGTTTGTGAAGAATAACAGTACTGATAAAAACAGTTCTGGAAATTATGTTGTAACAAATGCTTCTGACATAAAAACTAAAAGTGAAACACGTGGAGTAAATAAAGGTGAAATCACGATTAATGGAAACAATAGTGCAGTAGGAATGGGAGCAGATAACGGTACAGTTACAAATGATACAACTGGTAAAATTTATGTAAATGGAACAAAATCAGTTGGTATGTATGGAACAAAAGATTCTGACTTAACAAATAATGGAGAAATCAATGTTGTAGCGACTTCTGCTGGAAATGAATCAATTGGAATGTACATTAACGATCAAGATTCAACTATTACGAATACAGGAAAAATCAATGTTGGACAATCTTCTTACGGTATTTATGGTAAAAAAGTAAACATGAATGGTGGAGAAATTAATGTTGCAGACGATGGAGTTGGAGTTTATTCGACAGGGCCTACTGTAAATCTTAATTCAGGAAAAGTTACAGTTGCAAATAATAACTCAGTAGGAGTTTACATTGCAGATGATAGAAAAAATCCACAACCGACAACAGTAACATCAGCTATTGATATGAAAGTAGGAGATACAGATTCATTTGGATATTTGATAACAGCTACAAAAGCTAAGACAGACTTGACAATAAATCCAACACCAAATGATGTTCACGTTGGGGAAAAATCAGTGTATGTTTATTCAGCAGCACCACAAAGTTTAGGTGGAAAAATCATTAATCATTCAAATATTGTAATGGATAAAAATAATGGATATGGAATTTATTCTTCGCAAGATTCAGAAAACTATGGAGATATTAACTTAACTTCAGGAGTTGGAAATATAGGAGTTTACTCAACACAAGGAATGGGTAGAAACCATGGAACAATTACAGTTGGTCCAAGTAATGTAACTAACAAAGAATACGGAATTGGTATGGCAACTGGATATTATGACGAAGCCACAAAAGCTGAATCAAATATTGGAACAATTGAAAATGTTGGAACTATCAATGTTTCAGACGATAACAGTGTGGGAATGTATGCTGTTGGAACTGGTTCAAAAGCGATTAACAGAGGAACTATTAACTTGAGTGGTAATAATACAACTGGAATGTATATTGATAGACATGCGATTGGAGAAAACTACGGAACTATTCAAAACAACTGCGAATGGAATAGGAATCAAAGGGGTAGTTGTAACAAATGGTGGAGTAATTAAAAATTATGGAACAATTAATATTCAAGGTGCTAAAAATATTGGAGTGTATGCGTTTAGAGGAGATGAATCATCAAATAAAAATTATGTACCTTATGAAGAATACGGAACACCTTCTTCAGGAACTGGTAATCACTCAACAAGACCATACGTAGAAGGAACTGCTACGGATAGAAAAACAGTTGGAAAAGTCTCAGTAAAAGTTCCGCCTGCATCACTGCCTAGCCCAGTTTCAATTTCAATAGACGGTGTAGATGTGGCGCCAGTAAAAGTTGATACAAACATACCTTCGCCAGAAGCTCCAGAAGTGTTGATAACTGACTTGTCAGGAGTAACAAGACTGAATCTGGAAACAGAAAAGATGGATCATAATCACACACATTCAAATGGGGAAATATCAACTATCGGAATGTATGTTGACACATCAGGAATAAATTACACAAATCCTATTCAAGGGTTGAATAATTTATCTGGACTGACAGATGTTGACCTGATAATGGGTACGGAAGTTACTAAATACCTGAATGCAAAAGCGATTCAAATTGGAGATAATATTTTGAAGCCATATAACGATGCATTGGCAAGCGTTGTATCAACAGGGGTTACATTGAATGTAAATTCAGCAAGCCTGACTTGGATAGCACAGCCGGTGGAATCTGGAAACATAGCTGCTCCGATAAAAACAGTATATATGGTAAAAATACCGTATACGGATTTTGCAAGCAAAAACGATGTTGACACAGAACATTTCCTTGATGGTCTTGAACAAAGATACGGAGTTGAAGATATCCATTCAAGAGAAAAACAAATTTTCAATAAGCTGAATGACCTAGGAAAAGGTGAACCGCACATATTTGCACAGGCTGTAAATGAAATGAAAGGTTACGAATACTCGAACACTCAGCAAAGAATAAATGCAACTGGAAATGCGCTGGACAAGGAATTTAAATATCTATGGAAGGACTGGAGAAATCCATCTAAGCAAAACAACAAGATAAAAGTGTTTGGAATGAAGGATGAGTACAAGACAAACACAGCCGGAGTAATTGACTATGACAGCAATGCCTGGGGAGTTGCCTATGTTCACGAAGATGAAAAAGTTCAGATGGGTAAATCAAGCGGATGGTATGCAGGAGCAGTTACAAACAGATTCAAGTTCAAGGATCTAGGAAAATCAAGAGAAGACCAGACAATGGTAAAACTTGGAATCTTTAAGACAATGTCGCCAAGAAAAGACTACAACGGAGCACTGCAATGGACAGTCGCAGGAGACATCTTTTGGAGGAATTAACAATATGCACCGTAAATACTGGGTTGTAGATGACACATTTGAGGCGAAGTCTACATACAGCTCTTATGGAGCGGCCTTTGAAAAATGAATTGGGATACGACATAAGAATGAGCGAAAGAACACATTTACGTCCTTACGGGGCATTAAAGATGGAATACGGAAGATTTAACGACATAAAGGAAAATTCTGGACAAATGCGGCTAGAAGTTAAAGGGAACGACTATTTCTCAGTAAAACCTGAAGCAGGACTGGAATTCAAATATATTCAGCCATTGGCAGTAAGAACTCAGTTATCAGTAGGATTGACAGCGGCCTATGAAAATGAAATTGGCAAGCTGAATAAATTGAACCAGGCAAGAGTAAGATATACAACGGCTGACTGGTATAACTTGAGAAGTGAGAAGGAAGACAGAAGAGGAAACGGTAAATTCGATCTTAACATAGGTGTAGACAACACAAGATTTGGTGTTACGGTAAATGCCGGATATGACACTAAAGGAAACAATGTTAGAGGAGGAATCGGATTCAGGGCTATTTACTAATTCTGGATTGCTTTAAAAACAGAACAATATTAGGATTTTATGGCAAGGGGGAGGTTTCTCCTTGCCTGTTAAGATTAATAAAGATTTTAGCGTAAATTTTTATAAAAATAGCACAAAAATTCATGATTAAAAGCATAGAATAAATTGTGCTATTTTTTATTTATAGAAAAATGATGTAGACTAGCCATAGGTTGTAGAATTTGCGGAAATGAGCAATCCTACAAAAATAAAAAAACATAGTAATTAATTGAAAATAATTATGAAATAAATATTGTAAAAATTTGTTCCTATTTTTTTAAAAAGGGATTTAGTATTAATTTTGAATAGGTTCAAGCATACTTTACAAACTTCCAAATTTGAAGTATAATAAAAAAATTAAAGAAAGGTTGATAACCCAAAAGAATCTTACTTTTGGCAAAAAAATAAATAAAAAAAATGAAAAACGATAAAACAAAAAAATAAATGAAATTTTTAGAAAAAAATTTTTTTAATATGAGAACAATTAATAAGAGAATAACAAAGGAATCTTTAAATCAGAATAACGAAAAAAACTGAAAAAAATTTATGAATTATTAGGAAAACCTTGTGAAAATAAGAAAATTGTTCATATTGCAGGGACAAATGGAAAAGGTTCAACAGCAACATTTTTAGAAAATATTTTTTTTGCAGCCGGATATTCGGTTGCTAAATTTACTTCGCCGCATATTTTACGATTTAATGAAAGAATTTTGGTAAATAAAGAGATGATTTCAGATGAGGATGTTGTGAAATATTGTGAAGCTGTTATGAATGTTCTGGAAGAAAATGGATTGCAGATAAATTTTTTTGAAATAGCAACTTTCGTAGCCTTGCTTTATTTTAAAGAAAAAAATCCTGATTTCATATTTCTGGAAACTGGGCTAGGCGGAAGATACGATGCCACAAATATTGTAAAGTCAACAATAGCGGCTATAACAAATGTAAGTTTTGACCATGTCGCTCTTTTGGGAAATTCACTTGAAAAAATTGCAGATAGAAAAGCCGGGATTATAAAAAATGGGCAGCTTTGTATTTATGCTCAGAATTTGGCTGAACTGGAAGAGGCTGTGAAAAGGGAAACAGATAATTCGGTAAATGTTTTGGAAAAATATAAAGGTTTTCAAGCTGAATTGGATAATCAAAATTATAATACAATTGTGAAAAATTGTTGAAAATGAAAATTCTAAAGAATCTGGAAATATTGAAAAAGTCTGAAAACATTGAAAAAAATTAATAATAATAAAAAAATAATTTAGAAAAAAACATTTGTTCTGCCACTTTTTGGAAAAATTTCAAGCAAATAATTTTTTTAATTGCCTATGAGATTGCAAAAAAATTTATGGAATTAGTGACAAAGTTATTCAAAAAGGGGCTTGATGAAATTTCATTGGCTGGACGGTTTGAGATTTTTTTCAAAAAAAATCCTGCAACAATTTTAGATGTTGCTCATAATGATGATTCTGTAAAAGGTCTTGACAGAAAATTTGAACGAACTTTTTAAAGATGATGAAGTGATTTTTTTGTTCTTTCGGTACTCGGAACAAAGGATATTGCAAAATATTTTTTTAAAAAGAATCTTGGAAAAAAATTATAAAATTTTCATAACTTCCCTAAAAGAAGTTACCTATGGGCTATCTGCTGAAGAAATAAAGAAAAAAATCTGGAAAATTCAAAGTATTTCTACAAAAAAATATTATTTTTTTGAAGATGATATTTTACAGGCTTATAATCAGGCAAAAGGAAATGGTTTTTGAAAAAGGATAATTCGTATAAGGCGATTGTAGTTTGCGGATCTTTTTATGAGATTGCGAAGTTTAAAAAAATTGTTTTTGTAATATTTTTTTCGTAAAATAGTAAAAAAATAAATTATTAGGCAGATTTTTTTAACAAATTTGTGGAATAGAAAAATTTTAAATAATATTGTTTAATAGGGGGTTAATGCCCTTTATGAAAAAAATTGAAATAATATATCTAAAAATAATCTTATATTAATTGAATTAAAAGGGAGTAAAGATATAATAAACAAATAGTTGATATCTATAAAAAGGAGAAATATGGTTATGAAAAAAATAAAAATTTTTTAAAGTACTTATAATCGCAATTTTATCAGCAAATGTAGTTTATGCAGAAAGTTCAAGAAAGATAAGAATTAGTGATGTTCCAATGAGTAAAAATAGAAGAAGATTATAAGAAATTAGGTGATCGTGAAGATCTATTTATTAAAGATAAAAAAATGGGGTTTATAAATATTCTTATGGTGATACGGCACAAAAAGCTTAATGGGATAGATCCTAAAACTGTTGAAGTTTTTTTAATAAATTTTATTTGAAGGATAAAAATGGAGTTTATTATTTGGATGAAAAATAAAATAAAAAAATTTTTAAATTTAGAAGGAATGGATTTAAAAAAACTCTTGAAGTAGTTGACAATTCTTATTTAAAAAGATAAAAGATAGTGTTTATTTAGTTCAAGAAAATAAGTTAAAAAGATTGGAAAAAAATAGATCCAAAATACTTTTTAAAAAAATGTTGGCGGCAATTATGTAAAAAGATAAAAATGGAGTTTATAAATATTATTTTACTTATATCACTGTTAACGATAAAGAGTTAAAAAAAGAGCCAAATTTTGATGCTAAAAACATTTGAGATAGTTGATCCAGATGGACGTTATGTAAAGGATAAAAAAATAATGTTTATTGTGATGGAGAAATAATAAATGGTGCAGATCCGGCGACATTTGAAATGTTAAAAAAAGGGAATATAAATTATACGAAGGATAAAAATAATATCTATTATTGGAAAAACTAAAATAGAAGGTGTAGACAGAGATACATTTAAAATAATGGAAAATCCTGACTTTTTCAAAAAGATAAAAAAATAATATTTATTTTTTTAGGTGAAAAAAACAGAGTCTGAATCTTATCCACCTGAATATGAAAAAAGGAAATGATGTTTATTATAAAAATAAAAAAATTAAAAAGATATAGATGCCAATACATTTGAAACAATGATTTCGTTTTTTTGGTTTTAAGGATAAAAAAATGGATATTATGTTTTAGATAGGGATGGAAGTGTAGTAAAAAAATAAATGATAAGGAAGTAAAAATTAAAAAAATCTCGCTAAAAGTTCTTTTTAATAGTAATTTTTTTACGATGGTAAAAACTTATACTTCATAAAAAAATCATAAATTTGAAAAAAAATAAAAAAAAGCACCTAAAACTGATGGAATAAGTGAAATAAGTGATAGATATGTAGGAATTGGAAAAGTTTACTATTTAGATTATGATAAAGGTGAATTGATAAAATTAGAAAAAAATGATGGACGTGGAGTTTTTCGCTCTTGGTGAAGATTATGGAAAAGATTTTTAATTTGAATGCGGAAGGTGTAGAAACTACTAGAAGATATGTCTATTTTTAAAGGTAGAATCTTGAAAAATGCTGATTACGACAGCTTTTGGAATAAAATATAATGATCAAAAAAATGTATTTGAAATAAGAGATAAAAAAATAGAGTTTATGAAAACATTGAAAAATGAATAATTCGTATAAGGTGATTGTAGTTTATAGTTCTTTTTGTGAAATTGCGAAATTTAAGAAATTTTTTTGTGATATTTTTTTGCATAAAATAAAGCTATTAGGTAGATTTTTTTAGTAAATTTATGGAATAGTTTATTTTTAAATAATATTGTTTAATAAGGGTTAATGCCCCTTATTTTTTTAAATAAATTAAAAAAATTAATAAAAATATTATCTCTTTTATTTTTTTGAAAAAAATATGTTATACTTATAATAGGGAAAATGTACTTTGATAATAAAAAGTTTAATACTAAATCTTGCTGGTAATCATAAATTTTAGTAGCAAGTGCCTGCTAGAAAGAACTAATTATAAGTTAAAAAAAGAGGAAATATGGAAAAAAATATGTTATGTTAAGAGGAAAAGTTGTGGATAAGTGGTATGATTTTTGACAAGAGGGCTCATTATCATATTGTGGCTGTGGATAAAAAAATGGGAAAAAGTATGATTTGGCAGTTAATATTGGGAGTATTTATGAAAAGAAAAAAATGAGATTATTTCTTCAAATTTGAGGGTATACTACAGGAAAAAAATTATTTTTTTGTGAAGAAAGTGTGATTTCTAGGATGCTGTTACAAGAATCTGGAATTACAGAATGTGATAAAGATTTGTGTTTGGATTATGTAAGAATGAAATTGTTTCCGCATAATGAAATGATTCAGATGAAGGGATTTGATGAGAAACATGTGTATTTGACGGAGATTATTGAAAAATATGTTGAAAAGTCTAAAAAAATAATGATAATTATGAGGTATTTGCATTTGGAAGGCTTTTATGCTAATGGTAAAGGGCTGCATGATATTCACTTAAATCAGGGGAGTACAGGTAAATTTCAAAAATGATGCCAAGTATTCAGATGGAGGATTATTTTTTTAGAAATAGACAAAGTAATAGAATTATAGCCATATTTATTGCATTTGTTACTCAAAATCCAGATAAAAAGCATTTAAAAAAAGGGGAGTGTGATAAAAAAATGCCTATAAAAAAATAAAAAAACTGATGAAACGAAACTTAAAAATGAAAAAGGGAGGACTTTTGGAAATATATTTTTATTTCACATGAAAAGGCTAAAAAAATAATAATGAATTTACAGATTATTTGATAGATATTCTATCTAAAAAAACAGATGAAGAAATTTTTTTGATTTTTGAAATAATTACTGTTGAGTTGATGCAGGAGAGCTATAACGAAAAAGTTATGGTGCGCTTCGTATCTTGTAAATGGTGATACTGCGAGCTGGAGCTTTTGATTTTTTTCAGACTTTGGCTTATTTCACAAGGGGAAAAGATATTTTATTCAATTATGAAAGAAATCAGGATAATTTGTCAGAATATATAAATGTATCATTTGAAACAAAGTTAATGACAAACTATTTTTGAAAAATGAAAATTTTGCTTTTATTTCAGTTTATGCCTTTGCCAGAAAAAAACGATTCACATGAAATTTTTAAATAAAGAAAGTTATAAAATTAATGATAAAACTATTTTTTTAGGGATGATTTTATTGATAATTATAATAAAAAAATTAAATGAATACAAAAAGAAAAAAATAGGCTATATAAATAAAAAAATATCCAAAAAAATAACATTTCACTGGTGTACACAATTTCCAAGCAGCATGAAGGAAGTTTGTCCATCTTTGTTTAAAAAAATGTATTTTTTTAAATTTAATAAAAAAATTAAAATGATTGTTAAAAAAAGTAACAAAAAAATTCTTCTTAAAGGTTGAAATATTAACAAATATGTTTTAAAAATATATGTAAATAAATTTTTTTAAGGAGGCAAAAAAATGAAAAAGTTTAAAAAAATGATTTTTTTCTTTAATGTCAAGTTTGTTGATACCAGTAGCGGTAGCTATTAATTTTACAGGATTTGGGCTTGTTAAATTACTGCAAGTGCCAATATTTCTTGATTCAATTGGAACAGTGTTTATCAGCCTTATAGCAGGACCTTGGGTCGGAGTCGTAACAGCTGTTATTACAAGTTTAATTACAGGAAGTTTTTTTCTCCTGAATATTTCGCATTTATACCAGTGGCGGTAATTATGGCGCTTACTATGGGATTTTTAGCGAGATTTAGAATGAAAAAAATATTGTAATAAAAAAACATTAGTCTGTGCATTTTGTCTTGTATTTATTGCGATAGTTGTATCTGCACCAATAATAGTAATGGTTTATGGTGGAAATACTGGAAATTCCACATTTGGAGTAACTGCGTTTTTTTCTTGGCAACAGGTCAAAATATTTGGACAGCTGTTTTTTTAGTACGAATTTTTATTACAGAAACAACCGATAAAAATTATAACAGCAATAGTTGCAATGGCAATAATTAAGGCAATGTCGCCTAGATATTTGATAAAAATTCAAGTATGGAGAAAATTATATAAATAATCAAAAAGGATAGAATATAAAAATAATAAAAATAAGGAAAACAAATAAGTTATGAAAAAGATTTTTTTAAAAAAAACTTTACCCGCTGACAAAGTTATATTTGGCTTTTAGTATTGATAATATCAGCATTTATTATTCCAAGTCACATCTATGATTACTCAATGATAATAATTTGTGGAATTATAGTTTCTTTTTGAAAATAAATTAAAAAAATTTACAGCAAAAAGAATATTCTTAAGTTTATTCTGGCTTTTTTTACAGCGATATTTATTATTCAAAGCCTTTTTATACCAGCAGGTGAAGTTTGGTTAAAGTTTGGATTTATTTCAGTTTACAAGGAAGGAGTAATGAAGGCTATAGGTCTGACATCTAAGCTAACGGCGATTGTAAGTGCTTTAACAATGCTGACTTTAATAACTCCAGTAAAGGACTTTACTCTTGCGCTTGAAAAAAAGGGATTAAATCCGAAAGCTGCATTTATTTTAATGCTTACTTTGCAAACAATACCAGAAATGAAAAAGCAGGCAGATGTTATTATGGATTCACAAAAGGCAAGGGGAATTGAAACTGAAGGAAATGTCTTTGTCAGGGCAAAAGCGCTAATTCCCATATTTATTCCACTCGTACTTTCTTCCATTGCAAATACAGAAGAGCGGGCAATTACATTAGAAGCACGTGGATTTTCTGTTGGAGAAAAAAGAACAATATTATATGATATTGAAGAAACAAAAAATGATAAAATAATGAAAGTTATACTGGCTATTTTTTTATAGTTTTTGAGTATTGTTTGGAGGGTTTTATGGGCTATCTTAAATTAGAAAATGTAAACTATAAGTATCCATTGGAAGAAAAAAATACTTTGCAAAATATAAATATCGAAATAAAAAAAAGGCGAATTTTTGGGCTGTAATTGGAAAAAAATGGAAGTGGAAAAAAACAACACTTTGCAATATTTTAAGAAGATTTGTGCCTGATTTTTACAAAGGCGAACTAACAGGAAAAATAACTTTTGGAAGGCAAGGAACTAAAAGATTATAGCCAAAAAGGAAATTGTCCAAAAAGATCGGATTCGTTTTTTTCAAAAATCCATTTACTCAAATTAGCGGTGTTAAAAAAATACAGTTTTTTGAAGAAATAGCTTACGGATTGGAAAAATCTAGGAATAGAACGTGAAACAATAATTTCAGAAGTGGAAAAAAATATTAAAAGCTTCTTGAAATCGAAAAAAACTTCGTGATAAAAATCCATACAATTTATCTGGTGGGCAAAAAAACAAAGAGTCGCCCTTGCCTCAATCATCGCAATGAACCCCGATATTCTCGTTATTGATGAGCCAACTTCGCAACTTGACCCAAAAGGAACGGAAGATATTTTCAAAATTATAAATTTAATGGCAAATGAAGGAAAGACAATAATTCTGGTTGAGCATAAACTTGAACTTATTGCAGAATATGCTGAAAAATATTCTTGTTCTTGATGAAGGAGAGATAATTTTGAGCGGAAAAAGCGAATGAAGTTTTTAAATAATAAAAATTTTTGCTGGAAAAAGGAAATTGGGATGACACAGTATTCTATGCTTGCCTATGAACTTGAAAAAAAGTGAGAAAAAAATTGAGCTTTGAAGAAATTCCTATAACCAAGGAAAAAGACAGTGGAATTATTGAAAAAAATGAAAAATTGTTAAGCAAATCTTAAAAAAATATTTATTTAAAAGGAAAAAAATTATGAAACCAAAAGATTTGAAAAAAATAGAATCGTTCTTGTAAAAGGCGATATTACTGAATATCCTGCTGATGTGATTGTCAATGCCGCAAATTCTTCCTTGCTTGGAGGCAGTGGTGTTGATGGTGCAATTCATAGAAAAAGGCGGAAAAGGAAATAACAGAAGATTGTATGAAAAATACGTGATTCTCAAGGGAAATGCAACGTTGGGGAAGCTGTTATTACAAGAGCAGGAAACATGCCATTTAAAAATGTAATTCATACAGTTGGACCTGTCTGGCAGTCAGGAAAAGAATAATGAAAGTAAAATTATTTGCAGAAAAATTGTTAAAAAAAGCCTATATCTCAAGTTTAGAATTGGCTGAAAAAAATAAACTGAATAATATTTCCTTTCCAAATATCTCGACAGGAGTGTACAGATTTCCAAAAAGATTTAGCTGCAAAAAAACGGCTATTAATGCTGTGGTAGAATATTTGGAGAAAAAAATGATTTTATAGAAAAAAAGTAAATTTTGTATGTTTTTGAAAATGAAAAATTTTGAGATTTATCAAAAAAAGTTACTGGAAGAGAAAGGGATTTTTATGAAAGAAGGAAAACTGAAAAAAATTATAAAAAAATAGACTGGACTATATTTTTATTCCAAACCAAGAATACAAATTTTAGGAATTTTAATATTTTTTTGGATATAATATTGCTTTTTCTCAGTGACAAAAAGAAATGGAAAAAAAGGCTTTAACGTATCTTCTGTTTCAACTTCAATAGTCTTATTTGTACTATTTGTCTTATTAAATGGATTGTTTATTTTTTTATTACAAAAAAATAAATTTCCTAATATAGAATTTTTATGATGATTATTTTGTTTTCAAAAAAAGAGAAAGTGTATTATGAAAAATTTGAAATATTTTTTTCTTTAAGGATAATAGAGTATTTCAAATGAAGAAGTTTTTCTAAAAATTTTGTATAAACCTGATGGTGGTAATTGGAAAAAAAGATAGATGGAAGCGGGTATGATTATGACTTATTTTTCAGTATTTCAAAAAAATGTTTTTTTAGAAAAAAAGTTTTTCAAAAAGCAGTAGAAAATATTGAAAATGGTGGAGTTGAGATTTTTTTCCATTTCAAAATCAAGGTTTTGTGAAAAAAACAAATTTTTATTTTTCAAGCGAAGAAGGATTACAGAAATTGACTCAGATTTTTTTGAAAGTTCACCCTAAAAATACAAGTATCGAATAAGTCTGTAACATTTGATAATGAGATTTATGATTGGGAAAAATTATAATATTGAATTTGAAATTGGCACAATTACAGTAAGTGATTTGAAAAAGAATACGATTCTTGAAATTGAAGTTAAAAATACAGTAATTTGTCAGGAAATTTTTATTAAAAAAACTTAATAGAAAATTTTGATAAAAAAATATCCCTAAATTTTATTAGAAAAATAAGAAAATTTGGAAAGTGAGAAAGGGAAATTTTGATGAAAAAGATGCTTGTCAGGCTTATTAGGAATTATTTTTGTTATTTTTTTGTGATGACAATTGTTTATTGCCTATATTGCCTTTTTAAAATATTTGTTAATAAACACATACCTTTTTGAAGCACTGATTTTTTTAGGAATATGTAGTGGCTGGACATATGGATTAAATAGATATGATAAAAAAAATTTTGAAAATGAAAAGGATAAGAATAGAAGCAGATTTGCACCAAAAAGAAAAGAAAGAGCCGTCAAATAAAGAATTGCTGTCAGCTCTTTTTTTCTCGCATATATTCCAGCAATTATAACAATTTATATTGGAAATGTGACTCAACTGGCATATTTTATAAGTTCAACTGAGAAAACAAAATTTACAGCAGAGTTTTTTTAATTCGTTAAATGAAGTTTTTAATCAACAATTTTTTTATAAAAAAATTTATTAATAGTATCAGTAACTTTTATAATATTTGGAGTTTTTTTCAGTTTTAGAACAGTTACAGAATACATGAAGAGGAAAAAAAGAAGAGCTGGAACAATAAAATAACCGTTAAAGATAATTTATTAATAGAATTATTAAAGGAGCTATAATTATGAGTTTTATCACTGTAAAAAAATTTAAGTTTTAAATATCCTAATGGAACTGAAAATGTACTTAATAATGTTTCACTTGAAGTTACAAAGGGAGAAAAAGTCGCAATTATTGGGCAAAAATGGAGCTGGGAAAACGACATTAGTAAAAAAATGTTAAATGGACTTTTAAAGCCAGTAAGCGGAGATGTGATTGCAGATGACTGGAACACAAAAAGATTACACAGTTGCTAAAATGAGCCGAAAAAGTTGGATATGTTTTTTTCAAAAATCCAATGGATCAAATATTTCACAATAATGTCTATGATGAAATAGCCTTTGGAGCAAAAAAATTAAAAATATTCTCCTGATGAAATAAAAAAAAATGGTAGAAAATGCCATAAAATTAACAGAACTTGAAAAAAATATCAAAAGGAAAAATCCATATAACTTTGCCATATTCACTGAGAAAATTTGTTACAATAGCCGCAGTAATTGGGATGGGATCAGATGTCATTGTAATGGATGAGCCGACAGCAGGGACAAGATTTTTAAAGGAATGAAAGTTTTGCATAACTTAATTGATGAACTTCAGAAACAGGGAAAAAAACTATAATTACAATAACTCACGATATGGAATTTGTAGTAAAAAAATTTTGACAGGGTAATCGTAATGACAAATGGAGAGATTATCGCTGATGGAGATAAACGTGATATTTTTCTGGCAATTTGACACTTTGGAGAAAAAGTATGGTAAAACAGCCGTATATTAGTGATTTGGCTAGGGAAATGGAATTAGATGGGAAAGTTTTAAATGTTACAGAATTTATGGAAAATTATTAAAAATTTTTTTCAAATTAATAGATAAAGATTTTTTTATAGTATAATTAAATTGTAAAAAAACAGACATTTGTAGATAGAAAAATCAGTTAAACTGCCTTAAAATACAGGGCAGTTTTTATATTAACGATTTTTATATCATAATTCAAATTGCAGTTGTCTATTATTTTTTTAAGTCGAGGATAACACACCAAAAAAATAAAAAAATCTTTTTTTCCTTACAGATATTATTTGCAGTTTTTTGGTAAAACTTTTTAATTACATTATTGTAAAATTTATTTTAAAAATGTTATTATAAAACAAAAAGGATGAAAAAAAATTTATGAAAAAAAGGAGAATATTTTTTTATGTTATATCCAATGAAATTTAAAAAAATTTTTTTGTGGAAAAAAAGTGTGGGTGGACGTGAATTTGAAACAAAATTAGGGAATGAAACTGCCTAAAGGCAAGAAAAATTGGTGAATCTTGGGAAGTGTCGGCACATCCGCATGGAATGGGTATTGTGGAAAATGGTGCTTTAGCTGGGCAAAGGCTGGATGATATTTACAAGGAGTATAAGGGGGAACTTACAGGAAAAAAGGTTTATGAAAAATATCCAAATAAATTTCCGTTACTTATAAAATATCTTGATGTAAATGACAGACTTTCAATTCAAGTGCATCCAAGTGATGAAGTTGCCTTAAAAAAACATAATGAATTTGGGAAAAGTGAATCTTGGTATATAATGGAGGCAAGTGATGATGCCACTTTGATTTTGGGAATGAAGCCTGGAGTTACGAAGGAAAAATTTTTGGAAAAAGTGAAAAAAAATGATTTTGATGGATTATTTGAAGAAAAATCTGTAAAAAAGGGTGATTTTATTGATATTACGCCAGGAACAGTTCATGCTTCACTAAAAGGGAGCGTAATTTTTGCGGAAATTCAGCAAAATTCAGATGTCACTTATAGAATTTATGATTTTTGACAGAATTGATAAAAAAATGGAAAGAAAAAGGGAGCTGCATTTGCAGGATTCGGCTGATGTAATTGATTTTTGGAAAGGAAGTGGAAATTAAGAATACTGATTTTGATGAATCTGAAAATGGGAAAGATATTTTTGAGAAAAGAATATTATAGAAAAAGAATATTATTCGATTGATAAAATAAGATTTAATGGTTCTTTTGAAGATGTAAATAATGAAAGTATGACAATTTACTCGTTCCTTGAAGGAGAAGGGAAAAATTGTGTGGGGAGACAAATGAAGAACTTTCGGTTAAAAAGGGTGAAACAATTTTAATTCCTGCTGGAATTAAGACAAAAAAACTGTTGGGAAGTTTGAGATTTTAAGAACAATAATTTAAATAAATATGGGCAAGGATTCTAGTATTCTTTTAGGCAAAAAAATTAGATGATTTGCCTTGTTTTTTTAGTGGGAATATGTTATTCTAATATTATACGAATGACATTTTTTTAACAAAAAAATAACAAGAAGTCAAGTATTGAATTTTTATAAAAAAAGGAAAAAAAGTGAAAAAGAAGGATTTTATTGTTTGGAATAATGTTGGGAACTTCATCTTGTGGAATTATTAGTGGAGTTGGAAGTGTAGTAGGAGGAACTATAAAGGCTGCTGGTGGAGTTACAGGAGCAGTTATTGGAACAACTGGGAAATTAATTGGAGGTATTATTGGCGGAAGTAATGGAGAAATTAAAGCTAAAAATACAAAATATAAATTTTCAGATGCAGAAGTGGAAATAACTGGTGGAAAGACCATTGTTACAGGAATTTTGACACATAATGGAGTGACTAAAAAAAATTTGACCATTGAAATTCCATGTTTTGATAAAAATGGAGCGAAAGTAGGAGATGCTGTAGATAATATCAGTTCACTTGCAAAAAATGAAAAATGGGAATTTCAGGCGATTCTTAATACGAATGAAACAAAAACTTGTAAATTGAAGGATACGTATATTTATGAGGGAAATACAAATATGATTATCGAAGGCAATGATGAAGATAATGACAATATTAATAATGTTGAAGAAAAATAAAATAGGAGGGAATAGTTAATGATAGGAATTATTGGGGCAGTGGTTGAAGAGGCTGAAGCGATAAAAAAGGAAATTAAGGAAATTAAGGAAACTGTGATAAGTGGAATATCTTTTTACTGGGAAATTTAATGATAAGGATGTTGTTTTTTTGTACAATCTGAATCGGAAGGTAAATGCTGCGATTACAGCGACTTTATTAATTGAAAAATTTAAAGTGAGTGAAGTGATCTTTTCTGGAGTGGCTGGGTCATTGGATGAAAGATTGAAAGTTGGGGATGTTGTTATAGGGCATGACATTGTTCAGCACGATGTTGATGCTACAGCATTTGGATATAAAATGGGACAGATTCCGCAAATGAAGGAATGGGCTTTTGAATCGGATAAGGAATTGGTTGAAAAGGCTGGAAATATAAATGATTTTTGATCATCGCATATTTTTTTGGAAGAATTTTGACAGGAGATCAGTTTGTAAGTAAAAAAAGGATGTGAAGATTCGGCTTGGGAAGGATTTTGAAGCACTTTGCGTGGATATGGAAAGTGGTGCCGTGGCTCAAGTCTGCACAAGATTAGGCGTGAAATTTTTAATAATTCGTTCAATTTCTGATTCAATCACAGATGAGTCTGATATGGAATATGAGACTTTTTGTAAAATTGGCGGCCAAAAAAATTCTACCAGAATATTAAAAGAGATTACTTTATAATATAAAAAAATAGAATGTTTTTAAAAATAGGAAGTTGTAAAAAAAGTTATTTAATACTTGCAAAAAAATTTGTTTGTATAATAAAAAGTTAAGATTTTTTTGTAAAAAAAGTAAATAAAAATAAGGAAATGAAGGGAGAAAAAAATATGAGTTTTCGATTAAATCCGTTTAAAGTTATGAGAGCTGTGGGAATTGTTGCAATTGTAGTTTATGGAGCAGTGCTTGTTACGGGATATAAAAAGTCAAAGGTAAATACGACTGAGAGCATTACAAAGGATATGAAAGTAAGAAATAAGAATTTTTATAATTCAAAGGATTATAAAAATAACCTGACTTTGCCAAAGCAAGTTGTGGAAAAATAACAATGAAACAGTTGCAAAGGAGATGGAGCAGGCTAAACCGGCAGAAACTGTAGATTTACAAAAGAATTCTGCAAAATTCTAATAAACAGAAGACTGATGCAAAAGCAGCAGATGAAGCTAAAAAAAAGGAAGAGCAGGCAAAATTAGAAGCGCAAAAATCGGAAATGCAAAAAGTGGCTCAACAAAAAGCGGCTGAGCAAAAACGTCAGGAAGAGGCAAAACTTGCAGCCAGACAAGCCGAAATAAAAAAACAGCAGCAAATAGAAGCGGCAAGAAAGGAACAGGCGGCGGCACAGGCAAGAGCAGAAGCGGCAAGACAACGTGCAAAAAGAAGAGGCAGCTAAAAAAAGCCAAAGAGGAAGCGGCAAAAAGAGCTAGAGAAAAATGCAAAAAAACATCAAGGGCCTAAAAAAAGTACATTCAAGTGGCTTCAGTAACAACAGAAGCTTTCAGCAAGAGGAATAGCAAAAAGGCTTGGTGGAAACTTTTATTATAAAAAAACAACTGTAAACGATAAAAACAGTTTATGTAGTAATGTCAAATATGACAGACAATCCTAATACATTAAAAAGCTATGGAAAAATCAAGCAAAAAGAGCAGGTGGCGGTTATATGATCCGTTCAGTTGGAAAAATAGGCAGAATAAAAAGTTTTTTTGAAAATAAAAAAATAAACTTAAAGAATGGAATAAAATAAATTTATGAATAAAAATTATAAAGGAAACATTATACCAAAAAGAGATTGTAGAAGAAGTAAAGATTGCTAAAAGTATCATTTTGACGGCACATGTTAATCCTGACGGAGATGCGCTCGGTTCAATTTTTGGCATTTTATTTTATGATAAAATGAATATTGCCAAAAAAAATAATATTGAAAAAGGATGTAAAAATTATTATTGATGACAAACTTCCTAAATATATGCGACATTTTGAAGATACAAAGTTAATTTGGAATTATGAAAAATTTTGTGATGAATTTAATAAAGATGCTCAAAATAGTAAAAAAATTTGATTTGTTTATAAGTTTAGATTGTGCAAATGAGGAAAGATATGGAAAGTCTGTAGAAATAAAGAAATTAAGTAAAAAAAGTCAATCAATATTGATCATCATGTAAGCAATACTGAACATGCTGATTTTAACTATGTGGAAGATATTTGCAGCACAAGTGAGCTTCTGTATCAATTTTTAGAAATTTTTGATATTGGATTGACAAAAAAAATTGCTGAGTATATGTATCTTGGAATAATTAACGATACTGGAAACTTTAGGCATGACAATGTTACAGAACATACTTTTTTTCTTGTTTGTTCAAAAATTAATTGGAGCAGGTGTGAATAATCACAAAATTGCCAATATTATTTTTTTGAAGTTAGTGAAAAAAAGGTTGAATTAATTGGTGAAGTTTATAAAAATAAAAAAATTAATGAAAAATATAAGTTTGCCAGTTATTATTTGACACAGGAAAAAATGAAGGAACTGGGAATTGAAAAGGATGATACAGATGGTATGGCGGAAATGCTTTTTGAGAATTGAAGGAATGGAAATTTCTCTGTTTGTAAGGGAAAAATATTGATGGTTTCTCTAAAGGGAAGTTTTTCGTGCAAAATGATAAATATGATGTAAATAAAATAGCTTCAATTTTTTTGGTGGCGGAGGACATATAAAAGCCGCTGGATTTAAGACAGATTTATCTTTTGAGGAAAATTTTAGAAAAAAACATATAAGGAATTAGAAAAAAATAAATTTAAATAAAAAAATTTTAATTTGAGGATTTGAGGAAAGGAGAGTTTCAATGGTTGATTTTTAATATGTTTAATTATCTAAAAATAAAAGGGCTTCTCAAATAATCAGCTTGCAGCGAATTTTTCAAGAAATTGAGAAGGCTAATCAAAAATATTAATGAAATTTTTGGAAAATAATCCAGATGCTGTTTTGAAAAAAATAGAATATAAATATTTGGATAAGGAAAAAAAGCAATTACAGTTTGAAATTAAAATAGAGGTTGTGGATAAATAGTGAAAAAAATAAAAATAAAAAAAGAATAGCAGTAACTTTTATGGTTTGGGAGTAATGGTAAGCTGTTCATCGGTTGGTAAAAAGAACAGTTCCAGATTCAGCAGTCGTTTCAAGAGATGTAGTTGTAAATAATAGTATTGCTGAAATAAAGAAAAAAATTTAGTGAAGATATAAAAATCAGAAAAATGTTGGGCTTTATAAAAAGGGATTTAGAAACTGGAAGGTAATTTTTATATGGCAAACAGGCATATTATCAGGTATTTGTAACAGAAGACGGTAAAATCGTCTCTAGTGAAAAGATTTGAATATAAATAATATTTTTATAGCAAGTATTCTAAAGAAAGGGGCAAGACCCCCTGTGGAAACAAAAAAATTAGATTATTGAACAGGTCTTATTTATTAATGAGCTCCATTTTTTTATTTATATGAAGTTAAAACTTTTTACTAAACCTTATTAAAAAAAGAAATTTATATTTTCTTTAAATTTTTTTATTTGTTATTATTTTTCATTATTATCTTCAATTTTTGAAGATTCTAAATTATTGAAGACATTAATTAAGTTGTCTGAATCAACATCATAGTAGATATCATCATTAAAAATAATTATTTTTCTTCTATGTTAGAATTTTCTATTTTTCCAATTTCCTGATCAGCATTATTAGATTTTTTTGTGATATATTTTCTAGAATATTTTTGAGAAATATTATCGGTACTTTTCTTCGTTATTTTTGAACATAAGGGTTTTTGATTTTGAGATTTTTTTCTTTTTTTCTCCTTTTTGGCTTCTTTATTTTCATCAGCATCATTAATTATGAAAAATCGAGTCAAAAAAATTACAAAGAAGTCATTAATTGCAGAACTTTCCTTTTCTGTTTTTTTAACATAAGAATAGTACCTTCTAATAAAAGCAATTAAAAATCCTTGCTATTGTTTCAGGGACAATCTTATCATATTTTTTTCAGGAAAAGCATATTTTAATGTTGTTATAAAAAAATGAAAAATCTAAGTTCGATTTTTTTGTATGATTTTACAAGCTCCTCACGGATATTTTTTTGTTAATATCAGATAGTTCAAGAGCTAGATTTCCAAGCGGACTTCCTCCGTGAAATTTGTTATTTTCAATGTTTTCAAAAATATTTTTTTCAAAAAAATAGTGAAATTTTTTTGAATTGACAAGTCATCTACATTATTGTTGAAAAAAAATTTATAAGATTTTTCAGTATGATATTTTATAACAGCAATAAGAAGTTCTTCCTTGCTGGAAAAAAATTTATAGAAAATATCATTAGGCATTTCACAAGCCTTAAAAAAATATCGGTTAATTCCGTGTTTTTTTGTAGCCTTTGTAATAAAAAAAGCTTTTGCACTTTGCTGTATTATAAAAATTTTTTGCTATATTTTTTTAGTCATTAAATTTACCTCTTTACAGTATTTTTGTATATTTTTATAATTTAATTTGAGGATTGTCAATAAAAAAATAATTAAAAAAACTATAAATAAATAAAAAGGATGTGATTTTATGAAATACAATTTTGATGAAATTATTGACAGAAAGAGCAATCATTCTGTAAAATACAATGAACTTATAAGAAAATTTGGAGTAGATGATGTAATTCCGCTTTGGATTGCAGATATGGACTTTAAGACAGCGCAGCCCATAATTGATGCTCTTGAAAAAGCTCAGCACGGAATTTTTTTGGATATGTTTACCGTCCTGATGAATATTTTTGAGTCATTTATAAATTGGCAAAAAAAGAAGATTTCGGATGGGAAACCAAGAAAAAGAACTGCTTTAGTTTTAGTATTGGAGTTGTTCCGACATTAGGATCATTAATACAGCTTTTTTTCTGAAAAAGGGTGACAAAAATTTTAATACAGACACCTGTTTATTCAGAATTTTATGATATTAGTGAAGATAATGCAAGAATTATTATCGAAAAATAAATTTATTGAAAAAAATGGAGAATATTCGCTTGATTTGGAAAAATTTGGAAAAATAAATTAAAAAGAAAAACCAAAAATTATTTATTTTCTGTAATCCTCACAATCCTTTAGGACATGTGTGGACACATGAAGAATTAGAAGCAATTGGGAATTTGTGCATAAAATATAAAGTTCCTGTAATTTCAGATGAAATTCATGCTGACTTGACATTGTGGGATAACAAGCATATTCCAATGGCAAGTGTCTCTGAAGAAATTAGACAAAATACGATAACTTGTACTTCGACAGGAAAAGCCTTTAACCTTGCTGGTCTTCAAAGTGCCACAATAGTTTTCAATAATTTGGAAGTAAAAGCCAAATTTGACAGATTTTGGAAGGATTTGGAAGTTCATAGAAATAATCCGTTTAATTTGGTTGCTACAATTGCGGCCTATTCTGATGGTGGAGAGGAATATTTAAAGCAATTAAAGAAATATTTGGAAAATAATATTTTATTTTTAAATAATTTCTTTAAGGAATATATTCCAGAAATTATGCCAAATATTCCGCAAGCAACATATTTAGTATGGCTAGACTGCAGAAAAATTATGTGAAAAAGTTTGGATTTAATCAGGAACAGCTTGAAAAAAATTTATGCTGACAAAGGCAAAATTGGGATTAAATGAAGGGCGAGTATATCAAAAGGGGATTAGAAGGATTTATGAGATTAAATACAGCTTTGTCCTAGAGCAGTTTTTAGAAAAAAAGCGTTAAATCAGTTAAAAGATGCAATTTCAAATGAAAATAAAAAAATTAAAATAAAATAATTTTTATTAATAATTACATACACCTACACCTTAATAAGTAACTACAAAGGAATAATTAAGTAATTTCTATTTATTAGCCTGTATAATTACAACATACAATTATGACAATACATGAAAATTATAAAAAAACCGATTGTTATGATGGAATAGAAACGAAAAAGTAAATATATGGACAATTTTATAGTTGTTGCCACTTATAAAGTAAAGGAGGTGTATGTAATTTATGGCAAACATTAAGGAAATTTATTTGGCTGGAGGTTGTTTCTGGGGTGTGGAAAAGTTTTTTAAAATGGCTCCAGGTGTTATTAAAACATCAGTTGGCTATGCAAATGGACAAACTCTAGATACTAATTATGATATTCTAAAAATGACTGATCACGTTGAAACTGTGCATATAACGTACGATGCAGATCAAGTATCTCTAAATCAGCTTCTCAACTATTATTTCTCAATAATTGACCCGACAAGTATTAATAGACAGGGACTTGATGAAGGTCGACAATATAGAACTGGAATTTATTATGTGGATAAAGATGAATTAAATACAATAAGGACAAGGGTAGAAAATGAGCAGAACAGATATTCAAGAGAAATTCAAGTAGAAGTTAGGCCGTTAAAACATTATATCCTAGCTGAAGAATACCATCAAAATTATTTAGATAAGAATCCTAATGGATACTGTCATCTGGATCTTGAAAAATGCTATAAAAAAATTTTTTTCAAAGGAATAAAAATAAGAGTAGAAATAATAAGTCGGGAAATCCCTGACTTTTTGCTTTTTGATTTTTATCTATTTTTCCATTAGAATAATGGATTTATTATGAATTTTATTTTTTTAAATTTAAGTATTAATTGCTATTACTTGAATTACTTGAATTACCTGAATTTGATTTATTAGAATTTATAATATCTTTACTTAAAACAGAATATAAAAAGATTTACATATCTCTTGGCTGCATGAGGTTTTTGGATGTGTTCCATCCTTGTAAAAAAATATTGCTGTTTTTCCTTTTGAATATGAATACCAGTCGATTACTTTTTATATTTGGATTTTCAGAACTTACTTTTTTTAATTTCTGCATTAACGCTATCTTGCCAAGGATCAGGCATAACTGTATTTATAAAGTAAACATCATGACCTTGCAACGTTTGTAAAACAGATTTCATATCCTTTTTCAAAAAAATTGTACCATTTGTACCAAGAGCAATAACGACTATTTTTTTCAATTTTTCCATTTTGAGCAAAAATTCTTTAACATGTTTGGCAATTCATAAAATTGGCGACCGACTTTTGTTTCTATAATGGCATTTGGATATTTTTTTCTTCAAATCAAATTTTTGTCATATGAAGTACCGAATCTCCAATAAACAATATTTCCCTTTCATCGTTTGGATATTTTTTTCAAAATTTCATCTTGAATTTTAGATTCCGCTTCAATACTTTTTTTGAAGGTGTATTTAAAGCCGCCAGCAATTTATCTATTGTCAGTTCTTCATTTTGGGAATTTTTGTACTGCTGCAGAAGCAGTATTTGCTGGAGTTTCCTTTTTATTTTTCTTCAGCGGCTGGAGTCTCCAAAGCTTTTTTGAACTTCCTTCATTTCTTCCAGATCTTTATTTTCATAAACTGGAGAATATACTAAAATTGCAAGAATAGCGGCTAAAAACTGGATAGCTAGCATAATTTATAGCTTTTCTCATATTTCTTGCTATTTTTTTCAAGCAGAATATAGCATAGTTCTGAAATTACAATTAGAATAACAACTTGAATGAAAAAAATTTCTGCATATTTGAAAGTTTTGCCCATTTAAAAATATTCACGTGTAAATATCATAATAGGGTATTGCCATAAATAGTACTGATACTGATGCTGTCCTAATCTTATAATTGGATTAAAAATTTTTGGATGTTTTTGAAAGACTGAATTTCTGTAATTCTGGCTTTGAAAATAGCAAGATTGTAAATCCAATTAAAATACTAGCTAAAAACATTAATCCATAATAGTTATAGGCATTTCTGTAATCTATTCCAAAAGAAAAGAAAATAAGAGATGCTAAACCAAGTATTCCTAAAATAAATATAATTTTTCTTCTCGATCTTATTTTGTGATTTCCCTATTTGCATAAAAACAAGCTTTATTCCAGCAGGAATGAAAAATGCAAATGCACGAGTGTCGGTTCCATAATATATTCTTGAAAAATTTGCTCCTTCTGGAGAATTTGAAGTTACATAAAAATACGTAAGCCATCATTAAACCTGAAGCTGTCCCAATTACCAAAAAGAACAATACTGATTATGTTATTTTTTTAATTTAAGTTTTTTTCAATCCTTGAATTAAAATTGGAAAAAAATACATACATTTGAGTCAAGAAGGATAATGCCCAAACATGAGTAAGCGGTAAAAATAATTCCAAAGCTATCAAAATAGGACATTTTTTTGAAAAAAATTTGATAAATATTATTTAGTCCCTAATATTGAAAAATAATGCACTGTATTTATACTTATCTTCAAGTCCATTATTTACGAAATATAATGCTATAGTTGAAATTAAGATAACAATTAAAAAGGCTTTGGGTAAATCTTTTTAATCTTCGATTAATTACAGAAAATATTGAAAAATCTCTTGAAAAGCAGACCGCCAGTTACCAAATATCCGCTTAATGCAAAAAAATATAACAACTCCAATATAAGTTCCCTTGTAGGAAAACCAGTGATAGACACAAATAAGAACAAGTGCAACTGCCCTTAATATGTCAAGACTTTGTATTCTTTGTTTTTTTCATAAATAAAAAAATTCCTTTCTTTTTTATCTTTTTTAATATAATTTATATAACGTTAAAAATTTTTTTACTACTAAAAAAATTAATATTGAAAAAAACTACCTTAAAAACAAACATTAAAAATTGTTAAATCTATTTTTTATGATAGCTCAACTATTTAAGTTTGAAATTAAAGTAGTTTTTTTGAAATTTTGTAATTAAATTATGAATATTTTTGGAATTATGAAATTAATAGTTTTTTTATTGTATCTTTTGTTAAATTTCTCAAATCTATTATTTTTTTCACTATTTCCATCATTATTTTTGTGGATTTGAAGGATTATTTTTCAAAGAATCATTATTTTTTTGTATCCTTATTTTTCTTCTTCTTTATTTTCTTCAAGATAATGTTTTTTTAATTTCATTTGTTAAAAAGTCTGCATAATATCTTTGTCCTTTATCATTTGGATGAGTTCTGTCCTTGTAAAAATATTGATTTTTACCTTTTGCGTAAGAATACCAGTCTATAAGATAGGCATTTGGATATTGAGCAACTTTTTCCTTAAGTTTTTTTGTTTACTTCCTGTTCCCATGGATCTTTATGTGCAGTATTCATAAAGAATACATCTTTCCCATTTGCCATTTTTCATAACATAGTCAAAAATCTTTATCTGTAAATTTTCCATTTGTTCCAAGGTGAACAACTAACGTAGTTTTTAACTTTCCATTTTCAACTAATTTTGTAACAATTCCTGGAAGTGTTGAAAATTGACGTGAAATTTTTGTGTCAAAATATGGATTTTTAAAATTAGGAGCAATATACTGCTTTACTGCTATCCATTATTGAATCTCCTACAAATACAATATCTTCTGGAACTTCGCCAGCAACAATAATTCCAGAACCAAAAAAATTAATACAACTAGCATAAATAAAAATTTTTTTCATAAAATTTCTCCCTTTTTATATTTTTAAATTATAAGTTATTATAAAATATAATTTTTACTTTTTGTCAAATATTTAAAAAAATTTAGATTTCATTAATTATTATTTTAGAAAAACTAAAGATAAAAAAAGAAGAGGCTAACCTTTAATAAAGTTACCATTTAAAGATAGCCTCTCTACTTAAATTAATTATTTAGTTTTCCAAATTTCATCTTCATATTGTGCAATTGTTCTGTCTGATGAGAAGAACCCTGCTTTTTGCCATATTGTTTATTACTTTTTTTGTACCACAAGTCTTTGTTTTCATAATCTTTAAACATTCTTTTCCTTTGTATTGCAGTAATCTGCAAAAGTCAATTAAAGTCATAAACCAGTCTTTATTTATTAATTCATTTTGAAGTCTTTCCAATCTTTCTTTATTTCCAACTTTAATTAATTCATCTGAAGTTATGAAATCAACTACTTCTTTAATTCCTTCTTGTTCATAGTAATCTTTTTGAAACATAACCTGAAGTTTCATATAATTTTATTATTTCATCACTTTGTTTTCCAAAAAAATATAAATATTTTTCATCGCCTACAAGGTCATGAATTTCCACATTTGCTCCATCCATTGTTCCAAGTGTCAATGCTCCATTTAGCATGAATTTCATATTTCCAGTTCCGCTGGCTTCTTTTTGAAGCAAGAGAGATTTGTTCTGAAATATCAGTTGCTGGAATAATTTTTTTCAGCTAATCCTACATTATAGTTTTTCAACTAGGTAAACATTTAAGTATTTGTTTACTTCTGGATTGTTGTTTATAATTTCTGATAGACAAAGTATCAAGTGGATTATGTCTTGGGCAATGACGTAGGCTGGTGCAGCTTTTTCCACCAAATAATACTGTTATTTTTTTGTTTCAGGCAATTTTCCATTTTTTTAATATCTAAATATTTTTTTAATTACATATAAAGCGTTCATTTGTTGACGTTTATATTCGTGGAATCTTTTAATTTGAGTATCAATGATACTATTTTTCATCTATAATGATTCCTTGTGTATGTTTTTAAGTATTTTTTTCAATTTAATTTTATTTTTCGTGTTTAATTTTGCGCTAATTTTTTTCATATACATTTTTATCATCTACAAATTTCAAAAGTTCCTTTAATTGTTCAGCATCTTTTAAATAATCTGTACCAATTAATTCTTTGAAGTAATCAGCCAAGTCTTCATTACAGCTTTTCAAGCCATCTTCTAAATGTAATTCCATTTGTTTTATTATTGAATTTTTTTCAGGATAAATTTCATAGAAATCCTTAAGTTCACTATTTTTTTCAATATTTCAGTATGCAAATAAGCAACTCCATTTACACTTGAAGAAAAGTGAATATCCATATTTGCCATGTGAACTCTATTTTTGATCATCTATAATTTGTACCTTTTTATTTGAATATTTATCTTTTATAATTTTATCCAGTTTTTTTATAATTTCAACAATATTTGGCACAACTTCTTCCAAATAATCTAAAGGCCATTTTTTTCCAATGCTTCTGCCAAAATTGTATGATTTGTGTATCCAGTCATTTTTTTGTTACAATTTCCACTGCCTCATCAAAAGAAATATTATGTTCTTCAGTCATGATACGAATTAATTCAGGAATTACCATACTTGGATGTATCATTAATTTGAACAAAAGCATAATCTGCTAAATCATGAATATTGCTTCCTTTTTCAGTTGCTTCAGCAATAATCAATCTTGCTGCATTTGATACCATGAAATATTGTTGATAGATACGTAGCAATTCCCCTTTTTTTGTACTGTCATCAGGGTATAGGAATAATGTTAGATTTTTTTCAATATTTTTCTTCATCGAATGAAATACCATCTTTTATTAAATTATAGTCAATACTTTCAATGTCAAATAAATTTAAGTAATTTTTTTGTATCTCTTTCATATCCTAAAAATGTCAATTCTTTTTAATTTTTGAATGTAAAGTGAAATTTTTGAATTTAACATCATATCCGATATTTGTATCTCTTAACCAGCTTTCATCTTCAATCCAGTAGTTTGCTTCAGCCTTTTGCTCATTATTTCTAAAAAAACTTGCTTGAATAATCCGCAATGATAGTTAAGTCCAACTCCTTCTCCATTAATTCCCAAAGTTGACATTGAATCAACGAAACAAGAAGCAAGTCTTCCAAGTCCACCATTTCCCAATGAAGGTTCTGTTTCAACTTCTTCCACGTGGCTTAAATTTTTTTCCTGCAGCCTTCAATTCATCTCTAACTTTTTATAAATTCCCAAGTTAATCAAGTTGTTTGATAATAATTTTCCAATTAGAAATTCTGCAGAAATATAGTATATTTTTCTTTTTTTAGATTCATTTTTTTAGTTTTTTTCATCTGCTCTTTTCTTTAATATATTCAAGCAACTTATAGTAAATTTCTTGATTTGTCATTTCGCTTAATTGCTTTTTCATTTTTTTATTTAAAAAAATCTGTAAATTTATAACTCACTGTCTTAAATTGTCTCCTTTTAAATTTTATTTTTATTTTATAATATTTTTTTATATCATTTAAATTGCTTCAAAATTGGAAAACTAAAATTAATGAACCTATAGCTTGAGTATCCATTCATAATTTTTGTATCCAATTTTAAAGTTGTTTTTACTATGTTGATCCTATTATATAACTATTTTTTTAATTTGTCAAGACATTTACGTAAATGTAGACAAAAGGCTTAAAAATATAACTTAATAGGTATCTTTACAAAAAAATTTTTTTAAAATATCAAAAAAATAAAAAAACCCAGAAAAAAATTTCTGAGTCTTATAGGCTTTGGTATAAGCCGGATTCTGTATTAGTTAATCATTTATCTAAATCAATAATTGCTTATGGATTTTAGCGAGCTACCAATCAAGCCAAGACGGGCCGTCTCTAACAGCTTTCTGCTTGCCCTTGCTTTTGAGAGGGGTTTACCTAGCTGATTTAATCTCTTAAATCACTGGTAGTCTCTTACACTACCTTTTTCACCCTTACCTGAAAAAAATCAGGCGGTTTCTTTTCTGTGGCACTTTCCTTAGATTTCTCCCAGCAGCCGTTAGCTGCCTCTCTTGCCCTGCAAAGTCCAGACTTTTCCTCTTAAAAAAATTTTTTTGTTCTAAAAATTCTCAAGCGATTAACTCCAAAAACCTGAATTTATATTACCATTTTTTTGTTATATTTGTCAATTTATTCTTTTTATTTTATTTACTCAGAAAGAATTTGAAGAAACATAAATTTTTTTATCAGTTATATTGAAAAAAATAGTGGCAGAAAAAAATTAAAAAAATTTGAAATATTTTTTCTTGCTTGTGATATAATAAGACAGGTTTTAATAATTAGAAAAAAAATTTTTGAGGTGATTATAAAAATGAAAAAAATTAACATTATTTTTTTATGGCATTGCTTGTATTTAATGTGTCATTTGCAAAGGAAAAGGAAAAAGATTGATACGACTTTTTACATTTCAAGGGTATTCTCCAACATCAAGCAGCAGTATAAAGGTCAGTCCTAGAACAAAAAAATTACGAAGAACTCAAAAATTTCTTATCCATCGTTTATAGGTGGCGCAAATTCTGATATTGTTAAGAATATGAATGCAATTATGGAAAACTTTATTTCAAGATATAAATCCACAAAGCATGTATCATATAGTACTTCTTATGAAGTTACAGCGGAAAAATAGTTTATTTTTTTAAGCGTTTTGTTTACAATTAACTTAACAGATAACGATACAGGACAAAAAGACAGTTCTTCATAATGCAATATCTTATAACTTAAAAAAAGTGGTAAACAATTGCAACTTAAAGATTTATTTGTAGATGGATTTAATAGTGAACTGACAGATGTTGTAAATTCAAGATTTAAACAGTTTGGACTTCCACAAATTGATAAACTTGATGATATTGACAGACAACAAAGTTTCTATTTGGAAAAACGATGCTCTTGTCTTGATTTTTCAATAAAGGGGAAGCTTCTAACTTTGCTGATGGAGAAGTTTATATTCCATTCTTGCTTACAGACTTGATTGGTCTTTTGCGATAATTTACATAGAAAATATATAAAAAAATACACTAAAAAAATAATTTACTTTTAATTATGATAGTGTATTTTTTTATATTTTTGTATATAAACTTGACTTTTTAATTAATTTATGGTATTATTAATTAATTTCTAATCAAAAAAATAATTTTGACATATAATGATTTTTTTGTATCTTATTTTTTTGCGAATATTTTTTTCAGTTAATAAATCGAATAAATTATTAATATTCAGAGCTTGAATAGAAAAAGAACTGAGCAAAAACAGACTTTATTAATTTAGAAAAACAATATAAGAAAGGATGTTGGGAATAAATTAATATTAACAGGAGTCAAAATTTCAAATATGAAGAATATTGAATAAAGAATTTAGTAGGCATAGAATATATTTTGATGGAGATTTTGAATATAAAAAAATAAGTTAGATGAATTAGAACAGGTGGAAAATATGGCTTTTGAAATTCTTCATTGAAAACAAATGAAACAGAAATTCAAAATCTCGAAATAAAAAAATAATTTGCAACAAAATAATAACAACAATTTAGAAGATGTTTTTAAAAAAATCTGAGAGAAAGGGTTGGAAAAATAGAAATGAGAAAAATTAAAATATATTTTTGTTATTTGTAATACTAATATTTGGATTGAATTCTTGTCTAACTACATTGGTAGGTTGGGGAATATGTGAAGAAATTGGTTGTACTCCATCACCAAAAATGGAATCGAGGGAGTAGAAATCTTTGCAGAAGAAAAATTTTTCTAGAATTTAAAAAAATTATTTTTGAGTCATTAAAGAAAAAGAGAAATTGTAGTGGTAAAAGCTGGAATCAATGAAACTTTTTAATGTTAATCTTCCCTAAAAAAATTTTATATTAAAAAAAAATTTGATAAAAGATGGTTATTATCTATATGATGAAAAAGAAAAATAGGCTTTTTTTGTAATAGAGGATTTCAAGAGCCCTCAAAGTTATGATAAAAAGAGACATAGAAAAAAATATTTAATGGAACTGATAGAAAAGATTATAAAATTATAAATGTTAATAAGGGTGTACAGACATTAAAAAGACAAAGAAGGATTAATTTTAAAATTAAAAAAACTTTCAGAAAATTATTATGCCTCAGCAAGTTTTTTTATGAAAGTGATGAACATTCAAAAAGAAATACAAGAAATTTATGATTATTTATTAGAAAAAAATGTAAGAATTGGGGTGTATTTAAAATTTTGAACAATTAAGTAAGGCACTAGTTTTTCAATATTGCATATAATTTAAATATTCGATATTAAATTCTCAATTTTTGATAAAAAAAGAAGCTGAACACAAAATTTTTAATCATTTTGAACAGCCTCTTTTTTTATATGCTTGATTGGGAACTGTATTAATTTATACTTAACCTTATTTAAAAAAATAAAGATTGTATTTTATTTTGTAGCTTTTTTTCTATAATAATTTGTCGATTATAAGTATCCATTTTTAGCTTTTTGCTCCTATTGGGATGGCTATAAAAGGTCTTACGTGTCCAGACTTGAAGTTTTTTTATGATTGGGATATTTAATTTTTCCAAAATTGTCATAGAATACTTCATCAATTGTCATGTCTGTAGGATCAGCCTGTTTTGGGTTTTTAAAGTCGCCAAGTATGATTCCTTGTAATTTGTCAAATTTTTCCAGCGAGTCTAAGCTGTTGTAACATTCTATCTATACGGTAGCTTGCTTCATTTGTTTCTTCCAGAAAAAAAGTATTTTTTTCCATCTGTATTAATTTCGTGATCCGTTCCAAGCGTTGCAACTACTAAGGACAAATTTCCGCCAGTAATTTTTCCGCTTCCACGTCCATTTTTCATGATTGAATATGTATCATCAAAATCTAGCAAGTTGTATGATTCATTGCTCATAAATACTTTGTTAAAAGCATTTTCTGTAACAGGAGGAATGTTTTTTAAGTTATCAGCCATAGGCCCTTGAAATGTTACAAGTCCTGTTTTTTCATTAATTGCCAAAAGTAATGTTGTGTTATCGCTAAATCCTGAGATGATTTTAGGATTTTTTTTAATCGCATCGTAATTTAATTTATCTACGATTCTGATTCCGCCATATCCTCCACGTACAGCGAAAATAGCCTTGATATTAGGGTTAGCAAACATATCGTTTATATCCTTTGCCCTCACATTGTCAGTTCCTCCAAATCCATACCATTTTGAATAAAATGATTGACCATAGACAACATTAAATCCTCTGCTTTTTAAATATTCTACTTCTGCATTGCTGTTTTCGTTAGTGTAGTTTGCAGGTGCGATTAAACCGATTGTGTCGCCAGGTTTTAGGCCTTCTGGAATAATGATTTCATTTTCTGTGGTATTTTTGTTGTTTTGGTAACTTGCGGCATTTCTTATTCTTGTGCTTGTTTCTGAAGATTTTGATGATTTGTATGTAGCGGCATTTAATGTAAGGCTGGCTATGGCGAATACTGCTATTAATAATAATTTATTTGCTTTTAATTGTTCTCACATCCTTTAAATTTTAATTTCTTAGATTATTTAAAAAAACAGGCAATTTATCTTAACTGATAAAAGTTAGAGATACATTGCCTTTACAATTCATTATTTCAATTGTTTATTATTTCATTGCTTGAACTTGTTTTTAAAAACTTCTGCTGCTCCATTTACTTTGTTATTTACAGCTTCTTGTAAAAATTTTTGATTGCTTCGGCTTTTTTTACCTAATCCAGCATAAACTTGACCTAAAAACAACTTTTTGCATTATTATCTTTGTCTTCGTTTATTGCCTTTTTGCAAAATATTTTTTTCAGCTAATGATCCTGCACCAACGCTTCCAAAAGTAAGTTCCAATTTGTCTATTTGTTACTTTTTGGTGAAGCTGATTTTAATTGACTATAAATTGAATTTACTTTTTGCTGTATTGTTTTTGTACTTCGTAAATTCCTAAAAAGCAATATTTTTTGCAGTTGGATTTTTAGGTTCTACAGCTATTGTTTTTTTGTTAAAAATTCTTCAGCTTTTTGCTGGGTTATTTTTGTTGTAAATAATAAGTTCCTAATATTTCAAGGATTTGACCGTTTTTACCTTTTGCGGCTGTATTCATTTCTAATAAATATTTTTTTCAGCTTGTGCTGGATTTTTTTCATTCATTGCAAGTTCAGCTAGTAAAATTCCTGCTCCGTTTACACGGTCTGAAGCTCCTGTATATGCTTTTTTGCAAGTAAGATTTAGCTTGTGCAGTATTATTTTTTTGTTAAATAATATTGCCCAATGTTGTAATTAACTTCAGCTACGAAATCTTTATTTGCAGATTGTACAGCTTTGTTATATCTTGCAGTTCCTTTTTGATTGTTCGTTATTATCAAAGTAGAAAATAATTAAAGCTTGATACTACATCAGCATTGTTTCCACCAGATTTTTTTCATCTGTCCAGATAATATTTTTTTCAGCATCAGCCTTGTTTTTTTGTTGGATTCCTACAAGGTAAAAGTAATCTTGCGGCTTCAACAGCTTCTGGAGTTGTAGATGATCCATTTCCCCAAGCTGCTTGTAAATAAGGTTTTGCTTGAGCTATTTTATTATCTTTTAAATAATAGGCTCCTAATTCAAGATTTGCTTTTTGTGCATAAGAAGCGTCTGTTCCTTTTGCAACACCTTCTAATACTTTTTACAGCATCTGTTATTTTTATTTTCTCCAGCTAATTTCACTGCTTTTTTTCATAATCTGTTTTTTCCATCAGCAAATGAGATGGCTCCTGTGACCAAAAATGACTCCTATTAGTAATAGTTTTTTTCATTTTTCCTCCTAATTAATTTGACAATTTACAAAAAAATTAAAAAATTTATATAATATTTAAAAATTTTTGCAACTTTTTTCATTTATTATATCATTTGCTTATTTGATTTTGCTTATAAAAAAAATATAAAAAAATTTTAATAAAACTCTACAAAAAGCATTTTTATGATTATTTTCTATTTATATTAAATATTTCTTAAGGCATCAACTAATTCTGTTTTTGAAGCAGTTTTTGCATCTACGCCTTTTATAATTTTAGCAGGTGTTCCAGCTACAACTACGCCTTCAGGCACGTTTTCGGTTACGATTGCTCCTGCCGCAACGACAGATCCCTTTCCGACTCTTACACCTTCCAGCACAACTGCATTTGCTCCTACAACTACATCATCCTCAATAACTACTGGATCAGCTGAAGGCGGCTCAATAACTCCCGCAAGCACTGCTCCCGCACCGATATGACAATTTTTTCCGACTTTTGCACGTCCGCCAAGAACAACGTTCATATCAATCATTGTTCCTTCACCAATTTCAGCACCGATATTTATAACAGCTCCCATCATAATAACGGCTCTGTCTCCGATGCTTACTTTATCACGGATAAATACTCCAGGCTCAATTCTTGCATTAATATTTTTAATGTCAAGCATAGGCACACCAGAATTTCTTCTGTCATTTTTTTAGATAATAATTAGTAAGATTGTTTTTCTTTAATAATCTTATCAATTTCTTCCCAATCTCCAAAAAAACTACTTTTTAATCCATCTTTTCCAATAACTTTACAAGAATAAGCATTTTTTTATATCTTCATCTGTATAAAGTTCCACAGGCGTAGCTTTTTTTCGCATCAGCAATGTATTGAATAATTGCCTTTTGATTTTTTTCTAATTCTGTCATTATACTCCTCCATTTTTTTATATTTTTGACTTTTAATCATTGCATTTTCCGTATTTTAGCATTTTTTTGATTTTTTACAACTATAATTATTTTTTTGATGGAGCAAAGCATTTAGAGGGTAAAGACAATGTAAAAAAATTAGCAATTTATTTCTACTAAGAATTTATAATTTTAAAGTTTGATAAAATAAAAAAAGCCGATTCATAAATTAACTTTATGATACAGCTTTTTTTAAAATTTTTTTATAACAACCTTATCAAAATTTCCCCTTTGAATTGAGAGCAAAATGCTTTTTAATTAGTACTCCCATCTGCACCATCTGTCACCATGCGTAGTTGTTACACAAGTAACAGGCCAATCAGGCATCCTTTTTTCCATCCATTCATCATGCACTTCACCTTCAGTTTTCCACCCATCTAATCTTTGTACTTCCATACAAGATTGAAGGCCCGCCAATAAAGCGATAATAATAAATAATTTTTTCATATCAATCATTCCTTTCTTTTTTTCTTTTTGTTTGTTTTTTATTTTCTTTAATCCTGATGCTTCAATTCCTGTTCCATCATTTTCCTGTAATTTTTGTATAGCATATTCATCCCCGGCATCCGCTCCCATCTTGAAATATTTTTTTGCCTTGTCAAATTCCTTCTTGTCATAATACAGAAGGCCAAGCTCATTCATAGCTTCAGGGATATTGCGGTCTACGGCTTTTAAGAAGAATGTTTCAGCCTTGTCAAGTTTATCTTGAAAGTAGTAAAGCTGTGCCAATTGATACAGAGAGTTGCTATCGCCCTTGCTAATGGCGTCTAAAAACATTTTTTCAGCCTTGTCAAGCCTGCCTTGCTCAAAATACAGGCATCCCAACTGGTACAAGGCTTTGGCATTGCCATTTTCAGCAGCCTTCAAATACTCTTTTTCAGCCTTTTCCAGTTCCCCGTTCTCAAAGTAGAAGTTGCCATCCTCCAAGTGACCGGCAAATGCTGAAATAGACAGGACAAGAATTCCAAGTAAAATAATTTTTCATAAATCTCCTTGCTGTTATTCAATATTTATCGTTTCTAATTAAAACAAAAAGTAAGACTATTCATCCAGGTCAACATTTTTCCAGAAGCGGCGACCCTCATAATGTCAAAAAGGCAGGACAACTCTGCCCCTGTTTGAATCCAGGTCAACATCCCTTCCCTGACATCAATCCCTGCCCTTTTAAATACAAGATAGACAAACTATGAGCAGTAAAGCCTCTTGTCAAAGTTCTTGTTAAAGGTAAGCCTGTAAGTCTTGGTCGTAGTCCTGTCAATTTCCTTGAACAGGGCATTCTTAAAATTATCATCAATATTTTTTTCAGCCTGAACACAGAAACCTTCCTTTTTCATCATACCAGGCAAAGATAGGACTTTCAGCATATCCGATTGAAAAGGATGGGAACTCCACAATCTTCATATTCTCATTAATAACAGCGACATGCCCCTGAGACTGCAGAATAGTGTGCTGCTTAGACAGGACTAGAATATCTCCAGTCTTAAGTTTATTCGCTTTTTTCAATCAGTTCTGTAACAGGATACCATTTGTAGCTGGGATCAGTAATCTGGCAAAAAAAGTGTCGTTGAAATTGCAATAAATAAGAAAAACAGCTTTTTAACTATTGTTTCAATATTAAAAAAATACATCTCATAAAAATATTTTTTTATCATCTCCTTTCGATAATATTAAAAAAAGTTAAAGCAGACTTTCGTTCAATCAATCCAAAATCAAAAATAAATTAACCTTTCTATAATGTAAAAAAATCTAACTTTTTATCGCCCAAAAGATTGTTTAAAAATATCTTTTTTTCAGTTATTATATCCTGTTTTTACTTTTGGTTACCATTATATTTATATTAGAATGATAGAAAATACAAATTTTTTTCAGAGCATTATAAATTAAAAATAATATAATATAATTTGGGAATAAATTTAGAAAATATGAAAAAAATTATTTTTCCGTTAAATATTTTTATTTCAACTTATTTTTTTAATAAAATAAAAATTTTGGTTATCAAAATAATATTATTTGTGGAAGTTTTTTTATAAAAAAATGTTAAAAATACAATTGTAGATACAAATATATTGATAATTAAATAAATAAAGATTATTTTTAAGATCGGATATTAGAATTTTTAGCAAGAATTTTTAAAAATAAATTTTATTGAGAGAAAAGATAGGAGCAGAAAAAGAGAGGAATGGTGGAAGGATGAAACTGGATAATTTTGAGAAAATTGAAAATTATGAAGCAGAAAGAGAAAAAAAGGAGCTGGATTTTATTATAAATCTGACAAGGGAAGCGTTGACTGATCCTGAAAAGGAAAAGGAATGGAATGCGGTTAGAACTTCATTTGCGCTTTATACTGAGGGAAGAAAAAAAGGGACATTTATGATAAGACCTCGTTTTTTTGAAAGTAAAATTGAGATTGAAGATTTTGAGTATTTGCTGGATACTGTGCAAAAATACTCTGATAAGAGGCTTCATCTTACAACTAGGCAGGATTTTCAGCTGCATGGAATAAAAAGGGAAAATTTGCCAGATTTACTGGAAACTATTTCAAAAAGAGGCTTTTTTACAAAAGCAACTTGCGGAGATTCGACTAGGGCGGTAATTACACCGGAAACAACAGGCTTTGAAGAAGAAGTCTTTGATGTTTCACCTTATGCAAAAATTACGACAGATTATATTTTAGACGGTCGTACATTTATGCATTTGCCAAGAAAATATAAAATTGCTTTTTCAAATAAGGAAGAAAATTCGCTTTATGTAAAAAAATAAACGACATTGGATTTCAAGCGGTAATTCAAGATGGGAAAAAGGATTTCGTGTGTATGTTGGCGGAGGAATTGGACCGATTTCAACTAATGCCATTGTTTTAAGGGAATTTATTGAAGAAGATGAGTTTTTGTATTACATACATGCAATAAGAAGTGTGTTTAATGATCATGGAAATCGTAAAATTCGTGCTAGAGCAAGACTTCGTTATGTTTTATTAAATTTGGGAGAAGAAAAATTTTTGGAATTGTGTAACGAATATATTTCTAATTTTTATGCAGAAAAAAGGGGACAGCCTTTAAAATTTATACGAGAAAAATTGCTTGACGAAAGAGAAATTTTAGATAAAGAAAAGAAATTGAAAAAAATAGAATTATTTTTCCAGCGAAGAAAAATACAGATGAAAGCATTAAAAATGATGAATTTGTAAAAAGCGACAGAAATATTGTGGCTGGAAAGTATAAGGGAGAATACGGATATTATTTAAGACCTGCAGGAGGAAATATTTATAAGGAAGATGGAGAAAAATTAATTGAATTTGTAAAAAAATTTGGATTACAAAGTTGAATTGAAACTTACAAGTTTTCAAAAGTATTTTTGGTTCGTGGACTTAAAAAAAGAAGATGTTTTAAAATTAAAAAGAAATTATGAGCAAATATTACGGAGGAAATGAATTTTACAGTTCATATTCTTGTATTGGAAGTACAACTTGTAATGTTGGAATTTTGGATACTCCGCCAATTTTTAGACTATATTTTTGAATTTTTTTGACAATGATGAAAAAGAGAGCTTACAAATTATTTGCCGCAAATAAGAATTGCTGGATGTCCAAATTCATGTGCAACACCTCAAATTGCACGTCTTGGATTTAGTGGAAGACGTAAAAAGGACGGAGAATATTTTGCAATTTTTTGTAAGAGGAGAATTTACAGGTAAAACTGTAAAAACTAAATGAAATTGTGGGAGAAATAAAAGCAAGCAAAATACCATATTTTTCTTGAAGATATTGCAAATATTATAAAAAAATGAAAAATATTGAATTTGAAAAATTTGCAAATGAAGATAGATTTCTTGGATTAATTGAAGATTACAAAAGAAATTGAAGTAGAAAATGTTGATTTTAATGAATTTCGTAAAATTGATGCGAAAAAGGCTTGGTAAAATAAAAAAGCTAGAGAGAATCTATAGGAGAGAATCTATGTATGTTGAATTAAAAAATATAAATAAAATGTATAACGACTATAAAGCGTCAAATGACATCAATTTAGGAATAAAAAAAGGGAAATTAGTGGCATTATTAGGACCTTCAGGAAGTGGGAAATCTACGATTTTACGAATGATTGCTGGATTGGAAACACCTGATTCTGGGGAAATTGTGATAGACGGGAAAGTCGTGAATGATGTTTCGCCTAGTAAAAGAGGGATCGGTTTCGTTTTTCAAAATTATGCATTGTTTCGTTATATGACAGTTTTTGATAATATTGCTTTTGGATTGAAAATTGCGAAGGAGAAAAAGTCGGTTATTAAAGAGCGAGTGGAGAAATTGATGGAACTTGTGAATATTAAGGGGCTTGGGAAACGGTATCCAAATCAGCTTTCGGGAGGACAGCGACAAAGAGTAGCTTTTGCGAGGGCGTTGGCTCCAAATCCTGAAATATTGTTGCTTGATGAACCTTTTGCGGCGATTGATGCGAAAGTTAGGCAGGATCTTAGGAACTGGTTGCGTGAAACGATTGATAAAGTGGGAATTACAAGCATTTTTGTGACTCATGATCAGGAAGAAGCAATTGAAGTGGCAGATG